>Ga0308157_10000070_pt1 | contig 437779 bp, 382 predicted proteins | sample PhyBR1_FD_201035 | JGI IMG/M metagenome (GOLD analysis project Ga0308157, IMG submission 201035) | Phyllosphere microbial communities from UC Gill Tract Community Farm, Albany, California, United States - DLSLB.R1 | ecosystem: Host-associated > Plants > Phyllosphere > Unclassified | place...
ATGGTGAAATCACTTTTAAAGAGCAACTTAAAGGGATAGAAAATCCATCCTATCTTTGCCTTTCTCCAGATGGCGAAATGCTATTCGCAGTGAGTGAGTTTAAGGATGGAGATGAAGGAAAAGTAACTTCATACCGAACTAACTTAGGTAAACAGGTTAACTATTTAACAGAAGTGGATTATGTTGGTGCGGGATCATGTTATATCACTATTGATAGTTTAGGCAAGCATCTTTTTATTGCGAATTATCAAACAGGGAGCTTGGTTGTTTTAGGGTTAAATTCTAAAGACAATTCGATTAGACCTATTCAGACCATCAGCTTTGAAGGTTGTGGACCAAACTCCGAGCGACAAGAGAAATCTCATATCCATGCGACCATACTTTCTACAGCCCAAACCTATGTATATGCCACAGATCTTGGTGCTGATCGACTTTATGCCTATCATTATCGACCAGAAAATGAGCAACCGCTTTCTCCAGCAAGCCCACCATTTATCAGTTTGCCCGCTGGTTGTGGTCCCAGGCATATCATTTGTCACCCTAATGGACTTTGGCTGTATCTACTTTGTGAATTAAGTGGTGATTTATTTGTATTTGCTCAAGATTTGTTTGAAGGATGGATTCAATGTTGTAATGTGGCACCCCCAAATTTATCTGGTAAAATTGAAGCTGGTGATTTACAAATTGATACCAGTGGGAAATACCTTTACGCTACAAATCGTGGAGATTTTGATCAAATCATTGTCTTCAAAATTGAAGAACAAACAGGCGAGCCCAGCTGCATTCAATATGTCTCCTCGCAAGGTAAAGGACCTCGAAGCCTAGCACTTGATCCAACAGGACAGTTTTTGTTGGTAGCCAATGAAAAGGGGAACTCAATTAGACTATTTAATATCTCGGCAAATGGTATGATTAGCTATATGGGTAGAAGGCTAGAATTACAGACTCCAACCTGTATTAAATTTTTGAAATCTAATAATCCTCAAAATATAACACTAAAAACCAATGCATATGACTAAAATGATGAAAGCTGCACTTAAAACTGCAGATGGAAAATTTGAAGTTCAAGAAGTAGAACGAGTTAAAATTCCCGCTCCAGACTGGGTGTTAGCACGAATAAAAGTGACAGGGATTTGTGGAACCGATTTGCGCCACTGGAAAAAGGAAGAGCCTGAGTTAGAATGTAAAATAATGGGGCATGAATTGGCGGCAGAAGTTGTAGAAGTAGGTGATGAAGTAAATAATTTAAAACCTGGCGACAGGGTAGTGGTAGAAACTTTATTAGGCGATAGTACCTGTGATTGGTGTAACGTGCAACACTATAATATCTGCCCTAACTTGTATAAAGTGCGTATGGAAACTGTTTCTCGATCATTTGCGGAGTATATTATTGGTCCAGCTAATAAGTTCTATAAACTCCCCGATCACGTAAGCTACGAAGAAGCAACGTTATTAGATACATTTTCGGTGAGTTTACATGCCCAACAGCTCAGTGGATTAAGAATTAATGATAAAATAGCCATAATTGGTGCTGGTCCTATCGGACTTGGTCAATTACAATTGGCTAAAGCATCTGGAGCAGATGTTATCATTGCAGATGTGGTGCCCTCTTCATTAGAAATGGCAAAAGCTTTAGGAGCAGATGAAGTAATTAATATGGAAACAGAAGATGGTTACGCTAGGGTAATGCAATTTACTGAGAATAGAGGAGCTGATATTACTTTTGAATGTGCTGGTGGAACTTCAATGCCAGAAACCTTGCCACAAGCGGTTTCTTTTACCAGAATAGGAGGAAAGGTTTTAATTGTAGGTGGGTTTGAAAAGGGAGAAATAAGTATGAAGCTCGATTGGCAACAATTACAGAAAAGCGAAATTAAGCTCATCCCCAGTGCAAGTTATGCTTTTTGGGACATTTATCCGGAAATGCAAATATGTTTGGAATTGCTAGCAAAAGGTAAACTGAATGCAAAAAAAATGATTACGCATCGTTTCTCATTAGATCAAATTAATGAAGCTTTTGAAACAGCTCAAGATAAGAAACGTACAGGAGCTGTTTTCGTAGCATTGAATACTGAATAATTATCGTAACTGTTCCATTTTCCTTTAAGGAGTATAAATACATATTTAAGCAGTAAAATACTTGATTTTGAAAAAACATAAACCTTCTTTTTTTTAAGGTTGTTGTACTGAAAATGATGGATGAAATGACAGCGATTACACAAAGCACCGATAATAAGTTTATTCCGATGACCTCTTTTTCAAGTGGTAATGATGGAATGATTAGTCATGATGTTTACTACTACACGAATCAGATTGTAAATGTAATAATGATAGGTAGTAGAGGTAAGCCATGGATTTTAGTTGATACAGGAATGCCAACTTGTGGAGCTGAAATTCTTAAAGTGGCCCAAGAAAGATTTGGAGATAGAAAGCCGGAATATATTTTGCTTACCCATGGCCATTTCGACCATGTAGGTGGAATTGTACATTTATTACAACATTGGGATGTGCCTGTTTATGCACATCCAAAAGAATTCCCTTATTTAAATGGTACAATTGCTTATCCTGAGCCAGATGCTAGTGTAGAAGGAGGAATGTTAGCAAAAATAGCATTCATATATCCTAATCAGCCTATCAATATAGCACCGTTCCTTAAAGAGTTGCCGATGGATCATAAATTGCCAGGGTTTCCAGATTGGGAATGGTTTGCAACACCTGGTCATTCGCCTGGTCATATTTCAATTTTTAGATCTTCTGATCGTGTGCTAATAAGCGGAGATGCAGTTGTAACGGTGCGACAAGATTCCTTTTATAAGGTTTTATTTCAGATAGAAGAAGTAAATGGTCCACCTCGATACCTTACTACGGATTGGAATGCGGCTCGTGAATCCGTTCGAACTTTAGCTAAGCTTGAACCTGAAGTTCTCCTTTCAGGCCATGGTGGTGTAATGAAAGGAAAGAAAATGAGAAAAGAGTTGGCAGATCTTGCCCATCGTTTTGATGAAAAAGCGCTGCCAAAACATGGTAAATATATCTAATCACATTTAAATTGAAATTATGTTAGCAATAAATTACCGAGGACCATATCGTGTCCGAATAAGTGAAAAGCCAATGCCAAAAATTCTTCACCCAGAGGATGCAATTGTTCGTGTAACACGTTCTTGTATCTGTGGATCAGATCTTCACTTGTATCATGGAATGGTACCTGATACAAGAGTAGGCTCTACATTCGGACACGAATTTGTAGGGATTGTAGAAGAAATAGGATCTTTAGTTACCGAAATTAAAGTTGGCGATCAAGTATTGGTTCCATTTAACATTGCCTGTGGCAGATGCAATTTTTGCAAGCAAGGTTTATTTGGCAATTGCCACGAATCTAACCCTATGGCTACTGCCGTAGGAGGGATATTCGGATATTCGCATACTGCAGGTGGATTTGATGGCGGACAAGCAGAATACGTTCGTGTTCCGTATGCCAATGTTGGTCCAACAGTAATTCCTGCGGGCATGGATCCAGATGATGCCGTGTTGCTAACTGATGTGGTACCAACTGGATATCAAGCGGCAGAAATGGCCGGTATTAAAGAAGGTGATACAGTAGTTGTTTTTGGTGCAGGCCCAATTGGAATAATGGCTGCAAGATGCGCTTGGTTTTTCGGTCCTTCTAGAGTAATTATCATTGATCATATAGATTATCGTTTAGAATTTGCAAAAAATTATGCAAAATGCGAGGCGTATAACTTTAAATCGATGAAAGATCCAGTTGTTTTTATGAAGAAAACAACAGATTGGTATGGTGCTGATGTTTGCATTGATTGTGTAGGATGTGAGGCAGTAGGTAACACACTGCAAACACTAACTGGTAGGGCGTTAGTACAAGCTGGGTCGGCAACAGCATTACAATGGGCTATCAACTCGGTTAAAAAAGGCGGAATAGTTTCAATTGTAGGTGTGTATGGCCCACCTTTTAACTATGTTCCCATTGGTAATGTGCTGAATAAAGGAATTACCATACGAGCAAATCAAGCATCAGTTAAGAGATTACTACCAAGATTAATCGACCATGTACAATCAGGTAGATTAAAACCCAGTGAACTGATTACCCACCGAATTCCATTGGAAGAAGCGGCAGATGCGTATCGTATCTTTTCTTCTAAACTAGATAATTGTATTAAAACTGTACTTATTCCTTCAACTAAGTAATTGCCATGAAAAATAATATCGATTTTAAAAACATACCAGGATGGGGGATGGATGCTGATCCCGAGAACGAACCCACTTATCCAATGAAAAATTATACTGGAGACGATCATAATCGAATCAACTATGAACGTGCATCACAGCAGCCGATTAATGTAGAGATTTTGCAATCAACTGAACGACCAAGCCCTCCTGTTGTTTTTGGAACTTCTGTCCCGCCTACAGGTTTGAGTGGAAAGATTAGACGTTATGCATTTCAACATAGCGAAGATCGCTATAGACATTGGATTCCATTGATTCTTGCTGATCGCATTAACATGGTAGAAGGAGTAATAGACGATTTAAAAAATGGATATATACCTGATGTTTTTGCAGAACGTGGTTGGAAAGCTGAAATGAAATATAACCCTAAAGGAGTAGCGATAAAAGTACTAGCTATGGCAACAGTATGCACATTAGTATGGTGGTCAATTAAAAATAAAGCTAAATCAAAGAGCTTTTTTAATGTATAAGAAGATTGCAAGCATTTAAGTATAATAAAGAACTAAAATTTGTTAGTTATGGAAAAGAGGGAAGAGATAGACAAAGAAAATCAAATCAATCCTGATACACAGAATGAGCATTCAATAACCCATAAAAACAATAAAGTGGAGCAACCAAAACCTGATCAACTAGGAGAAAAAAAATCTTCGATTAATGAACAGCTTCAGCCAAGTGAGGATGTTTTTGAATTGCCGCTAATCCGTGGAATTTAATCAACTAAAAGCTAAGATATCGCAGTTGAATGCTTGTTTGTATCATCTAAATTTAAGCATTGGCTCTTGTAAAAGATTATTCATTATTATTTAATCATAAAATCTAATCCTATGTTTTACCATGTTAAAGAACTGCAGTTTAACGCAAGAGTTTCTGCACCCGATCCAAGATTTGCCCGTATCCTGCTCGAACAGTTTGGAGGAGCTAATGGCGAGTTAAAAGCAGCCATGCAATACTTTACCCAAGCTTTCACCTGCAAACAACCATTTCCAGAGAAATACGATATGCTTATGGATATCGCTACTGAAGAATTTAGTCACTTAGAAATCGTAGGAGCCACTATTCAAATGTTGCTAAAAGGTGTGAATGGCGAATTAAAGCAGGCAGCTGAGCAAGATGATATTTCAACATTGTTAAATGGAAAGAGTGCAAAAGAAGATTATATCCATGAAGCAATGATTAACCCACATTTTTATGCGTTAACAGGTGGTGGTCCTGCAGTCACTGATTCGAATGGAATTCCTTGGTCGGGTGCATATGTAAATGCAAATGGAGACCCTACTGTAGATATGCGTTCGAATATGGCCGCCGAATCGAGAGCAAAAATAGTTTACGAATACCTCATGCGTTATACAGATGATCCTTACGTTAAAGAAACACTCACTTTTTTAATGACACGAGAAGTTGCACATTATCAAATGTTTGAAGCTGCATTAAATACTATTCAGCCAAATTTCCCTCCTGGAGTATTACAGAGCGATCCTCGTCATAGCAATACCTATTACAATATGTCTGATGGAGAAGTTATTAGAGGGCCTTGGAACGAGGGAACCAGTTCACAATTGAAAGAAGAATGGCAATTTGTTCAAAATCCTTTGGAAAGGGTAAGAGAAACTGAAGGACTTACGGACCTTGAGCCTGAAGGAACAGAGCGTACTTTAGAATCTGTAGCCGATGCAGATAAGAAACTGAGTGAAGAGCGCAGCGAAGAAATTATCGAAAAAACGATAGGCTCTAGTCAATGGAGCACATATACAAATTAGTATAAATTATTATGCATGTTCTTGTTAGAACGGTATTTATGTCTTATCCATTAAATAAGATTTATGTAAAGCTATTGGTTTAGTTTCGACAGATGTTAGTTATTGTTGTTAGGAGACTTCCCATATTGGGAAGTCTTTTTTTTGCCTTAAATCCCATGCATTATAAGTTACAATACATAATCAAATTGTTGTGTCTCAAAAGTTTGTGAAATAAAATGATTTTCTAAAAACTTTTATGCAGATAAGAGCGTATATTGTCTAGATATTTTAATAAAAATATAGACAAAATGAAACTCTCTATCTCAAACCTTGAACAGCTTAGCGGTGTTCCGATACATACCATTCGTATTTGGGAACGCAGATACAATGCTCTTGAGCCGCAAAGGTCTTCAGGAGGCACTCGTTTTTATACTGATCACGACCTCAAAAGGCTGCTGAATATTGTAAGTCTGCAGCAAGCCGGGATAAAAATCTCACAAGCCTGCGCTTTGAGTGGAGCACAGATTGACGCATTGCTAGAAGAGGATTTGAATACTTCGATTTCCTCAAATGCAAGTCATGAGTTTTATATTTCTCAACTTTTAAAGGATGGAGTAAATTATAATGAACTAGCATTTAGTATGCTACTAGATCGTTGTATCAACGACTATGGCATGTTGGAATGCTACACCAAGGTTATGTTTCCACTTTTGCAACGTCTGGGTCTCATGTGGCAATTAGATCATATCTGTCCAGCACATGAGCATTTTATAGCTGCAATAGTAAGGCAAAAGCTGATGACAGCTATTGCTTCAATTCCACTTACTCAACAGACTGGACCTACATGGTTGTTATTTTTACCAGAAGACGAAGGACATGATATTCCCTTGTTATTTGCCAATTTCCTTTTACGCAATCATGGTTTTAAGGTAGTTTATCTAGGAGAGCGGGTACCAATGGATTCGCTGAAAGATGCGCAGACTGCTGTACATGCAGAAAATATGCTGTTTTTTATGGTAAGGCAAAGACCAATTAAAGAAGCGGCCGATTATCTTTCGGAACTTGGGAAAACCTTTAACGAAAGCAATATTTACCTTGCAGGCAACGGTAGGTTGATCGGTGAACTTGAACTTCCCCATAATGTGAATTGGTTTTCTTCCATTTCAGCATTCACACAGATTTTAAATAGTAGTAATGGATAACAATTCTATGTCACATAAGCCTAAAGTTGCTGTGATAGGTTCAGGGTTTGCAGGTTTAAGTGCTGCCTGTTACCTCGCAAAGAATGGTGTGGAGGTAACTGTTTATGAAAAGAACCTTGAAATAGGTGGTAGGGCAAGACAATTGGTCACAGAAAACGGATATAGTTTTGATATGGGGCCAAGTTGGTATTGGATGCCCGCGGTATTTGAACAGTTTTTTGCAGATTTTGATTGTGTACCTACAGATTTCTACGAGCTTTCACAACTCGATCCAGGCTTTTCCATTGTATTTGGCAAAGATGATACAATGCATATCCCAAAATCAATTGAAAAATTAGAAGATGTTTTTGAGCAGATCGAACAAGGAAGTTCGATAAAACTCAGAAAATTTCTATCAGGTGCAGCTTTCAAGTACAAAGTGGGTATGGAAAATTTGGTGCAGAAACCTGGGCTTTCCCTCACTGAGTTTTTAGATATGGACGTAATTAAGGGTGCTTTTAGATTGCAGTTATTGCAGTCATTCCGCAAACATGTGAAAAAGTATTTCAAACACCCAAAACTCATAGCGCTGATGGAATTTCCCATACTTTTCCTTGGAGCAACCGCAAAAGATACCCCAGCTCTGTATAGCTTAATGAACTATGCTGGTCTTTCATTAGGTACTTGGTATCCAAAAGGAGGTTTGGCTGCTGTAGTAGACGGGATGCGTACATTAGCTGAAAAGTTAGGGGTTAAATTTCTAACCGATGAACCTGTATCTGGTTTCAGTTATGATAAACGTAAGATTACAGCTGTAAAATCTAAACGTTTCAATTTGAACTATGATGGTGTTGTTGCATCTGCAGACTATCATCATGTAGAAGATAGCTTATTAGGTGAAGAATTCAGAAATTATACGGAGCAATACTGGGAGAAAAGAGTACTTGCCCCATCAAGCTTAATCTTTTATTTGGGAGTTACAAAAAAACTAGACCGCTTGTCACATCATACACTCTTCTTCGATGAAGATTTGGATGTACATGCTGCGGAGATTTATGAGAATCCGAAATGGCCATCAAAACCATTGTTTTATGTTTGTTGTCCTTCAAAAACGGATACCACTGTTGCTCCTATAGGTCATGAAAACATTTTTGTGCTAATGCCGCTTGCGACTGGGCTCGAAGATACTCCAGAACTTCGTGAACGTTACTTTACGATAATTATGAAGCGTTTAGAAGCGTTTTGCGGACAGGAAATCACAAATCATTTAGATTATAAACGAAGTTATTGTATACAAGATTTTGTATATGACTATAATTCCTATAAGGGAAATGCCTATGGATTAGCCAATACATTGATGCAAACGGCAAACCTTAAGCCTTCTATTAAAAACAAAAAAATTGATAATCTATTTTATGCAGGCCAATTAACCGTTCCAGGACCTGGCGTTCCTCCTTCAATTATTTCAGGAAAACTGGCGGCAACAGCATTAAACAAAAACCTAGGAAAAAAGCGATGAAAGAAAAATTTGATAACCTCTCTGCACAATGCAGCAAGATCACTACGATCCGTTATAGCACTAGCTTTTCGCTGGGAATATACTTCCTACACAAAAAAATTAGGCAACCGATCTATTCAATTTACGGATTTGTCCGTTTAGCTGATGAGATTGTAGATAGTTTTCATGATTTTGATAAAGCCTATTTATTAGACAAATTTAGAAAAGATACTTATGAGGCAATTGATCAGGGAATAAGTTTAAATCCTATTCTCAATTCTTTTCAACAAGTGGTAAGGCAGTACAAAATTGAAAGAGAGTTGATAGATCTTTTTTTAGATAGCATGGAAATGGATCTCAAAGAGGAAAGTTATACTAATGATAAATATAATCGTTATATATTAGGCTCAGCGCAAGTTGTTGGGCTCATGTGTTTGAGGGTATTTACTGCTGGCGATAAAAAAGAATATGAAAATCTTAAGGAATCAGCTATGCTGCTTGGCTCTGCTTTCCAAAAGGTCAACTTTTTAAGAGATCTAAATGCGGACTATGTTCAGCTTGGAAGAAGCTACTTTCCTTGTGTAAACCTTTCAGCATTTGGGAATAAAGAGAAAAAACAAATAGAATTGGAAATAGAATCTGAATTTAAGGCTGCTCTAAAAGGAATTAGATTGTTACCAAGAGAGGCAAGAAGTGGTGTTTACCTTGCTTATATCTATTATCTTGAACTGTTCAAGAAAATTAAAAGAGTTTCTGCAGAAAAAGTATTAGAAAGTAGGATTAGGATATCTAATGGGCACAAATTAGGGCTAATGTTCGATTCGATGATTCGTTATAAGATGAATGCGATATGAGCACTTTATTGATTTTTTTATTTATTGGAAATTGGTCGTCTAAAGATGCTCCTGAACTTTCAACGCTAAGAAAACTTTACTATAGGGCAGCAGTTGAATCCTCGGCATCAACGTCACTTTCAAAGGAATTAAAGTCTGTAGGACCAGATGCAGCACCCCTTCTTTTATGTTATAAGGGAGCAGCTTTGATGATAGAGGCAAAATATGTTCTCAACCCAATTACTAAGCTATCTAGATTTTCAAAAGGTAAAAGAGCTATCGAACAAGCCATTGCTAGAGAGCCAGGTAACATGGAAATGAGGTTTATTCGTTTTTCGCTTCAAACCAATCTGCCTGGCTTTCTTGGGTATCATGGTCATATTGCCTCAGATAAACAGAAGCTATTAGCAGGACTGGCGAACGTAACAGATAAGGTGTTAAAGGAAAATATTACTGCATACCTCATCTCATCGAAAAAATGTACTAGTGAAGAAATTAAAAAATTACAACAGTGATGGAGAAAGTGATATTAGTGGATAGTAATGACAATCAAGTTGGCATGATGGAAAAAATGGAAGCTCACATCTCTGGTGAGTTGCACCGAGCTTTTTCGATATTTGTTTTCAACTCGAAAGGAGAGTTATTATTACAACAGCGAGCTTTGAATAAGTATCATTCAGCAGGAAAATGGACAAATACATGTTGCAGTCACCCACGTGAACATGAACATACCATTATGGCAGCCCATCGAAGGCTGAAAGAAGAAATGGGGATGGAATGCAAATTGGACTATGGGTTTAATTTTATCTATAGAACAGAAGTAACTGAAGGTATTTTGGAACATGAGTTTGACCACGTTTATTTTGGGGTTAGCGATGATAGCCCTATTTTAGCACCGTTAGAAGTTGCAGCTTTCAGATATATAAGTATGGATGAGCTTTCAAAAGACATCAAACTTAATCCTGGAGAATACACTGAGTGGTTAAAGATTTGTTTAGAGAAAGTAATGGTCTATTATAAAAAAATGTTGGACGATGGATATATTGGTTAACATAGGTATAGTGTTATTGACATTTCTTGTTATGGAAGGAGTGGCATGGCTTACTCATAAATATGTGATGCATGGGATTTTCTGGTTCTTACATAGTGATCATCATAACAAGGATCATGATGATTTTTTAGAACGCAACGATTTCTTCTTTTTGATATTCGCCATTCCTGGAATAGTGTGCCTTGCACTTGGTAATTTTTATGGAAAGGAACTAGCGCTTTATATTGGGATTGGTATTACACTCTATGGTGCATGTTATTTTTTGGTACATGATATCTTTATTCACCAGCGATTCAAAGTGTTACGCAATTCAGATAACTGGTACCTTAAGGCCATCCGCCGAGCACATAAAATGCACCATAAACATTTAGGAAAGGAGCAGGGAGAATGTTTTGGAATGTTGTGGGTACCGTTTAAATATTTTTTAGAAGCTAGAAAAAAAGCATGAGACACTACACTTATCTTCTGGTCGATTTTTTTACGATTGTTGTTCCTTTTCTTTTTTCCTTCCATCCAAGGCTTCAGTTTTACAAAGCTTGGAAGGCCTTTATTCCTGCAGTAGTATTAACAGGCTTGTTATTTTTGTTATGGGATGTTTACTTTACTCACCTTGGCGTATGGGGTTTTAACCTTAATTACATTATTGGATGGAAACTTTGGGGACTTCCCTTAGAGGAATTATTGTTCTTTCTGTGCATTCCCTATTCCTGTGTATTTACGTATCACTGCCTAACCTTGTTAATGGATTTAAAGCTAACTAAGCTAATAGAGGATATTATCACTTATTTATTAATACTCTTAGGGTTTATTGGTGCAATTTATTATTGGGGACAGTATTACACAGTATCTACAGGAATACTAATGGTAGGGCTTTTGTTAGTCGCAAAAAACGTTATGAAAGTAAATTGGTTAGGGAAATTCTATTTAGTTTATTTAGTACTGCTATTTCCTTTCTGCATTGTAAATGGCATTTTAACGGGTACTGGATTAGATGAACCTGTGGTTTGGTATAATGCAGAACACATCATCGGACTTAGAATTGGGACTATTCCTTTTGAAGATGTTTTTTATGGTTTAGATCTTATTCTTCTTAACCTGTTAATTTACCATTCAATAAAGTCAAAACTGATCAAAAAATAAAACTTGCCATACTATCATCAATTCAAGTTTTTATTTAAGCTATCCAACCTTGGCTGTTAAGTAGTGTGTTAATGCGCTCTCTAAAGAAGGAAGGTGCATACCTTTTGTAGTTTTCAAAGCGCTGTAACGTGGTCTTTTTGCTTTTAAAGCTAGTGTTGTAATTGGAACTGGAATAATAAGTTTGCTGTCGAATTTACTTCTTTGTGCAATTTCTTGTGCGAAATCGTGCCATGTTAACATCCCCTCATTAGAAAGGTGCCAAATTCCTTTTTCATCATCAATCAGTAAATCTAAACATGCTTTGACTAAATCTGGCACATACGTAGGCGAAATAAAAACATCAGCTGCGGCTTTGAATTCTTTTCCATTATTTAAACTGTTAAGTACTGCTGCAGCGAAGTTATAATTATCCCATGGACTAAAAAAAGCACTTGTTCTAATAATTAACGCATCTCTATCTACATTTAAAATTTGTTGTTCGGCTTTTGCCTTGCTTATTCCATACATATTGAGTGGATTAACACTGTCATGTTCAAGATATCCAGTCTTCTTTTCCCCATCAAAAACAAGATCAGATGAAAAGGTGAGGAGCTTAATCCCGTTTTTTTTGCAGTTTAAGGCAAGATTAATCGGACCAATTGTATTACTTAAAAGACAATCTTCTTGCTGTAATTCGGCATCATCAACCCGTACAAAACCGGCAGTGTTAATAATTGCCCAAGGTTTATAATGATCAATTGCCTGTGCAATTTGAACTGAATTGCTCATATTAAGTTCCTTTCTGGTCAATGCTTTATAATGAATTCCTCTTTCATTACATATTCTTGCAAAAGATTGTCCTAAGGTTCCTGCCGCTCCAACAATAAGAACTGGCTTGCACTTTTCTGGTACTTTTAACACCTGTTTGCCCATATTATTGTTTAATACTCTGATGGGTCTTTCCCACCATCCCGGACATTCAATTACTGGATGTTCAAAATTTTCTTGTGTTGCTAGTTTATGAATTAACTGGGTAATTGCAGTTGCTCGAGGCTTACCAGATCTCATGTCGAACGCCCCAGTTTCATAAGTTCCTTTTTCCGTTGTCAGTAATTTATCCCAACCATACGAACCAAATAATGACCAAAATGTAACGGCTTCTATTTTAACTCCTTCTTTTGTTAAACTTTCTGCGGACTGCCATATATAATTTAACCAACGTAGCTGGTCTTCTCTGCCACAATATAAGTGAGCTTCCGTAATAACAATCGGAATTTGATAGCGTTCCCATGCACTACGTAATAAACTTTTTATACCCGCTATCTCCACTTTATCTGTTCTAACAGCTTCAATATCTGCATATACCTGTCTGCCATTACCACCATGGGTATGCAATGGATATTGAGTTATGTTTTCATCTAGAAATCTTTCTGAAGTAACATAGTAATTAAAACCAAGAATGTCAGGTGGTAAACTATTTTCAATGAAAAATAAAAGTTGTGTTTCAGCTATTCCTTCATTTAAAATATACTGCCAAAGGGGATGTTCTTCAGTAACTCTACCACATAATAAATCAATGCTTAACCATCGTCTTTGATTTTCGAATGTAGCCTGATCTTTTAAATGTTTTGTACTGTGAATCTTAGTAAGATCTTCAGTTATCACTAATTTTGCATTAGGATTTATCTTTCTAATCGCCAACATGGCAAGTATAGTAGCCCTACATTCGTTAATAAGTATTTGTAAAAACGAACGACTACTTTTATGATGTGGATACCATAAACCGTATAAGCCACAAAATCTTGCTGTAGTTAAAGGTTCATTAACTGGTGTATAATAGTCTATCCACGGAAATTTTTTAGCCACTTCTGTTGCATAAACCGCAAGTTGCTCAGCAAAATTATCTTCAGTAATATCTACATAAGAAGGACCAGAACCATGATGCACTAGACCAGCAATTACTTGTATAGCTTTACTTTTTAAAAAGTTAAGGTTTTCTTCAACCGCCCATGTAATTGGCTGGTTTTTATCAGGCCAATTTTTTTCCCATAAAATGGGATACCTTACTTTTGTAATGCCTAAGTTGCAAATTTCTTCAAGGTCTTGTTTGCGATTATATTGGTCATGATAATTAAATTGATCAAAATAATTGTTCTCAACTCTGTTTATGCTACACTCTATACCACCCCAAGCTTCCATATATATTATATAGTTTTAAAAGTATCTGCTGTTTGTTGTTCTGTTAATTGGATTTTTTTAAAGGTTGCCAACGCTTGCGCTACCACCTGATCCATGTTGTAATATTTATAGGTGGCCAATCTACCTACAAAATAAGTGTGCTCTAACTTTGAAGCCAGTTCACGATATTTCTCATATAAAGCCGTGTTATCTGGTTTTGGAATAGGATAGTATGGATCACCATGTGCCTTTGGATATTCATAAACTATTGATGTTTTATGATGTTTTTGACCGCTTAAATATTTAAATTCGGTTATTCGAGTAAAGGCATAATCATTAGGATAATTAACCGTTCCTGTTTCTTGAAATCTGTCTTGATCTAGTGTTTCAAATTTGAATTCAATAGAGCGATAAGGGAGTTTCCCAAACTGATAATCGAAATATTCATCTATTGGTCCGGTAAAGATTAATTTTTTATAGCTCACTTCATTAATTACATCTTTATAATCGGTGTTTAGCATAATATGGATGTTCGGATTAGCTAGCATTTTTTCGAACATTTTAGTATAACCATTCAAAGGCATAGATTGATACGTGTCAGTAAAATAACGATCATCTCGATTGGTTCGAGTAGGTACACGAGCAGTTACAGAAGCATTAAGTTCCGAAGGATCAAGATCCCATTGTTTTTTGGTATAACCTTTAAAAAACTTTTCATATAACTCTCTGCCAACGGTATTCACAACTACATCTTCAGAAGTTTGGATAGTTGAAGTTTTCTCTGCTCTAGAATCGAAAAAAGCATTTAATTCATCGCTACTTAAATTTAACCCGTACATGGTGTTTATGGTAGTGAGATTAATAGGAATTGGAAGTAATTGTCCATCTACAGCTGCTAATACGCGATGTTGGTAATTTCGCCATTCTGTAAAATTAGAGAGGTAGTCAAATACTTCTTTACTATTGGTATGGAAAATATGTGGACCATATTTGTGAACTAAAATACCAGCTTCATCGTAATAATCATAAGCATTACCGCCAATATGGTTACGTTTGTCTATCAATAAAACTTTTTTATTCGCAACTTTCGCTAATCTTTCTGCTAATACACTTCCAGCAAAACCCGCTCCTACTATTAAATAATCGTACATATTAACTTGCAATTGAAATTTTGGTTAAAGTATTCAGTGTCTTTTGGATATGACCAACCATTTCTTCATGTGTTTTATCCCATGATATTTTTTTAAGGAATTGTTCCACTTCCTGAAGCCATTGTTTTCTATCAGAAACAGCTAATTCTTTACTAATGGCTGCTATAAATTCATCGGCTCCTGTACAGATATGCACCAACTTTTGAATTCCATAGGGGTTAACAACATCACGTATCGGAGTAGAAACGACAGGAATGTTTGCTGCTAAATATTCTGGTGTTTTTGTTGGACTAATAAATCGTGTGGATTCATTAATTAAAAAAGGAATAAGTGCAACGTCCCATCCAGCCAAATAACTTGGTAATTCTTGATATGTTTTCTGACCCATATAATGGATGTTTTTATTTTTTGGAAGTGTAGCTGGATCAATCTTTACAACAGGGCCAACTAGAATAATTTGCCAATCTGGTTTTTGATCTGCTATATTTTTGATGAGCTCTATATCAAAACGTTCATCAATTACACCAAAAAAACCAATTTTAGGACCTTTAATATTTACCTGATCCTCTGCTTCTTTCATATGTATGCATTGCTGAAAATGTTTTTTATCAATACTACTTGGAAAAGGATGAATATTAGAATGGTATTGCTTTTTAGCTTCATATAAAGATTGCCCACCTGTAAACACAAGGTCTGCCTTAGCCATTAATTTTTTCTCTAAGGACGAAATTTCTGAATGAGCAAACTTGAAAGCTGATAACTCATCCATACAATCATAAACTATTGCTCTGGGTTTGTGTTTATGCGTAAACTGCAATGCCATAGGCGTGTAATACCAAAATAGGCAGTTATCCGGTTCAAAATTTGCCATAAAATGATCAAATAAGGAGGTTAATGTTTTATTAACTTCTTCTGATTCAGTATTTGCTTTCAAATGAGGAGTGATGATATGCAGATTTTTATGTGGCCTCGAAACAGAAAGAAAATTATTTACTGTTCCATCAAATATTGGTTCTTCATAGAAATAAACAGTTACATTTTTGGCAAATCTACTAAGAAGATGCTGTGGTCTTTGGTATACAAAATTCCAACGTAAATGTGATAAGCAAATTAGGTTGGTTGGCATGTTATCGTTTTTCATAAGTTTATTTTTTTGTATTAACTAGTATTGTCAATAATTTGTTTAGAGGTTGTATACGGGTTTTTAAATCGTATTTACTGCAATAAAAGGCGATTAATACTTGCGACAATGTTAATGATGGACTTGGTTTTATTTACTTCTCCAAGTTTGGTATTAACTATTTTACGGCAAAATCCCAATCTTTAGCGTTACACACAGGACATACCTGATCATGCGATGTATTAGGCTCTTTCGAAAGAAATCCACAATTATGGCAAACCAAAAACTCGGTGGTTGTATTGTTTCTTTGGACAAATTCATAATCATATTCCGGAATTATTGATAAACCAGGCTGTGGTTCCTGAAGTTCTACCACACTGAATAATCCATTAGCTTCAAGATAAAAGCGCTCAATGGTACCAAGATTGTTCTTTTGCATAAAGCGTAATTGTGCAAATACACGCTCTCTTGAAATACGAGTTCTTTTCATCGTATCTAAATCCATTACACCATCTTTAACCAGCACACTAATTTTATCCTGACTAATTTCTTCAAATTTTTCGTTCCTTGCAGACACTCTCGCTATGATGAGATGCAGCATCACAATGGCTACTGCAATAACAAATCCAGGTAATAAACCACGATCAGGATTCATCAGCGGAATACCTACAGCTGCTGCTAATGAAACAACTGCCGCCATTTCGTTCCGACTAATCTGTGATGCCATTCTTTTTCCCATTAACCGCATGGATAAAAGGAGTAGAGAGTAAATAAAAATGGCTCTAAAAATAAGTTCAACGAAAAATAATGCAGGTATCTCACCAATAAAAATTCGTTGTAGATCTGTTAAATGTATTTCTTCTGGTTTCATTGTTATTTAATTGCATTTCCCCAAGTACTTCCACCGCAATTTGTACAGTTTTCATTATCGTTTTTTTCTTTAAGCTTACCACAATCACAACAAGCTAATGCATCACCTTTATCCATGGTTTCATCAACTGTCGGGTAGAGAGAAAGGCCAAGCCGAGGTTCTTTAGATCGAAATACACTAAACAACCCAGACGCTTCCAAGTAAATTCGCTCCACTTCCCCCAAACTATAAATTCCCTGATTACGCAATACAGCAAAAAGCTGTTGATTAGAAATGTTTGAATTGAGCAAGGTTTTATAAAGGATTAATCCATCTTTTACCAAGATTACTTCCTTACCTTGTGTTATTCTCTCTCCTACACCACTTCTAAAACCTAATAAAGGAACCCATCGTTGAAAAGCTAATGCACAAACAAGTACAAAAAAACCTTGTAAAATGCCGCGGTCAGGAATTTGCATGGGTACACAAATAATTGCCCCAAGTGTAAGCATAACAGCCAGTTCTGACATGGTTAGCATTCCGCCCATTCTTTTACCCATTAAGCGTAGGATCAGCAACAGAAAAAGAAAAAGAAAAACAGAACGTATAAAAACTTCTATCAAAAATTCAGGAGGTGCAGTTCCAAACAGAATACGTTCCCAATCACCCCATTTTATGTCTTCTTTCTTCATTATATAAATTTATAGAAACTAAAAACTCGTACTTTTTGATAAACTCAAAGGCAGTTAAATAGTTTTCGTTTGAAGTTAAAAAGTCAATTACAGGTATTTTTACTAAAACACAACAGGTATTAATCGCAGAAACATTTTTTAAATCTTCAGGTTTTTCTACTAGGGCTATGGAAAAACATCAATTTATTTTTCTTTTATGGATTGCAGTAGGTTTTACAGCTTGTAGAAACAATGTAAATGATTCTAGATTTTTTGCAGCCGATGATGTTCCGTTGAGTAACGATACGCTTCAACAGATAAAAATAGATTGGGATTCATTGACAAGGAAAATTTCACATGAGGTATATTTCGCTGAATATGGAAGGATTAGACGCATTAATGGTGATACGTTGGCATTAATCTACCACTTCGGTTCAAAGCACAATGAATGGGATAATATTGGTTTCAGAAAAAGCACAGATAATGGTAAAACATGGGGAACACTACAAACACTGTTATCTGATACCTATCCAAAAAGATATCATGGTTTTAGTACACCAGAATTGATAGTACTCAAAAATAAATGGCTTGTTTTAGCTTATAGTGCTAGAGGTATACCAGACGATAGTTTGCATAATAATCTACAGGTAAGCATAAGTAAGGATAGGGGTAAAACATGGAGTGCATCAAGAATTATTGCCTATGGGCGATCATGGGAACCTGGTATGGTCCAACTATCAAATGGGGAAATTCAACTTTTTTTTGCAAACGAAATGATAACGAGTAAAAATGCAAAAGGTAGACCTGAGCAAAAGATTTTGATGTGTCGCTCAACAGATAATGGAAATCATTGGAGCAAGCCAAAACAGGTTGCCTTTACCAAGAATGCACGAGATGGTATGCCTGTTCCATTTTTACTTCACAACAACAAAGGAATTATTTTTCTTGTAGAAGCAGTAGAGAATAAGAATTCACCAGAAATAATTTGGAGCTCTAGTAAAGCAAACTGGAACTATAAAAGTATCGCTACAACTGAAAATGGAAGGCGTTGGTACGGAGCCATAAATCCAATTTGGGGTGGAGCACCTAGTTTGGTACAATTAAAAACAGGTGCAACACTAATTGCTATGCAAACAGAAGGAGGGCGGAAAATAGATCGTTATAAAAATTGGAAAAAGAACACCATTGTCGTGTTGGTTGGTAATAATATTGCACAAAATTTTAATAATCTAAGTTGGCCATATCCTAATTTGCCAATAAATGAAGGTCATTATTTTTCTTCACTCTTTTTAAAGGATGAAGAAACAATAGCATTAGTGAGTACTTACAATTATCCAGATGGACATAGCGAATTACGGTATAAAGAAGGCAAGCTAAATTTAATTCCTAAACAAAAAGCAAACGGACACTAGTTATGAACATAAAGCAACCGCTCCTCAAGCTACTAGCTAAAACATATGAACCATCAACAGTAATTAACCAAAGTTTTGGTCAATACGATCTTGCTATAAAGACAGATGATAAAGGTAGGCCAATCCTGTTGTTTATAGGAAAAAAGCAACCAAACGGAAATATTAAGGGGGAAAGATATGCTCGTAGACTAAAAATTGATGATGTTACAGGTGCAGTAATTAAAGATCACTGGGAACATAAAGGGCCGGCTACACCTTAATTAATAAATCTTTAAGAAGTTAATTCTTTTCCAAATGATCTTCAATACGTTTTTGAAGGTGATGCTTAAAACTATCATCTAATTTCAACTTAATAGCATCTGATTGAAAAAGTTTTTTAACCATTTGATTAATTACCAAACTTTGCTGCATAAAGGTTACGCATATTGAACATCCAGCAAGGTGTATTTTTAATTCCAATTGCTCTCTTGCAGTTATTTTTTCTACTTGTTGCTTTTCAATTAAAAAAGTAGCTTTTCGGCAATTGTAAGCTATCTTTTTTAGTTCATTCGCATTTAATTCTTTCATGTTATTCTATTAAATCCAGTTTTTTTGAAGACAAGACCTTAGGCTTACTTTAGTTCTGTGCATAATAACCCCAAAATTTGATGCAGTTACTTTCAATTCCCTGCAAATCGTTTGTGTTGATTCATCATCTATATATTTTAACGTAAATACTGCAAACCATAAAGAAGGTAATTTCTTCATACAAGCCTGCAGTATTTTTTGAAACTCTTTATTTTCAAGTGCTTTTGATTGTTCAATTCCGAATAGGGCAGGTCTGTGCTCATCATTCCAATGTCCGTTTTTAGAATCGAAGAAATCTGCATCATCCTGTTCAGTTAAAACATTCTTTTTAAGTCCTGATGATTTAGCTCTATACACATCAATAATTTTATTTTTTAAAATTGCAGTGAGCCATGTTTTTTCTGTACTTCTACCTTCAAAATTATCTTTACGTTCCAATGCTGCTAGAAAAGTTTCTTGCAAAAGGTCTCTAACTAAATTTTCATCATGAAGACGAGTTATCGCAAAAGCATATAAGTAATCAGCATATAGATCAACCCATAGGTGTGGATTAAGATGTTTTTTCTCACTAGTTTCTGGTTCGTCTGTTTGCATGCGTAAATTTAATGTTCTCAAATGGTTTATGTCAGTTTGAATTACTTTAGTGCTTGTTTTCCAAAATCAATAAGCTGTTTTGCATTCAGATAGCCTATGGAGCGAAAAACAACCTTTCCATTGTAATCAAGAATTAAAAGTGTGGGATATTCTTGTACATTCCACTTTAAAGCGAGATTATTTCCCTCACCTTTTTCCATATCTAGTCCTACATTCACAAAGTTTGTATTAAAAAAATCAGCAACTTTTGCATCTTTAAATGTGGTAACTTTTAACTGTCTACATGGACCGCACCAAGTTGCATAGGCATCAACAAATATGAATTTACGTTCTGCTTTTGCCTTCTTTAAAGCAGTTGAAAAGTTTTGCTCAATAAATGATATGCGTTTGTTTTTAACTGTCGGACTGTTGAAAGTAGAGAATGAACTCAGTAATAATAGTGCTCCTAAAAGGAACAAATAATAGATTTTAAATAACATAACTAATTAGATTTCTTCACGAAGTGCAGCAGAAGCAGCTTTCAATAATGGTGCACTTAATCTTTGAGTGATATTTGGGTTGATGTATTCAAATAGAATCATTCCTTTTTTATTTAAGATAAAAACCGATGGAACTGGTAATAATTTATCAACGTTTTTTCCTCCAGAAGTCTCTGGTAAAAACTTATCATAACTTTTTGGACTCTTAAAAGCAATGCCAAAACGCTTCGATGCAGCTAAGTCAGCATCAGATAAAAGTGTATAAGAGAGTTTTTGCTTATCCATTGTTTTACTCAAATTATCTGGACTGTCTGTGCTTATTGCGATAATCTGATAACCCATCTTTGTCAAATCTTTTTCAATCTCCTGTAATCCAGCAAGCTGTTTTGAGCAATATGGACACCAACCTCCACGATAAAAAACAAGAATGGTAGGTGTTTTTGCAACCGATTTGTTCAAATCAAATAACTCACCCGAAGATTTTGGTAATTTCAAAATAGGAATTTGCTCACCAATTAATAAAGGACTTACATCTTCTGGTTTCAAAGGAACACCCGCTGTCATTTTAATGGTATCTACAGAGACAGTTGGTACTAAACCAATGGAAGAACCTGAACTTTTGCTTGCAGTAGTACTCCAACTAAATGCTGAAAAACTGATAAAAATAAAGAGGAGCAATGAATTTTTTAAAGTAGTTTTCATAATTTTTTATGGCTTAGTCGAAAATTTCGTCGAGTTCTTACACTAAATATTTTTTAATTTAATTTTCTCAACGTAAAAAAGCTTAATTACAAAAGAGCCACTCATTTGAGTGGCATTATACTATTAGAATTTAAAAAATAACAAAGGATTTAAACTAGTAAGTAGGTCTTATTATATTCCTCTTGCTTAAATAATAAAAACCTACACCTCCTACAATAACTAGTAAAAATCCAATATAATCATCAAGAGGACACATAGTATATCCAGTTAATTGACCAGACTGTTCATAATAATAATCAAGACCATAACCAGCATTATAATCATAAGGGCCAGTACATTGAGTACAACGAGATTTTGTTCTAATCACGCAATTGCCCAGATCTGCCGGACGACAATACATGCCGGATCCTATTTGCCCGGATGTAACTACTGCATTGGTTTCATACGCTGGTCCATACCAAGATCCACGCGGACTATTAACCCCTGACGGATTTGTATAAAGATAACCTGTATCATCAGAAACACATCCTGTAACTGTATAAGCGCAAACAGTATTACTTAAAAACAAAAAAAGAGAAACGAAAAAATATTTTAATCTGCTTTCGGCTTTTGCGCCGCAAAGAAAATGGCGCAATTTATCTAGAGTATCCATAACTATATTTTTATGTACATATACCATCCTCAAGGTATATGCCATAACTATTAAAAACGATTACAAAAATAGATAAAAGCTTCTTGAAATGCACTAAAACGCAGGTTAAACTTAAGAAACAATTAACAACTTTTCGGAGTAATAGAGAGTTTGAATTTCTACATTTAAAAATGTTTATTAAATAGGAGGGTACGACGGTTAAGAAGAAAAGAGCACGTTCTAAAATAGAGGTGAATAGAAAGAACAAGAGTCGTTTAAATTTTTTAAAAAAACGAAAAGGCCTTTAAAAAAGGCCTTTTCGTTCAGTTTCTAGCTGAGGTTATTAATATTCTGCAATTTACTTCAGATAATTTTGATACTCTGCATCTGTAGCGCAATCCCACCATACAGGCATAGACCATATATTCGGATCAGTTGCATGTGGATTTAAAGCTAAGGTATTAATAGAATTGTATTGTATTTCATATACTGGTGGTAGTGCCCAACGGCGCATCCAATACCTTGGATCAGTTTTACCAGCACCTGTTAATTGAGCGTTACCTGTAAATAATGGCCCTCTGTCATAACCTGGATAAACAACACCAAAACTTCCTACGTTACCTGCACTAAAATTAAAACGACGCATATCATTCCAGTTTTCAATGCTGCAACCCATGGCAATGAATTTTTGCAACATAATGTCCTGCATGGTTAAAACACCTCCGTTTTGGGCAACAGCACTACTTGAAAGATAAGCTGCAATATCACCTGCATTCATTGGTCGCATATCAGGATTAGTTGTTCCATAAGTGCCTTGCCATTCAGTTAATTTTGTTTGCATCATATTAAGGTGTGCTGTAATGCCTCTTTTATAGGCATCATGTGCTTTGGCAGTTTCACCTTTTCGCAAATAGACCTCAGCCTCTATAAAGCACATTTCATGATAAGTTAAAATCTCAAAATCTGAAACTGGATGAAGTTGGAATGACCCTGTAGAACCAACTACGCCTGCATTAAAAGCTGTTGCATTCACATACCAATTTACATCTGTTTGACTTTGAGCTGGATTTCCAGAAGTAGCAATTGAATTACTACGTAAACTTACATAAGTAGTATCGCCCGCTAATACATAATTGGTATTATTGATGAACATCGAACCAGCCTTATAAGTAACGGTAACGTCGTTTCCACTAACAGTATACGTTTTTCCTTTAGCCACTAAAGATGCAATAAAATCAGCCCTGTCAGCGGAGCTGGAAATTGTATACTTTATATTTGTATTGGCGGTAGCATAAGTTGGGGTTGCAATAGAAGTGGCCCCACCAGCTTTCAGTCTTGTTGCAGGGCCATAAGAATCAACACCTATAGAGCGAAGCCAATCATAAGATTGCACTCTACCATTTCCATCCAGTTTAACATTAGACATAGCAGCAGGTACAATTTTGGTCATCCTTGGATCTGTAATGCCTGAAGAGCGCATATTTGTTAACAGATTGTAATAGAACTGAGAAATACGCTGATTGTTACCATAAGCTGCATAATTAAAGTTTCCGTTAGTTACTATTGGATCACCTATCAAATAATCCGTTACGGTGCTGTTGTTAAGACCTTGTTCAACTACGTTGTCGGCATTCGATTGTGGGCCTTTCGATAAACAGATCAATATAGAATCTGGATTATATGCATCTGCTTTTTTTGATAGTTTAAGCATATAACGTGCTTTTAATCCCCAGCATAATTTTATCCATTTGTCGATATTACCTTTGTTAATCATATCACCACCTGCAAGCGCTGGTGCCCCTGCTTCCTGTGCTTTACCGAATAGACTGATAGCTTCATTCAATTTTGCCATACAGCCATAATAAATAGTTTTACCATTATCTGGCTTAGGACTTGGATTTCCTGTTGCCGCCTCTTTATATGGCATTTCACCATAAAGATCTAGCATTTGCATGTAACCCAAGGCATGGAAAACATCAGCAGCTGCCATATAATGATAAGCACCCTGTTTTTTAGCGCTATTGTACATATCCTCTACGTTTGAAGATGTAGCTACAAACCAGGTTTGGTATGGCGTGGTAGAATTAGAATTCGAAGCTTGCCATGTGGTAGAAAACGTATTTTGAGCTGCTGCGATAGCATAATAAACACCCGCTTGGCAAGCAGTACGGAAATTAGTTACCCCTGCTGAGTACATATAAAAATGCTGAATCCAAGGTAATCTGTTTTCAATTAACACCGTTTGGTTATTTGGGTTATCTGGATCTACGTTAACATCCAACCACTTTTTACACGAAGTTATCGTGCCTACGAGTATACACCCGAGTATAATATATTTTAATTTTTTCATGATATATTTTTCAATTGATTAAAATGAAACATTTAGTCCAAATGTAAAAGTCCTAACTGCAGGTACCCCAAGGTAATCGATACCAGTAGAGCCCGAACCACCTGTTCCGCCAGCCGCACTTACTTCAGGATCCATACCTTTATAGTTGGTCCAGGTTAAAAGATTAGTTCCTACTACCGAAGCAGATAATCCTTTAATAAACGTGGCTTTCTTTACCAAATCTTTAAAGTCATATGTTAGTGAAACGGAACGTAGTTTCAACCAGTTTACAGAAGTAAGGAAGTTATAAGAATTAGCAGCATAGTTATCCCAATAACGTTGGATCATGTTTGTGCCTGCAACAGTAGTTGTTCCAATGGTATATGTTTTACCTGCTTCATACGTCTGTGAAAAATCTGCTCCGGTAACACTATTTACTCCGGTTACAGTAACCGATTGTCTATCGTTTAATAACGTTCTTTTACTTAAGCCATTTGCAACCAAAGCATATTCAGTACCATTAAACACATCTCCTCCTTTACGAATATCGAGTAAGAACGAAAATGAAAGGTTCTTGTAGCGGAAAGTATTATTAAAACCACCAATAAAATCTGGCTCACGGTTACCTACAACTGGGTTAGTAGTATTTAATTTATATAAACCTGTTGTTGGGTCAACCTGATAACGGCCATTTGGAATCTCTGCTTTATTTGCATCTACTTCACGAAGATATGGTGAGCCAGTCAATCCAAGAAAATAACCCCCATTAGGAACCGATGCTGCTTTTACTGTTCCAAATTGCGCATCTGTTGGGTAAAAATAAGCTATTCCAGGAATAAAAGCGCCTAACCTACCTTTGTTATAAGAAAAGTTAAGTGTTGCATCCCATGAAAAATCCTTATTGGCTATTGGTTTTGCTGTTAATGCAATCTCCATACCCTTATTAATTACAGTACCGCTGTTAAGTACACTGAAAATAAATCCTCCAGATTGTGCTAAACGTGGCGACCCAATTTGATTTCTTGTCTCGCTATGGTAGTAGGTATAATCTAAACCAATACGTCCTTTCAAAAATCTTAACTCTGCACCGATTTCCCACGAACCCTGCTTCTCTGGTTTTAAATCTGGGTTACCAGCCGCCCATTGGTTACCAACGGCAGTATAAGAGCCAATAGTGTAAGGCGCATTTACATAGGTCAATGTGGCATACGGATCTGTATCTTTACCTACATCTGCCCAACTTGCCCTAATCTTTCCGAAAGATAGAATATCGTTTTTAGGAAGTAGCTCGGTAAACACAAATGACCCGCTTATTGATGGATAAAAATAAGAATAGGCATCAACAGGTAATGACGATGCCCAGTCATTGCGTCCTGTAAATGTTAAATAAGCAATGCTCTTATAAGATACTCCTGCTTCTCCATAGACACCTACCAAACGCTTTCTACCAGTTGCATCCGTAAAAAACTTATTGGTGTTGGCAATATTAGCTAAACTGATGGTACCTGCCGTTATAAAATTATATCCCCAATGGTTCTGACGTAACGTTTCATTACTTTCAGTAGTACCACCTAACATAATATGAGCATCAAAGTCTCCAAATGTTTTATGCCAGTTGCTCATTAGGGTAGTCGTAAGGAAACTATAGTTCACCATATTTTTGCTTAAACGACCATTCTGATATAATGGGGCGAGTGCAGAACCTGGAGCAATATAAGTGTAATCATTAGTGGTATATTGATCATAACCTACACGGGCAGTAACATCCCACCAGCTCGCTATTTTATAGTTAGCACTAACGCCTCCAGTAAAGCGCTTGGTTTGTGAGGTTAACTTATCTTTATTAATGATCCAATAAGGATTATCTCTATCAGATGCCAAATCAAGTGTTCCAGCATAAGGACGAAATTGAGTCCCATCTGGATTAACATAATTTTTGATATCAAATACAGTAGGCCAACTATATAATGCTTGCATACTTCCTACACCACTTCCATATAAACCAGAAGTAGTTAAGGTTCTCTCGATGTCAGCGACAGAATAAGCTGCATTTGCATCGATAGTTAACTTTCCGTATTTCTGCTGACCATTAAAACGAAAGGTAGTTTTATCATATCCAGTACCCGGAACAATACCCGACTGATCAAAATTTGATGCTGATAAAAAGAAACTTCCGGTTTTTGAACCTCCAGAAACGTTAACGTTATTGTCATACACGGCACCGTTCTGAAAGAAAGTACCAATGTTATCATATATTGGAGTACCTGCGCTAATTGGTTTACCCCATGAACTGTAAGCGTTCAAATCACTAAAAACACCATTAGCTGCATAAGAACCTGGACCAAAAGAAGTTTGCACTTCTGGTAGCTTATTAGCCTGCGATGTACTTAATCTGCTAGAGAAATTTACCTGAATAACACCCTCGCTTCCTTTTTTGGTAGTAATAATGATCGCTCCATCAGCTGCTCTAGAACCATATAGTGCTGCAGCAGCAGCGCCTTTTAAAATGGATAAGCTTTCGATATCTTCTGGGTTGATATCCATTACACGATTAGAATAAGTAGTATTACTACGCGTTAAACCATCTGTGCCCGAATTACCAGATACCGAAGTGGAGTTATCATAAATAATCCCGTCTACCACAAATAAGGGTTGATTTTGTCTACCTTCTGCAGTAGAACTACCTCCACGAATGGTGATTGAAGCTCCTGCACCAGCCGAACCACTAAATTGGGTCACATTTACGCCTGGAGCCTTACCGGTTAGCGAGTTGATGATGTTGGTATTTTTGTTTTTCATCAATTCTTCCGAATTCAGTTCCGTAACAGAATAGCCCAAAGCTCTTCGTTCTTTTTTAATACCCATCGCAGTAACTACCACACCCTCCAATTGAGCTGCCGATTCAGCTAAAGACACCTGCATGTTATTAGCTGCTTTCTGACTTTTAGTGGTAAAACCAAGATAGCTAAATTCAAGCATCTCTCCTGGAGTTGCCGAAATCGAGAAGTTACCTTGGTCATTGGTAACAGCTGTTCGACTAGGATTGAATGCTTTCACAGATACCCCTGGAATAGGCGTGCCGTTGTCGGAGGAAAGCACTTTTCCATTAATAGAAACCCTCTGAGCCATCAGAGTGCTCGAGATCATGCAAAAAAATGCACACATGATCCAACTAAAAAGTCTACGTTTTCTCATAATTAATCTAAGTTGTTTTTATAATTGTTTGTTAATTACACGTTTATTAGCACTGCAAACCTAAAAATAGCACTCATTCGAAAAACATCAAACGATAAAAGATAGGTTCAGTTTATTTGGTTTAATCATCTCATGTGATCTATCTTTTTAAAAAAAAAATCAACCACGAAATGCAGATAAAAAATAGCTAAGCATAATTTATCACAAATTCAATAAACTTTCAATTTTTAGCAGTTAATTTCTTCAACACATTCTAAACATTACAGTTGTGTAGTAGAGTTATACCTTATCCCTAGCATCTAAAGAGTGTTTTAATCCTGTTTGTAGCTTAATGAAGTTGTGAATTTGAACGGTAAAATTTTTGATATATAGCTATTGATCTAAGTAGTGGTTCATGCAATCATCAATATTAAAAGGAAAGATTCCAAACATAACATTCAACCCTTTGTTTCTTCTACACTAACATCACAACTTATGGCTAAAAAAACACTTACACCAGAACAGGCAGCATTGCCAGAGAACCAAAAAACCAAAAAACTTAAACCGCATACTGCAGATGCTACGGCACAACCCATGACAACAGACCATGGCGTTAAAATAAACGATGATCAAAATTCCTTAAAGGCAGGCGACCGTGGATCTACGTTATTAGAAGATTTTATACTTCGTGAAAAGATTACTCACTTCGATCACGAGCGTATTCCCGAAAGAGTTGTACATGCCAGAGGTTCTGGTGCACATGGCGTTTTCAAGTTATACAAAGCAATCCCAGAATTAACCAAAGCACAGTTTTTAAACGATACTGAAATAGAAACACCAGTTTTTGTGAGGTTTTCTACAGTAGCAGGTTCAAGAGGATCAACCGATTTAGCAAGAGACGTACGTGGCTTTGCCGTAAAGTTTTATACACAAGCAGGAAATTTTGATTTAGTAGGCAATAATATGCCCGTTTTCTTTATTCAAGATGCCATGAAGTTTCCAGACTTAGTGCATGCTGTAAAACCCGAACCAGATAATGAGATGCCACAAGCAGCATCCGCTCACGATACGTTTTGGGATTTTATTTCCCTAATGCCCGAATCTGCACACATGGTGATGTGGCTAATGAGCGATAGAGCAGTACCAAGAAGTTACCGCATGATGGAAGGCTTTGGCGTACACAGTTTCCGTTTAATCAACGAAAAAGGAGAATCACATTTTGTTAAGTTCCATTGGAAACCGTTGTTAGGTGTACATTCAGTAGCGTGGGATGAGGCGCAAAACATTTCAGGTAAAGATCCTGATTTCCATAGAAGAGACCTTTGGGAAGCCATTCAAACAGGGAATTTTCCAGAATGGGAATTTGGTATTCAAGTAGTACCAGAAGCTGATGAACATAAATTTGACTTCGACTTATTAGATCCCACTAAAATAATTCCTGAAGAATTAGTGCCAGTGCAACGCATCGGTAAACTAACGTTAAATCGAAATCCAGATAATTTCTTCGCAGAAACGGAGCAAGTAGCTTTCCATGTTGGACATATCGTTCCAGGGATAGATTTTACAAATGATCCACTCATGCAGGGACGACTGTTCTCTTATACAGATACTCAGTTAATCCGTTTAGGTGGACCAAATTTCCATGAAATACCAATAAATAGACCAGTCGTTCCAGTACATAATAACCAAAGAGATGGCTTTATGCGCCAAACCATTAACGTAGGCAAAGCCAGTTACAACCCGAACAGTACCGGAAATAACGATCCCAAACAAGTTAAAGAAGCAGAAGGAGGATTTGTCAGTTACAATGAAAGAATTGATGCACGAAAAGTAAGAGCAAGAAGCAAAAGCTTTTTCGATCATTACTCACAAGCTAAACTATTCTACAATAGTCAATCACAACCAGAAAAAAATCACATAGTAGATGCATTTAGTTTCGAATTAGGCAAAGTAAAAACACCAGCAATACGCGAACGTATGTTAACAGTACTTAGTCAGGTAGATCTTGATTTGCGCAACAAAGTAGCCGCAAATTTAGGTATAGCAGCTATTAAGAAACCAGAACCAGTTACAAACCAAGGCATCCCAGCAGATGCTGCACAAAAAGACTATCAATCCATACAAGCACAACCATCGCTAGAAAAATCACCAGCACTTAGTATGGCAACAACCATAAAAGACACCATCAAAACAAGAAAAATTGCGTTTCTGGTAGCTGATGGGGTAGAAGAAGCTTCACTAAGCAGCATGAAAAAAGCATTGGTAGCCGAAGGAGCGGTAGTAGAATTAATTGGCAACAGACAAGGAAGTGTAATGACTGATAAGAAAACAGCAATGCTATTAGACGAAAGTTTATTAACAGCGCCTTCAGTATTGTACGATGCAGTATTTGTACCAGGAGGGGAGAAAAGCATTGATGCACTTAGCCTCGAACCAGATGCAATTCATTTTTTAAATGAAGCATATAAACACTGCAAAGCAATTGCCTTAGATGAAGAAGCGACAACACTATTGGAGTTAACTTATTTTGGTAAAGGAGGAACTAAAAAACCATTAAGTGATGATGGAGTATTAACAGGAAATAGTAAAGAACTCGCCACTAAATTCATAACTGCCATAGCAGAACATAGATTTTGGGAACGAGAAAAACAACGCAAAGTACCAGCATAAGTGAAACCCAATAAATAAAAAAGGCCACAATTAATTGTGGCCTTTTTTTATAACGATTATGCAGTCAGTAAATCAATCGCCTCTTGGTTCCCTTGTTGGGCAGCCAAATCAGCAGCCCTAAGTCCCCTGGTATCGCAAATAGTGCTATCAGCACCATGCAGTAGTAAAAGTCGTACCAAATCATTCCTGCCAAACATAGCAGCAAACATCAATGCTGTACCACCGTTTCCATGCTGTAAGTTTAAATCAGCACCATTTTCTATCAGCAGCTCAGCAATATCTGCGTATCCCTTAAAAGCTGCACCCATCAAGGCAGTATTACCACCAAGATCAGCAGCATTAACATCTGCACCATGTTTAATTAATAATCTTGCCGCATCAAGCTGATGGTTATAACAAGCTATAATCAAAGGAGTATATCCTTTCGGATCATGTACATTCAAATTAGCATCCCCCTTAATAAGTTCAGTAAGCACATCAAGGTCACCAATTCTAGAAGCGTGTATGAGCAATTCTGGTTCAAGTTCCATAGTTAAGTAAGAGTTTTTGTGATAGCATAACAAAACAACAGCAATATGGTTTGTAATGCTATAAATTTCACTAAATATAAGCTAACCGCTATACAACCTTTCCCAACCACCATACAACTTTACAAACCCATCATACAACCTTTCCAAACCCACAACCCACCGCCAAGAACTAGGACGGGTCTTGTAGCATCCCGAAGGAGAAAGCATTCAAACTTTCCCACCAACGTTCAAAAACCACTTTCCAAGACAGAAAGCAGTTTGATACTTCATCAAACCTTTTTCTGTCGCCCTAAAAGTTTGGATCGCTTAATCCAAGAGATGATACACAGCCTTGATTTTTTGGTTACTTTTTTATCAAGAAAAAAGTTACTTGACCCTTCGGCTGTCAAGAGCCGAGGCAAGCCAGAGCGGCGGCGAGCTAAAAACATTAACCAGCATCAAAAGGTAAATTTATTCCCTGTAAGCTCATCAATAACCCTCATAGTCTTAATACCCTCTTCTGCAGGACAAGGATTCGTCTCAATTTCATTCGTAAAATACCGAACAACTTCCGCAATCATCGGTTCTTGCACATGCTTCGAATGGATAAAAGGAAAATCAGTAACCTCTCCATCCTTAGTCAGGGTAATCTTATTCCCATGAAAAGCGAATCGAATACTTCCATTAGCACCCACAATCTCGCACAAATCCTCCTGCATAGGTGCATCAAAGCACCAAGTGCCCGTAACAGGTAGCGTTCCATAAGTTAGCAAAGCAGAAACAATATCATCAGCGGTACTTTGTAGAGATTGATTAGCCGAAAAACCATGCATAACCGTTGGGGTTCCAAAAAACCAATTAAGCAGATCAATATGATGAGGAGCTAAATCGTGAAAAAGACCACCACCCGAAATTTCAGGATGTACCCGCCAATTTTCTTCAGAACTAGCAACAATAGCCGAAAACGCAGGTTGATAAAATCTAATCGTTACAAAACGAAGATCACCAATTTCTGGAATTAACTCTTTAACCTTGTTAAAATAAGGCATCGCTCGTCGGTAATGTGCAACCGTAAGTTTCGTAGCACATTCTTTCGCAGTTGCCGCCATCAGCTCACAACTCTGTGCAGAAAGTGCCATGGGTTTTTCTACATATACCGGTTTGCCAGCTTTAAGCGCCTCAATAGTATATAGCTCATGACTAGAAGGAGGAGTAGCAATGTAAATAGCATTTACGTCAGGATCATGAATTAAATCATGAGCCGATGAATACCAAACCGGAACACTATGACGCATGGCATAATCTGCAGCCTTTTCGGCATTTCGTCGCATAACAGCATAAAGTCTTGAATTTGGAATGTGATTAAAAGCGGGACCACTTTTTACTTCAGTAACATCACCACAACCAATAATACCCCAGTTTAACATGTGTGTAGTATTCATATTCAAATGTATCTATTCTACTTAATTTAGAAAATAACAAAGTTAAAAAAACAGGGCTGTAAGGATTTAAATATAGCTTACGATGGGGATGAGTGAAACAAATAAGTGGACTAACTGTTAATTCAAAGATCAATCTATAGAATTATGAACAACGATAAGAAAATAGAAATACCAGTTACCATAAAAGAAAGTAATATCAAAGGAGAGAAAATCATTTTCGATATTCCGATCAAAGAAAAGTTAGCCCATGTTATCATTATTAAAAATGAACAACAATACCATATCAACCTAGATGGTGAAGATTTAGGAAGCTTTACTAAAGATAACAATGGAAAGATTAAACGCTTTGAACAACCAAAAGGTGCACACTTGGATGATGAAAATTATGTTAAACCCATTGAAGAAAAACTCAAAGAGTTAAACAAGTAAACGATTAATAATGCAATTAATCTAATTGCTGTTCAAAAAAGCCATACGGATAAAGCTGTTCAATCCGATCAGCTACAGCATGCAATAGCGGTTCTTTTAAGTTTCCGTGGTTCTTACATAAATGCAAAATATGTTGACGATCAGGGGTAAAACTAGCCACTAACTTTCCATCCTTATACACACTAACCTTACAACGCAGTTCATCAGGATGTGGATATTCCCCAACCTGGAAATCATACGTCTTTTTATCCAAAGTAACACTGATAGGATGCATAGTACAATTAATTAGTTTTCTTTTTCTTAGCAGTTTCTTGCTGCTCTTTTTTCATCACTTCCCTTGCTCGCTTAAGACCAGTAGCAATAGCAATTCCTTCATCACCTGATTCCTCAAGTATAGCATTAGCAATTTCCACAGCTTTCTCTCTTAATGGAACAGGAAGATTTTTATAAGATGGTGGATAATCTCCTTTTGGCCAAGGCATACGCTTAAATTTTAGTTTAATTGGATAACAATTAGCACTTAAAATGGTTTTTAAGAAACAGCTGTCAATTTTTCTTTTTTACTGCATTTTTTGCAGGTTTGAAAAGAATTTTTTCTGTTTACAAAGGTTTAAAGCGACAATTTCGCTAATTGGTATACGAGTTGTTTAGGACTTACTGAGAATTTTTTAATGATGTATCTTTTTAAAACGAAAACCTATGTCAATTCAAAATCCTAAACACAATTCCCCTTGGATAGCAGAAGACTCTCCAGGCCTTTTTCCAAAAATCTTGGCAATAGAACCCGATCCTTCATTAGGAGAAATACTATGTGATATGTTTGCAGACGCAGGTTACGAATGTAAAGTCGTGCAAAATTGTAGCAATATCATTCCATTAATGGAAAGCTTTCACCCAGACCTTGTGCTCATCGAATACCTGCTACCATCTGTAAATGGAGGAGAGCTGTGCACACAAGTTAAAGCAGATCATCGTTTTTCAGGTATTCCAGTAATCTTATACTCAGCCTATCCGCAAATATTATGGTCGGTGAAAGAATACGGCTGTGATGAATTTATAGCGAAACCATTTGATTTAGATGACCTGTTATTCACTGCAGAAAGATTAATAGTGAAGGGCAAAGAGAAAAGAAGATTTTCACTTTTAGCAGATACACTAAAAAACAGGCTAAACTATATGGGCAAGTTTCTCGGAGTAAAAGGATTATCAGCTGGATTTTAATTTAATTTTTCACGAAACATTTCCGCACTGCGGTTGTTTTTTAGGTATAACTTTTAAAAAAACTAATTATGGGATTTATCAAAGGAGCATTGTTTGGAATCGCAGTATATGCGGCAGTGCAGCACATAACTAAAAAAGACATACTTACTGGACGATCATTACTAGATGATTTGATGGATAAAGCACCGGAATACGTAGATAAAGTAAAGGACTATGCTGCACAAGTAAGCGATGAATTTACCGACGACTTTAGAGAACCGGAAATGAGAGTATAAACGTATAACATCTACCTTAAAAGACCAATCAATTGATTGGTCTTTTTTATTGCATCAATATTCAACTACCAGTTAATCACCAACTGCTGATCTCCATTTACCAAAAACTCTAAATGTCCTTCTCTCGTCTTTTTAGATGATAATATAGTACCATCAGCTAATTTTAAATCGAATTTGCCTTTTACACCATTGGGAATAATCCGTAAACGACATTGCATCCTTCCATCACCTGCCAATTGAATGCTCAGCGATGTAGCACTTGTTTTTCGTTTAAATGGAATTGGATAATCTGCATACAACATAAATTTTTCATCAATGTTGTGATAATGCCTCGGTAGAATTCCAAAAGCATTACCAGCGCCATACACTTCCTGACCAACCTCACCAGATTTTTCCCAACCATCGTGTAAATCTTCCAAAGCAACCCATAATTTGTTATCAACTTCGCCAACTTTTACTTCTTCAGATAACATATCAGTAGGTAGCATTGGCGGATAATAATACACAGCTCTATTTACCAAATATCGAATATATTCACTTGCTAATAGCCTAATAGATGGCAAAATGTCAACATCTTTAGCATGCAGTAAATAGTCGTGCAGCGCACAAAAAACTTCCTGCTCTTCATAAACTGCAGTATAAGGTGCATCAGATAAAGGGAAAATCGCAAAAAAAGTTGGATAATTCTTACCATAACCATAATTACAATCCCAAAGTTGTACGTTTTGAAATATATTTGCTAAGCATAAATTAGATAGATTCAGATAATCTTCATTTTTAGTAAGCTTATATAAACGCAACAAAGCACCAGCAGAAAAAGTGGTATTATTAGCTTGATAAAAGAGCTTAAAGTCTTTTCCTTTTAAACTCTTCGCCGATAGTTCCGCTTCTTTAAGGTATTTTTTATCATTCGTCAATTCAAAAGCCTGAAGCATTACATGAGCATAAATCCCAGCCACATCGTGTTGTCCGCCTTCGCCAGGTTTGGTTTCTTCCTTGATCACTTCCAAGGTATCCATCTTGTAAAATACAGGCCAATTGTACTTAAAATGTTTAGCTACTTTTTTAGCGAAAGGCAAGGAATTTAGAAAAAGTTCTTTGGCTATTTTATCTCCCTTCAGTGCTAATCGCGATAAATTCAATAGTGGATGATGCAAATACCAAGAGTCCATAACCATGGGCTTTTTCTGTTCTTCTTCCCCTTTAAGTTTATCTTGTGCTGCTGGTAACCACCGAACAACTGTTTTTAACTTTTCGTCCCAAAACTCTGGAAGCCCTTTTTTAATATGTTCTATGACAGGTAGAGATTTGCCACTCCATTCTGTGTAGTCTAACAAAGGTAACAACACAGCCAACTGTACCATAATTTCTGGTGGAGTTTCATAATCTGAGATGTAAGCATTAAAATACTGATAACCATTAACCTGACTCCAACACCCAGGCGCATCAATCAAATCATGCAGTCCTTTGTCCAATATATTTGGCCAGTCGACATAATTGGTAATTGGTTTTGGAATTTCTAAGTAAATAGCGGCAAGTAAGTTTAAGTATTGGGTAGTAAGTTCACTTTCCTCTTTCGTCGTGTTTGCATCAAATGCAATAAGTGCATCGCTAATAACGTAAGTTGTACCCGCTTGTAAAGGATCATCTTTGGTTACAGGCAAAGAAAATCCAAGTTCTGGCCAAACTCCACCTACTGTTTCTCCAGCAGAGGTTTTGGTCTGTTGGTTATAAGCTGCAAGTGAAGTTAAATTTTGGAAATATAACAAACTTCCAGTTTGAGGTTCATCTAAACTAAAATGCAGAATTCCAGATCTTGTACCTACTTGTTTTACATGTACAGTTCCTTTATTCTTTTGGCTGTGTGAATTTTCACGTAAAATGATATCCTTTGGCCAAAAAGGGATATGCAAATTGGTTTTAGGAGTAAGTGTAGTATTATACTTTAAAATTGGAAATTCATTTTCGGTAATCTCTATCTTAACTTTAGAGGTACCCATGCTAGATTCTAAGGAGATAGTGATTCCATTATCAGTCATCGTTTTCCTTTTAATCACAAGACCGTGATCTGGTGAATAAATTGGTTTAAAAGCGATATTGCCATTTTTCCATTCACAATAAATGTAAAGCGCATCGCTAGAATTTAAAACAGTAAAGTTGTAGTCGCCAATTGTTTTTTCAAATACAGTTGACATTTCATCATTAACAAGAGAAGTAGCTGCGGCTATTTGCCAAGGTGAGATTGCATTCATTTCAAAAAAGTTAGTTAATAACAATTAGGTAAACACGCATTTTTTTTGGTTTGTTTTTAAATATTTTAGAACTATTCTTTTCGCTTGGTGTTTTTTTTACATGAAAGATTTAGCAAAACGTTTTCCAGATAATCCAATTTTATTGCCTAAGGATATAACTCCTAGCGATAATGGACTTCAGGTGATCTGCCTACTTAATCCAGGTGTTTTTCGTTTTAAAGGAAAAATATGGTTGATAGTTAGAGTAGCCGAAAGCATTGCACAAAAAGAAGGTTTTATCTTTTTTCCAGTAATGAATGAAATGGGAAAATTAGAAATTATCGAAGTTCCACTAAACGATCCAGACCTTGTAGGTAGCGATGCCAGGGTAAGAAATTATAAAGGATTAGATTATCTAACTACAGTTTCGCATTTGCGCTTATTATCAAGTACCGATGGAATTTCTTTTACAGAAGATCCTGATTATGCAGGATTATTCGGAATGGGTGAACTTGAACGCTTTGGAATTGAGGATTGCAGAGTGATAGAAATAGATGATGTATTTTACCTTACCTATACAGCAGTTTCAGATTCTGGAGTAGGAGTTGGACTTCGTACAACAACGGATTGGAAATCTTTCTCTGCACCAATAATGATGCTACCACCACACAACAAAGATTGTGCAATCTTCGAACGCAAGATCAATGGACAATTTTATGCAATACACAGACCTAGTTCTAAAGAGATTGGAGGTAATTTTATTTGGTTGTGCGATTCAACAGACGGTTTACGATGGGGAAATCATAAATGTATAATTAAAACTAGACCCGGCATGTGGGATAGCGCAAGGGTAGGCGCTGGTGCCTCCCCAATTTGGACAGAGCAGGGTTGGTTAGAGATCTATCATGGCGCTGATGCAGAACATAGATACTGTCTGGGTGCTTTTTTAATGGATCTCAATAATCCATCAATTATAATAGGAAGAACTGTAGAACCAATTATGGTACCTACAGAAAGCTATGAACTTTCTGGTTTCTTTGGTCATGTGGTATTTACAAATGGTCACATAGTGGATGGAGATAAATTAACAATTTATTATGGTGCAGCAGATGAATTTGTATGCGGTGCAGAATTTTCAATTGCAGAAATAATAAAAAAGACTTTGGAAAATAATTAATGAATAGATATGAACCAATATAAATTAGTACCCGAGCAATTACAGGGTAGTGAAATGAATGTAAGAAGCGAAACAATAGCACCTGATATTGAACAAGCAGTAACATTTTATCAGTTGGTAAAACTGAGACTGTTTGATGTGAACAGTTGGGATAGGGTATGCGGTACTTCTGCAACAATCTTTCAACTTACACTACTTGATGGTTCACCTTCATTTAGATTAGAAGTTGGCAATTTGATTAAGATTGATATACCCGGTCCCGGTACTTCTGCTGGTGATGGATATGATTGGGTGCGAATTGAACAAATAGAAAAAAGTGAAGAGAGCGAGTTAGAGGAATGGACTGGATTTACCGTTAGACCTTGTCCAAATCCATTGCATCCTGAACTTGGTGTAGCGCATTTCTTTTCTGATCTTGCTACCTCTACTTTTATAGTAGGCAGGAGTGGACAAACGGTTTGGGCTGAAATGCATGGACGTAATGAAGTACCCAATGGAACTACAGACAAATTATTTGATGGGTTACGGAATACAATGGTTGGCTGGACGGCAAAGGTTGGACTCTCTTATCCGCAATGGAAACTATTGGTAGATGGATTGGTTAAAAAAGATGATTAATTATCTTGATTAGACTTTTCGGTTTATTAACTTTTCCATTATTCGAAACTTTTTTGTTCGCACTGCTGTTTTCTTTTTAGCAATTCTATAGCTATGGGACTAGACAAATACAACGAAAAAAGGGATTTTTCTAAAACCGCTGAACCAAAGTCAGGTAGAAGCAAAGATCCTGATAAATTAATGTTCGTCATTCAGAAACACGATGCTTCTCGTCTACACTATGATTTTCGTTTAGAAATGGAAGGTGTACTAAAAAGTTGGGCCGTACCCAAAGGACCAACTTTAGATCCGAAAGTAAAACGATTAGCAATGATGGTTGAGGATCACCCATTTGATTATAGAAATTTTGAGGGAATTATCCCGCAAGGCGAGTATGGAGGTGGAACTGTAATTGTTTGGGACCAAGGCTGGTATGAAACCATCGATCCAATCAAAGGAAAAAAAGCTCAAGAAAAGTACCTATTGTCAGAACTCAAAAAAGGTTCTGTTAAAATGCGATTGCATGGAGAGAAGCTCAATGGTGAATTCGCTTTGGTCCGAACTCATGGTATGGGAGAAAATTCGTGGCTATTAATTAAACATGATGATGAATTTTCGACCAAAAAAGATGTATTGAAGTTAGATAAATCCATACTTTCTGATAAAACAATTGAGGAAATGGAGAAATCCAGCGATAAGGTTTGGCACAGCAATAAAGAAGAAAAAATTGAGGCCAAGCAACCCAGTAAAAAAAAAGCTAAAGCAAAATCAAAAATAGAAGATGAACAATTGGTAGATGATTCTGAAGTTTCTGAAGATTCAGTGAAACTGGATACAGCTAAGATTTTAAAATCAGCACCAAAATCTGCCATATTAAAAAATGTAAAACCAATGCTCGCAACATTGGTTGATGCTCCCTTTGATGATCCTAATTGGCAATACGAAGTAAAATGGGACGGATATAGAGCCTTAGCTTTTATCAACAAAGGAAAAGTCGAATTACTTTCACGTAACAATAAATCTTTTAACGACAAATTCTATCCAATCCATAAGATTATTTCCTCTTGGAAGATGAATGCAGTAGTTGATGGAGAAATTTTGGTGTTGAATGATAAAGGGATTTCAGATTTCGGAGCGCTTCAAAACTGGAGAAGTGAAGCAGATGGCGAATTGGTATTTTATGTTTTCGATATACTTTGGTACGAAGGTAAAAATTTAACAGGATTGCCTCTTGTAGAAAGGCAGGCAATTTTAAATGAAATACTACCAACAGATGATGATAGAATACGGATTTCTAAAGTATTCGATGCAAATGGAACTGATTTCTTTGCAGCTGCAGAAAGAATGGGATTGGAAGGGATTATGGCAAAGCTTAAATCTTCCACCTATGTGCTTTCTAATCGATCTAAAGATTGGTTAAAGATTAAAGTTTCTAGAAGGCAAGAAGTGATTATTGCAGGCTTTACCCGTAATGAAGATACTTCTAAACTTTTTAGTTCATTGATTTTAGCGGTATGGGAAAACAAAACGCTCACTTATGTAGGTAAAGTAGGGACTGGATTTTCAGATTCTGACCAGAAAGAAATGATGGAGGCATTCAAGCCCTATATCACAGATAAAAGCCCATTTACGGTCGTTCCAGATATCAACAAACTTTCTCGCTTTCAGCATAAACAATTAAATGCCAAAGCAACTTGGATGAAACCTGAATTGGTAGGCGAAGTGGCTTATACAGAAGTAACCGATGAAGGAATATTTCGCCATCCAGCTTTTAAAGGAATGCGGATGGATAAAAATGCGAAGGATGTAGTGCGTGAAACGGCTGCTCACACAGAAGAAGTAGTGAAAGAAGTTGAAACGAATACGGATGATAAATCTAATGAAAAAGAAACTTCAACAAATAAACATGCTACTGCCATACGACCACCAAAAGTTACCATTCCTAAAACTTTATTAAATCCAAAAGATGAAACTCAAGTACGTAAAGTAAATGGAAAGGAACTTAAGTTTACTCATTTAAGTAAAGTGTATTGGCCAGAAGATGGTGTAACCAAACGTGAAATGTTTAACTACTATTACCAGGTTGCCGATTTTATGTTGCCATATTTGAAAGATAGACCACAATCCTTAAATCGTTTTCCAGGGGGAATTCATGGACAAAGTTTTTACCAAAAGGATGTGAAAGGGAAAGCGCCAGAATGGGCAAAAACTTTTCCTTATTCTACAAGCGATGGCGAAGAAAAAGAATATTTAGTTGGTGATGATGTAGCGACATTACTTTGGATGGCTTCTTTGGGTTGTATCGAGATTAATCCTTGGTTTTCAAGAGTGCAGTCGCCAGATAATCCAGACTATTGTGTAATAGATCTTGATCCCGATAAACATCATTTTGACAAAGTAATTGAGGCCGCATTGACTGTAAAAGAGGTGTTAGATTCGATTGATGTTCCTAGTTATCCTAAAACGTCTGGCTCAACAGGCATTCATATTTATATCCCTATGGGTGCAAAATATACCTATGACCAAACTCAACTTTTTGCTAGAATTATAGTAGGTATAGTGAATGAAAAACTGCCTGATTTTACATCCTTAGAACGAATGGTTTCGGCTAGAAAAGGAAAAATGTATTTAGACTTTTTACAAAATAGACCTGGAGCAACTATTGCAGGGCCTTATTCCCTTCGTCCAAAAGTAGGTGCCACCGTATCTATGCCGTTAGAATGGGATGAAGTAAAACCAGGATTAAAAATGAAAGACTTTACCATTTTTAATACCATCGAACGATTGAAGAAAAAAGGAGACATCTTTAAAGGAGTGTTGGGTAAGGGTATTGATTTAGAAAAGGCGATTAAAAAAGCACAAGAAATTTATCCATAATTAATAATAGACCTATGGAATTGAACAAGGATAATTTAAACTTCGAGGAGAATATTCCTGATCCAGATGAAATAAGAGAACGTTATCCAATAGAGGATGATAGTGATACACTTGAACCTTTTGTAGATGAAAATGAATGTCGAGAAATAAACACCGATGATCCAGAAGATATAGCTAAATGGGCACAGGAGTTTCAAATTAGTATAGAAGATTTGAAGTCGGCAATTGTACTCAATGGAAATTCTGTAAAAGAAATTAAGAAATATTTGAGTGTGTAGTTATGGCAGAATTACCAGATTTACAAGTGTTTGCTGAGATATTATCTCGCAGGTTTAAGGGTAAGACATTGAAGTTGCTAGATGTTAAAGAGGCAAAGAAATTAAAGATTACAACTAAAGAATTGAAATCAACTTTAGAAGGCAAAAAACTCACATCAGTTAGCAGATATGGTAAGACTTTACATTTCCATTTTGGTAATGATCAAGTTCTGCAGATTCATCTCATGTTAAGGGGAGAGTTAGTACTTTTAAATAAAGAGAATACATCTCCAAAATTCGCGATAATGGAGTTCCATTTTTCAGGAGATGAAGGATTTGCGGTGGTAGATATATTGAAACAGGCGACGCCAACGTTAAACCCTGATCCTGCTGATGCGCCTGATGCTTTGGAAATGGAACTTGATTATTTTACCACTATTTTTTCTAAATCTAAGAAAAAGGTAAAAGAAGTAATGATGGATCAACATAAAATGAGAGGTATTGGTAATTCTTATGCTGATGAGATTTTGTGGCATGCTAGGATTTCCCCATTTTCGTTGTCAAATGCTATTCCAGAGAAACACATTAAGAAACTCTTTAACTCTGTAAGTACAGTATTGAAAAAAGCAATAGAAGAGATTAAAAAGGAAAATGGCGATGAGCTTAGGGGTGAACTTCGAGATTTTATGAAAGTTCATGGTGCTAATATTAAAAAATCGCCCACTGGGGCTGTTATAAAATCAGAAAAGATTAATGGAAGAAGCAGTTATTATACTGATGAACAGGAAGTTTTCCTTTAACGAAACAAAAAATAACCTAGGCTGTTATTTTAGTAGTGAATTAAACTATCGTTTATCTAAAAAAATAAATGTTATGGCAAAGCAAGGACCTTCAGATCGTAAAAAAGTAAATTCATCACAAGATTATGAACTTTCTCATGTAGCAACAAAAATGGGTGTAAGTATACAACAAGTAGTTGTGGCAAAACGTGCAACTGGCTCTAACGATCGCAAAGTAATTGAAAAATACATCTCTGATAAGGGAAAAAAGAAATAAGAGCTATGAAAATCATTTGCTAGTAAGCTAGCAAATCTATTAAGTTGGACTTTCTGTTAGAAAGTCCATTTTTATTTGACACTTTTTTATTCATAATCTATTGAAAATAGCAACCTATAATGTGAATGGTATCAACGGCAGATTGGCTGTTTTGCTTCGCTGGCTAAAAGAGGCAAAGCCAGATGTGGTTTGTTTGCAGGAATTGAAATGTCCAGATAAACTATTTCCTCAAGCTGCTCTTTTAGAAGCTGGATATCATTCCATCTCGCATGGACAAAAAAGTTGGAATGGGGTAGCGATACTTGCAAAAGAAGAAATCAAAGAAACAAGGCGAAATCTTGATGGAGATCCAACTGATGTGCACAGCAGATATATTGAAGGTTTTGTGTATGGGATGGTAATTGGTTGCTTATATCTTCCAAACGGTAATCCAGCTCCAGGCCCAAAGTTCGATTATAAACTGTCTTGGTTTAAACGATTACATCAACATGCCAAAAAATTGTTGTCATTTAATCTTCCCGTATTGTTAATTGGAGATTACAATGTGATTCCCACCGAGCTTGATACGTATAAACCTGAGAAATATATAACCAATGCACTTTTCTTTCCAGAAACTAGATTAGCTTATCAAAAATTGCTCAAACTAGGGTGGACAGATGCAATTCGATATTTACACCCTAATGAACGCATTTATACCTTTTACGATTATTTAAGGAATGCGTACGGCCGAGATGCAGGACTTCGTTTAGATCATTTTTTATTGAATGATGTTATTTTACCCAGGTTAATTTCTGCACAAGTAGATAAAGAAGTTCGCGGTTGGGAAAAATCTAGTGATCATTGCCCTGTGTGGATTGAGCTTACTTCATAATGTTCAACATTATTATTGATTTTTTGCAGCATTATTTTTTCTTTTATTACTTATCCTCAATCGATCATCTCCTTGGTTAGCTTTTTCTTTTAATATGTCTTCGCGAATTTTAACCGTCATATCATAATGATGTCTTAAAATTGGTAATGTTTTGGTAGCAAAAGCAGAAATAGATTCTATTGGCATACTAGAAGCTACTGTAAAGAGATTAATGGCTTCATTATGTTCAGTTACCATCAGATTGATATAAAATTCATTCTGTGCTTCATCATTTAAACTTTCTAAGTCTCTTAAAATTTTTAGTTTAGCTTCAGGTAAAGTAGTAGGAAGTACAAAATTCTCTTTTTTAGCGATAGCTGTTAATTCCTCATTCGCTTTCATATGATCATCTCTAATCATTTTAGCATGAGCTAGTACTGCTGGATTATTTTTAGTTTCTGCCAATATTCTCGAACTTGCTTCCACTTCCATCATTCCTCCAATAGCAGCATTTGTAAAAAATGTAGTTTTATCTTCTTGCTTCATTTTTTTATCGCTCTTTTTGATAATATTAGTATCATTTGAAGTAACTGGTTCACTGCTTGCTTCAGCCTGTTTTTGTTCGGCGTTTCTGCACGCAAATGAGAATGAAATAATAGCTGATAAAAATAAGATTCTAGTTTTCATGGTATGATATTCAGGTTAATAATTCGGTTATACTATTAATAAATAACGTTTTCAATTTCAGCAGCAATTTGATTGATCTTAGGTAAATTCAATTCAAATTTTAACTGTTCATGGCCTCCATTTTTATATTCAAACAAGGGCAATGCACCTGGTTCTATTTCATCTTCCTCAAGTAATTCCCATTCACCTTCAGTTTCTCTTATTGCTCCAATAATTCCACCAAAGTAAATGAGTTTAAAATAGTCTTTTTCAGGTAACACAGTAAGCGTTATTTCTTCGCCGTTATGTTGAATATGTATATTGAATGGTTCCATAAATTAACAACGAATAGCATTAAAAATTGTTTAGGTTTTTTATGTGTTAGTCTAAAATTTCATAACTAAAACATTGTTTAACAAAATAGTGTTTGAGAAAAGTATGGAGCCTATAACTGTTATTATTGAAACACCCAAAGGGAAAAAATACAAATGCGACATTGAACAAGGGTGCATGAAGCTTAAAAAACTATTACCTGCTGGTTTAATTTTTCCTTATGATTTTGGTTTTATTCCAGGTACTATTGGTGGAGACGGTGATCCTTTAGATGTAATGGTTATTTCAGAAATAGAAACCTTTTCAGGCTGTGCAATAGATTGCCGAATAATTGGTGGTTTAAAGGCTGTGCAAACAGAAAGAGATGGTAAGAAGACACGCAATGATCGTTTATTTGCTGTTCCAAAGATTTCTGAACAATACGGGGCAATTGAAGAGTTGAAAGACTTTCCACAGCAGGTGTTAGATGAAATTGAGCAATTTTTTATCAATTATAACCAACAAGCAGGTAAAGTTTTTGAACCACTTGGTCGCTTTTCTGCTAGTAAAGCTTTAAAATTGATTAATAAGTCAAAACTAAATCAAGAGCCCTCAAAACGTATTGAACTTTTCATACCGGTTTATAGCAAAAAAGGAAAGCTTTTTCCTAAGAAATATTATACCAACCTGCATCAAAAACTAACCGGTAAATTTGGTGGATTAACCATGTACTCAAGAGTTCCAGTCACTGGTTTTTGGAAAGAGAATTCATCGTCTACTCTTAAAGAAGATATAATTATATATGAAGTATTGGCCTCTGAAATTGATGAGAAGTTTTGGGGTAAATTAAAAAAGTGGGCATTAAAAACCTTTAATCAAGAGGAAATCATGATCCATGTTTCCTCTATAAGCACTATTTAGTTATTCTTCCTCTCCAGATTTTTTCTGGGAGGACCACACAATACATTTCCTTCTAAATCAAATCTTCCCCCATGGCAAGGACAATCCCAGCTTTTTTCTACAGCATTAAAACTTACAATACATCCCGCATGGGTACAAACAGGATTTAAAATAGTCACTTTTCCATTTTTATGTTTATAAAGTGCTAACTTTTCGCCGTTATAATCCGCAACTATGCCACTTTCGCTTTCCATTTCCTTTAAGGTAGAAATAGATTCAGTATTAAATCTATCCGCTACAAAATGCCAAGCTACATTTGCGTTTTCTTGTACAAGTTCTGTAAATCCTGCAATTGGTTTAATTCTAGCAGCAGAAAATAGTTCTTTAAATTCATTTTTCTTGCCTAAAATTTCATCGCTAATGAGTAGCCCAGATAACGTTCCAAACATCATTCCATTGCCATTAAAACCTGTAGCAACATATATGTTTTCTTCTCCAGGCATTTGCCCAATGTAAGGTAATCCATCTGCTGGGACATAGTATTGTGAAGACCATCTAAAAGAGATTTCTTTTACATCAAAATACTGTTTAACATAGCTTTCGAGCGCTTTAAAAGCACTATCTGCATCACCTTGACCAGTTTTGTGATCCTCTCCACCAACTAAAAGATATTTTTGTCCTTCAATTTCATGCGTTCTAAAATAGTGGTATGGTTCCATCATATCGTAAGCCAATTCGTTAGGATAGTTTTCATCTGTTAAAGTTACTCCAATTACATAACTACGGTATGGAGCACATTTAAAGCTAAATGAATTTACACCTGGAACTGCATGTGTTGCATATACTAACTGTTGTGCTTTAAAAATCTGATGATCGGCAATCGCATATACGAATTCTTCTTTCTTTTCAACCTCATTAACAAATGTATGTTCAACTATTACGCCGCCAATTTCTTCAAAAGCTTCAGCAAGTTTTTGAATATATTTTATTGGATGGAATTGACCTTGTTTTTTAAATAAAATAGCGGATGTGAAAGGGATTGGTAGACTAATTTTATCTACTTGTTCAACTTCTATACCAGCTCTTTTAGATGCTTCCAAAATCTCTTGTACTTCTTCACTTTGTTTTTCATCTTGCGCAAATAAATAGGCGTTTTTCTCTTCTAGATCACATTCTATTTTTAAATCCTTTGCTAACTTTTTTATTAACGAAAAAGCTTCTTTCCCTGCTTTTGCTACCAACTTTGAATTCTCTTCACCAAAATCAGATTCGATTTCTGGATAGGTAGCATCAAAAAAAGTATTTAAATGCGCACTTGTGCCTCCTGTAGTTCCAAAGCCAATAGTACCACGCTCTAGTATTAAGCATTTTTTTCCTTGTTGTTGTAGCAATAATGCAGTTGTTAAACCTGTTATTCCACCTCCAATAATAATCACATCAAATCGTTGATTTTGATGATTATCTGAATTTGCTTTTTTTACCTGCTTATCTGCTAATTGCCATGGGCTAACTGTAGTGCTATCTCTTGAAATCATAATTGCAACGATTAAGTTTTTAAATGATAACAATTTTCACATAAATAGGTTCTCAAAATGTGTGATAAAGCTGATTTGATAATTTATTTTTTTCAAAACCATTTTTTTTCAGCGAGGTTAATTTAATAAAGAGAACATGGGAGTTGTCCTTTAACCCTAAAAGAAATGCCTTCATCAGTTGTACAACATATTAGCTATGATTCGGATAAGAAAGACTTAGTTGTAGTTTTTGTATCTGGTGATGTGTATCGGTATAAGGATGTACCTGAAAAGATTTATAAGAATTTTAAAGCCTCAATTTCAAAAGGCACCTTCCTAAATAGAGCCATCAAAAATAATTTTGAAATGGAAAAAATTGAGGATTAGTAGTAGTTAAACAACTTAAAATAATAATTAATTATGGAAACAAATAATAGATATGTGCTGATTACAGGAGCTTCCAGCGGAATTGGCTATGAGTTAGCTAAGCTCTTTGCCGAAAATGAATTTAATCTCATTATAGTCGGTAGAGATTTACAAGAGCTTGAAAAAAAGGAAACAGAATTTAAACAACAAGGAGTAGATGTGATCTCTATTGCGAAAGATTTGTTTAAAAGAGACGAGGCATTTTCATTGTATGATGATATCAAAGCACGTGGGATTGAGGTTGAAATTCTAGTAAATGATGCAGGACAAGGGGTGTATGGAGAATTTGAAAAAACAGACATTGAAAGAGAGCTTAACATCATTGAATTGAATATCTCTTCGCTCGTTATTTTAACTAAACTTTTTTTGAAAGATATGATCAATCGTGGATCAGGTAGAATCCTAAATCTTGCTTCAATAGCTAGTAAAGTTCCTGGTCCTTGGCAATCTGTTTATCATGGCACCAAAGCGTTTGTGCTTTCCTTTAGCGAAGCGATAAGAGAGGAAACCAAAGACAAAGGCATCGTTATAACTGCTTTAATGCCTGGACCAACTGATACTGATTTTTTCAACAAAGCAGATATGCTTGATAGCAAAATGGTACAGGATAAAGATTCGTTATCTGACCCAGCTGATGTAGCTAAAGATGGTTTCGAGGCTTTATTTGCAGGAGATGATAAAGTAATTTCTGGATTTAAAAATAAAATGCAAGTTACCATGAGCAATATGACACCAGATGCGGCAGTAGCTCATCAAATGTATGAACAACAAAAACCTGTAGAAAAAGAATAATTAACACAAAAATCAAATATCATGGAAAATCAAAATCAAAACAGTGAAGATTTAAACAATCAATCACAATCAGAAAATCAATGGAGCCAAAAAAATGAAAGCCAAAATCAGGAAGGAAATACTGATTCATCAAATTCAACTCAGGAAGGATTTAATAATCAGAATAACTCTTCTCAAGGTGGTTCAGAACAAATGCAAACCGATGTAGGTAATACAAACTCGCAACAAAATCAAGGCTCAAATGCAAGTGATAGTGGATGGAGCCAAGACAGAAATACCGATCAATCAGGAATGAATAGCATGGATCAACAACTAGAAGGTTCTGATGCCGATTATGCTTCAAGTGCACCTGCTACTCAAAATGGCATGTCAGGACAAGAACAAGGTTCAGATCAATTAAATGGAGAAGACCCAAATGATAATGCTGATATGGAAAATGATATGGATGAAAGTAGTTTAGATAGTGACGAAAGAAGTGGCGGATCAGCGTTACAAAGCGACGAAAATGTATAATACTGTATAGGGCAATTTAAACTGACTAAATTGCCCTATATTTTTAATAAGTAAAATATTTTACATGCCTGGTAATTTTAAACCTGCATTTTTAATATCAGCAATTAATTTCTCTTGAAAAGCGAATTTAACATCCATAAATCCGTGAGATTTTACCCAAACACTAACACTTACTTTATACCCATCAGGTTCAATTGATGATATACCTATTCTTCTTTCAGGCTTCTTAAGCATATCCTTGTTCTCATCTATTACTTTATTAATTAGTTGCTTAACTGTCTCAAAATCGATTGAATTCATAAACTTGAGCTCTATATCCAATCTTCTACTTCCAATTCGACTAATATTTACAATTACTTCATTAGAAAGCTTGCTATTCGGATAAATAACTGTTCTGTTATCAAATGTAGTGACTACAGTATAAAAAATCTGAATAGAAGTAACTGTTCCTTCCATTCCAGAAGCGATAATATTATCGCCAACAGCAAAAGGTTTAAGTAAAAGTATAATTACACCGCTTGCAAAATTTTGTAACGTACCCGATAATGCCAAACCTAAAGCAACACCCATTGCGCCAATTAAAGCAGCAAAAACGGTCATCTGGATACCAATAATCTGCATTACGCCTAGCACAAGCAAAACTCGTAAAACAACAACTACTAAACTAAGCAAGAAAGGCTTTAAGGAAGGGTCGATTTCTTTTTGATGCATTCTAGATGTTAACCATCTAGAAAGTATTTTTATTAACCAAAGTCCTATAAATAAAATTAAAATGCCAAATATAAAACTTGGACCCTTTTGAATTATCCAAGTGTAAAGCTTATCGCTAAACTTATGTATATTAAAATCCATGTTAAATGAACAACACAGCAAATTAAATTGTTTAAAAAATGGATATAATCATGATAATCTTTTACACTAGTTTTAGATAAATTAAGGAGTAAAAGTTGAATAAATAGGTTAAATTAAAGAAGTATGGATGTTAAAAACATTATTGGATTTAGTGCTGGAATATTGACTGCTATATCATCTATTCCTCAAATTGTGAAGGTATTAAAAGATAAAAAGGCACAAGCCGTTTCACCGTTAATGTTCTTTGTATTATTAGCGGGAAATCTATTGTGGTGTTGGTATGGGATATTGTTAAACGAATTACCAATTACCTTAACTAATGCGTTTTCTTCAGTATGCGATATAGTAATGATTATATTAAATTATAAATATTCCAAAAAGTCATAAGTTCTAATTGATTGCAAAAAAAAAGCCACGGAATTTCCATGGCTTTATACTTATTATGCTTGACTTTATTCAGAAGCTGCCTGCTCGTTCACAAATCCTTCTGCAATAGTTGTTAATGCAACATCTGTAGCTTTTTCATTTTCTAACGTTTGTGATAATAAATCTACCACATCTGTATGTCCCATGTTTTCTGCAAATACACGAAGCGTTCCATACGTTGCAATTTCGTAGTGTTCTACTTTCTGTGCAGCAAGAATTAACCCCGCATCACGGATCATGGTTCCAGCATCGGTATCTTCAATAATACCAGTAGCTTCTTCAATTAAACCAGCCATCGCATCACATTTTTTAGCAGTTGCTTTTTCTCCCAAAAGTTCAAATACTTGTTCTAGCGTAGTAATATGCTGCTCTGTTTCAACAGTATGTTTTTCAAAAGCTGCCGCTAGATCAGGACTAGTGGATGCTTTTTGCATTTTAGGAAGAGCTTTTGCTAAATGTTTCTCTGCCCAATAAATATCTTTTAATTCGTCAACAAAGAATTCATGAAATTCTGAATCTTCCATTTTTCCGGTCTTTCCGGTTTGTTTTTTTGTAGTTGCCATATTTGTTCTTTTTTAGGTGTATGATTGTTTATGATCTGATTTAATAACAGGATAGTATAAAAAAAGGTTTTAACAAATTTTAATTCCTTTGCTTAATTATTTCCCGGTTTCCATATGTGGTGCATCTACAGGTTTTGACTCTGGAGAACCTTTTTGACGCAGGTATATCGTTAAGAAAACAATAGAGGCTACTGAAAGAAATTCGCTTTGCCAATTCTGAAAGGTTTCAAACCAAAACTCACTTTTTCCTAAATAGCTATAAATGGTATCCAATGGTAAATGCTTTGCGGCTTGTTCGGCATTGTGAGATTTAAAGCTGCCAAATAAATGCATTCCCCAGCTAAAGAAGAAAAGTATGGCAAAGCAGATTGAAAGTGACATACTGTACAACTTAAGTATCCAGCCACCTTTTTTTACTGGCCACGGTGCATTTATAGCTGCCTTCGGTTCACGATCAACTTCTTCCGGTTCATCCATTTTCTTAGATTCAGCAGATCCCTTTTGCCGAAGCCCAACTGTTAGCACAACATAGAGTGCCATTTGAAGAAACTCAGATTGAAAATTTTCAAAAGTTGCTGAGATAAAATGACCGCTAAAAAGATAGGTTGAGAAAGACAATTGAGCTGCCCCAAGGTCTCTCATTTCATCATTGTTGTCATGCCAGCCAGTTATGGCTTGTGCCACAAGTGTAATTAAAAATAAAGTGATAAAAACGATGCTTAATGAGTTCCTGTAAAAATACGAGTGATGAATTTGTTTTTTTTTCATGGTCGAGTTTTAACTAAGACAAATTTTTTAATAGCAATTCAGCAACATGATCAACAGCGCTAGTAATAATCGTTTCTGGGTTACCAGAAAACACTTGTCGATCTTTAAAGAAAGGTTTCCCATCTTTTATAGAATGAATAAACATTGTTCCGACAGGTTTTTCAGAAGTTTCACTTCCTCCTGGTGCCGGCAGACCTGTAACTCCAATATGTATGTCAGCATCAATAAGATGTGGTAAACCCATTGCAATGGCTTCGGTTACTTCGGCAGATTCAGGGGTGTATTTTTCAATCATCTCACTTTCTACACCCAGAATATCTTTTTTAAGTGAAGCATCATAACAAACCAATGCTCCTTTAAGATATTTACCTGCATTTTCTGGCATAGAAAATTCGGCAGCCAAACGACCAGCAGTTGCGCTTTCTGCAAAAGCAATAGTAAGTCGTTTTTCAATTAAAAGTTTGGCTACTTCTTTAATGTTTTCCTTCATTTATATCCAAATTTTTAAATATAAAACTGTTTTACCTTTTATAAAGTGCTCTTCACCTATATGGTAATTTGTTAGTGTTGTTTTTTCAATTTAACAAACTATATGCTAATTGGTTTTGTTTTACATGGGATTGAATAACGGCTTATCTGTTTTAACAATTCTTAAATAGTTGATAACAAACAATAGATCTTTTTTAATAATGCACACTTATATAGTTTGCAACGATGCCATTTAAATTTTTGAATTATTTTTTTACTTTTGACCATAAGGTCATCCATTTTGTTAGTACGTTAACAGATAACCCAAGTAAAAAAATATGATTTTTGAACAGCTTGTTAAAGAGTCACCTCTTGCAATGTATACCTGTGATGCAAGTGGACGCGTTACTTTTTTTAATGCAGCAGCAGCAATGCTTTGGGGAAGAGAACCCGAACTTTTAAAAGAATATTGGTGTGGATCTTGGAAGATTTATTATCCAGATGGTAGGCCTATGGATTTGGATAGTTGCCCTATGGCACTTACGCTGAAACATGGTAAACCACATGTTGGAGAAGAAATTGTAATTCAACAACCAGATGGCGAATTCCGCTCACTATTAGTTTACCCATCACCAGTTTTTGATGAAAATAAAGTATTAGTAGGAGCTTACAATACACTAGTAGATATAACTGATAAAAAATCAAGCGATGAGAAGCATGAGATTTTATCTGCTATTGTAGAATCCTCTGATGATGCGATACTGAGCAAGGGTTTGGATGGGGTGATTAGAAGCTGGAATGCTGGAGCACAAAAAATATTCGGATATACTGAAGAGGAAATGATTGGAAAACACATTAGTGTCATCATTCCACCTCGCTTAATTAGCGAAGAGGAAGTCATCATCTCTAATATAAAAGCTGGAAATAAAATTGATCATTTTCATACGGTAAGGATGCATAAGGATGGGCATGAGATTGAGATTTCTCTAACAGTATCTCCAATTAAGGATGCTTTCGGAAATATCATGGGTGCTTCTAAAGTGGCAAGAGATATTTCTGAATTAAAAAAAGCTGAACGACAAGCATATCAATTTGCAAAAAGGCAAACCCTATTAAATTCGATAGGTACGGCTATCTCAGAAAAGTTAGACGTGAAAGAAATTTTGCAAAGAGTAACCGATGCAACTACCGAGATTACTGGTGCTGCATTTGGAGCATTCTTTTACAACACTTACGATGAAAGCGGTGAGTCTTTTATGCTTTTTACACTTTCTGGTGCTCCAAGAGAAGCTTTTGAAAAATTTGGTATGCCTCGTAATACTGCTATTTTTCATCCTACCTTTTCTGGAGAAGGAATTGTTCGGTTAGATGATGTAAGAGAAGATCCTAGATATGGTAAAAATCCGCCACATTATGGAATGCCAGCTGGACACCTTTCCGTAGTAAGCTATCTTGCCGTTCCAGTTATTTCTACTTCTGGTGATGTGATTGGCGGATTGTTTTTTGGTCACCCAGAAGTAGGTGTCTTCAAAGCGGAGCATGAAGAAATATTAGCAAGCATAGCTTCTCAAGCTGCCGTTGCACTAGATAATTCTAAATTATTTGAAGAAGTAATGGCACTATCTGAAAAAAAGGATGAATTTATTGCCTTAGCTAGTCACGAACTTAAAACTCCACTTACTTCTTTAAAGGGCTATTTACAGATGCTACAAAAAGAGAAAGGAAGTAAGATGGCCGAGTTTTTTGTAGACAAATCGCTAAAACAATTAGATAGACTTGGAGCTTTGATAGGAGATTTGCTCGATGTTTCTAAAGTTGAAGCTGGACAACTTCAATTCAATTTCGAGTTTTTCGATTTTCATAAAATAGTAAAGGATATTATAGAAACTTTCCATTATAATACTACTTCACATCAAATTTCCTTTTCAGGACCTGAAGAAGAACTCATTGTTTGGGGAGATCAGCAACGAATAGAACAAGTAATTATCAACTTACTGAATAACGCCATTAAATATTCACCAAATGCTCAGGAGGTATTCGTTGAACTTCAAAAGAAAGAAGATCTAGCTATACTAACTGTACGTGATAAGGGTATTGGTTTAACCACACAGCAACAAAAGGGAATCTTTAAACGGTTTTTTAGAGCCGAAGGAGTTGCGCATATTGCCGGACTAGGTTTGGGGCTTTACATTAGCAAAGAGATTATAGATAGACATGAAGGCTCTTTTATAGTTAAAAGTGAGATACGTGTAGGATCTGAATTTGGTTTCAGTATTCCTATAAAAAATGTGGAGGGTTAAAACAATTTGCATAAAATCTGTGTTCTTATTTTGAATCAAAAAGCGACTTAAAATGGAGAAAAAGATGATTTATCTTGTAGAAGATGATCGGGATATCAGTGAAATGATTATAATATTACTTACTGAATTCAACTTAGATGTAAAAAGCAGCTCAACACTTTCAGAATTTCGCAGATTGATTGCAAAAGGAACACCAGATCTAATTTTAATGGATATTATGCTTCCAGATGGAAATGGGATAGATGAGTGCAAAGAGTTAAAAGAAGGAGATGATTTTAAAAATATTCCCTTACTACTGATGTCAGCTCATGCACAAAGCAAGTTAGTTGTACAAGAGTGCCCTGCAGATGGTTTCATTCCAAAACCTTTTGATATTTACGATTTTATGGCTCAGGTTAATAACCAACTTTCTAAGGCATCGTAAGTTTTAAATTAAGCTATAGTATTGCTTTTAAAGGATTAATTACCTAAAATATTCAGTTAATCATTTACATATTTTAGGTAATATTGCATACCTATATGTATACTTATATAGTAGGCAAATCACCCTTTCTAAACTGCATGTCGAAATTACGTAATTTCAATTTTATACATTCTAAATCTAAAAATAGAGAAGCAACTTTTTGGACAAATCTTATTGGCAATCCTATTCAATTTTCTTTAGAAAGTAGGATATTTCATTCTATTAGTATTGTTCTCATCGCTATCTCAGTTATCTATTCCCCTTACAATTTGTTTGTAGGCTTATACATAGGATCAATCTCTGCTTTCTTAATTGGGTTATTTTTTCTTCATCAATATTATTATTCTAGGTTTTACAACAAACCCCACAGTAATACTCTTTTCGGATTAATAGGATTGATGGTATTCGGATTAAATTATTTTACCAATTCAGGCATTGATGGTTCTACAGATTTAATTTGGCCAGCCTATTTATTAGTTATATTGGCTATTTCACCATATAAACAACACCTTAAATGGTTAATTATTTACGTGCTGTTTTTTTTAGTAGTACATGCAGTTGAATATTATTATCCTTATTTAATCAAACATCCATTTACCGCTGGCAAAGGTCAATTTATGGATAGAATTACGGTATTTCCACTACCTGTAGTTGTTGTTTACGTTATTATTAGATTTATAAGACGTAGTTACGATGTGGAGCGTAAAGCTGCAGAAGAAAAAACACTAACTGTTGAGATTAGTAATCAGCAAATTCTACAACAGAAAAGTGAATTAGAGCAACGAAATATAGAGAAAGATAAATTAATGTCTATCATCTCTCATGATGTGAGGACCCCGCTAATGAATATTCAAAGCTATCTTTCTTTGTTAAATGAAAACATGTTGACTGCTGAAGAACGTATTGTTCTAGAGAAAGCTCTAGAGAGCACAACCAATCATACTATTACTATGCTTTCTAATTTATTGAGTTGGTCCAAATCGCAATTAGAAGGCCCTTTTGAGCAACTTGTAATAGTAAATGTGCATGAAGTGCTAGCAAATACCCTCCAATTGGAGAAAGTGCAGGCACTAAAAAAGGAGATTACAGTAATTGATACAATTCCTAAACAGCTAATGATAATGGCAGATGTAGATATGTTGCAATTAGTAGTGCGTAATCTCATCAGCAATGCCATAAAATTTACACGAACTGGTGGATTAATCAATGTTAATGCTGAAGTAGTTGCTAATGAATGTAAAATTACAATCAGTGATAATGGAAAAGGTATTGATCCGATTGATCAAGAAGCTATTTTTTCAATCAAAGCGGCGCCAACTTACGGAACAAATAATGAAAAAGGAGTAGGCTTGGGCTTAGTTTTATGTAAGGAATTTATAGAACGACTAGGAGGTAGAATTGAATTTAAAAGTAAGCTAGGAGAAGGTTCTCAATTTTTTATATGCTTACCATTAGCTAAAGTATAACTACATAATTAATTCCTAATGGAAAAATCAGTTAAAAGTGTACTATTATTTGTCCTGTGTATAGTAAGCTGCTATCCTGCTGCTGCACAAAAAAACAAGGCAAATGCAATAAGACCTACCGAAGTATGGCCAGATAAACAAGGAAATCATATTCAAGCACATGGTGGAGGAATTATTAAAGTAAAAAATCAGTATTACTGGTACGGCGAAGAGCGGAGAAAAGGTTTAGATACCAATTATAGATATGTAAGCTGTTATGCCTCTAAGGATTTAGTTAATTGGGTGTTTAAGGGTAATGCACTGAAAGCAACAAAGCCGGATACTGCCTTAGGTAGTTGGCTAATAGAGCGACCTAAAGTGTTTTACAATGCCAAAACAAAAAAATATGTAATGTACATTCATGTAGATGGGCAGGTGCGTACGCTTGAAAATGGAGTACTTAAAATGAGTAAAAGCGCATATGTTTATGCAAGAGTTGGCGTTGCAATTAGTAATTCGGCAACTGGGCCTTTCAAAATCATAAAAACTTTTCGTCCACTTGGTCATGAAAGCCGGGATATTGGTCAGTTTATTGATGATGATGGCAGTGCTTATCTAGTGTTTGAAGACAGACCATTTGGTTTTAGGATTGCTAAATTATCTGATGATTATCTTGAGGTAGAAAAGGAAATGAGCCTTATTACAAAACATATGGAAGGTGGAGCCATTGTTCATTATCAAGGATTATATTATGCCATTGGTTCAGCATTAACAGGTTGGGATCCAAATCCCAATAAATATGCAACTGCAACAAGTTTGTCAGGTCCTTGGTCAGATTTTAAAGATATCGCACCGCCAGAAACAAAAACATATGGTTCACAGTCCACTATGATGATTAAAGTAATAGGTACTAAAGCTACAACTGTTATATTTATGGGCGATATATGGAAACCGAAAACACAATGGGATTCACGTTATTTATGGATGCCTTTAGAAATTGGTGATGGAAAATTAACACTGCCAAAACCACAACCCTGGACGCTCAATATTAAAACTGGTGAAGCAAAGTTGATTAATCCTTAAGGTAAAGGATAATAAATCACTATAATTGTACAATTGCATAAAATGTTTTAACTTAACTAAAAAAAGTATCATGAAAAATCTGAGAAAAGCTTTGTCTTTAATTTTATTGTTTGCGGCTTCGGGAAGTGTTTATGCACAAAAAGCTAGTCCTGCAGCTACAGCAACTGGTAAAATAGGAGATGCAACAGTTAAAATTTCCTATAGCAGTCCTGCAGTAAAAGAAAGAAAAATTTGGGGCGAATTAGTTCCGTACAACAAGATTTGGAGAGCAGGAGCAAATGAAGCAACCATTTTCGAAACGGATAAAGCCTTGAAAATAGAAGGTAAAGAGCTTCCAGCAGGCAAGTACAGCATTTATATGTTACCAACAGAAAGTCAGTGGACCATTATTTTTAATTCACAAGTAGGGCAGTGGGGTATTACTCGTGCTGGAGAAACAACAGATGATCCAACAAAGGATGTATTAAAAGTTACTGTAAAGCCTATGAAATCAAAAGCATTCAATGAAAGAATGACTTATGAAGTTACCAATAACGGTTTTTCATTGAACTGGGAAAATCTTACTGTGCCTGTGAAAATAAAATAAGGCTTAGTTGATATGCCTATCCTAGGCAAATTTTGTGATGGCTCGTATTAATTTACTTCTACAGTAATTGTTTCGTTACATATTCTTGAGCAAATCTAAAAAAAATTGAAAAATGACTGAGAAATCATTAAAAACCTTTACTTACAGGAAATTAAGATGTTAAATCAACATTAATTCTAAAAATAATATTTTGAAATTAATTTAATATTGTATTTTTGTAATACCTCTACCTCAATTATCATGCTCAAATTATTATCATGCTCAAGCTCTCCTCACGAAAATGGGTTTCCCGTATTCAAAAATTGGACACGGATTTTCGATTACTTATTGCTCTAATTTTTCTTCTAGCGTTTTTTAACATTTTTTACAAGTTTGAATGGACTGGGCAAAGTTTTATTTCTGCTTTTAATCTTTGGAATCCAAGTTGGCTATTGTTTGGCCCTTTGCTCTACTGCGCTTATCGTGCTTTAGCAAACAATCCTGTTTCATTTTCTTGGAAACATGGTAAACATTTATTGCCCTTTGCAATATTCGGCATTTTTTACTGCTATGTTTTTTTAACAACAGATATAAAGAATGATCCATGGAAAAGTGTTGCTTTTTCATATTATCAAAATTCTTACGGAGTTATAATTTTTTCTTTGGTACCCTATAGCGCATATGTACTCAGTAAGATTTTACAGGTAAATACTAAAAATAAACCAGATGGCGATGCTTTAGTAATATCAATAGGCGTAATTTTTATCTTAATTTCTGTACTTATATGTATGATGATTATAGGATGGAGCGTTATTCACATAGATATGGGAGTAGATTATCGTTATTTCTCCTATACATTATTATTTTTTGCTAATATTGCTATTGCTTGGTATTGGTTTGCAGGAGATAAAAAATCAAATACTAAAAATAAGTCAATTATTGATAATTCAACGCTTAGAGCTTATAGAAATTCGGCGTTAAGTGATGATACAGTTTCATTATATAAAGAACGAATTTTGGCTTATTTTGAAGAAGCAGAAGCATATTTAACTTCTGGATTATCACTTGACCATCTTTCTAAAGAATTAGATATTCCTAAGCACCTTCTTTCTCAACTGTTTAATGTCTATTTTGGAAAAAGCTATAATAATTTTGTAGCTGAATATAGAATTTTATATGCTATTGAATTATTAAACACAAATAAAGGAAGGTTAAAGATAGAATCATTGTGCTATTCTTGTGGTTTCAACTCTAAAACCTCTTTTAATAGATATTTTAAAGAAAAAACAGGCTTAACACCTTCAGAATATCAGTTGGAATTGGATAGGAAAATCGCATAATTATTCCCTTTTTAGTACCTGATACTTTATGAATTTTTCTGTTTCATTAATTACCTTATTGTTATTTACAGTTTGTCTTCTTTCTGTAATTACGTTTTATCTAAATTATAAAATTAAAACCACAGAATTTTTTGGGAAAATATTGCTTTTCATTTTATTTTATATTTTTCTTAATGGATTTAATGCGCTAATTGTTGAAATATTTTATCAAGAGGAAAGGTGGAGAAGTCAACTAGCTCCTTTCATTTTATTATACGGTCCACTATTATATTTTTCTATTCTTGCGTTAAGAGATAATCAATTTCCTATTTGGAAGATTCTTCTTCATACGATTCCATTTTTAGCATACTTTATTTTTTTTGTGCTATTGTCTTTTGGAGTAGTTGAGTATACATCTACATTAGCGGACAATATTAATACACAACTTTATACTATAGGTCCTGTTTCTCTTATTGTTTATGCTGCTTTTTCTTTTTTGAATGGCAGGAATCTATTTGCTTCAAGATATAGAGATCACTTATTGTTATTTGTATTTGCAAGAGTTGCCCTTCTATTTTTAGGGATACTTTTTCTCATCATGGTCCATTCTAAAGTAGTATATAGCCACCCAGATGGAGTTTTCTTATTGAGAATGATGGCATACATATGTATGATAATCTTTGTGCTGCTTATTTTCAATTTTTCAGTCAATAAATTACTCAATAGGTTTTCAAAAAATAAGGAAACTGACCAAAGTTTAGAGAAAAACCAAATAGATATTAAGTATGAAAAATCGTCACTTTCTGATAACCAACTTCGCATTTATCAAGAAAAACTGAACAATTTAATGGAAAATGAAAAAGTATTTCTCGATACTAGTCTCTCTTTAACTAGCCTAGCTCATTTGATGAAAATTCCTAATCATCATCTAACTCAAATTTTTAGTATACAATTAAATCAAACCTTTTATCAATATATAAATAGTTTTAGAATTGATTATGCATGTGCTTTATTAACCAAAAATTTAGATATGAATCTTGAAGAACTAGCAGAAAAAAGTGGCTTCAATTCAAAACCTTCATTTAACAGACAGTTTAAAGCTTTAAAAGATTGCACTCCATCAGAATATCGTAACTTAAAAAAGCGTAATAACTCATAAAACCTTAGCAAAACACAATTTCAAGAAAAAGCAGATAATGAAAAAACAAGATATTCGTAGTGCAAAGAAACACACAGTAGATTCTAATCACAAAGATTCGAATTACTATGATTTTATTGCGACTTTTTTTCTAGTAGCATATCTGTTGATTGATTTCATGCCTTATGCACACCGCATGGAAATCATCAAGCCTCAATTCCTATATCTTACAGTACTAAATATAGGTGTCGGTCTATATGTCTATTTTAATCCTGCTCTTTTTTCAAATTCTTTACTAACCATCTTTAAGAAAAGCTATATTTTTAAAGCTTACTTATTATTTATCTTTTTAGCAGCATTATCTATTTTTAGTGCACGAAATACATCGTTATCAATAAATGCCATAGCAGAAATAGCCGTTATTTTTTGCATGTTTATAAACTTCACAATTCTATTGTATAATAGAATGCATTTGGTGTATAAACTAACGTTTATTGTTGGAATTTGCGCCATTATACAAGCAGCTGATTCCTTATTAGATCTAAAAGAATTCTTTTCAGGAGATAAGACCCTTGCAGAAATTATAGTCACTATAAAGGGAAATACTGGTAATATGAATATTCTAGCTGCAAGTGTAGTGACGAAAATTCCCTTTGTACTAATTGGGATTACTTATTTCTCAAATTGGAAGAAATGGATTTTAATACTAGCTTTATTATTAGGCACAACTTTAATATTTCTGCTAAATCCTAGATCTGCATTATTGTCGTTGATTGCTATCGTAATAGTATATTTTATCTATTATTTTAAAACTAATTCTCTAAAAAAGACAAGTTTAATCAATGCTACTTATATTATTTTGCCAATAATCATTTCATTGATTACTGTTAATATTTTATTTTCTAATTCAAAAAAAGGAGATTTACGTGCCTCTAGTACAATTGAAAGATTACAACAAATTAATATAACTGATAAATCTGCCAATGTAAGGTTGATGTTCTGGAAAACAGCATTAAATCTTATTAAGGATAATCCACTGTCAGGTATTGGTCTTGGTAATTGGCGGATTGAATCAATTCCCTTTGAAGTACGTAAGGATAGAGTTGTTTCTTTAAACACACATAATGATTTTTTAGAAGTCACTACGGAAACTGGAATCCTAAATGGCTTAATTTATCTTTCCATATTTATAACCCTATTGAGTATTAATGTTAAAAGAACATTACAAATAAAATCGAAAGAAAATCTTGTTGTTATTTTACCTTTATTGCTATTAATTGTATATGGAACGGATGCGTTATTTAATTTTCCACTATATAGGCCAACAGTACAACTTTGTTTCTGCTTCTTAATGGCATTTACCTTTGTTGATAACTTTAAACGTGATGAAAATATATTACCTTCAAAAAAATCAAAGTTTATTGGGTTATTAATCTTAATTGCTATTATCCCGTTGTATGTAACTTATTATGCAGATCAGACATCGCAATTAGAATACAAAATTAAATCAGATAATATCGATTTTAATGCAGCGGGGAAAGTAAATGGTGATGAAGTTGTCAATCAAAAACCATTATTTCCAAATGTATTTAATACTTCAGAATCATTTGAGGAATACGCTGGTATATATTATTTGCGTGAAAAAAAATATGATTTGGCAATGAAGCATTTTGATATTGCAAATACCATCAATCCACATTTAGGCAGGCCCAATTTTTATAAGTATCTAATGGCTGCCGAAAGAGGAATGCCTGATAGTGCCTATTATTATGTAAAATCAAGTTTCTACACTTATCCTGCTAGTACAACTTTATTTAATGCACTTATAGAGGCCCAAAAGTATGCTGATACAACAGAGATTTTAAAAATGTATAAACTGAATTATAAATATCAGAAAGATCCTTTGGCATGGAGTAAAACAGTTACCATATTGCAAGGTGCGAATTATAGTAGCGCTAATTTAAATCAGTTCCTGAAACAAGGAATGTTAGATTTTCCTAATGATAGCACAGTTAAAAATACATATAATGCAACGAAAATAACTGAACACATTATTAAAGGACAAGCCTTATTTGCAGCAGGTAAACATAAAGAGGCATTGGAAACTTACAAGCGTGGACTAAGCATCGATTCGACAAATATATATATACAGCAAAATTTAGGTTTTTACTATTATAATTTAGGGAAACCAAACGACGCAATCCCATATTTCCTTAAAGCCTTAAAAAAACCAGGGCTGTTTGATGGAAAAACAGAGTATTATTTAGCAATATGTTATATCAACATCAACCAAAAGGAAAATGGATGTAAGTATCTAAATATTTCTTTAACTAGAAATTATCCAGATGCAAAAAATGCATTAGATCAATTTTGTAACTAAAGCCTATTTCTTTGCAGTATTGAATATCAAAGGTTAAAGATTACATTATTAAAAATTAACTTCACATTGGCTCTATAATATCAATTAATCTCATAGTTATAAATATTACTTCTGTTCGATGTAAATTAAGAATATCTGATAAATTCTTATGCATTTCCAATAGTTACCGAGAGATTAAGTAACTATTGATATGTTTCATCCATAAAACAAGCACGTCTCGCCACATGGATGATACGTCATTTATTGCCTTTTAAGTCCATTTTTGCTTTGCTATAAGTAAAACTATGTCTAGCGCTCAACTATTCAATGGTTACTTTAAAAGACAATTTTAACTCAAGATGCAGGCTCAAGCGTTCAAAATTTCACGTACCAATTTTACAAATCCATCAAAATTTAATCTCATTAATTTCTGGCTAGTACTATTTTTGCTATGCTTTAATGCCCAGTTCATTTACGCTCAAAATCAAGGCGAGGGTTCAATTTCTTTATATCCTGCAGGCAAACAAGGAGGTAGAGCATTCTTAATGAGTAAATCCATTGATGAGGTTTTTAATCCATTTGCAACTCCAGGTCGAATGATGGTATATGCAAGGGAAGGTGATATCATTTATGTAGGCTCAAGTGTTCAAGGAACCGATGGTGGTACGATACGTTTATATCCACCAAATGGTCGCGGTGCATCATCAACTAAATATTATACTTCTGGAAACAGTACTACAGTTGGTAGGATAGAAAATAGAAGCCAAGAATTAATTGGCCCAAAAGTGCAAACTAATGCTGCACTAGCAGGATATGTACCTTATTCACAAACTGTTGCTTCTGGTGAAGAAGGGGTTTGGACAATTGAGTTCCATTCAAGAAATATAGCAACAGGAACAACTGGTCAGACTGGAATGAATGTTTTAGCAGATTCTGAATGGAGGACAGCGCAAGATGATGCAGGTACAGGAACGGCATTTATAGCTGCATGGAATGTGGCAGTTTGGGGAGATCCAGATGGACCTGGTTCAATAACGGCTAAACAATTTATTCCAGGGAGATTATTTACACAGGTATTTGCCGGTTCAATTAATGGTGCAAATCCTGGCTTTTATGGTGATTTCAAGGTAATTACCAAAGATGGCTTTGTGTACGACGTAGATAACAATGGCCAGAATGGATTATCGTTTAACTTTTATGTTAACAACAAAGGGGTAGTAAATAATATTACAACAGACCCAACACCAACTTATCTAAGTCTAGGAAGTTCGGCATTAGCAACAATTCAGCCTAAAATATGGGATCCAAGGGATTTTGATGATGATGTGAATAATAATATTACACATAAAATGTTTTATGGCCTGCCAGATCGATACATGCCAAAAATATCTTCCGTTTGGGACATTGCCAATAATATTACGAAATCCGATTATTGGCTAAAACCGCTTCGTATAAATCCAGTTATGACAGATTTGTCCTTTGTTGGAGCCGAAGGAACTCAAGGACAAGCAGGATCAAAAGGTGGTTTTGTGGTATTTAATAGTAACGTAAATGGAATATATGAAATCACCATACCGTTAAGTAGCCCATATACCACAAGAATTTTAAAAGGTCCAGCAGTATTAGGTTTAAATAGAGTTTATTGGGACGGTAAAGATCAAAATGGGACACAGGTAGCTTCAGGAATCTCAGTTTCATCTATTACAACGCAATTATCTGGTGCTGAGGTGCATTTTCCTTTGATTGACGTGGAGAACAATCCAAACGGGGTAAAAATTCAACTTTTGGATAATGATCAAAATCTTTTCTCGCCAACCAAAGATGTAGTATACTGGGATAATACAGGACTAACTTTAGGAGGTACGAATCCACCCGTACAACAATTTAATAACAACACAAGTGGATCTCATAGTGTAGGCAGCGGTCACAAATGGGGTACAGCAGGGGTATTTCCTTCAACTGCAGGAGCAAATACCAACTTTGGAGATGCTAAAACCGTAGATACCTGGAGTTATGCTCCTGGTGAAAAACAAACTTTATCGGGTGTTGTAATTGACATTAAATCTTCAGATTTAGAAGTAGTTAGTTTGGCAAAAACATCAGCAGCTACTAGTATTGGACTTTCAGGTACAACGACGGCAACTTATGAAGTGGTAATAAAAAATAGTGGTCCAATAGCAGCAACAGTTGAAAAAGCCGCCACCTTCTTTTTTTATGTGCCTTTAGGAATAAGCATCAATCCGGCTAACGTAGTTTTTACAACATCAGATGGTGCTGTTTTAAGAGGTAGTGCAACCTTTACTTCTCTTTCTGCTGTAAACATGTATAAAGTACAGGTGGATATGCCAATTAATGCACAAGCGAAATTCACAATACCTATTACAATGATTTCCGCCACACCAACCAACAAAATTAATGCTTGGGGTGCCATTATGCGTAATGTGGATGTGTCTGATCCAAATGCGACTAATCTCGATTATGTAAATATCCCTAGCCCTAGAGATCCCTTTGAAGAAGCAAATGGAATTCAGCAACTAGTAGATAATCTGAACTTGAATGCGACCAATATAGCCACAGCATTTCCTACGCTCGCTAATACTAGTGGTTCCAACTATACCAATAATATAAAATACCATCAGGCATTAACCTCAAATAACGTAGCTACCACTACTTTAAGTATCGTTAAAACTGGAAGTAGGGTGAATTCGTCAAGCGGATCAGCTGCCACTTTTAGTATTACGGTAAAAAATACAGGAAATACAGTAACGGCTACCAATACTGTTCTAACTGATGCTCTGGGAGCTACTAAATATACTTTTACTAATCTCCCAGCAAACTATTATGTTAGTCAGGGAACTATTTCATTTGCCTCAAATACAATTACTTGGAACATAGGCTCACTTGCACCACAAACTACTGCAACAATAGTTTTTAAAACAATTAATAATACAAATACAGACAATACGGGCAATAGAACAAATTCAGCAAGTGTAGTTGCCAATGAGGCACTATTGGTATCAAGTTCAATAGAGTTGACTAGTAATGTAGCAGCAACTGATTTTAGAGTTCAAAAAACTGTGGCTAATCATGTTGATGCCGATAAGGTGATTTTTACGATATCGTTAGATAGGGTGAGTGGTTCAACTAGTAGCACTATAACTGTAGGTGATCTATTACCTAAAGGTTATACTTATGTTTCACATTCTACCGCATCAGGTACTGCGACTTTAGATGCTGTAAATGGATTAATCTGGAGTCCAGGAGCTATTAATGATGCAAACGTCAGAACATTAATGATTACAGCAACAGTCAATGCGCCAACAGGTAGCCAAGATGAATATGTCAATACAACTCGAATCTTAACATCTTCGACTCCTGATAGCGATTTATCCAATAATACGGCATCTGCCGAAATCAAAGCAGATTTATCCATAATTAAAACCGTTGATCAATCAATTCCAGTTATTGCAACCAATGTGGTATTTACACTAACCGCTAAAAACTCGGCGACAAGTCAGCAGGCAACTGGGGTGAAAGTTTCCGATATTCTGCCAAGTGGATATACCTACGTAAGCAATTTGCCTTCTACTGGTACTTTCAATAACAGTACCGGCATTTGGACAATTGGAAGATTGGCTGCAAATGGAACTGCTACCTTGAATATTACAGCGACCGTAAAAGCTACGGGTTCATATGTAAATACTGGAGTCATTTCGGGCGGTCAGGATGATAGCAACTTGGTTAACAATGTATCAACCATTACAATTGTCCCTAGAAATGGCCTATTAATCACTAATCCAAATATTTACCAACGAATAAGATAATTATAACATATATACCATAACTGAAAAGAGTTGAAATCCATCAAAAATTGACTCAATCAAAACATAGCTCTAAAAAAATAACCCACGCTCTAATGAAAATTAAATTTCTACTATTAACGGCTTTTTTAATTGGCTCCTTAACTATAGCTTATGGACAGCAGAAAATAAAGGATAATACTATTTTGGGTAATCCTTTACCTAACAAAGATGCTGTATTTGAATTAGAAAGTAATAATAAAGGACTACTTCATGTACGTGTTAGTTTGGTACGTACAACTGATCCAGCTCCATTAACTACTCATGTTGCAGGGATGATGGTATATAATACCGCTACTGTTAATGATGTGAAACCAGGTATTTATTTTAATGACGGTACGAAGTGGGTTACAATGGGTATCGGGACAAATGGTAAATCAATTTCGGGTGCTGCTGGAACCCCAGCGGTAACAGGCGCCACTGGCAATACTGGAGATACCTACGTAGATATACAGACTGGCAACACGTATGTCAACAATGCGGGCGTGTGGACGGTCAATGGAAATATCAAAGGAGCTATAGGCGCCCAAGGTGCAACCGGTGCTCAAGGAATTACAGGAGCTACAGGCTCACAAGGTTCAACTGGAGCAACTGGAGCCGCTGGTGCCAATGGTAAATCAGTTATGAGTGCAGCTGGAACTCCTATTGCGACAGGTACAACTGGTAATACGGGCGATGGTTATATAGATACTGTTACTGGAGATATTTATATTAATAACAATGGCACGTGGATCATCAATGGGAATATAAGAGGACCTCAAGGTATTGCTGGAGCAACTGGTGCTCAGGGTGCAGTTGGTGCAACCGGATCGGCAGGAACCAATGGAACGAACGGCCTATCTGTAAAAGGAGCTGCAGGAGCACCAGCGGCAACAGGTGCCACTGGTAATACTGGCGACAGCTATGTGGATACATTAACGGGCGATACCTACACCAACAATGCCGGTGTGTGGACGATCAACGGGAACATAAAGGGAGCAACCGGTGCACAGGGTGCTACAGGAGCAACCGGCTCGGCAGGAACCAATGGAACGAACGGACTTTCGGTAAAAGGAGCTGCTGGAACTCCTATTGTGACAGGTGCCACTGGTAATACTGGCGACAGCTATGTGGATACATTAACGGGCGATACCTACACCAACAATGCCGGTGTGTGGACAATCAACGGGAACATAAAGGGAGCAATAGGTGCACAGGGTGCAGTTGGTGCTACTGGTTCAGCAGGGAGCAATGGAACGAACGGACTTTCGGTAAAAGGAGCTGCTGGAACTCCTATTGTGACAGGTGCCACTGGTAATACTGGCGACAGCTATGTGGATACATTAACAGGTGATACCTACATCAACAATGCTGGTGTGTGGACAATCAACGGAAACATAAAGGGGGCAACTGGTGCACAGGGTGCAGTTGGTGCAACCGGATCGGCAGGGGCCAATGGAGCTAATGGCCTATCTGTAAAAGGAGCAGCGGGAACACCGGCGGTAAGCGGTGCGACGGGCAATACTGGCGACAGCTATATAGATACCTTAACTGGCGATACCTACATCAACAATTCTGGTGTATGGACAATCAACGGAAACATAAAGGGAGCAACTGGCGCACAGGGTAATGCTGGAGCAACAGGAGCAGAAGGTGCAGTTGGTGCTACTGGCTCAGCAGGGAGCAACGGAACGAACGGCCTATCTGTAAAAGGAGCAGCAGGAACACCAGGGGCAACAGGTGCCACTGGTAATACTGGCGACAGCTATATAGATACCTTAACTGGAGATACCTATATCAACAACGCTGGTGTGTGGACGGTCAACGGAAACATAAAAGGGGCAACTGGTGCACAGGGTGCAGTTGGTGCTACTGGTTCAGCAGGGAGTAATGGAACGAACGGACTTTCAGTAAAAGGAGCTGCTGGTACGCCAGCGGCAACAGGTGCCACGGGCAACACCGGTGACAGTTATATAGATACCTTAACTGGCGATACCTACATCAACAATGCTGGTGTATGGACAATCAACGGGAACATAAAGGGAGCAACTGGCGCACAGGGTGCAGTTGGTGCAACCGGATCGGCAGGGAGCAATGGAACGAACGGACTTTCGGTAAAAGGAGCAGCTGGTACGCCAGCGGCAACAGGTGCCACTGGTAATACTGGTGACACTTATGTAGACATACAGACCGGTGATACTTACATCAACAATGCGGGTGTGTGGACAATCAACGGTAACATAAAGGGAGCAACCGGCTCAGCAGGGAGCAATGGAACGAACGGACTTTCGGTAAAAGGAGCAGCGGGAACACCAGCGGTGAGCGGAGCAACGGGCAATACTGGCGACAGCTATGTAGATACATTGACAGGCGATACCTACATCAACAATGCTGGTGTATGGACAATCAACGGAAACATAAAGGGAGCAACCGGTGCAGTTGGTGCAACCGGATCGGCAGGAAGCAATGGAACGAACGGACTTTCTGTAAAAGGAGCAGCGGGAACACCAGCGGCAACAGGTGCCACTGGTAATACTGGCGACAGCTATATAGATACATTAACGGGCGATACCTACACCAACAATGCTGGTGTATGGACGATCAACGGGAACATAAAGGGAGCAACCGGTGCACAGGGTGCTACAGGAGCAACCGGCTCGGCAGGAACCAATGGAACGAACGGCTTATCTGTAAAAGGAGCAGCAGGGACACCAGCGGTAAGCGGGGCAACGGGCAACACCGGTGACGGCTATGTGGATACATTAACAGGCGATACCTACATCAACAATGCTGGTGTATGGACAATCAACGGAAACATAAAGGGAGCAACTGGTGTACAGGGTGCTACAGGAGCAACCGGCTCAGCAGGAACCAATGGAGCTAACGGCCTATCTGTAAAAGGAGCAGCGGGAACACCAGCGGTAAGCGGGGCAACGGGTAATACTGGCGACACTTACGTAGATACCTTAACTGGCGATACCTACATCAATAATGCTGGTGTGTGGACGATCAACGGAAACATAAAAGGGGCAACTGGTGCCCAAGGTGCTACAGGAGCCCAGGGTATTTCAGGCGCAACCGGAGCGCAGGGTGCAGTTGGTGCTACTGGTTCAGCAGGGACCAATGGAACGAACGGCCTATCTATAAAAGGAGCAGCGGGAACACCAGCGGTAAGCGGAGCAACGGGCAATACTGGTGAGAGCTATATAGATACCTTAACGGGCGATACCTACATCAACAATGCCGGTGTGTGGACAATCAACGGAAACATAAAGGGAGCAACTGGTGCTACAGGCGCAACTGGTGCAACCGGATCGGCAGGGAGCAATGGAACGAACGGTCTATCTGTAAAAGGAGCAGCTGGTACGCCAGCGGTAAGCGGGGCAACGGGCAACACCGGTGACAGCTATGTGGATACATTAACAGGTGATACCTACACCAACAATGCTGGTGTGTGGACGATCAACGGAAACATAAAAGGGGCAACTGGTGCCCAAGGTGCTACAGGAGCCCAGGGTATTTCAGGCGCAACCGGAGCGCAAGGTGCAGTTGGTGCTACTGGTTCAGCAGGGACCAATGGAACGAACGGCCTATCTATAAAAGGAGCAGCGGGAACACCAGCGATAACAGGTGCCACGGGAAATACTGGTGAGAGCTATATAGATACCTTAACGGGCGATACCTACATCAACAATGCTGGTGTATGGACAATCAACGGAAACATAAAAGGGGCAACTGGTGCACAGGGTGCAGTTGGTGCTACTGGTTCAGCAGGGAGCAATGGAACGAACGGACTTTCGGTAAAAGGAGCAGCTGGTACGCCAGCGGCAACAGGTGCCACTGGTAATACTGGTGACACTTATGTAGACATACAGACCGGTGATACTTACATCAACAATGCGGGTGTGTGGACAATCAACGGTAACATAAAGGGAGCAACCGGCTCAGCAGGGAGCAATGGAACGAACGGACTTTCGGTAAAAGGAGCAGCGGGAACACCAGCGGTGAGCGGAGCAACGGGCAATACTGGCGACAGCTATGTAGATACATTGACAGGCGATACCTACATCAACAATGCTGGTGTATGGACAATCAACGGAAACATAAAGGGAGCAACCGGTGCAGTTGGTGCAACCGGATCGGCAGGAAGCAATGGAACGAACGGACTTTCTGTAAAAGGAGCAGCGGGAACACCAGCGGCAACAGGTGCCACTGGTAATACTGGCGACAGCTATATAGATACATTAACGGGCGATACCTACACCAACAATGCTGGTGTATGGACGATCAACGGGAACATAAAGGGAGCAACCGGTGCACAGGGTGCTACAGGAGCAACCGGCTCGGCAGGAACCAATGGAACGAACGGCTTATCTGTAAAAGGAGCAGCAGGGACACCAGCGGTAAGCGGGGCAACGGGCAACACCGGTGACGGCTATGTGGATACATTAACAGGCGATACCTACATCAACAATGCTGGTGTATGGACAATCAACGGAAACATAAAGGGAGCAACTGGTGTACAGGGTGCTACAGGAGCAACCGGCTCAGCAGGAACCAATGGAGCTAACGGCCTATCTGTAAAAGGAGCAGCGGGAACACCAGCGGTAAGCGGGGCAACGGGTAATACTGGCGACACTTACGTAGATACCTTAACTGGCGATACCTACATCAATAATGCTGGTGTGTGGACGATCAACGGAAACATAAAAGGGGCAACTGGTGCCCAAGGTGCTACAGGAGCCCAGGGTATTTCAGGCGCAACCGGAGCGCAGGGTGCAGTTGGTGCTACTGGTTCAGCAGGGACCAATGGAACGAACGGCCTATCTATAAAAGGAGCAGCGGGAACACCAGCGGCAACAGGTGCCACTGGTAATACTGGCGACAGCTATATAGATACATTAACGGGCGATACCTACACCAACAATGCCGGTGTATGGACAATTAACGGGAACATAAAGGGAGCAACTGGCGCACAGGGTGCTACGGGCACCCAGGGTAATGCTGGAGCAACAGGAGCAGAAGGTGCAGTTGGTGCTACTGGCTCAGCAGGGAGCAACGGAACGAACGGCCTATCTGTAAAAGGAGCAGCAGGAACACCAGCGGCAACAGGTGCCACGGGCAATACTGGCGACAGCTATATAGATACCTTAACTGGCGATACCTACATCAACAATTCTGGTGTATGGACAATCAACGGTAGCATAAAGGGAGCAACTGGTGCACAGGGTGCAACAGGAACAACAGATCCTATTACTACAAATAATGGTTTGACTAAAACTGCAGATAATATTCAACTAGGCGGTGTATTAACATTACCAATAACAACGATTACAACAAACACCACAAATGGAAGTAATACTTTAGCAGTTGCAGGACTACAACCAGGAAGTATAGCAACTGGACCAAGCATTACACCTGATAAGATAGTAGTGGCAGATGCAACAACTGGAGTATTAAAAACTGCAAATGCAGCCATGCCTAAATTCTTTTACATGCCATCGGTAACATTTAATACTTCTGCTTACGTTGGAGCACCTGTTACTGGACAATCGAAGAATTTATATAATGAATATGTCGCACAATTCAAAAGAACAGGGAATGCTTTATTTGTAGGGAGTACAGGTGCACCAAATGATGTACCATATTTACCAGCGGCAAGTGATTTGTACTATTACATTACCTACTATGATAATACGGTATTTAGTAATGTAGCTATTGATGCTTCGGGTAATTTAACATACACTTTAATTGGTAATGCTACGGCGGCTTCTTATATGAACATTGTATTTGTAATTAAATAAAAAAGTGTTTAAAAATTGGCAAATACAACAATTAAATAAAAGCAGAGCCTAATGAATAAATTCATATATAGATTGATATTGATATGGGGGACTTGCCTAGCAGGGCTAACCCCTGTCTATGCCCAAACCGGAGCAGGTTCATCTACGGCTGATAATTCTATAGTAACTATTGCTGCTGAAACTACTGAACTTCGGTTTTCAGAAACCAGCTATTTTGGTCCCAATGCACAATGGGAAATCAATGGTACATTAGAAATTTGGAGTAAGAATATTTGGATCTCACCCAGTGCACGGTTTACAGGTTCTGGTAAGATTATCATTCATGACCCTAGCACTAATCCTTATTATAGTGGAATGACTGCTGGACCAACTCAAATTGATGGTAATAATGGAATTGATATTGCTACGGCAATAGAAATGCGTAATCCAGCAAATCTGAAGTTAACCGATTTAACTGATCCAGGATATAGCTCAGTAAATCCAACTGGAGCTAAAGCAGCCGCTTTAAATATTGGTAGTTCATTTGAATTTGCAATTGATGGTGGTGACGTAATATTAAACGGTTTTGATTTTGGAATTGGCCAAGCTGGTTCTTTAACAGGATACAATAGTAAGCGAATGATTGTAACGGGAAACAGTATAAGTGGACATGTATTTAAAAACTATGCAGGCATTTTACCATTTGTATTCCCCATAGGAATAGCTGAAGGGGATTATACACCAGCAACATTAACTCCTGCATCACCTACAATTTTACAGGTAAGTGTACAAAATTATACAGCAGCTCATCTCTATAACTTAAGCTCAACAACTGGTATAGATAGAGCGTGGCATATTTATGCTAATCAAGGAATTAATGTAACCTATACTCTTCAACACAATACTATCACCAATGGAAATTCTTATGTTGATGCTAGTGCTCAAATTATGCAATATGCAACTACTGGATACTGGATTGGCGGTACTACCGTAGTACAAGGTACAGCTATTCATACAAGAAGTGGGCTATTAACTACTACAGATCCATCAAATAACTCAAGTTGGTTTACCAAACAGAATAGTATGACTGGACCAATAGCTGTGAATGACGCTAAAGAAGGTGTAGAAACAGGCACTGCTGTTCAATTAAATATTTTAGAAAATGATAAGCCTGGTAGTAGCGCAATTGTGGTTGCTAGTGTAAAAATTACGCAGCCTGCTAAATACGGCACAGTAGTAATCAATTCAGATGGAAGTATAACTTACACTTCGACAATAGGATTTGTTGGTATAGAAACATTTGTATATGAAATCACAGATCAAAATGGATTAAAATCAACTGCAATAGTTACCATTAAAGTAATTGATAAAGATATACATATACCAAATGTAATCACACCAGATGGTGATGGTAAAAATGATTATCTGATTATTGTTGGAAAACAAAATTACGATAGAGTAGAAGTAGAATTCTATAACCGTTGGGGTAATCAAGTGTATTTCAATAAAGATTACAAAAATGATTGGAATGGAGATAAGTTAAACGAAGGTACTTATTACTACAGCATTAGGTTTATTAAAGGAAGTACTACCATATTGAAAAAAGGTTGGGTTTTAATTAAACGCTAGTAGTTAATTAGGTTAATCATAGAGATGTTTCAATGTTAAGAAAAATGAAAACACACTATATCAAAAAAATAATTATCTGTTTAAGCTTCATTCTTGCTGGGATTAAACCAGTGTTGGCGCAACAGAATATTCAATTCACTCAATATGTTTTTAATTCTTTGAGCGTAAATCCAGCATATGCTGGATACAAGGAAGAGTGGTTTGGACAAATGGCACTGCGTAAACAATGGGCTGGTTTAAACGGAAGTCCACAAACTGGTCAGATTTCATTTGATGGTATTGTTGATCCAGTAACTAAAAGAATGGGTGTTGGTTTACAGGTTACAGCCGATAAATTAGGACCTCAATCTGCAACATCAGCTTATGCAAATTTGGCTTACCGTTTAAGATTAAATGCAGATGATGACAGAAGATTAAGTTTTGGATTAGCTTTAGGAGTAACGAATTACACATTAGATGGGACTACACTTGATCCATTGGATTTTGGAGACCGAAATTTACCAATCGGACAATCTAGTAATTTTATTCCTGATGGACGTTTTGGTATATACTATTATACTCCAAAATGGTATATAGGTGGTTCTGTGATGGATATTTTAGCAAATTCATCAAACGAGCAAATTCAAACTGATGCCGGTACAACAGAGAATTTGAAACGTAAACGCCATGTATACATTATTGCAGGAATGGTAAATGATCTATCAGACAATATAAAAATAAGGCCGAGTATTTTATTAAAGGAAGATTTTAAAGGCCCAACTAGTGCTGATTTAAGTGCGATGTTTATTCTAAACGAGCGTTTCTGGATTGGAGGATCTTATCGTACTGGCTTAAACCTTTGGAACAAAAAATTTAGTGAGGGAGTAACACTAACCAATACCAACTCATTCTCTGGTCTTATACAAGTTCATGTAAGCACTAATTTTAGAATTGGTTACTCTTATGATTATATGTTAAATAGACTAGGAAATGCACAAGCAGGAACCCATGAAATAACTCTAGGAATGACATTTCTAAAAAGTTTTAATCGCTTGTTAAGTCCAAGATTTTTTTAATAGGATTACGCTCTAGAAGTTATGAATAAAAAATATTTTATTGCCATAGTATTCACACTTACTTTTTTCAATACCGTTTTTGCACAAGAACAATTTAACCTTCGTGATAAGGCTCAAAAGTTTTATACCGAATACAAATATTTTCAAGCAGCAGCATTATTTAGAAAATTGGTAGATATTAAAAACCCGAAATTAGTAGATATGCAAGACTTGGCAGATTGTTGTATTAAGATGCAAGATTTTGAAGCTGCAGAAACATGGTATGCTCGTGTAGTGGCAACAGAAGGAAGTAGTCCAGAAAATCTAATTAAATATGGAGAAGTACTGAAGTCTAACCTTAAATATGCTGAAGCAAAAAAAATATTACAGCAATACGAAACACTAACCGGAGATAAGGAAGCTGTTAAAGTAAGTTTAGCGGGCTGCGATTCTGCGGTAGTTTGGTTGGCAAATCCGACTATACATAAACTAAAAAATGAAGCAGGTATTAATACTCCTCTAGCTAATTTTTCAGTATTTCCTTATAAAAATGGTGTGCTTTTTACTGGGGAGCCAGATGAAAAATCTTTAAAGGATATTTATGGTCGTACAGGTAGACCTTATTTACGTATTTATGAAGCAAATAAAGCAGCTGACAATACATTAAGTGATCCACGTATCAATTTATCAATTTATAATAAAGGAGAATACCATATCGGTCCGGTTATTACCGACAAACAAGGCAAGGTTTTATATGTAACCAGAACTACAACTAGTAAGGTATTAGAAGTTGTTAAAGCAGGAAAAATCAAATATAGTACTGCTAATTTAGAGTTATATCTTTTTACACAAAATGGCGATAAATGGGAAGAGAAAGCTTTTCCATACAATAATGTAGAGAAATATTCGGTAGGTCATGCTGCTTTAAGTAGAGATGAAAAAACATTATATTTTGTTTCTAATATGCCTGGTGGGCAAGGTGGAACAGATATTTGGTATTGTGAGTTGCAGCCAGATGGAAGTTGGGGCATTCCAAAAAATGCTGGAGCAAATATCAATACATCAAAAAATGAAATGTTTCCAACTATAGATTTAAATGGAACGCTTTATTTCTCGAGCAACGGATGGCCTGGGATGGGAGGATTAGATTTGTTTAAAGCAGAAGGAGCGAAACAAAATTGGTCTAAACCAGAAAATTTAAAATATCCTTTAAATTCTCCAGCGGATGATTTTGCATTTTTATCCATTTTGGATGTGAAAGATGTGGCGACTGGTTTTCTTTCTTCCACTCGAAAAGGTGGAGTAGGTAATGACGACATTTATAGCTTTACATACACTTATATCCCACCAAAAATTATATTAGCTTTAAAAGGTAATGTAGTAAATAAGAAGGATGCTGAACCAATTTCTGCAGCTAGTGTAACGTTATATAACGATAATCATCAATTAGTAGCCCGTCAAAGTAGTACAGACCAAGGTACTTTCTTATTTGATTTAGAACCTGGAAAAACATACCAATTGTTAGGGCAAAAAGAGAAATTCTTTGCAGATTCTATGGCTATTTCAACAGTTGGAATAAAAAAATCACAAACGTTAACAGCTAAACTGCAATTGGATCCTTTAAATGAAATTGGTAAAACTATTGCAATTAACAATATTCATTATAACTTTGACAAAGATAACATCAGAGCGGATGCTGCTAAAATATTAGACGAGTTAGTGCGTACAATGAGGGATAATCCAACATTGGAAATCGAACTTGGCTCACATACAGATAGTAGAGGAGTAGATGTTTACAATTTAGATTTATCTCAACGCAGAGCGAAGTCAGTAGTTGACTATTTAGTTAGCAGAGGTATTGCTAGAGAAAGAATGACTGCAAAAGGTTATGGTGAAACGAAATTGTTAAACAAATGCAGTAGTGGTGTAAAATGTACAGAAGCAGAACACCAAGAAAATAGACGGACAGAGTTTAAAATTGTAAAATATTAAAAATATTAGTCATCCAATTGAGCACTGGATGCTAATGAGCTTGTTTTTTAATGATAACATCTAGAAGAATTTATGAGGATAAAACTAAAAGATGAAATTATTAATTATAGTCTGAGCAACTATAATACATCTTGTCTAGATAATTAAAAGATGAAGCTTATCGTTGCACTCGCAACAAACAAAACCCGCCAATAGGTGGGTTTTGTTGTTTAAGACAACTTTTGCTTAGTCCATACAAAAATAAATTTACCTATAATTCTCCTACACTTCTCCTAGTATGCTCCTACGTTTCTCCTACAAAACGCGGTTTGAGAAGAACAAACATAGGGTAAACCTCGAACAAGAGTAGAACAAAGTATCTTTTTGACCGACATCTTCGGACATTTATTTTTTGTTTATTGATGAAGAATTGAATAGGTGAGGGCAAGTGCTTGTTCTACTGCATATCTAAGGGTCAATCAAATCTTATCTTTTCATGATTTTTAGGTTTAAAAATCTCTTGATTTAGAATTGAAACAAATTTGATACGTATACCTTTTCTCGTGATGCAGAATAAGTTACATTTTCAACGTATTTTTTTTATCTTAGTTCTCGTAATAATTAAGTATAATTAAGCCATATTCAAATACTAGTAGAGAAATAATTTTATTCGTTAGATAAACCATACGTCAAAGTGATATTCAACTATAAAAAAAATGCAGACAGAAAGAAGAGAATTCTGATTGTAGAAGATGAACCCATTAGCGTTTTATTGATTGAAAGAATACTAAAACCTTTTCCATTTGAGGTAGTAGTTGCAATAAATGGTTTAGATGCAGTTGAAAAATTTAAGGCCGAAGCGTTCGATTTAGTGATTATGGATTTATATATGCCTGAAATGGATGGATTTGAGGCTTCTAAAATTATAAGATCTTTATCTAAAAACGTTCCTATCATCGTGATATCTACCACAATTATAAATGAGGAAGAATTGAAAAGAGATATAGGAATTGATTATCTACTAGCGAAACCTTTAAACGTTGATAAGTTTAAAGATTTCATTCATATGCTGTTGTTAGCCTAAAAGTATTTTTTAAGAAGGAGTATTTTCTTTTTTCACTGCATGTTTTACAGTTGCTTTTTTAGTAGGTTTTAACGGACTTTGAGTTTTCTCGATAGGAGTGTTCTGATTTATATGCTCTCCTTTAGCAATTTCTTTTGAAAGTTTTGCAGCACTTTTTTCAATTGCTTTATTTATCTTTTTAGAGCTTTTCCCAAGTTTCTCAGCAAACTCTTTTAGGTTTTGAATTAAACTTACCTTAATTTCTTTTTGTGCAGTTTTTCTTAATGATTTAGCAAGAGCCTTTGATTTATCCTTTTTCATGAAATGTGATTTGTGCAAATTTATGTTATTGCAAAATCAATTTCATATTATGTTTATGTTAACTGGAGTAGTTAAACTTAACATTGTTTGTTTATTTAGTTATAAAAACAAACGACTAAAATGATTTTCTAAGTGATTGCGCATCCCATTACGGAACATTTCTGGAGAGCCATTTTCAAGAATATCAACCAAGCCTTTGTGCGAAACATATTTATGTTCGCCTTGCTTTTTTAATAAACCACTTTTGTGTACAAAATCAAAAATAGGTAGTAACATTCCTTGAAATTTCCTTAAGGTTTCGTTTCCAGTGATATCATATAATTTACCATGGAAAATAATTTCGTGCTCAATATTAAATAAATGATCTTGAGACATATCTGGTTCATTATCGACAATTTCTCTTAATGTCTTGATGTCCTCGGGTGTTATTCGCTGAAAAAGAAAGTCAGCCATACCAATTTCTAAGACTAAACGAATCTCAAATATATCTCTAAGTGTATCTTGATCTAGAATTTGTGGATTCATACTTTTACTAAGTATCCCAAAAATATCAGGGCTGGTAATCACAGCGCCTTTTTTCTTTTTAGATTCAATCAAGCCCATTAATCTTAATCTTAACAAAGCTTCTCTTACCACGGTTCTACTCACACCTAACGAGCTACTTAATTCTAGTTCTGTTGGTATGCTATCACCAACTTTAAGTTTGCGTTCTTGTAGTAACTGTACCAAGCTATCTTCTACTCGATCTACTAACGAGCTTGTATCTAGCTGTTTAAAATTAGTAATGGCATCCATTATTATGTATAATTTATTTTTTGATGAAAAACGTCCTTTCTAAGGCGTGAATGCAAATATAGAAGTAATGTTAATAATTTTCTTTAGACAAAATAGCAATATTATTTGCAAATAAATAAAATAATTTGGTACTTAGAGGTATTATGTATGACATAATAACCAAAATTAAACCACAAAACATGAAAAAAATTTACCAAAACTACGTTAGTAAAGTCTTACTAACACTAGTAATGAGTTTAATGATGCTCATTGCTAATGCCCAAAACAAAAATGTTTCTGGGCGTGTAACAGATTCTTCTGGTGGGGGGGTACCCAGCGCAGGAGTAACCATAAAAGGCACAAGGGTTGCAACTTTAACAGATGCTTCTGGAAAATTTGTAATTTCTGCTAAAAAGGGAGATGTATTGGTTATCTCTTATATCGGATACCATAGCCAAGAGGTTATTGTAGGAAATCAAGAAGTAATTAATACAGTATTAAAAGAAGACGATCAAGCTTTAGATGAAGTGGTGGTATTAGGTTATGGTAGCATTAAAAGATCAAAATTAACAGGTTCGGTTTCAAAATTAGATCCTAAAGTTTTAGAAACTGGTGTGCGTTCTAATCCGGCATCAGCATTAGCGGGAACAATTCCTGGGTTAAGAGTGCAACAAACATCTGGGAGACCAGGCGCCACACCTAATATTGTATTACGTGGTGGTACAACCTATAGTGGTGGCGGTTCGCCTTTAGTAGTAGTTGATGGTTTGCTAAGATCTGGTTTTAGTGATATTAATCAAGATGATATTGAATCGATTGAAGTCTTAAAAGATGCATCTGCAACCGCTATTTATGGAGCTAGAGCAAGTAATGGTGTAATTTTAATTACGACCAAAAAAGGTAAAGTGGGTGCTGCAAATATCTCAATGAAAGCTAAAGTAGGTATCAATAAACTAAATATTCCATTTGAGTTTTTAGGTGCTGAAGAATATTTGTATTGGTCTAGAAAAGCAATTGAAACTTCTGGTTCTTATGATGCTAGTCGTTTAACTCAATTAAACTCAACAGGTCCTTTTGGTACAGGTAACTTATATAAAGATGCAAATGGAGTTCCTTACGATGGGAATGTGAATGCTAGTGCCATTTGGAGTCCGATGTTTAGAAATGCCGCAAATGAAGAATTATTATCAAAAGGATGGTCAGTAATGATAGATCCAGTTAAAACTAATGCTTCAGGTGCTTACGATGTGAATGGAACAAATAAAGAAATCCTTTATAAAAACTTTAACTATAAAGATTATGCATTGCGACCTTACAGTTTAACACAAGATTATAATTTAAACATGTCTGGTGGTAATGAAAATGGTAAGTATTATGCTGGTTTGGGTAGTTACGATGAAAAAGGAATGCCAATTAATACCTTTTACAAACGCCTAACATTCGTATTAAATGGTGATTATAAAGTGAAACCTTGGTTAACATCAATATCAGGATTAAATTTTGCCAATGCAAAATGGAGAGATGCTGTTACAAATTCTGAAGCGAATTACTTAACTCGTTCATTAGGCGCTCCACCAACTATGCGTGGTACAAATGAAAAAGGAGAATTGCTGGTAGGAAGAGATTACCAAGATGGAAATCCATTAGTTAATGATGATAAATTTATCCGTAGAAATAGCACCGATAAGTTTACATTATCCCAAGCTTTTGTAGTCGATTTTCTTAAAAATTTAAACTTAAGAATGAGCGGTAACTTCTTTTACGATGAAGGTTTCTATGAATCATTTAACAAAGATTTTCTAGCAGGTGCCAACAATTATAACAGAACTCGTAATTCTTCTGCATCCTCTGATAAATCTTTAAGTCAAACGTACAATGCATCGTTAAATTATAGCACCAAAATAGCAACCAAGCATAGTTTGGATGTAATGGCCAGTTCTGAGTTCTATGACATCTATTCACGTGGCATTGCAGCGTCTGGTTCTGGGGCACCAACTGATGATTTTATGGATTTGCAATATACTAGTTCTGATAAGGACAGAAGAAGTATAGACACTTATCATACTCGTCAGCGCATTTTATCCTTCTTTGGTCGTGCTAACTACGATTACGATGGTAAATATTTATTAACGGCAACGTTTAGACGTGATGGATATTCGAGATTATTAAATAATAGATGGGGTAATTTCGGTGGTGTATCTGTAGGTTGGAATATTCATAATGAAGAATTTTTCAAATCGCTGACTAAAGTAGTTAATACCTTAAAGCTTAGAGCAAGTTATGGTACAAACGGTAACGTTGGTGGTATTGGCGCTTATCAATTACAAGGAACATACGCTTCTAATAAGTACAATGGTGGTATCGGTTTCTATGCCAATGATCCATATAATGGAGATTTATTATGGGAAAGTTTAATTACTAAAGAGGTAGGATTAGAAGCTCGATTGTTCAATAGATTAGATTTATCAATAGCCTATTATTATAGAACTACAAGTGATAAAATAGCCACTTTAACCTTCCCAACTACTGCAGGTATTACTGGTATTAGTACCAATAATGGAAATATGCAGAATAAAGGTGTTGAAATCGACTTAAATTATAATGTATTTAGAAATAAGGATTGGGCTGTAAACTTTAATTACAATATGGCTTTCAATGCTAATAAAGTATTAAAATTACCGTCAAATGGTTTACCTAATAACAGACAAGGCGGTTTCCAGGTGTATGATCCGAAAACTAAAGAATTAATTTGGGTAGGAGGAACACAAGAAGGTCAAGATCCTAATGTGGCGTATGCTTATCAAGCTGATGGAATCATTAGAACTAAAGCTGATTTAGATTCGTATGCTTTACAATTGAAAGATTTACTTGGCGCTAGAACGTTGGTTCACCCAGATGTGTACAATGCATTACCTGCAGCGCAAAAGAGTTTATATTTTCCAATTGCTTTAGGTGATGTTAAATGGAGAGATGTAAATGGCGATGGTATTATTAACACAAATGATAGAGTGTATCAAGGTCGTACCGTTCCACGTTGGACTGGAGGATTTGGTGCGAATGTGAAATGGAAAGATTTTGCCTTAAGCACACGTTTTGATTATGCATTAGGTTTTGTACAGTATGATGGTGCAACACCATGGTTTTTAAGTAATGCACAGGGTACATTCAATACGACTACAGATACCCGTGATACTTGGTCGCCTAGTAATCCAAATGCAAAATATCCAACTTACTATTGGGCAGATCAATTATTTAAAAATAACACTTTCAGAGAATCAAGTATGTTCTATCATAAAGGAGATTACTTAGCCTTAAGAGAAGTTAATTTAACGTATTCATTACCTGCCAAAATCGCAACTAGAATAAAAGCACAAGGAGTAAACTTATCCGTTAGCGGACAAAACCTTACTTATTTTAGTAAATCAACTTTGTATTCGGCAGAAGCAAGTAGTAGTGTAATTGGTACTGGTGGTTATCCATTGCCACGAACAATCATTTTTGGTGCTCAATTTATATTTTAGAAAACAGATATGAAAAAAATAATAATCGGCTTTGCCGCACTTGCATTAAGCGTAACGTTTACTGCTTGTAATAAACTACAATTATCACCTGAAGATGGTTTTGCCAGTGAAAATTATTGGAAAAATACCGCTCAAGTAGATGGTGGAATGATAGCCATACATGCTGGTTTAAGAGATAATCAATTTACTTTATTTTCTTTAGGCGAATTAAGAGGGGGTACTTTAAGAACAGGAACAAGTTTTACAGGTACTGCTTCGTTAAACTCAGCGGGTTTTATAAATCAAGACATCAGAGAGTCAAGTCCTGGGTTTAGCTCATGGGCAGGTTTTTATGGTAGAACTTCCATTTTTGCAGTCAATAACTTTATCTACCAAGTAGAAAATGCGGATTATTTATCGGCTGCAGATAAAAGTTATTATTTAGGTCAAGCTTATGGAATAAGAGCATTTTATTATTTCTATTTATTCCGTACCTATGGTAGAGTGCCATTGGCTAAAGAGCCTAAAGTTTTATTAGCTAATCCTAAATCGGCGGCAGATATGTATTTGCCTCGAGCTAAAACAGAGAAAGAAACATTAGATTTTATTAAATCTGATATTGATAAATCTGTAACGAACTTTGCGGGTAATTATACAACGAAAGGTCAAAAAGCGCAATGGTCTTTAGCTGCAACACAAATGCTAAAAGGAGAAGTGTATTTATGGTCTGCAAAAGTTAAAATTGATGGTGCCACACCAACCACAACTACAGCAGATTTAGCTACAGCTAGAGCTGCTTTAGAAGATGTAATCCCTAAATATGGTTTACAATCAAATTTTGCGAATACATTTAAATCGGCTAGTATAGCAGCAAGTAAAGGGAATAATGAGATTATATTCGCTTTACGGTATCAAGCTGGGGAAGCAACTAACTCGTTTGGTCAGTTCATTTATGCAGTAACAGATCCTTTAAGTGGGTATGTAGATGATAAAGGTGTTGCCATACCAGCAGATCCGTTACAAGTAAACGGTGGTGGTACTATTATTCGTTACGAATACAAAGTAGAACTTTACAATCAATTTGAAGCAGCCGATACACGTGGTAATGCTACTTTCTTAAATTTTAATAAAGGTACAGTTCATGCAACCAACTTGCGCAAATTTATGGGTACAGTTGTAGATGGCGCTCGTAATTTCTCTGATGATTATCCAATTTATCGCTTAGCGGATGCTTATTTATTATTAGCAGAAGTTAAAAACAAGCAAGGTCAAGATCCAACAGCAGAAATTATGCTGGTACGTAATCGTGCTTATGCACCTGCAGCAGCTCCATTATTCGTGAACGGTACTTTTGAACAAAATGAATTAGCAATTTTTGCTGAAAGAAGCAAAGAATTTGTTGCAGAAGGTAAACGTTGGTTTGATTTACGCCGTATGCAAGATGCGTCTGGCACTCCATTAGTTTTTAGAACAGATTTACCATTAGTGGGTGTTTTACAAAATATTCCTGGACAAAATCACAAAATTATATTACCAATAGATATCAGTACACTTACAAATGATGAAACCTTAAAAGGTGATCAAAACGCTGGATATCCAGGTACTTAACAGTTTAACTTCAACTAAGAGTAGATAGCAATTTTTCTATCTACTCTTATATTTACTTTATAAAACAAAAGAAATGAATTTCGAACCACTTCAAGGTTTAATTTCCGCACCTTTTACTCCAATGAGTGAAAATGGAGAGATAAACCCATCTATTATACCCGATTACTATCAGTTTTTAAAAGCTAATAAAGTTACTGGTGCATTTATTTGCGGTTCTACTGGCGAAGGTGTTTCTATGTCTACAGCTGAGAAAAAAGTAATTGCCAAAGCTTGGGCCGATTGCACCAAAGGTGATACTGATTTTAAGGTCATGTTATTTTTAGGCGGAACAAGCATCACTGACTGTAAAGAATTAGCTTTATATGCAAGAGAAATAGGGTTATATGCCATTTCTTTTACAGCGCCATTTTATTTTAAACCTGCCAATGCTGAGATATTAGCAGAAGCCTGTGCTGAAATAGCTGCTGTAGTTCCAGATATGCCATTTTATTATTATCATATTCCAGTATTAACTGGAGTGAATATTACTATGTACGATTTACTACAAGCAATTGATGGTAAAGTTGAAAATTTTGCTGGCATTAAATATACCCATGAAGATTTTATGGATTTTTTAAGCTGTATGAATTATCAGAATGGAAAATACGACATGCTTTGGGGTAGAGATGAAAATTTACTTTCGGCATTGGCATTAGGTACAAAAGGATCGGTAGGGAGTACGTTTAATTATGCAGCACCTCTATATTACGATATAATTGAGGCATTTAACCGTGGTGACTTAAAGAAAGCAAATGCGCTTCAACAAAAATCTATAGACATGATTCGCCTATTAGGTAAATATGGTGGTATAGCTACTGGTAAAGCCTATATGAAATTGGTTGGGATCAATTGTGGAGAGTTTAGGTTGCCAGTTAAAAATATGACTGCTCAACAATTTGAATTATTTACAAAAGACGTTGCGGCTTTAAATTTTGATAACTTTAAGTCTCCAGCACCAGCAGCTTTAGCTTAATTATCAATAAAATGAACACACGATTTTTCTATCTATTATTTTTTTTCTTCAGCATGCTGATTACAGAAAATGCTTTTGCCCAAAAGAAAAGCATCACACACATAAAATGGACTACAATTGCTCAACTACAAAATCCTGATGGGAAGCCGTCATTAGGATTTGCTGGTGCTATAAATGGTTTTTATAATCATGCGCTGATTGTAGCAGGCGGGGCAAACTTTCCAGATAAAATGCCTTGGGAACAAGGAAAAAAATATTATTCGAAAGAAGTTCAACTCTTACAAAAAGTAGGAAATAGTTGGCAATGGAATAAAAATTTTAAAGGAGAATTACCAGAGCCTATCGCATATTGTGGTAATACGGTAACTAACCTAGGTATAGTATATGCGGGTGGTGAAAATGAAAAAGGTCTTTCTAATAAAGTCTATCTGTTAAGTTTAAATAATGAAAATAATGCATTAAAAATCAAATATTTACCAAATCTACCTAAAGCTATTTCTAATATTAATTTAACTAGCATTGGAAATGTAGTGTATGCTGTTGGTGGAGATGAGCAAGCACAATCTTCTAATCAATTTTTAAGTATCGATTTAGCTAATCCATCACCAGAATGGAAAGTGCTTCCTAATTTACCTATCGCCTTAGCTAATGCTGTAGTAGTAGCTCAACAAAAAGATAACAGTGCTCATATTTATGTAATTGGTGGAAGAAGCAAAACCAGCACTAGTATTAGCGATTTACACCACACCACGTTTGCGTTTGATATCAAAAATAAAATCTGGGAAAAGCTAGCGCCCATATCAGATGGTAAGAACGTAAGTAATTTATCTGCTGCTACAGGAATAGCTGTAGGTAAAAACTATATTTTAATTCCCGGCGGAGATAATGGAAAAGTTTTTCATCAAATAGAAATGTATCTACATCAAATAGCAAACGCTAAAACAGATGAAGAAAAAGCCAGACTAACAGCAGAAAAGAATGAATTAGTAATTCATCATAAAGGTTTTTACAGAGGTGTATTAATGTACAATACACATAGTAACCGTTGGAGTAAAATAAGTGAATTACCATTTTTAGCCCCTGTAACAACTACTGCTACTAAGTATGGCAACTCGATTTTATTATCGAACGGAGAAGTAAAACCAGGTATTAGAACTCCAAATATAATGCTTGGAAAATTAAGGGGATTAAATTCTAAAACTCAATTATAATTAGCTTAACAAGCTAAAAAATATAGAATAACCAAATATTATGAAGAATTCAAAATATTATCCGTGGGTATTAGTGGGGCTATTATGGGTTGTAGCTCTGCTAAACTACATGGATAGACAAATGCTATCTACCATGAAATCTGCGATGCAAATTGACATTGCAGAACTGCAAACGGCTGCAAATTTTGGGTATTTAATGGCGATTTTCCTATGGATCTACGGCTTTATGAGCCCAATTTCAGGAATTATTGCAGATAAATCTAATCGGAAGTGGTTAATTGTAGGCAGTTTATTTGTATGGAGTGCAGTAACTTTTGCAATGGGTTATGCGACAACTTTTAATCAATTGTATGTTTTACGAGCGATAATGGGAGTAAGTGAAGCACTATACATCCCAGCAGGTTTATCCTTAATTGCCGATTTCCATAGTTCTAAGACTAGATCTTTAGCTATTGGTATACACATGACCGGTCTTTACATGGGGCAAGCATTAGGCGGCTTTGGCGCAACCGTAGCAAAAGCCTATACATGGCAATCAACCTTTCACACATTTGGTTTAATAGGAATAATTTATGCACTAGTTTTAGTTATCTTTTTAAGAGAAAAGAAAGAAGCTGATATAGAAACTACAAGTGATAAAGTTGTTGTGCCCAAAGTTCCAATTTTAAGAGGGCTAGCTTTATTATTGAGCAATATTTCTTTTTGGATTATCCTAATGTACTTTGCTATTCCGAGTTTGCCCGGTTGGGGAGTGAAAAATTGGTTACCAACTCTGTTTGCTCAAAATTTGAATTTACCAATGGAAGAAGCAGGTCCATTATCAACTATAACAATTGCAGTATCATCGTTTATTGGAGTTATTTTTGGTGGTATTTTATCCGATAGATGGGTACAGAAAAATCTAAAAGGACGCATTTACACCAGTGCTATTGGTTTAGCTTTAACCATTCCTTCGTTATTATTAATAGGATTTGGTCATTCACTAATTCATGTAGTTGGCGCAGCAGTATGTTTTGGGGTAGGTTTTGGAATTTTCGATGCGAATAATATGCCTATCCTTTGTCAGTTTGTCTCGTCAAAATATAGAGCAACTGCTTATGGTTTAATGAATATGACAGGTGTGTTTTTTGGCGCATTCATCACCAATTTATTAGGTAAATCTTCCGATGAAGGAAATCTGGGGAAAGATTTCGCCATGTTAGCTGGTATTGTATTTATAGCCTTATGCATTCAGCTTTATTTTTTAAGACCGAAATCCAATGATTTCATAGATGCCTAAATATGAAGTTTATAGTAAAGATCTCTTTCCTTTTTTTAATAAATTTTATACCATTTGTTGTTTTAGCACAAATTAAAGTAGCCTGCATTGGTAATTCAGTTACAGCTGGTTATGGACTTTCTAATCCTAATAAAAACTCATATCCAGCTCAACTACAACAACTGTTAGGAGATAAATATATTGTCGGTAATTTTGGACATAGCGGGGCTACTTTATTGAAAAAAGGGCATAACCCTTATTTTAAAACCAAAGAATTTACAGATGCACTTAATTTTAAAGCAGATATAGTCATTATACATTTAGGTTTAAATGATACAGATCCGAGAAATTGGCCCAATTTTAAAGATAAATTTGAGTCGGATTACAGTTGGTTAATTGATGCATTTAAAAAGCAAAATGCAAAGGTTAAAGTATTCATTTGTCAATTAACACCAATATTTTCAGGTCACCCTCGATTTAAATCTGGAACAAGAGATTGGTACGATCAAATCCAACAGTTCATTCCTCAAATCGCAAAAGCAAACCAAACTCGATTGATTAATTTGAGTATAAACTTATATAACCGACCTGATTTATTTGCAGATAATTTACATCCAAATACAGAAGGTGCTGGACTAATTGCGCAAAACGTATATCATAACCTAACTAGAGATTTTGGTCAATTGAAGTTAGCCTCCGTTTTTAGCGATCACATGGTGCTGCAACGCTTAAAACCTATTTCTATATATGGCACAGCAACTGCTGGAGAGGAAGTTGAAGTCCAATTTCAACATCAAAAGCTAAATACCATTACAGATGCATATGGAAATTGGAAAGTAGTTTTTCCAGCTTCAAAACATGGAGGGCCATTTGTTTTATCCGTTAAAACTAAAAAAGCTGAATTGGCTATTAAAGATATCTTAATTGGCGATGTTTGGTTATGTTCAGGACAGTCGAACATGGACTTTAAGCTGAAAAATGCCAAAGGCGGAAAAGAAGAATTCAAAAAAAATCCATTATTAAGATTGTACAAATTAAATGCAATCGCCGAAACAGATAATACCTCATGGGATTCGCTAACGCTTGCAAAAACTAATCAATTGGCATTCTTCTCAGGAAACTGGCAGCAAGCAGATTCTGCTTCATTACCAAACTTTTCTGCGGTAGGCTACTATTTTGGAAAAAAGCTAACACAAGAAGAAAAAGTGCCAATTGGCTTAATTCAGGTTTCTGTAGGGGGTTCTGGGACTGAATCGTGGATTGATCGATATACATTAGAACACGATGATTTATTGGTAGATATGGTGAGCAATTGGCGTAAAACGGATTTTATACAACAATGGTGTAGAGAACGAGCAGATTTAAATTTAAAAAATGCTATATCTGCGTTGCAACGACATCCTTATCAACCTTGTTATAATTACGAAGCTGGAATTGATCCATTGACTAAATTCCCAATAAATGGCGTGATTTGGTATCAAGGTGAGAGTAATGCAAATAATATAGAGCTTCATAAGCATTTGTTTAAAACATTGATTAAAAGTTGGAGAAGCAAGTGGAATATTAATTTGCCTTTTTATTATGTTCAGCTTTCAAGCATAGACAGACCATCATGGCCAGCGTTTAGAAATTCACAGCGCTTAATGGCACAACAACTTCAAAATGTAGGCATGGCAGTAAGTTCTGATTTGGGTGATTCATTAAACGTTCATCCAATTGATAAACAGCCAGTAGGAGAAAGGCTTGCTAGATTAGCCTTAAAATACACCTATAAAAAGAATATTCCTGCAAATGGACCGGAAGCTATAAAAGCCACGCAAAGTACTGGAACAATCCAAATTAGCTTTACTAACGCGATGAAATTAACCACAAGCAATCAGAAAGAGTTAAACGGATTTGAATTGGTAAACTATAAAGGTCAGCGATTTAATGCAAAAGCGACCATGCACAATTCACAAGTATGGTTGACTATTCCGAAAGGTGAAAAAATAAAACAGGTTTTATATGCTTGGAAACCATTTACAAGAGCAAATTTAGTAAATGAGGCTGGTCTGCCAACTTCAACATTTTCAATTCATATCCAAAAATAAAAATATGGTAAATTCTATAGCTGAGTTGCAAGATCTTCAACAATTTTATGAAAACCAATTGTTAAACGATACCATTCCTTTTTGGTTTCCAAGATCGATAGATAAAGAACATGGTGGCTTTTTATTGATGAGAGATGCAGATGGAAGCTTAATTGATGACGATAAAGCAGTGTGGATACAAGGTCGTGCAACGTGGCTGTTATCAACTTTGTACAATACTATCGAACCAAAACAAGAATGGTTAGATGGTGCTAAATCTGGGATTGATTTTTTAAATAAGCATTGCTTTGATACCGATGGACAAATGTTTTTTCACGTCACACGAGATGGAAAACCAATCAGAAAGCGACGTTATTATTTTTCAGAAACTTTTGCTGTAATTGCCAATGCTGCATATGCAAAAGCAAGCGGCGACGAAAGCGCAGCAGAAAAAGCTCGTTATTTATTCGGTAAATGCATCGAATATTCAACTACACCTGGCATATTACCAGCAAAGTTTACCAATACTCGTCCTTCAAAAGGAATTGGTGTGCCCATGATTATGATGAACACTGCGCAACAATTACGGGAAACGATTGGTGATCCACGTTGTGATGAATGGATTGATAAATGGATTGCAGAAATTGAACGAGATTTTGTGAAAGATGATATTCGCTGTGTAATGGAACAAGTTGCACCAGATGGAAGTATTATAGATCATATAGATGGTAGAACACTTAATCCTGGTCATGCAATTGAAGGAGCTTGGTTTATTTTACATGAAGCGAAATGTCGTAACAACGATCCAAAATTAATTGCCTTGGGGTGCAAAATGCTCGATTACATGTGGGAGCGTGGTTGGGATAAAGAACATGGAGGCATTCTTTATTTTAGAGATGTTTACGATAAACCTGTGCAAGAATATTGTCAGGATATGAAATTTTGGTGGCCACATAATGAAGTAATTATTGCTACATTATTAGCATACATAATGACTGGAAACGAAAAATACATGAAATGGCATAAAATGGTTCATGAATATGCGTATGAAAAATTTCATGATAAAAAAAATGGAGAATGGTACGGATATTTGCATCGGGATGGTACATTAGCGCAAACAGCAAAAGGAAATTTATTTAAGGGGCCTTTTCATTTACCACGACAAGAATGGTATTGTGCACAACTGTTGAATGAATATTTAGCAAATAATAAATGATTAAAAAACAATATAGCTGGTTAGTTGCAGGGTTAATTTTTGCCATATTTTGGGCTTCAGCATCAACGGCGACGAAAATTGGGTTAACTGTTGCGCAGCCTTTAGTGATTGCAGTTACACGTTTTGGAATGGCTGCAATCATCATGCTATTTGTTTCTCATTTTATACAAAAGAATAGATTACCAAAAGGAAAAGAATGGCTTCAAATTAGTATTTACGGGATATTAAACATCAGTATTTATTTAGGATTATATGTAGTTGCAATGCAAAAAGTAACCGCAGGAATTGGAGCTTTAGCTGTTGCGATAAACCCAGTATTTATTAGTTTTTTCTCCGTTATATTTCTCAATAAAAAGCTAACTCTGGCACTTCTTTTAGGATTATTAATATGTACTCTTGGTGTGGTTTGTGCCGCATGGCCTTTGTTTGAAAATGCATCGGTAACTACAGAAGGTCTATTAATTCTTTTAGTGAGCATGCTTTCTTATGCCTTAGCAGCAATTTATTTTTCGGCAAAGAAATGGAGCAATTTAAATTTATTGACCATAAACGGATGGCAAACCTGCATTGGAGGATTATTGTTATTGCCTTTTGTTATTTTCTTTTATAACGACCAAGTCAACCATTTCGATTTAAAATTCTGGTCTTCTGTTACTTGGTTAGCAATACCTGTTTCAATTGTAGCCGTACAACTTTGGCTCTGGTTATTGAAAACAAATGCAGTTAAAGCGGGATTATGGTTATTTCTATGTCCATTATTTGGATTTATAATCGCCGCCATAGTAGCAAACGAAGCAATCAGCTTATATACTTTCATAGGTGTTATATTGGTTTTAGGAGGTTTATTTATAGCCAAGAAAACGAATTAACATTATTTTAAGACACACATAAAAAAACACATACAATGAGAACCACTTTTAACACATTACTTTTTCTTTTACTGGCTATAACAAGTGTAGCACAAGTAAAATATATTCCTGTTTTTGTTTCCGGACAAGAAGGACATAAAAGTTATAGAATACCTGCTATAGTTACCTTAAAGAATGGCGATTTATTAGCTTTCGCTGAAGGAAGAGTACACGACGCCGGAGATTTTGGCGATATTAATATTGTTTTAAAACGCAGTACCAATAAAGGAAAAACGTGGTCGGCTTTAAAAACTGTAGTTGATTATGACAAATTTCAAGCTGGAAACCCAGCTCCTGTAGTTGATTTTACTGATCCGAAATACCCCCAAGGACGAATCTTCTTGTTCTATAATACAGGTAATAACCACGAAGGTGAGGTTAGAAAAGGAAATGGTTTAAGAGAGGTTTGGTATAAAACTTCTACTGATGGCGGTTTAAACTGGTCTGAACCTGTGAATATCACTACACAAGTTCATAAACCTAAAATGCCACAAATAAATCCAAGCTATAATTTCTCAGAAGATTGGCGTAGTTATGCAAATACACCTGGTCATGCGATGCAATTTGATAGTGGAACTTACAAAGGGCGCATTTTTGTAGCGGCAAATCATTCTGCAGGAGCTCCTCAAAATGCTGGTAAAGATTATCTTGCTCACGGTTACTACACAGATGATCATGGTGCGACTTTTAAACTTTCTGAAAACATAAGTTTTTTAGGTAGTAATGAAGCAATGGCTGCACAACTTTCTGGAAATGATATGGTGATGAATATTCGAAATCAACAAGGTAATGTGCGACAAAGAATTATTGCGATTAGCAAAAACGGTGGACAAACTTGGGATAAAACCTTTTTCGATCCAAACTTACCAGATCCAGTTTGCCAGGGAAGCACGCTATCGTTTTTAGATAAAAAAGGAAATCGAATTTTGTTCGTTTGCAATGCATCAGATGTTAAAAAGCGAGATAATTTAACGTTAAGAATGAGTAAGGATGATGGAAAGAGTTGGGAGAAAAGTAGCGTAATCGCAAAAAGTCCTGAAGGTTATAAAGGCAATAGCTATGCTGCTTATTCTGATATTGTTCAACTTAAAAAGAACAGCATTGGTGTGTTGTTTGAAAAAGATGAATATAAAACGATTGTATTTGCAGTGCAGAAATGGTAAATATGCGCAGATTTATTTTCTTAATTCTTGCTGTACTTACCAGTAACTTAAACGCACAAATTGCATTAATTCCTCAACCTACTTCATTAAATTTAACAGAAGGGACATTTCCAATTTCTCGTGTAAAAACCATTTATATATCATCTGAATTAGTAAGAAAGGAAGCATTTGTTCTTCAAGAAATATTAAAAGGGATAGGAATTTCAGCTATAATTAAGAATGGGAATGTTAAAAGCATAGCACCTTACATTAGTTTAGATCTACTCAAAAGTAATCAAAAAAAGGAATCATACCAGTTAAGTATAAATGCAAGTCGAATCGCAATTAATGCAGGAGATCAAGCTGGTGTTTTTTATGGTATTCAAACGTTAAAACAGTTAAGTGCTAATAAACATTCTGTTCCGACTGTCGAGATTAAAGATTTACCAGCTTTTGCTTGGCGTGGTTATATGGTAGATGTCGGTCGAAATTTCCAATCTATCGCTTTGCTAAAACAGCAAATTGATATTATGGCAGCGTATAAATTAAATATCTTTCATTTTCATTTTACGGAAGATATTGCTTGGCGTTTGGCGAGTAAGCAATATCCACAGCTTACAGATTCGGCTAATATGATTCGGAATAAAGGCAAATTTTATACGGAAGCTGAGTTTAAAGAACTAATCAACTATTGTAAGGATAGACATATCACTTTGGTGCCTGAGATCGATATGCCAGGACATAGTGCCGCGTTTAAAAGAGCAATGGGGGTAGATATGCAGAGCGATTCTGGCCTACATGTTCTTAAAAATATCCTTAAAGAATTTTTTACAACGTATAATGTACCTTACTTCCACATTGGTGCTGATGAAGTGAAAATTACCAATAAGAATTTTGTGCCTGAGATCAGTGCATTTGTAGAGTCGTTTGGTAAAAAAACAATTGGTTGGGAGCCAGGCGGTAATTTTAATAAAAATACTATCAGACAATTATGGATGGATGATGCAGCTGTAACTGCTGGTAACAACGATATTCAGTACATTGATTCTAGACATCTTTACCTAAATCACATGGATCCGCTAGAAAGTGTGGTGACCATTTTTAATAGACAATTATGTGGAGTTGATAGCGGGAATAATCAAGCGCTTGGGGCAACACTTTGCCTTTGGCCAGACAGAAAAGTAGCTAATGAAGAGGATGCAATTAAAATGAACGCTGTTTATCCGGCGATGCTTGCTTTTGCAGAAAGAGCATGGTTAGGTGGTGGTTATGAAGGTTGGGTTTCTAATCTGAATTTAAATGGAGATAAAGCGTTTAATCTTTTTAAGGGTTTTGAAAATCGTTTACTCATTCATAAAAAACAATATTTTATAAATCTACCTTTCCCTTATCAACAACAAAGTAAGTTAACTTGGCAATTGTACGGACCATTTAAAAATGATGGAGACTTAACAAAACAATTCAATCCAGAATTACCAGATTTCAATTTAGATAAAGAAAAACCAACATTAACAGCTATAGGTGGAACAATTATTTTAAGGCATTGGTGGGCGCCAAAGATAAAAGCAGTTTTACCAGAATCAACCGAAAATACAACCTGGTACGCTTTTACTAAAATTTGGTCAGATAGGGATACAATTAAAGATTTTTGGATAGGATTTAATAATCTGTCCAGATCGCCCGCTACAGATAGTCCACAAGCTGGAACCTGGGATAACCACAAAAGTGAGATTTGGCTCAATGGAAAACTTATATCACCACCAAAATGGAAAAACGCAGGACAAAAAGGTGATTCTGAAATTCCGTTAGTTGATGAAGGGTACGAGTATAGAAAACCAACGGCTTTGCAATTAAAAAAAGGTTGGAATTTGATTAGAATTAAAACTCCAATAGGTAGCTTTAAAGCAAAAAACTGGCAGAATCCAGAAAAATGGATGTTCACCTTTATAGAAACACCAACAAATTAAAATACGACAAGCTTTATCGCTATGGATCATAAGTATATAAGAAAATCAGTATTGAGTATTGGAATTGCACTAGGGATATGTTTATCCTTAAAAAGTCAAGCGCAAATCTTTGATAAAAATAATTATGTAACTATAAATCCAACAGATGATTCCATAACAATTGTAAACAAAGCAGCTCGTGTTACGCCATCGGCAAGACAATTACGTTGGCAAGAATTAGAATTAACTGCTTTCATTCATTTTGGTATGAATACGTTTACCAATAAAGAATGGGGAGATGGAACTGAAAATCCCTCGTTATTTAACCCTAAAAAACTAGATGCAAGACAATGGGTAAAGGTTTGTAAAGAAGCAGGATTTAAACAGATCATTCTTACGGCAAAACACCATGATGGTTTCTGTTTGTGGCCTAGCAAATACACCGAACATTCTGTAAAAAACAGTCCTTGGAAGGATGGAAAAGGAGATGTCGTAAAAGAAGTTGCCGAAGCTTGCAAGGAGTACGGAGTAGGTTTTGGAATTTATCTTTCACCCTGGGATCGCAATTCTGAATATTTTGGTAGTATGAAATACAACGATTTTTTCATCAATCAATTAACAGAGTTGTTAACTAATTATGGACAAATTGATGAGGTTTGGTTTGATGGTGCGAATGGAGAAGGACCATCTGGTAAAAAGCAAGTGTATGAATACAATCGCTGGTATGAACTTATTCGTAAACTGCAACCAAAAGCTACCATTGCAGTTTCTGGACCAGATGTACGTTGGGTAGGAACAGAAACTGGTTATGGCAGAGAAACCGAATGGAGCGTTGTGCCTGCAAATGAATTAAGTGTAGATAAAATTGCTGAAAACTCACAAAAGAAAGTAGAATTTGCCCCTCGAGATTTAATGTCGAAAGATTTAGGGAGCAGAGCTAAAATAGTAAAAGCAAAGAGTTTGGTTTGGTATCCAGCAGAAATTGATGTTTCCATCAGACCTGGTTGGTTTTATCATGCAACTGAGGATGATAAAGTAAAAACACCAGAAAAATTAACCGATATCTATTTTAGTTCAGTGGGTAGAAATGGCGTATTGCTGCTTAACATTCCCCCAACAACAGATGGGCTGATTAGTGATAGCGATATAAAAGCATTAAACGGATTTAAACAACAGCTGAATAAAACATTTAGCACAAATTTATTAACTGCAAGCTTGAAAGAAAAAGGCAATAAAAATACCTTACTGGATAATAATACAAATACCTATTGGTCAGCCAAAGCAAAAGATAACACACTCACGCTTTCATTTAAAATGAACAATGCTCAAAAATTTGATGTGTTGTTGTTACAAGAAAACTTAAAAATTGGACAAAGAGTAGAAAAATTTGTACTTGAATATAAAATTGGTAACGAGTGGAAACTAATTACAGAAGGAACAACAATTGGTTTTAAACGATTATTGCGCTTTCCAGAAGTAACCGCTTCTGAAGTTAGGTTAAGAATTCTATCATCGAGATTAAATCCTGCCCTTTCAGAAATAGCTTTATACAAACAAGCAGCATTCTAATAGTACGAATTAAGATGGCAATTCCTTTTCTTCTTTTTGGGTGATTATTTTTTGTTTCTTTAAATCTATTCTAATCAAATTGTATAAACTCATATACACATTAGCTATCCAAACAATAGAAAAACCAGCGATAATATAACCACGCCAATCAGGATAAATTAGCGTGAAATTGGTCATTAATAACATCAAGATGGTAACATAATGACTAAAGCAATACTCGCAGGTAAACAAATAAAAGAATTTGCGCTGGTACAACCTTTTGCAATTAGTTGATTTATCTACACAAAACTCTCTTATTTCTCTAAAAACCTCTTCTTTAGTAAAAGTCCATGCAATGCAAGCAACAGGTAAAGCCAAAATGAAAATTATTTCCATATGTTTAAAATCTTTCCAATAAAACCCAAGATAGAGCTATTATGTTTGGATATTGCTAATTTTTTAAAACCTTTTCTACTATGGCGGGCTTTTATAGAAAATCAATTGTTATGGAAAATCAAAACAAAGTACCCACCGAACAAATAAATCCAGTTTCTAGAAAAACGAATGAAGAAATAGATGAAGATGAAAATGGAAATCTGATGATTGATGGAAAATATACCGAAAAATCAAAATCAGTTCCAACAGTTGAACCTGTGAACGAAAATTTACCAAAAGACAAGGATAGTTAGAACTTAGTATTTGAGTGTTGCAAAATAACATCCCTTACTACATCACATTCTTGTCAACTCTTTTCTTTTCTTAAAAAATCGGGAAACACCTCTCTATATTTGTACATGAGCATTCCATTTTCAGTTTTAGATTTAGCAACAGTAATACAAGGTAAAACACCAGCCGACACTTTTGAAAATAGTGTAGCCCTTGCTCAGCATGCAGAGAAGTTGGGTTATACACGCTATTGGTTTGCAGAACACCACAATATGGTAAGCGTTGCCAGTTCAGCAACATCGGTATTGATTGGTCATATTGCAGGACAAACAAAAACCATTAGAGTTGGTTCTGGTGGCATTATGTTACCTAATCATTCGCCTTTAATTGTAGCAGAGCAATTTGGTACGTTGGCTACATTATATCCTAATAGAATAGATTTAGGCCTAGGTAGGGCGCCAGGCACAGATCAATTAACCGCTATGGAAATTAGAGGAGAACGTTTTTCTGCACCGCATAGTTTCCCACAAGATGTATTAAAACTACAAAAGTATTTATCGAGTGATAATAGCCTTAGTAAAGTAAGAGCTATACCTGGCGAAGGAACTGAAGTGCCAATTTGGATTTTAGGTTCAAGCACCGAAAGCGCACATTTAGCGGCATCTTATGGTTTACCTTATGCTTTTGCAAGTCACTTCGCACCAACTTATTTTTTAGAGGCAATTAAAATATACCGACAAAACTTCCGACCATCAGCTACGCTTCAAGAACCGTATGTAATGTCTTGTGTAAATGTAGTTGCAGCAGATACGGATGCTGAGGCAGATCGATTAGCAACTTCCTTAAAACAATTATTTATGGGCATTGTAACTGGCCAACGTAAATTATTACAACCGCCAATTGATAACATGGATGACGTTTGGAATGATATGGAGGAGGAAGCAGTAAATCAAATGTTAGCAGTTGCTTTTATTGGCGGACCAGAAAAACTAACTGCTCAAATGGAATCGTTTAGGGCACAAACCCAAATCGATGAAATTATGGTAACATCTCATATTTACGATCATCAAGCGAGATTATACTCCTATGAGCTTTTTGCAGAAATAGTAAAAAATAGTTAGCCTATTAATAACCATAATTGCCAGCTTGACTAGTAATCTAAAAGCACAATAAACTATAAAGGATAAAATTAATTTGTTATAATCTTAATAGGATTGCTTAATAACTTATGAATAGGACATTTATCAGCTATTTGCAGTAAACGTTCATGTTGTTCACTTGTTAACTCTCCAGTAAATTCTATTTTGCGTGTAATTGTGGTTTCTTTTGTGATTTGATCTTCTTTGCAAATGGCCAATTCAATTTTAATAGAATCTAAAGCAATTTCTTTGCGATCAGCATACATTCTAATAGTAATTGCTGTACAACTACCCAAACTTGCTAAAAGTAAAGCACCGGGAGACATTCCTTCATCAGTACCACCTAAATCTGCTGGTTCATCAGCATAAATAAAATGACCGCCAGAATAAATTTTGGTTCTATATTTGGATCTATCTAACTCAGTAATAGCTGTAATCTGCGAACTACTCATATTTATAATTTAATCGTTAAATTTAGCGTAAACATAGCATAAAATGGAAGAACAAAACGAACTGCAACAACGATTAATAAACTTTCAATCCTTTACAGGAAAAGAAATTACCACATCACCTTCACATTTTATGAATTGGTTAAAACCCACCTTAATTAGTGCAGAGAAAGGAACATTGCATTGTAGTTATATCGTTAGAAAAGAAATGACTAACCCATATGGCATACTACATGGTGGCATTACAGCAGGTATTATTGACGATTTAATTGGCGCAACTGTTTATATTTTAGGTTTAAATGCTCGATTTACCACTGTAAATAATTCAATAGATTATTTTGCACCAGCTAATGAAGGTGATGAAATTACCGCTAAAACAACAGTAGTAAAACAAGGAAGAACAATTATCAATCTGCAATGTGAAGTGTTTTTACCATCAAAAAAACGTTTGATTGCTAAGGGTTATTCTAATATGTTAAATATCGGATAGGGAGATAGTTCGTTAGTTAATAGTCCATGGTCTGAATGCTTATACATCACAGCTATCGACCATTAGCTATCAACTATATCTACAAAAAAAAATAATTTCTTATTATAAATTTAACTTTTACTAAACATTTTAAATTGAGCTTTGTTATATCATAACCCTAAAACCAAAACTGCCATGTGGAATGATTATTTAAACCTCCAATTTGATGTTAAAGGTAAAACCTTTACTGGGTTCTGTATGAAAATTCAAGATGATTTTCATCTCACCTATGCTGTAATATTAGAAGATTGTCACTCATTTTGCATCTGGCTTGATGATAAAACAGCTAAATGGTATTCCTCTAAATTCACAAATTTAGATCCAAGTGTTTTAGATCAAATTATAAATAGGTTAGGGGTTCAAGAAGAAGCCTTAGCTTAAGCACATCAAACTTTTTCCTCATAAGGTTAAGCACTCTCTCAAGATAATTGAGACTCATTTGCATGCTCTTGCATGTTTTGGCTTAATATTTTATTTTTTTAACTGAAAACTTTGCAAATACCCGCAATCTTAGTTTTTAGCTATATCTCTTTTCTTTTATGAGATAAATTAATAATAGTAAGCAATTTAGATTTACTATTTATATCCTGTTTTATTGACGTTTAATAAGTTAAATTTCTTAATTTTCAATTAATATTAATTTAACCTATACAACTATGAACAGAAAATTTATCTTAATTCTATTCGGGTTCTTGCTGTTTTCTTTGGTTACTTATGCCCAAAAAACAATTAGCGGCAAAGTAACCGATGCAACAGATGGCAGCGGAATTCCGGGTGTAAGTGTGCTTGTAAAAGGCACAACAGCTGGAGCAACCACCCAGCCAAATGGTACTTACACCATTAATGTACCAGCAAACGGTACAGTTTTAGTGTTTACTTATTTAGGTTTCGAAACCCAAGAAGTGACTATTGGAAGTCGAACCGAAATTAACATCGCTTTAGCTACAGGCACACAAACTTTAGAAGGCATAGTGGTAACCGCACTAGGTATCAAGCGTAGCGAAAAATCAATTGGTTATGCAACGCAACAAGTAAATGGCGATAATTTAACGCTTACTAAAGAGCAAAACGTAATCGGTTCTTTGGCAGGTAAAGTTGCAGGTGTTCAAGTTACAGGATCATCTGGCGCAAGTTTAGGGGGTACACAAAAAATTAAATTGAGAAGCGTAAACTCCATTACTGGTGGAGGGCAACCCTTAATGGTAATTGATGGTACACCAATTTCTAACGCTAATTTTGGTGGTTCAGAAAACGGTGTAGATTATGGTAACGTAGCTCAAGATATTAACCCTGAAGATATTGATAACGTTAGTGTTTTAAAAGGACCAGCAGCATCAGCATTATATGGCTTAAGAGGTCAGTATGGAGTAATAATGATTACTACTAAAAAAGGATCAAAAGGAGCTAAAAAAGTAAACATCAGCGTTAATTCGGCTTTCTCAATAGAAAAAGTAGGCAACTTTTTAGAATTACAAAACGTGTATGGAGTTGGTAATAACCAAACTTTTCAAACGCTAACAGGCGGACAAAAATATGTAAATGGTAACGATGAAAGTTGGGGACCTGCTATGGATGGAACTCCTGTAAGACAATTTTACAGTTTTTACCCTCAAGACCCTCGTTTCGGGCAATTAACTCCATTTGTTCCACATCCTAATAACGTCAAAGATTTTTACGAAACTGGACATAACATAAATAACGGGATTTCTATTTCTGGCGGTAGTGAAAACATGGATTACAGAATTAGTTATAACAATGCGTATATCAATGGGGTAATTCCTAATACTTGGCTAAAACGTAATAACTTAAGTTTAAGCTCATCGTTAAAAGTTACTGATAAGTTAACTGTTGGTGCAAATGTAAATTATGCCAATAATAATGGTCAGCGCCCAACACAAGGATATCAAGGTTCATTTACAGGAGCAACACAATGGTTTCAACGTAATATAGATATTGACGAATTACGTAATTATAGATATGCCGATGGAACTGTTTTAAACTGGAATGTAAATCCAAACACATCTACAGGTATTGTGACCAACAATAAACCTAGTGATTGGAATAATCCATTTTTTGATGCGTATGAGGTATTAAATAACGATAGTCGTGATCGTTTATTTGGTGATGTAAATGCAAGTTACCAAGTGTTACCTGAATTAAAATTGAGCGGGTTTGTGCGTTCAGATATGTATACTCAAAACATTACCCACAAAGAACCATTGGGTGGTCGTTTAGTAGATAGCTATCAAGTTGGTAAATACCAAAATGAAGAAAACAACTATGAATTTTTAGGTCAGTATACCAAAACCTTTAATGACATCTCTGTAAACTTTAATTTAGGAGCTAATTTGTTTACTAGCAAATATACGCAACAATACCAAGCCACAGTAGGAGGTCTATCAAGCCCTGGGTGGTATACTGCAGCCGCATCAATTGACCGACCAACAAGTACTTCCTTTTTAAGTATTAAAAAAACAAAAAGCATTTATGCCATGGGTTCATTTGGGTACAAGGATACTTATTTTATAGATGCTTCAATACGTAATGATATTTCATCCACACTACCTATAAATAATTCATCTTATTGGTATCCATCAGTTTCTGGGAGTTTTGTTTTTAGTGAATTATTGAAATGGAAACCACTTTCCTTCGGTAAACTGCGTGCTAGTTATGCAAGTGCAGGCGCTGATTTTGTCCCATATAGAATATCGTATGTTTATGCAGCAGGAGCAAATTATCCTGCAACCACTGGAGCAATTAATACATTAACAATCCCAGATAGGTTAAATAATCCAAATGTTAGACCTTCATTTGCTAACTCGTTTGAGGTTGGTTTAGATTTAAAATTCTTTAAAAGCCGTTTAAGTACAGAATTGACCTACTATAACCAAGTAAATAAAGATCAAATTATCAACCTTTCAGTTTCTGGAGCAAGCGGATTTGATCAAACTGTAATTAATGCAGGTTCAATTCGTAACAAAGGGATAGAAATCGCATTAACTGGTCGACCAATACAATCGAAGTTATTTACTTGGGATATGAGCATCAACTTTGCCCACAATAAAAATAAGATTGAAGAATTGTATCCAGGTATTACCGTATTACAAAATGATTTAAACACCTATTCAAGTCAAACGGTGTACTTAAACTCTACCCAAGGTCAATCCTTTGGTAATTTAATGGGGCCAGGTTATAAAATAGATCCAGGAACTGGAAAAGTTTTATTAGGCACAGATAACATGCCTTTATTTGATACACTTAAAGATTTCGGAACAGTACTGCCAGATTTTACAGGCGGTCTTAGTAATACATTTAAGGTTTGGAAGTTTGATTTAGCAGCAATGATTGATTTCCAAAAAGGAGGACAATTTATGAGCTGGTCTAAAATGCTAGCCGCTAAATCTGGTCAGGCTGCAGAAACTGCTGCTATTAACGATAAAGGTTTCAACGTTCGTGATGCAATTTCAGCAGGCGGTGGTGTAAAAGTAAACGGTATCTCTCAAGCAACAGGTCAAGAAGTTACGGCTTATGTGGATGCTAGAACGTATTACAGAACAAATTTAGGAACACGTATTTACGATGAATGGATTTACAGCGCATCTTACATTAAGTTACGTGAAGTAAGTTTAGGCTACAACTTTGAACCAAAGCTATTAGCCAAAACTCCATTTAAATCGGCAAAACTTGCAATTATCGCTCGTAATCCAGTTATGATATGGCAAAAAGCACCAAAAGGAGTAGACCCATCAGAACTTTCATCAGGAAGCTCATCAATTAGTTGGATAGAAAAAGGTGAACTGCAAACCGTACGTTCTTATGGTGTTAACTTAAACCTAACATTTTAATTTTAAGCATATGAAAAATACATATAAATCAATTTACATCTGCTTGCTAGCTATAGTAATGCTAGGTAGTTGTAAGAAATTCGATGAATCTATAAATACAGATCCAAATAATCCCACAAAAGCATCGGGTACGCAATTAATTGCAAATGCCGAATTGTACTTGCCAGGGCTAGGCTCATCACCTTATGGTGTGCATTATCCACAATACTTATCTAATACCTCATTTACAGATAATAGTAGATATGTAACTGTAAACTTTAACTTTTCTGGTCTATATACAGGTCCGTTAATGAACCTTGAAAATGTAATTAACAACACAGGTTTAGATGCAATAGAAGGTCCAGTAGTTAACCAAATTGCAGTAGCTAAAATATTAAAAGCATACTTCTTTTGGCATATGACAGATAGGTGGGGAGATATTCCTTATGACGAAGCACTAAAAGGTGCTGCAATCTTTACACCTAAATACGATAAACAACAAGCTATATACAACAGGTTGTTTACATTATTGGATGAAGCAAATGCTGCTTTCGTAACAGGTAACATTAAAAATGATATTGTATATGGTGGTGATGTTGCAAAATGGAAAAGATTAGGTAACACCATCCACGCGTTAATGGCCCTAAGATTAAGTAAAGTAGATGCTGTAAAAGGCGCTGCAGAATTTAACAAAGCTGTAACTAATGGAATGATGATTGCAAATACCGATAATCTTTCTTATCCGCATTTAGCAGATCAAAACAACGAAAACTACTGGTACAATCAATTTACACGTTTGGGTAGAAATTGGTTTGCCGTAAGTAAACCCGTAGTAGATTACATGCAACCGTTAAACGACCCACGTTTACCTGTTTATGCGAATAAACCAACTAATACAGCCATTACAACTTATGTAGGGTTAGAGTATGGTTTACCAGGTTCAACCACCGTAACAATCGCTAATTATAGCTTATTGGGAAGTAATTTACGTTTGCAAAATTCACCAGTTGCTTTAGTTACCTACGCACAATCATTATTTGCAATGGCCGAAGCTGCTAAAAGAGGTTGGATTGGTGGTACAGATGTAACTGCTAAACTGAACTACGATAATGCAGTTACAGAATCTATCAGACAATGGACAGGTTCTACAGCTTCAGCAAGTACGTATTTAGGACAAACAGATGTTGCATACGATCCTGTAAATGCCTTAATGAAAATTGGTAACCAACGTTGGATACACTTGTTTTTACATGGTTACGAAGGTTGGGCAGAGTGGAGAAGAACAGGTTTGCCTACGTTCTTAGCTCCAGCTCCTTCAAATAATGGCGCTCAAATTCCACGACGTGAAGCCTATGGGACTCAAGAACGTTCTATTAATGCTGCAAATTATAATGCAGCAGTAAGTGCATTCCCGTATGGTGGTGCCGATGATTTAAACGCTAGAGTATGGTGGGATAAACCATAATTAGTTTAATTCCCCTCCTTTGGAGGGGTGCCTGAAAGATGGGGTGGTTAACTATCGGTTAGCGCCTCATCAACTGAAACATAAAAAAGTCCCGTTCATTTTGAACGGGACTTTTTTATCGTCATTTCGACCCTAGTGGAGAAATCTTTGAACTGTCAACTGCACCGCTTGACCTGCTCACTGCATCGCTTGACCTGCTCACTGCATCGCTTGACCTGCTCACTGCATCGCTTGACCTGCTCACTGCATCGCTTGACCTGCTCACTGCACCGCTTGACCTGCTCACTGCACCGCTTGACCTGCTCACTGCACCGCTTGACCTGCTCACTGCACCGCTTGACCTGCGCACTGCACTGCTTGACCTGCTCACTGCAGCTACTAAAACAACTTAACTATGTCCGAAAAACAAATAACACAAACCGATAGCAGTACAAATACCTACAAAATCAGCTAACAACATTGCCCAAACAGAGTAGCGACTGTTTTTTACATTAACAGCACCAAAGTAAACTGCAATTACATAAAAGGTAGTATCAGAAGAACCTTGTAAAATAGCTGATAATTTACCCGCAAACGAATCTACACCATGCGTTTCCATAGTGCTAATCATCATTCCACGAGCACCACTACCACTTAAAGGCTTAATGAGTGCAGTAGGAATACCATCTATAAAGCGAGTATCTGCTCCCATAGCAGAAAATACACTCTTAAACCCATCAATCACTAAATCAAAGGTTCCGCTGGTGCGTAATAAGCTAATCGCAATTAACATCCCCACTAAATAGGGTATAATGCGAATAGCAGTATCAAAACCACCTTTTGCACCCTCTACAAAAGCATCAAAAATGTCAATCTTTTTATACAAACCACCCAAAACAATAGAAAGGAAAATAAGCAATAGCAAACCATTACTCAGTAAACCAGAAAAGGATTGTAAACCTGCAGTACTTAAATTAACAAGGTAAAGCACCATTACGGCAATTAGGGCAGAGATACCCAATACCCAACCTAAAATGATAGGCTGAAAAATATTTATCTTTTGTTTAAAAGAAACAATCAACATTGCTGCAATGGTTGCAACAAATGTCGCGATCATACAAGGGATAAATATTTCGGTTGGATTTACAGATTTCAAAGAAGCTCGAATGGCAATAATGCTCACTGGAATTAATGTCAATCCAGAAGCATGTAAACACAAAAACATAATTTGTGCATTCGATGCAGTATCCTTATGTGGATTAAGTTCTTGTAAGCTCTCCATCGCTTTAATGCCAAAAGGCGTTGCGGCGTTATCTAAACCCAACAAATTAGCAGAAAAGTTCATCACCATATGGCCAGTTGCAGGGTGTCCTTTTGGTACATCTGGGAATATTTTTGAAAAGAATGGACCAATTATTCTTGATAATAAACGAATACCACCTGCTTTCTCAGCAATACTCATAAAGCCCATAAATAAAGCCATTACTCCAATTAAGCCAATACAAATATTTACAGCGTTTAAACAAGTTTGTATAACCCCATCAACCTTAGTTAAATTTGTTGGATCATCGGCTTTGCCAATAACCATCCAACTGAAAATATCTGTTTGTCCGAAAAAGAAACATTTAATACAGGCTACGAGTATAGCTACAATAATAAAACCCGACCAAATTCTACTTAATGCCATTTGCTTTTAATTTGTGTTGAATGTAGTATTTTTTAGAATAATTTTTAACCTCTAGCCTAATCTTTTTTAAAGTTGATGGTACCATTTTCGAATGATAAGATAGTTTTATCACCATCAAACAACTCAAAATTAGCAGGTTGGTATAATGTAACATTACCCTTTAAGGATAGGGAAGGTGAAGAATAATTTTGATAGGCATCGCAAAAACTTAAATCTCCAATATCTTGAATGCTGTAGGTTTTAAAAGTACTACAACCATCACTAGTTGGACATTCATCGTAATTAATGCCTACACTTACTTCAATTCCATCTAATAGAACCCCATGAATTAGCACATGGAAAATTTGCTTGTTGTTTTTAGGAATAACAAAATAGTTTTTTAAATCTTGCTGATGGTAACTTTTTGTAGCAATGGAAAATAAACCAGATAGAATAGCTGTGAAATAATGTTTTCTAATTTCTTGCTTCTCGTAATCGTTTGTGTATCCACCAGCTTCAATTAAAATGGTAGAGGTTCCAGCCTTTTGAAAATTGTCTCCAAAAGCACGAGGTTCAAACTCGTCATCAAATAAGCCAATGTGTTTTGGTAGAAATTGATCTAAATCGCTAAACATATCTGCAATCACCAACATCGCATTTTTTCGGGTTTCATTAATGCTTAATTCTTCATCAAAAGCAGGAGCTAAAAAAGATAAAGTCGCAGGTTTTAAGGTTCCTGTTACACTCCATAAGGTAACTTGATCGTGTAGATTAAAACCGAAATCAGGCTTAATAGTTGCTCTGCATTGTTTCAATACTTTCGCCTCTGGCGATACTTCTTTTAAAAAATCACGATTAACATCAATTTGCTGTGCATTTCTTCTCGTAAATACTTCTGCACCATCTGGATTAACCATTGGTAAAACAAACAGTTGACATTTTTCTGTTATCAGCTGTGCTAATTGATGATCGCTTTGCAAGAAATTAAAGAGATCAAATAAAGCCATTGTACCCGTAGCTTCATCGCCATGCATTTGGCTCCATAGCATTACTTTAGTAACGCCATTTCCGTATTTAACAAGATTAATACTCTTGCCTTTTACCGATTGACCAATCTCTTTTACTTCGAAAATAGCAGGTAATTGGTTTACTAAATCAACTATCGTGTTATGCTTAAAAAAGCGGTCTCTCAACCGCTTTTCTTTAACTATTTCGTAAGTATCAATTACAGATTTTATCATTGTTAACCGAAAACTAATTAAGGTTTATCATCTGTTAGCTCAAATCCCCAAGTTCTACCTTTGTCTACGGCAGATACTCCACTTGTCATCCATATTGGAGCTTTAGCACCTTTTAAATAGTAATCAAAAAACTGTTGTTCTCTAATTTGAATATCTTTTCTATTCTGACGTAGTACCAAATTGTGCGCTTCGTTATTGTAATTTAACAACCAAACCGGTTTTCCTAAACGTTTTAAACCTGTAAACATCTCAATACCTTGGTACCAAGGCACAGCTCCATCTGCATCATTACTCATAATAACAACAGGTGTTTTTACTTTAGGCAAATTAAATAATGGTGAGTTTTCTATGTACAATTCAGGTTTTTCCCATAAGGTAGCACCAATTCTACTTTGCGTTTTTTCATACTGAAACTGTCTGTTCATACCACTTTCCCAACGAATTCCACCGTATGCAGATGTCATGTTTACTACTGGTGCACCAGCCCAAGCAGCAGCGTACATATCTGTTGCAGTAATTAAATGTGCAACTTGGTAACCGCCCCAACTCTGACCTTGAATACCAATTTTAGTTCCATCAACCCATGCATTTTTCTTTAAACTTTCTACACCTGAATTAATAAATTCTTCTGCAGACTTACCAGGATGACCAGTTTCATAACTAATATCTGGTGCGAAAACCAAATAACCATTACTTACAAAAAAGGGAATGTTTAAACGCGATGGTGTAGGAGCAGGGGCGTTGTAAGCGTATAATCCTTCTGAAAGTTTTTCATAGAAATAAACTATCATTGGGTACTTTTTAGTTGGATCGAAGTTTTCAGGTTTGTATAAAATACCTTCAGATTTATATCCTTTTGGTGTTGTCCATTTCACCAATTCTGAAGTACCCCAATTGTAATTAGCTTGCTGAGGGTTAGTGCTACTTAATTTCAACGCAGTTTTTAAATTATCTTTTGATAGATAAACATCTGGTGAAATAGTATAATTTCCTTTATCAAAAAGGATAACATCTGCATCTTTCGCTTTCACTAGATTAGAATATTTGAATGGTGCCATAATTACTAATTCAGGCGCTTTATTGTCATTTAATGCCTTGCGATAAAAACCATTTTCTTTAGTAGTATTGTTAAATGCATCTAACCATAGCACTTCTTTTTTAGTGAAAAATCTAGCATCAGGATTAATTCTTTCTACACGGAATGTGAGATTATTCGTTCTACCAAAACCATTGGTTAAATTCTTAGCTGATGTTCCATCTGGAGAAAATTGCCATATATCATAACGATCGTACAATAAAACCGCTTTATCTTCTTCTAACCATCCTGCAACACCATAGCTATTTGGATCATCAGGTACATCGTTTTCTTCATCGTAGAATTTCGCCGTCATGTTAGCAGTAATGATGCTTGTTTTTCCAGTAGCCACTTGGTAGGTTTTCCAAAGTTTCACTTTCTTATCGTAATATAAAATGTAATTGCCATCAGGCGATGCAGAAGCATTTCCATCTAAGCTTTCTAGAATTTTTTTACGAGCACCAGTTTTAACATCCACTAAATAATAATCACGTACCGAACCACCAGTCCACTGAGATGGAATACGGTTTCCATAATCTGTTGATGCCAATACAAAGGCAGCATTTCCTTCATTTACCAAATTAGCATCAGGAAGTTTTGCATCAGTTAAAGGCACAATTTTAGGGTCAGTACCATAAATATCAATTGTAGTTAAGTAGCTTCTTTTAGCTTCACGATCTGCATTTTTTAATTGCATTGGTTGCAAATAATCGTCTTTATAACCCCAAATATCCAACTTGGCATTTTCGAAATCTACTAATGTTGTATCTTTTGCCTTTTTAATTGGCGCAATACCGAAAAATAATCTATTTCCATTCTTACTAAAAGTAACTTTACCATCACCACTAACTGCAAATTTTGCAGGCATGCCAGGCATATCGTTATCCACTAAAATTTGAGCGGTATCAAGTGTTAAAGAATTATAGTAAACATTAAAGTCTTTAATTTCTGTTTTCTCAGGACTAGTTTCTCCTAAAAAAGCAAGGTGTTCACTTTCATCATCAAACGTAAAATTCTTAAAGTTGCCTTTGCCTTTTACTAAAGTTTTTAATACTCCACTTTCTGTATTTAGTAAGAATACGCCTTGTGCAGCCGTTTTATCTTTTTTAGATCCAGTACAAGCAAAAACCAATTGTTTACCATCTTTACTAAAAGCATAATCGCTCACAAACTTGTATGTTCTCTCTACACCAGTAGTTAAATTTTTTACAATTAAATCTGTCCCTTCTTTTGCAGCAGCACCAGCAGGTTCGTCATCCGCAAAATAGTCTTCTTCACTATCGTTTTTTTGCTCAGTTGTTTGAGTAGCAGGTTTTGCTTTTTTACTAGTATCAGGAGCTTTTTCTAAGTTGTAAGCTAATATAGCAGCTCCATTTTCTGGAAACCTGTAAGATTTAACTCTAGGTATTTTAGTGATGGCTAACGTAGTTAAGTTGGCAATTCCCAAAGTATCTTTCGTCATCTCATCTGGTTTTTTCTTTTTAATTTTAGCCAATCGAGCGTCCTTATACCAAGGTTTAATGGCAAAAGCTGCAAATTTAGAATCAGCACTAAATAAAGTTGAATTTGATCGTGCTTCGAAACCTAATTGTAGTGGTGTTCCTCTTGAAACCTGTATTTTTTGTGCGGTAGCACTATTTTGGAAATATAAATTCGCATCTCCTTCTTGCTGATTGATAACATATGCAGCCCATAATCCATTGTTCGAAAACTGTTTTGCGCCTACAGCTTCCCATTTGTCATAAACAGAATGATCTAATGGTTTCTTTTGTGCATAAACTACACTAGCAAATAATAAAAAAAGTAAGGTTAATTTTTTTTGCATGATTATAAAATAGTTATGAGAGTTAATCTTATCTGACTTTAAAAATTGCAAATTTTATGCATAATTCTACTATGTGTATACCAAATTTTACAAAAGTATCGTGTTTTCTTTTTGCTTACTACTTGTGATTCCCAACTTGAACTGGAATCGTAATGCATAAAAAAAACCGCAGATGTTCAGATAAAATCTGTGCATCTGCGGCTATTAAGTTTACAGTTCTGCATCCAAAACTGAGAATTGTTAACCTATTTTCCTTTTTTCTCTTGCGTTTTAGCTTGTGCTTGCGTACGCATATAATCATCTAAACGAGATTGGAATTTAGATTTTTTCTTTTCACCTTGTGGTTTTGCCTTATTTTCTTGCAAAATAGCATGGATTTTATCATCGTTAACCATTCTTCTAATTAAATATTGTTGTAAGAAGGTTAGCATGTTCGCTAAGAAATAATAATAATTTAAACCTGATGGATAGCTGTTTAACACACCCAAGAAAATGATTGGCATAATGTAACCAATGTATTTCATCTGTCCAGTTGCACCAGAAATTTGGTTGTTAAAGTAGGTGTAAATTAATGTTGAGATGGTCATCAACACACACATTAAACTTAAGTGATCACCAATAAATGGAACAGTAAAACCAAATTTTATAAAATCATCATAAGTTGATAAGTCGTGCATCCATAAGAAAGTTTGACCTCTTAATTCGAATAAATTAGGGAAGAAGAAGAAGAATGCCATTACAAAAGGTAACTGCAATAACATTGGTAAACATCCACCTAGTGGATTTACACCCACTTTTTTATAGAGTTTTAAATATTCTTGTTGTAAAAGCGTAGCATTATCTTCACCAACTTTAGCTTTAATCTCATCCATTTCTGGCTTTAAAATTCTCATTTTAGCCATTGAGATGTACGATTTATAGGTTAACGGCGACATTGCTAATTTTAACAGAATTGTTAATACTAAAATGATCAATCCGTAACCCCAACCGAAGCTTTCTAAAAACTGGAATACTGGTAATACTATAAAACGGTTGATATATTTTAAAGGCCAATAACCCATATCAACTTGTTTTTCAATACTTTGGCCTTGTGCTTTTAAGTTGTCAAATTTGTTATTACCGAAGTAAAATTTCATTGCATAACTCTCTGCAGCTAAGTTTTTAAATGGCAATTGCATATTAGCGCCATACCATTTAATTTTTCCAGGCTCTGTACTGATTTTAACTTCTAAATCACCTTTTTCAAAAGGAACTTGTGGAATCAGCACTGCTGAGAAAAACTGTTGTTTAAATGAGAACCATTCAATTTTACCTTCTTTAAGCTCTTCTTTCACATCTTTCCCTACATTTAAATGATCAGGATTTTTATCTGTGTATTTATAGAAAGGAGCTGAATGTTCTTGCTCTTTTTTAGCAGATTTTTCTTGTTCTAATAAAGTGGTTTCCCAATTTAAAGTGATTGTATTTCCTTGTACAACTTGGTTTAAACCGTTTAGGTTTATGTTAAAATCAACATTGTTGCCATTCGGTTTTAAGCTATACACAAACTCAATGTATTTATCTGCACTATAGTTAGCACGCATACTAATGTTGCTTGCTGTTTGTGTAGCTGTAAAATACAAATTGTTGGTATTTACAATTTTACCATCAATGTTAAGATTCAAACCAAATTTATTATCTGGTCCGTTAAATAAAATTAATGGCTTACCACCATACGTATGTTCTTTTTTAACTTCAACAGATAATATCTTACCACCTAAATTAGTAAAGGTTAATTTTAAATTATCGTTTTCTAAAACTGAAGTTTGTGCAGTGCCAGCAATATTGCCGCCAAATGGACCAGATAAAGTTGCAGAATCTGGTTTTGCTGGTGTTGTTGGTTGTGCTACAGCTGGTGTAGGTTTTACTACGGCTTTTGCTAATGAGTCTGCGGTAATTTTAGCTCTTTCTTTTTTGATATCAGCCTCGCTAGGCTTCATGAAAAAAACAGCTGCTCCTAAAATAACCATGATCAGGAACAGACCTGTAAATGTATTTCTATCCATTATGTTGTTTTAAACTTGTATTATATTGTTTTCTTTTTGGCGTGCTCCATTGCAGCGGCGACAAATTTAACAAAAAGTGGGTGAGGATTTGCAACTGTTGACTTTAATTCTGGATGAAATTGTCCACCAACGAAAAAAGGATGGTTTTTTAACTCCACAATCTCTACTAAATTGCTATCAGGATTAACACCAGACGCTATCATACCAGCATCTTCATATTGCTGTAAATATTTATTGTTAAACTCATAACGATGTCTGTGTCTTTCAGTAATATGTTGTTTTCCGTATGCTGAGAAGGCTTTTGTTCCTTTTTTAACATCGCATGGATATGCACCTAAACGCATTGTTCCACCTTTTAATGTGATGTTTTTCTGTTCTTCCATCATGTTAATTACAGGATGTTCAGAATTTTCATCAATTTCTGTTGTATTTGCATTTTTCAGGCCTAAAATATTGCGACCATACTCAATTACTGCACATTGCATTCCTAAACAGATACCAAAGAACGGAATTTCGTTTTCTCTTACGAATTTAATTGCTTCAATTTTTCCTTCAATACCACGACTACCAAATCCAGGAGCTACTAAAACACCTTGTAAATGGCCTAATTTCTCTTTTACATTATCAGGGTAAATGCTTTCTGATGGAATATATTCAACGCGAACTTTACATTCATTTTTTGCCCCTGCATGAATAAATGCTTCGGTAATAGATTTATACGCATCTGGTAATTCTACATATTTACCAACTAAACCAATTCTAACATCCGCAGTAGGATTTTTTAAACGACCTAAGAAATCTTTCCAGCTTTCCATGTCAGGTTCGTTTTTAGTTGGCAATTTTAATTTAGCTAAAACTGTTTTATCCAACTGCTCTTTCATCATCAACAAAGGCACGCTATAAATAGAAGATGCATCTATAGATTCGATTACAGCATTCACATTGACATTACAGAAAAGTGCAATTTTTTTACGAATATCCGCACTAATATGGTGTTCTGTACGGCAAACTAAAATATCAGGTTGGATACCATATTCTAATAATGCTTTAACAGAGTGTTGTGTAGGTTTTGTTTTTAATTCTCCAGCTGCAGCTAAATAGGGAACTAAAGTTAAGTGAATAACAATTGCATTATTTGAACCTTCTTCCCATTTAAACTGACGAACTGCCTCTACAAATGGTAAGGATTCTATATCCCCAACTGTTCCACCAATTTCAGTAATTACAATATCGTAATCCCCACTTTCGCCCAAAATACGCATGTTACGTTTAATTTCGTCGGTAATGTGCGGTACAACTTGAACGGTTTTTCCTAAATAATCGCCTTGTCTTTCTTTATTGATTACATTTTGATAAATACGACCTGTGGTAATATTATTTGCTTGAGAAGTTGGTGTGTTTAAAAAACGCTCGTAGTGGCCTAAGTCCAAATCTGTTTCGGCTCCATCTTCAGTAACATAGCACTCGCCATGTTCGTAAGGATTTAATGTGCCCGGATCAATGTTGATATAAGGGTCGAATTTTTGAATGGTTACTCGGTAACCTCTTGCTTGTAAAAGTTTGGCTAATGAAGCGGAGATGATGCCCTTACCTAATGAGGAAGTAACACCGCCCGTAACAAAAATATACTTAGTCATGTTTGTGAGTTTGTGAAATTAAGCGGGCTTTATGGCCTTTTTAATTGTTTTTGTACGGGATACAAAGCTACACAAAAATATGATTTGAGTGACTAAATGTTTAAATAAATTATTTGATTGATAGTGAGTGACTAATCGGAAAAGTAGTTAAAAAAAATGTCCAGACTAAGCTGGACATTTAATTAAGGATGGTTTGTAACTATTTTTCGATCATTTTGTAATAACGTACATAGTCAACTTCCATTTTTTGTGGGAAAATGGAATCATCAATTCCTTGAGCGCCACCCCAATCGCCACCAATGGCTAAATTTAACAACAAGTGAAATCTTTTATCGAAAGGCCAAACTTTGTAACCAGTACCTTCGTTGGCAAATTCGAATACCATTGCATCATCGTAATAACCACGAATAGCGTAGGGGGTCCAATCAACTCTGTATTTATGAAATGCAGTACTGGCGTCAGAAATAGTTTTGGTACTTGTTTTTTGGGTATTAATCTTAAAATAATAGGCTTCTGTATGTGTTGTAAAATGCACATTATTTTGATCGTAACCTACATGTTCCATGATATCTATTTCACCAGATTTAGGCCAATCTCCGTAGGCTCTATCTGTTGGTAACATCCAAATTGCAGGCCAAGTACCTTTTCCTGTGGGTAATTTTGCGCTAACTTCAATTCTACCATACAATACATCTAGTTTGTTTCTGGTTACTAAACGAGCAGAGGTATAAGCCATACCATTTATACTTTCTTTTTTGGCTGTTATACTCAACTTTCCATCAGCTACGCTAGCGTTGGCTAATGCATTTGTATAATATTCTTTCTCGTTATTTCCCCAACCAGAGCCACCAAGATCATAATCCCATTTTGCAGTTGCAGGTAAACCTGTATAATCAAATTCATCTGCCCAAAACGGCGTACTTTCAAAAGCCCAATTTTTATCTACCACAACAACAGGTGCTGGTGGAATAATAACAGGTCCTTCTACTTCTTTACCAGATGAGCACGATTGACAAGAAAATATGAAGCCAGCTGAGAGTGCAATTAAGAAATATGCATTTTTAATTTTTCTATAAATCATAGCAACTTAGTTTATAAAGCCTGGCTTTTCAACCAGGCTTTTTTGTTTCTATTTAAATTCGAAATCGTCAATATAGAAAATTCCTGGATTTGGATGTCCTTCACCACCTAATTGTACTACAATTTTATCGTACAAAGTTTGTGATGCCCAACCAGAGTAATCAAACTCCAATTGCACCCAAGTATTGTACTGTGCTGGAGTAATTGTTTTTACAACTTCTAATTGGGTTGTCCATGCGTTGCCACCCAATAATGAGTTTTGCAATTTAATAGAAACTGTTGATCCAACTTTTGTAAAATCATTTCCTCCAGGGAAAAATACTTTCAATTTAATCTTATTTTTTGTGGTTAAATCGAAACGATAAGGCATGGTAACGTTTAAGTTTCCATACTGACCATCAGCGCCAGTTCTTTTCTCGTAATACCCAACCTTAGCAGATGTATTAACTGGGAATTTTGACGGATTATCGTAAGATCTAGTATAATCCATGTTCTCTGCATTCCATGTAATTGAAGAAGTGCTTTGGAAGTCATCTGTAAGATTAGCTGCTTGCATTGGTTTTTGAACTGGAGGTACAACTGGTCTTACATATCCTTTTCTAATCAATTTCAAATACCAAGCGTTACCAGCATTCGATTTATCTAAACATCTCAACCACATTTCGTCATCTGTAAGTGAAAGAATTTGGTATTGAGATACACCTAAGTAATAGGCTATAAATCCATTATTGCTTATAGTAATGTACTTAATGCCGTTAACTGTAGTAACCAACCAGGTTAAATTTGTAGCTGGAGTATAGTTAACAGTTGGATCATCGCTTCCGGTTGGTCCACCAATACCAGGTGCATTTGATGCGTTTGCAAAAGTAGTCCCATGATTAGCATAGGTGTATTTTAATGCACTCATATTAAATGTCATCTCATCATCGTAAAATCCATTACTGGCTTTCTCATTTGGACCCGCTTGATACCAATCTGGGAATTGAGAACCAATAGGACCAACACCTAAATGACCTTGTTGTGTTTGATCAATTACCCAGGTTTTACCCGTTAAATTAGATAAACCGCCAGAAAGTGTTGTAAAGGCTGGGTCTGTAAGCATAGCTGGATTTGTATTTGCAACGACAACTGTTTTAGTGCTCGATGCATATCCACCATCAGTTACAATGGTTAATTTAACAGTATATGTTCCAGCTAAAGGATAAGAAGCTTGTGCATCTGTACCTTCAGCAGTTGCTCCATTTCCAAAATCCCAAATGGCTCTAAAACCTGGACTAGTACTTTTAAAGTTTATAATATTAGCATTGGTAGACGTTGGGGTTGCCGTGAATTGAACTTGTGCTGAAGTAGGAGCAGCACCCAATTCTTTCATAGAATCTTCTTTCTTACAAGAACCCAATATAGTCAACATCAGACCTAAACTAAGCCAGATTGATGTTTTTATCGTGTTTTTTAATGATTTCATTTTTTTAATGATTAATTAATATAACCTGGATTTTGTTTAATAACTCCTTTAGTAACATCAATTTCTGTTTGAGGAATTGGCAAATATTCGCTTTTGTTAGCTTTAAAGCCGACCGGACCTAAAACAGTAACTGCTTTACCAGTACGCACTAAGTCAAAGAAACGATGTCCTTCAGTAGCTAATTCTAATCTACGTTCGTTATAAATATTATCTAGCGTAGCCGGAACAGATGTTAAGCCAACTCTACCTCTTACTGCATCTAATAATTCTTTAGCTCTTGTAGGGTTTGAACCTGCTTTCACTAAAGCTTCAGCTTGCATTAAATAAGTATCTGCTAATCTGATTTCAATTTCATTAATTGGCCAATTTTGTTCGGCAACACCACTCGCAGAACGGAAAGCTTTTAATGGCGCATATTTTTTAATAAAATAATCTGTGTTTTGGTAACGAGCATTGTAAGTTGCACCTGCCGCTTTTAATGCAGCACCATCAATAATAGTAGCAGCAAAACGTGGGTCAGTTTTTAACGCGTTCACTAAATCTAAAGTTACTGGACAGAAACCCCATCCACTTGAGTAAGTATCACCATTATAACTATCCATACCAATAAACTGAGTACCAACATTACCTTCACCACCGTTAATCCAACCCCAATCTGACCATGCAGCATTGTTTGAGTGAGGGATTTCTAGGATTGATTCTGAATTGAATTTATTAGCAGGATTAAAAATGTCAGCATAATTCCCTAATAAAGCATAACCATATGCATTTCCAACTTTATTAACATCCTCAAACAAAGTAATGGCTTCAGCTAATTTTGCATTATCATTTTCATATAATAATACTTTGGCTAGTTGTGCTTTTGCAGCACCCATTGAAATTCTACCTTTTTCTGTAGCAGAGATTGTTGGAGGTAAGCCTGGATAAGCTTCTCTTAAATCTTTTTCTATCTGAGCATAAATTTGAGCAGGAGTAGACTGGACTTGTTTGTACAAATCATCAGTTGCTAAAACCGAAGTGATTAAAGGAACTCTTCCAAAGAAACGAACTAAATCGAAATAGAAATAAGCTCTTAAAAATTTAGCTTCAGCAGTTACTCTTGTTTTAAATGCAGCACTTAATGTGGTTGCTTTTTCAATTTTACTTAATATCAAGTTTGCACGATTAATTCCAGTATAGTTTTTACTCCATAAACCACTTTGAGGGCCAATTCTTGGGTCCATTTTAAAATTATCATAAGCAACCCAATTCGGTTGATCTGAGGCATTACTTCCACCAGCCCAGCAATCATCAGAAGCTGCGCTTAATAAAGGCATTTTCATGGTATATCCGCCAGTTGTTCCCCATTGGGTTACGTCATAAACAGAGATAATTCCCTGCATTACTTCAGTTTCATTTTTGTAAAAATTGTCTTCTAATGCAGTTCCTTTCGGCGTTAGCTCCAGAAAGTCTTTTTTACATGATACGAAAATCTGCATTACCGCAACTATTGCGATGGTACATTTTATATATTTTTTGTTCATCATTTCTATAATTAAAATCCAACATTTAAACCAGCGAAGAACGTTCTAGCTTGTGGGTAAAATCCACGATCTACACCGTAACTGCCACCACCAATTTCTGGATCATAGCCTGTGTATTTAGTTAGGGTTAACAAGTTATTAGCCATCACATAAAATCTAAGTTTATTTAATCCAGCTTTGCTAACCAATTTTGTTGGTAAAGAATAACCTATTTGCAAAGTTTTAATTCTGAAATATGAACCATCTTCAATAAATAAGCTAGAAACACGGCTATAGTTCTTGTTATCATCAGCTAATGTAAGTCTAGGTGTTGTATTGCTAGTACCTGGTCCAGTCCATCTATTTAAAATAGAAGTGGTATAATTTGCTGTTGGTAAATCAAATCTTCTTAATGCATTGAAAATTTGGTTACCAGCAACTCCTTGTCCTAAAACAACTAAATCAAAACCTTTGTAACCAGCACTAAAAGTTAATCCGTAAGTGAAATCAGGAGTTGGATCACCAATAATCTCTCTGTCGTCATCGCTAATTAAACCATCGTTATTTAAATCACGGAATTTAATATCTCCAGGTTTTGCATTAGGCTGAATTAATCCACCTGCGCTATTTTTGTAATTGTTTACATCAGTTTGAGTTTGGAATAAACCATCACTTCTATATCCATAAAAAGAACCAATTGCATGACCAACTTTAGTACGAGTAACTTCTAAACCTTGAGGTGTAACTGTTTGGCCGCCTAAGAATTCTTTATCATCTCCTAAGAAATCAATGTTATTTTTTAGTAATGAGGCATTTGCTGCAATTCTAAAAGAGAAATCACCTATTTTTTTGTTGTAACCTAATTCAAGTTCGAAACCTTTATTAGATAAATCTGCAATATTACCAATAGGACCAGAGTTACCTACATAACCCGGAACCGCAATTTGCAATAACATACCTGACGTTTTTTTGTGGTACCAATCTGCAGTAACCGTAAAATTGCCAAATAATGTTGCATCCATACCAATATCTGTAGATGAAGTTTCTTCCCATCTTAAATCCGGATTAGACAAAGCATCAGGACTTACACCATTGTTTAAGCCAGCTGAAGTTCCTAAAGTGTAATTTCTTCCACCGCTAACAGTTGATAAGTATCTAAAATCTCCAATATTATCATTACCAGTAACACCGTAAGATCCTCTAAATTTCAAGAAAGTAACCACTTTGTTTTTAGGGAAGAAGCTTTCGTTACTTGTAATCCAGCCCACAGAACCTGATGGGAAATAACCATATTTATTGTTTGGTCCAAAACGTGATGAACCATCTCTACGAACAATACCAGTAAACAAATAACGCTCGTTATAATTATAGGTTAAACGACCAAACATTGAATTCAATGTATTTAAGTATTCTCCACCATAAAATACATCATTAGTTCTAGAAACTGGGAATTGTAATGAAGCATCTTTAATGTTATTAACTGGAATACCATCTTTAGATCCACCATTGGTTTCTCCTTTATTTTTTTGTGCTGAATAACCCAATAAAACTGTGAAATTATGTTTCTGAATAGCTTTAGTGTAGCTAATTGTGTTTTCTAATGACCAGAATAAACCTCTGTTGTTATTTCTATTATAAGAGGTTATTGTAGTTTGATTGATAGAATTTAAGTAATAAATGGGAGTGAAGCTTTCGCTACCCCAGAAGGCTAAATCAACACCACCTTGTGATTTTAATTTTAAACCTTTGATAATTTCTACTTCCACAAATGCATTACCTACAATTTTATCAGACCAACCTTTACCTTGTGCAACTGCTAGTGCTGCTAATGGATTTAAAATTTCTGATTGTGCATAACTAGAAATTCCATAAGGAAAGCCTTGTGCATTTCTAACTACTGGATTACCAGTATATAACGGCAAATTGTATTTTGCTGGATCTGTTTCTACAATTGGAGTAAGTGGATCAATATTTATTGCTCTGTTTAGTGGTGAGCCATATTCAGTATTAGTTGAAACACCTACTGAATTTGTACGAGTATATCCAATGGTTTGTCCAAATCTTATTGCTTTGGCTAATTGATGCTCTGAGTTAATACGAGCGGTAAATCTTTTGTAATTGGAATTATCCGATGCTACAATACCATCCTGATCAAAATAACCAAAAGAGCTATAATATGTAGATTTTTCATTTCCACCACTTAAACTTAATTCATGGTTTTGAATTTTAGCGCTGTTATTAAATACCGCTGATTGCCAATCTGTTCCTACACCATATTGAGATGGGTTAGGAAAACGTGGTGTACCAACTGCTGGATTTGCAGCGAACTCTGCTTCATTATATAAAGTAGCATATTGAGTTGCGTTTAATAAATCCAGTTTTCTTGAAGGAGCTTGTGTACCTAAATAAGTATTGTAGCTAACTCTCGTTTTTCCATCTTTACTTCCTTTTTTAGTGGTAACAAGAACAACACCATTTGCTGCTCTAGCTCCGTAAATAGCTGCAGAAGCTGCATCCTTTAGTACTTCAATAGATTCGATGTCAGCTTGATTAAGATAATCAATGCCTCCTCCAACTTGTACTCCATCTACAATATATAAGGCTTCACTGTTGTTAATTGAAGTTGTACCTCTAATACGTAGTGTAGCTCCGTCCCCTGGTTGTCCAGAACTTGTAGTAATTGTTAAACCGGCTGTTCTACCTTGTAAAGATTGCTCAATACGTGTAACTGGCATGTTCTCGAGGTCTGAAGCTTTCACTTGTGAAATTGCTCCTGTTACCACACTTTTCTTTTGAGTACCATAACCAACTACAACAACTTCTTCTAATTCACCTTGTGAATCGACCATTGTAATAGCAATTGGCTGGTTGTTATTAACTACAAACGTTTGCGTAGCCATACCAATTTGAGAAAATTCTAAAACCGAACCTGGTTTAGGAACTTTAATTCTAAATACACCATCTGCGCCAGTAGCAACGCCAGTGTTTGTTCCCTGAATTTTTACGGATACTCCGGGTAGAGGTAACCCATCACTTTTGGAAGTTACTTTTCCTGACACATCAATTTCCTGTGCTCGAAGGCTCAGTGAAAAGAATAGGGAAAAGATCAAAAGAATGAACGTAGATTTTCCTTTCATAACAAATAATTTAAGTTTATATTTTGGTTAGTTCTATTTGCTAATCCTCAGGAGTAATCCGTCAATTTTAGCAAACGTCTTGTAACAAATATATAGCGTGAATTGACCAAAAATGAAAAATTGACCCACAACAATACCCATACAACAGCGACTTTTTTCTTTAAAATTAATATGAAAACGCATTATTGAACTACAACATTGATAAATTTAGTATCTTAAGCAATAATTAACTGTAATTAGTTACAACCAAATATTTACTATAAGGCCTTGATGAAATGAGATATTTTTTTCTGCTCTTTTTGTTGGCAATCTTGCCTCAATTTTATTTAAAAGCTCAAGATCCGATTGGCTTACCTCAAGTTAGTAGTTACACTAGTTTAGAGTATAAAGGAGGAACTCAAAATTGGGGGATTGCTCAAGACCGGAATGGAATTTTATATTTCGCGAATAACGAAGGTCTATTAACATATAATGGAGCATATTGGAAAATCTATCCAACACCAAATAAAACAATTATTAGATCAGTTAAAATTGATGTAGATGGTAAGATTTATATTGGTGGTCAAGATGAAATCGGATATTTCTCACCAAATGAATATGGTATATTAACTTATCACTCTTTAAAACACCTAATTCCAGCTAAAGATAGACAGTTTGCAGATGTATGGGATATTGTGTTAAATGGTAAAGAAATTTATTTTAGAACAGTTAATAAGATAATTCGCTTTAATGGTAATAAAGTTGATGTTTATCCCACACCAATTGCTTGGGTTTACATGGGGAAAGTAGATCGTAAAGTTTATGCCCAAGAAATAAATATTGGATTAAAAGTGTTTAATGCTGGCAAATGGGATATAATTTGCAATGACAAAAGAATTATAAGCGGGAATGTTACTTCTGTTTTACCTTACAATAGAGATACGTTATTAATTACCACTTTAAATGATGGTCTTTTTCTCTTGAAAGGAAAAGAATTAATTAATAAGAAAACTGCTGAAGATAAAATTTTTTATAACGATAGGATTAATGGCGCAATCCAAATTAATAAAGATTTATATGCATTGGGAACTACTTCTTCTGGATTACTGATTATTAATCGCAAAGGTGCTTTGGTAAGGCAATTTTCATATACTGAGGGATTATATAATAGTAATATTAGAAATATATTATTGGACCAACATCAAAATTTATGGCTCGGCCTTGATGATGGGATTTCATTTATTGCCTTTAACAGCGCAATAAAGCATATTTATCCGGATAGGAAAAGACAAGTTTCTAGTTATGCCAGTAGAATTTTTGATGATAGGCTTTATGTAGGAACTTCAAATGGGGTTTTTTCTGCTCCAATAAACACGAAACAAGAAGATTTAAGCAATTCTCAGTCTCAATTCTCAGAGGTAGTAAAAACTAAGGGGCAAACATGGGGGTTAGCGGAAATAAATAAGCATCTTTTATTGGCAAATGAAGATGGAACATCAGTAATTGATGGTAATAATGCTAAACAATTATATAAAGGATTGGGAACTTGGTTGTTTTCGCCAATTGCAAAAGGTAATAGTAATGTTATTGCTGGAACTTATACAGGGTTACAATATATCAGTTATAAAGATAATGAGTTTAGTAATAGAGGCACAATAGCTGCATTAAATGAACCGTTAAGGTTTATGGCTGTGGATGAAAAATTGAACTGTATTTGGGCTTCACATCCTTACCGAGGTATTTTTAAGATAGATTTATCGCCCGACAAGCAAAAAATGATTAAAACAACATTGCTTACACAAAAAGATGGTTTACCATTTACCCTGTACAATTATGTTTTTAAAGTTAAAAATAGAATAGTAGCAGCAACAGCTGATGGGATTTATGAATATGATTCAACCAAGAAAAAATTTAAGCCAAGTCAATTTTTTAGACCTATTTTTAAAAAGCTATCTATTCAATATTTAAATGAAGACCCTGATGGAAATATCTGGTTTGTAACTACAAAAAAAGTAGGAGTAGTTGACTTTAATAAAACTCCGAATAGCAGCTTCACTATTGTTGAATTCCCTGAATTAACCTCTAAAATTGTTGCGGGTTTTGAAAACATATATCCTTATAACGATCGAAATATATTTATTGGAGCGAATAAAGGGCTTATCCATATAGACTACCGAAAATATGCTGCTAATATTTTTAAACCAAATGTATTATTAGGTCAAATTCGTATTGCAGGTAAAACTGATAGCGTTTTTTTTGGCGGATATTTTACTGGAGAAAGAAAGGCTAAACAAAAATTATCTTTTGAGTATAACTCTCTTCATTTTGAATATGCATCAACTTTGTTTGAACAAAAAGAGAATATAGAATTTAGTTATAAACTACAAGGATATGATGATGATTGGTCTGCATGGAGTAGTAAAAGTGAAAAAGATTATACCAATTTAGCTCATGGAAAATATGTTTTTTGGGTAAAAGCTAGAAATAATCTAGGAAATGAATCTAAATCAATAAGCTATGCATTTACTATTTCTCCAGCTTGGTATAGGAGTAATGTTGCTTATGTTTTTTACTTTGTGTTATTTATTTATATGCTGTACTTATTGATCAAGATTCAAGAGAAGGATCATAAAAAACAACAAGATAATCTAAGACAAAAACATCAATTAGAAATAGAAAGAAACGAACAGCAGATTACTAAACTTCAAAAAAAGCAGTTAGAAGCAGATGTGGAATTTAAGAATAAAGAGTTGGCAACTACAACAATGCACTTGGTTCAACGTGGTAAGTTATTATCTAAAATAGGAGATGAGCTTTTGCCTTTAGTACAACAAACTACAAGCAAGGATACTGCGAATGATTTGAAAAAAGTAATTCGATTATTAAACGAGGCAAAAAAACTAGATAACGATTGGGAGCAGTTTTCAATACATTTTGATCATGTACACGCAAATTTCCTAAGTAATTTAAAGGAAAAATATCCAAATCTTAGCCCTAGTGATTTAAAACTTTGTGCCTATTTAAAACTCAATTTATCATCAAAAGAAATCTCCCAATTATTAAATATAACACCTAGAGCAGTGGAAGTAAGCAGATATAGACTAAGAAAAAAATTGAATTTAAAGCCAGAAATAAATCTATTCGATTTTCTTTTAAATACTTCTCCAAAAAGCACTTAACAGCACTTATAGTATATTTTTACTTTTTGATCTTTTGCAGACCAAGCGATGTATATTTTAGTGTCTTTCCCTAAACGATAATCGAAACCATTCAATTTACTCGCTTTTAATTCTTCATAAAAAGCTTTATCTGGTGTATTATTATCAGGTTTTTCTTGTTCCGTAATAGCTGGCATTAAAAAATGTTCTTCATCTAAAAAGAAGTTAACCTCATCCTCTAAGAATTTTATTTTCTCGTCTTCCTTTTTTAAGTCTGCGCTGGCTAAATAACTTTTTAATAGTTCTTCAGCTTTAATCTCTTTTTTATAAACCTGTGCACCTTTATAGCTTGTAATTGTAAACAACAAGCTCATGTTTTTAGATTCGGTTCCTTTTAAAGCGATTTTAAAAGTGTCTAGTTGTGCAGTATCTGTAAATGATTGTATAGCAGTCTTTTCTATATTGATAGCTGCTTTTTTTTCATTTTTTGAAGTGCAAGAAGTAATTACAAAGGCAACAAATAGAAGCGATAATGGAAAGCTTTTCATAGGGATTGATTTACTTTCGAAGATAAAAAAATATCCTATAAAATTATTTTTTGTAAATCTTCTGGCGTATCAATTGCAATGGTTTCTATGTTGGTTATCTTAGTTTTAATCTGATAACCATTTTCTAACCAACGCAATTGCTCTAAACTTTCTGCCAATTCTAATGATGATGGTGGTAATTTAGTGATTTCCAAAAGTGTTGCTGTTTTATAACCATAAATGCCAATATGTTTATAAAATTGGTGTGCTGTTGTCCAATTCTCTTTTTCTGCATTGCGAATAAAAGGTATTGGGTGGCGACTAAAATAAATAGCTTGTTGATTAGAATTAATTACAACTTTTGGAATATTTGTATTAAAAAGTTCAGCATCCTCATTAATTTCTTTGATCAGCGTCGCTAACTCGACAGTTTCATCGTTAAAACATGAGCTTACTAAGGCAATTTGTGCTGGATCTATAAATGGCTCATCCCCCTGAATATTTATCACTACATCAAAACCGGGTAGTTTTTGCACAACTTCTGCGCAACGATCTGTTCCACTTTGATGATTAGGGTTAGTTAATATAAAATCACCGCCAAACCGTTTAACTTCTGTTACAATTCGCTCATCATCAGTAGCAACGACTACTTTATCTAAATCAGATTTTAAAGCTTGTTCATACACTCGTTGTATCATGGTTTTACCTCCAATATCAACTAATGGCTTACCAGGAAATCGGGTAGAAGCAAAACGAGCTGGGATAATTCCGAGAACTTTCAAAATAGCTAATTAAAAAATATAACAGATAAAATAGGGATTAAAAGTAGTAGGACTACCACCACATAAGATATTGGATGAGCAAAATTAAATGTCCATCCTAAACTTTCAACCTGCTTCCGAACTATAAATCTCGAATCATTTTTATTGAAATAAAACATTCCAAATTTCCAATTCGATGGATCGTCATGCTGAAAGTCTTTCATGTTATGGATTTAAAATAATCCGTTAATTTCTGCTTCGATAGACTGAATAACAGTTCCTAAATCTTCTGGATTATTAGTGAAATCAAGTTTATCTTTGTCTAAAATTAACAATTTACCTAAATCATACCCTTTAATCCAAGCTTCGTATTTTTCATTCAATTTCGATAAATAATCAATACGAATACTAGCTTCATACTCTCTCCCGCGACGTTGAATATTGTTAACTAAGGTCGGTACTGAAGCTCTTAAGTACACTAATAAATCTGGTGGTTTAATAAATGAGGTAATATTGCTAAAAATGGCTTTATAATTATCGTGATCTCTCGATGTCATTAATCCCATTTCATGCAAATTTTCTGCAAAAATATGAGCATCTTCATATATCGTACGATCTTGAATTACATTACGTTTATTGCTATCAATCTCAACAATTTGTTGAAAACGGCTATTTAAAAAATAGATTTGCAAATTAAAACTCCACCGTTTCATGTCGCTGTAAAAATCTTCCAAATAAGGGTTATTGTCTACTGCTTCGTATAAAGCTTCCCATCCGTAACTTTTGGCAAGTAAACTAGTTAAAGTCGTTTTTCCTGCGCCAATATTTCCAACTATTGCTATGTGCATATTTTATTTAAGATATGAGATTTAGATGTAAGAGTTTGAGATTTTAATGAATCTAAACCGCTCATTTCAAATCTATCAATTAAAAACTTTTAAACCCAATTAATTCTCTAACTTCTCTGATCGTTTTTTGTGCGCTTTCTCTTGCTTTTAAAGCACCATGTTTTGCTACTTGGCGTAGATAAGAGGTATCTGCAGCAATTTCATTAATACGTTCACGCATCGGTGCAGTTGTAATAATCATATCTTCAGCTAGTTGTTTTTTGAAATCGCCATAACGAATAGCCATTTTATTGTATTGATCCTCAAAATGAGTTAAAGTATCTTCAGAAGAAACAATTTTCATTAAGTCGAATAAATTCTGAATAGCTTCTGGTTTTTCTTGAAATTCTGCAGTTGGACCGCTATCAGTAACCGCTCTTGAAACTTTTTTACGAATAATTTCAGGACTATCTGATAAATAAACTGCATTTCCTTCGCCTTCAGATTTTCCCATTTTGCCTTTTCCATCTAGTCCTGGAACTTTTACTAAGTTTTTAGAATAGCTAAACGCATAAGGTTCAGGGAAATAATCTTGATTATATAGCCTGTTAAATCGGTTGCCAAACGTACGAGCCATTTCTAAATGTTGCTCCTGATCTTTACCTACTGGAACTTTTGTGGCTTTATGTATTAAAATATCTGCCGCCATTAAAACTGGATAAGTTAATAAACCTGCATTTACATTATCTGGGTTTCCGCGAACTTTATCTTTAAAAGAAGTGCTTCTTTCCAATTCGCCCATGTAGGCATTCATGTTTAAATACAAATACAGTTCTGCTATTTCAGGTACATCAGACTGGATATAAATCGTTGTTTCTTCTGGATCTATTCCGCTAGCTAAATATTCTACCAAAACATGCTTCACATTTCCATGTAAATCTGCCGGAGTAGGGTGTGTAGTCAGTGAATGCAAATCGGCAATAAAAAAGTAGCAATTGTACTCATGCTGCATTTGTACAAAGTTTTTTACCGCACCGTAATAATTTCCTATATGTAATTTTCCTGTAGAACGTATTCCGCTTACAACCGTTTCTTTGATCATGGCCCGAAATTAAGAAAAAACCTATAAATAGATTGCCGTAATTTGTATTTTTGATTTCGATGATTAAACTACTCCGAAAAATACATTACATATACTCTGTATTTAGCATTGTTTTTTTCTTTATTCTCTTTCGACCTCTTTATTATTTAGGCACTCGTAATCCTAAATATTATTCGTTTTTAAATAAAATTAGAACATTTCATTCATTTATTTGCACTGCTATAACCGGTACTTTTTTTAATTTTGAATTTGAAAAAAAGCTAGATAGCAACCACACCTATATTTATTGCGCAAATCATACTTCAAATTTAGATATTGTTATTTTTTGTTTATTGGCCAAAGGGCGATATCATTTTATGGGAAAAGAAGAATTGTTGAAAAATCCCGTGTTAGGTATGTTTTTTAAAACAATAGATATTCCTGTTTCAAGAGAAAGTAAGATTTCTGCATTTAGAGCATTTAAAAGAGCCGGTGAAAATCTAGAAAAGGGGATGAGCTTAATTATCTTCCCAGAAGGAAAAATTGACGATGCTTATCCGCCAATTCTACAAGAATTTAAGAATGGTCCATTTAGGTTGGCCATTGAAAAAAATATACCTATTGTGCCTGTGAGTATTATAAATATATGGAAATTGATGTGGGATGATGGTATGAAATATGGAACCAGACCAGGTATAGGAGATATTTATGTGCACGAACCCATTCTAACCAGTATATTAGGCATAGAAAGTGCAGATGTTTTAAAAGATGAGGTTTTTAAAAAGATTAACAGTAAATTATAGCAATGAAAATAGATAAACAAACCGTTCATAAAGTTGCTGATTTAGCTAGAATTGCTATAAAAGATAACGAGGTTGATACATTAACCATAGAAATGAATAAGATACTTACTTTTATGGAAAAGCTTAACGAGTTAGATACTACTGATGTTAAACCGTTGGTTTACATGAATGAAGAAGTTAATGTTTGGCGAGAAGATAATGCAAAGCAAGAAATTAGTGTAACTGATGGATTAAAAAATGCAGCAAAACACAATGAAAGTTTCTTCTTAGTACCTAAAATAATAGAAAAGTAAACCCAACTGTAACATTGCCTAGGCAAAGCTGGTCTAAAAAGAAAAAACAATGCAGAACACACTCATTACCATAAAAGATATAGGTCGTAAATACGTTATCGGTTCAGAAGTTATTCACGCGTTAAAATCAGTAACGCTTTCCATTAATAAAGGAGAATTTGTTGCTTTAATGGGTCCTTCAGGTTCTGGTAAATCAACTTTGATGAATATTTTAGGCTGTTTGGATACGCCAAGCAAAGGCGATTATATTTTGAACGGAATTAACGTTAGTCATATGACTGATAATGAGTTAGCCGAAGTTCGTAATAAAGAAATTGGTTTCGTTTTTCAAACGTTTAACTTATTACCTCGTTCTACTTCCTTAGATAATGTTGCTTTACCTTTAATTTATGCAGGTGCAAGTAAAAAAGAACGTGATGAACGTGCTACAAAAGCACTAGAAAATGTAGGCTTGGGTAATCGTGTAACGCACAAACCAAATGAACTTTCTGGTGGTCAGCGTCAACGTGTAGCTGTGGCAAGAGCATTAATTAACAATCCTTCCATTATATTGGCCGATGAGCCGACAGGTAACTTAGATACTAAGACCTCAATTGAGATTATGGGTTTATTAGAGGAAATTCATAGTAAAGGAAATACCATTATCTTGGTTACACACGAGGAGGATATCGCACAACATGCACACCGAATTGTACGTATGCGTGACGGTTTAATTGAGAAAGATTATTTAAATGAAGACATCAAAACAGTTTCACCTCGTTTAACTAATTTAGAACAAAAAGGTGATGATTTTGAGAAAATAAACTAAGCATATGGCTTAGAGTTATATACAAAACATTCAACCTTTTATCTTACGTATGAAAATTTACACAAAAACAGGCGATAAAGGTCAAACTTCATTAATTGGTGGCACCCGAGTACCTAAATTTCATGTACGCATTGAAAGTTATGGTACCGTTGATGAATTAAATTCGTACATCGGTTTAATTATGTGTCAGGATATTGATAATCATCATCAACGAATATTAAAAGAGATTCAAGATAGGTTATTCACAATTGGTTCATCATTGGCATCAGATCCTCAACGCTCAAAAATGAAAATTCCTGATTTACTAGAAAGTGATATCACGCTTTTAGAAAATGAAATGGATACGATGAATGAAGTCTTGCCTGAATTAAAACATTTTATCCTACCAGGAGGTAATACAGTTGTATCTTATTGTCATTTAGCACGTTGTGTATGTCGTAGGGCAGAAAGATTAACTGTGCAATTAGCAGCAGAGAGTTTTGTTGACAACAATATTACAATCTATTTGAATAGATTAAGTGATTATTTGTTTGTTTTGGCACGTAAACTGAGTGCTGATACTAAAACAGCAGAAAACATCTGGATACCACGAATTTAAATGGTGGAAAAAAATATTTGTTTTGCTCATTTTTTTTAACATACTTTTGCGCTTTCAGAATTTAGAATAAATTAATATTAAGAATATGTATTGGACATTAGAACTCGCATCGCACTTGGAAGACGCTCCATGGCCTGCAACAAAAGACGAATTAATAGATTACGGTATTCGTTCTGGTGCACCTGTAGAGGTGATTGAAAATTTACAAGCCTTAGAAGATGATGGTGAGCCCTACGAAACAATAGAGGAAATTTGGCCGGATTATCCTACCAAAGATGACTTCTTCTTTAATGAAGATGAATATTAAATGATTAAAAGTCTCAAAGAAATTTGAGACTTTTTTATTTTCCAGAACAATTTAGAGCCATCGGTTGTTAATGTTTTAAATCAAATAAAAGGAATTAAACTTAAAATCAACTAAAAACTAAATCTCATGGGAAATCTACTTTATGTAATCGCGGTAATTTTGGTAATCATCTGGGCAATCAGCTTCATAGGAGGTTACTATACGGGTGGTATTATTCACATTCTATTGGTAATAGCAATCATAGCTATTATTTTAAGAGTAATTAGAGGCGCCGCCTAGAATAAATTCCTCTATCAATGTGGAATAAAGCTTTAACAAGGTAAAACTTTGTTAAAGCTTTTTTATTTTAACAAGAAATTTGCTAGTTCTAAATCTTCAGGATAAGTGATTTTTAAATTATTTCTTTCTCCTTCGATTAAATTTATTTTAAAACCAGCTTTCTCAACTACACTTGCGTCATCGGTAAATTTAGCCTTATAGTGTTGCTGGTAACCTTTTCTAAGTTGACTGATTTCAAATGTTTGGGGGGTTTGGATTAAAACAAGTTCATCTCGGTTGATTATCTTGCTTTTTTCATTGTTTTCCTTCACTCTTCTCACCGAATCGCTAGGTTTGATGCAAGTAATAGCATTTCCTATATCTTCAGCAATTTCGTAAGCTTTAGCAATAAGTTTCGAACTAACCAGAGGTCTAACAGCATCATGTACGGCTACAATTCCTTCTCCTTTAATCGCCATTAAACCATTTCTCACAGAGTGAAACCTTTCATCACCACCTTTAATTAAAGTATGAGGAATATTGAAATTGTATTTTAAGCAAAGTTCTTCCCAATATTGATGAAGATCAGCATGTAAAACAAGAATAATTTCGGGTTTGAAAGACGAAGTATAAAAAGCCGATAGCGTGTGCATGAGCACTGGCTCGTTTTTTAGCAATAAAAACTGCTTAGCAATTGTGTTCTGCATTCTTTTTCCAGAACCTCCACCAACAATAATTGCATAATATTTCATTTCGGTAGGTAGATATTAGTATAAAGTATTTAAACAAATTATTTAAATACTTTATACTAAGTACTTATAGCTATATAATTAGCATTGCATCGCCATAGCTGTAAAAGCGATACTTCTCTTTTAACGCTACTTGATAGGCATTCATTACATTTTCATAACCACCAAAAGCACTTACCATCATTAACAAAGTAGATTCTGGTGTGTGGAAATTAGTAATCATGCAATTTGCAATACTAAAATCGTATGGAGGGAAGATGAATTTACTAGTCCAATCGTTAGCAGGTTTTAATTTTCTGCCAGATGAAACTGCCGATTCTATAGCACGCATTGATGTTGTACCAACAGCGCAAATTCTTCTCTTTTCATCTAGTGCTTTATTTACTGTATCAACCGCAGGTTGCTCAATAATAAATTGCTCAGAATCCATTTTATGTTTAGTCAAATCTTCAACCTCAACAGGTCTAAATGTTCCTAAACCAACATGTAATGTAACTTCAGCAAATTCAACGCCTTTCAATTCTAAACGTTTCATTAACTCTCTGCTAAAGTGTAAACCAGCAGTTGGAGCAGCAACAGCACCTTCGTTTTTAGCATAAATTGTTTGATAACGCTCTTTATCCTGTGCTGTAGCTTTACGCTTAATGTATTTTGGAAGTGGTGTTTCTCCTAAAATTTCAACATTTCTTCTGAACTCTTCGTCAGTACCATCAAATAAGAAACGAATAGTACGACCACGTGATGTAGTATTATCCACAACTTCAGCAACTAATAAATCGTCATCGCCGAAATATAATTTATTTCCAACACGGATTTTACGAGCTGGATCTACTAAAACGTCCCATAAACGTAATTCCTTATTTAATTCGCGAAGTAAAAAAACTTCAATTGTTGCTCCAGTTTTTTCTTTATTTCCATATAAACGAGCAGGAAATACTTTTGTATTGTTAAGGATCATAACATCCTTATCATCAAAATATCCTAAAACATCTTTGAAAATCTTATGCTCAATCTTGCCACTATCTTTGTGTAAAATCATTAAACGGGCTTCGTCTCTTTGTTCTGCAGGATTGTTCGCTAAAAGCGATTCAGGTAAATTAAACTTAAATTGAGATAACTTCATGTTTTTTGATGTAGTAAATTAGGGTGCAAATTTACAAATTATAATTCTGTTTTTTATAATTAATAATTATGACTAATTGATGCAAAATTATTTTTAATGTATTTTTTATATTATAGTTGAGTAACTGTAACCTTTTTAGGTATTTTTGGTCTAAACAGTATGATAATGATATTTAGACTAATTGGCGAAAGTTTCAGGTTTGCTTGGGACGCACTTCGTCAGAATAAACTGAGAACTGCGCTATCTTTATTAGGGATAACAATTGGTATTTTTATCATTATTGCAGTTTCAACGGGTGTTGACACCATGCGCAATAAAATTCAAAGCAGTGTAGATAAATTAGGATCTAACACGTTATTTGTGCAAAAATGGCCATGGATTTTTAGTGGGAATTTCCCTTGGTGGAAATATGTAAATCGTCCTGAACCATCATTAAGAGATTATTTAGCGCTTAAAGATCGTATGGATATGGCTCAAGGTGTTTCTTATGAAGTTTCAGCAAATAGCCGTACGTTAAAATACCGTAGCAATTCGGTTGAAGGGGCAAGTTTAAATGCCGCTTCTCAAGAATACGATAAAACTTGGGATTTAGAATTTCAAGATGGAAGATATTTTACGGAAAATGAAAGCAAGTCAGGTTCGCCAGTTTGCATTATAGGGGCTGAAATTGCTGAAGGTTTATTTGATGGTGAAGAACCGGTCGGTAAACAAATTAAAGTAATGGGGCGGAGGGTGACTGTTGTTGGCGTATTTAAAAAAGAAGGTGAAGATATGATGGGCATGTCGCAAGATAAAAACGTGCTCATTCCATTAAACCTAGCAAAAGGTATTTTCGATATTAATAATGAAAGATATAACCCTCAAGTTACTGTACGAGGAAAAGAAAACATTGCATTAGAAGAAGTTGAAGCAGAATTGAAAGGTCAAATGCGCTCTATTCGTCGTTTAAAGCCTGGTCAAGAAGATGATTTTTCTTTAAACAAAACGACTATGCTTTCTAATCAGCTTGATATCATGTTTGGTGTGGTAGATATTGCAGGTTTGATTATTGGTGGGTTTTCTGTTCTTGTAGGTGGTTTTGGAATTGCAAACATCATGTTTGTTTCTGTAAAAGAACGCACCAATATCATTGGTATCCAAAAATCACTAGGAGCAAAAAATTACTTTATTCTATTGCAATTTGTATTTGAAGCGGTTGCATTATGTTTAATGGGAGGACTTTTAGGATTAGGAATGGTGTATTTGCTTACACTTTTATTTACACACGTTTTTGATGTTGAAGTGATTTTATATCTTAAAAATGTGGCGAAAGGTTTAGGATGGTCTGTAGGAATTGGTTTGATAGCTGGTTTCTGGCCGGCATTTTCTGCTTCTCGGTTAGATCCAGTAGAGGCAATACGATCTTAATAAAATTAAAATATAGCATAAAAAAAGGAGCGCCATTTGGAGCTCCTTTTTTATTGAATAGTTATTGAAATTTTATTTTAATAATGCTAATGCTGCTTTAATTCTTCTTAGCGCTTCTATTAAACTTTCATCTGAGGCAGCGTAAGATAAGCGGATGTAATTGTTATTTCCAAATGAATCACCTCCAACAGTTGCTACATGGCCCACATTTAATAAGTATAAGGCTAGATCAGCAGAATCTTTAATTACATTTCCATCAGCATCCTTTTTGCCAAAAAATGAACTAATTTCTGGGAAGAAATAAAAAGCTCCATCTGGTAAATTTGTTTTAACCCCTGGGATATCGTTTAGTAAATCATAAACTAACTGTCTACGTCTAGCAAAAGCTTTTTTCATTTCTAAAACTGTTTCCAAACCTTGCTCGTAAGCCGCAATACCAGCACGTTGAGCAATAGAACAAGTTCCAGAAGTTGTTTGTCCTTGCATTTTATCATTAGCTGCAGCAACCTCTTTGCTAGCAGCAATATAACCTAATCTCCAACCGGTCATTGCAAAAGCTTTAGAAAAACCATTTACAATAATTACACGTTCTTTAATGCTATCAAATTGTGCAATTGATTCATGTTGATCAACAAAATTGATATGCTCATAAATTTCATCCGATAGAATAAAAATATTAGGATGTTTTTCGAAAACTTTAACTAATGCTGCTAATTCAGCTTTGCTATAAACAGACCCCGTTGGATTACAAGGTGATGAAAACATGAAAAGTTTAGTTTTTGGCGTAATTGCAGCCTCCAATTGCTCAGGAGTAATTTTGAAATCACTTTCAATATCGGTATCTATAAAAACAGATTTTCCTTCTGCAAGAATTACCATTTCAGAATAAGAAACCCAATAAGGAGTAGGAATAATTACTTCTTCACCTGGATTAATTAGGGTTAAAATCACATTTGATAAAGATTGCTTTGCTCCAGTTGAAACCACAATCTGAGAAATATCATAATCTAAATTATTCTCTGTCTTTAATTTATTTGCAATAGCTTGGCGTAATTCAGGATAACCAGGAACTGGAGAGTATCGAGTGTAATTCTCATCCAACGCCTTTTTAGCAGCATCTTTTACATGGTCTGGCGTATTAAAATCTGGTTCGCCAATACTTAGACTAATAATGTTAACTCCTTTTGCCGCTAATTCGCGACCAAGTTTAGTCATTTTAAGTGTTGCAGACTCGGATAAGTTGTTGATTCTTTGAGATAAAAAAGTCATAATAATTTTGTGAATGCGCAAATATAAAAATCGATTGCAATTAGGAACTAAAAAAAGATACTTTTTCTTAAAATTTCATGCTTTAACTGTATTTTTGACTTCTAAAATATCTCAATTTGCAACCTAAAAAGAAAGCCATACTTGTTTCGCTCTGCGTTAGTATCATTTTGATGTTGGCAAAGTTTATTGCTTACTTCTTAACAAATGCCAATGCTATTCTCACAGATGCTGCTGAGAGTATTGTAAACGTAATTGCAAGTGCTTTTGCCTTTTACAGCATTTATCTCAGTACATTGCCTAAAGATGAAAATCATCCATATGGGCATGGTAAAGTTGAATTTTTCTCTGCTTTTGTAGAAGGCGTTTTAATTGGTATTGCAGGAATTATTATTGTTTTTAAATCGAGTTATGATTTAATTTATCCGAATGAAATTGGACAATTGTATGATGGTGCGATTATTATTGGAACTACTGGTGTAATTAATCTAATTGTTGGTTTTTATTTAATAAATACTGGAAAAAAGAACAACTCTATTACGTTAGAGGCGGATGGCAAGCATTTATTAACGGATTCTATTAGCAGTGGTGGATTGGTAGTTGGAATTATTTTAATTCAATTAACTCAAATTTATTGGCTAGATGGTGTAATTTCAATTGCCTTAGGTTTGTATATCATTTTTAATGGATATAAACTAACAAGAAAATCCGTTGGAGGATTAATGGATGAAAGCAATATTGAACTGGTGAAAGATATTGTATCAATTTTACAGGAGAATAGAGACGAAAGCTGGATTGATGTACATAATTTGCGAGCTCAACAATATGGATCGGATTTACATATAGATTGCCATGTTACTTTACCTTATTATTTCGATTTAAATACTGTACATCAAGAAATTTCTAACATAGATAAGCTGATTAATTTTTCTGGCAAGCATGCAACAGAGTTATTTATTCATGCAGATCCTTGTTTGCCAGCCTGTTGTAATTATTGCAAAATGCATAATTGTGGAGTTAGGCAAGAAGCATTTAAAGGAGAAATTAAATGGGATATGGAAAATGTCACCAAAAATCAAAAGCATTTTAATCAATGAGTTATTTTAATGTAAGGGTTTACGGATTATTGATTAATGCTCAAAATGAAGTTTTAATAAGTGATGAACACGAATACGGACAATTTTTTTCTAAGTTTCCTGGTGGTGGATTAGAACTTGGAGAAGGTTTAATTGATGCACTTAAACGAGAGTTTATGGAAGAATGCAATGCAGAAATTGAAATAACTGGTCATTTCTATACTACTGATTTTTATGAGAAATCTTCTTTTAATGATAGTCAAGTTATCAGTATTTATTATTTGGTGAAGGAAGTTCATCCTCTGCAATTATCATTTAAAACAAAAGCTTTCGATTTTGATAAAAATTTAACTCAATCTTTTAGATGGGTGAAAATTAACAATCTAAGTGAAAATGATGTCACTTTTAAAACCGATAAAGCAGTAGTAAATCTTTTAAAAAAATCAATAACGTAGATGGAAGAAAAGATTTTATATTATTTAAGTCCAATTCTTAAAGTCATTCTCTTTTTGGTTTTTATTTTCATGTGTTTATTGCCCTTTGGAATAATTTCTCAATTTGATTTTATTTCAATAGACAAAGAATCATTTATAGCCGATCTATTTTTAGAGGGATCTACTGTTATAGCAGTATTAGGAGCTCTTTTAATGATTTTTAAAGTCTTCCCAACAATAAATTTTAAAACCATATTTATAATTCCAGAAAATTCAATTTCTGGATTTTTAAAAGGAAGTTTAATTGGACTTTTATTAATTGCATTTTGTGTTGGTTTGCTTTTATTGAATGGCAATGTCGTATTTTCTGCAGCGAAGATTAGTGTACTTCTGTTTTTTGGATATGTATTGTTTTTCATCATTGTTGCAGTATTTGAAGAATTGATGTTTAGATCATTTCCTTTATTTGCATTTTCAGAACGATATCCAGTTGGTATTGCTATTATTTTAAATAGTGCATTATTTGGTTTAATACATTTGGCTAATCCAAGTTTTAATGTACTTGCAATGGTGAATATTACTTTAGCCGGTGCACTTTTTTCTATATATACTTTGCAAAAACGAAACGTTAGTTGGGCGATTGGTATTCATTTTGGTTGGAATTTTACTCAAGGAATCCTTTTAGGCTATAAAGTTAGTGGAACAAATACACCAGGAATTTTACTAGCTAAACCTGTTGGTCAAAATTACTTTTCAGGTGGTGCTTTTGGTATTGAGGGTTCTGTATTTTGCACAATTGCCCTATCAATTTTAATAATTTGGTTATTGGTTCGTTATAAAATAGAGCCAATGCCAACTGTTATGCAGGAAGATTTCGAAGAAGAAACAACGATATGAGTTTAATAGAAAGAGATAAAAAAGTAATCTGGCATCCATATACTCAAATGAAAGATGCACAAAACCCTATTCCAATTGTTAGAGGAGAAGGTGTTTATCTTTATGATGAAAATGGGAATAAATACATAGACGCTGTTTCTTCGTGGTGGGTAACTATCCATGGTCACGCTCACCCGTATATTGCAGAGAAGGTTTCAGCACAATTAAAAGAATTAGAACACGTAATTTTTGCCGGTTTTACTCATGAGCCAGCAGTAAAATTAGCAGAGCGATTATTGCCATTATTGCCAGGTAGGCAAGAGAAAATTTTTTACAGCGATAACGGTTCAACTGCTGTTGAAGTAGCACTTAAAATGTGTTTGCAATATTGGAACAACAAAGGAAACACACAAAAAAAGAAGGTTTTAGCATTTAAAGATGCTTATCACGGCGATACCTTTGGAGCAATGTCTGTAAGTGGGAGAAGTATCTTTACCAATCCCTTTAACGATTTGTTATTCGATGTAGAATTTATCGATTTGCCTAACAATTCGAATATCTCAAATCTCACATCTCACATCTCAAATCTATCTTCTCAACTCTGCTGTTTCATCTTCGAGCCTTTAATTTTAGGTGCTGGCGGAATGTTAATGTACGAAGCTAAATATCTTGATGAACTTTTAAAGGCTTGTCAAGAAAACGATGTTCTGACTATTGCTGATGAAGTAATGACAGGTTTCGGTCGCACAGGTACCTATTTCGCTTGTGAGCAACTAACTCATCATCCAGATATATTTTGCTTAAGCAAGGGTTTAACTGGTGGAACAATGCCAATGGGTGTAACAAGTTGCAATGAGAAAATTTTTGAAGCTTTTTTAAGTGATGACAAATTAAAAACCTTGTATCACGGACATTCATTTACTGCAAATCCTGTTGCTTGTGCAGCCTCGTTAGCAAGTTTAGATATTTTACTGGCCGATGAAACTTTGGCAAATATTAAAAGGGTAGAAGCACAGCATAAGGCTTTTTTTAATAAAATAGAAGCCCATCCAAAGGTGAGAACTATCAGGCAAACTGGAACTATCATTGCCATAGAATGGGAAACAGGAAGTGACACCTCATATCTTAACGGATTAAGAGATAGACTTTATAATTACTTTTTGAGCGAGGGTATTATACTTCGCCCGCTGGGAAACATCATTTATATCTTACCTCCATATGTTATTTCTAATGATGATTTGGCGTACATTTACAACTCAATTCAACAAGCTTTAGACGAAATATAATATGCAATTAACTTCGATTTTAGAAAATATTGTAAATAATAATTTACTGCATTCCAAGTGGTTAAATACCTTGTCTTATATGGAAAATGCAGGTGCGAAAAAGATATCAGCTTCGGAGCATAAAGAAGAAGTAACGCTCTTGATTTTAAAACACGCCGCCGAAGAACATCGTCACGCTTATTATTTAAAAAAGCAATTGGCAAAACTTGATGAAAATCTTTGCAAGACTTATAGTAACTCAGAATTATTGGCTCCAAACCATACCAAATATTATTTAAATACATTAGATGTTTTGGTTTGTAGATACTTAAAAAACCATTTTAACTTATCTGGCTACAATTTAAAATTTGCAGCTTATCTTTTTGTGACTTACGCCATTGAAGTAAGAGCGGATGAGCTATATCCAATTTACCAAGAAATTTTAACTGCGAAAGAGAGCAGAGTAACGGTAAAATCTATTATTTTAGAAGAAGAAGGCCACTTAGAAGAAATGTTAAACCAGTTAAGAGAATTTTCTGCAGACTGGGAAAAACACGCAAATGAAATCATTAAGATTGAGCAGCAGATGTTTAACGATTGGATGGTAGGTCTAGCCAAAGAGGTAGCTGCTTAAATCGTCATTGCGAGGAACGAAGCAATCTTACAACTATAGGTTTTATTTTCGCTTTAGGATTGCTTCGTTCCTCACAATGACGGCAGAATAAAACTTAACCAACTCTCAATTGTTCATTATAAAAACTCAATATCATGTCTAAGTTTTTAGAATTAATAAATGGAGATAAACCTGTTTTAGTGGATTTTTTCGCCGAATGGTGTGGTCCGTGTAAAATGATGGCGCCAATTTTAGACCAAGTTAAAGGTGAGATAGGAGATAAGGTTACCATTATAAAGGTTGATGTAGATAAAAATAGAAATGCGGCAGCTGCTTATAACGTTCAAGGTGTACCAACATTTATCTTATTCAAAAATGGCAAGCAAATCTGGCGACAAAGTGGTGCTATTCCAGCTGCTCAGCTTAAAAATGTGATTGAGAGTAATAGTTAAACTTTCACAACCTTTGTTGGCGTAATTGCATAAACCTGTTCATTTGCTTTTGGTTTGATCAAACTTAAACCTGTAAATGCACTAAAGGCTGGCATTACCGCATAATCATTACCGAAATAAAAGCAAGGGAATTTTAAGCTTTGCTTTGCCTTTCCATAAACAGAAACTCCTGGATGAATGTGTCCACTAATTGGATATAGGTTTTCTTCCTTGCATTTTACAGCATCGTGAATAAAGCAAAAATTTGGTGTGCAATAACTAGGTTCGTGAATTTCAATTCCTAGCTGTTGATATTGTCTTTCGTCCAACTTGTCATGGTTTCCCTTCACCAAAACAAATTTTAAGTTTTGATATTGTGCTTTCCAACGTTCAAAATCATCTATGTCTGTATTAACATCGTGATGAAACATATCACCATTAATTAACAATGATTTAGGCTGATATTGATTTAAAAGGTCGCTCAATCTATTTAAGTCGCCCTGCGCAAGAGTCGATGGAACTTGTAAACCAGCTTTGCGAAAATGGGCAGCTTTGCCCAAATGTAAATCGCTTATGGCCAGAAGTTGTTCTTTTGGTAAAAAAATGGCTCGTTCCTTAGCTAAAATCAGCTCCTCGTCTCTAATCGTTATCGTCATCTTTGCCAAAGTTAAATGATTTTATTTTTATAAAACTCCTTTTTGTCATTCTAAACGCAGTGAAGAATCTCTAAATTAATATTCAAAGAGATTCCTCGTTCCTCGGAATGACAAAAAAATCTATTTAAAAACCTCAACTTTCATACGTTCAATTCTATGTTCTAATTCTTCAGAACTCATATTGGCTCGTAAACTATCAACTTTAATTGGGAAAGAAAGTGGCGTAAACCTTTTTGGATGTGTAATTACAATTGTACTTTGTTGAATTCGATTTAAAGCTGCAGCTAATCTTGGTTCTTCCAATTGCTGGTAAAAAACCTCGTCATAAGCTTGGCGCAGTAACAAATTGTGTTTGTCGAAATCACTAAAAACATTGAAAAACAAGCCTGCAGAAGATTGTAAATGTTTATTGGCAACATATTTACCAGGATAACCTTGAAAAACCAAACCAGAAATACAAGCAATATCACGGAATTTTCTACGGGCCATTTCCGTAGAATTGATACTTAAAGAAATATCTTCCGTTAAATTTTCTGGAGAAAAAACTTCGTAAGCAATAGCATCATCCATCGGAATTTCAATATCGCTTAAAAGTTCAAAACCGTAATCGTTCATCGCTAAGGAGAAAGTTATAGGAATCAATTTACTTAAACGATAAGCAACCAAAGCCGCTAAAATTTCGTGAACTAATCTTCCTTCAAAAGGGTAGGCAAAGAGGTGAAATCCTTCCTTGTTGTTTATCATTTCAATCAATAATTCATCGTTTCTTGGCACGTGAGAACGCTCTTGCTGAACCAAAAACAATGGATAAACCACATCCAATTCTTCTTCCTGATGTGTTTTATTCAAAACCTCATTATATTTTTTTCTTAAAACTGTTCCCAAATTTGATGATAACGGCAACCTGCCACCTAACCAACTCGGCGACATGGCTTTTTTCTGTTTGCTCTTGCGAACAATCACGGTCATATCTTTAATGTGCACAAATTCTAAAATCCTGCCTGCTAAGGTAAAGCTATCTCCAGCCTTCAGCTTTGAAACAAAATATTCCTCCACCATTCCGATATAGCCACCAGAAAGGAACTTTACTTTCAGCATTGCGTCACTTACAATTGTGCCAATGTGTAATCTGTGGCGCATTGCGATTTGCCTGCTTTTTACCTTCCAAAGTCCGTCTTCTTCATCTTTCGAAACTTTTTTAAAGTCTTGATAAGCAGTTAAACTATCTCCACCAGAGGTGATAAATTGCATTATCCAGCTCCATTCCTCGGGCAATAGCATTTTAAAAGCGTGAGTGTTTTTCACTTCTTCGTAGATAATTTTATCGTCAAAACCATCGCCTATGGCAAGCGTAACTAAATATTGAATAAGCGTATCGAAAACCATAATTACTGGCTCTCTACTTTCGATGTTATTTTCTTTGGCAGCTTCTTTAATGGCTGCTGCTTCCACCAGTTCTAAAGCGTGAGTGGGTAAGAAATAAATCTTAGAAGTTTCGCCAGGAGAGTGGCCCGAACGACCAGCTCTTTGCAAAAAACGAGCGACACCCTTTGGAGAACCAACTTGTACAACGGTGTCTACAGGCTTAAAATCTACCCCTAAATCTAAAGATGAAGTGGCTATAACTGCTTTCAAAAGTCCAGTATGCAAAGCATCTTCAATCCAGTTACGTAACTCAAAATCTATAGAGCCATGGTGGATTGCAATTCTTCCAGCTAATTCTGGTTCAATGTTTAGCAAATGCTGATACCACATCTCCGACTGTCCACGAGTATTGATAAAAATTAAAGTGGTTTTGCTTTTCTCGATGATGGGAAGCAGTTTGTAAGCTAGTTTTAAGCCCAAATGCCCTGCCCAAGGCAAAGTCTCAATATCATCTGGTAATATAGATTTAATGATGATTTTTTTATTCAGCTTTGCTTTGATAATAGTCCTTTTTGCAGTTGTATCTGGCTCAATTACATCTAATGCCTCTTCTATGTTACCAATGGTTGCCGAAATTCCCCAAACTCTCAAATGCTGTTTTTTATTGGCTTTTTGTAATCCCTTAATTCTGGATATCGCCAATTCTACTAAAACACCACGTTTACTTCCTAAAAGTTCGTGCCACTCATCGGCTACAATACATTTTAGGCTTTCAAACAAAGTTGATGAACCTTTTTGTGCTAATAAAAGATGTAAACTTTCTGGAGTGATGAGTAAAACCTCTGGCATTGATTTTTTCTGTTGCAACTTCTCTGCTTGAGAGGTATCTCCGTTTCTTACGCCAACGTGCCAATCTAATTCAAGTTCGGCTAAAACTTCTCGCATCGCCCTTGCGATATCTTTGGCTAGTGAACGTAAAGGAGTTATCCAAATGAGCTGTAAACGGTCTTTGGCTTTTTTCTTATCTTTCTGTTCTGCTAAATTAATCCCCTCAATTACAACCGCTAAAAACAGGGAAAATGTTTTACCAAAACCAGTAGGGGCATTTACCAAGCCACTGTAACCCTTGGCATAATAACTCCAAGCTTCTTCTTGAAACTTGAAAGGTTTTTTGTCGTCTTTTTTAAGCCAATCGAGAACTTGCTGATAACCTTTTGTTTGAGTTAAAATCATATTGTAGAATTCAGTAGCTGTTTGAGGTCATCTAAAGTATTAATTTCATCGGCTTTTTTATCCTTTCGCCATCTGGCGATGCGAGGAAAACGCAATGCTAAACCAGCTTTATGTCGTTTGCTTTCGGCAATACCTTCAAATGCAATCTCAAAAACTAGTTCTGGTTTTACCGTTCTAACTGGACCAAATTTTTCTATGGCATTTTTGTTTACAAACGAGTTTACTTCTTTAATTTCTTTATCTGTTAAGCCAGAATAAGCTTTGGCTATGGTAATTAGTTGTTCACCATCTCTAACGGCAAAGGTATAATCGGTATAAAAATTCGCTCTACGTCCGCTTCCTTTCTGGGCATAAATCATTACTGTATCAACGGTGTATGGATTTATTTTCCATTTCCACCAATCGCCACGTTTACGGCCCGTATGAAATATGGAATCTAACTTTTTAAGCATAATTCCTTCACTGTTTAATTCTCTTGAAGTTTCCCTCAACTCAGCAAGTTTTTCCCAGCTGTCAAATTCAATTACAGGAGATAATAAGGCGATATCTTTTGTTGTTAAATTGCTTATAATGTCAACTAAAACTTTCCTCCTTTGAGATAAAGGCTCTTGCCTGATGTCATTACTTTTAAACTCCAAAACATCGTAAGTAAAAAAGCCAATTGGTGCGTCGTTTAGTTGAGATTTATTTATTGTTTTACGATTTAATCTTTGCTGTAATGTGCTAAATGATTGTACGTTGCCATCTTTAACCGAAAGTATTTCTCCATCTAAAACAGTGCCGTCTGGTAATTCTTCTTTTAAGAAATGTAGTTCAGGGAATTGGTCGGTTACTAACTCTTCACCTCTTGACCAAATGAATAACTCTCCATTTCGTTTTACAATTTGTCCTCTGATGCCATCCCATTTCCATTCGGCTTGCCAAGCACTAGTTTCTCCCAAGTTCTCGGGTTCAGTTTCTAGGGCATACGCCAAACAAAAAGGGTAGGGCCAGCTATTATCGGTATTTACGTGAGCGCCAGCAATTAGCTCTTGATAGGTGATTTCATTTGGTATCCATTTACCCATTATGCTGTGCATAATTTTACTGCTATCTTCCTCGCTTTGTTTAGCAATAGCATTAACCAGCATCTTGTTGGAAACACCAATTCTAAAATTACCAGATATTAACTTGTTGAAAATGAAGCGTTCTTGTGTATTTAGACTATTCCAAGCGTTTAAAATGTATTCTTTTTTAGCTTCATCCGTTTCGCCTTGTAATTGTGCAAGTTCGGTAATCCATTGGTGCAAAGGTTTATCCACTGCATTTTCTGCTGGCGGAAGAACCAAAGCAATTGTTTCACTCAAATCGCCAACGCTACTGTAACTTTCAGAAAATAACCATTCTGGAATGCCACTTAACTCAATTGCCCATTGTTTAATTAATGCGGTATTAACTGGCCGTTTTGGTCGCTTGCCAGTAAACATCGCGATAACATAAGGCTTGTCTTTGTCATCAGCTTCTGTAAAATAAGAAACCAAAGCAGCAATTTTATCATTGGTTTTATTGCTGAGTTCTAATTCTTGGATAAGTTGTGAGAATCGCTTCATTTGCTTTCCTCCTTAAGTGGATTTTCACTCGCTTCGCCAATAATTTCATCATCATCTTCTGCGCCATATTTGGTGGTTACTTCTTCAGAACTAATGCCAATTTCATTTAAATATTTCGAAAAAACGGCTGTAGAACCGTGTGTAACAAATACTTTTTCCGCTTCAGTAGCTTTAATGGCCGATAACAATCCAACCCAATCTGCATGGTCGCTCAGAGCAAAACCAGCATCTGCACTACGCCATCTTCTGCCAGCTCTTACAGCCATCCAGCCACTACAAACGCCAATTGCAGGTTGTTGTAAGCTTTTTACCCAACGCCCATCTGCTAGTGCAGGCGGAATAATTACTATCCCTTTTTGCATTTCATCTTTTTTAATTTCTGGAGTTATTCTGATTGTTTGCGGTAATTCTACACCTGCTTCAGCAAAACCTTCATTTAAATTGGCAATAGAATTATGAACGTAGATTGGATATTCTCCAGCTAGGTTTTTGATTAACCTTTGTGCCTTACCTAAACTGTAAGCCACCAATATGCTAGTTTTTCCTTTTATACAATTGTCGGCAATCCAGCTTTTGATTTGCTCGAAGATTAATTCTTGAGGTTGCCAGTTGTAAATGGGTAAACCAAAGGTACTTTCAGAAACAAAAGTGTGGCATTTTACAGGTTCAAAAGCAGTGCTGATACCATCATATTCTACTTTATAATCTCCAGAAACCACACAAATTTCACCTTTATATTCGAGTCTAATTTGCGATGAACCAATTACATGTCCCGCTGGAAAAAGGCTTAGTTTAACGCCATTTATATCTATTTCCTTATTGTATGGCAGGGTTTGTACATTATCTTCCAAACCATAACGTTGCTTTAAAATTGGCTTGGTTAAGTCGTGGCATAAATAGTTTTTATTACCCCATTTTACATGGTCGGCGTGTCCGTGGGTGGTTACTGCATAATCTACAGGATGCCAAGGGTCGATGTAAAAATTGCCTTGTTTGCAGTAAATTCCTCTGTTTGTAAATGTAATTAATGCCATACCTAAATAAACGAACAAGCTGGCCTATAAGTTTTAGTTATAATTATCGGGTATTTAGCCGATATATTAAATTATCGGGTAATTAGCCGATATTTGGAATTATCGGGTATTTACCCGATATTAGATTTATGATAGCTGTAATAACTGGAGACATAATTAATTCTAGAGAACTACCTGATGACTGGATAGGCACTCTTAAAGCCGCGTTAGAAGGGCTTTTTGGTAAAAATATTAACTGGGAAATATTTAGAGGAGATAGTTTTCAGATAGAATTAAATGCCAAAGATGCGTTAATAAATGCCATATATATTAAGGCCTGTATTAAAACCTTAAAAGGTGCTGATGTTAGAATAGGCATTGGTATTGGAAAGAAAAGCATAAGCGCCGAGAAGGTAACTGAGGCTAATGGAGAGGCTTTTATTAACTCTGGCGGTGCTTTTGACACTTTAAAAGTAAATAAGGTAAATATGGCTATTAAAACGCCTTGGCCAAAGTTTGATGAGGAGCTAAATTTATTTATTAAATTGGCGTTAATAACAATGGATAGTTGGGGGCAAATTGCTGCGGAAATGGTTAAGTATGCCATAGAAAACCAAAACACCAAACAAGATAAAATTGCGAAAATATCTGGCAGAAGCCAATCTTCTGTAAGTGAAGCTTTAAAAAGAGCACATTTTACCGAGATAATGGAACTTGAAAACAGGTATAAAACTCAAATTGCCAAACTAATTAAAAAATAATGGAAATTGCTTTACTGAAACTCTTCCTAGCTCATATCTTGGGCGATTTCTTTTTGCAGCCTAACTCTTGGGTTGAAGAAAAGGAAAAAAAGAAACTAAAATCAGCTAAGTTTTATCTGCATGTAGTCATTCACATTGCACTCATCTTCATGGTTTTTTTGTCTTTTAGTGTATGGAAAATAGCTTTGGTTATTGGTATTTTACATGGAATTATTGATGCTTTAAAACTGACTTTTCAAAACGCAAAAACAAAACGAATTTGGTTTTTTGTAGACCAGTTTTTACATATTGTAGCTATCTTAACTTGTTGGCAATATTATTACTACGCCACCATAAATCTCCATTTTTTACAAAATACCCAGTTCTGGTTGTTCCTAATTGGCGCCCTATTTCTCACATCGCCAGCGGCTATATTTATAAGGGTAATTATTGCTAAATGGATACCGGAAAGCACAACTTCTTCCTTGCAAGATGCTGGTAAGTTTATCGGCATTATCGAACGCTTGTTAATCTATTTGTTTGTTTGCACAAATCATTTTGAAGCTGTCGGCTTTTTATTGGCAGCCAAGTCTATTTTTAGGTTCGGCGATTTAAAAGAAGCTCACGATATTAAACTGACAGAATATGTTTTGATTGGAACTTTATTGAGCTTCGGGATTGCGCTAATGGTGGCAATGAGCGTTATTAATGTTAATGTTTAAGTTTTTTTGAAAAGCAATTTCAATACCCCAATTTAAGGTAGTCCTGCACTTTGGTTCAAGTCCTCGCTCGTTCCTTGCTGTGGGCTTTACACTTCGTTCAGGTTTAGTTAACGCAGGTCCTTGCTACTAGTTGTGGTTTCCTTGCACAAGCCTTGGTTAAATAGCCCAGATTGGAGCGAGCACGAATCCCGATATTTCTTCGGGAGAGTAAAGCAAAAAGCTGGACTACCTTTAACCATTGCAATGCAATTGCGCTTCAAATAAAAAAGCCTCAAATATTAATACTTGAGGCTTTTACTTTTATAATTAGAAAATTATCTTGCTCCTGGAGGGCAATTCTCTTTTAAGAATTTAGTGTAAGTTAAAGCTAAATGCTCGCTTGTTCCAGCGCCTTCATAAATACCATGTGTGCGGTTTGGATAACTCATTAATTGAAAAACTTTCTTGTTTTTAACCAATTCGTTAATCAACATTTCTGCATTTTGGTAATGAACATTATCATCGCCAGTGCCATGAATGTACAATAGATTTCCAACCAAATTTTTTGCATAAGTAATCGGAGAACCTTTTACATACACATCAGTGCTAGGGAAAGGTGTGCCCATATAACGCTCCTGATAAATGTTATCGTAAGTTAACTGATTAGCAACTGCAGCTACTGCAATGCCAGTTTTGTAAATATCAGGATATTGGAACAACAAGTTTAAGGTAGATGAACCGCCACCGCTCCAACCGTGAACAGCAACACGATCTTTATCCATAAATGAATAAGTTGCCAATAACTTTTTAGTAGCCATTGCTTGGTCGCGGATATTGATGATACCGATGTTTTTATAAATAGCTTTGCGCCATTCTTTACCTTTTGGAACTGGTGCACCACGATTATCCATAGAAATGTAGATATAACCATCTTTAGCCATATCGCCTACATATAAGCCATTTCTGCCAGCGCCCCAAACATCTGCAGCAGTTTGTGATGCAGGCTCGCCATATACGTAAAACACAACAGGGTATTTTTTAGTAGCATCGAAATTATCTGGTTTTTTCATCCAACCATCCATTTCAACGCCATCTTCTGTAGTTACTTTAAAAAACTCTACTTTGTTTTTAGGGGGCGTTTGTTTAGCTAATTGGTTTGTTATACTTCCTTCCATAGTTAATGGATTATTGGTCGCAAAATTCATCCACTCTGTAACTGGAGAAACAACCGAACTGTTGTAGCTATGGCGAGCGTATAAACCATTTGGTGAAATCGAATAACTGTGTGTGCCAGGTAGAATAGAAGGAGTTACCATTTCTAATTTTCCTTTTCCATCTAATTTAGTTTTGTACAGATATTTTTGGGTGGCATTTGTTGGCGACGCCATAAAATAAACAGTGTTGTTTTTTTCGTCAATTAAGTTAACGCTAATTACATCGTAGTTGCCTTTGGTAATTAATGTTTCTTTTTTGCCATCTCTACTAACGCGATATAAATGAGTATAACCATCTTTTTCAGTTTGATAAACGAACTCTTTATTACCATTTAACCACACAAAACTATCTTGTGGATCTATCCAAGCTTTATCATTTTCTTTATAGATTTCATTTACTGAAACAGTTGTAGCGTTAGCAATAAACAATTTACTCTCATTTTGCTCACGATTTAATTGTTGCAAAATAACTTCGTTTGTGTTCGGAATCCAATCCATACGAGGAATGTAATGCTGAATATTATCACCTGGAACAGCTAACCAATTTGTTTTTGCAGTTGCGATATCAACAACACCAATTTTACAAGAAGATGGATCTTGACCAACTTTTGGATATTCTACCGGAACTGTAAAAGGATAAATTGAATCCGTATTGTTAATCATTAAAAAGTTTTTGATTTTGGTTGCATCGATTTGCCAATAAGCAATTGATTTACTATCTGGAGCCCATCTAAAACCATCTAAACAATTAAATTCTTCTTCATAAACCCAGTCAAACGTACCGTTAATCATTCGAGAAGTTCCGTCTGTGGTTAATGCTTTAATTGCACCAGTAGCTAAATCTTCTACATAAATATTATGTTCGCTCACATAAGCTACTTTAGTTGCATCTGGAGAGAATTTAGCAAACATTAATGAAGAAGTTGGTTTACCTTTTCCAATTTGTTTTAATGTATTGTTTGCAATATCTGCTACCCAATAATCACCACGACTATCTTGACGCCACACTCTTTTGGTATTGGTGTAGATAAGTGCTTTTGTCCCATCATCGGTTAATTGAAAACTTCTTACATTTAAAGGACTTGAAGCATTTGCTGGAGTAAGTAATGCTTTGCTTATAACTGTTTTGCGCTCACTTTTTGGTAGAGTAATGGTAACGATTTCTCCACCTGCATTTTGATAATAACTGTTCCCGTCTTTGGTCCAGTTAATACCACCTCTTTGTGCTTTTACATTGCCGTTACCAATAAAGGCTACAACTGCAATAGCAATAAATAGTTTTGTTAGTTTCATACTATAGTTTTATAAATTGTTGATATACAGATTGTAAATAGGATTGACCTAATTTAAGATTTTTGTTTGTTTGTGCGCTATCTTTCGGATGGCTATTGTACAAAATATTTTTGCCAATGTTATCAAATGTAACACAATGGTTATCATTAATAAAACCTAATCCATTATCCCAACTAAAAAAGGCAAAGTGTTTACTGTAAGGATTAAGTAGGTTTTTACTCCATGAAAAATCAGTATGTGGAATATTTAGTTGAGCTAAAAGCGTTGCAGCAACATCTTGTTGACTTCCTAATTGATCAAATTTCTTTCCTTGATATTCGTCTTTAATTACATCCCCAAAAAAAAGCAAAGGAATATGATACCGTTCAGGTTGGAAAATTTCAAACTTATTTTTTGGATACAAGTGACCGTGATCGGCAACAAAAATAAATAATGTGTTTTTATACCAAGCTTGCTTTTTCGCTTTTGATAAATAGTCATTTATACATGAATCCGTATAATAAGCTGTGCTTTTAAACTTGTTAATGATGTCTTTATTTCCAAATTTTGGTTTTGTAGGAAGTTCAAAAGGTTCGTGATTTGTTAAAGACAAAATGGTAGAAAAGAAAGGTTGTTTTTCCTGATTTATATCTTGCAATTGTCTATTAAAAACAAGTCCATCATACGCTCCCCATTTAGAATTCATGTCTTTTTTATCGAAACTGTGTTTATCAATCAGTTTCTGATAATTATGACTTAGCAGAAATGCTTTATAATTATCAAATTCGGATTCACCACCATAATAGAATGAAGTTTGATAGTTGTTTTGATAAAGTTTCTGGCTGATTGCAGGTATTTTCTGCATTTTTTCTGGCCATTTAACTATACTTCCTGTTCCTAAAGTAGGAAAGCCACTAAGTGTCCCAATTAAACCTTTATCTGTACGATTCCCAGCGGCGTAAATATTGGCAAATAAAACTCCTTTATTTATTAAGGTATCAAAATTAGGGGTAATTCCTTCTTCATTGCCTAATGTTTTTGTCAAATCTGCTGTAAAACTTTCTAAAATAAAGATGACAATATTAGGTCTCTGAGTTTTTAAAATAGATATAGTGGTATCTTTTTCAACTTTGTATAATTCTGAAACTTGTTTTTCCGCAGTTGCGTTATCAAAATATAGATATGGGTTTTTATTCGTTTTTGTGGAGGATAGTATACTCGATATCAAGTTCCATTCCGTATTTAATGAGGCATGGTTTAAAATTTCATACTTCGAAAAATAGGCCATACTTTGATTATTTGGAGCAACATCAACACCACCTCTAATCAATAAAAAATTAAGGCCGAGTAGGAGAATGGCAACTATAGGTTTTAGCCACAGTGGTGTTTTAACAAAGTTGATTTGTTTTTTGATTAAAATAAAATTGAGATAAAAACCAGATGCAATTAATATCGCCCATATAAGCATAGAAAATAGGAAAGGAGAGGATCCACTGGAGGCCATTGCTTCTTTTGGCGCTTCTATAATTGGAGCCAAAGCAGCATGATTTATTTTAATACCCCATTCGCGATAGGTGTTGAAATTAACTATTGAAAAAAAACCAAAAAGAACAATTAAAATTTTGTTATAGATCGAAGCCCATTTAAAGTTGACAACCGTTTTCTTAGAAAAATACCAAAACATAAAAACTAGCAATGGAATTATGGCCATATAAGCCGCCATTGAAAAATCTAATTTCAATGCGTAATAAAAAGTTGTTACCCTCTCTCCAAAAGGTATTTCTCTCAGTTTTTTATGAAAAATACAAAGAAACACTAATCTGTCTATTGCAAAAAACAATAACCAAAGCAGAAAAAAACGAGCAAAAAAAATCAGGTTTTTAAACATTGTCGCAATTTAATAAAAGCCACGAATAAAAACCTGATTTGATATAACGATTATTAGCGATTATTCGCCACCACCACGTTGCAATGCCATAATTTCTTCCATGGTTTTAACTTCGTAACCTTTAGGTACTTCTAATGTTAATGGACCAACTTTTTCTTCAGTAATATTTTTAGCAGTCAATGTAGCTTTAACACCTTGTTGAAAACGAGTAAATTTAAGTAAAGCACCTTTAACATCTTTAAACTCTTGTCCAGAAAACCCAGCTGGTAATTCTACATCTGTAGTTGCCCAAAGCTCATACGTACCACCTTTATCATCTTTATAGGTATACTTTTCAGCATTGTAGGCGCCCATCATTTTTTTCTCGCCAGTAGCTTTAAAATCGCTGAATTTTGGAGAAGCAGCATTTGCTTTGTCGTAATCTTCTTTGGTTTGTTTAACCGCATATTGCCATTGTGCAACAGGAACATCGATTAAAAGAAGTCCAGTATTTGAAGCTACATCTCTAAATACAGTAATAGTCGCTGGTCCTTGCTCAATTTCAATTTTTGATATTGGTCCATTAAATTTTACTTTCGTTTCAGAAGGTAATTGTCCAGCCATAGCTTCTTGCTCTGCAGTCAAAGCATAATCCATTGTATAAGTTACAGAACCTTCAGTTATTTTTTTTTGTGCATGAGCGTAGATAGCTGAGCTAATTAGGATAGCGGCTAAAACGCCAGTTTTCATAGATTTAAACATATTATTTTTAGATTTAGTTTACCATTTAGTTTTTTCTTTATTTAGAAAGGATGAAACGCCTTTTTTAAAATCATCACTTTCTCTTACTCTTGCATTAATTTGTACAGCCATTTCTAAACTCTTTTCCAAACCTAAATTGGTAGTTTGATTAATAAGCTGTTTAGTTACCATTAATGCATTTGCTGAGGCGTTGTTACACAAATCTACTGCAAAATTATTTACACTTTGAGCAATATCTTCTTTTTTTGTTACAAAAGTTATAAGGTTATATTTTAGTGCTTCTTCCGCTGGAAATAAATCTCCGGTTAATAAAAGTTTTTTGACTATAGTTTCGCTTGTTTTACGTACTAAAAAACAAGAAACTAATGCTGGAACAAAACCTAATTTAACTTCTGTATAACCAAAGTTCGCTTCTGGTACCGCAAAAATAATGTCGCAAACAGTTGCTAAACCACATCCTCCAGCAATTGCATGACCTTCTACTTGGGCAATTACAATTTTAGGTAAATAGCAAATGGTGGTAAATAGATTTTTTAAGCGATTTGAATCCGCTAAATTTTCTTCGTACGAATTTTGTTGTAATTGTTGCAAATAAGCAAGATCCGCACCTGCACTAAAGGTTTCTCCATTCGCTTTTAAAATAATGACTTTAACCTCATCATCTTCAGCTGCTTTTAGCAAATAATCTGTTAATAGACTTACTAATTCTGGATTTAAAGCATTGCGTTTATCAACACGATTTAGTGTAATCGTTGCAATTCTATCAGCTACATTATATAAAACAAGTTCTTCAGCCATGTTATTTGACAACCTTAAGGTCTATCAAATATGAATTATTTTTCTTTAAAATATGCGATTTCAACTGAAATTTATTTGCTTCTTCCTCGTAACGCTTAATCATGTAATCTTTATTAGTTGCATCTACTAGCAAAGTTGAAAATAGAACTTCATTGCGTAAATCTGCTATACTTTTTCTTGGATTTTGATGTAACCAAACACTCTCAAAATTAGGTAATTGATCAATTTTATTATAGTTAAAATCATCATCCACTAATAAAACATGATAGTCATGAAATACAAGCTGATGTTCTTTTTTTGTGAATGATTTAAATAGTGTATCCTGTTCCCATTTCACAAAGTGGATGTTTTTAATTTGTACTTGATCTAAGGCTGGCTTAACAAAAAACTCATAATTTTTATTGGTTGCACTAAAATCAGTTAAGAGGATTGCTGTATTTCCATCAATAAAAGCAGCCGCATAATTTTTCCTTAGACTAAAAAACATAATCTTTCTCTGTTTTGATGCGGAAATTTTATAATATGCTGCAAATGACTGAAAAACTAGAATGCATAGTACAGAAGCCAAAAGTAGTTTTTTCTTATAATTTACTAATGCAATCACGAAAATAATCAGCGTAAAACTCAATAAAATTAACTGCCATTGATTTAACCAAATTGATGTAATGCCTGAAAATGGAAGATTGGCAATCCATTTTAAACCAGCATTAGTAAAGTTAATTATCCATTCAAAAACTGGTGCTAAGAAATAAAGTCGAAGCATTAAAATTCCAATTCCCAAATACATCATCGCTGTTAATGGAAGCAGAATAAACAAATTACTGAAAATAAAATATAGTGGAAACTGATGAAAATAGTAAATGCTTAATGGAAAAGTGGCAATCTGCGCAGCTAAACTTAGTGCAACGGTTGCCCATAATTTATCAAGCCATTTATTTTTAATATACAACCATTTGTAAATCTTCGGTTGCAGATAGATTAATCCAAATACCGCTAAAAAGGAGAGTTGAAAACCAACATCCCATATTAAGAAGGGATTATAGATTAATAAACAAAAAGCAGTAAATGCCAATATATTATAACTATTGCTGTTTATATTAAATGCTTTTGCTAAAATATAAACCGTTAGCATAATTGCAGAGCGAAGTACAGATGGCGAAAATCCGGTTAAGAGTGAATAATACCAGATTAAAGTGGAGATGATTAGAAGTTTGAAAATCTTTAACACTCTTTTCTTATCTAAAAAAAATAAAGCCCAATTTAAAAAGATGTAAATGATGCCAACATGCATTCCTGAAACAGACAAGGCATGTATTGTTCCAGTTTTACTATAAGCAGCCAAAGTTTCTTTACTTAAATCTGCTCTATACCCTAAAACTAAAGTAGATGCAACAGCAAATGCTTCATCATTGTGAATGAGTTTTCTATAGATCGCAACCTGTCTTTTTCTTACTTCAATGGCATATTTTATAACAGGATTACCAGTATTGCTTTTTAACTTTATTAAATGATTTTGATTAACAAATGTTTGATGGTAGATGTTTTTCGTAGCCAACCATGCTTTAAAATCAAATTCCGATGGATTGTAAGATGGTTCTACAGGTAAATTTTTTGAAGAGATAATCAATTCATCTCCATATTTTAATTTCACAGGGTTTAGACTATCAACTTTTAAAGCAATTAATAGTTTTCCGCTTACGTTTTGAGGTTTACCAAATTCGTAACCTGTAGTAACAACCACTTCAAATCGAACTATGTCATTGGTTTGCTGTGGCTCATCATTCACCCAAACCTTTAAATAGTCAAATGAATGATTTGCGTAATATTCTTTTTTTAATGATTGAGTATTTAGTAAACAGATTAGTCCGCCAAGAGTAAAGCAAAAGAAGTAAAAGATTATACCTGTTATACCTTTAAATTTATATGCTTTTAAAGTTTTATAAAAGCTATTAATAACCAACAGATAAATTAGCTGTACTATGCTTAGTGCTAATAATACAGTTATTAATAAATGGCTTTGAAAATTATAAACACAGCAAATTCCCATAATAAACGGGAGCAAAACTCTTACAAAAACAATCTCAGATTTGAATGTCAAAATTTTTAAAATTGATAACGTAACTGCAGTTTAACGTCAGTTTTTTTATTGCCATTTATTTCATCTAATCCAGTTCCAACTGTTTCAACTTTATTGTATAAGAACAGCGCATACTTTGCCCAAATATCCACCCGTTTAATCAATTTGTATTTAAGATTAAGATAAGTTCTAAGCCCTTTGCCATTATACATTCCAAAAGTGAAATTGTAGAGAACATCGTCTTCATAAGCATAAATTCTACTGTTAAATGATGGTGTATTAAAGTATGCTAGTCTTATTTTTCCAGAAATTTTAGAAAACAAAGGAGAATAATCGACATCCTGATAAATCAGATAACCAAATTCAGCTTTCGTATTTCCTTTTTTAAATTGAGAAACTTCTAGTCGATTTTGAAAACTAAAAGATTTATTCAATTGCCAATTTACATCGCCTCTATAGGATTCCTTTTCTACGTCATCTAAATAGTTGATTGGAACATCTAAGTCTGTATTTTGTTGCTTTATTTCAGATTTATATCTTAAAACCGCTTTAAATGTTTTCGTTGGCGTATAGGTAATTTGACCCAAAACTTCATAGCCATCAGAAGGTGCGTCAACTCTAAATTTTAACCAAGGGAATTTAAAGTAATCAGCATAAATAGCAATTGTCCATGCTTTTATAGGCGTAATATTTAAACCAGCGTAAAAACCTTTTTCATTTATCGCTTCACTGGCTTCGGCTGTTGCCTGATTAAAGAAATTATGATAATTAGCATCATAATTTCGATGTAAAACTACTGCTGATACTTTTGATGAAAGACTTACTAAAGCACCATTTACATATGCTAAACCACCAGTTAAGCTTTTTCCTGCTTCACCAAAGAAATAAATGTTTTTATAGGTATAATTATAATGTAAACCTATGTTGGTCAAATTTTTACCAACGAAGTTATAACTGCGATAAACTTCGTTTCCGGTAATAAATCCTTTGCTATATATGGAATGATAAGCGATTGCACCAATCGTTAAGTTATCTTTCTGATATTGAATAACACCACCAAATAGTTGTTGAGATACACTGTTTTTGTTTTTAATTTCAGTAGCGGTTCTATGTAAACCAGTCTCATTAACGTTTGAGAGCGCATCTTCTCCAACATCATTTAAACTTAAACTTGCATCTAGTTTTCGATAAGATAGAAAAGGAGTGAAGGTTATATTTTGTGCAACCGCAATTGTTGTAGCTAACCCTCTAAAAAAGGAATATTCATTTGCAGAGGTGTAAGGTTTTAAACCGACATCTTTTTTGGCTACGCTGGTTACATCTGGTGCTTTGCCAAAAGCGAAACCAGACCATAATGTTAATCCTTGACCAAATTGCAAGGTATAATCTCCTAAGACTATTTTCTTAAATCGGCCAGTATTCAGGATGGCGATATGAGCAGATTGATAGTCTAAAAGGAATTGTTTGGTTCCTTTTAAAAATTGCTCTCCAGCATCTTTCTCAAAAATTAATGATGCAGAAATACGATTGGAGAAATTATATTTATATCGAACTAAAAGCCGTTCTTGCGAGCCTATGTAATGACTTCCTTGTAAATCTGTAAAACCTTTAGGCTTTTCTAAAACTCTCCCAAAACGTACTACTAAATCGTTATCTCCTAAATTCAATAGATTTCTATAGGTAATTCGATCTTCTAAATCAGATTGGTTTAGCGTTACAAATGGTAAAAGTCGTTGTGTGGTTTCTACATCAAAATCTGGTATACTTTGTAATTCCAAAATATCTACCAATCTTCCATTAGTTTTTAGATGAGAAAAAAGATTGCTGATTTGTAAGGGAGATAAAAAAATCAAACTTTTTAATTCTTCAGGATTTGTATGATTTAAATTAATAGGATGCTTTTCTAGAAAAACTAACCTGTCTTCCAATTCAGAAAGATCATAATCCTCAGGCAAATTTTCAGCTAAAGATTCAATCAAATCTTTAATAAAAGTATCTTCATGAGTTTGAGCTTTAGCAACTAAACCAATGAATATCAATATCAATAAAATCTTAAAACGCATAAGCAAGAGCAATTTGAGGAGTGTAACCTAGATGTATATCGCTTTCCACCGCCATATCCAGCACAATTTTTTTATAGTTCAAACCGAAACCGGCGTAATGTTTAAAAGGCTTTGCAGTTACACCTGCTCTTAAACTAACCAGCTCTAACAGTTTATAATCGATGCCAAAACCCACATTAATAGAGGAATTTAAATCTTTACATATTGTGGTTGCGATTAGAATTTTGTCAGATGCTTTGTAAGCTCCACCAAGTTGTATACTGCTTGGAATTGTGGTTTCTACTTCCTTACTGCTGTATTTTTGAATTGATGGATTATTTAGACTAAAACCTAACGTAACTTGCTCATTTAACTCATACATTGTACCAACATCAAGAGAGAAACCAGTTGTTGAACCGTAATTATTTATTTTTAATTGATGGTAATTTCCTTTTAAAGCAATTGATAATTTATCTCCGAATCTTTTAACTAATGCTAAACCTGCCTTAATTTCATTGTATTCCGCTATTCCATAGCGACTAAAACTTGCACCTAAATAATTGTTTTTGAATGGTAAAACGAATGCTACGGATTGGTTGCTCAATTCGCTATCAATTAAATACTTCGTGTAATTTATGGCAAGCGTAGGAGATTGTATATGAGTTACGCCAGATGGATTGCCATTTAAGCTCCATATATCTTTAATAGCCGCAGTATTACTGCCCATGGCTGTTAATTTCGGTCCGAAATTGTTTTGCGCAAAGCAAAAATTAATGCTTATTGTAAGCATTAAAAAAGGTATAAATTGTTTAATCATAGGTTTAGGTAAAACCAATGTAAACAAAATATAATTAATATTTAAATATTTAATAAGAAATTAAATTCTATTATTAATAGAATTACAATATTTAATTTCTTTATAGGAAAATAACTTTAATATAAGTTAATAGTGTTTTGTTCTAGAATATTTATTTTAATTTTAATTAAAAGATGTTCTTTTAAGTATAAAATGAACTTATTTTATTTTTCAATGTTTTGTAATGCTAAACTTCCTAATTACATTTAATAAATGTTCCTATAACTTAACTACTTTCTTATGAATTTTAAATCCTTTTTACCTTTAATTTTATTTATAACATTATTAACAGCTTGTAATTCTGAAAAGAAAAAGTCGTCAATAAATGATAGTATGGCTATAGATAGTTCAAAAAATATAACACTTGTTACAGATTCCTTTAAAAATATAGTAGATGGGAAACAAACTGATTTATATATTTTAAAGAATGCAAATAATGCCGAAGCTAAGTTTACCAATTATGGTGGGAGACTAATTGGCTTACTTATCCCAAATGCCAAAGGTCAATTAATTGATGTGGTTGTAGGTTTTAATAGTATAAGTGCATATCAAAAATCTACAGAACCTTATTTTGGGGCAACTATTGGTCGATATGGAAATCGTATTGCGAAAGGTAAATTTAATTTAGAGGGTAAAACTTATTCATTGTTTACTAATAATGGCATAAACACTTTACATGGCGGTAAAAAAGGGTTTCAATATGTAGTTTGGGATGCTAAACAACCTAATACTCAAACTATAGAATTTACATACCTTTCCAAAGATATGGAAGAGGGTTTTCCAGGTAATTTGAAAGTTAAGGTGACTTATACTTTAACAGATAATAACGAATTAAAAATGGATTATGAGGCTACTACTGATAAAACAACAGTTGTAAATTTAACAAATCATGCTTTTTTTAATTTAAATGGTGAAGGTAGCGGTACAATTTTAAATCATGACTTACAGATTTACGCAGATACCTATTTACCAGTTGATTCTACATTAATCCCGACAGGAAAAATTGAAAAAGTTATAGGAACCCCATTTGATTTTACTAAACCAACTGCTATCGGTGCTCGAATAAATGATAAAAACGAACAGTTAAGTTATGGCAAAGGCTACGACCATAATTATATTTTGACTAAAACAAAGGGGTTAAACATGTTTCATGCAGCTACTGTAAAAGGAGATAAATCTGGAATTGTAATGGATGTTTATACACAAGAACCTGGCTTGCAATTTTATAGTGGTAATTTTATGCAAAGTAAAAATACCTTCAAAACTGGAGTTAAAGATGACTTCAGAACTGCATTTTGCTTAGAAACTCAGCATTTTCCAGATTCCCCTAATCAATTAAATTTTCCAACTACACTAGTAAAACCAGGTGAACTTTACAAAACTAGTTCTATCTATAAATTCTCTAATTAGGAGTAATAATCTGACTTAAAGCCACTGCATTGGCGTGGTATTTGATATTAATACTTTTATTAACTAACTAAATTTAATCAAATGAAAACGATTTTTAACAAAACATCGGCAATCATATTTACCATGATCTGTATGATAGGCCTAATGTCATCATGTAAAAAAAATAATGATGATGTAATTGTAGAAGGAACCGCTAATTTAAGAGTCGTAAACTCTGTGCAAGGTTCAAGCGCTCAAGACTTTTATCAACGCGACACGAAATTAACTACTTCAGCGGTTGCTTATGGAGAAAGTAGTGGTTATTTAACTGCACAATCTGGTGCAAGTACCGTATCATTTAGAAATTCAGGTTCAACCTCTGCAAACGCTAGTGCTAATGTGGGTATTAAAGCAAATGCATCTTATACTGTATTTTATTATACTAATGCTACTGGTGCTGCTCAACTTAATGGATATGAAGATGATAACAGCGCACCTGCTTCAGGAAAATCAAAAGTAAGATTTGTTAATGTAGGATCAGCATTAGCCAATTCAATTAGTGTAGTAGCTACAGGTGGAGCTTCTTTAACTACAGGTTTAACCTTTGGTTATTCATCATCTTACAGTACAATTGATGCTAATACTGCATTAAACGTTAATATTTTAGGTTCGGCCAATACAACTGTTATTCCTGGAACTACTTTCCAATCAGGAAAAATTTATACCATTTGGTTCGATGCTGCGAATACAACAACTGCAAACTACCACGTTATTGTACAGAACTAGTTCGAAATCTAAATATTATGAAAGCATTGTGAACAGCAATGCTTTTTTTGTGCCTTAACAAATGGTAAATTTTTATATTTTTGATGAATAAGCTTGCTTAATGACCTCAATAAATAATTCACCCTTACAAATTAGAACAGTAAACATTACAAGATATGTTACGCCTTTGCGTGAAGGTGGTTCTATGCCTGCCATTGCTGAGGCTGACGATGGGTTTTTGTATGTATTAAAATTTCGAGGAGCTGGGCAAGGGCATAAAGCATTAATAGCTGAAATTATTGGAGGAGAAATTGCTCGTTCATTAGGATTAAAAGTACCAGAGTTGGTATTTGCGAAATTGGATGAGGCTTTTGGTAGAACGGAACCTGATGAAGAAATACAAGATTTACTAAAAGCAAGTGTAGGATTAAATTTAGCGTTGCACTATTTATCAGGTGCCATAACTTATGACCCAACAGTAACCAAAATTGATCCTTTACTTGCATCCCAAATAGTATGGTTAGATTGTTTGCTCACAAACATGGATCGTACTGCTCGCAACACGAATATGTTGCTTTGGCATAAAGAATTATGGCTAATCGATCATGGTGCATCCTTGTACTTTCATCATTCATGGCAAAATTGGGAAGAGCAAGCAAAAAGACCTTTTGTATTGGTAAAAGATCATGTATTGTTAGCACAAGCTAGTCTATTGGAGGAAGTTAACACTAGTTTTCAATCTATTTTAACACCAAAAACCATAGCTAATATATTGAACTTAATACCAGATGAATGGTTAAATGAAGATATATTTCAGAGTAGTCAAGCTCAAAGAGATGCATATGCTCTATTTTTAACCACAAGAATTGCTCATTCAGAGATTTTTGTAAAAGAAGCACAACATGCCAGGGAAACACTTATTTGAGTATGCAGTAATTCGTGTTGTACCAAGGGTAGAACGTGAAGAATTCCTCAACGTAGGGGTAATTTTATATTGTGCCGATCAAAAATTTTTGAAATGCATGGTTGAGGTAAATGAAACTCGTTTATCAGCCTTTGCGTGTGAAGTTGAAACATCTATCATTAGTTCGAACTTAAAGGCCATCGAAAAAATATGTATTGGTGGGGCAGAAGCTGGTCCAATAGGTCAATTAGATATTGCATCTCGTTTTCGCTGGCTAACAGCTACACGTAGTACAGTAGTACAAGCTTCTAAAGTACACCCAGGATTTTGCATTGATGCTGAAGAAACTTTAGAAAGATTACATCAACAGTTGGTGCTTTAAAACACTAAATTTCAGTTAATGTAAGCGATATCGATTTCTTCTTGCGTTTTAAAAGATGTAAATTGCACCAAAATCAAAATAATGAGTGACGTTAGAACTATCCCTGAATTTAAAGACTTTAAAACATTTTATAAAAAAGCTGTCGAGCCATTAAAAAAAGCAAACATGGCGTATATCAGGCTTGATGGTAAATTGAAAGGCAATACTAGAAATGTTTTTGCTTATTTCTGGTATATGGACAAAAAGTGGAAAGTAAATGCGGATACCTACATTGACCGCTTAAAAATTGCTTTCGATGAATGTGCTAAATCTGATGAACCTTTTGTTATCAAACCAACTCGTGATTATAAAGGAGAAAGCTTAGCTATTAAAGGGCAACCGATAAGAGACAATAAATTTTATGTGTATTTAGTGGTATAATCTTTAAAGAATTATTTCCTCTCCTTTTTCTGGTATAGCTACCGTATAACCTTCCTCCGTTAATGCGTTTGCTAGTGCCGACATACTTTTAATTTCTCCATGCACTAAAAAAACCTTTTTTAAGCGTTGCTGATCTTGTTGCTTTACAGTTTCAACTAAATCATTATGATCTCCGTGTCCACTTAATAGGTCAGTTTTTTTGATGGTAGCATAAACCATTAAATCTCTATTTCGTAAACGGATAATCGGATCTCCGCGTAATAATCTGTCTCCTAATGTTCCTTTTGCACAATACCCAATAAATAAAATAGTGCAATAATAATTCTGAATATTATAATATAGATGATCTTGTATTCGGCCTCCTTCTAACATTCCAGCAGAAGAAATGATAATACAAGGCTCTAAATAATTACTTACAGATAAACTCTCTTTTCGATCATGAACATACATTAAATTCTCAAATTCAAATTCATAACCTTTGGTTTTATAAAATTCTTTAGCCTCTTCATTTACCAATTCGTGATGTTTTCTGTAAACATCTGTGGCATAATTTGCTAGCGGACTATCAACAAAAATTTGGACAGGAGGGAGTAAGCCTTTGCTAAAAATCTGATTTAAAGTAAACACTAACGATTGTGTTCTTCCAATACTAAAAGCAGGAATAATTAACCTTCCTGGGCTTTTAATACACGTTTCGTTAATGGTTTCTATCAACTTTTCTTCTAAAGTGGCATCTGTTGTATGTAATCTTCCGCCATAAGTAGATTCACAGACTAAATAATCTACTTGGGGTAAAGTTTGTGGATCTATTAAAACGGGATAATTTTTTCTACCTATATCACCTGTAAAAGCAATTTTCTTTGTTTCTCCGTTTTCAATAATAGTTAAAATAACTGCGGCTGCACCTAATAAATGTCCTACCGGAATAAACGTTACTTCAATCGCTCCATTAATTTTAAAAGGCTTGTTAAAACCTATTGTTACAAAGCGACTTACGGTTTCCATTACATGTTTTTGCAGGTATAATGGTTGAGGGCCTGCAAATCCACGTTTACTTCTTGATTTTCTTTTTTGCTTCCCTAAAAATAGGTTAACTGAATCCAACAGCAGCAATTCAGCCAAATCTGCCGTAGGCGAAGTACATAAAATTTGACCTTCAAACCCCATACGTAAAAGTGTAGGTAAATTGCCAGAATGATCGATGTGAGCGTGAGTTAATATCACTAAATCAATCGTTGATGGATCAAATGGAAAGTATTGATTTTCTTCTTGATAAGTGCCTTTTTCGTAATCTAAGCCGCAATCTATAAGTATGGAGTAATTTTCCGTTTGCAATAAATGCATGCTGCCAGTTACCTGTTGTGCAGCTCCCCAAATGGTTAATTTCATAAATAAATCTTCTCCTGAACAATGGGCAAGTTATTAATTTTAACTTAAATTAAAAGGCCGCAGATGCGCAGATTACATTTACGTAAATCTGCGCATCTGCGGCTTAGTCAAAATGTTTTTGTTTTGCTTGTTATTTTTTATCTGGTGGAGTAGAAACGATTTCTCCAAATTCATTTACATAAGCCATCATGCTATCTAAATCGCCGCCAGTTGAGTTTTGTTGACGTTCTAGCTTACGCTCTAACTTATCTTCTTTTTTCTTTTGTCTATTTTTTTCTAATTGCTTTTTCATGAAAGTAGCCTGAGACTTTGCCATATAATACTGTATTAATTAAAAACCGACTGTTCTCTGATTTACCTTTTGTTGATCTTTTAACGCGTTTTGTTAAAAATGAATTAGATCGCTACGTATATTTTATCCTGCATGACAACGGTTGGGTCTGCTAAAGATTGGAATGCTGAACAATAATTGCCCAGTAGGTATTATATAGAGAAAAGTATATTGATATTCCGTTGCTGCAAAGATAAGGATTTTTAGCGAAAAACTAAAATGCATTTAAGTTGTTGTTGTATCATGTGTAAATTGATTTTTAGAATTATTTTATCAACAACTTAAATCTTGGCATCATTTTTACTCTATACGAAACATAATTAACACTAAATTAAATTCAACATGAAAAAGATATTCGCAATAGTTGCATTGGCTACAGTTTTAGCTTCATGTGGCAACAGTGCCAAAGAAGAGGCACTAGCAAAACAACAAGCAATTACAGCTGTGAAAGATAGTTTGAGATTAGATAGCTTTAAACGTGCTGAAGTTGTAAAACAACAACAATTAGTAGAAGAGAAACATCAAGCAGAATTAGCTGCTGCAAGACGTAGTGCCTCATCTAGATCTAGCTATTCATCAAGTGGTTCATCTACTACAACATCTGCAGGTACAACTACAGCTACTAAGAAAAAAGGTTGGAGTGATGCTGCAAAAGGAACAGCAATTGGTGCAGGTGTAGGTGCTCTAGGTGGTATTTTAATTGACAAGAAAGATGGTAGAGGAGCAATTATAGGTGGTTTAGCTGGTGCTGGTGCTGGTTATGCAATTGGTAGAGCTCAAGATAGAAAAAGCGGTAGGGTACAACCTAAAAATTAATATATAAGTTACTTTTAAAAAAGCCCAAACAGGTAAAACTGTTTGGGCTTTTTTATTGCCTCAGTTTTTAATAAAGTATAAAACTTAATTGGGGTCAAATCTCGGGTTAAAATTAACAATAAAGAACATTGATTTTGCCTTAAGGTTCGCTTCGAGTTAAGTTATTATTAAAACCATAATAAATCCGCACCTAGTCCGCATTTTTATGAAATAACGCGGACTAGATGCGGACTTGCTATGAAGATGACCAAACTCAACTTAACGTTATTCATCTCGCTAAGCAAGTTTAAAAGCATAGATGAAAAATAGAGCCGGTAAAATTAATAATAGTAAAGCTTAAAAGTTTCTTGGTAGCAATTAGGGAAAAATAAAATGAGGACTTTAGCTTAAAAAATAGTCCAATAAATTTATTGGTTAATTTCTTAATTGTAGACCATTAAAATTGTACATATCATTGCATAATTAATTTATAACAATTTAAAATGTACTTCATACTAGCCATTATATTCATTATTCTTTTTTCAGTTTATATTTTAAACCTGCCAGTTTTTGGACGATTACCCAAAGGAGAAAGACTGAAAAGCATAATTAGTTTACCTAATTACAAAAATGGAGCAGTTGAAAATCAATCTCCAACACCTGCGCTTCCAGAAGATGTATCCTATTTGATGGTTATAAAAGAGATGATAAAAGGAAATGCAGCTAGTACACCCAAAAGCACAATTCCGCATGAAATACCGGATTTTAAGTCTTCAGAAAAACTCAAAATTACATGGTTTGGGCATTCGACTTATTTAATTCAGGTTGATGGAATAAACATCTTGGTAGATCCTGTTTTCAGTAAGAGAACTTCACCATTTCAATTTTTAGGAACAATAAATTTCCCAGGAACAGACTTCCTCAATCTTGAGGATTTACCAGATTTAGATATTATCCTAATTACACATGATCATTATGACCATTTAGATTACAATTCAATTTTAAAATTAAAAGATAAAACAGCTCAATTTGTTACTTCTTTAGGAGTTGGATCACATTTAGAACATTGGGGTATTCCATCCAATCAAATTACAGAATTGGCTTGGGGAGAAGAGATATCGCCACTGGTAAATATCAGTTTTACTGCAGCACCTGCTAGACACTTTTCTGGAAGAAGATTTAAAAGAAATCAAACCGTGTGGTCTTCATTTATCCTTAAAACAAAAAATAATAACATTTATTTAGGTGGGGATTCTGGTTACGATGAACATTTTAAAGGTATTGGAGAAACGTACGGACCATTTGATTTAGCAATTTTAGAATGCGGGCAATACAATAAAATGTGGCCGTTAATTCACATGTTTCCAGAAGAAGTGGTACAAGCAGGTATTGATTTAAAAGCTAAAACCTTATTGCCTGTGCATTGGGGAAAATTTAAATTAGCCTTACACGATTGGGATGAACCCATAAAGCGTTTGACAAAAAGAGCTGAAGAATTACATTTTCCAATTATCACCCCTAAAATCGGAGAAACATTTACCTTGGAAGAAAATCAACCTTCATCCCAATGGTGGATAAATTTATAAATTGTTTAAATGAACAATTGGTATTAAATTAGTGTTGTTCTTAAATAAGATAAAGCCAAAACCATGAAAACAGATTTTGTAGAAATTTTTCAAACCATTAGAGCATCCTTACAACCTTATGCCGCCAATGGATTTACAGCCCGTAAAAATAGTGATACAGCTTATGAACTTTGGAGCGAAAAGAATGTAGAAATAGAGGGGAAAATACGGGCAGAGGTTTATTTTGCTGGTGTTGAAATTTTGAAAGATTATGTAGCTTTTTATTTCATGACGGAAGATGATGAGCAAGAGATAAAAACTATTTCTCAATCCAATTTATTGGGATTATTAGAAGAAAAATCTTGTTTTCATATTAAAAAATTGGATGATATTTTACTAGAACAAATAACTGATGTCTTAGCTAAAGGATTTACAATTTACAAGCAAAAGGGGTGGGTTTAAATTCTTTTTGGCAAGAAGATTTTTTCTTAACTGTACAAAATTTCAACCATCAGATACGAACTGTTCAGGTAGAACCTTATTATATTGTTGAGTGCAATAAAAATGTGCTCATTCATTTAGTTCCATTAGATAATAGTTTCTGTCCTCAAGAACTCATCTCATTACAAAATAACTATCACAAAGAAAATATACAATTAATTCACCTTTGGGAAGATGTTTGGTTAGCCAAAAGAACTCAAGTACTAAACCGTATTCATTCGTTTTTAGGCCTTAATGAAAGTTTTCATGGACGTAAAGCTAAAATTGAAGAGCTAAATCAAAAACAAACTATTCATTTTTTAACTGAAAATCATTTGCAAGGTTATGTAAAAACCAAGTATAGTTTTGGCTTAATAGCTGATAATGAAATAATTGGTTTAGCTAGTTTTAGCGAGACAAGACCAATGAAGAGTAAAGGAGAAAACTATCAATCAGCTGAACTAGTGCGTTTTGCATCAAAAGGCGGATTGACCATTGTAGGCGGGCTGAGTAAACTTATCAAGCATTTTACAAAACAGATTAAGCTAAACGATGTAATGACCTATGCTGATCGAGATTGGTCATTAGGCAAAGGTTACGATAAATTAGGATTTACATTAAGTGAAATCACAGAACCGGCTTTTTTATATGTAAATCGCGAAACATTAATTCGTTATTTTCCTCATCGCTTACCAAAAACTATATTATTAGCTTTCGAAGCGCAAAATGATTTAAATTTGGACGATTTCTTAGCACTAAATGGCTTTGTTAAACTTTTCAATACAGGTAATTTAAAATATCACTTACTACTCTAAAAATGTCTGAAAATTTGCTGATTATTTTAGGTCCAACTGCATCAGGCAAAACCAAATTAGCTGTGGCACTAGCCGATGAATTAAATGGCGAAATCATTAGCGCAGATAGTCGACAGATATTTAAAGACATGGATATTGGTACTGGGAAAGATTTAAACGAATATCAATTGAGAGGAAAATTTATTCCATATCATTTAATAAATATCAAAGAAGCAGGAGAGAAATATCATGTAAATGCTTTTAAAGAAGATTTTTATACAGCGTTTAGTGGTATAGCTAACAGAAACAAATTACCAATTCTGTGCGGTGGAACAGGAATGTATATTCACAGCATTTTGCAAAACCACGCGTTAACTTCTATTCCAGTAAATGATGTTTTACGGGCTGAAATTCAAGATTTTACAAAAGAAGATTTACAAAATAAATTAAGATCATATCCAGAAAAGCTAAGACTACAAGCAGATTATTCATCTTCAAAGCGTTTAATTAGAGCAATTGAAATCGCCGATTATTTAATATACAATGAATTGCCAGAAATTAGTAGACCAGCAATTAATCACATATTAATTGGTTTACAAAGTGAAGTTGAAACAAGACGAGAAAGAATTATCACACGGTTAAATGAAAGACTAAAATCGGGATTAATAGAAGAAGTCGAAAGCTTAATAACCAAAGGGATTACTAAAGAAATGTTAGTGTTTTATGGTTTAGAGTACAAATTTATAGCTTCTTATTTAGCGGATGAAATTGATTTTAGTACCCTAAAAGAAAGATTAGGAATAGCAATTTGCCAATTTGCAAAACGACAGATGACCTTTTTTAGAAAGATGGAAAAGGATGGCGTAAAAATAAACTGGTTAAATGCTGATGAAAATCTAGTTCAGCTAAAGAAAATTGCAATTGATCATCTTCAACATAAATTTGATGTAAAATAATTGCATATTCGTCCACGAATAATAGAGGCTTTGACGAGCTCAAAAAGCATTAAAATTGATGAACAATAAGTTACGGCCAATTATTAAATGGACTGGTGGAAAGTATAGTGAGTTTACATTATTTGCCGAATATATTCCAGAGTTCGATAGATACATTGAGCCGTTTTTTGGTGGTGGAGGTGTTTTTTTTGCACTACAACCCAAAGTTCAATCATTTATTAATGATAAAAGCACCGATTTAATTAATTTCTATAAGCAAGTAGGTCATCAAGAGTTTAAAAAAGAGCTTTTTAACTACGCAACTGCATGGGATGAATTAGGTAATATCACAATTAAAATGTGGGAGGAATGTGCGACACCCTTTATTGATTTTATACAAAAGGATATAGTTTCCACAATGTTAAATGAAAGTCTTTTAAAGCATTTATCATCGGCTTTAAATGGGGATCTACAACTTAATCATCAAGACTTTATAATTGATAAACATTTATTTAAGAGTATGTTATTGGCAAGTATGGCCGATAAAGCAAGGCGTATCAAAAGAATTTGTGAGAAAGAAGGACGGAATTTTAATTACGAGGAGCTACAATCGCATTTTGAAACTGGGATTAGGAGTGGGGCTTATCTTTTTTTTAGAACTTTACTCAATAAACAATATACCAAAACTTTAAAGTTAAACCCAGCGAAAGCGGCGGCAAATTGGTATTTTGTAAGAGAGTTTTGCTATGGTTCTATGTTTAGATTTAATGCCAAAGGCGAATTCAATATTCCTTATGGAGGTATTGCGTACAACAGAAAGAATTTTAGACAAAAAGCTGAGAATATATTTGATTCGAAAATCACAACGTTATTTAAACACACGTCAATTTTTAATTTAGATTTCGAAGCATTTTTAAATCAGTTAGCATTAAAATCAACAGATTTTATCTTTTTAGATCCACCTTACGATAGCGAATTTTCAGAATATGACCAAAGTACATTTACTAAAAGTGATCAACAACGATTAGCAACATTTCTAATTAAAAGTCCTGCAAAATGGATGGTTGTGATTAAGGAAACTGAATTTATTCGAAAAATATATACACATCCTAAGGTAAAAATTATAACTTTTGATAAAAGCTATACTTATAATGTTCGTGGCAGAAATAATAGAGAAGTTAAACACTTAATCATAACCAATTATTAATTAATGAATGATAATTGGAATTAAGTCAACCAACTTTTCGTTTAATTGTGTCAAAATCTTGCCCTAAAAAATAAGATAGAATAGGTGGTTGTAGTGGAAACTGAACATAATAGTATAACTATTAATGGTGTTTTTATCCTAAAATAAGCTTAAAATTTGATAAAATAAATTCTAGTTATTTTTTAGCTAACTATATGATTTTTACAGGTTTCGTTTTTGTAAAATGTTAATATGTTATTAACTATTTGGTTTTTCCTTTTGACTCATGGCATGCAATTTGTTTAAATTAGAGTAATTAGACAATAAAGTCTAACACAAATTAACCTTTACAAATAGTATTTTAAAATGAAAAACTCTACAAAATTCTTAGCTTCTGCAGTAGCTGCAGTAGCTTTATTCTTCTCAATCGATGCAAATGCACAAGCAGCTCCTAAATTCGGGATCGGTTTAAATGTTGGAGCTGGTACAAGTACTGGACAAAGCTTAGCAATTGGTGGTGATTTACGTTATCAATTTGATATTGATAAACAGTTATCTGTGCCAGTTACAGCAGGTTATACTAGTATTCAATACAAAGAAGCTTATGGTGATATTAGCTATAGCTATATTCCAGTTAAAGCTGGTCTTAAAATCTTTTTTAGCAATACAGGAGCTGGAGCATATGGTTTAGCTGAAGCTGGTGCAGCATTTGGTGTAGGAGATGTTAGTGGAACTAACTTTGTTTACTCGCCAGCAATTGGTTATGCATGGAGTAATGGTTTAGACTTAGCCGCTAAATATGAAGGAATTACAGCAAACGGTGGTAGCACTGGTTATGCTGGTATCCGTTTAGCTTACGGTTTTAAATTATAATTAAAATCTAATTTTATTGAAAAGCCCTCGAATTTCGAGGGCTTTTTTTGTTATTTTAAAATTATAAATGCTATTTTGAGCAAAAAACAAAATCTATCAATTTATCTTGTTAATTATTAAGAATTGGCAGATAAAAGAACTAAACACAAATGAAAGCAAAACAATATTTTGGAGTTTTAGCCTTATCAATATTAATGGCTTGTAATACTTCTTCTAATAAATCTAAAGAATCTAAAGATAGCACTGCTCATAAAACTGAAGTAGCTGCAACAACAAATATTAGTTTTAAGGATGCAAAACTACAAAGCATCTACAGTAGTTATATTTTGTTGAAAGATGCTTTAGTCGCTTCAAAACTTACCGACGCACAAAATGCTTCTAAAGCTTTAGCTGCACAGCTTGTAACCTATAGTGGTTGTGAAAACACAGCAGTTACAGCTCATAAAATTGAAAATGCTAAAGATATCGTTACACAGCGTAAAGAATTTACGGCATTAAGTTCTGATGTAATTGCATTATTTAAACATGCAGAATTAAGTTCAGGAACAATTTTTATCCAACATTGTCCAATGGCTAATAAAGGTGATGGTGGTGATTGGTTAGGTTCTGAGAAAAAAATTCAAAATCCATATTATGGAAGTGAGATGATGGAATGTGGAGCTGTTGTTGGGGAAATTAAAGCCAAATAATTTTTTCTGATAAAATTGATGTGCTTTTTGCCAAAAATTAACATCAATTTAACAGCATTGTTAGGTTTAAAAGTCAGATTTTAGAAACAGATTAACTATTTTTGTTATTATATAAACTATAAAATATATGTCAGATATTGCAGAGATTAAGATAGGCGGTAAAACGTATGAGTTTCCAGTTATTACTGGAACAGAAGGTGAGAAGGCCATCGATATTTCAAAATTAAGAGATCTTACAGGTCATATTACACTAGATTTAGGTTATAAAAACACAGGGTCTACAAAAAGTGCAATTACTTTTTTAGATGGAGAATTAGGTGTTTTAAAGTATCGCGGTTATCCAATTGAACAATTGGCAGAAAAATCTACTTTTTTAGAAGTAGCGTATTTATTGATTTACGGCGTATTACCAAAGGAAGATGAATTAGCTAGCTTCCAAAATGAAATTAGTAGACATACACTAATTCATGAGGATATGAAGAAATTTTTAGATGGTTATCCTTCTAAATCTCATCCAATGGCACAATTAGCTTCATTGGTGTGTTCGTTATCTACTTTTTACCCAGAATCGTTAAATGCGAATTCTTCAAAAGAAGAAATGAATTTAACAATGATCAAATTGCTAGCTAAGTTCCCTACAATTGTATCATTCATTTACAAAAAATCTTTAGGGCACCCACTTATCTATCCTAAAAACAAATACGATTATGTAACCAATTTCATGAATATGATTTTTGGTCAACGTACAGAAGAGATAGAAATTGATCCTGTTGTAGTAAGTGCAATGAATACCTTGTTAATTCTACATGCAGATCACGAACAAAACTGTTCTGCATCTACTGTAAGAATGGTTGGTTCATCAGATTGTAATTTATATGCTTCAGTTTCTGCTGGTATTTCTGCACTGTGGGGACCACTTCATGGTGGTGCTAATCAAGCTGTAATTGAAATGTTAGAGCTTATTAAAGAAGACGGTGGTGATACTGAAAAATGGATTAACAAAGCAAAAGATAAAAACGATCCATTCCGTATGATGGGATTTGGTCACCGTGTGTATAAAAACTTTGATCCAAGAGCTAAAATTATTAAAAAGGCTTGCGATGATATTTTAGAAAAATTAGGAATTAATGATCCAGTATTAGAAATTGCTAAGAAACTAGAAGAGGCAGCACTAAGCGATCCTTATTTCATTGATCGTAAATTATATCCAAACGTAGATTTCTATTCAGGTATCATTTACAGAGCTTTAGGTTTCCCTACAGATATGTTTACAGTATTATTTGCATTAGGCCGCTTACCAGGATGGATTGCGCAATGGAAAGAAATGCATGAAAACAAAGAACCAATTGGACGTCCTCGTCAAGTGTACGTTGGAAATGTAGACATGGACTTTGTAGAAATTAACAAAAGATAAAAGGAAAATATTTCAATAAAAAAGCCGATGCTATTTTAGCATCGGCTTTTTTTATAGCTCAAACTTTTAAATCATTACAAAGCTAAATGCAATAATGATTAAGAAACAAATTGTAAATACAAAAGTATAGGCAAAACTTAAGAAAAACATTTTAAGTACTGTAATCCATCTTGTACTGCCATAAAATGTTCTAAGTGAGCGATAGATATACCATATAATGTAAATTGTACAAAAAGAACCCAGCCATCCACTAATATCGTACACAAAACCAAATAACCATTTTAAAAGTATGGATACAAGTACGCTTAAAAATATAGCTGAATGCAAATGGAATGAATAAATGAGATGTTCGTAATAATATTTGTTCTTATTGATATAAACTAGTTTAAGAATAAGTGCAAACAAGGGTAACAACAAGAACATCATTTTTGGGATGTTATGCAGTAAATCTTCTTTAAATTTTTCGCCTGGATTCGGGTATTTATTGAGCTCTATAGTCCTTTTGCTAATGTAATGCTTAATAAAGCCATCTCTTTTCTCTTTTGGTAAAGCTGATTGATGTTTTTCGTAATCAGCAACGGTGGTATCTTTTACTTTCCAATTTCCACCCCAATTATTCTTCTTCTTTTTCTTTCCAGTAAATAAATTAATGTCTGTATCAGTATTATTACTACTATCTTTTTTAATGTCTTCTTTTGCTGCTTTTATAATGCTATCTCTTACTGTACTTTTCAATGGTACATACTTCATTGCTTCTTCTATACCTTTAATTTTCTCGGCTTGCAAGCTATCTACTTCTTTTGGAGAAAGTTTCTTATCGGTAGAAGTAGGTTTCTTTTCTTCTTCTTTCTCATTAGGCTTGTTGCCACTAAGAATAACTAAGAAGAAAACAATACTGATAAAAATGTATAAACGAATAGGATGAATTGAAGACATTCTTTTGCCTGCAACATATTCCTTTGTTAGTTTACCAGGTTTTAAGAGTAAAGGACCTATAGTGCCAAAAAATTTATGTTCAAAGTGAAAGTAATCTGCAACCGCATGAGTTACCATATGAAAGGCATCCTCTTTGGTAACTATATTTTCTTGTCCACAATGTGTACAAAATTTTTCTTCAACTACATGACCACAATTAAGGCAATCTTTTTCTTTTCTGTGTTTGATGGATGACATTTATGTAAGGGAGATTGTAATTTTAATGACTGATTGCTTCAATTGCCTCTGCTTCGGCTCTATTATGTTTGTGTTTAAAGAAAATGATAAACAAAACAGTAATAATTAGTGCATATATAGTAAATGAAAGCCATATGTTATGCCAATCTTTCATATTTATGGCCTTATCAAAAGTTCCATTATCTAAAATTTTAACACCTTGGGTTTTTACAAATGCTAATAAATGGCTATTTGTAGGTTCTGACCCAACAAACTTTGAGGTAGCATCAATATCTGTAAATGTTTTAGTGAAGTATTTATCAATCATCCAACCAGATACTAAACTTCCGAATACAGCACCAAAACCGTTGGTCATCATCATAAATAATCCTTGAGCCGAAGAACGAGTTTTAGCAGTTGTGGCAGTTTCTACAAATAATGAACCTGATATGTTAAAGAAATCGAATGCCATTCCATAAACAACGCATGACATAATAATCATCCATAAATTACCAGCTGGATCACCATAGGCGAATAATCCAAAACGGAAAACCCATGCTAACATTGCAATAACCATTACTTTTTTAATGCCAAATCGTTTTAAGAAAAATGGAATAGCCAAGATAAAAAGCGTTTCAGAAATCTGAGAGATAGACATGATAATTGTAGAATATTTCACTACAAATGAATCTACATATTTAGGAAAATGTTTAAACTCATCTAAAAAGACATCTCCATAAGCATTCGTTAATTGTAATGCACCCCCTAAAAACATTGAAAAAACGAAGAACAAAGCCATTTTATAGTTGGTAAATAATTTAAACGCTTCTAGTCCAAGTTTTTTGGCAAACGTGGTTTTCTCATCAATAAGTTTTGATGGTTTACATTGAGGCAAGGTTAAAGCATAAATACCTAAACCCAAAGCGCCAATACCAGCTATGTAAAATTGATAAGCACTTGCTTTACTACCTGTTAAATTCGTAATCCACATGGCAGCAATAAAACCTACAGTCCCCCAAACACGTATTGGTGGAAAACTCTTTACCAAATCTACATTGCTTGATTTTAATGTGGTGTAAGAAATAGAATTACTTAGTGAGATTGTTGGCATATAAAAGCACATCGCCAGCATCATTACCCAGAAAAAAGCATTAGGACTTTCAACTTGTGGAATATAAAATAAAACGCAAGCATATAATATATGAAGAATAGCATACAATTTTTCAGCGTTTATCCATTTGTCGGCGATAATACCTGTAATTGTAGGCATAAACAAAGAAGCAAAACCCATGGTAGCGAAAATTGCTCCAAATTGTGTACCATCCCATTGTTTAGTACCAAACCAATAATTTGCAATTGTAATTAGCCATGCACCCCACACAAAAAATTGCATGAAACTCATGATGGTTAAGCGAAACTTGATATTCATATAAGTTTAGTTTTGTTTTTTCGGTAATTAATGTAGCTTTTGTTATCCTTAAGAGGGCTAAAGCTGTTTAGTTAAAAGCAGCTGTAAGTTATAATTATTTTGAAACAATAACTATATACATTGTGAAATTGTGGAAAGAGAGGGGATTGTTTATTTTTTAACTAGCTGCAGGTAATTATTAGCTAGAATTTCTTTTGTTTAATTCATCTCTAATACGAGCTGCTTTTTCATATGCTTCTTCTGCTAATGCTTCTTCTAGTTTTTGTTGTAATTCTTCATCAGATAAAGATTGATAACCAGAAACCGGAATAGAAGTTTGCATATCTTCAGAACTATGTTCTTTTGCAATAGAATCAATGTTTTCTAAAAACAGAAAATCATTACCTTCAATTACAATTCCAGCAGAAGATAAAATAAATTCATAGGTGTAAATTGTTGCATTAAATCGTACCGCTAAAGCGATTGCATCTGATGTACGAGCATCAATTTCTTGAGTGGTTTGACCATCAGTACAAATTAATTTGGCAAAGAAAACCCCGTCAACTAAGTTGTAAATAATGATTTCTAAGATTTCGATATGATACGTTTGCGCAAATGTTTTAAAAAGATCATGCGTTAAAGGACGAGTAGGAGTCATCTTTTCAATTTCTATCGCAATAGCTTGTGCCTCGAAAGCACCAATAATAATTGGCAAACGTCTACGACCATTTACTTCACCTAAAACAAGTGCATAAGCCCCAGATTGGGTTTGACTATATGATAAACCTACTATATCGAGTTTTACTTTTTTCATAGTTTGATAAGCCTATAAGGCTTTTAACCTTATAGGCATAATAATGTTTGTAAAACTATCCTTTGTGTGCTTTTAAAGCGGTAATAATTTTTGGAACAACTTCAAAAGCATCACCAACAATACCATAATCTGCAACTTTGAAGAAAGGAGCTTCTGGATCTTTGTTAATTACTACAATAACTTTTGAGGAGCTTACTCCAGCTAAATGCTGAATGGCGCCAGAAATACCAATAGCGATATACAAATTAGGACTAATTGCAATTCCCGTCTGACCAACGTGTTCAGAATGTGGTCTCCAATCTGCATCAGAAACTGGTTTAGAACATGCAGTTGCCGCACCTAAAAGTTCAGCTAACTCTTCGATCATTCCCCAATTCTCTGGACCTTTTAAACCTCTACCTGCAGAAACAACTAATTCTGCATCTGGTAATGAAATTTTATTGGTGGCTCTTACAATTTCTTTAACAATTGCAGTTAAATCTGTTGGTTTAATTTCTGGACTGAAATTCTCAATTGTTGCATCAGCAGCATTTTCCTTTACACCAAAAGCATTCGGGTTTAAAGCTATTACTTTGTTATCAGATGTTAACGTAGTAATTGCAAAAGCTTTACCAGAGAAAGCCGTTTTCTTAACAGAAAATCCACCATCAAAGTTTGGTAATTCTACAGCTCCGTCAACTAAACCTGCTTTAAGTTTTACTGCAATACGTGGCGCTAATCCTTTACCAGAGAAAGAGTTAGATAAAACAATAAGATTTGCATTTTCTTTTTTAGCAGCTTCTGCAATTACTGAAGCATACGCTTGATTTACAAAGTTCTTTAGTTGATCTGCTTCAACATTTAATACTTTAGATGCACCATATTTACCTAATTCTTTCAATTCGCTGTCGGAAACATTACCGATAGAAATTGCGGTTAGATTTGTATTTTGATTATCGGCGATAGCTTTTGCATAAGAAACTGCTTCAAAAACAGATTTCTTAAATTTACCATCGGCTTGTTCTACATATACTAATACTGACATATATTTTATTTCTAATCCCTAATGGGAAGATTTGAATTTTAATTATTTGATAGAATGCTCTCTGAAACTAGATTGCTTTAGCTTCTGTATGCAACAAAGTGATTAATTCTTCTGCATTTTCTGCTGGTATTAATTTAACAGCACCGCGAGGAGCAGGAGTTTCAAATTTTGCAACCTTACCAAGTTCTTCAATGGCTACAGCTTCTACAACTGTTAAAGGTTTTGTTCTTGCAGACATAATTCCTCTCATATTTGGAATTTTTGCTTCAGCCGTACCTTCTGCGCAACTAGCAACAAATTTACCGGTTACCGAAACTACTTCTTTACCACCTTCAATCTCTCTTTCTATAGTTGCTGTTGTTCCATCAAAGTCTAATTTTTTGATAATAGAAATAGATGGAATATCTAAAAACTCACCAATCATTGCGGCAACTTGAGAACCATTGTAATCTATAGATTCTCTTCCACATAAGATCATGTTAAAATCGTTTGCTTTTGCATATTCTGCAATTTGAAAAGCTGTGAAATAAGCATCTCTTGGTGCAGCATTCACTCTCACTGCATCATCAGCTCCAATTGCCAATGCTTTTCTGATGGTTGGTTCAGTAGCGCTTTCACCAACATTAATCACCGTAACAGTTCCTTTTCCACCTTCGCATAATTCTATCGCTCTTGATAAGGCAATCTCATCATAAGGATTTACAATAAATTGCACACCTGCAGTATTGAATTGTGTATTATCGTTGGTAAAAGTTATTTTTGTAGTCGTGTCGGGCACATTACTGATACAAACTAATATTTTCATACGTTTACATTTGTTTTTAAAGGTAATGAACCTATAATTTAGTTATTTTACTAAGGATAGATTCTTTAAATTGTCTTTGTGCAAATCTAATTAAAAAAGCAGGGATTTAAAATGCAAAACACACGATTAGCCAAGTTATTGGAATTTTTGGAGAACGAACCTAACGATCCCTTTATATTATACGCTTTAGCGACTGAATATAATTCATTAAATGACACTGAGAATGCATTTGCCTATTATTTGAAACTCGTTAATGAACATCCTACTTACATAGGAACCTATTATCATTTAGGTAAATTATACGAAAAACACAATCAAAAAGATAAAGCAATTGAAATTTATCAAAAAGGAATTGCCGCAGCTAGAGCAAAAAGAGATATGCATGCACTTTCTGAATTACAAGGTGCTTACAATTCTGCAGCTGGTTTAGATTATGAAGATGACTAATTGAAAATCCCTTGGCAAAAAGACAACTCTTATTTATTAGGAATGTAATCTTTTTTACATTTACCGCTTTTGGAGGCGCACAGGCTCATATTTCTCTTTTGTTAAGATATTTTGTTAACAATACACACTTCATTTCTGAAGAAGAGTTATTAGAATTAAATGCATTGGCGCAGGTTTTACCAGGTCCGGCCTCTACACAAACATTAGTTGGTATTGGCTATAAAGTAGGTGGCTTAAAACTTGCTATTCTTACTTTTTTAATTTGGATTATACCATCTGCTGCAATCATGACATTAGCAGCCATCAGCTATGCTATGCTTGATCAAAAGCAACAGTTTATTGAGATTTTGAAATTTATACATCCAATCGCATTAGGTATTGTGGCTTATGGAGCCTATAATTTGGGCAGAAAAGTTTTAATAAATGAAGTAGCTATATTTTTAGCTTTTGGTGCAGTAGTCGCTACATTGGTTTTAAGAAATGCATATGTATTTCCGCTAGCAATTTTAATAGGAGGGATGGTTTCATCAGCAATTGGAACACCAACCGATGAAGCGCAAATTAGAGTGCGATTATTTGCAAATATTAACCCTAGAAAATTATCCTATTTTATTGGCGTATTGCTTTTTATGGCAATGTTAGGCGCAATTATTAACAGAACTTCTCCTTTCAGTTTGCCGATTAGGTTATTCGAAAATTTTTATCGTAACGGAATTTTTGTATTCGGAGGTGGGCAAGTTTTGGTGCCTTTAATGTTTACAGAGTTTGTAGAGATGAAGCATTATTTATTGCAATCTGATTTTATTTCAGGTTTTGCTGTACAACAAGTTTTGCCAGGTCCAACATTTTCTTTTACAAGTTATCTGGGTGCATTAAGTATGAAACAAGGGGGATATGGTATTTCAGGGCAAGTTCTTGGTGGTGCTTTAGCTGTTTTAGGAATTAACTTACCAGGACTAATTTTAGTATTATTTATTGTTCCTTTTTGGGATGATTTGAAAAAAATTACCAGAATTAAATATTCCTTAGCTGGAATAAATGCAGTAAGTGTAGGTTTTATTATAGCAGCGTTTTTATTGCTCATCAAACCAATGGAATTTCAAGTATTACCTATATCTATCCTAATATCAACCTTTTTGATTTTAAATTTTACTAAAATTAGTCCACCTTTTATTATTTTGGCAGGAATACTTTTAGGCTTTTTTATTTAAAAAGGTGCATCTTCATCAGAGAAATCATCCATTTTAGATGGTCTGATAATTACGTTTCCAGAAGATTTTTCGAAGTTTTGAGATGGCATGATTTGGCTTTCAGAAGAAAAAGTATTCTGTGGCATAAAGTTTTCTTCCAGATCAGCAAATTTCACGTATTTACCAATAAAGCGAAGTGGAACAATTCCAGTTTCACCATTACGGTGTTTCGCAATAATTACTTCACCAATACCAGCTTGCGAACGACCATTTTCATCTTCTGTAATACCATAATACTCAGGACGATATAAGAACAATACCATATCGGCATCTTGCTCAATGGAACCAGATTCACGTAAATCTGATAACAATGGACGTTTACCGTTTTGACCAGGTCTATTTTCTACAGCTCTACTTAATTGCGACAGCGCTAAAACAGGCACTTCTAATTCTTTTGCTACAGATTTTAAAGCTCGTGAAATACTACCAATCTCTTGTTCACGATTACCACCACCCCCTTGACCTTCGCCTTTACCATGCATTAACTGCAAGTAATCGACGATTACCATTTGTATATCGTATTGCGATTTTAAACGACGACATTTTGCTCTGAATTCGAAAATATTTAAAGCGGGGGTATCGTCAATTAGGAGAGGTGCTTCTGTTAAAGTTCCAATTTTGCTGTGTAATTGTTGCCATTCCCATTCTGCTAAATTACCTTTTCTAATTTTCTCTTGTTCAATTTCGGTTTCACCAGATATTAAACGATTAACCAGCTGAACAGATGACATCTCTAATGAGAAAACAACTACAGGTTTTTTAAAATCTACTGCTGCATTACGAGCACAAGTAAGTACGAAAGCCGTTTTACCCATCGCTGGTCTTGCTGCAATAATTACCAAATCAGATTTTTGCCAACCACCTGTAATTCTATCCAAATCTGTAAAACCAGATGGAACACCAGTTAAACCATCTGTTTTTGTACGTAATTCTTCAAGTGTAGCTAAAGATTGCTTGATAATTTCGTCCATTTTCTGTGTATCTCTACGCAAATTATTTTGGGCGATATCGAATAAGTTTTTTTCAGCATGATCTAACAAATCGAAAATATCAGTAGTATCTTCGTAAGCATTAGTAATAATCTCAGTCGATATTCTAATCAACTCACGTTGAATATATTTTTGGGAAATTATACGAGCATGGTATTCAATATTTGCAGCAGATGCAACGCGATTGGTTAAGTTAGTAATGTAATAAGCACCACCAACTATTTCTAATGTGCCTTGTTGGCGCATTTCTGAAGTAACTGTTAAAATATCTACAGGTTTAGATTTTTGAAATAATTGTTGTATCGCTTCAAATATCTTTTTATGTGCTTCTGCGTAAAATACTTCAGGCTTTAAAATATCGATAACGGTTGATAAAGCATCTTTTTCTAACATCAATGCACCTAAAACAGCTTCTTCCAAGTCTATTGCTTGAGGCGGTATTTTGCCCATTGTATTCATAGAAGTAGTTAATCTGCTTTTTCTTGCTGAAGTTGAAAATTTTCCTTGCCCTTGTGGTTCGTTATCGGTAATCATACCAACAAAAATATACAAAAGAAAGATTGAATTTCTAAATCTTTTTAAACAAGCTGTGAATTAACTTGTTGCATTTTTTAATTGTTTTAACATCTTTTATTTTTTTCTAAACAATTAAATGTTAATAAGCATGTAAACTATTCGCCATAGAAATTTATTTAAATTACTTTTGCAACAGATTAAAAAGCATGGATAATTTTAGAAGACCACAACGCGTAAAAGAGAATAACGAATTTGTTTTTGGCATAAGAGCTGTAATTGAAGCGATTAAAGCTGGGCGAGATATTGAAACAATTTATCTGCAACGTGGCTTAACTGGCGATTTGTTCACAGAACTAAAAACTTTACTTCATGGTACGTTAATCCCTTTAAATTCTGTTCCAGTTGAGAAACTAAATAGAATGTCTCAAAAAAATCATCAAGGTGTAATTGCAGTGATTTCTCCAATAACATATCAAAACATTGAGGATATTATTCCTTCCGTTTTTGAAAAAGGAGAAACCCCATTAATTTTGATTTTAGATAGCGTGACGGATGTTCGTAATATGGGCGCAATTGCTCGTACAGCAGCTTGTGTTGGTGTACATGCTATTGTAGTTCCATTAAAAAATGCAGCTCAAATTAATGCTGATGCTATAAAAACATCTGCTGGTGCTTTATTCAGTATTCCTATTTGTAGACATGATAATTTGCGTAAAATATGCTTGTTTTTACAAGATAGTGGATTACAAATTGTAGCATGTACTGAAAAAACGAATGATTTAATTTATGCTCCAGATTATACCATGCCAACCGCAATTGTAATGGGTTCTGAAGATGAAGGAATTTCAAACGATTTATTACGCGTGGCAAATCACTTAGCTAAAATACCAATGGCAGGAAAAATTGAATCGCTGAATGTTTCAGTTTCTGCTGGTGTAATATTGTATGAAGCGGTTAGGCAGAGAAACTCTTAAATCTCCTAAATAGGAATTATCTTTCAGAAAATATTTTCAAATAAAAAAGGAGCAGATTCAAATCTGCTCCTTTTTTATTTACACTATATATGAATCCCATTTAGGGGATTTGGAGTTAAATAAATTTGTTCCCGAATTTAGATTTTACATCTGCTACAATATTTTTTACATTTTGCTCTTCAGAACGTGGACAAATTAATAAAGTGTTATTTGATTCTACCACAATGTAATTGTGTAAACTTTGTAAGATGACTAATTTTTCGCCTGGCACATTTACCATACAGTTAGACGAATCAAACATCATTACTTGATCTGAAGGAATAACTGCATTACCTACATAATCTTTCTCAGCCATTTCGTAAATAGAAGCCCAAGTTCCAAGGTCAGACCAACCAAAGTCTGATGGAAGAACATACACATTATCGGCTTTTTCCATTATAGCAAAATCAATAGAAATATTTGTGCATTGCAAATAAGCGTTTGCAATAAATTCTACCTCATTAGCAGTGCTATAAAATGAATTTCCTTGCTGGAAAATCTCATGCATATCTGGTAGATGCTTTTCAAAAGCATGATTAATAGCTTTAGCTGACCAAATGAAAATACCAGCATTCCATAGAAAATCCCCACTTTTAATAAATGATTGTGCAAGTTCTAAGTTGGGTTTTTCTGTAAAAGTTTTCACTTTATGTATGCCGTCATCTGATTTTAAAACTTCATCAACATACTGAATATAACCGTATCCCGTATCTGGTCTATTTGGTTTAATTCCTAAAGTAATTAAGCAATTATTTTTAGATGCTGCATCCATAGATTGCTCAATAGCTTTAATAAAGCCTTTTTGGTTTGCAATAGTATGATCTGAAGGTGCAACTACAATAACTGCATTGGGATTGATTTTAGCAATTTTCATCGAACCGTAAGCAATGCATGGTGCTGTGTTACGCATAATTGGTTCAGCTAAAATTTGATCATCCTTTATTGCTGGGAGTTGGTCTTTAATTAAATCAACATAAATTTCATTAGTTACAATAAAGATATTTTCTGGTGGACAGATCTGTAAAAATCTATCATATGTACTTTGAATAAGGGTTTTACCAACACCAAAAAAATCTATAAACTGTTTGGGAAATCCTGTTCTGCTTACTGGCCAAAAACGGCTACCTACACCGCCAGCCATAATTAATGCGTAGTTATTTTTATTCATGTACTACAAAGATAATTTAAATTAAATAATGCCCTCTTGTAAAAGGTCATGTAAATGTACCATTCCGTAATAAGTATCACCGGTGGTAACCAATAATTGAGTAATATTGTTTTGTTTGATTAATTCTAGAGCTAATAACGCTAACTCATCTTTGTCAATTCTTTTCGGATTAGTACTCATTAAATCTGCAGCAGTTATATTTTCAATATTCGTATGTTTTTCCAACATCCTTCTAATATCTCCATCTGTTATTACTCCTAAAATTTTATCATTGGCTATAACAACAACTGCACCTAAACGGTTTTTGCTAATTTCAATAATTACATCTTTTACAGAAGCTGAAGGAGAAATGCTAGGTTTTTCATTTTTAGCTGCTAAATCGCCAACTTTTAAGTATAGACGTTTTCCTAAAGATCCACCAGGATGGTAGCGAGCAAAATCCTCTGTATTAAACTCTCTTTCTTCTAGCAAACAAATGGCTAATGCATCGCCCATGGCTAATTGTGCAGTTGTACTTGTAGTGGGAGCTAAATTATGAGGACAAGCTTCTTTATCAACAGTTGTATTTAAAATTAAATCAGCCTGTTTGGCTAAATCAGAATCTAATGAACCTAACATGCCTATTAATAAATTACCAGATTGTTTTAAAAGAGGGGCTAAGAGTTTAATTTCAGGAGTATTTCCGCTTTTAGATAAACAAATTACAATATCATCCTTTTGGATCATTCCTAAATCTCCATGAACAGCGTCAGCTGCATGCATAAAAATTGCAGGGGTACCGGTTGAGTTAAATGTAGCTACAATTTTTTGAGCAATAATTGCACTCTTACCTATTCCAGTTACAATTACGCGTCCATTGCTCTTTAAAATAGCATGTACAACTTTTACAAAATCATCGTTAATGTGTTGTAAAAGGTTTAAAATAGCTTCTGATTCTAACTTTAAAGTTGAAATAGCTGTTTCGATAATAGATTTTTTACTTTTCAAAGAGAATTTATTAGTATATTGATGCTTTAATTACTGCAAAATTATGTTATTTTGAACAATAATAGCACAGAATATTTGATACAAAAAATGGACGTGAAAAAGTCGTTGTTTGATAATTTGCAAACTTTCTTTGGTTTCGATAATTTTAAAGGAGATCAAGAGTCAATAATTACCAATGTTTTAGAAGGAAAAAATACGTTCGTAATTATGCCAACTGGCGGAGGTAAATCCATATGTTACCAATTGCCAGCATTAATGAGTGAGGGTACAGCCATTGTAATTTCTCCACTAATTGCATTAATGAAGAACCAAGTAGATCAATTAAGAGCATTTGGTGGAAGTGATAGTATTGCACACTTTCTTAATTCATCCTTAAATAAAACAGAAATTACTCAGGTTAAGAGTGATTTATTAGATGGGCAAACGAAATTATTATATGTTGCTCCAGAATCGTTAGCTAAACAAGAAAACATTGATTTTTTAAGATTGCTTAAGATTTCTTTTGTTGCTGTAGATGAAGCACATTGTATTTCTGAATGGGGCCATGATTTTAGACCAGAATACCGTAAAATAAGACAAGTAATTACAGGTTTAGGTGAGGAAATTCCAATTATAGCGTTAACTGCTACTGCAACTCCTAAAGTACAACAAGACATTATAAAAAACCTGCAAATGACTGATGCAACATTGTTTAAATCGTCATTCAATCGGCCAAATTTATTTTATGAGATTAGACCTAAGCGGGATGTCATTAAAGAAATCATTAGATATATTAAATATAACACAGGTAAATCTGGGATTATTTATTGTTTAAGTCGTAAAAAGGTAGAGGAAGTTGCCGAGAGTTTAAATCTAAACGGAATTAAGGCTTTGCCATACCACGCAGGATTGGAGCCTAAAGTTAGAGCAGAAACTCAAGATAAATTTTTGATGGAAGATGCCGAGGTAATTGTAGCTACAATTGCTTTTGGGATGGGAATAGATAAACCCGATGTACGTTTTGTAATCCACCATGATATTCCGAAAAGTATGGAAGGCTATTATCAAGAAACTGGTAGAGCTGGTAGGGACGGTGGAGAAGGTGTTTGTTTAGCTTTTTATGCTCAGAAAGATGTAGATAAGCTAGCTAAATTTATGAAAGATAAACCTGTTTCAGAACGTGAAATAGGTACTCAGATTTTAAAAGAAGTAATTGATTATGCCGAATCTGGCGTATGCCGAAGAAAGCAGATATTACATTATTTTGGAGAAAACTTTAATGAAACAGGTTGTAATTGCATGTGTGATAATTGCAAAAAACCAAAGCAATTATTTGAAGCGGAAGAGCATTTATTAACTTTCCTTAAATTAATCGAATCTACAGGCGAAAAATTTGACGATACTCATTTACTGAACATTTTTATGGGAAGTGAAACGGCGCAAACTATCGCTTATGAACAAAATAAACTACCAGAATTTGGCTTAGGTAAAGAAGATGGTGAAATCCTCTGGAAATCGTTAATTAGGCAAGCTGTATTAAATAATTTCGTTTCAAAAGATATTGATAATTACGGTTTATTGCGCTTAACTAAAAGTGGTAAAGAGTTTATTGAAAACCCTTACAGCTTAAAATTCATTTTAAATGAACTCATAGAAAGCGCAGCTGATGATGATGAAGATGATGTAAAACATGGAACTGGTGCTTTAGATGCACAGCTACTAGGTTTACTAAAAGATCTACGTAAGAAAATTGCTAAGCAAAAAAATGTTCCCCCATTTGTGGTTTTTCAAGACCCATCATTAGAAGAAATGTGTACTCATTATCCTATTGCAATGGATGAACTGAAACAAATTTCTGGTGTAGGACATGGTAAAGCTTTAAAATTCGGTGGACCATTTATCGAACTTATAAAAAAATACGTAGAAGATAATGATATAGAAAGACCAATTGATTTGGTGATTAAAACCCAAGCAAATAAATCTGCTTTAAAAGTTTCTATCATCCAAAACATTGATAGGCAGATTGGTTTAGAAGATATTGCTCGATCAAAAGGCATTACGTATTTCGATATTTTAAAAGAAGTTGAAGCTATTGTTAATTCAGGCACAAAACTAAATTTGGGCTATTTTGTTGATGAAGTAATTGATGAAGATAGACAAGATGAAGTATTCGATTATTTTAGATCGGCCGACAACGATTCGATAGACGAAGCCCTAAGCGATTTAGGTGAAAGCGATTATACTCGCGAAGAAATACAATTAATGCGGATTAAATTCATGTCCGAATTAGGAAACTAGATATAACAAAATCCTTTAAGGATAAATATTACTATGATTAACTTTTCTATAGATAAATTAAAACATACCGATTCTAATAATTTCTTTTTAATGGCTGGGCCTTGCGCTATTGAAGGCGAAGACATCGCTTTGCGCATTGCTGAAAAGATAGTTTCACTTACAGATAAGCTAAATATTCCTTACATTTTTAAAGGTTCGTATCGTAAAGCAAATCGAAGTAAAGGAAGTTCTTTTACAGGTATTGGCGATGAAAAAGCATTAAAAATTCTAGAAAAAATAGGTAAAACATTTGATGTGCCTACAGTAACCGATATTCACGAAAGTAAAGAAGCAGCTATGGCTGCAGCGTATGTTGATGTATTGCAAATTCCTGCTTTTTTGTGCAGACAAACAGATTTATTAATTGCAGCTGCAGAAACTGGAAAAGTTGTCAATGTTAAAAAAGGTCAGTTTTTATCTGCTGGTTCAATGAAGTTTGCAGTTGATAAAATCATAGATTCAGGAAATAATAGAGTGGTATTAACCGATAGAGGAAATACATTTGGTTATCAAGATTTAATTGTGGATTACAGAGGGTTACCAGAAATGCAAAGTTTTGGTGTACCAGTAGTAATGGATTGTACACATTCTTTACAACAACCTAATCAGAGTAGTGGTGTAACTGGTGGCAAACCAGAATTGATTACAACTATTGCAAAAGCAGCAATTGCAGTAGGAGCAGACGGTTTATTTATAGAAACTCACCCAGATCCAGCCAATGCTAAATCAGATGGTGCTAATATGTTAAATTTAGCTTTGCTAGAAGAATTATTGGTGAAACTGATAAGAGTTAGGCAAGCTATTTTATAGTTAAACTCTGTGGTAATCTGCACGCCAATTTTTTATAGCCATTTTAATTTCTTTTACGGATAATTTTTCAGCGACAGCTTTATCTACTAGATTTAAAAATTCACCATTTGACGCAAAACGTAACGCGATAATTTGTCCCATTCTTAATTCTGCAGGTAGTAGTTTGCCTGTTAATGAAAAATAACGCAGGTTTTCTTCTGCTCTAATCGCTCTATCTTGGGCTTTTATAGCAAAGCTTCGGCTGTACCAAAACAATAAGCCTATAGCAATAAATAAAATCAAAATTAATAAAGCATTATGCAGATTTAAATTTGTGGTGTTTAAGGCATGAAAAATACCAATACTTGCACCTAATAAACCTACAATAATTAATATGCCTAACACAAAGTGAAATCCGGGTACAAAGCGAGTATGGTTTTTGAAATTTTGTTCCATTATAAGTTAAACTTTAATAATTGTAAATTCTGTTCTTCTATTTTGTTGTCTACCTTCTTCAGTAGTATTGTCTGAACGTGGCTTGGTTTCCCCGTAACCTTTAAATGTAAGTCTTTTTTTGTCTATTCCATTATTAATTAAATAATCATAAACTGCTTTTGCTCTATTTTCAGACAATTTTTCATTTTCTTTTGCCACACCAACATTATCGGTATGACCTTGTATTTCAATTGAAATGTTTTCATACTTTTTAAGTAATTCTGTGAGAAGGTTTAATTCCACAATTGAAGGTGGTAAAAGCTCGTATTTATTGGTATCGAAGAAGATATTTTTTAAAACAACATCACTACCAACCTTTAGTTTATCTAACAGGATTTCAATTTGATATGGTTGATTAGCATTCTCCTGACTTAACGCAAAGTGTTGTGAATTAAATAAATAACCATCGGATTCTACATTAAAAGAATATTCACTTCCAATAGGCATTACCGCTAAAAAATCTCCTGTTTCTTTTGATGTAAAATCATTAAAAACGGGCGTATTTGTTTGTAGATCTATAATCAAAACATTTGCTTCCAATAACTTCTTCGTTTCTTTATCTCTAACAATTCCTTTTACATAAGTTACAGGTAAAGGCTTTACTTTTTCTGGAAGTTTAAAATGATAAATATCTAAATCGCCAAAACCACCACCTTCTATATTTGAAGAAAATAATCCTTCTAATCCGTCAGCGCTAACAATTAAGCCAATTTCTTCATTAAATGTATTAATTGGATAACCAAGATTAATTGGCGTTGAAAATTCTCCATTATCAGCTATGCGACTATAAAAAATATCTTTATTTCCGAAACCTGGCCAACCGTCTGATGAGAAATAGAGCGTTTTACCATCTGCATGTATAAATGGAGTATTTTCATCATAAGGAGTATTGATTTTAGGTCCTAAATTTACTGGATCAGTCCATTTGCCTTCGTCTGTTAAATTACTTTTCCAAATATCATAACCTCCAATTCCACCTGGGCGATTACTTACAAAATAAAGGGTATTTCCATCTGCACTAATCGATGGTTGTGAATCCCAATATTCAGAATTAATTGTTCTTACTAAATTAATTGCCTTTCCCCATTCATTTCCTTCTTTTCTAGACACATAAATATCACAACGTCCTAAGCCATCAGGGCGATTACAGCCTGTGAAAAATATATATTTACCATCTGGAGAGATAGATTGGGCACCTTCATTAAAATTTGGTGTGTTGATTTTATCACTTAAAGGTTGTGCTTTCTGCCACTCATTTTCCTTTTTTGTCGAAATAAAAAAATCTTCATTTCCATTGGTTACTCTGGTAAATATGAGCGTTTGACCATCAGCAGTTAATGCAGGAAAGTAATCTCGATTTACACTATTTATATAAAAACCCATGTTTATAGGTTCATATTTTGTAGGAGTTTTAATTGCAGTAATTGTAAAATCACAATCTAAAAGGTACTTTTTTGTTTTGATAATAAAATCTTGGTCTGTACCAGTATATTTTTGTTGGAAGAGTAGAAAATTAGCTTTAGCATTTGCATAATCTCCAGAAAGCAGCTCACTTTCTGCTAAAACATAATAAATTCTTGATTCGATAACCGGTGCAGAACTTACAGCTTTGCGGTAATTCTCTTTCGCTTTGGAGTGATTTTTTAATCTACGATAAACATCTCCTAATTGAATATAAGCGAGTTGAAATTTTGGATCAGCTTTTATAGCTTCATCCAAATATTTAATGCCATCATCGTAAATGTTTTGCCTTAAATACTGTTGTGCATCATCAAAATTTTCTTGCGCTTTCTTAATAGTAGAATTTTGTGCGCTTGCAGAAAAAGCTATCCAGCATAAAAAGAAAATCAACAGTTTATTCATCTAAGTCAAGAAATTTGATGTTAGACTAATGTAAATAAAATATCGAATATTATGGAATATTAAGGAATTTATGGGTTTGTAAGGAAATTTCCCATTTTGGATTTGCCATTACATACTCTACAATTAATGGCGTCATTTCTTTGGATTTTGACCATTCGGGCTGCAAATATAATTTACAAGTAGGAGAGACTGTTTCAGCATATTTCTCTGCCCATTCAAAATCACTTTTATTAAAAACAATCACTTTTAATTCGTTTGCAAAAGGCGTGATATCTGGTCTTGGAGCTTTAAATTTTTTTGGAGATAGACAAATCCAATCCCATGAGCCGGAAAGAGGATAAGCACCGGAAGTTTCTATAAAAGTTAAAATGTTTTGTTCTTTCAACTTTTTAGTCAAATAATCCAGATTATAAATTAAGGGTTCGCCCCCTGTTACCACCACTGCTTTTCCTGGAAAAGTATCCGCTTTTGCTACAATATCATCACTTAAAGTAAGGGGGTGTAATTCTGCATCCCAGCTTTCTTTTACATCACACCAATGACAACCTACATCACAACCACCTAAACGAATAAAATAAGCCGCTTTTCCTGTATTAAATCCTTCGCCTTGTATTGTGTAAAATTCTTCCATTAAAGGAAGTAGTGTGCCATCTTCTGGTATATTGTGTGCCATTTCGTAAATTAGAGCGCAAATATACACATTCAAAAAAGCAGAAAAGATGATTTGGGTAAAGGTTTTGTCAAAACAAGAAACTGAAAGAGAAGATTTTGTAGAAATGGCAAATGCCGATGGTAAGAAAATTTGTGTAATTAAACACGCTGGCAAGTTTTCAGCTATTCAAAATACATGTCCTCATGCAGGAGGGATTTTAAGCGGTGGCTGGTGCAAAGAAGGTAATATTGTCTGCCCAATTCATCGCTGGGAATATAATTTAGAGACTGGAAGAGGAGCAGAGGGACAAGGAGACTACATCAATATTTATCCAACAAAGTTGAAAGAAGATGGTTTATATGTGGGCTTTAAGGAAAGCTTATGGAAAAGAATTTTCGGATAATATCCGTATTAACTGTATATCTCTCCTTTAGCTGAGGCCAAAGTATTCTTTAATAAACCAACAATAGTCATTAAGCCTACACCACCTGGAACAGGTGTAATCCACGAAGCCATAGGAGCTACATTATCAAAGTCTACATCACCATATAATTTAAAACCTGATTTAGTTTCTGTAGAAGTTTCTCTGTTAATACCCACGTCAATAATAATTGCACCAGGCTTAACCATATCCTGCTTTACAAAATTCTTTCTGCCGATTGCAGCCACAACGATATCGCCTTGCAAAACCATTTCTTTTAAATTATGAGTTTTACTATGTGTAAGTGTAACTGTACAATTCCCTGGGTTTGCATTTCGAGCCATTAAAATACTCATCGGACTACCTACAATGTTACTTCTACCAACTACAACACAATGTTTTCCTGTAGTATCAATGTTGTAAGCTTGTAGCATTAATAAAATCCCATAAGGTGTTGCAGGAATAAAACAAGGTAAATTGCGCATCATTCTGCCCAAATTCACTGGATGAAAACCATCAACATCTTTACGGTAATCAATAGTTTCAGTCACTTTTTCTGGATCGATATGTTTTGGTAAAGGCAATTGAACAATTAAACCATCTACATCCGCATCTTTATTAATCTCTTCAATTTTAGCTAATAATTCTGCTTCAGTAACTGAGTTATCATATCTAAACAATGAAGATTTAAAACCAACTTTCTCGCAATTCTTCATCTTGCTAGCCACGTAAGTTTCGCTACCACCATCGTTACCAACTAATATAGCAACCAAATGAGGTTTACGTCCAGTTTGTGCTAAAAAAGCAGCTGCTTCTGCCGCGATTTCTGTTTTTATCTTTTCTGATGCGAATTTGCCGTCGAGTAGCTGCATTGATTTAACTATTAATCTAATTTTAAAACTGCCATAAATGCGGATTGTGGAATTTCTACGTTTCCAACTTGGCGCATACGTTTTTTACCTTTTTTCTGTTTTTCCAATAGCTTACGTTTACGAGAAATATCACCACCGTAACATTTAGCAGTAACATCTTTACGTAAAGCGCTTAAAGTTTCACGAGCAATAACTTTTGCACCGATTGAAGCTTGAATTTTAATCTCAAATTGTTGACGAGGTATTAATTCTCTCAACTTTTCACAGATTTTTTTACCAAAGTCATAAGCATTGCTACGGTGAATTAATGATGATAATGCATCAACAGGTTCATCGTTTATTAACATATCTAAACGTACCAAATCAGATTTACGGTAACCAACTTGGTGATAATCGAAAGAAGCATAACCTTTTGAAATGGTTTTCAATTTATCGTAAAAATCGAATACAATTTCGCCCATTGGCATTTCAAAAACTAATTCAACTCTATCAGATGTTAAATAAGATTGATTGATGATTGTTCCTCTTTTCTGAATACAAAGTGACATTACTGGTCCAACAAAATCTGCTTTGGTAATGATATTTGCTTTGATAAATGGTTCTTCAACAGAATCTAATTTACTTGGATCAGGTAAATCAGATGGATTATTTACGAAAATTTCGTCTCCTTTGGTGGTATGCGCAATGTAAGATACGTTGGGAACTGTAGTAATTACCGTCATATCGAACTCACGCTCCAAGCGCTCTTGAATAATTTCCATGTGTAGCATTCCTAAGAAACCACAACGGAAACCAAAGCCAAGTGCTGCAGAACTTTCTGGCTCAAAAACGATAGAAGCATCATTTAGTTGCAACTTGTGCATTGCTTCACGTAATTCTTCAAATTCGTCTGTATCCACAGGATAAATACCAGCAAATACCATTGGTTTTACTTCCTCAAAACCTTGAATTGCCTCTAATGATGGTCTTGCTACGTTAGTAATCGTATCTCCAACTTTAACTTCACGAGCTTCTTTAATTCCAGAAATAATATAACCAACATCTCCAGTTTTTACGGAATTTCTTGGCGACATATCCAGTTTCAAAATACCAACCTCATCAGCTAAATATTCCTTACCTGTATTTATGAATTTTACTTTATCACCTTTTTTAATTTCGCCATTAACAACTTTATAATAAGCGATAATACCTCTAAATGAGTTAAATACACTATCAAAAATCAAGGCTTGTAGTGGTGCTTCAGGATCACCAACTGGTGCAGGAACACGGTCCACAATTGCTTGCAAAATTTCAGGAATTCCCATTCCGGTTTTACCAGATGCAGGAATAATTTCTTCTCTTTTACAACCAATTAAATCAATAATTTGATCTTTTACTTCTTCAGGCATAGCGCCAGGCAAATCCATTTTATTTAAAATTGGAATGATTTCTAAATCATGCTCCAATGCTAAATAAAGATTAGAAATTGTTTGGGCCTGTATACCTTGCGATGCATCTACAATTAACAATGCGCCTTCGCAAGCCGCAATAGAACGAGATACTTCGTAGCTAAAATCAACGTGTCCAGGAGTGTCAATTAGGTTGAAATTGTACTCTTGGTCATCAATTTTGAAATTCATTTGTATAGCGTGACTTTTGATCGTGATCCCACGTTCACGCTCTAAATCCATATTATCAAGCAATTGCGCTTGAGATTCGCGTTGAGAAATCGTCGCTGTATATTCTAATAATCTATCGGCTAAAGTGCTTTTGCCGTGATCAATATGTGCAATTATGCAAAAATTACGTATGTGCTTCATCTTTGCTGCAAAGATAGTTTTTTTAGGCAAAGATTTGAAAAGCAATTTCTGTGGTTTTTTTGCTCATCCAGTCTGGCTTTACGCTATATCTTTTTTGTGCTTCGACAAGCTCGCTATACAAAAAAGTATACCGCTTCAATCCAGTTTAGAGAATGAAAAGTTGTGGTATTATTTCACAGTTATTTCATCGAAAAACGTATGTGCTTTACCACCAACACCTTCATGCCAAGAAGGAAGTACTCCATAGTTTTTAGCAATAATTTTAATGTAGCGGCATTGTGCATCCACTTTAGTAGTTAACTCTTTAATCTGGATAGTATAATCTTTTGCATCTGTGGGAGCTTTTATCGAACCAATTAATTTAAAATCCATATCGTTTCCTGCTATGTAAAACTCTGTTACTGATGGAAAAATAATCCATGCTTGTGTATCTTGTAAAGCACCAACACTTACTGAATTTACGTGTTGCTCTTTGCCTAAATCTAAAATTCCTTCAAAATCTATACCCCAGAAGCCTTGCCAACGATTACCAACCCGCCAGTTTATACCTCCTCTAATACCATCTATAAGTGCATCATTTCCTCCGCCAGTGAAGCTTTTATTAATTTCACTATTGATTTTTATAGTATAGTTAGTTGTAATTTTTTTATAAATAGCTGTACTTACATAACTTGTTTTAAAGCCTTTTTTATAAGCAATTGCTTTAATGGTCAGATCTTTATCGATATTAAAAGGAACACTGTATTTTTTTGAATTTTGAGTAGGTGTAGAGCCATCTATTGTATAATAAATTTCTGCATTTGGTAGGGCAGAAGTAATATTGATTTCAGCTTTATCTTTAAAAGTTTCTTGTGGGCCTTCAATAATTGGATTAGGAACAATCAGATTTTGTGTAATCTTCATTATAGGTTTTTGTAAACTATTCAGATATTTCATATCCGGCGTAGCCGATAAAGAGAAGTTTAAATTTGCACCATTTGATAGATCATTAAAGTTCAAAAATAATTTGTTGTAAGCTTTTCCATTTAAAGAAATGCCTTTGATGTAATAATTTGCATGAGTTTTAGCCGGAGCGGAGATGATGATTTTTTTACCATTCTCTAAACTAATCGTCATTTTTTTAAACCATGGTGTACCGATATTGTAAATGTTGTTTCCAGGAGAAACTGGATAAATTCCCATTGCACTCATCACTAACCAGGCACTCATTTGACCACAATCCTCATTTCCAGCTAAACCGTCAGGCTGATCATGGTATTGCTCATTCATTATTTTATTAATGTAATACTGTGTTTTTTCTGGATGAGAAGTGAAGTTAAACAAATAAGCCATGTGGTGACTTGGTTCATTTCCATGTGCATATTGGCCAATTAAACCTGTAATGTCACTTTGATCGCGACCTGTTAAACCTTGTTTTGTGGTAAATAGTTCGTCCAATTTTTCTTGATAAACTTTTTCTCCACCCATCAAATCCATATGTCCATTTACATCTTGCTGAGTGCTAAAACTATAATGCCAAGAGTTTCCTTCAGTATAATTATTATTTACTTCCGTCGGATTAAAAGGTTTCCACCAACCTCCATTATTTCTAGCTCTAATATGCCCAGTTGATGGATCGTACACATTTTTCCAGTTCTGAGCTCTAGTAATATAAGTTTGGTAATCTGCCTCAGCTCCAATCATTTTTGCAAATTGTGCTACACACCAATCATCATATGCATATTCTACAGTTTTTGATGCGCTTTCATGTTCAATATCAGCTAATACTGCTCCATTATTTGCGTACACATCAATTCCAAACTGTTTACGATTGACAGCATGTTTCATTGCTTCCAATGCCAATTTAGCATCAAAACCTCTAATTCCTTTAGCGTATGCATCTGTTATTACAGGAATGGCATGATTGCCGATCATACAAAAGGTTTCATCATTTGCTAGTGGCCAAATAGGTAATAATCCGCCTTCTTTGTGCATAGCCAAAAACGTTTTAATAAAATCTAGTGTTCGTTTTCTATCAATTAAGGTTAATAAAGGGTTTTCTGTTCTATAGGTATCCCATAAAGAGAAAACACTGTAATATTCGAAGTCTTTTGCAAGGTGTACTTTTTTGTCTAAACCACGGTACCGTCCATCTATGTCCATATATAGATTTGGGTTAAGTAAACTATGATATAAAGCTGTATAAAAAGTAGTTAGTTGTTTTTTATTTGTGCTTTCTGCATCAATTTTTGAAAGCTCCTTATTCCAAACTAATTTTGCTTTAGCTAACGTTTTTGCAAAATCAAAACCATCTTTTTCACTGTTTAAATTTTTTAATGCACCTGCATCATCAACAGCAGAAATGGCTACTTGAGACAATACACTTTCTTGATCAGCCGTTTCAAATTGAATATATACTTTAAGATTTGTGCCTTTTGCTTTCTTTAATCCTGGTTGAACTTCATCATTAATAGCAATGCCATATGATTTAAAAGGTTTATTGTATCGAACATGAAAATACAATTCTTGTCCTTTTGCCCATGAACTTGATTTTCTATATCCTTTGATTTCTCTATCATTTACAATTTCTACCCAACTGTCTAAAACTTTATCGCGATGCTTTAAATCAATAATGATATTAGATTCATTGGATTTTGGATAAGTGAATTGGTATAAACCAGCTCTTCTTGTTGTCGTGATTTCAGCTTTAATCTGATATTTATCTAAAAAAGTGCTGTAATATCCTGGGCTTGATTTTTCGTTTTTCTTTTGAAAAGGAGAGGCGTATTGTTTATTTATAAATTGGGGTTTGCCAACTGTAGGCATGAATAAAAAGTCGCAATAATCTTCAATTCCTGTTCCGCTTAAATGAGTCTGAGAAAATCCATAAATGATATTATCCGTGTAGTGATAACCAGAACAACCATCCCAACCTTCTAATCTTGTGTCAGGGCCAGGTTGAATCATGCCAAAAGGAAGTGCAGGTCCAGGATAAGTGTGGCCGTGTCCTCCAGTTCCAATAAATGGATTAACATATTGATTAAAGTCTTTTTTTGTTTGTGCAAATGTGAGATGCGTTAACAGTAAAAGAGTTAGGAATAGCTTCGAAAATTTCATTTAGATTAATTTGTAGTTGACTTTGATTCAAGTTTTTTCATACGAGAGAATGGATAGCCATTACATCCCTTTTTCGGATTTTGTCTATCTACGTATGCAGTTTGTTCAGCAATGCTATCAGTTTCGGCATCATAAATGGTTAAGCAGAAACCCCATTTCCAAGGTTCCATGCCTGTAAAAGTCATGTAGTCTATTCTAGTATATTTATTAGCATCTGTTTTATTTGCAGCATCGTTTTTAGCAACTAAATATTGTTTCTCAGGATTCCATTTAATAATATGATACTTTGAAGTTGGATTTTGAACCCAAAATGTATCATTTATCGTGTATGTAATTCCGTAATCGTCAATAAAATTGCCTAAAGCAAATTCAGGAGCTTTTGTTTTTGTAGTTTGAGCTTTTATTGATAGCACTAAAACCAAAAAGAATAAGGTTATTTTTATTGTTTTCATTAATTTGATTTTAGTTTTTCTACCATTTGTTTTACTAAACTAGAAGATGTTTGCTCGTATTGATATTCGTCACCATCAGTACTCATTTTACTGGTTTGGTTTATATATTTCATTTTGCTAGCTATTTTAATTCTGGCAGAAGAATGGAAAGCTGTTGCAGCAGTTTTTTCTTTTATTTCTAAGATATTTTGCGGGTTTATTCCTGCTCCAGGCATGATTTCTATCCTTCCATTTGCTTGATCTACTAATTTAGCCAAGGTTTCAATGCCTTTGTATGCATTTTCTTTTCCTCCAGATGATAGAACTCGAACGAAACCCAAATCAATTAAATCTTCTAGTGCTTTTTCTAGATCATTAGCCATATCGAAAGCACGATGAAAAGCCATTGGCATTGGATGAGCTAGTTTAATCAATTCAGCACAACGCTTTTTATCAATAGTACCATTGCCTAAAAGTATGCCAGTTACTACGCCATTACAACTTAAAGCTTTACAGATTTTTATATCTTCTTTCATTATCTCAAATTCTTCATCACTATACAAAAAATCTCCACCACGTGGACGTATAATTGGCCAAACTTGAATATTTAGTTTTTCTTTACACAATTTGATTTGAGCATAACTAGGTGTAGTACCACCTTCTGCCATATTTTCACATAGCTCAACACGAATTGCGCCGCCATTTTCCGCAGCTAAAGCTGATGTAATTGAGTTAGCGCAGACTTCTAATCCTAGGTTTTTCATCCCGCTAGTAATAGCTTTTCCCTTTGATGACTAAATCTTGTTTTTGGCTATCACAAACCGCATAACTAAATCCTTTTTGAATAGCATAGGCTCCGTATTCACCTTTTTTATTCATGGCTAAAAAGCCAACTTGTATGGTTTTTGCAGTTTCTGGTTTCTTTTTGATGATACGCATTACCGCTTCTTTACAGGCTTCTTCTGGACTGTAACCTTGTCGCATTAATTCAACTACTAAAAAAGAACCTACATTTCTTACCACTTCTTCTCCAACACCAGTTGATGTCGCACCACCGATTTCATTATCAATATATAAACCTGCTCCAATAATTGGACTATCTCCAATACGGCCATGTAATTTATAAGCCATTCCACTGGTTGTGCAAGCGCCAGAAAGATTTCCATTAGCGTCCATAGCAATCATACCAATAGTATCGTGATTGTACTGATTTCCTGGTAATTTTTGCGGTGCTGCCTTATCATATAGTTTATTTTCTATATTGATTACAGGTTCATATTTAGCAGTTTTTAACCACTCTTTCCATGCTTTTTCACTTGCAGGTGTTAACAAATTTTCTTTCTTAAAACCTTGTTCTAACGCAAATTGTAAAGCTCCATCTCCAGCTAACATTACATGAGGTGTTTTTTCCATCACTTTTCGAGCAACAGATATAGGATGTTTGATATGTTCTAAGGCTAAAACAGCACCGCAATTCCCTAATTCATCCATTATACAAGCATCCAATGTTACTTTTCCGTCACGGTCTGGTAAACCTCCATAGCCAACCGATTGATTAGATTCATCGGCTTCTGGAACCCAAACACCTTGTTCAACAGCATCTAAAGATCTTCCATTTTTACTCAACACTTTCCATGCATCAGCGTTTGCCGCCACCCCAAAATCCCATGTAGAAATTACGATTGGCTTATTTACAGCATTAGATGTATTGTTTGGTAAAATCTCGGCAATGCTATTTTTGCTTACTGCAAGCAAACCTGCCGATAAAGCAGATGTTTTTATAAACTTTCTTCTATTGAACATAATTGATGCTAAATTTTAACTTATAGTAAAGTTATCTGCGTCTTTTAAAAATGGAAATTGTCGACGTATTTTTTCTAAATCTGGATAATTGATGCTAAATGTATATAAATCTTCATCCTCTGGTTTGTAGTAAATAGTGTTTCCATAAGGATCTATACACATAGAGTGACCACTATGGTACACTTGATTACCATCGTGACCAACACGGTTTACCGCAATCACATAACTTTGATTTTCTACAGCACGAGCATGAATTAAGGTGCGCCAATGAGCAGATCTTTTATCTGGCCAACTAGCTACAAGCAATAAAATGTCGTATTCAGCATTTTTGTTGCGCAACCATACTGGAAAACGTAAATCATAGCAAATGGCTAATCTAATCTTCCAGCCTTTAAGTTCAACAATTAATTGTTTTTTTCCAGCGGTATAATTTTCATCCTCATCGCCTAAACCAAATAAATGGTGTTTATCATAAAATTGATATTCGCCAGTTGGCAACATCCAAATCATTCGATTATAAAACTTGCCCTTTTCTTTAATAATTAGACTTCCAGTAATGACACAATCATAGTTTTCGGCTGTTTTACGAAGCCATTGCATTGTTTTACCATCCATTTCTTCAGCCATTTCTTCGGCCTTCATGGTAAAACCAGTATTAAACATTTCAGGTAAAACGATTAAATCAGTTTTTTCACGAACTCCGCCTGATAATCGCAAAGAGATATTCTGCAAATTTTTATCAATGTTCTCCCAAAACAAATACGCCTGAAAAACTGTGACTTTTAGGTTCTGTATGTTTAAGTATTGTGGACTTTCCATTTTATAATTCTTTAGGATCAGAAAATTATACTTTTAATAGTCTTTCAACGGCTTTTTCTAAGGTATCTTGTTCTTTTGCAAAACAAAAACGTATGATCTTATCATCTGTAGCTTTAGTGTAAAATGCAGAAACAGGTATTCCGGCTACACCAAAATCTGTGACTAATCGTTTAGCCATATCACTATCTTTTTCATCGCTTATGGCACTATAGCTTACACATTGAAAATAAGAACCTTTACAAGGTAATAATTTAAATTTAGTCTCACTTAAAAGCGATCTAAATAAATCTCTTTTTTGCTGAAAAAATGAAGGTAAACTTTCATAGACATTCTCACTTTTAAGGTAGTTAGCAACGCCAAGTTGCATAGGTGTATTTACACTAAAAACATTAAATTGATGAACTTTTCTAAACTCATTCATAAGTTTAGTAGGAGCAAGACAATAGCCTAATTTCCAACCTGTAGTGTGTAATAACTTGCCAAAAGAAGCGACAACAAAACTACGCTCTTGTAATTCTGGATATAAAGCAACGCTTTGATGTTGTTCTCCATCAAAAATGATATGCTCGTATACTTCATCACTTATGATTAAGATATCTGTGTTTTTTGTTAATTTAATTAAAGCATCGATATCAGCTTTGCTTAATATACTCCCAGATGGATTGTGTGGGCTATTTAAAATAATCATTCTGGTATTTGCGGTAAAAAGTTTTTTTACCATTTCCCAATCTATCGAATAATTTGGAGCATGTAGCTCTAATGGTTTAACTAAGCCACCTAATAATTTTACTGTTGGAGAATAACAATCGTAAGCAGGTTCAAAGATTATTACCTCATCTCCAGGATTAATTATTGCTGCTAATGCGGTAAAAATAGCTTGAGTACCACCAGCTGTAATAGTTACTTCTGTTTCTGGATGGTAATTCGCACCATAAAGTGTAGCCATTTTTTCGACAACCAATTCACGTAATACTTGTAAACCTTGCATTGGTCCATATTGGTTATGACCATCTTTCATAGCATCGGCTACAAAATTTATTAATTTAGGATTGGCGGCATAATCCGGAAAACCTTGAGAAAGGTTAATCGCATTGTGTTGTTGAGCTAATTTAGACATTACCGAAAATATGGTAGTGCCAACTGTTGGGAGTTTAGAATTTAGGAGTATCATGCATTACGAAATTAGCAATAATCCAATAAAATTATAGCTATTCGATTGAAATGATACCAATTTATTGATTTGTGGAAACTGGACGGATTTTATTTCTTCCAATAAGCAAGCAGAACAATGCAACTAAAGCGGCCATTGTCATTACAGCCGGCATTGGCCAAACTACATCGGCTGCAAATAAGCTAATTACTGCAGATGCTAATGCGCCTAAACCCATTTGTAAAGCACCCATTAATGCAGATGCACTTCCTGCATTTTTACTAAAAGGAGCTAGGGCAAGTGCTGAAGCATTTGGATTGATAAATCCTAAACAACCTAAAAACAAGGCGATAAACCCAATAGTTGTGTATAGATTTAACATGTTATTCAGCGCTGCTAATAAAAATAATAGACTAAAAATGCACTGCGCTATTAATGCCCAAAAGACAATATTTTTACTCGTAAACCATTTTAAGATAATGCTATTTACTTGACTAAACCCAATGAATGAAACTGATAAAAGTGCGAAAATCCAACCGTAACCTGTTTCACTTACTTGGTATAAATCCATAAAAACCACAGGTGAAGATGATACATAAGCAAATAATCCACTAAAAGTGATAGCACTGACTAAAGCATAGGTATAAAAACCTGGTTCTTTAAGTACCAATAAGAAATTACTTAAAATAGGTTTAGGTTTTAAAGAATAACTCGGATCTGGTTTATAGCTTTCTGGTAACCACCAAATAGAAGCTAGCAACATTACTAGCGCCATAAAACTTAAAAACACAAATACAGATTGCCAACCTAAAGCTGTAATAAGGTAACCACCTGCTGTTGGCGCCAACATTGGTGATACAGCAATAACCAACATTAATGAAGCGAAGACTTTTGGGCTTTCTTTAACTGTAAATAAATCTCTAACCATAGCTACTGATGCAACTGCTGTTGCACAACTTCCAATAGCTTGAACAAATCTCAATACAATTAATTGATCTATTGAAGTAACTAACAAACAGCCTAATGAAGATATTATATAGAGAATTAATCCAAAATATAAAGGCTTTTTCCTTCCAAATTTATCCAGTAATGGGCCATACAATAATTGACCTGCAGAAATACCAATAAAAAAAGTAGATAATGATAATGAGACATTTGGTACATCAGTATTTAAATCTTTAGCAATGGCTTTAAAGCCAGGTAAATACATGTCTATAGAAAATGGGCCTAAAGCAGCAAGTGATCCTAAAATTAGGATAAGAAAAAATGATTTGGATTTAGCCATGGTGAAATTTTAAAGAGGCGCAAAGATGAGCATTTGAAAGCTTTTAGTCGTCTAAGGTTTGTCAAAAGAGAGATTAATTTTTGTTAATTTTATAGGAAAGCCCTAAAATTTCGTTTCTATTAAAATAGTCGTATTTTAGCTACATGACTTTTAAAACCAAAGAAAGCCGATTGCTACTTGTTCTAGGTGCATTTTTTGTGGCTAACGCCATTTTATCAGAATTTATTGGAGTGAAAATTTTCTCAGTTGAAGGCACATTAGGGCTTCAAAAATTTGATATTAATTTATTTGGTGTAAAAAATCTTTCCTTTAATATGTCTGCAGGTGTATTAACTTGGCCAATCATTTTTATTATGACAGATATTATAAATGAATATTTTGGCGTAAAACAAGTTCGGTTTTTATCCATCCTTACCTGTATTTTAATCGCTTTTGCATTTATAGTTGTTGGATTGGCGATGAAATTACAACCATCAGATTTTTGGTTAATGCAAAAAATAGACGGTCAACAAATTAATATGTTAGTGGCTTTTGATGCAATTTTTGGGCAAGGTATGTGGATTATTGTAGGCTCTATCACTGCTTTTTTAATTGGTCAGATGGTAGATGTTTTGATTTTTCATCGAATTAAAAAGTTTACAGGCGAAAAAGCTTTATGGCTAAGAGCAACTGGTTCTACAGTAATTTCTCAATTGATAGATAGTTTTGTGGTAATATTTATCGCTTTCTATTTAAATCCAACCTATCATTGGAGTTGGCAAATGGTAGCTGCGATTGGTTTAGTTGGTTATGCCTATAAATTTATCATCGCATTAGCAATGACACCAATTTTGTACTTAGTACATGGAATTATAGATAGTTATCTGGGAAAAGATTTAGCCCATAGAATGATAAAATTGGCAGGAAGAGGATAATATTCAAAATGAAAAAATATTGTTCATATTAATTACAGTGTGGCAAACAATGAACAAAAGAAATTGTTTAAAAAGGTGAAAACTATTTAAATGTATTACTACTTACTTTACTTCGGTGTTGCTAAAAAAGAATTCACTGAACAAGATTTTAATTTTTTACTAGAACAAGCCAGATCCAGAAATCACTACTTAGGTATAACTGGTAAATTACTGCATTGCGAAGGTGCTTTTATCCAATTATTAGAGGGAGTAGAAGTTGCGGTTAAAGAAGTTTATAATTCTATTTGTAATGATCAACGCTTAATTGCAGTTAAAAAAATTACCGAGGGCAATTGCGAAGAACGATATTACGCAGATTGGACCATGGACTTTAAAAATGTAAGCATTGAAGAGATCAATAAGATGGAGAATTGTAGCCATCCCAACGTTACAGAATATGTTAAAACTGCATCCGCTGTAAAACTTTTAAAGCTTTTAGCAAAAAGCTAAAAAAAATATTCTTTTTAACACAAAATTTAAATATTCGTGTTATTCTAATTGATTGGACATTTTACTGCAATAGTTCATTGTAATAATTGCAATTAGATTGAAAAACAATCGTTTATAAATAAGTTTTACTGACACTCAGATAGCAAAATGCCCATTTTTTTTTGTATCTTTGTGCAAATTTTTAAACATTAATGAAGATATTTATTACAGGCCTTCCTTTAGAAGTAGGGGAAGATGAATTAACAGCCGTATTTGGTGATTTCGGTCAAGTAAAATCACTTAGAATTATTAAAGACCGCGAAACTAATCAGAGCCGTGGCTTTGGTTTTGTAGAGATGCCTAATGATGAAGAAGCTAAGGAAGCTATCAAAAGAATGAACGGCGGAGATTACAACGGTAACAGAATTAAAGTTGCTGAAGCGCAAGAAAAACCAAACACTGGTGGCGGTAACGCAGGTGGTGGTTTCAAACGTAACAACAGCAGAGAGCGTAGTTACTAAATGTAAATTCTTTTGGCTGTAAAGTCTAATTGGCTAAAGGATTTTTACGGATTAATATTTCTTATCTGAAACTTAATTTCATAGGTTTCAACTTTATAAAAGCATTGCGGATTTTTGTCCGCAATTTTTTTATAACTGAACTTCAATAATTTATAACGATTTTGTTTCTTATCTGCTTTAAGATGGGAATAAACTATTATTTATTATAAATTAGTAGCATGAAAGTTGATTATATCGCTCTATCAATACCAATATTTTTTATTCTTATAGGTATTGAATTGGGTTATGATTTTTTTAAAAAATTGAAATATTATCGCTTTAATGATAGTATCTCTAATTTAAGTCAAGGAATTGGTTCTCAAATAACAGGTCTGTTTATGAAAACCGCCTTGTTTTTTGGGTATAAATATATATTTGAAAATTGGAGATTATTTGATTTACCTGATACCATTTGGACATGGATAATTCTATTTATCGGTGTAGATTTTTTCTATTATTGGTTTCATAGAATGAGTCATCAAATTAATGCATTATGGGCAGCACACATTGTTCATCATCAATCTGAAGAATACAATTTAACAGTCGCTTTACGTCAATCTTGGTTTCAGAGTTGGTTTTCTTGGTTGTTTTATCTTCCGTTGGCGTTAGTGGGTTTTGACCCATTAATGTTCGTTACCTTAAGTGCTTTTAATACACTATATCAGTTCTGGATCCATACACGAACCATTAAAAGTATGGGTTTCTTAGAACACATTATAAATACACCATCACATCATAGAGTTCACCATGGTACAAATCCAAAGTACATTGATAAAAACCATGCTGGTTCTTTAATTATTTGGGATAAAATGTTCGGTACTTTTCAAAAAGAAGAGGAGGAAGTGTATTATGGAATTACAACACCATTAGCTAGCTGGAATCCCGTTTGGGCAAACGTACATTATTGGGCAGAACTTTGGAATACAGCTACAAAATCAGATACTATGGCTGATAAGATTAAAGTTTTCATCAAACCTCCAGGATGGTTTCCAGCAAAATTTGGAGGATTTAAACCAGCACCAGAAATTGATATCATTAATTATAAAAAATTTGATCATAATTATAGCAAGGGATTAATCTTATATGTGTTAGTTCAGTTTATTATTGCATTAACAGCTGGCTCAGCATTGCTGTTTTTATATCCTAAACTAGAAATGACACTAATTATTTGTGCTGCAACATTTACAATTTTAACGTTATTAACGTGTGGCGCCCTTTTAGAAAATAAGGCTTGGTTAAAACACTTTGAATTTGCTAGACTGATCTTAAGTTTTTTTGCCTTATATCTATTTAAGGATATTGCCATTTTTAATACTCTTGCTATAAGTGTCCTTACTATCCAAATTAGTTCTTTAATTTGGTTTTTTTATTTACAAAACTCTCTCGTTCATGTTCAAAAAACACCTTCAGTTTAGCTTTGCATTTTTCGTAATTTTCTTCTTCCAATTATTAGTTGAGACAGATCCCAAAAGCGCAAAAATTATTTTAGCCAATTTCCATTATGCCATTAAACCATTAATTACTATTTCTTTAATGATTTTCTTAGGCTATCATACACAGCTGAGAGGAAGGTTTGCAAAAAGGATATTTATTGGTTTAGTATTTGGCTTATTTGGAGATTGTTTCTTAATGTTCCTTGAAGTCGATCCTTCATTTTTTATGTTCGGACTAGCGTCATTTTTAATTGGTCATTTAGCATATATCAGTGCCTTTTATTTGGATTATAAATGGCATCCTTCTATAGAAAAGAAATATACAAAAATAGCCTTAGTTGTATTTGGACTTTTTTGCGTAGGCTTTTACTTGTACTTAAGGCCTCACTTAAATGAAATGAAAATCCCGGTTATGATTTATGCGTTTGTAATTTCGTGTATGGGGATTATGGCTGTGAATAGAAAAGGTAGGGTAAATACTTTAAGTTTTAATCTGATTTTTTGGGGCGCTATATTGTTTATAGTTTCAGATTCAATTTTAGCTTTTAATAAATTTGTTTTCCCTTTTGAATTTGCTGGGATACCAATTATGATTACCTATATGACTGCTCAATATTTCATTACAATTGGTGCTGTAGAGAGAAAATTGAAAAAGCATTCAGTAATAGAAGCAGAGACTAATTAGCAGATTTCTTTTTATCCTTATCTAAAACGGTAAAAACTTGAACTAAACGTTCTCCATTTTCATCAACCAAAGTTAAAGTGTGTTTTCCAGGTAATGGGCTTACAGCTAATTGATGGAATGATGTTGTACTGCCTACAAATTCTGCGTCAATGTGCCAATAGATTTTTGTTTCAGGATTTCGATGTGCAGCATTTAAGACTACTTTTCCTCGTGTTCCATCTAATTCAACTGGGATATAAATCACAGCATTATTTTTTGGGTAAATCATATCCATCACCGCATTTCCACCCACATCATTACAACCCAATTTAAAAGGCGGTAAAATTTTATAATCGCTGTTTTTAATTTTATAATAGTATTCCATAGCTGGAGGGAGAACAAACCAATTTACATGTAGCATTAACGCTGTGCTTTCACACTTATCAGTTACCCTAAAAGTACCTGCTGCATTTAGATGTACCAGTTTATGATAAGGACAAACAGTTGTTTTTTCACCCGCAACAGGCACAAGTTCAGTAATTTTATCTGTGCAATATTCTCCAGCCTTAAATCCGCTTTGTTTACACACGAGTATTTTTTTAAGCTTCGTTTTTGGTGTTTCAAACCATTTTGATGAAGGCAATTGCCTAAAAATATCAAACAATACGGGTGCAGCAACTTCAATACCCATTAAACCCGGTCTCCCTTCTCCATCGGCATTACCAACCCATACACAAACCACGTAATTTGGTGTTAAACCAATTGCCCAAGCATCTCTAAAACCAAAACTGGTTCCTGTTTTCCAAGCTACACGTTGCGATGAAGAAAATTGTTCCCATAGACCTTCATCTCCTGGTCTCATTACTTCTTCCATTGCATTAAATGTTGCCCATATTGCACCATGATCTAGTATAGAATTCAATTCCGTTTCTCCTTTTTTTACAGATGATTGAACTGATTTACTGTAAATAGGGGCATCATAATCATGTGGATTATATTTGCCCTGATAATCGTTAAAATGATTTAAGGTTCTAGCCATACCTAGATAACTTTTAGCCAAGTCCCACATTGTCACTTCACTACCCCCTAAAATTAAAGATAATCCATAGTGGTCTGCAGGTTGATTTAAAGTAGTTAAACCTAGCTTCTTTAACTTGTCATAAAATCGTTCGTATTTATATTGTTGTAGCATTTTAACAGCTGGAATATTTAAGGATCTGCTTAACGCTTTATCTGCTGAAATAGCTCCGTCATACCCTAAATCGTAATTTTGAGGAGAATAGCCGCCAATCTGTGTCGGAACATCTGGAACTAATGTGTGTGGCAATAACATTCCATCGCTTAGCATACTCGCATACAATAAAGGCTTTAATGTACTTCCAGGACTTCGAGGTGCCTTAATCATGTCTACATGACTTTCAAATGCTGCATTTTCAGGTTGATAACAATTACCTACATAACTTTTCACTGTTCCATTTTTCACATCAAGTACCAAAGCTGCAATATTGTTAATGTCGTTTGCTTTATAACGATTGTTATACCGCTTCAATAATTCGTTAATTTTTAATTGTAAATCATAATCTATGGTAGTTGTTAAACTAGTTGAATTTACTTGCAATGAGTTTTTTTCTTCCTTGAAACGGTTAAGAAGGTGAGGTGCATTTTGCGGTAGAGGTAAAGGTTTACCTGGGATTGGCTCTGATTTAGATAATTCTGCTGTCGTTTTGTCGATGATATTCAGCTTTGCTAATTTATCCAATAAATCATTTCTTTTTTTGATCAAACGTGTAGAATTCTTGCCAGGATGTACAAGTGACGGGCTATTGGGTAAGACTGCTAAGGTGGCCATTTCACCCCAAGATAAATTTTCAGCTTTGCGACCAAAATAGCGCCAGCTTGCTGCATCTAAACCAACAACATTACTTCCGAATGGGGCGTTAGATGCGTATAAACTAATAATTTCTTGTTTTGAGCAACGAAATTCTAATCGCATGGCTAGCCACATTTCTGTTAGTTTTTGCCAAATACTCCGATTTCGTCGACGGGATAAACGAATAACTTGCATGGTTAATGTACTACCTCCACTTACTACGCCATGAGCTTTAATATTTTGTTTCATCGCTCTGCTCATTGCAATAGGATCAACTCCAAAATGTAAAAAGAAACGTTGGTCTTCAAAAGCGGTAATACATTTCACAAATTTATCTGGAATAGTATCTGCAATAGGGAAGCGCCACTGACCATCGCTTGCAATAGCCGCACTTAATAACTCTCCATTACTCGCTTCGATCACGTATGATGTAGGTGATTTAAACAATTGGTTTGGTAAGGAAAACAGAAAAATCAAACAAAACAAAAAGCAAATGCTATCAGAAATTAGTACAGCTTTTTGTTTTTTATTCATTATTTGGTTTTATAGGGGTAACATTTCTAAGATAATTTTGATTTACATCAAAACATATCGTTATGGAAAAATTAACTACTTTTTTGAGATTAACTTTTGGCTTTGTTCGTTTCTTAATGATAAATATTTGGCCAAGGTTATAAAGCGTCATTGCAAGTTTAAAGAAAGTTGGACTTACGATGACGTTATTTCTAATCATCTATCTCACAACTTGCACCCATTTGCCTGCTTGTGTGGCGCTAATGTTATTATTGTACATTGCTTCACATTGTACAGCAGATAAATAATATTTACCCACATAAGATGCATTTAACAATACTTTATAGGTTAACGTTTCATTCTCGCGAATATTGAAATACGTAAATACTCTATCGTCTCTTACATCACGATACGTATAAGATGCCGAAGCCAATGCACTTTCATTATCATTAAGCCTTGTATTAATAATTTCCCAGCCTGAGGGGAAGATTTGTGTTAAAGCCATTTGTTCATAATACCCCATCTTTCCAGGATTTTTAATTGTTACTTCTGCATAAAAATCTGTTCCTTGTTTTAAAATAGTCGGATTGATAAATTGCCCTTTTAATGATTTATAGCTCACTTTCATATCCAATACTTCTGGGTTGTTTGGCAAGAAATTATTTTGTCCAGCAACTGGTTGACCTTGTAAAATTAGGCGAACAAACAGCACATTATTACCAATGTTTGTAATACTTGCCGTATTATTTTTGAAATTAAGGGCAGTGCTATTAAAGTATTGTTCACTATTAATATTTCCTTTTTGTCCATCCAAAACATAGTTGTACTGTAATTTATTTGAAGCACTATTTTGACCGCAAAATTTAGCAATGGCCAATAAACTATAAGCAGTAGTTTGCGTACTATACCATGTATTTTGCCCTAAACGAGCAGCAACTGTTTGCAATAATTGTGCGGCTTTGCCCTTTTGATCCATTAAGGTTAACGTTTCCATAATCATGGCTTCATCCCTTAGATCAGAACCATAAGTACCACCTAATTGTGTATAAGGCTCTACAGTTTGCGCTAAACCTCTAATTAAACCAATTGCTGCTGTAGATTGTCCAGCTAATTGATAAGCCGCTGCTAACCGCCATTTTGCACTAACTGATAAGTATTCAAAAGCTCGTAATCTATTCATTGCAGCCATTTCTGGTTTTTTAGCTAAAGCCAAAACATATAAGCGATATGCCTGACTTAAATCTCCGCCATAAAAATTAGTACTATTTGGTGCCCAATTCGTTGCTTTTGTTTTCTGATAACGAATTAACTCATCTAAAAGCCCAACTGGTAAAGTATAACCTGCATTTTGTGCCTCCACTAAAAAATGTCCAGCATAATTAGTTCCCCATTCATCAGATGAACCTTCTCCTGGCCAATAACTTAATCCACCATCTGTAGCTTGGAAACCTTTTAATCTGTTAATTCCGGATTTAATATTTCGTTCAACTTCAGTTTTTTTCTGTGTACTAAGCGGAGTTAATTTATCTAATAGTAATTGAGGGAAAATGCTCGATGTAGTTTGTTCAACACAACCATGCGGATATTGAATTAAATAACTCAATCGTTTATTCAAATCAATAGGAGGGATTGAAGAAACCTCAACTGTTCCAGCATTTGTACCAGACATTCCGATTGGAGCGTAGCTTGTTTTCCAAGTTTGTTTAGGCTGTATAGTAGCAGAAACTACATTAGTGATGTACGGATTTGGATTACGAATATCCATTTCAACATCATAAACAGCTTTCTCATTTCCACTTTGTGCAATTATTTTAACTTTAGCTACACCAACTGTATTTGGTGCAACCACGTTAAAGTAAGTCATTTGCTCGCCAGCTTGCTTAAAGCTTAATTGTTGCGTTTTTGAGCCCTCAATTAACAAATTAGTGCTTTGTACTACTACACTTACATTTTTTAAATTGTTGTTTGTCGCGAAAATGTTTACTGGCAGTGTAAAGCTTTCTCCTGGTCCAATTACTCTTGGCAAAGTAGCCAAAACCATTAACGGCTTTTTAACTTCAACCGCTTTTTCTACATAACCATAAGCACCATTATCACCTGCAATAACCATTGCTCTAACCGATCCAATATATTGTGGTAAAGTAAATTTATGTGTTTTGTTTTCGCCTTTGGCTAAAGAAAATGGACCCATAAATTTAACAACAGCCTTAAATCTATTTGCCTTAGCAGGATTTAAGTTTTTGTTAATAGAACCGTCACCACCAATACTTAAAATACGTTCTAAATTTCCGCCCCATGCGCCTAAAACCTGATCAAATAAATCCCATGTTTTAACACCTAAACCTTCTCTTGCATAAAATATACTATGCGGATCTGGAGTTTTAAAACGCGTTAAATCCAATAAGCCTTCATCAACCAAGGCAATTGTATATGTCATCGCTTTACCATTTGCTTCGCCTACGGTAATACTACTTTCAACCTCTGGTTTAAGTTTATTTGCCATTTTAATAACTGGTTTTAAGATGGTTTCAGGATCTTCAATGGTTAACGGAATAGCTCCATACATTCTAATTGGTAAATCATTCAATGTTTGAGCATGTGGTTGCAACAATGTGATGTTCGCAAATACATTCGGCGCCATATTTTTTTCTGCCTTAAACTTAAACTGTGTTTGACCTTTTTTTGTATCAATCCAATAGGTTTTTAATACACGACTTCCATTTTCAATTGAAATTAAAGCTCGTCCATTTTCTCCAGTAGGGATAGTTAAGGTAATATCTTCACCAACATTAAATTTCTCTTTATTTGCGGTAAATGATAACATTGATGCATCAGTAGGATTATTTGCTTGCTCACGTTGTGCCCACCCTGGCCAGTCCACATAAACAGATTTTCCAGTGGTATGACCACCATTTTCATCGCGAATTAAAATTAAATAACGTCCCCATTCTGGTTCATTAATTCTAAAACTCCATGAACCTTTTCCATTACTTAAGGATATACTTTCTTTTTTAATGAGCTTATTATATTCATTTTGAGTAAAATTCGCATAGCTATCTTGGTTATCTTGTTCCCACCACCAACGCCATTGCACTTTATATAACTCAACTTGAACAGTTTTACTTCCACCTAATAATCGACCATCTCTATTTACGTTTACAACTTCAATTTTATGATCTTGTCCAGTTAATAATAAGCCACTTAAACGATCTCCTTTTGGAGTTTTTATACCTAAATAGTTGTTATAGACATGATAAGGAATGCTAAAATTGTCAATGCTAAAATTACCACCTGGTTCAAATACTTTAGTGGTGAAATTAGCTCTCAACACTCCTGGAGCTGTATTACTTTCACTTAGATTTGTGTTTACTACTGCAGTTCCAGCGGCATTTAATGCGCCTTCGAATATGGTTTTAAGTTGTGATTGAAACTGAACCGTTGGATTATCAAATGTATAATCATCAAATCCTTTAAACTTAGTTTCAGTTGTATTTAAATTAACATCAACTTTAGCTTTTAAATTTTGTGCTGGAGTACCGAATAGCCACTTTGCAGATAGGGTAGTGGCAGATGATGCACCATTCCCTAAATACGTTTTTCCGCCTAAATCGAAATTGATTTTTAAGCGATTTGGCATAATCGTTTCTACTTTAATGGTTTTAGAAAAAGATGCACCCCCAACTTTTACTTTTGCCAACCAATTACCCGTTGGTGCTGTATTTTCGGTCGCAGTTTTAAACGTATAAAATCCATTTAAAGCTTGTCCACTTACCATTCTTTTTGCCAATTGACCTTTAGGATTATAAAATTCGAATGTAACTGGATAATTTTCAGGAAGTTTTTTCAGTTTATCTTCTAAAATGAAAGATAAATACACGCTGTCTCCAGGTCGCCAAACGCCACGTTCACCATATATAAATCCTTTTATTCCATTCTGAACAACATCTCCACTTACATCAAACCGACTTAAAGGCAATGAATTTCCATCATCCAGTTTTAAATAACCACGCTCATTTCCTTTTTTAGCGATTAACAAGAATGGTTTTCGTTTTAAATCGAAAGTAGCCAATCCATCTCCATCGGTTTTTACTGTGGTTAATAGCTGACGCTGATAATCTAATAATTCTAAACTTACACCACTTAAAGGTTTTGCGGTTAATAAATCGGTAGCAACAATAAGCATACTGTTATCGTTTCCTCTTTTAGCTACCAAGCCGATGTTTGAGGCTAATAAATTGCGACTTGCCCAACGTTCGTTGGTATAGTAAGATGGAGTACAAGGGTTATCTTTATCACTCCAACGATAATGATTGGGATAATAGCTATTGTATTGTTCCCAAAACTCATCATCTTCGTCTATTTTATCGCCATAGCTTTCATCATAATCTTCATTATCACCATCATCAACTGTTTCGGTATTTTCTTTGCAATCGTATACATTATAGGCTTGTCTAAACCCAATTGTAACACGATACATTGCACCAGGTTCAGTTCTAATCAATTTATCTAAATCTAAAGTGAAACGAGTTTTTTTATGCAGATTAATGCTCTTGTCTTCATCTAAACGAATTGTTTTTTGAACAACTGGTTTTGCAACTCTTCTTAACTCATTTCCTTCTTTGTAATTATTTACTTGAAAGAATTGCGGAATATTGTTTTCATAAATTTTGATTACCGTTACATCAACTGCTTTTAAATTGACAGCTTCGAAAGGTAAAACTAACTTGCCAGAAGTAGGTAAAATAGTACCAGAACCAGCAATTGTTACAGATGGTAATTTATCTTCAAAAATGATGTTTGCAGATTTAGCACTTTGCAAAGTTTTACTTTCAATATCTGTAATAGCTGCATTTACAGTGACTGCATAATTTCCTTGTAATTGATCTGGAGCATACACTTTAATTTGACTCGCATCTATCGTAAAACGAAGATCTTGTAAATTCCCTAAAGAAATTAAGCCATTTAAATCTTGAGCTACATTTACAGGATTTGAACATTGAATTAAAGCATAATCTTCAGCACCTTGAACAGCTTTAATATCAAGAACTTTAAAAACACCTTGTGCAGGAACAACTACCTTTTCTTCCCCTTTATTATCGTCAGCATTTATAGCCTCACCATTCCATTTTAAATTAAGGGTTTCTTCCTTATTTATTTTTTTAATGCTATCAATTACAAAAGTAGAACGATGTTTTTCAGGATCATGATTCCATTTTATTTTCAGCTTTTGCGAGAAATCTAAGGTTAATGCTTTCTCAATACTTGGTTGTTCTTCATAATCCGCAGTATTAATTTCTCCACTTAATTTCATATAAGTTAAAGAAGTATTGTTTTGAGAAACCAAGCCATTTTGAACTAAGTTTAATCCGGGTTTAATTACTTTGAAATCGAATTCAAATTCTTCTAAACCTTTTTCAGTAGTTGTTATAGTTGCTAAATTTAATGTAGCATCATATTTTTGATCAGGCTTAAGCTGTTCGTCAGGTCTGAATTCAAGAGTTTGTGCATCTATCCAATACGCTTTACCCTTAATGTTAGGAGAGAAGTCGAATAATTCTCTTTCATCAGGTTTACCCAAGTCGTTTAAACTTTTAACTGCACTTGCGAGATGAATTCGGATAAAGCTTTTTTTGGAAATCGTTCCAGAAGTATACGATTCTATGTATTTAGCAAAAGCTTGATTGTCTTGCTTCTTTTTATTTTTTAAAAGAAATATGACAGCAATACCTAAAATAATGGCTATAATGCCAAGGAGAACGAATTTCTTATTTTTTGAAGAAATTGAATTAGATGTGTTTTTCATATAATGTTACATGGTAAATGTTGTATGAAAAATAGCGAAAAAATAAATCAGAAATGGAAATACTTATCAACTAGTAAATACAATTGTTAGTAAATCAATTGCACATCAACACGGAGATAATAATTTAACTAATGGGAAAAAAATTCGCATTACAATACCCAGCGAGTTGGGTAAGAGGAGTAAGGTTATTTACGCAATACTATTTAATCATTACTCCAGGCTTATTTAAGACAGGAATTCGAATTAAATTATTTTCAATTATACTTTCTGGAAGGAAAATGAATTTCTTATCGTAGATTTCTTTGCCAATATAATAGCTTAACCAATATTCATTCGTTAAACCAAATACAGCCGGATCAATAGCTTCTACTCCTGCAAAAGAATTCGCGTTTAAATCGCCAATAAAATGTCTTAGTAACGAAGTTTTAACTTGTTTACCATCTTTTTCTCCGTACCCTTTAGATGTAATTAAGACGTTAGTAATAGGTTCATTTTTAAAGTTCACCACGTAAACAGTCCAACTTCCAACTTCAGGAGTTTCACCAACTAAAGCAATGGCAATAGCTACATCTTCAACGATATTTTCTGGTAAATCTGCTTTCAAAATTGGTTAACTGGTTAATTGATATTTGTTTAACTGTTTGCAAGTATGCATCCGAAACTGAAAACTCACATCCCAATAGCTATCGGGAGCAAACTGTTTACTTTTTCTTCGCTACTGCCTTTTTCTTTGCAGGTGCTTTCTTCTTAGTGTCAAATGCTTTTGGAACCTGTTCAACAATTAGTTTTTTCACATCCTCTAAAGAAATTTCAGTCAATTCTTCTGGAGTATATTTAGCTTTTGTTTTAGGGTTGTTCCTTAATTTCAACATCTCTTTACCGAAACGGATGAAAGGTCCCCAGCGTCCGTTTTCTATAGCAATTTTCTCACTTTCCCATTGCTGGATATAACGATTGTTTTCTTTCTCTATTTTTTTCTCAATCAATTCCTTGATATCATTTGCAGACAATGCATCGAAATTGTATGCTTTAGGCACATTGATAAACAAACTATTCCATTTAATGAAAGGACCAAAACGACCAGTTCCTTTGGTTACAGGTAAGCCTTCATATTCTGCAACTGGAGCATCAGCAGTAACCTTTTCGCCAATAATTTCAATAGCTCTAGCTTGGTCAACCGTTAATGGATCTTCGTTTTTAGGGATTGAAATAAAAGCTTCGCCCCATTTCACATAAGGCCCAAAACGACCCACACCAACCGAAACTTCTTTACCTTCATAATCTTCTAATTGGAAAGGTAATTTGAATTGATCTAATGCTTCTTCTAGCGTAACTGTACCAACGGATTGCGATTTTCCTAAACTTGCATAACGAGGTTTATCTTCCTCATCATCAGATAATTCACCTATTTGAACTAAAGGGCCATAACGCCCAACTTTAGCGTACACATTTTTACCGGTCGTTGGATCAATACCTAATAAACGTTCGCCGTTTGCACGATCTGCATTCTCTAATGTATTTTCTACTTCACTATGAAAAGGCGTATAAAAAGAGTGGAGCATTTTTGTCCATTCTTGTAAACCTTGTGCAATCTCATCGAACTGTTTTTCTACTTTAGCAGTAAAATTAAAGTCTACAATTCCTTTAAAATGTTCTACTAAAAAGTCATTTACAACTTCGCCAATATCAGTTGGGAATAACTTCGATTTTTCAGCACCTGTTATTTCAGATTTGGTTACTTTACTAATGTTTCCATTAGCTAAAACCATACTCATAAACTCTCTCTTTTTACCATCTCTATCTTCCTTTACCACATACCCACGATTTTGAACTGTAGAAATTGTTGGTGCATAGGTAGATGGTCGGCCAATGCCAAGTTCTTCTAATTTCTTAACTAAACTAGCCTCTGTATATCTTGCAGGTGGACGAGAAAAACGTTCAGTTGCGGCTAATTCCTTTAAGATTAATGATTGTCCCTTGGTTAATGGAGGTAGTAAATTGTTGTCTTCATTTTCTTCATCCTCATCATCAGTAGATTCTAGATAAACTTTCAAGAATCCATCAAATTTCAAAACCTCGCCTTCAGCTAATAATTCTTCTTTTCTAGTAGAGATATTGATATTAACGTTAGTTTTTTCAAAAATAGCTTCGCTCATTTGAGAGGCGATGGCACGTTTCCAAATTAAATCGTATAAACGTTTTTCAGAATTGTCTCCATCCACGCTGTGCTGATTAAAATAAGTAGGGCGGATAGCTTCGTGAGCTTCTTGTGCACCTGCAGATTTTGTTTTATACACTCTTGGTTGGTGATATTTTTCTCCCCAAGCAGATCTAATTTCTGCCGATGCAGCATCAATTGCCGTTTGAGATAAATTTACCGAATCCGTTCTCATGTAAGTGATTTTACCACTTTCATATAGTTTTTGAGCTATTTGCATTGTTCTTGCAACTGAAAAACCAAGCTTACGAGATGCTTCTTGTTGTAGCGTAGATGTGGTAAATGGCGCTGCCGGATTTCGCTTTGCAGGTTTAACTTCTAAATTACTTACTGCAAAATTTGCGTTGATACAATCTTGCAAGAATTTCTCGGCATCTGCTGCTTTTTCAAAACGTTGAGGTAATTCTGCTTTAACAAGTTCTTTACCTTTTCCAGTAGTAAATTGAGCTGTAATTTTAAATGCAGCAGTAGCATTAAATTTATTTACTTCACGTTCACGATCAACAATTAAACGCACGGCCACAGATTGAACACGACCAGCAGATAAGGAAGGCTTAACTTTTTTCCATAATACCGGAGAAAGTTCAAAACCTACTAATCTATCCAGAACACGACGAGCTTGTTGAGCAAACACTAAATTATAATCAATTGTACGTGGTGTTTCAATTGCTTTTAAAATGGCAGGTTTGGTGATTTCATGAAAAACGATACGTTTTGTATTGCTTTCTTTTAAACCTAACGTTTCATATAAATGCCAAGAAATAGCCTCTCCCTCGCGGTCTTCATCGGATGCTAGCCATACCATTTCGGCCTCTTTAGCTAGTTTCTTTAATTCGGCAACGACTTGTTTTTTATCGGCAGGAACTTCATACGTTTGGGAAAAATTATTATCTGTATCTATTCCCATATCTCCTTTTACTAAATCACGGATATGACCATAACTAGACTTAACCAAGAAATCTTTTCCTAAATAACCTTCTATGGTTTTAGCTTTTGCAGGTGATTCGACTATTAGTAAATTTTTTGCCATTCAGAACGTTTTTCTGCAAATAAAACTATAAATAAGTCTAAAATCAAAATTGGTTTAGCTTTTATTTTCAAATATATATTGCAAAGTAGTGGCTAAATCGCTCTTATACATACCTTAACAGTATTCAAATCACTTTTAACTATTTTTTCAAAATATCAATTTATTTACGCTATAATTATTTTATCAATCCAATTTCTAACTATCTTCGTTAGTATATTCTAAAAATAAACATCATGATCAACACCTTATTAATACTACTAAGTTTATGGACTGCACCTACGCCTCCTAAAACTGTTTATGGCTTTTCTTTTAAAAGCATTGATGGCAAAATGGTAAAGCTGTCGAAATTTAAAGGAAAGAAAATTTTAATTGTAAATACTGCTTCTAAATGTGGATATACACCACAATATGAGGATTTAGAAAAACTACACCAAAAATATGGTAAAAACGTAGTTTTAATTGGCTTCCCTGAAGGTAACTTTGGCGGACAAGAATTAGGTACAAATGCTGAAATCAAAGAATTTTGTACAGGTAAATACAATGTTAGTTTTCTATTAGCCGAAAAGAGTAGTGTTAAAGGTGATGATATTACACCACTTTTCAAGTTTTTAACCACTCAAGAAAATCCAGATTTTAAAGGTGATATTAAATGGAACTTCGAAAAGTTCTTGATAAATGAAAAAGGAGAGTTGGTACACCGTTATCGCTCTGCTGTAAAACCATTAGATCAAACTATTATTAGCAATCTGTAAATTTTTATTGTTTATAAGAAATCCCAAAGCTTAATCGTTTTGGGATTTTTTATTTATAATTGATTATGAACTACTCTCCCTACCTTATTTTAGTTGCCGTTCTTTTAATTGCACTATATTTTATTTTTAAAAAGAAAAAGATTGTGGCTATTCAATTAAGTAAAGCAGATCAATCACTATTAGCTAATCATGTAGTGTTTTATCAAAAATTAACAAGCAAAAAGAAACAATTATTTGAACAAAAGGTAGCAAATTTTTTAGGGTCTACTATTATAAGCGGTGTTGGTGTAGAAATAAATCAGCTGGATAAATTATTAGTTGCAGCAAGTGCTGTGATACCAATATTTGGTTTTGCAGATTGGCACTATAAAAACTTAACTAATGTTTTGCTTTATCCTGATACATTTAACACAGATTTTCAGTTTGAAGGTGCTGAAAGAAACATCATGGGTATGGTTGGAACAGGGTATTTAAATGGACAAATGGTTTTGTCATTATCTGCCTTACATCATGGTTTTTCTAAGAGTGCTGGTAAGGAAAATACTGGTATTCATGAGTTTGTCCATCTTTTAGATAAATCAGATGGTGCAACAGATGGCATTCCAGAAAATTTAATGGCTCATGAGTATACATTGCCCTGGGTAAAAATGATGCATGAGGAAATCGAAAAAATTGAAAATAATAAATCTGATATTAATCCATATGCAATAACAAATCAAGCAGAATTTTTTGCGGTAGTGTCAGAATATTTTTTCGAACAACCAGAGATATTAAAAGAAAAACATCCAGATTTATATGAAGTGTTGAGTAAAGTTTTTGGACAAAATCTGGCGCATTAAAATTACACTGTTCAATTGCAAATTATATAAAAGCCATCTATCTTCGCAACACTAAAACTAATTTATGTCAATTAAAAAACAAGTTTATATTCTTGCTATATCTTTATTTTTTTTAGGCTCTTGCACAGCTAAATATGCGGTTGTAAAGTCCAATAGGGAAGAATTTAAAATTAGCAACGATGTTCAAGTAGATAGTGCTATCATTAAAACATACATGCCTTATAAAGTTAAGGTTGATTCAGAAATGAACACGGTGATTGGATATACAGATGTTGTTTTAACAAAAAGTTCTACAGTGCCAGAATCTGTTTTAGGTAATTTCTTTGCCGATGCTGTTTTAAATCAAGCTAAAAAGATGGAGCCGGCAATCGATTTTGTATTTCCAACTACAAAAGGAGGTTTACGTAATGACATTGCAAAAGGACCAATTACAGTTTCGAATATATTTGAATTGATGCCATTTGAAAACCAATTAGTTTTATTTAATCTAATAGGAGAAGACGTGTTGAAAGTGGTTACTTATATAGCTGCTTCCAATGGCCAACCGGTAAGTGGGTTAAAATTTAATATTAAAGGTAAATCTACCGAAGGGATTTTAATTAATGGAAAACCATTTGATGTAACTAAGAATTATTGGGTGTTAACTTCAGATTATATTGCAAGTGGTGGTGATGATGCGGTAGGTTTTGCTACACCTATATCTAGAAAAGATATTGGGTTGTTAGTTCGCGATGCATTATTAAGAGAAGTTAAACAAGTTCAAGCTGAAGGAAAGAGCATAAACGCAAAATTAGATGGAAGAATTACAAAAAATTAATCGCCGAAATTTTATTAAGGTAGGCGGAATTGCAAGTGCTGCCGTTGCGTTGAGCTTAAATTCTTTAGATGCTTTTGCAAATGGTCGATTGCAAAAATTAACCATTTTGCATACAAACGATGTTCACAGTAGAATAGAGCCTTTTCCAATGGATGGTTCTAGAAATGCAGGTTTAGGTGGTACTGCAAGAAGATCAGCTTTGATTAAAAAAATACGGGCTGAACAAGAAAATGTATTGTTATTAGATGCTGGAGATATTTTTCAAGGAACACCATATTTCAATAAATTTGGTGGAGAGCTGGAAATAAAATTGATGAGCCAGATGCAATATGATGCCACAACGTTGGGTAATCATGATTTTGATAATGGGGTAGAAGGTTTTTACAAACAATTACCTCATGCTAATTTTCCAGTTTTAATTGCTAATTACGATCTGTCTAATACGGCGCTATCAAAATCTACACAACCCTTTAAAATTTTTAAAAAAGCAGGGCTGAAAATCGGTGTTTTTGGATTGGGCATCCAACTAAAAGGATTAGTAGATCCGAAAAATTATGGAGAAACACAGTATTTAGATCCAATTGCTAAGGCGAATGAAACCGCAGCCATTTTAAAAAATGATTATAAATGTGATTTAGTGATTTGTTTATCACACTTAGGCTATTCGTATCGTAATAATTCAGTTTCTGATAAAGTATTAGCAGCAAGCACAAGAAATATCGATTTAATTATTGGCGGTCATACCCATACCTTTATGGATGTGCCTGAGGATGTGAAAAATTTAGACGGTCAAATTACGACTATAAACCAAGTCGGTTTTGCAGGAATTAATTTAGGTAGAATAGATTATTATTTTGAACCTTACAAAGACAAAAAAATGAAAGTAGGTACACCTTATTTGATTAATAATAAATTGGATGCTTAAATATGTTTTGTCATTCAGAGCACAGCGAAGAATCTACTTTTGTAACTAGATTCCTCACAAGTTCGGATCCGATAGCTATCGGATGACATGAACTGTTATATCAAAAATCCTCCACCCAACAAATCATTGCCTTCGTAAAAAACAGCAGATTGACCTGGAGCAATTGCAGAGACATTATGGTCGAAAACAACACGCATTTGATCTTTTTCTTGAACAATGGTACTTAACATTCCCGCGTCTTTATAACGGATTTTAGTAATTACATTATCCATTGGTTCGTTAATGTTTTCGTATTTAATTAGGTTAATGTTTCTAACCATCGCTTCTTTACGTTCCAACTCATCAGCTCTACCCAACACAACGGTATTGCTCTCTGGTAAAATTTGAGTAACAAACATAGGTTCGCCAAACGCCACACCTAAGCCTTTACGCTGTCCGATAGTATAAAAAGGATATCCTTTATGTTGTCCAATGATCATTCCGTTACTGTTTACGAAATTTCCGCCAGCAACTCTATCTTCTAAATCTTCTACTTTATGTTTTAAGAATGCTCTATAATCGTTATCAGGTACAAAGCAAATTTCATAGCTCTCAGATTTTTTAGCCAATTCTTCTTGCCCCATATCCATCGCCATCTGGCGGATATCTGCCTTCGCAAAACTTCCTAAGGGGAATTTAGTACGTGATAAATTCTCTTGAGAAACACCCCAAAGTACATACGATTGATCTTTATTTTCGTCTTTACCTTTAGAAATTACGTATCTACCACTATCTTGTTGACGGATATTTGCATAATGACCTGTCGCAATAAATTCGCAATCAAGTTTATTAGCACGTTTTAATAAGGCCTCCCACTTGATGTGAGTATTACACAACACACATGGGTTTGGTGTACGACCAGCTAAATATTCATCTACAAAATTGTCGATAACAAAATCGCCAAATTCATCACGAATATCTAAAATATAGTGAGGAAAACCATAGTTTACAGCTAATGTACGAGCATCATTAATGCTGTCTAAACTGCAACAGCCAGTTTCCTTGCTACTTCCACCAGAAGTGGCGTAATCCCAGGTCTTCATGGTAAGGCCAATTACTTCGTAACCTTGTTCGTGCAACATCACTGCCGCAACCGAACTATCAACCCCGCCACTCATGGCCACTAAAATTCTACCGTGTTTACTCATTATTAAAAATCTGGAGGCAAAAATACAGGTTTTTGACGAAATAAATTATTCGAGGTGGTCTTAGCAATGTAAAAAGGCTAGTTAGTTTTTTGACTTGATACTCTAGCTTGAATAGTTGTGTCTAAAAGTACCGTGTCATACGATTTACTTTCTTTGTTATCAATCAATGCTAATAATTGTTTTGTAGCCAAATTGCCAATCTCAAAAGCTGGTTGATGAATTGTGCTTAGCGAAGGATGTAAGGCATCAGCTAAATCTGTATTGCTAAAACCAATTAAAGCAACATCAGTTGGAATTTGATAACCCAGTTGATTAATCAGCGATAAACATTTTGTAGTTAATTGATCGGTAGCCGTAAAAATACCAGTTGGCTTAGTTTTTAATGCCATTAATTCCTGTATCGCTTTTTCTAAGTTTTGATGTAAAGAAATCGCATTGGGTGTATCACAAAATTTAACTAGTTCTTCACGGTAAACCAACCCTGAAACTTTTAATGCTTTTTTGTAACCTTCAAAACGATCAGTGGCCATACTTAATTTGGTATTACTACTAATGTGTGCAATACTAGTATAACCATTGTTAATGAGATGCATAGTAGCATCATAAGCGCCCTTAAAGTTATCTGATGCAACTTTGTGTGTATTCATATGATCACTTAATCTATCAAATAATACAATTGGCAAACCAGCTTTTTGTAAAGCAATTAAGTAATCGAAATCTGTCGTTTGGTAAGCAGGGGAGATGAGTAATCCATCAATTCCTCCAGCATATAATAAATTTACGCAAGCCTTTTCTTGTTCAAAGGATTCCTTGCTTTGCATAATAATTAATTGATAATTGTGATCAGTACAATACTGATCAATACCATCTAGCATTTGTGCCACAAAATTGTTATCAATAGAACAAACAACCACACCAATAGATCTGCTTTTACCTTCTTTTAAGCTTTTAGCCATCCGATTAGGGATATAATGATGCTCCTTTGCATAGGCAACAACCTTTTGCTTTGTCTCATCTCCAATTTGATAACTATCTGTTAATGCTCTAGATACAGTAGAAATAGATAGATTTAACGCCTTGGCAATATCTCGTAAAGTGATATTAGTGTTCATCAATTAATTTAATTGTATTAATTGCTAAGGTACGATTTTTTGATGTTTTAAGAGAACTTGATTATAGGAGTTGTAAGGTTTTACTAAAACCTTTTAGTAATAGTTTTTTAATGCAAGAATAGTTTTCAGCTAAAATTAATACCTTAGATTTTCTATTTATTATTCTGCTATAAAAATTATGAAACAGACTTTATTTTATTGCTTATTTCTCAGTTCAATCGTTGCTAATGCACAACAAAATCTAGTTAAATATGTAAAGCCATTAATTGGTACCGAAAAAATGGGGCATACTTATCCTGGTGCTACAGTTCCTTTTGGTGGAGTGCAATTAAGTCCAGAAACGGATACAATTCCGTATGAAATGAATGGTAAATACAATGGGGATGTATATAAATATTGCGCAGGATATAAATACGAGGATAAAACAATAGTAGGGTTTAGTCATACACATTTTAGTGGAACAGGTCATTCTGATTTGGGGGACTTTTTAATTATGCCTACACAAGGTAAATTACAACTAAACCCAGGTGTTGCAAGTGATACCAAAACAGGTTTCCGTTCGGCATTTTCTCATGCGAATGAAGTAGCAGAAGCTGGTTATTACAAAGTGAAATTAGATGATGATAACATTACTGCAGAAATGACGGCTACAACTCGTGTAGGCATGCATCAATATACTTTTCCGAAATCTAATCAAAGCCACATCATTTTAGATTTAATGGCTGGAATTTATAATTACGATGAAAAAACTGTGTGGACGTATGTACGTGCGGTTAACGATACCTTGATTACAGGTTATCGCCAAACCTATGGATGGGCTCGTACACGTACAGTGTATTTTTCGATGAGTTTTTCTAAACCCTTTAAAAGTTATGGACAAAAGAATTACGATGCTAAACAAGCTTATCGTGGTTTCTGGGGTAAATTTGATCAAACTAAAAACTTCCCAGAAATAGCAGGAAAAAAGGTAAGAATGTACTTCGATTTTGACACCAATGAAGGTGAGAAAATTAAAATCAAATTTGCTTTATCTCCAGTAAGTCAAGAAAATGCAGTGCAAAATATGCGTTCTGAAATTACTGGATGGGACTTTGAAAAAGTAAAAGCACAAGCTCAAGCTACGTGGAATAAAGAATTAAATAAAATCAATGTTTCAGCTTCTGATGATGATAAAACTAACTTTTATACCGCAATGTATCATGCTTTTATCAACCCAACAATGTATACAGATATTAATGGACAATATAAAGGATTAGATCAAGGCGTACACACTGCAAACGGTTTTACCAATTATACCACATTTTCTTTGTGGGATACGTATAGAGCTTTGCATCCATTTTTTAACATTATCCAGCCGACTCGAAACAACGATATGGTAAAATCTATGTTGGCGCATTACGATCAAAGCAGTTTGCAAATGTTGCCAATTTGGTCGCATTATGCGAATGATAATTGGTGCATGAGTGGATATCACAGTGTTTCTGTAATTGCAGATGCTGTTATAAAAGGAGTTTACAATGGCGATGCAAATAAAGCTTTAGATGCTTGCGTTATGACCGCAAAACATCGCAATTACGAAGGAATTGGCTATTACATGGATTTAGGGTATATCCCTGCAGAGCGAAGTGGTGTTTCTGTTTCTAATACTTTAGAATATGCATACGATGATTGGGCCATCGCCCAGATGGCTAAAAAGCTAAACCGTATGGATGTGTATAACGAATTTATTAAACGTTCTGGTAATTGGAAAAATAACTACGATCCTTCAATTGGCTTTATGCGTCCAAAAATGGCAGACGGAACATTTAAACAAAAATTTGATAGTAAAGATACCGAGGGACAAGGTTTTATTGAAGGTAACAGTTGGAACTATAGCTTCTTTGTGCCACAAGATCCGGCAGGATTAATTGAAGTAATGGGTGGTAAAAAGAAATTCGCATTGCGATTAGACACCTTATTTACCATGCATTTACCGGATGAGTTTTTTGCGCATACCGAAGACATTACTCGTGAAGGGATAATTGGAGGTTATGTACATGGAAATGAACCAGCACATCATATTGCTTACTTATACAATTGGGCAGATCAGCCGTATAAAACTCAAGCTCAAGTTCGCCATATCTTAAAAATGCAGTATAAACCTACACCAGATGGTTTGGGCGGAAACGATGATTGTGGTCAAATGAGTGCATGGTACATGTTCTCATCGTTAGGTTTTTATCCTGTTTCGCCAGGTGGCGATGAATATGCATTAGGTTCGCCAGCAGTAAATAATGCGAGTTTAAGTTTAGAAAACGGAAAAACATTTGCAGTTGAAGCGATTAATCAAAGTGATAAAAATGTTTATGTACAGAAAGTTCTATTAAATGGAAAAGAATTAACTAAGCCATTTATTAAACATAGCGATATCACATCTGGTGGAAAATTGACTTTTTATATGGGTGCAAAACCTAAAAAATCTTAAAACCACAAGCTGTTCACATCCAATTACATACTAACAATCGGTAAAATTTGACTGCCTTGTCCAATAATTTTTTAGATATTTAGGGTTCTAAAAAGGATATCAAGGAATGAAAATCGTTATTGCCGAAAAGCCATCTGTTGGTCGTGAGTTAGCTAAAGTATTTGGTGCTACTACCAGAAAAGACGGATATATTGAAGGCAAAGGGTATTCATTTACATGGGCTTTTGGACATTTGCTACAATTGGCTCCGCCACAAGATTACGGCTTTATAGGTTGGCGCAAACAACATTTGCCAATGTTGCCGGCTAAGTTTAAACTAGCCATACGCAAGATTAAAACGAAAGATGGTTTTGTAGAAGATCCTGGTGTTCGAAAACAATTAGATATTATCAAAAAATTGTTCGATGAAGCCACAGAAATTATTGTAGCCACGGATGCTGGACGAGAAGGTGAACTGATTTTCAGGTATATCTATTATTTCTTAAAATGTAAAAAACCATTTAAACGCTTATGGATTTCTTCACAAACTGATGAAGCCATAAAAGATGGATTTAGAAATTTAAAGCCTGGCTCAGATTACGATACCTTGTTTAATTCTGCACATTGTCGTTCCGAATCAGATTGGTTGGTGGGAATGAACGCAACACAAGCTTTGAGCATTTCTGCGGGTTCTAAAAGTGTATTGTCGCTAGGAAGGGTACAAACTCCAACCTTAGCAATGATCTGCGCTCGTTATATAGAAAGTAAAAATTTCGTGCCTCAAACATTTTATCAAATTGCCATTCAATTAGATAAAGATGGTCAATTGTTCAAGGCAATTTCTGTAGCAAATTTTAAAACTCAACCAGAAGCACAAGAAATATTTGACAAGGTAGAAGACTTGGCTTCAGGATTTGCGACTGGAGGAAATATTACTGCAGTAGAAGCTAAACCAAGAAAAGAACCACCACCGCTTTTGCATGATTTAAGTAGTTTACAACAAGAAGCCAATAAGAAAAACGGTTTTACGGCAGATCAAACCTTAAATTTATTGCAGAATTTATACGAAAGTAAGTTGGTTTCCTATCCTCGTACAGGTAGTCGTTATATAGGCGATGATGTGTTTGCGAATGTACCTAAACTCATTTCAACGTTAACTGATCATCCAACTTTTGCTAACCAAGCTAATTTTTTACAGACAGCTACGCTAAATAAAAGAAGTGTAAATGCGAAGAAAGTAACTGATCACCATGCTATTTTGCCAACGGGCGAAAAACCTTACAATTTAGGTAAGGATCATCAAGCGGTTTACGACATGGTTGCAGGTCGGATGTTAGAAGCTTTTCATCAAGAATGTATAAAGGAAATTACAAAGATTACCATCGAATCAGGTTCTGTTTTTATCGCAAATGGTACAGTTATCCGTTCTGCGGGATGGCGTTCAGTATTTAACGAAACTGAAGATGAAAAAAAGGATGAGGAAAATCCGGCTTTGCCGAAATTAAAAGTTGGCGAATTATTGCCAATTGTAAATAAAGCGCTGTTAGAAAAACAAACCAAACCAAAACCTTTGTACAATGAAGCCTCTTTATTAAAGGCGTTAGAAACTTCTGGTAAAGAGATTGAAGATGAGGAATTGCGTTATGCAATGAAAGACAGTGGTTTAGGTACGCCAGCAACTCGTGCTGCAATTATAGAAACGTTGTTGACGAGAGAATATATTGTTCGTGATAAGCGAAATTTAATTCCAACCACCAAAGGCTTGGCTGTTTATGAGGTAGTAAAAGATAAAAAAATCGCACAAGCAGAGTTAACTGGTCAGTGGGAAAAACGTTTAGAAGAAATTCGTTCAGGTGCTTCAGTAACTGAATTTAAAACAGAAATTGCAGATTATACCAAAACTATTACACAAGAACTTTTAGTAGCAGGAGTAGGGCTTTCTACGCAGTTGGCGGAAGTTTCAACGGCTGTATAGTTAAGTTTTAACCCTTAAATGTCTTAATGGTTAAAAAAATCACAATGATATTTTTTATCTTGCTTCATCATGAATCGTAAATATTTTCTTTCCTCAATTATTCCGGCTTCACTTCTTTTAACTTCATTAAATAGCAAAGCTGAAGTAATTTCTACGCTAGTTGATGAACCTAAACGTATAAAAATACCGCCCTATCTTTTACCTGGAGATACCATTGGAATTACGTGTCCGGCTGGTTATATAACGCAGGCAGAGATTGATCCATCTATTATTCAAATGAAAAGCTGGGGATTTAATGTAGTCGTTGGGAAAACAGTTGGGGCTAAAGATTTCACTTTTGGAGGTACCGACCAAGAACGGTTAACAGATTTACAACAAATGCTAGATGACCCAACTATAAAAGCAATTATGTGTGCAAGAGGAGGATATGGAGCAATCAGAATTGTGGATCAACTTGATTTTAGTGCATATAAATCATCGCCAAAGTGGTTAATTGGTTTTAGCGATATCACGATTTTGCATAGCCATATTAATACTAATTATCACATCGCTACTATCCATTCTAAAATGTGCAATAGTTTTCCATCCGATTGGGCTTTAGCGGAGCCTATTCAGGTTGAAACGATAAATTCTATACAACAGGCGCTAAAAGGGGAAAAAATGAAATATGTTGCTCCATACAATTCTAATAATAGAATGGGAACAGCAAAAGGTGAATTAGTTGGTGGGAATTTACGTTGTATTGAAAATCTGGCTGGAAGTGAATCGGAAATAGAAACGGACGGTAAAATCCTTTTTGTAGAAGATACAGGAGAGTATTTATATAGCATTGATAGAATGTTTTATAATCTTAAACGCAGTGGAAAATTAGAAAAGCTACGTGGATTAATTGTTGGTGGTTTTAAAGTGAAACCAGACGATGTTGAAGATGAATTTGGTAAAACCTTAGTCGAAATTGTGTTAGATAAAGTAAAAGAATATGATTACCCAGTATGTTTTGATTTCCCTGTAGGACACCAAAGAGCTAATTTTGCTTTAAAATGTGGGGTTAAACATGTACTTGATGTAAGAGCTGAAGGAAGTAAACTTGATGAGGTTTAATTAAGTGCGTAAAAGAACTGCCGTCATTCCCACGAAAGTGGGAATCTTAAAGCGTATTACATTACGATTCCCAATCAAGTTGGGAATGACGAATAGCATATTAAGCGCTAATATAATAAACTGCTGTTTCTTGCAATCGAGAAGCCACAATAATCTCTGTGCCGTTAGCATGTTGCTGAAATAAATCATGAACTAAGTTCGGACAATTGTTATCCTTACTTAAATGAGAAAGGAAAAGATGACTCATGTACGCAGGTTTATGCTCAGTAAATAAAGCCAAAGCCTGTTTATTCGATAAATGTCCATTTCCACCACGAATTCTATTTTTTAAGAAATAGGGGTATCGACCTTTGTCTAACATTTCATCATCATAATTGGCTTCTAAAAATGCAGCATGACATTCCTTGAAATTAAGAATTACGTTCTCACAATGCCCACCAATATCTGTAAAAACACCAACCCTTACTCCATTACAACTAATGGTGAAACTATGTGGTTCTGCAGCGTCATGGAGTTTTGGAAATGCAGTAATCTGTAATTTACCGACATGAATAGGAGCGTACGCAACAAATGAGTTCAATAAATTTTGTTGAATTTGCTGTTTACCACTCAATAAAGTATGGTGAGTAATGTAAACAGGTAATTGATATTTTTTTGCAAGTACAGGTAATCCACGTATATGATCGCTATGCTCATGAGAAATAAAAATAGCTTTTACTTTGCTCATACTCAACGCTAATCTCTGCATACGAATTTCAGTTTCTTTGCAGCTCAGTCCAGCATCCACTAAAATCGCTTCTTCATCGTTACCGATATAGAAACAATTTCCATTACTGCCTGTGTTAAGTGAACTGATGAATAAAGCCATATGAATTACAAAGAACGTGAATTTATTAATTTTTAATTCGCATTTTTATAAACATTTACGAATGCTGAAACAACTTTAGTTTATTGCTGTTTTTACTTAAACTGAAATAAAATGGAAGAGAAACATAACAATGCCACTCCACAAAGACCAGAAGGAGCCAGACCTTTAGACGCAGGTATTATTCCTATAAATATTCCTAAATATATTAATCAGATTAAAGGAGAAGAAGCTTATGGAAAAAATGGGAAAAATGCAATTACTGTATTTAAATCTGAGCAAGTAACAATCACATTAATTGCCTTAAAAGAAGGAGAAATCGTTAGACCAGGCAGCGAAGAAGGCGAGGCTATTATGAGTTTACAGGTAATTGATGGTAATTTATTATTCGAAAGTTTGGGAAATGCTGTTGAATTAAAAAAGGGCGAATTGCTCACTTTACACCAGTTATTATCGTTTAAAGCAAAAGCAATAAATGACTGTATTTGCCTTTTAACTATGGTTAAATAGCCATTTAGTATTCCTTTGCGAAATATTTTTTAATAAATACGATAAAGCTAACAAATTGCGATTCAGGTATTTTTAACCGAAAAGTGGCTTGGCATACTCATAAAGCAATTATAAATATTTCAACTCATACTTGTTTATTGTGTTTAAATGATATATTTGAAATCAAATTAAAACTTAAAAAATGGAAAAATTCTCAAAAGTAAAAGAAGTAATCGCTGCGATTGAAGCAGATGCAGAAAAATTTTATAATGGTGGTAACGCAGCAGCGGGTACTAGAGTACGTAAAGCAATGCAAGATCTTAAAGGTTTAGCTCAAGAAATTCGTACTGAAGTAACTGAGAAAAAAAACAGCGGTAAATAAGCTTTTGAGCTTAAATCATTACAAAGAAAGACCTTGCTACGGCAGGGTCTTTTTGCTTTATAAAAAAGTACAATTGACAACCTTTTAATAGTACTAGCTAAATTTGTACATTTATCATGCGTAATATGTTAAATAACCTTTCTCAAAATGATTTCAGTAAAAGTAAGCTATACCGTAAAACCAGAATTCGTAGCTCAAAACAAGCAAAATATTAGTGTGTTTCTGGCAGATTTTAAAAAGCTAGTTGACAAAAATTTTTTATACAATGTTTATCTCGAAGAGGATGGTTTAACATTTTTGCATATTTCCATGTATGAGAATGAAGAAGTGCAACAACACATTTTAAACATTCCTTCTTTTCTTCAATTTCAAAAAGAAAGAGATGAAAGCGGTTTAAATGGTACACCTAAGATTGAGAGGCTAACTTTAATAGGTTCGTCAATTGGTTTGCTGTAGTGTCATTAACCTTATATATAAATAAAATAGCCTCACGATTCTGTAAGGCTATCTTGGTCTAATAGATTTAATACGTATTATCAAGCCCCAATGCTACCCATTTTAACTTCTCCAGCTCGTTTGTAATTAGCCAGAATTACTCCTTTTGTAGTAACAGTACTATCTATTAATGTAAATGCTGCTGGAATTGGACCATTACCAAATAGATTTTTCCCTTTACCAAGAGTTAATGGATGAATTTTCAATCGGAGTTCATCTACCAAATCATTTTCAAACAATATCTGAATAAGCTCACTACTTCCCCAAACATGAATATCACGACCTTCTGAGTTTTTAAGATTTTTGATGTCAGCTAAATCTTTAAGGAAAACTGAATTCTTCCAGTCTGATTTTTCTCTGGTTGTAGATAATACATACTTAGTACCTTCATTTATACTTGGCCAGAAGTCTCCATGTGTTGGCCAATAATTTTCCCATATATCAAATGTTTTTCTACCCAATAGATAATCCGCAGGCTGAAGTTCTTTTTTCATGGCTTCATTATAAGCTTCGTCACCATATGGTGCAGTCCAACCACCATAGTTAAAACCACCAGATGTATCTTCCTCAGGTCCACCAGGACCTTGTATCACACCATCTAATGTAATCATCGATAAAACAATTAATTTTCTCACTATTTTTCTCCTTTATAATTAGGTTACAAATCTTCTTTAAAGTTTGTATAACAAATCTCGAGAACTAAATTATGTTTTGGCAGTTATGAATGCGACAATGATAGTGGTTGAAATTACCGCTATCACAATTATTTTTTTATCATTAAAACCAGTTTTTAAGCTTACCTGTCATTTTATCTTCTTCAGGGAGTGGCTGTGTTTTACCGCAAACCAATTCATCAATTCCACGTGCGATATTAGTAGCTACAAACCCATGTCTAATCAAGCTGATAATCCAATTTGCACCGCAGAGCCAGAAAAATGCGATAATGCCTATCCACCATGGGCCACCATTTACTAGCATAAAACCACCCATAATACATGATAGGATTGCTGTAGCAATAAAAAGCTCACGCATGTTAATTTGGTATTTTAACCACCAATTGCTGTCCTTATAAAATAAAATAAAGTTGCCGTTATCAACGCTTCCAAATAAAGATCCTCTCCAATTAGATATTGAACCTTTATAAGTCACATGCATATTTTCGACAACAACATTATTTGCCTTATCATCTAATATGCTTTTAATTATATATTGCAATATTTCCTGTTGGTTATCAGATGTAATAACCGCTTTTAATTTTCTATTAAAACTTACAGAGAAAGGGAAAATCATATCTAATAATGAATAAATATATTTATATAGTTGGAATTCCGAAGTGTTCATGAAATTCATCTAATGTTCCATTCCTTTTTGAAAAATGGATGGCATTTATGATAAAGATGCGCATAAAGTCCATAAAACATAGAAGGTCGAGCGCTTCGAAAGGCCATCGAATATTGTTATGCATTAATTTATCCCTTATCTTGTACATTTCCAAGCCTATTTTTTGGACAGCCTTTAATTCATGTTCTGAAATTAACTTTTCCGTTACTTTTTTGAAGAGAGTAAAGCCTTTAGCTTTTGGATTTCCTTCAGGTATGGAAATACTCTCAAACAATGAAATGCATTTGATCACCTTTTCATATTTATCGTGACTTGACGAAGCAATAGCAAATAACTTAATCATCTCGATGATCTTAATGTCTAACTCATTGTCTTTTCTATCCTGTAAAAAGGAGGAAAAAATATCTATTCCAGTTTCTTTCGCTTCTTTAAGAAACGACTTTGTAATTTCAATCGGGCGTACACCCTGCATTGCAGTAATATTCAATTTTGCTTCGGCAGTATTGCCTTTGACTAGATACATATAATTTGCAGATGAAGAGCCTGCATGCCTATAATCTAGATCAAAATTCCTAGTGGTTTTCGCCATCATATATGGAAAACAAAAACACTTGAGTACATCTACAGATAGCTCAACTTCTTTAAAGGCGTCTTCAGTTGCCTTATCAATTTCACCTTTTATTTGAACAATAGCATTGATATGCTTGTATTGATCACCGATCGTCAGCATAAAATCGTCTCGGCTCAATTTAGAACTTTCTCCGCAAATAGCCTGATAATGAGCTTCTATTTCATTATTGTTAAAATATTTGAATTCAGTATTTCCTATAGTAAAGTTGTCCTCAATTCCGATTGCTGTCATCCTAAAGTGAAAAACATATGCAGCTGTGAGACTCTCAATTTTATTCAATATATAATCTATGAACTGTAGATTAACCAGTTGCTTCTTATGAACTTCAATAAGCCATTCAATGCCTATTTCTATCAAAGTCTCAAACTTGCAGATTTTTGAGATGATCGGGAAATCATATACTTTAAGCAAGAATTTTCTAAACTTTTGAAGATCTTTTTCATTCAGCCCCAGCATACTGTTTCCGACTTTATAATATTTGGAACGTAGTTCTCCAGTAAAGGGGTTATTTAATCCTTCACTCTTAATTTCTACATCTTTTAATTCCATAATCATCGAAATACCCTTGATATCAACAGATGGGGCAGAATAGGTGGGTTTGGACTCAATGGGTTTTGGAGAAAGTAGCGTAATGTATTGAAACGCCTCCTGATTAAGTTCGTAGATCATTTTGGTTTTTGTTTCAAGGAAAATACGTATAATTTCCATTATAGTTTATAGAAATGCTTGCAACCCTCAATACACTCAGCAATATTTTGAGCATGATGACCTAATTTAGTCCCATTGGAATGCCATTATTGTTCTCGAACAGGAAAGTGGCGTTTATTTTTATATAAGCAACTTTACAAATTACCTTAAAAACAGAAAACCATCTTTACATTAAGTAAAGATGGTTTTGAATTTCTGTGATCCCGCTGGGATTCGAACCCAGGACCACTACATTAAAAGTGTAATGCTCTACCAGCTGAGCTACGGAATCATTCCTTTTGTTTAAGGAGGGGCAAATATAGAAATTAAAATGTATTTGCCCAATTATTTCTGAAAATAGTTATTGAGGTTTGTTTAATGCGCTTTAATGTGTTAATTATCAACAGTATTTATATTCTGTTTAACTGCTCTTTTTATCCTTAAAAGAAGAAAGTATGTGTAGTTTTTTACGCAAACGCTTGATTTCCTTTCTGTTTTTTTGTAAAAATGAAATTACAACTCAAATTAGTGTTTTGTAAAAGAGCTAAATCCCTTTTAATAAAAATTAGCAGTTGTAAAATGCTCGACATTTCAACACAATTAACAGCTCATCTAAAATTAAAAGAGAAGGTTTTTAAATAATCAAACGTTTGCGTTATAATTAATTCCTGTTTAAGAATTAGCATGTCTATTTTAGGAGTTACTAATGCATTTTATGCATTAAACTAATTAACCACTAACCACACAAATGAAAAAACACACCATTATCTTCTCTATTATGGTATTGCTTGGCTTACACACATCAGCACAGCAATTACCTGTAGAGTTACAAACTCCAGAAGTTGTTTCTTTAAATAGAATGCCAATGAGAGCATCAGCGTTTGCATACGAAAATGCAGATCTTGCTGCCAAAAGGAACAAAGAAAAATCAGATTACTTTATCTCACTAAACGGAACTTGGAAATTTAACTGGGTTAAAGATCCTCGTAAAAGACCGCTAGATTTTTATAAAACCGATTTTAATGATGCCGCATGGGATAATTTTAAAGTGCCCGCAAACTGGGAAGTAAATGGATATGGTTTGCCTATTTACGTCAACCAACCGTATGAGTTTGCTGGAAGAAAACTGACAGGAAATAGGATGAATCCGCCTTTTGATATTCCTGAAGATAATAATCCGGTTGGATCATACCGTAGAAAAATTAATATCCCAGAAAACTGGAAAAATAGACAAGTGTTTATCAGTTTAGGTGCGGTGAAGTCTGCATTTTTTATCTGGGTAAATGGTAAAAAAGTTGGGTATAGCGAAGATAGTAAGCTAGCTGCCGAATTTGATATCACAAAATATGTACAAGCTGGAGAAAATACAATCGCTTTGCAAGTTTACAGATGGAGCGACGGTAGCTATTTAGAATGTCAAGATATGTGGCGTATTTCGGGTATAGAACGTGATGTTTATCTATACTCGACACCTAAATTAGACATTCGCGATTTTAAAGCAGTTGGCACCTTAGACAACACCTACACCAACGGTTTGTTAAATGTAGATGTAACAGTAGAAAACTATAAAATAGATCAACGCACCAACCACAGCAGACCTGATAGCTTTTATGTTGCTTTAAACTTAACTGATGCAAGAGGAAATACAGTTTGGAAAGATGAAACAGGTTTGAAAACAGTTTTAGGAAACTATAAAAACAACCTTTCTTTTAAAACGCAAATCAGTAATGTGAAAAATTGGTCGGCAGAAGTGCCGTACTTATATACGTTATACATTACCTTAAAAGATAAAAACGAGCATGTAATTGAAGTTATTCCACAACGCATTGGTTTCCGATCGGTAGAGATTAAAGGAAGTGATTTGTTGGTGAATGGAAAACGAATCTTTTTAAAAGGAGTTAATCGCCATGAGCATAATGCAACACAAGGGCATACGCTTACACATGAGGACATGAGAAAAGATATGGAAATGATGAAAAAGCTAAATGTAAATGCTGTTCGTCATTCGCATTATCCGCCAGATCCGTATTGGATGGAGCTTTGTGATGAATATGGCTTGTATGTTATCGATGAAGCGAATATCGAATCGCATGGTCGTTATTACAGTTTAGAAACTTCTTTTGCAAACGATAAACAATGGCGTATTCCGCACTTGGAGCGTATTACTAGAATGTACGAACGCGATAAAAATCATACTTCAGTTATCACCTGGTCTTTAGGAAATGAAGCGGGAAATGGCGTTAACTTTTACGAAGCATACGAATGGCTAAAACAAAGAGACTTTCGCCCTGTACAATACGAAAGAGCTGAAAATGATTTCAACACGGATATGATTGTTCCTCAATATCCTGATCCAAATTGGTTGGTAAAATATGCAAAAAGCAAAAGTGAAAGACCATTAATTATGAGTGAGTATGCACACATTATGGGCAATAGCTTAGGTAACTTTAAAGAATATTGGGACGCGATTGAAAGCAATCCAAAACTGCAGGGTGGCTTTATTTGGGAATGGATAGATCAAGGAATTGATACCGTAAAGAACGGCAAGAGAATTTTAGCTTACGGAGGAGATTTTCCTTTAGAAGGTCCAGTTAATGAAGATTTTAGTGATAACAACTTTTGTGTTAAAGGTGTGGTAACGGCTTACCGTGAATTAACGCCAATGGCAATTGAAGCTAAAAAAGTGTATCAATTTATAAAAACAAGTTATGTAGGCAACAATCAAATTAGCGTGAATAACAGTTATTTTTTCCGCGATATTGCTAATGTGCAGTTAAACTGGGAAGTATTAGAAGATGGTAAAATTGTTCAAAGTGGGTTAGTAGTAGATTTGAATATCAATCCACGCCAAACATCAACGCTTACGTTACCGCTAAAAAATAACTACAAAGCTGGAAAAGAGTATTTCTTGAACGTCCACTATGTGTTAAAAACACCTGAGCCATTTTTAGAGAAAGGCTATGCTATTTCGTACGAACAACTTGCTTTAAACGGAACATCAAAAGGTGCAGAGGTAAAGTCTAATAAGCTTGATAATCCTGTTAAATTAACAAAGACGACTGATAAAGCTATTTTTAGTGGTAAGAATTTTCAAGCAACATTTGATTTGAAAAACGGAAAATTAACCAGTTATTTATTAGATGGAAAGGAAACTTTAGTTACTGGTCCGCAACCAGGTTTTTACCGTGCCCCAACGGATAATGATATTGGCGCTGGTTTAAATAGGTCTTTACGTATGTGGCGTAATGTATATGACGAGAATAAAAAGCTTATTAAAGCTGAAGCTACCAATGTAAATGGCTTACCGTATGGAGGAGTTGTAGAAATAACTTCTAACTTATTAAATGGAGATGCGACCACAAAACAAACCTTTTATATTTATCAGGATGGTACTATAAAAGTAGATAATGAGCTAAAAGCTGTTGCTGGCAAATACAAAACATTAATGCGCATTGGTAACGATTTACAATTAAACCCAACGTACAATACAATCCAATGGTATGGTCGTGGACCAGGTGAGAATTATGTAGACCGGAAAACAGCATCGCTAATAGGCACCTATACATCAACTGTCGATCAGCAATATTTCCCATATGCTCGTCCACAAGAAAGCGGTAATAAAACCGATGTGCGATGGGTAACTTTTACCAATAAACAGGGTAAAGGTTTACGTTTTGAATATGCAGACAGCTTATTAAGTTTTAATGCATTACCTTATTCGGTTGAGGATTTAGATCCAGAAGCACAGAAAAGACAATATCACTCGGGTGAGTTAGTGAAACGCAATCAAATTTATGTGCACATGGATATGCAACAATTGGGAGTGCAAGGAATAGATAGTTGGGGTTCGTTGCCTTTAACAGCATATCAAATTCCTTATAAAAACCAAGCCTATAGTTATTGGATAAAACCAATTAAATAAGTTTTACTATTTTCAGTATTGATATGAAAAAATACTTATTCACCTGTTTCTTAATCGCATTAGTTAGTGGATTAAAAGCCCAACAAAAACCAAATGTAATATTCATATTGGCCGATGACATGGGTTATGGCGATTTAGGCAGCTATGGTCAGCAATTAATAGAAACACCAAATCTTGATAAACTGGCAAAAGGCGGTATGCGCTTTATGCAGTTCTATGCTGGAACATCTGTTTGTGCGCCTTCTAGGGCATCTTTAATGACAGGTTTGCATACAGGGCACACGCCAATTAGAGGTAATTACGAGATTGAACCCGAAGGACAATTGCCCTTACCTGATTCGACGTATATTATGCCAGAAATGTTTAAAGCTGCTGGCTACAAAACAGGTGTTTTTGGTAAATGGGGAATGGGGTATCCTGGTTCGGAAGGTGATCCTGTTAAGCAAGGTGTAGATCAGTTTTATGGTTACAATTGCCAACGACAATCGCACAACTTTTTCCCCAATCATTTATGGAATAATTTAACCAAAGTAGATTTACCTAATACATTAACCAATTTGCAGGAGTATGCGCCAGATTTAATACAAAAACAGGCTATGGCTTTTATGGATAACAACAAGTCTAAACCATTTTTTATGTATTTGGCGTATACGTTACCACATGCAGCTTTGCAACTTCCGGCAGGTGATAAAACATTTGAATACTATAAAAAGAAATTTAATGAACAGCCCAAAAACATAAAAATGGACTGGAATGGGGAGAATTATCAGCCGCAAGCATATCCTCACGCAGCTTATGCTGCAATGGTTACCAAGCTTGATCATTATGTAGGTGAAGTGGTGCAGCAACTAAAAAAACTAGGCTTAGATAAAAATACTTTAATTGTGTTTACAAGTGATAATGGCCCGCATAGAGAAGGTGGGAATGATCCAAATTTCTTTAACAGTAGTGGTGGCTTTAAAGGAATTAAAAGACAGTTAACCGAAGGTGGAATTAGAGAACCTCTTATTGTGAGTTGGCCTGGTAAAATAAAACCACAAGTATCGGATCAGATCGGTGCGTTTTGGGATTTCATGCCAACATTTGCAGAACTTGCTGGTGCACAAAAATTAAAATCTACAGACGGAATTTCGATTTTACCAACCTTATTAAACAAAGGGACACAAAAACAACACGAATTTTTGTACTGGGAATTTCATGAAGATGGAGGAAGACAGGCAGTAAGAATGGGCAAATGGAAAGCGATTAGAGAAAACGTTAAGAAAAATCCAAATAGTCCAATTGCATTATATGATTTGGTTGCTGACCCTAAAGAATCTATAAATTTAGCTAGTAAATATCCTGAGATAGTTAAAAAGATGGAAACAATTTTACTAAACTCTCATATAGAGAATAAGAACTTTCCTTTTTTAACGAAGTAAATTAAACAAAAGCTCATTTTAAATAAACTTTGAGTCTTTGTTCATGAACATTGAGATTTTGTTGATGAACATTGAACTTTTGTTCATTAACATTGAACTTTTGTTCATGAGCATTTCGCTTTTGTTCATGAGCATTTTGCTTTTGTTCATGAGCATTTTACTTTTGTTCATCAACATTTTGCTTTTGTTCATCAACATTTCTCTTTTGTTCATCAACATTTCTCTTTTGTTCATCAGCATTTTGCTTTTGTTCATGAACATTTTGCTTTTGTTGATGAACAATGATCCATTGTTAACCAGCATTGACTCATTGTTTATAAGCATTAACGTTATGTTCATGAACATTAGACTTTTGTTCATGAACAATGATCCATTGTTTACATGCATTAAAGTTTTGTTTATAATATTAAACTTTTGTTCAAGAACAATGAACTATTGTTTATGAAAAATGTTTAAAGTTGAAAGAAATCAGTGCTATAAACAATAGGTTATTTCTCAATAAAATTAGAATTAACAGGCGTTTAGCTAAAAAATAATTAATTAACTTTAGGAAAAATTATAAAATCATGGGACAACAATCAACCGAAGGACTGATATTGCTAGTTACATTAACAGCAGTTTGCGTAATTATCTTTGCTATTACCTTTTACCTTACTTTTATTAGAAAAGCGAATACAAGCGATAATGCGCATTAAGAATTTCTAATATGATTAACATAAAAGCAAGTATTGGAACAGAGCCTTACAAAATAGAAATTCAATCGCCCACAGGTAATGTATTGATTGCCGACGAACCTCTTGAAAAAGGAGGGCAGGATACAGGCTTTTCTCCAAAAGAATTGCTTGCCTCATCGTTGGGCGCATGTACGTGTGCAACTGTGCGTATGTACGCAGAGCGGAAAACATGGGAACTTGAAAAGATAAATGTAAACGTTGATCTTATGGAAAAGGAAGGGCAAACTAAATTTATCAGAACAATAGAATTGATAGGTACGTTGGATGATTCACAGCGAACACGATTACTAAACGTTGCAAATGCCTGCCCAATTCATAAAATATTAACTCATACTATTGTTGTAGAAACAGCACTAGTATAGTTTATTCTACCACATAGATACATAGTTAACGTAGCCATGCGCTTTATTTTTGCATGTCAGTCTGAGCCTGTCGAAGACTTTTAATCCTTCGATAAGCTCAGGATGACAAGGTCGTTACTATGTTTTCTATGTATCTATGATTAAAACCCTTTTAATTTAACCTATTGTAATCATTCCGTAATACTTCTGTCAACAGTTATGCTGTTCACATCATTACCTTAATTTCGTACAAACTTAAAATCAAAAAATATGATACAATCAAAAGGATACGCAGCGCAAACACCCGATACTGACTTAGCTCCATGGAATTTCGAACGCAGAGAGGTTGGTCCTCATGATGTTCAATTAGAGATTTTATATTGTGGTGTATGTCATAGCGATCTGCATCAAATTAAAAACGATTGGTTTCCAGGGATATTCCCAATGGTACCAGGTCATGAGATTGTGGGTAAAGTAATTAAAGTAGGAGATCACGTTAAAAACTTCAAATTAAATGAGTTAGCAGGAGTGGGCTGCATGGTTGATTCATGTCAAGTATGTGAAAATTGTGAGGCTGACCTTGAACAATATTGCTTAGAAGGAAATACTGGAACTTACAACAGCAAAGGTAGAGATGGTGTGCCAACCTATGGCGGCTATTCTAACACTATTGTTGTTCGTGAAGAATTTGTATTGCATATTTCAGAAAAATTATCTCTAGCAGCAACTGCACCTTTGTTGTGCGCTGGTATTACAACTTATTCTCCATTAAGACATTGGAAAGTAGGTAAGGGGCATAAATTAGCTGTGTTAGGTTTAGGTGGCCTAGGTCACATGGCAGTTAAATTTGGTGTAGCCTTTGGTGCAGAAGTAACGGTTTTAAGTACTTCGCCAAATAAAGAAGAAGCTGCAAAGGCATTAGGTGCACACCATTTTGTAGTGACATCAGATGCTGCACAATTAAAAGCAGTTAAAGGAACTTTCGATTTCATTTTAGATACAGTTTCGGCAGATCATGATATGAACATGTATCTTTCTTTATTAAAAACAGATGGTACGCACATTGTAGTTGGTGTTCCAGCACCGTATGCAATTCATCCGTTTTCAATTATCGGTGGTAGAAAAAGCTTAGCGGGTTCTAGTATCGGTGGAATTAAAGAAACTCAAGAAATGCTTGATTTTTGTGCTGAAAACAATATCGTATCGGATATCGAATTAATTGACATTAAAGATATCACAGCATCTTACGAAAGAATGGTTAAAGGTGATGTTCGTTACAGATTTGTAATTGATATGAAAACGCTTTAAGTAGAAGAAAACATTCATTAACCAGGTTACACAAATAGTGAATAAAACACATATAGCCGAATTGAGAGAGTTTATTAATTCATTTTGCCAACAACAGAAAATTGGTAATATTGATTTAATGAACTTTGATTTAGAGTCTACTGTTGATCTAGACTTAAATATTCATGATATTGATATGGACTTGTTTCTTTCTATGTTTTCCGATCGATTTAATGTTGATCTGTCAAAATTCAGTTGGAAAAATTATGGTTATCCTGAAGGTTCGATAATTGCAAGTATCCTCAGATTTATTTTTGGTTATAAAAAATGGGTAAAGAAAATTTCTTATAAAATCTATAAACCAAAACTTAAGGTGAGACAATTATTAGATGGAATTGAAAGTGGCATTTTAGTTTAATTAACAAATAGGAGATTGCCATGTCGGTATGCTCCTCGCAAAGACGCTAGCTCTAAAACAAAAAAGCCTAATGAAAATATCATTAGGCTTTTTTTATGCTATTTTTCCTGAGCTGCAACCTCATTCCGTATGGCTTCTTGAAGTACATCAATATTGATATCTTTTAGTTTTTTAAACTTAATGCAATATCCAGTTATACGTGCCTTACCTAGTTTCTCTGCATAAGTTTTAGACAAGTAAGTCTTATCTTCAATGCCAAGAATATAAACAGAAATGCCACTCGTATTTGCGCTTAACCCAATTTGATAAAACTCTTTCGTTTTTCCATCTGCATAGGTTATAGTTCTAAGTCCATAGCCTATATTAGGATTTGAAACAATTTTATTTTCACTGTTTTTACCATCTAAGAACCATAATTTACATGCTGGCATTGCTTCCATAAGGGTAGTGTGCAACTGTTGCATCTCCCCACGTTTTGGTTCAGGGTGACTAGCAATGTACTCGTTAATTTGATCTTGTATGTTCATGATTACTGTAATTCTACGCAGTTAAATTTATGATTATTTAGCAAGTCTACTATTTTCAAAACTATGTTTTCTTCGCAGTCAATACGTAAAATCTTGTCGCAATCCTCAAGGTCGAAATTCCATTTATCACTTGGAACTATTTGGTTAATTAGCGGCTTAAGCTTCTTTACCTGGTTTTTGGTTTTGACAACAGTTTTGAAAACGTAAATCATTTTTTAGATAATGTAGCCAATAATTCGTCTAGGTAATTTAATGTCATGGTAAATCCTCCTTGGAAACCCATTTCAATCATTTTTTCCATGCGTTCTAGCGAATCATTTTTAATGATAATGCTCACTTTTGTTTTTCCATCTTCTTCGCTAAAAGTAAGATCCCAATCAGAACCTGGTAACTCAGGATTTTCATCTTTGTCTGCAAAAGAATTCAAATACTTGAAATTAGTTTTAGGACTGATGGAAGTATATTGCTGAAGTGACCAATGTTCATCGCCTTCAGGACTTACCATTGCATAAAATCTTCGACCACCAACTTCAAAATCCATTACCTTTGTTTTAGATCCCCAAGGTTTAGGTGCCCACCATTGGTCAAGTATTTCCTGTGTAGTAAATGCATCCCATACCAGCGAAAGGTCGGCTGCAAATTCTCTGTTTACAAATACCGTTTTGTTTGCCTTGTCAACGGTAAAATCAAATAGTAAATTGTTCATTTTTTCTGTTTTAAGTATTAGTAAAGTCTGATTAGATTTAATGCTTTGCTAAAATAGCATCTAGGTTTTCCATAGCCATTGTAAGCCCATCTTTAAAGCCCATTGCGATAGTTTGCTCTAGCTGAGCCAAATCAGCAAACTGCATAACCCCATGCACAAGCGTATTTTCTTTCATATCGCTAAAATTCATGGTCCATTTTGATTGTGGCATTTGCGGATTAATGTTTCCATCAGCATCACCAAAGGCATCATTCGCTAGAAACATATCTTTAGGTTCAATTTTCACATAACTGGTAATCGACCAATGTTCTTCACCATTTGGTCCAACTGCTGCATAATGCCATTTTCCTCCTTCACGAAAATCCATGCTTTTTGTTCTTGATTTCCATGGAGAGGGCATCCACCACTGATCAAGAAGTTCGGATTTCGTGTAATAGTCCCACACAGTTGAACGGTCGGCAGCAAACTCACGCTTGATATTGATGGTGTTGTTTTGTTTATCGACAGTAAAGTCGAAGAATAATGTTGTGCTCATTTTTTCTGCTTTTTAAGGGTTGATAATACTTGGTCTAATTGGTTGAAGCGGTTTTCCCAGATTTTTCGGTACTGTTCTAACCATTTATCTATTTCTTTCATTTTTTCAATTTCAAGGGTGTAGTAAATTTCTCTACCTTGATATTCTTGTTTTACAAGATCGCACTCAGTGAGAATGCGCAAATGTTTTGATATTGCTTGCCTAGTGGTGTGAAAGTTTTCGGCAATGGCATTAGGTGTCATAGCTTGTAATGCTATTAAAGCTATAATTGCTCGTCTTGTTGGATCTGCAATTGCCTGGAATATATCTCGTCTCATGTGTTAAGTAATCTAATTAAGAAACTAATCGGTTGCAAATATATATGCAACTTTTTGGTTTCGCAAATTTTTTCTAACTTATTTTTCTTTGGCGGAATTTACCCCAGAAGTTGTCGTTTTAACGCAGCATTATATCATTAAATCAATCCCAACTTTGTAGTATCAAAACAAATTCAAACAAAAATTAAATTGTGTTATGAAAAACTTATTCAAAATCAGTAGCCTTAAATCGATATTAATTGCTATCGTGATGTTAATAGCAACTCAGTCTAGGGGACAAGAAATTAAACCTACTACTAGTGGATATGCACCTGTAAACGGTATTAAAGTTTATTATGAAGTATATGGCGATGGCAAACCCCTTGTTCTATTACACGGTGCTTTTATGACCATTGCAACAAACTGGGCAGAACTTATTCCTGAATTATCAAAAACAAGAAAAGTAATTGCCATTGAAATGCAGGGTCATGGGCACACTCCATTTTCAGATAGAAAATTAGATATTGCTACTTTAGCAAGTGATGTAGATGGAGTGATGAATTATTTAAAAGTTGACAGTGCTGATGTTGCAGGTTATAGCATGGGCGGTTCTGTAGCCTATCAGTTAATAGCGCAATATCCTAAACGCGTTAAAAAATTAGTCATCATTTCTTCTACCTATAAAAGTACTGGCTGGTTGCCAGCAATAAATGATGGATTTAAAGATTTTAAACCTGAATTCTTTATCAATACACCTATTAAAACAGCATACGATGCGGCAGCGCCAGACAAAACAAAATTTATACAATTTATACAACATATGATTGTTTTTGCTGGAGTTCCTTTTAACGTTGGTGATGCGAACATCGCTAAAATTACTGCCCCAGTATTGTTAATTTCTGGTGATAATGATGGTCTTGATAAAGTTGAGCTGATGAAAACTTATCAATTACTTGGCGGTGGCATATCTGCTGATTTAGCACCAATGCCAAAATCGCAATTGGCTATTGTTCCTTCTCAAGGGCATGTGAGCTTAATGATGCAAACAAAAACGATATTAAGTTATTTGAATAGCTTTTTAAAGTAGAAATAAATGTTCGAGATGTTAAATGACGTCTCGAACTTTCTTAAAAAATTAGAACGGTCCGATGATAAACCCTCAATTCATTATGGACTAATGGACGAATACTTATATCTATATACATTTGTCTTCAGGATATGTACTATCCTTCCAATCTTATTTTTCTTGAGATAGCTTATAAGCTAGTCCTTTTGGGTAAGCGAATGTTGATCTAATCATCTTCATGAAAATAATTACCATTTTTACACCCACCAAAAGATGATTTTTAGCAGTAATTCAGTCTGTATATTTGAGTTAATAGACGCAGATGATAAATAAATACTGTATGGGCTTTCAATTTGTTTAACTGTAAAAGCGATGATCATCAGATAGATAAAATCTTTTTATTTGAATTTGGGCAATATTCTCTACGTTTATAATAATAGTGGGGAATTTTTTTTCCACAAATTGTAGACAATATTACCCCATTCAAATATTGTTCCTATTTTAGCGGCAAGAAAATAATACACACACAGGTTACCTTTTTATGTTTGGTTTAGACAGTTACGCTCTTGCAGTATATACTTTTTTTTGAAATATGTATTGTGTTAGGGTTCTAAATTTATGGAAGCAATTTTTGTCAACTTCGCAGTTTTTACTGTGTACGCTAACCTTTATTTTACTTTCCTTTTTTTGTAAAACTGTCTTTGCAGAAGGAAGTAAAGATCTTTACCCTAGTGGCGCACAAGGGAATAGAGCATTTTTATTATGTAATACCAACTCCGTTTCACTTTTTTCCAACCCTTTTAAAACTACAGGTACTCATTATGTATATGCTAAAGCTGGCGAAATTATAGCTGTTGCATCAAGTGCTCAAGGTAAAGGATTAGGTACTATTATACTTACCACACCAACCGGCACAGTATATACATCAGGAAATTCTAACGTAGGACTTATTCCAGACCGTAATAGGGAACTCGCTGGGCCAAGTGGAGTGGGCGCACCAGGAGGTAAGTATACTCCATTCACCAAAACCGTATTATTGGATGAAGCTGGGATTTGGAAAATAGATTTTATAACACCACTAGGACCTAACGGAAATGCAACTTCTCTTGCGCCAGCCGATGTATTAGCAAATGACCCTTGGACACAAGGTTCAGGTAATACTAATGCAGATAATGGAGATATACTTGCCGCATGGGATGTTTCGGTAAGAACTGGAACAACATGGTTAACAGGAAGGGTATTTACCAATGTTTTAACGCTTTATATCAATGGGGGATTTACTCAAAATACATCGTTCCATGTTACCAATTATATATTAACCCAAGATGGTAGGGCATATAGGGTAAAAACTAATGGAAATAATGGTATAGGATTTACATTTTTTTCAAATAATAATGGTTTTGCTGTTAACGGGGTGCCAACATATAAAAGTTTAAATTTTTCTGATGCTACAATAAATTCGTACGTGCACGATCCAAGAACTTTGGATGATAATAAAAATATTACCCACAAAATTTTCTATAACAAACCCAATCCCGACTTACCGCAATCGGCACCAACCTATATTACTGCGGCCAATCAGAGTACTTGGCTTAAAAATATAGCAGTTCTTCCAGTTATCTCTAATTTACTGGTAACTGGGGTTGAAGGGACTATTGGCAGAGTTAGTCAAAAAGGCGCAAATATTAGTTTTAATTCAACTACCACTGGAACTTTTACGATTACAATACCAGTACCATCTGGTACAGATAGGGTTTTAACGGGTGTTGCTAATGTAGGTTCAAATTCTATTTTTTGGGATGCAAAGGATGGAAATGGAAATTTTGTTCCAGCCGGATCGGTTATTAGTCAGCTTAAAACGCTGCTGAGATCTGCAGAAGTCCACTTCCCATATATTGATATGGAAATAAATCCAAATGGAATTACCATCGAATTAACAGATAATACAACCAACTACGACTTGCAAACTGGCAATCCAGACAGATCTGTATATAGTGATTTAGTGTATTGGGACGATTCCAATATTAGTAATGCAGGTAATGTCGCTTTTGAAACTTCCGATCCTTACCAAAATTTAACAGGTATATCCAGTAACTCGAATGGTCATAAATGGGGTAAATATTCAGGATTAGGAGGTAGCAGTTTCGGGAATGAAAAATCGATGGATACCTGGGCTTATATCCAAGGGAGTGAAGAAGCACAGACTATTAATATGGCTATTACGGAAGCAGACCTGAAAATTGAAAGCATCACACCAGACTTGAGCATGTATTTTTCAAACCGTACGATTACATATACAGTCAAGGTTAAAAATGATGGTCCTTCAGCCGTCAATGGGTCGCGTTTAGCTATTTCATTGCCTTCAGGATTAACCATTAACTCGGCAACACTAGCAAACCAAAGCATCGGTGTAAATGTGAGTAATGGTATTACTAGTGCACAAACCTATACTGCTACACTTGACCTTCCCAATCAAGGTACAATCGATATTGTAATAGAAGCAACTTTTACAGGAAGTTATACTCAAATTTTTGATACAAAAGCGAGCATTTTAAGGCCCGCCGATTTAACCGATCCAGATGCTACAGGTAATAACGCCGCAGGTCCTGTAAACGCAGATGAAGAGTGTTTCAATGGAATCTCATCTAGCGTTGGTTTGTGTAACAATATTAAATATAATACGGTTAATGGACAGGAGGTGTGTCAAGGAAGCAATATTACCACCATTAGTTATCCTTTATCTGCTGATGGAATACAATTCGAAAACTCAACGCTTCCATCTGCTTTAAGTGCAATAGATGCAGCAGGAAATAGAACAGTAAGTGGCAGCTTATCATCTTCGGGTGTACAAACCTTTTACATCAAAACATTGAACACCAAAAGAACACAAACTAATGTGATTATTAAATCTAATGCCTTACCCACAAAAGCACATATTCAATTAAAAAACAATTAATAAAATTCACCAAAAACAATGAAATCAACAATTATCAAAGCATCATTAGCAGCATTTATCCTCATTTTGAGTGTAGTTTCAAAAAGTAAGGCGCAAACTTACTATCCGGTTTATTTATGTGATGGAGGAGCCGCGACTCTTCACACCCCAGAAGAGAGTGGTCTATCAAATGGAGATAAGGTATATTGGTATTTGGAAGGTGTCCAGGTAGATGTTAAAACTTTTACTGGAACAGCCAACGAAACCAACTACGTTACACCAAATAATCTTGCCAATGGGGTGCATAATTATACAAGTAGAATAGAGTCTGCTGCCGGATGTTGGGGAGATTTGTCAGATCCTTTTCAGGTTTATCAACTCCCAAGTAAAACACTTGCTTTGACCGCTAATAATGCATCTTATTGTGGCGATAATGCTCTTTTAAATTCCATCATAACAGCTACTACTACACCTGGACAAGCATTACCTGCTGGGATAGAATACCAATATGTTTGGTCTGCAACCAAAGATGGAACTGCTGTAAGTCCACTTTCAGGAATTGGTTCAGACGATGCTTCAAAAACAGCTGTAAATAAATTTACGCTAAATACAACTGGAGCGGGCACTTATGTATTTAATGCAACGGTAAAATATGTAACAACTGCTGCCAATACAGGTGTATTAAAATCTGGAGATAATAAAGGATGTGAAGTTTCAGCTGCTGCAACACAAACAGTAACCGTAACACCAAAACCTGTTAAACCTACAATCGTTATCCAATAATTTGGATTTTTTAACACATTAGATTGAACATCAAACGGTATATATTACTGGTGTTTTTCTTTCTGTTGATCAATTGGACATTTGCACAAACAAATCCTACTCTAGTTAGGATCCGTTTGGGTTCTACGGTCAAATTTGCAGTAAGAGATCAGGCTGGTCCTTACTCGTACCAATGGTATAGAGATGGAAAACCTATAGCCAATGCTACCGGAACAACATATACCGCAAGTATTGCCGGCTTATACCAAGTGATTTCAATAAGTACGGAAGGATGTAAATCTGATTTTTCAGATGGGTTTTTATTAATAATTGAATATACTGACCTAGAAGTTCGCAAAATCTCTGAAAAAAGATATGTCGGACCAGGTGAAGCTTTTGAATATCAAATTTCAATACAGAATAATGGAAATATTGATGCAACAGGGGTAGAAGTAATTGATAAATTACCAAGTAACTTAAAATATATAGGCATTACAGGTGAAAATGCTGGAAATGTTACGGTAGTTGATCATGTGATTACTTGGAAAATCCCCGCTTTAGCGAATAATCAAAAAATGGTTTTATCGCTAAAAACTACGGCGATTAAAGCTGGAACTGTAGTGAATACTGCGAATGTATCCGCTATTGAACCAGATCCAAATTTGGTGAATAATATATCTACAGATATAAAGGAAATTATTGGCGAGGTGATGGTGCCAAATGTAATTACGCCAAATGGTGATGGTAAAAATGATGTTTTCAGGATAGATGGACTGGAACTTCATCCGAACAATACCTTGTCTATTTTTAACAGATGGGGCAATGAAGTATATAGGAGTAATGGCCCTTATAAAAATGATTGGAATGGAAATGGTCTTAATGAGGGTACGTATTACTATCTATTAAAGATCAAAGAAAAAGACGGTAGTGAAAGAAGCAATACAGGTTGGATTACATTAATTAAAGATTAACATGTGGAAATTAACTAAGTTTATTTTAGTGTTGTGTGCCGCAAGTCCATGCTTTGCCCAGCAGGATGCACAGTATAGCCAATATATTTTCAATGGTATTTATATCAATCCAGCTTATGCCGGATACCGAGAACGCGTAAATATAAATGCGACCTACAGAAACCAATGGACTGGCGTTGAAGGTGCACCAAAAAGTTTTTCTTTGGCGGCAGATGCCATAATGCCCAACGAACGTGTTGGATTGTCATTGATAATGAGTGCAGAACAGTTAGGTGCGCAAAAAAACATATCGGCTTTTGCTAACTATGCTTACCGCTTTCCAATTAATGAAGAAGGAACTTCTAAACTGGCTTTTGGCCTAGGTGTTGGCGTTATGCAATCAAGCTTAGATGGTGATATGCTAAATCCAAGGGATTTGGGAGATAATTATATTCCAACAGGCACCGTAAAACAAATGCTTCCAGATATGCATGCTGGTGTGTTTTTCTCTACCCCAAAAATGTATATTGGTGCATCAGTCAACAATTTAATAGGTAAATATATTTTAGACAAAAAATCTCTAGACTACAATTTTCCAACTCCAAGACCACATTATTATTTAACAGGAGGAGTATTGATCCCAGTAGAGGAATATGTGTTAGATTTTAAACCTTTCTTTTTAATTAAAGATGATATTAAAGGGCCAACAGTGTTAGATATAAACGCCTTTTTACTCTTTAAACAAACTCTTTGGCTGGGTGTAGGTTATAGAACTGGAATCAAACTTTATAACAAACCAGCTTTACAAGGTGAAATCAATAATAACAATGCGCTTATCGGCATGAGTGAAATAATAATTAGTCAGCGTTTAAGATTAGGCTATTCTTATGATTTTAGCACAAGCAAGTTAGCTGGTTATGCTGGTTCAACTCATGAAATTTCTCTAAGCTGGAATTTTTACACCATAAAGGAGAGACAGTTAAACTTCTGTTATTTCTAAGTGTTCTAATATAAAATTGGCTACTGTTATCGTTGTTAACTAATAGACAATCCCCAAAAAAATACGCTAAAAACAGAAAACCATCTTTACTTATCGTAAGGATGGTTTTGAATTTCTGTGATCCCGCTGGGATTCGAACCCAGGACCACTACATTAAAAGTGTAATGCTCTACCAGCTGAGCTACGGAATCTACTTTGAATTAATCGCCGAAGCATTTGTTTTAAAGTGGTGCAAATATATGCTTCTCTTGTTTTTAATGCAAGGTTTTTTTTAACTGAACCCGTACATTACTGATTTATAAGTGGATTAATTACAAAGGCTGATTTAAAATGGTAAATTATGATACCTTTTTTGATAGAAAATAACGTAATAACTTAGTTAAAATAGCCAGATTCATCTTCTTTCTCTTATTTTTAATCAACATAAGTATGTCTTAATTAAGTTTTCAGTATAAATAGTTGGATCTGCTGTTTCTTAAAATTTAATTTAATTATCAATTTTTAAATTAATTTAAGGTTGAGTGTCCAATATCGCTTACTATTTAGACAATATGTTTGAATGATGTACTTTTTGTAATGCTTTTATTTGTGTAACAGAGGATATTTTCTTTACTGAAATTTTCTTTTAGCAAAATCAAACCAAACTAAATCTAAATTATGAACCAAATCAAGGGCAACAAGTATCTTTTTCCGCTCATTTTAGTAACCAGCTTATTTTTCTTTTGGGGCTTTGTACATAACCTTGATCCAATTTTAATTCCACATTTACGTAAAGCATTTTTATTAAATGATTTAGAATCATCGTTAGTAGATTCTTCTGTCTTCATTGCTTACTTCGTAATGGCATTGCCAGCCGGGTTTATTATGCGGAAGTACGGTTATAAATCTGGTATATTAATTGGGTTATTGCTTTTTGGAACTGGTTCAATTCTTTTTGTACCTGCGGCAAATACTTTACAATACGTGTTCTTTTTAGGTGCTTTATTCATCATCGCCTGTGGACTAACTTTTTTAGAAACGGCTGCAAATCCTTATGTAACTATTTTAGGGCCGCCAGAAACGGCTACTCAACGTATCAATTTCTCTCAGTCTTTTAACGGATTAGCAGCTTTTGTTGCACCAAACTACATTGGTAAAATGATACTCTCTGGTAAGGAATTAACAGCGGCCCAACAACAAGCCATGTCGCCAGAGCAGTTAAATGCTTATTTAAGTAATGAAGCGGCAAGCGTTAAAGGACCTTATTTAGTCTTAGGTATTATCATTTTTATAGTGGCTATTATATTTTTCTTTACCAAACTGCCAGATATTAAACATGAAGAAGAAGGAGAAAGTGGTGTTGCAAGTTTTTCTGGAGCATTTAAATCCATTAAATTGAGGTGGGGGATAATCGCTCAGTTCTTTTATGTTGGTGCTCAAGTTTGTGTAGGTAGTTTCTTTATCAAGATGAGTACACATGCAGCGGGTTTAAGCGAAAACATGTCAACAACATATTTAGGTATATTTGGTTTAGCCTTTATGTTAGGCAGATTTTTCGGTACTTTCTTAATGCGTTACATCAATCCAAGAAAATTACTCATTATATATGCTATTACCTGTTCTGTTTTAACGGCCATTGCCATTTTTGCTTCTGGAATGATAGTAGTTTACATGTTAATAGGCATTGCATTCTTTATGAGTATTATGTTTCCAACCATTTTTTCAATCGGAATAGAGGGCTTAGGGCATAACACCAAAATCGGCTCATCTTTAATTGTAATGGCAATTGTTGGTGGTGCAGCATTACCTCCAATTTTAGGTTTAATTTCAGATGCTACTCAAAATATTCAATACGGTTATTTAGTGCCCCTAATTTGTTTTATCGTTATACTGATTTTTGGTATAAATAATAGAAATTCAGAGAAAAACGGATTGCCAAAATCTTCAGTTAATTAATAAAATGAAACACCGAGTATTAAAAATTCATAAAAATGATAATGTTTTAGTCGCATTAAACGATTTAGCTAAAGGCGATGTAATACATTTCGAACAAGAAGATTTCATCCTTCAAGAAGATATTCCTGCTAAGCATAAATTTTTTATGCGAACAATGAAACCTGGAGAGGAAGTTATGATGTATGGTGTGTTGGTAGGCAAAACACAAAACGAGGTTTTAAAAGGAAGCCGAATGAGTACGACAAACACACATCATGCCGCCGAGCCTTTTGCCTATAGAAACGCAAATTACGATTGGCATGCGCCAGATGTCGATCAATTCTCCAATCGAACCTTCTTAGGTTATCACCGTAGTAACGGGGAGGTAGGTACAGCTAATTATTGGTTATTTATTCCGACAGTTTTTTGTGAAAACAGAAACTTAGATATGATTAAAGAAGCGCTATATGCAGAACTTGGTTATGCTGTTGGCGATAAGTATAAATCGTATACTCAACAATTAATTAAAGCTTACCAAAATGGGGCAAATATTGATGAAGAATTGTTGCTTCCTAGTCAGGAAAACAAACGCAATCGTTTGTTTAACAATGTAGATGGAATTAAATTTTTAAACCATAGTGGTGGCTGTGGCGGTACCCGACAAGATGCAGAAACCTTGAGCAAATTGTTAGCTGCATATGCCGATCATCCTAATGTTGCAGGCATTACCGTTTTAAGTTTAGGTTGCCAACATTTACAAGTAAGTGATTTTACAGCAGAGCTGAAAAAACGCAATCCATCATTTGATAAACCTTTGTTAGTTTTTGAGCAACAGGGCGCACAAAGTGAAGAACAATTAATTAAAGATGCCATACAAGAAACCTTTAAAGGATTAATTGGCATTAATAAAATAGAACGAAAACCAGCACCATTAAATAAATTGTGCTTAGGCGTAAAATGTGGTGGTAGTGATGGCTTTAGTGGTATTTCTGCAAATCCGGCCGTTGGTTATTGCGCAGACTTACTAGTTGCACTTGGTGGAAAAGTATTGCTAGCTGAATTTCCAGAATTGTGTGGGGTAGAGCAAGAAATGATAGATCGCTGTGAGAATGAAGAATCTGCTCGTAAGTTTATTCGGTTAATGACAGAATATAATGCATTGGCTCACCAAGTTGGTTCAGGTTTTCACATGAATCCATCTCCAGGAAATATAAAAGATGGTTTAATTACCGATGCGATAAAATCTGCTGGTGCAGCTCGTAAAGCGGGTTCATCGCCAGTAACAGATGTTTTAGATTATACAGAACCCGCTACTAAAGCCGGATTAAATCTAGTGTGTACACCAGGTAATGACGTAGAAGCAACAACAGGAAAAGCGGCAGCAGGAGCAACCCTAATTTTGTTTACCACTGGTTTAGGTACACCAACTGGAAATCCGGTTTGCCCGACCATTAAAGTGGCTACAAATACAGGTTTAGCACAACGAATGAAAGATATTATAGATATTGATGCTGGTGCGATCATTTCAGGAGATAAAACTATTCCAGAAATGGGCGCAGATATTCTTAATTATTGCATTAGCGTTGCCAGTGGCGAAGAAATTCCAAAAGCAGTACAGTTAAATCAAGATGATTTCATTCCTTGGAAAAGAGGAGTTAGTCTTTAAATTAGTAAAAACAATAAATTTAATACATGTTTTCATTTCAACATAAAAAAGCAGTAATTACAGGTGGTGGTAGTGGAATTGGAAAAGCTATTGCAGTTGCTTTAGCTCAAAATGGGGCAGAAGTACATATTTTAGAACTAAGTGCTGAAAATGCAGAAAAAACAGTGGCTGAGATTCAAGCTGCTGGAAATGTAGCTTTTGCTCACAGTTGTAACGTAGCTGAGCAAGCAGAAACCGCTGCAATTTTTGAGAAAATAGGCGCTATTCATGTGTTAGTAAATAATGCAGGAATTGCGCACATAGGCAAAGCGGATACCACTCCAGAAGAAGATTTTGATAGAGTAATGAATGTAAATGTGAAAGGCGTTTACAATTGTATTCGTGCTGCAATTCCGCAACTGCGCAAAAGCGGAGGAGGAGTAATTTTAAATATGGCATCGATAGCCGCATTGGTTGGTTTGGCAGATCGTTTTGCATACAGCACAGCTAAAGGGGCAGTAAAAGCAATGACCATGAGTGTTGCTAAAGATTACTTGACAGAAAACATCAGATGTAATTCAATCTCTCCAGCACGAGTACATACTCCATTTGTTGATGGCTTTCTAGATAAAAATTATTCAGATAATAAAGAAGAAATGTTCGATAAATTATCTAAATCGCAACCTATAGGCCGTATGGCAAAGCCAGAAGAAATTGGTTACTTAGCTTTATATTTATGTAGCGACGAAGCTTCCTTTATTACAGGCTTAGATTACGCAATTGACGGCGGTTTTACAACATTAAACAATTAGAATAAAAACACATAAATACCTTAGGGTGAATAAAATATAGCAGAAAGAACATGAAATTAATCAGATTTGGAGAAATAGGAAAAGAAAAACCAGGTGTAATTATTAATAATGAATACTTCGATGTATCAGATTTAGTAACAGATTATAATGAGGATTTTTTTAGTGAAGGTGGAATTGAAAAACTGGAAAAAGAAATATCAGGTGCGAACCTTAATAAAGTAGATTCAAATGTACGTTTAGGTTCTCCATTGGCGAGACCTTCTAAATTGCTTTGCGTAGGTTTAAATTATTTAGACCATGCTAAAGAAACCAATGCACCAATACCAGCAGAACCTATTTTGTTTTTTAAATCTACAACTGCGATTGTTGGACCAAATGATGATTTAATTATCCCGAAAGGAAGTAAAAAAACAGATTGGGAAGTAGAATTAGCAATTATAATTGGTAAAAAAGCAAGTTATGTAGAAGAAGCAGATGCGTATGATTATATAGCGGGTTATTGCTTACACAATGATTACAGTGAAAGAGAATTTCAATTAGAGCGTAACGGACAATGGGCAAAAGGCAAAGGCTGCGATACGTTTGCGCCTTTAGGTCCATATATAGCTACAAAAGGTGAAATAGCAGATGTACATCAATTAAACTTATGGTTAACTGTAAACGGAAAGAAATTACAAGATGGTACAACTGCTAATTTAATTTTTAATGTTCCTTTTATTGTGCATTACATTAGTCAATTTATGACTTTATTGCCTGGTGATGTAATTACTACAGGAACTCCTGCTGGTGTAGGGTTAGGTCAAAAACCAGAACCATGGTATCTTAAGCCTGGCGATGTTGTTGAATTAGGAATTGATGGTTTAGGAACTAGCAAACAAACTGCTAAAGCATATACTGTATGAAAAGATATTGTTTTGCCTTAGATTTAGTTAATGATGAAACATTAATTGCTAAATACGAAGAATATCATGCTGCAGTTTGGCCAGAAATCTTAAAGAGTATTACTGATTCTGGTATTGAAGTCTTAGATATTTATCGTGCTGGTAATCGGTTGTTTATGATTATGGAGGTAAATGATACATTTAGTTTTGAACAAAAGAATGCAGCCGATTTAGCAAATCTAAAAGTGCAAGAATGGGAAACCTTAATGTGGAAATATCAACAAGCATTGCCATTTGCCAAACCAGGTGAAAAATGGATATTAATGGATAAGATTTTTAGTTTATAATGATTGATACCCACGTACATTTTTGGCAGTTTGATCCGATAAGAGATGCTTGGATAGATGATGAAATGGCAATTTTGCGTCAGGATTATTTACCGAATACATTTATTGCTGAATTAAAAGCTAATCAAGTACAAGGATGTATAGCGGTGCAAGCAGATCAATCTATAACAGAAACTGAGTTTTTGCTTGATTTAGCACGGCAGAATTCTTTTATTAAAGGAATTGTAGGCTGGATAGATTTGAAAAACGCAAACTTGGATGAACAATTAGCAACTTATACGAAACAATCTATCATTAAAGGTTGGCGTCATATTGTGCAGGCAGAACCAACAGGTTTTTTGTTACAACAAGATTTTATTGAAGGAATTAAAAGTTTAAAATCATACAATTACACCTACGATATTTTAGTTAAACATCATCAGTTACCAGAAGTAATTGAATTTTTAAACAAAGTAGAAGATCAACCTTTTATAGTCGATCATTGTGCTAAACCAGATCTTAAAAATAGAGATATCGAAGATTGGACTAAAAATATCCGCATCATTGCACAACAAAAACATGTTTTTTGTAAATTATCTGGACTTTTAACTGAATGTGATTGGGCGAATTGGGATGAAAAAACAATATTTAACTGTCTAGATGTAATTTTTGAAAGCTTTGGGCCCGATCGAATTCTATTTGGAAGTGATTGGCCTGTGCTATTATTAGCTTCAAACTATACAAACTGGATTAACCTATTAAAAAAATATACAAAAGATTTTACAGCGATACAAAAGCAAGCAATTTTTAACGGTAATGCTGTAAAATTTTATAATATCAATTAAAATGAACTTAAATCTAACTCATAAAATAATTATTGTTACTGGTGCTGCTAAAGGAATTGGAGCTGCGATTGTTAAAGTTTTAGCTGCTGAAGGGGCTTTACCTATCATAATTGGTAGAAATGAAGTCGATAATTTGAAATTAGTTGATGAAATAAAAGCTTTAGGACAACAAGTTGATTTCGTTACAGCCGAGTTAACTAATCCAGAAGCAAGCAAACAAGTGGTAGAAACTGTAATCAGTAGATACGGAAAAATAGATGGATTAATTAACAATGCAGGTGTAAATGATGGCGTGGGATTAGAAAACGGAAGTTATGAAGGTTTTATCGCATCACTCCATAAAAATGTAATCCATTATTACATGTTGGCACATTATGCTTTACCTGCTTTAAAGAAAAGTAAAGGCGTAATTGTAAATATTGGCAGCAAAACAGCAGAAACTGGCCAAGGTGGAACATCAGCCTATGCTGCAGCAAATGGTGCTCGTAATGCATTAACAAGAGAATGGGCTGTAGAATTGTTACCATACGGTATTCGCGTAAATGCAATTATTGTTGCCGAATCATTCACACCACTTTATCAAACTTGGATTAGCACCTTCGATAATCCTGAAGAAAAATTAAAGACTATCACTGATAAAATTCCACTCGAAAAAAGAATGACAACGCCAGAAGAAATTGCACAAACTGTTGTATTTTTACTGTCAGACAAATCGAGCCACACTACTGGTCAATTAATTCATGTAGATGGTGGTTATGTGCATTTGGACAGAGCGATATCTTAATTTTGTTGAGAATATCTTTCTTCTTTTTTAACTAATTAACTAATGACGAAAGGTTTATATGCTATTTTTTTTATAGTTGCTATTAGTGGTTTTTCCTGTAATCGCACAGCCCCAAAAGATGAAAAAACTACTGCAAAAAGTGCAATTGAATCTTGTGAAAGCAATTTACCCTCTCGTTTTGGAGAAACCACTTCAGACTTAGCTATAAAACAGGGCAAAGCAGACCATAAAGGAATGGTGTGGATTAAAGGCGGTTCTTTTGTAATGGGATCAGCAGATAAGGAAGGAAGAGAAGATGAATTTCCTAGACATAAGGTTGAATTAGATGGTTTTTGGATAGATGCTACGGAAGTTACCAATGCACAATTCAGTGCTTTCGTTAAAGCAACAGGATATGTTACCACTGCCGAACGCAAACCTGACTGGGAAGAAATCAAAAAACAAGTTCCGCCTGGTACGCCTAAACCACCTGATAGCGTATTCGTTGCTTCTTCTTTAGTTTTCAGTCCACCTAAGCATGCTGTTAGTTTAAACGATGCTTCACAATGGTGGAGTTGGGAAAAAGGTGCAGATTGGCAACATCCACAAGGGCCAAAAAGCAATATTATTGGAAAAGATAATTATCCTGTCGTTCAAGTTTCATGGAATGATGCAATGGCCTATTGTAAATGGGCAGGTAAACGTTTGCCAACCGAAGCCGAATGGGAATATGCTGCTCTTGGGCATTTAAAAGATGTGAGTTACCCATGGGGAAATGAAGATATTGAAAAAGGTAAACCAAAAGCAAATACTTGGCAAGGAAATTTCCCTAATAAAAATACAAATTGGGATGGTTTTTACCGATTAGCGGCAATTAAACAATTTAAACCAAACGGATACGGCTTATTTGATATGGCTGGAAATGTTTGGGAATGGTGTAGCGATTGGTATGATCATGATTATTATGAAACCGTAAAAAATACAATAAGTCATAATCCTACAGGACCAACAAAAAGTAATGATCCCATGGAACCTTTAGTGCCAAAAAGAGTAGTTAGAGGGGGATCTTTTATGTGCAACGCAACATATTGTAAAGGTTATCGTGTAAGTTCAAGAATGAAAACATCTGCGGATACTGGACTTGAACATACTGGTTTCAGATGCGTAGCAGATTAATAAAACCAATATGAAAAGAATAGCGTTAATTGCCTACCTCATTTTACTTTTTAGCGCTTTAAAAGCACAAGAAGCTCCTTATCTTAATCCAAGTTTACCATTAGATTCCCGCGTTCAGGATTTACTAAAGCGAATGACTTTAGAAGAAAAGGCATTACAAATGAATAGTAATGCACCTGCAATAGATCGATTAAAAATGCCAGCTTATAATTGGTGGAATGAAGCTTTGCATGGCGTAGCAAGAGCTGGTTTAGCTACTTCTTTTCCTCAGCCTATTGGTTTAGCGGCTACATTTAATGAACGAGGAATTTTTGAAATGGGCGTTGCAGTTAGTGATGAAGCCAGAGCAAAACATCATCAATTTGTACGTGAAGGCAATAGAGCAATTTATACAGGATTAACTTTTTATTCACCAAACGTTAATATTTTTAGAGATCCGAGATGGGGCAGAGGTCATGAAACTTTTGGTGAAGATCCCTATCTCACAGGGAAATTGGGTGTAGCGTTTGTAAAAAGTATGCAGGGTGATGATCCTACATATTTTAAAACCATTACCACAGCAAAACATTTTGCGGTACATAGTGGTCCAGAACCAAATCGACATGAGTTTGATGCAAAACCCAATAAAAGAGACCTTTGGGAAACATATTTACCTGCTTTTAAAATGCTAACGCAAGAAGGACATGTCTATTCTTTCATGTGTGCCTATAATCGTTTATATGGTAAACCATGTTGTAGTGATGCTTTTTTGTTAAACGATATTTTACGTAACCAATGGGGATTTAAAGGTTTTGTTGCTACAGATTGTGGTGCACTTTATGATTTTTTCATGTTTCATAAAACTGCAAAAGATAGTGTTGAAGCAGTAGCACAAGCCATTAAAGCAGGTTCAGATAATCAATGTTGGGGTTATGGCGCTGCCGTAATTCCTGCTATTAAACAAGGTTTATTAAAAGAAAGCGAATTAGATACTGCTGTTGCTCGTTTATTAAGAGCAAAATTTAAGCTGGGTATTTTTGATCCTGAAGAAAAAAATCCATATTCGAAAATTCCGTATAGCGTAGTTAATAGTGAAGCGCATCAAACTCAAGCTTTACAAATGGCAAGAGAATCAATTGTGCTGCTAAAGAATAGTAAAAACACATTGCCGTTAAGAAAGAATTTAAAACATCTAGCGGTTATTGGTCCGAATGCTAATGATGCAGAAGTTTTACTGGGCAATTATAATGGCGATCCCGCTCATATTGTTACACCATTAGAAGGTATTAAAAAAGCATTTGCACAAACAAATGTAGTATATGCCAAAGGTTGTAATGTAATCGATACACCTAATTATAATCATAAAAGTGATTTTGATGAAGCTTTAGCTACTGCAGCAAAGGCTGAAGTTATTGTTTTTGTGGGTGGAATTTCACCTAGATTAGAAGGAGAGGAGCTTAAAATAAAAGTACCAGGCTTTTTAGGTGGAGATAAAACGGATTTGAATTTACCAACTATACAAACTCAATTATTAAAAGAACTTAAAAAGTTAGGTAAACCAATTGTGTTAGTTTTATTAAATGGAAGTGCATTGGCTATTAATTGGGAGCAAGAAAATATAGATGCGATTATAGAAACGTGGTATGGAGGTGAAAAAGGTGGTACCGCATTGGCGGATGTATTGATTGGAAATTATAATCCCGCTGGAAGATTACCGATAACATTTTATAAATCAATTAACGATATTCCTGCTTTTGATAATTACAGTATGGAAGGTAAAACATATCGTTATGTTGCCAAACCTGTACTTTATCCTTTTGGTTATGGATTAAGTTATACCAATTTCACGTACAGTGATTTAAAATTATCAGCCAATAAATTAGATGAAACTACTCCATTAAAAATTAATTTATCACTAAAAAACACAGGTAATTATGATGGCGATGAAGTTGTACAGCTTTATATCAAACAAGTAGGTGCTAATATGCCGATTAAAGAGTTAAAAGGTTTCAAACGTATCCATCTCAAAAAAGGTGAACAGCAAACTTTAACCTTTGAATTAAAATCAACGGATATACAACATTATAATTCACAAAGTGATTCAATGCAAATATTGCCCAGCAAAGTTCAACTCATCATTGGTTCATCATCTGCTAAAACAGAGTTGATAGGAAGCTTTGAATTGAAATAAAGATTAATCTATTTTTTCTTGTTTTTTAATCCCAATCGTGTACAATACAAAGCCCATAAATAAGAAGAATAATACACCTAATATTTGGTAACCACCATCACCAAACCAATTGGTAAATATAGGTTCGATATTTACTTTGCTTAAATTATCTCTAACAGATGGAATAACCATTAGAATTGCTACAATTACACCAGCAATTGCACCACCAGCTACTAATCCAGTCGCAAATAAATTTCCTGGAGCAATTTCTTCTTCCTCAACAGATTTGATTTTTTGTTTTTCTCTCCAATTTACTATCCCTTTAATTGCGCCACCAGCAAAAATAGGAAGCGTGGTTGATAAAGGTAAGTAAGCTCCAACCGCAAATGATAAAGCATTAATTCCACACAATTCTATAGTAATCGCAATGAAAACACCAACTAATACATATTGCCAATCTAAATTAAACGACAACATTCCCTTAATTAAAGTCGCCATTAAAGTTGCTTGTGGTGCAGCATACGTTTCAGTTCCAATTGCATGATGAATACCTTGTTTCAACATTTCTGCTGTAGGTGTATCTAATATGCGTACAGTAAGTCCAATTACTATTGAAGAAACAATAGCACCAATAAACAATGCAATTTGCTGATATTTTGGCGTCGCACCGATGAGATAACCTGTCTTTAAATCTTGAGATGTGGCTCCAGCATTGGCTGCTGCAATACAGATCATTCCGCCAACTACCAAAGCCATTGGTTCATAAATTTTGCCTGTCCAACCAACAGCAATAAAAACCAAACAAGTGCCCATAATTGTAGCAATCGTCATTCCCGAAATCGGATTGTTACTTGAACCAATTAAACCTACAATACGGCTAGAAACGGTAACGAAGAATGCGCCAAATACAACAACTAAAACGCCTATTAATAATTTATTTAAAATGCTATCGCCTGGAATTTGAGGTAAAATAGCCATTAACAAAATCAGAACTAAGCTTCCAATACCAACCAATTTAATGGATAAATCTCTATCGGTACGTTTGATCACGCCACCAGCTTTACCTTCTTTAATGGAACTCACACTTTCTTTGAATGAAGAAATAATGGTTGGAATAGTTTTTAATAAGGTGATAAAACCACCAGCAGCAACCGCACCAGCACCAATTTGTTTTACAAATGCTTGGTAAATTGCTCTTGGGTAATCGGCAAAAGTTTGTGTAACTGGATCCCAATTTCCTGCACCACCTGGTTTAGTGATATCTAATAGTAAACCTAGTTTAGTCAATTGCTTCGCAGCAACCAATGGATCTATCAACGTAGCTAATAAAGGAATTAAAGCTAACCATGCTAAGACACCACCTGCGACTAAAATTCCTGATATTTTAGGGCCTATGATATAGCCAACACCCATATATTCTGGTGTAATTTCTCCACTAACTTGCGCTGATGGTAAAAATTTATTTGCTTGTTTAGTCGCCCAAGTAGGTGCTTCGGCAACTACGTGAAATACCTTTTGTAATAAAGCATATACCAATGAAAAGCCTAAACCCCAAAATGCAGTTCGAGCAAATGTTCCACCTTTTTCACCTGCCTGTAAAACAGAGGCACACGCCGTACCTTCTGGATAAGGTAAATTTTCATGCTCCTTAACAATTAAGGATCTACGTAAAGGAATCATCATCAATGTTCCTAAAATTCCACCTAAAATAGCAAGGATAAGAATAGTCATGTAATTGAAAAAAGCTTCGCTTGAACTTTGACCTCCAATTCCTGTACTTAAAAATAAAAATCCTGGTAAGGTAAAAACAACTCCTGCTGCAATGGATTCGCCAGCAGAACCTGTAGTTTGTATGATGTTGTTTTCTAAAATGGTGGTCTTAAAGAATTTTTTACCTAGTGTTATTGCTAAAACTGCAATTGGTATAGAAGCCGATACCGTTAATCCAGCTTTTAAAGCTAAATAAACCGTAGCTGCGCCAAAAATAATTCCAGCGATACAACCTAATAAAATAGATTTGATGGTGAATTCTGCAACATTACTTTCTGCAGGAACAAAAGGTTTAAATTCTTCTTTACTCATTTGATGAAAATTTAAAAATTAAAGTTAATTTAATTTATTGGAATGTTGTAAAACTGTGAGGTTGCAATGTTTTGAATCCAAAACATTTTAACTTTAAAACATTCAAACTTTTCAACATCTTTGCCAAAATGAAAAATAAAGCGATTTTTTTAGATAGAGACGGCGTATTAAATCATGAGATTTACGATTACATATGCAAAGTAGAAGATTTTGAAGTATTAGAATATCAAATCCCACCATTAAAAAGATTATACGATGAAGGTTATTTATTGATTATAATTACCAATCAAGGTGGAATTGCTTTAAAAAGATATACAGAAGAGATTTTAGCGGAAATGCATTCTATTTTATTTAAAAAATTTGAAGCAAAAGGAGCAAAAATTACACATGCATACCATTGCCCACATCATCCTACAGTTTCAGAACCATGTCAATGTAGAAAACCTTTATCTGGTATGCTTTTAGAAGCCATTGCCACCTATAATATCGACCCTAGTTTATCAGTTATGATAGGTGATAAACCCAGAGATGTTGAAGCCGCAAATGGAGCGGGAGTGAAGGGTATTTTAATTGAACCTGATGAACAGATTGATTATGATAAAGTTAAAGCTGTTTTAATGGATTAATAGTAGTGTGCTGATTAATACTCATGAATTTTAAACCACAACGCTCAATTTACAAAAGGATCTTTCCCTTTCGATTCTTCATAAAGTTTTTTCAGGTGCATAAAAGCCTTCTGTAACCGTTCGGCATTCAGTTTGTCTGCACTTAAATATGGAACAGATAAGACTTGGCCACTTATAAATATTGTTTCTGTACCTATACGTTTGGTGACTAAGGTTTTTGGGTTAAACTTCAAATTAATATAAGAAATGGAACTCGCACTGGTAGGTGATGTAGTTACTTCAGCAATATGTGTTGGATCAAAACTGTACTCCACTACATCAGAAGTATTGTTCGAGAAGGCTCGCTCGAAGTTAAGTATCACTCGTCTAGAACTGATCGGATCAACCATACATTTTATTTTGTTCACCGTGTAAGTTAGTTGGCTATTGAGAGGAATAGTAATATCTACAGTTTCGGCAAACTTACTCCGAAGGTATTCATAGGTTTGAACTTTGGTTAATTGTGCGTTTGCGGCAAATGAAGCCATAAGGCACAAGAAAGAGGTAAGTATCGATTTCATTGGAAATGGGAATTAATTTGCAAATGGATCGGGTGTTTTCTTAAGACTATAAAGTTTCTTAAGGTTCAGGAATGCCGCTTTAATCCTTTCAAACTCTAGCGGCTCTGTTCGTAAATAAGGAAAAATGAAGGATGTTTTATTAGTATCTGTTACCTCGCCCAGTTTCCTGCTTTTAGCTAATACCGTATTCCCTAAAAATTTTATTTCAATTAAGCCAATCGTATCATCGGAGGCATCAGATGAGGCTGTTATTGTAGTGATATGCGTTGGATCGAAAACATATTGCAAGTCTTCTACAGTTTTGTCAGAATTATTACGCGTGTAACCAATTATAATTTTAGCCATATTTCGTGCGTCTGCACCAATAGCTAAATCAGAAAGTCTATAGGAGAGCCCTGGATAATAAGTTCTTTGTAAATTAGTGAGGTATTTAAACCTTTGATCAATATATTCTACGGTTTCCCTTGTATTAAGCTGGGCCCGACCTTGTATAGAAGACAGGAGTAAGAAAAATAGAATAATTCTACGCATAGCTATATTATTATTTGTCAAAGATAATTAAGGCACATAAGAAATAAAATACAAATAAATAAGTATTTTATTAAAAGAAAAGCCCCGCAATTGCAGGGCTTTCTTTTTAATCGATTAGCTCATTGCTAATTACTTATTTTACATTTGCCTTAGCATGATCTGCTAGGAAAGTAGCTAAACCGCTATCAGTTAATGGGTGTTTTAACAATGCAGTAATTGCAGCTAAAGGAGCAAAAATTACACACGCATACCATTGCCCCATCATACTACAGTTTCTGGACCTTGCCAATGTAGAAAACCTTTATCCGGGATGTTATTAGATGCCATTGCCACCTATAATATCGACCCGAGTTTATCAGTTATGATTGGTGATAAACCAAGAGATGTTGAAGCCGCGAATGGAGCGGGAGTGAAGGGTGTTTTAATTGAACCTGATGAACAGATTGATTATGATAAAGTAAAAGCAATGCTCGAAGGTTAGTTTTTAACCACCTAAGATATCTAAACTTTTTTCTTTCCTTATGTTTATCTTTTTTCCTTTATAAATTAATTTTCTACTGTTACATAAATACTACAGCCAGCAGCTGTATTTTTTCTCCAAACTCCTAAACTATTACTTCTTATAAAGCTATTTGCTGCACCAATTTTGGCACCAAAAGCTGTCATTTTTCTTGTGCTTGGTAACATTTCAAAAGCAATTACAAAATTCTGGTCCAAATAAATATGCTCAGCAGTTAAATCAAATGTTTTCCACCCTTTTCCATTCTCCATTTTCATAATGATGTTTTTTTCTATCAATAATTTACCAGGAAGCCCATTTTCAACTGCGTAAAAGTTAATTCGAACTTTTACCTCTTCTTTAATTTCTGATTGGACAAAAATATTGGCGTTCAAAACCTGAACGGGCTCTTTCACATTAATTAATCTCGCCTGTTCAAAAATGTCGTTTCTTTGATAGCCTGTAGATGGAATAAACATCATTGGTGTTCTGCCAATAATTCCTATCCTATAAGTCTTTCGCTTTTTATTGCTGATTTTAACTTCGTTAAGTACTATTATTCTATCATCTAACACTACATTAAAGTCTTTAATACTCATATTTTTAATTGCAATCTTCTTAATTTCAAAACCAATACCAGAAAAAGTAAGTGTATCATTAACTAATGAATCAGCAATTTGTATATTAAAATTTCCTTTAATGTCACTCAATGTTCCAGTTTTACTTCCTTTAATACCAATGTTTACATAAGGAATCGAGTTCCCTTTATTATCATTTACTTGACCCGAAATAGTTTTTTGGGCAAAAACAGCCTTACTAATGCAAAAGCAGATTAATAAAAAAATAATTTTTCTCATGCTCAAATCTAAAAAAAGGAATAACTAAGCAGTCTTATTTAACAGAATTTAACAGCACAAAAAGTATACATGTTAAAGATGAAGCAGGAGCAAAGGGGTTTTAATTGAACCTTATGAACAGATGATTATGATAAAGTACGCTCTGCTCTAAAAATTTTAGTTGCATTACGTAAAGTTTATAACATCCTTCTATCTTAAGGTTCGCTTCGAGTTAAGCAGGTATTAAGACCATATTGAATCCGTATCAAGTCCGCATTATATGGTAAATACGCGGACTAGATGCGGACTAGATGCGGACTTGTCCATAAGATGACTAAAGGATAACCTTAACATGTTTCTAGTACTAAAAGATTTCACTGTTCTTAGTTTTCTTGGTATGCGAAAACAAAAAAGCCTCGAAATATTCGAGGCTTTTTATTTATTTTAAACTCAATAGAGTTGAAAAATTATTTTCCATTTGCTTTAGCATGATCTGCTAAGAAAGTTGCTAAACCGCTATCAGTTAATGGGTGTTTTAATAATGCAGTAATTGCAGCTAAAGGAGCAGTAATTACATCAGCACCTAATTTTGCACATGCAACTATATGCAACGGACCGCGAATTGATGCCGCTAAAATTTGAGTTGGATAACCATAATTATCAAATATTAAACGGATATCTTCAATTAACTGCAATCCATCAGTAGAAATATCATCTAAACGACCTAAAAAAGGAGATACATAACTTGCTCCAGCTTTTGCAGCTAATAAAGCTTGTCCTGGAGAGAAAATTAATGTACAGTTCGTTCTAATTCCTTTACTAGAAAAATATTTAATGGCTTTAACACCATCTTTAATCATAGGTACTTTAACTACAATTTTAGGGTTTAAAGCAGCTAATGCTTCACCTTCCTTTACAATACCATCAAAATCTGTGGCAATAACTTCTGCACTTACATTGTCATCCACTATGTTGCAGATCGCTTTATAGTGAGCAATTACATTTGCATCGCCAGTAATTCCTTCTTTGGCCATTAAACTAGGGTTAGTGGTAACACCGTCTAAAACACCTAAATCTTGTGCTTCTTTAATTTGATCAAGATTTGCCGTATCAATAAAAAATTTCATAATTTCTAATTTCCCAGTAGGGAATAATTTAGGTAAGAAGAACCCTGATTAGTTTACACGCCCCTTCAGGGGGTAAGGGGAAAAAATGGGCAAGCAACTTTTATCGCACCGCTACAACCTTCTACCCTTGCTTCGTTCCCGCCCTGGGGGAGTTCAAAGGGAGCTGATCGTAAAAGACTTGCCCGGCACAAAGGTAGAAAAAGCAAGCGTTTTACAAAAAGAAATCTGTTTATTTTTGAATATAATGATATCTGTTTGATTAGTAATGATATGCATTTTAATTTTAAAAGAACACCGGATAAAAGCTTCGGCTATTTTATTTAATAATATATACAATTCAACTTAAATGTGTTTGGTCGTTATATATATTTAGTGATGATCAGCTTTAATTATTTCTTTTGTTAAAATTTGTCCTAGCTTATTATAAACTACTAAATAACTAATTTCATTTACAGCCAAAGGTAGTTGGTATGTTTGTTTTGCAGGTACCAAACAGGTAAAATAAGGTATAGCTAATTGATGTGTGATACCATTGATAAACTCCTTTTTATAAAACAAGGAAACCTGAACAGTTTCTTGCTGTTGGTTGCGGTAATTAAACTTGTTTGGCCAATCAGACCAATCTTCAATTTGATTGTTCAATAGAAACAGGTCTACATTCGCTACCTTTCCAATATCTTTAAATTTATCATAACTAATCAGCTGATAAGTATATGGTGAAAATTTACGATATAAATTAAGGTGAGTTTGGCTAATGGTAAGCGGATCAATATTGAATTTTTCAAAAAATAATTGAGCCATCCACTTTTTTCCTCTATCGTCTGCTTTCTCTAAAATATGGTCAATGCCTGCAATTACTAATACCTTGGCATTTTTGTCCTTTGCGAAAGTTTTTTCATACAAATTATTGGCTTGTTTAATTTCTCGGTCTTTACTGCCATCAACATTCTCGTAGCTAACAAAGCTAAAACCTAACTGTTTAGCCGTTCTTAATAAATTTCCATAATGTTGTTCTCTGGTATAAAAGCCTGTTGCTAAAGTGGGGTAAGCATTGTCTTTATTTAAAGCTGTATCGCTGTTTAATGCCTCTAAAGCTATATAATTGTATCCAATCGCTTTTAACTGCTTAAGTAGGTTGGTAACAAATATTCTATGATTAGGGTAGAAGTGGTTTTCATTAATCATAACCAAGCGTTTAGCTTTGGCTAATTCTACAATTTTATCAATTGCTTTATCATTACCTGTATTATCATTTTTAATCACATTTGCTATACTATCCTTGATCTTGCTAGTCGATTCATTTAGTGCTAGTAAGCTGTTATAATCAGGATTGTTTGCTAAAAAAGAACCATAAGTTAATTGCATCTGTAGTTCAAAACTATTACCTTGATTTTTTGGGATAGGGAATTGCTTTATTTCGCTTAAGGTTTGATAAAATTGATTCGAATTCATTGCGCCATTAACCACATCCATTACAGTATTGTTTTGATCAATATAGTTTTCCCCAATCTTTAAACTTTTTACCATTTTATCCAAATCAGACTTTAACGCAATCTGAGCAGCGGGATCAGAAAGGCCGATAAAATGTAAAGATCTTCCATTCAATAAGGTATCAATAATAACTTTTTTTGAGCTTTTACTTTCTTGTTGATCTCCGATGGTAATGATTACATGATAAGCCGGATCTGTAGTTGTGCCATAAAAAAGAATGTCATTTTTGGATTTAAACCTACTACTCTTTAATTTTTTTTTAATTGCGCTAGAGGTATTCGCATAAGTAATATCGGCAGGCGAATTAAAATATAGGGATAAACTATCATTGTAAAGATGAGTACTAAAACCCTTAATGTAACGATTATATGGAATGAGTTTACTTATTTTAGGACTGCAAGCAGTAAAGAATAGTAAAACAATAATGGTCAGCTTGCCAAAGGGAGAAATACATTTCATCTCTAAATATAAAAACTTTATAAAACGCCTACAAATTTAGTTATAGCTTGCTACTGTTTAGTAGAAAAAGAGATATCTCCAATATAAGAAAGAAGTGGACTATTGCTGTATTACGTACAATAACACATAGGAAAAAAATATCAAGTCAATTTAGCGGTAATTGCGTATGCTGAAGAGCGAAAAATTAGCATTAAAATTTCTTAAATAATGAGTTTAAATGATTTAAATACATTTTACTATGCATAAATAATAAATATAAAATTGCCAAATTGATAAATGATAACGATTTCAGTTGCCAAATTTGTAATTAAGTTAGGATTATTTCACTATAATATATTTAATTCAAAAAAAGATTATTGATAATGTAATTTGCAGTTATTTTTCATTATCTTAGTGTTTCCTATACACTAACTAAAACCCAAATGAAATTATCATAGACAAGTCGATTTAAATCTTTCTATGGATAGTATCATCCTACTAAAAAATGTACGCAAATGAACCACTTGAATGAACACCAGGGATTGTACCGTAAAAGCTTTGAACATGATGCCTGTGGTATCGGCTTCGTAGCACATGTGAAAGGGCGTAAATCGCACCAAATTATTTCCGATGCCATTACTATTCTCGAAAATCTAGATCACCGCGGCGCTTGTGGTGCAGAACCAAATACGGGTGATGGGGCAGGGATTATGATTCAAGTTCCTCATGAATTTTTATTCGATGAATGCTTAAGAACTGGTTTCAGTTTACCTGCTTATGGAGATTATGGTGTTGGTCAGCTTTTTTTACCTAAAGAAATTCGTGCTAGAGAAGAATGCCGTGAAATTATTTATCGCACTGCAGAAAAACTAGGTTTAGAGATTTTAGGATTTAGAAAAGTACAAGTAGATACTACCGATATTGGGAATATGGCTCTTTCTGTAGAACCAGAAATAGAACAAGTATTTGTCGCTAGACCATATCATATAGCCGAAGGAGCTGATTTTGAACGTAAACTTTTTGTACTCAAAACCTATTTAACCAAAACAATTTATAACACTGTAGCGGGAAGTAAAGATGAATTTTATATTGTTTCGTTTTCTTCACGCACTATTATATATAAAGGGCAACTGACTTCTTTGCAGGTTAGAACTTATTTTACAGAATTGAGTGATAAGCGCATGGTTTCGGCTTTTGGTTTAGTGCACTCACGTTTTGCAACCAATACTTTTCCATCTTGGCGTTTGGCACAACCTTTTAGGTATATCGCCCACAATGGTGAGATTAATACTTTACAAGGGAATTTAAACTGGTTCAGGTCTAGCGTTAAATCTTTTGCATCGCCATATTTTACACCAGAAGAATTAAATATGATTCTTCCAGTTATTGATGAGACGCAATCAGATTCAGGCTGTTTAGATAATGTGGTTGAGTTGTTATTACACGCTGGCCGTTCATTACCACACGTTTTAATGATGCTAATTCCTGAAGCTTGGGATGGAAATGAAGACATGGATCCGATTAAAAAAGCATTCTATGAATTCCATGCCTCACTAATGGAACCATGGGATGGACCAGCTGCAATCGCTTTTACAGATGGCAGATTAATTGGTGCAACTTTAGATAGAAATGGCTTGCGTCCTTCTCGTTATGCGCTAACTAGCGATGATAGAGTGATTATGGCTTCAGAATCTGGCGCTTTGGCAATTGATCAGAGTACAGTGATAGAAAAAGGTAGGTTAACTCCGGGCAAAATGTTCGTGGTTGATATGCAACAAGGCAGAATCATCAGTGATGAGGAAATTAAACAACAAGTTTGCAGTCGCCGCCCTTATGCCGACTGGATTAATCAATATCAGATTAAATTAGAAGAATTACCTGAGCCAAGGGTAATGTTTACCAACTTATCTGAGGATTCTATATTCAAATACCAACAGGTTTTCGGTTATAGTAGAGAAGACATCGATTTGTTATTAAAACCGATGGCAATTGAAGGTAAAGAAGCAATTGGCTCAATGGGAACAGATACACCTTTAGCCATCTTATCTAAACAACCTCAACATCTGTCGTCTTATTTCAAACAGTTGTTTGCTCAAGTAACCAATCCTCCAATCGACCCAATTCGCGAGAAAGTAGTAATGAGTTTGGCTGGTTTCATGGGCAATAATGGTAACTTATTGGAAGAAAATCAAATGCAGTGTCACTGTGTAGGCATTAAACATCCAATATTAACCAATTTAGAATTAGAGAAACTACGTAGTATCGATACTGGTCTATTCCAATCTAAAACACTGCAAATGTATTTTAGAGCAGATGGCAAACCAGGTTCATTACAAAAAGCTTTAGACCGTTTGTGCCGTTATGCGGTTGATGCTGTTGAAGATGGCTTCCAAGTTATCGTACTTACGGATAGAGCAATTGACTCCGAACATGCTGCGATTCCATCTTTATTGGCAGTTTCTTCAGTTCATCATCACTTAATTAGAAAAGGTTACCGTGGAGCAGTTGGTATTGTGGTAGAAGCCGGTGACGTTTGGGAAGTGCACCATTTTGCTACCTTAATTGGTTTTGGGGCTACAGCCGTAAATCCTTATTTGGCTTTAGAAACCATAAGAAGATTTGATGTAGAAAGCGGTATAAAACCTGAAAAGTTAATCTCAAACTATATTTACGCAGTAAATAACGGCTTGTTAAAGATTTTCTCGAAAATGGGAATTTCTACTTTACAATCTTATCATGGCGCACAAATTTTCGAGATTTTAGGTATCAACCAACAAGTTGTAAATACCCATTTTACTGGTGCAGTTTCTCGCATCGGCGGATTGGGTTTAGACGAAATTGCGCATGAAACTTTAATTAAACACCGTCGTAGTTTTGGGCCTAAAACGCAAGCAGAACCAATTTTACCAACTGGCGGAACCTACAAATGGAGAAGACGTGGAGAGAAACATTTATTTAATCCAGAAACTATCCACTTGTTACAAAATGCGACTAGAACTAATAACTATTCAACTTTTAAGAGATATTCGAAGTTAATTAACGAGCAAACACAACAAGCATATACCATTCGTGGTTTATTGGAATTTGATTATTCTCGCCCTGCGATTGGATTAGAAGAAGTAGAATCTACCGAATCAATCTTAAAGAGGTTTGCAACAGGAGCAATGTCGTTTGGTTCAATTTCTCACGAAGCACACTCAACTTTAGCCATTGCCATGAACCGCATCGGCGGAAAAAGCAATACAGGAGAAGGTGGTGAGGATGACATGCGTTACCAAAAAATGGAGAACGGCGATTCGATGCGTTCGGCGATTAAACAAATTGCATCCGCACGATTTGGCGTAACGAGCAATTACTTAACCAATGCAGATGAGTTGCAAATTAAAATGGCCCAAGGTGCAAAACCTGGTGAAGGTGGACAATTGCCTGGTCACAAAGTAGACGACTGGATTGCAAAAGTTCGTCACGCTACGCCTGGAGTTGGTTTAATTTCTCCTCCACCACACCACGATATTTATTCGATTGAAGATTTAGCACAGCTGATATTTGATTTGAAAAATGCGAATAGAGCAGCTAGAATTAACGTAAAACTAGTTTCTAAAGCAGGCGTAGGAACCATTGCAGCAGGTGTTGCTAAGGCACATGCCGATGTAATTTTGGTTTCAGGCTATGATGGTGGAACAGGTGCTTCACCTTTAACTTCTATCCAACATACGGGTTTGCCATGGGAATTAGGCTTGGCAGAAGCACACCAAACTTTGGTTAAAAACAGATTAAGAGGTAGGGTAGTTTTACAAACTGATGGCCAGTTAAAAACTGGTCGTGATATAGCGATTGCAGCTTTATTAGGTGCCGAAGAATGGGGTGTGGCAACAGCGGCTTTGGTAACAACTGGCTGTATCATGATGCGTAAATGTCATTTAAACACTTGCCCGGTTGGTGTGGCCACTCAAGATCCAGAGTTAAGAAAATTATTTACTGGCGACGCAGATCATGTAGTTAATCTATTCCATTTCTTGGCAGAAGAGTTACGCGAAATTATGGCTGAACTTGGTTTCAGAACTATTCATGAAATGATCGGTCAATCTCAAGTATTAAAAACCAGAGAAATAGCAGATGCAGATTGGAAATTGAAATACGTTGACTTAGCGCCAATTTTGTATAAGGAACCAAATAATGGTTTGCCATTGTTCCAAACTGAGTTCCAAGACCATGGATTGGAAAATGTGTTAGACCATCAACTGATTGAAAAAGCACAACCAGCTATCTTAAATAACGAGCCTGTATTTGCTAATTTCGATGTTAAAAATACGGATAGAGCTATTGGAACGATGCTTTCTAATGAAATTTCTAAAGTTCATAAAAGTGCAGGTTTGCCAGCAGATACTATCAATTTTAAATGTTTCGGTTCTGCTGGGCAAAGTTTTGGTGCTTTTGCGGCCAAAGGTTTGACTTTAACATTGGAAGGTGAAGGAAATGACTATGTAGGTAAAGGTTTATCAGGCGCTAAATTGGTCGTTTATCCTTTCAGTAACATCAACTATGTGCCAGAACAAAATATCATTATTGGTAATGTAGCCTTATATGGCGCAACATCTGGCGAGTTATATATTAGAGGAAAAGCAGGTGAGCGTTTTGCAGTGCGTAATTCTGGCGCAACATCGGTTGTAGAAGGTGTTGGCGACCACGGTTGTGAATATATGACTGGAGGAGAAGTGCTCGTAATTGGAGATACAGGTAGCAATTTCGCTGCTGGTATGAGTGGCGGTATCGCATGGATTTACGATGTGAGCAAAACTTTTGCTAATAAATGTAACCCAGAGATGGTTGACCTTGACCCACTACAAGCAGAAGATGAAGAACGAATTACTACGTTGTTAAAAAATCATATTAGATTAACCAGCAGTAGAGTTGCAGAATTTATCTTAAGTGATTGGGAAAATCAATCGACACACTTCGTAAAGGTATTCCCTAAAGAATACAAAGCAGTTTTATTACAACGTCAACAAGTTAAAATCAATTAAGATGGGAAAAGTTACAGGATTTTTGGAGTACGAAAGAGTTTCGCCTACCAGACAACGACCTAGCGAACGCCTAGAACATTATAACGAATTTTTAAATCCACTACCAGCCGAGCAATTGAACCATCAAGCTGCCCGTTGTATGGATTGTGGTGTGCCTTTTTGCCAATCGGGTTGCCCATTGGGTAATGTAATTCCAGAATTTAACGATGCCGTTTATAAAGGTGAATGGTTAAATGCGGCAGAAATATTATTAAGCACTAATAATTTCCCAGAATTTACAGGTAGGATTTGTCCAGCGCCATGCGAAAGTGCTTGTGTCTTGGGCATCAATAAATCGCCAGTTTCTATCGAAGAAATTGAGAAACACATTATTGAAATAGCTTTTGATAAGGGTTATATCAAAGCAAATGCACCATTAATTAGGACTGGTAAAAAAGTAGCCATAATTGGCTCTGGACCTGCGGGTTTAGCAGCTGCAGCTCAATTAAATAAAGCTGGTCATGAAGTGGTAGTTTTTGAACGCGATGATGTACCCGGAGGATTGTTAAGATATGGTATTCCAGATTTTAAACTACAGAAAGATGTGGTAGAGCGTCGCATTAAATTAATGGAAGAAGAAGGTATAGAATTTAAATGCAATGCCAATGTTGGCGAAAATGTAGAGTTAAGTACCTTGCTAAGGGATTATCAAGCTTTAGTTTTAGCAGGTGGTTCAACTATTCCAAGAGATTTAAACTTGCCAGGAAGAGAATTAGAAGGCATTTATCCTGCTATGGACTTCTTAAAACAACAAAATAAACGTGTTAGTGGAAGAAAAGTTGATGGAAAAGAACTAACTGCAACAGGGAAAAATGTAATTGTAATTGGTGGCGGTGATACAGGTTCTGATTGTATTGGAACATCCAACCGTCATGGCGCAAAATCGGTTACACAGTTTGAAATTATGCCAATGCCGCCTCAAAGCCGAACAGAACATATGCCATGGCCACAATATCCAATGTTATTGAAAGTTACTTCATCTCATGAAGAAGGTGCACATAGAAATTGGGCAGTAAATACTCAAAAATTCAATGCAGATGAGAATGGCAATCTTAAATCGTTAAGTGTTATTGAAGTGCAATGGGAGATTGATGCGAATGGAAGAGCTTTAGGCTTTAAAGAAATTCCAGGAACTGAAAAAGAATATCCTTGTGAATTGGTTTTATTGGCGATGGGTTTCTTACATCCTCAAAAACAGGGATTGTTAGAAAAACTCGGCGTAGAGCTTGATGAACGTGGAAATGTAAAAGCAATTGAAGGAAATTTCCAAACGAATATTCCTAAAGTCTTTGCCGCTGGAGATATGCGTAGAGGTCAGTCTTTGGTGGTTTGGGCAATTTCTGAAGGTAGAGAAACCGCTAGAAAAGTTGATGAATATTTAATGGGATATAGCAAGTTGCCATCGAAGGATGCAGTTGCGTATGCTTAGTTATTTTACCACATATAAACATAGAAAACATAGGTTTACCTAGTTTGTCATTCTGAGCTTAGCGAAGAATCTCTATGTAAGTCGCTTTGGAGATTTCATTCTTCGAATGACAATAAATTAAAAGCCACAGATTTACAGATTAAAATCTGAAGAACTGTGGCTTTTTTAATTCCACTATGTTAAAAAGAGTTAATCTTGTTAAACTCTGTTAATCATTTATCTTCTGAACTTATTATTATTAGCTTTAATTGTTAACCAAAACTATTACATGAAAAAGCTATCAATCTTACTATTTCTCTTTTTTGGGCTGCAAGGTTTCGCCCAAAAACAGATTAAAAATTATGTACAGAAGAACCTAAACCCTATTCGAACTATCGATCCTGATTCCACAGATTTTTCTGATTTTGAAGGTATTGGTAATGCAATCGGTGATTCGAGAATTGTGATGCTTGGAGAACAAGACCATGGTGATGCACCTGCTTTTTTGGCAAAAACAAGATTGATCAAATATCTTCATGAGAAAAAAGGATTTAATGTGCTCGCTTTTGAAAGCGATTTTTTTGCATTAAATGAAGGCTGGGATCATTTGCAAAAACAAAAAAGTGATATTGACGATTTTATACGACAAAATATCTTTTCCATTTGGACGAATTGCAAACAATGTGAAAATCTTTTTTACAACTATGCTTCTGGAAGTTTTGCAACAAAAAATCCTATTACAATTAGTGGTTTTGATAGTCAGGTTCACGGAAAATACAGTAATAATTTAACCAAATACATTGATGATTTTTTAAAAATGAACGATATTCCTTTTATTAAATCAAAATTTTACGAAACTAAATTTCTATCATTTATAGATTCAACTAGAATAAGTAAAGATTTAACTAAGCATAAATTATTTATCAGTCAGGTTGATAGCATATTTAAACAACTTCCTAAAAAGTGGGAAGGGAGTTTTGAACTATTAGTACTACACAATTTACAGGAAAGTTCTAAGAGCGGTATTTCTTTTCTAACAAAAGGAAAAGATTATATGGAAATACGGGATAAGCAAATGTCCGAAAATCTAAAATGGTTGGTTAATCAGAAATTTCCAAATCAGAAGATTATTGTTTGGGCACATAGTGCTCATATCTTAAAGAATAGAGATTTTATTAAACCAAGATTAACAAATGAAAATTGGATTAATATGGGACATTTCTTTACACGTGATAGTTTATTAAATCAACAAACTTATATTGTTGGATTTAGTTCTAAATATGGAACAGCAGGACGAATCACCAATCCGAAGACATACAGCGTGGTTTCCCCAGCTAAAAACAGTTTTGAAACTTGGATTAACGATGACACAAAATATGCTTTTATAGATTTTAAACGATTCAGGGACTTAAATCCAAATTCCCTTGAATATTTTAACATGAAAGGCAAGTATCATAGCTATAATGAAGCTGTATGGACGCAAGTATTTGATGGGATTTTTTATATAAAAGATATGTATCCTTGCGAAAAATCAGTTGCTAAATTTTAGTAGCTTGCATTAAAAATTCAATATGTTTAAGCATTCTTTCTCCCGTTCAATTTTTGTATTCCTATTATTTTGTCCACTTTTTATCTTTTCACAAACTAAAATTCCTTTTGAGTTAACCCCTTATAACAACCTAAAAATAAAGGCTATAATTAACCAGAAAGATACAGTAAACTTAATGTTTCATACAGCGGCAAATTCATTGACTTTAACGGAAGAAGCTACAAAGAAAATGAAAAACCTTGTTTTTGATCGAAGTGATAGTGTTAAAAGTTGGGGTGGAAATGGAAATTCATCGCGGTTTAGCAAAAGTAATGTGCTGCAAATTGGTGAATTAAAATGGGAGAACATTCCCATTTGGGAAAATACCAATTCTGGCCAAGAAACAGATGGAAAATTTGGATTGGAGCTTTTTGCCAATAAAGTAATCGAAATTGATTTTGATCAAAAACTGATTGTACTTTATAATGAGTTACCAACCAAAATAAAAGAGTTTGAAAAATTGAAGCTCACATTTGAGGATGAAATGATGTTTGTAGAAGTTGATCTAGGAATAGATCAACAAATAATGCATAATAAATTTTTGGTTCATTCTGGTTACGCTGGGTCCATTTTACTGGATGATAAATTTACAGTTGACAATGCCATTGACAGTAGACTAAAAGTAATTGATGAAAAAACTTTAAAGGATTCATTCGGTAATATCTTGAAAACAAAAAAGGCAATAATTCCAATAGTTAAAATCGGAAAAAAGATACTAAAGGAAGTTCCGGTTAGCTTTTTTACAGGAGTCCTTGGTCGACAAAAAATGAGCATTATAGGTGGGGATCTATTAAAACGTTTCAACATCATCATCGATGCACAACGGACCAATATCTATCTGAAACCAAATAAATTAATGAATTCTGCATATTGGAAAGGGTAGATAATAACTATCACAATAGAATCCTTCTAAATTATCAAAATCTAGAAAAAACAACTATGTTATTGCGATATTTAACTAAATATCCCATTGCATATTTAATTGTTTTCCCATGTCTGAAATTGACAATAACCAATCTGGTGATACACGCCGTGATTTCTTAAAGAAAACTTCACTTTTTACTGCATTATCTTTAACACCATTAACTGTTTTAAAGGCTGCAGATCAGAAAGTTGATGAGCGTTTCGCAGAGCTTTTTGAAAAAATCCCTTTAAACCTAAAGGTAAATAATAAACCGTATGTCTTAAAAGTAGAACCTAGGGTTACGCTTTTAGATTTATTAAGAGAACAATTACACTTAACAGGAACAAAAAAGGGTTGCGATCATGGACAATGTGGCGCTTGTACCGTTCATGTTGATGGTGTACGTGTAAATTCTTGTTTGAGTTTAGCAGTAATGAACGAGGGTAAAAGCATTACTACAATTGAAGGTTTAGCAAAAGGTGATGAATTACATCCAATGCAGGCAGCTTTTATTAAACACGACGGTTTTCAATGTGGTTATTGCACACCCGGACAAATTATGAGCGCAGTTGCTTGTGTACGAGAAGGTCATGCGAATTCAAAAGATGAAATTAGAGAATACATGAGTGGGAATATCTGTCGTTGTGGAGCTTATCCAAACATAGTTGATGCCATACAAGAAATGAAAGAAGGAGGAAAAGCAATATGATTAATTTCCAATTCGTAAGAACTTCGGTAGCTAAAACTGCATTAGGCTTAATAGGTAAAGATCCAAAAGCGGCATTTATTGCTGGTGGAACAAATTTGGTGGATTTAATGAAACGAGGAGTGACTGCTCCAGAAAAGTTGATTGATATTAACCATTTACCACTCAAACAAATTGAATTAAAAAATAACGTTTTACATATTGGAGCATTGGTTTCTAATTCGGCATTGGCCGAAAATGCAATGGTAAAAGAGAAGTTTCCTTTATTAATGTTGGCTTTGCAATCTGGCGCATCTGCACAGTTAAGAAATATGGCTACAGTTGGCGGAAACATGATGCAACGCACCCGTTGTGGTTATTTTTATGATACCACAATGCCTTGCAATAAACGTCAACCAGGAAGTGGTTGTGGTGCAATTGGGGGTTACAATAGAATGCATGCGATATTTGGCACATCTGAATCTTGTATTGCCGTACATCCAAGTGATATGTGTGTGGGTTTAGTGGCCATTGATGCACAAGTAGTACTAGCTAGTGCAAAAGGCGAAAGAAAAATCAATTTTATAGACTTTCATCGTTTGGCTGGAACAACACCAGAGAAAGACAACAATCTTCAAAAAGAAGAATTGATCGTTAGATTGGAAATTCCGATAAATAATTTGAACAAGAATTTTCATTATCTAAAAGTGAGAGATCGCTCTTCTTACGCATTTGCGCTAGTTTCTGTGGCAGCTGCTTTAGAAATGAAGAATAATATAATTACCAATGTTCGTTTGGCAATGGGAGGTGTAGCACATAAACCTTGGCGTTTAAAACTAGTAGAAGAGTTTTTAAAAGGGAAAGAAGCAACTACTGCAACTTTTGAAGAAGCTGGAAAACTAGCCATGAAAGATGCTAAAGGTTTTGGAGAAAATGATTTCAAACTTAAACTCGCACCAAATACCCTAATTGAAGCGTTAACAATAGCTAAATCTAAAGCCTAATGGAACTTTTTGTAGATGAAAACGACCGTGTTGACGGTGTAGATAAAGTAACTGGTAAAGCAAAGTATTTTGCTGAATATCAATTACCTGGATTAACATATGGAGTTTTGGTGACGAGTACAATTACCAAAGGAAAAATTACTGCAATTGATAGCAAAGCAGCCAAAAACGCCCCTGGTGTATTAGACGTGATATCTCATTTAAATAAACCATCTGTTGCTGGATATGAGCAAGCTAGTGGTTCGCCAATGAAGATTTTTTATACTGACCAGGTTTTCTTTAATGGACAACCAATTGCAATAGTAGTAGCTGATACCTTTGAAAGAGCAACTTATGCAGCATCATTAGTTAAGGTAAGTTATGAGAAAACTGCTTTTAATACTGATTTTGAATCGAGTATTAAAGATGCAAGCGTAAAAAAACTGCAAGGTCAGGCGCCATACGTTAGGGGCGTAGCCGATGCTTACAAAACAGCAGAAGTAAAAGTTGAACAGACCTATACCATGCCAGTTGAAACACATAATCCGATGGAATTGCATGGAATTATTGCAGACTGGCGAGCAAATGATCAAGTGACTGTTTATGCAAAAACACAAGGCGTAAAATCAACTCAAAATACGATAGCAAACGTTTTTAAAATACCAGCAGAAAACATTCAAGTTAATTCTCAATTTGTTGGTGGTGGTTTCGGAATGGCTTTAAGAACTTGGCCTTTAGAAATTGCTGCAATCATGGCATCAAAACAATTAAAAAAACCTGTTAAGTTGGTTATTACACGTGACCAAATGTTTACCATGGTTGGAAATAGACCTGCGGCTTATCAGAAAATTGGATTAGGAGCCACAAAAGATGGAAGAATAACAGGAATTACACATACTGCTTTTGGTCAAAGCGCTACTTACGAGAATTTTACTGAAGGTGTGGTAAACATGACTAAGTTCATGTACGATTCGGAAAACGTAAATACAAACTATTATGTCATCCCATTAGACATGAGTGTACCTATTTGGATGCGTGGTCCTGGAGAAGCTACTGGAGCTTTCGCTTTAGAAAGTGCAATTGATGAAATGGCATATGCTTTGGATATGGATCCATTAGATTTTAGAGCCAAAAATGACCCTGAAAAAGATCCATCGCAAAAGCGTCCGTTTTCTAGTAAATATATTAAAGAGGCCTATAAATTGGGTGCGGCTAAAATCGGATGGAATAATCGAAAAAATAAACCTAGAAGTATCGTTGATGGTTCTTGGAACATTGGTTATGGAGTAAGTGTAGGCGTATTTAATGCAGGTAGAGGTAAAGCAAGTGTAAAAGGAATTTTAAAAGTTGATGGCACGCTGGTTTTACAAAGTGCAACGAGTGATATTGGTCCTGGTACTGGAACGGGAATGACGTTAATTGCGAGTAAATTAATGAATATTCCGGTTAATAAGATAGTTTTTGAATTAGGTGATTCTTCTTTACCACCTGCACCAAGTCAAGGTGGTTCAGCAACTTTATCTACAGTTGGGAGTGCGGTAAATGATGTTTGTGTTGCCTTAAAAGCGACGATTGCAGAGTTAGCGGCAAATTCCAATATGGATGCAACATCCAACTTTGTTGATGTATTGAAGAAAAACAATCTACCAATGATTGAAAAAACAATTCAATCATCCCAGAATAATCCAGATGCTAAAAATTATTCTATGTATTCTTTTTCTATTCACTTTGTGCAAGTAAAAGTGCATCAATTAACAGGCGTGGTAAAAGTAAGTAAAATAGTTTCGGTCGGTGATTCAGGAAAAATTGTAAGCCCAAAAACTGCTCGTAGTCAGATGGTTGGTGGAGCAGTTGGAGGTATCGGAATGGCATTAACAGAAGAAGCTATTTTAGATAACCGATATGGAAGATATGTAAACAATAATTTTGCAGATTATCACGTACCTGTAAATGCAGATGTACCAGATATTGATGTGATTTTCATTGATAAACCTGATCCTATTGTTAACCCGATGGGAGCAAAAGGGATGGGGGAGATTGCATTAATTGGTTTTGCTGGTGCAGTTGCCAATGCAGTCTTTAATGCTACTGGCAAAAGAATTAGAAGTTTACCAATTACACCTGATAAAGTTTTGCAAGCTTAAGGATTTTCAACTACATAGACACATAGTAAACATAGTGAATTGTAGAATATGTATGTGGACTATGTTTCTATGTGGTTATTTCTCTGATGGATTTTTCTTTCCAGCAGTTAATTTTTCTACAGTTTTAGAAATTCTGTCCAACCTAGTTTTTTCTTGTTTGGCAGATAAAACCCAAAGCACATATTCTTTGCGATTAGAGTAGGATAGACCTTGATAAAAATCAAAAGCTAGAGGTTGTTTTTTGAGTTCTATTTCTAAATCTTCTGGTAGGTTAATAATTTTGTTAGCTACATCAATATATTTCCCATAATCACTTTGGACAATTTCAGTATTTCCTAATCCAGATCTTTTTAATTCTGATTCTGGTTTAATTCTCAATGCAGTCCATGTCTCGTCTATAGCAGCAGAACCACAAGGCGTTAGGTTAAACGTTTTTAAATCTTCCCAACTTTGCATCAGGTTTAAATCGCTAGCTAATTTTGATTTCGCTTTAGGATAAAAAATCCAGCAAATTGTTTTAACGCCTATTTTTTCTGTTTTTAAAGCATTTAATAAATCAGCCTTTGTAATCGCAAAAATAAATAATGCATCAAATGCTGGTGCATTATTGAATGAAAATTCTATATCTGTTGGTATATCTCCAATGATAGAAGGAAAGTTTTCAGGGGCGTTAAGAACCTTAACTTTAAAACCTGGTTTAATTTGCAGCTTTTTGAGTAGTGTATTTTCCATATTTAAATTACAATGTTCTCCTCAATTAAATTCTGTTAGTTTCTACAATCTCAATTTTGCAAAGAAATCCCAAAGTACAATTCCAGCAGAAATCACGATGTTAAAAGAGTGTTTAGTGCCAAATTGTGGAATTTCAATACAGTTATCAATTTTTTGCATCACTTCATCACTTACGCCATTTACTTCATTACCAAATATCAATGCATATTTTTTAGTCAAATCTGGTTTAAAAACATTAAGCATGGTGCTATTTTCAGCCTGTTCTATCGCAATTATTTCATATCCTTTTTGACGTAAAGTTTCAACGGCTACTAACGTATCTTCAAAGTGAATCCAATCTACAGATTGTGTAGCACCTAAAGCTGTTTTCTCAATTTCACGATGCGGTGGTTGAGCAGTTATTCCACATAAAACTACCTTTTCTATCGAAAAACCATCTGCAGTTCTAAAAACAGAACCCACATTGTGCATGCTTCGCACATTATCTAATACTACAACAACAGGTAATTTATCCTGTTCTTTAAATTCTTTAATATCGACACGATTTAGTTCATCGAGTTTTAACTTTCGCATTCCTTAGTTTGTTATTTTCTTCACACCATCACCAATTTGATGAATATAAATAGCTGCTGGATAACCAATTTTCGCTACATAGTCATCTGTTAATTGTTTTGCAAAATCTTCTTCATACCCTTTTTTAAGCAAGGCGATAGCACAACCACCAAAACCAGCCCCTGTCATTCTTGCACCACTCACATGTTCGTAATCCTTACAAAAATCTACAACAGCATCTAATTCCTTACCAGTTACTTCGTACAAATCTTTTAAAGATTGATGTGAGGCATACATTAATCTTCCAAATTCTTCTAATTCACCAGCATTTAACGCTTTTGCAGCTAAATGAACTCTATCATTTTCTTTAATCACATGGGTTGCTCTTTTTAAAACTGTTTCATCGGCAATCAGATGACTATGCAAGGCGAATTTATCTGCAGTTAGCTCACATAAATTATTTATTTTTATTTCTTGTTGCAGTGCTTTTAAAGCAGTTTCACATTCTGCAACACGCTCATTATATTTTGATTCCGATAATTCTCTTACTTTATTGGTATTAATAATCGCCAAAACGTGATCTCCAAGATTACAATCAACAACTTTGTATTTTAAGGTATCGCAATTTAAAACTAAGGCCTTATTTGCTTCACCAAAAGCGATAGAAAACTGGTCCATAATACCAGAATTTACACCTATAAATTCATTTTCTACTTTTTTAGAAAGTTTTACAAGCGCTAATTTGTCATTACCTAAATCGTAATAATCGTTTAAGGCATAAGCTGTAAGTACTTCAATGGAAGCAGATGATGAAAGGCCAGAACCGATGGGAATATTTCCAAAATACAATAAATCTAAACCGCTAGCATCCCAACCTTGTTGTTGTAATTCGTGAAAAACCCCTAATGGATAATTGTACCATTCTTTACCAGTTTTACTGTATTCTTTTTGAAGCTGAAACGTTCCTTCTTCTTTAAAATTAATGCTACTAAATCTAATTACATTATCATTATTTGGTGCTAAAAGTAACCAAGTACCAGCTGTAATTGCACATGGCATTACCAAACCACCATTATAATCTATATGCTCTCCTATTAAATTAACGCGGCCAGGAGCAAAGTAAGTCGCAGTTGGATGTTGCTTATATTTCTCAAAAAAAGTTTCGGATAATTGACTGTTCATATATGGTATTTTCTTCGCAGGGTTATAAGTTTATTTGTATTTTAGCTGACGGTCTAAGATACAATTTATGAAAGTAAAGCAGATAAATACAGGCAATTTTATTGATAAAAAGGAGGTAATTGCGGTCGAATTAAGTAATAATAAAGGAAGTTTGGTTAAAATCTTTAATTACGGTACTATCATTAACCAATTTATAGTTAAAAATGCCAAAGGTGAACAACAAGACATTGTTTTAGGTTTCGATAAATTTGAAGATTACATTAGCTCAGCGTACTTAGCCAATTACCCTTATTTTGGCGCTATCATTGGCCGTTATGCAAATCGTATAAAAAATGGACAATTTAATATAGATGGTGTTGATTATCAATTAGCTAAAACCAATGGAAACGATTGTTTACATGGTGGCAAAATAGGCTTTGATAAAAAAATGTGGGATATTATTAGTGTTGGAGAAGAACCACATGCCAGCGTAACTTTTCAATATTTCAGCCTAGATGGAGAAGAAAATTTTCCAGGGGATTTAGCCATTCAACTTACGTTTGAACTCACTAATAATGATGAACTTATTTTAACCTATCAAGCTGATACAGATGAAACTACACCAATTAACTTAACGCATCATAGTTATTTTAATTTATCACCAACTGGCGGAAATATTGGCAAACATATCCATCAAATGAATGCAGCTAATTATTTAGAACAAGATGATAATTATGTAGTTACTGGCAAATTAATTCCTGTTGAAAATACAGCTCATGATTTTAGAAAAGAAAAAACTTTTGACACAGATTGGAATAAAAACGAAGGTTATGATCAAACTTTTGTTTTAGATAAAGAATACGGATCGTTAACTTTAGCTAGTAAAACTAGTGAAACAAGTAGTGGTTTATCTTTGTTAGTGTACACAACCGAGCCAGTTGCACATTTATATACAGCAAAATATTTAGATGTTAAAAATGGTAAAGGTGGGAGAGATTATAATGCGTATGATGCTTTTTGTGTAGAAACGCAACATCATCCAAATGGACTTAATATTCCTCATTTTCCAAGTACTATTTTAAGGCCTGAAGAAATTTATACTCAAACGACTATTTATAAAGTTTTAACCAAATAATTAACCATCATGTTTACACTCGAAAAAATAAAAGCTGCACACCAAAAAACTAAAACTGGAGCTGATTTCCCTCAATATATTGCAGATATTAAAGAAATGGGTGTGACCAGATATGATGTGTATGTAATGAATGGAATGACAATTTATTTTGGTGATGATGATTACACCGTGGAAAGTCCACCAGCATATGAAAATTTATTAATAGAAGAAGAATCATCAGCAACGGATTTGAAAGAAGCTTTAAAAATCCACCAACAAGGTGAGACTGATTATCAAACCTTTTGTAAACAAGCAGCTTTTGCAGGCGTAGAAAAATGGATTACTGATTTAAATACTATGACGGTAACTTATTTGGACATGGCTGGTCATGAACTTGTTGTGGAAGATATTCCTACAGTAAACTAATTACAAGCGTTCTAAAACCATTTTAATTGCTTTTTCTACAATTCTTTCAGGTGTACTACTAAACTCAAACTTTACACGACTAGCTAATATCGCATTCACAGACAATGCCTTATGTCCTAATGTTTTAGCTAAGGCGTAAATTCCTGCAGTTTCCATTTCTAAATTGGTAATTCTGTTTTTTCCTTCTTCAAAACTATTTAATTGACTTATAAAATCAGGAACTGCATTTTTTGCTCGCACTTGTCGGCCTTGTGGAGCGTAAAAACCTGGAGCAGTTGCGGTAATTCCTTGTTCCATTCCTTTACCAATTGTTTGTAATAGACCTTGATCCGCAGCGGTTAAATAAGGATGAATACCTTTAATATGTGAAAAATGAGATTTAATGCTATCTAATAAACTATGTTCATCCCCAGAAATTTGATGCATGTAATAGTTCATTAACGCATCAAAACCTAAACCAAACGAAGAAGCTAAAATAGTTCCCATTGGAATATCAGTTTGTACAGCTCCAGAAGTACCAATTCTAATAATATCTAATGATTTTAATTCTTTCTTAATTTCTCGCGTGGCGAAATCTATGTTTACTAAAGCATCTAATTCATTAAAAACAATATCGATATTATCAGTACCAATACCAGTAGAAAGGACAGTAATGCGTTTTTTTCCAAGATAACCTGTATGCGTTATAAACTCCCTTTTTCCTTTTTTAACTTCAATAGAATCGAAATGTTTACTGATTTCAGAAACACGATCCAAATCGCCCACTGTAATAACTGTATCTGCAATATCTTCTGGAAGTAAGTTTAAATGATAAATGCTTCCATCTGGATTGATAATTAAATCAGCTTCTGATAATTTTGCCATAACATTGGGTATTTGGTATAAACTTAGAGAAAATAAATAGAAAAATTCGTCATACTGGACCTGTTTCAGTATCTATCCCACATAAAAGACCCTGAAATAAATTCAGGGTGACGGAAGAATTAAATAGTACTCACATATTTAATTTCAACACCTTCAACCTTTTCTAATTTACCTAAAACTGTATTCAAATTTGATTTTCTAACTTCAAACTTAACCACACATTTCGTATCAAATTCTTGATTAAGAACAATTAATTGTTCGTCTTTTATTATGCGCATAACAGTATTCATCTCCAAATAATCAAAATGAATTTCATACACATCGTTTACTGTTTTTGTAATGATTTCATTTACTGCAAGCGCCTCAACAGTAGCAGTTTTATACGCATTAATTAAACCTGGAACACCTAATAAAGTCCCACCAAAATAACGGACTACAACTACGAGAATGTTTGTGACATCTGAAGAAAGTAGCGTGTTTAGAATTGGCCTTCCAGCAGTTCCAGAAGGTTCTCCATCATCATTTAATTTAAAAATACTTCTATCTGGTGATAAACGTAAAGCCCAGCAAAAGTGCCTAGCTTTGTTATGCTCTTCTTTAAGTTTTGAGATGATATTTCTAACTTCATTTTCGCTAGAAATAGGATAGGCATAACCGATAAACTTACTGCCTTTATCTCTAAAAATACCTTCAGAAGTGGTTTTTATAGTTTTATACGTATCGTCAAACAGCATGTAATTTCGATATTGTGATCAACGCAATGGCTATTAATGCGAGTATTAAGCCAGTGTAATTCAGTTTGCTCAATCTTTCCTTAAATAAGATGATACCAATTAAACTTCCAATTATAATTACACCAATATTCATTGCTGCAAACACAGTAGATGGTTGATCTGCCATGGCTCTGTGAGCCTTTAGATAGAATAAAATATTTCCAAAATTGAAAAAACCCAATACGCAACCGCAAACAAAGTTGATGAATTGAATTTTGGTTTTCTTAGTAATGGCTAAATATAAAATATAGAGTAGAGAAAATACAAAAGCAATACAAAATATTAAAAATAACGAAGTAGTATAAGGAATAACCGTGATTTGACTTACTAACTTAAACAGTACATCAATTGCTCCAAAACCAACAAAAACTAACAATAAATACCACCATGTATGTTTTGAAGTTGGACTTCCAGCTTTACGATAAATAGTAAATATTATTGCCATAAAACCAACAATTAGACCTACATATTTTAAACGGTCAAAGCTTTCATTAAATAAGAAATAAGCTGCACAAAGCGATATAAACAATGATAAACGTTGCGCAATATCAGTTCTTGCTAAGCCTGTTTGTTGTACCGAAAAACCCTGAATTAGAAAAATTGCGGGAAGCAATAGGCCAAGTACAATGTAAATAGGAGAGATGACACTTAAATTGATCGTGCTAAAATCGGGTTTGAAAAAGAAAGCACTCAACCCAATAGCGAACAAATAATTCCAGGTTACGGCTTGCATAATATTAATTTGATAACGTTTGCCCAGTTTAAGCAAAACACCAACAATAACACTGCAACTAATACTTAAAATTAAATAAATCATTTTTGTGAGTAAGGTGAGTAAATTTTTAAGTCGTCGGCACCAATTTCTAAAGTTTCTACTATATTTCCTTTCAATGAAGGAGATTTAATACCATCATTCCATTCGGTTTTAGCTGTAAAAACTCTTGCTTCATCCCATAAATTAGCCGTTATGAACTGATTTAAGATTTGAGCGCCACCTTCTATTATTACGGATTGAATATCCATTAAATACAATTGAAAAGCTATTTTTTGCCCCAAATAAAACCGCATATCCTCCATTTGCACAAAGTGGATATTGTTAGTTACATCAGTCTTTAATTCATTAAAAATGATGGTTTTAGCTTCATTGTTGTAAATATGGTGAGTTTCAGGAATTTCTAAATTTCTATCAATTACAATGCGGATAGGGTTTTTTCCTTTTACATTTCTAGCAGTCAATTGTGGATTATCAATCAATGCAGTCTGTTTTCCAACTACTATTGCATCTTCTTCACTTCTCCATTGATGCGTTAATTGTTTAGCTTCAGGACCAGAAATCCATTTTTGTGTCGTATCGGTTGGGGCAAAATAACCATCAGCAGTTTGTGCCCATTTTAGGATAATGAATGGTCGTTGTTGTTCAATTCTGGTGAAAAATCTACGATTTAAAAAACTACATTCATCTGCCAAAACACCTGTAATAACACCAATTCCTGCAGTTTTCAATTTTTCAATCCCTTTGCCATTCACACCAGAAAATGGGTCGGTATTACCAATTACAACTTTCTTTAACTGATGTTTAACTAGTAAATCTGCACAAGGTGGAGTTTTGCCAAAATGAGCACAAGGTTCTAAATTAACGTAAGCAGTTGCATTTTTAAGTAGGGAAGAAGCTTCTTCTCCAAATTTAGCAAATACATCATTTATCGCATTAACTTCGGCATGTGCTTCACCAAATTGCTGATGATAACCTTCTCCGATAATTTCGCCTTCCTGAACTATTACGCAACCAACCATAGGATTAGGGCTTACATTGCCCATCCCTTTTGCGGCTAATTCCAAACAACGTCGCATGTAAAGTTGATCACTCATTAGTGCAAAAGTAAATTATTGTCATGATTATAGCTATTTTTACCACAAATGAAATTAAAGGAATTAGCAATAAAGTTTAACACAGATTTAAATTCACTTTATCCAGAAGATGAAGCGCAAGCATTATTTCTACTAACACTTCATCATTTGTTAGGCCTAAACAGAGCTGATTATCTTTTAAAAAAAGAACAAGATATTTCCATAACAGATATTTCAAAATTCGAAAGTGTTTTAAAAGAACTTAAAACTGGTAAACCTATTCAATATATTATCGGTGAAGCACATTTTTATGGTTTAACGCTTAAAGTAAATGAGTCTGTTTTAATCCCACGACCAGAAACAGAAGAATTAGTAGAGTGGATGTTAAAGAGTGTTGCAAGTTGTGAGTTGCAAGTTATGGGCTTTAATCCCACAACCCACAACCCACAACTCACAACTATTTTAGATATTGGCACAGGAAGCGGTTGCATCGCCATTGCATTAAAGAAAAATCTACCAAATACAGCAGTTTATGCGTTAGATATTGCTGCAGATAGTTTAGAAATAGCAAAACAAAATGCAGAATTAAACAAAGTTCATGTAGAATTTATACATCAAGATATACTTACACCTTCCATTTCACATCTTCCATCTTCCATTTCTATAATTGTAAGCAATCCGCCATATATTACAGAACACGAAAAATCAGAAATGCATTCGAATGTTTTATCACATGAACCGCACAGGGCTTTATTTGTAAGCAACGAAAAACCATTGCTATTTTACGAAGCCATTGCAAATTTTGCATTAAAAAACTTACAACAGAACGGTCTACTTTTCTTCGAAATTAATGAAAATTTAGGTCAACAAGCAGTTAGTTTATTAAAAGATAAAGGCTTTAAAAACATCGAATTAAAGAAAGATATGCAAGGAAAAGATAGAATGATTAAGGCAGCTTTGTAAAATTAAGATCTCGGATGAAATTGTGTAATCACGCTCCTTAAATAATCTCGATCCAAGTGTGTATAAATTTCTGTAGTTGTAATACTTGCATGACCTAACATTTCTTGTACAGCACGTAAATCCGCACCACCTTCAATTAAGTGTGTAGCAAAAGAATGGCGTAAGGTATGCGGACTAATACTTTTATGAATGCCTACTTTGATAGCTAGTGTTTTAATTAAATTAAATACAGAAATCCGAGATAAACGACTACCGGACCGATTTAAAAAGATATAGTCTTCATGTCCTTTCTTAATAGACAAATGAACTCGTATTTGGCTCACATAAATTTCTAATAACTTTAAAGCAGTAGAACCTATTGGCACCAAACGCTCTTTATTTCCTTTTCCAATTACTTTGATGAACTCAGTTTCAGCATAGATATTAGAGATTTTCAATTCCACTAATTCCGTAACACGTAAACCACAACCATATAGCATTTCAATAATAGCCTTATTGCGCATCCCCTCAGGCTTAGACGCATCAATGGCATCAATTAATTGATCTATTTCATGAATATTTAATGTATCAGGGAGTTTTCTAGTCAGCTTAGGCGATTCTAATAAAGCAGTAGGATCTTCTAAAATGATCTGCTCTTGCATTAAATATGTAAAAAAAGCTTTAATACCCGATATTACTCTAGCCTGCGTATTGGCTTGCATCCCAACATCATTCAACCAGGCTATAAATTCCCTTAAGTCACTTAATTGCAGCTTACTAAGTACTAGATCTTTATCAATAACTAAATAATACTGCACCAACTTATCTACATCATTTAAATAAGCATCAATAGAATGTTTAGAAAGTGAACGTTCTAACTTCAAATAATCCTTAAATCCTTTTAGGTAAGATTGGGTATTCATTATATTTACTGAGATTTTTTTACAACATTGCAACGTTACAACATTTTAACCTTACATCGTAATGAAGATACAAATTATAAATGGCCCAAACTTAAACCTATTAGGCCAGCGAGAACCCACAATTTATGGCTCTGAAGGATTTGATACCTATATTTCGCAACTGCGAGAATTGTATAGCATTATAGAAATTGACTATTATCAGAGCAATGTAGAAGGTGAATTAATTAATAAATTACACGAGGTTGGTTTCTCTTATGATGGTATTGTAATTAATGCTGGTGGTTATACACACACTTCTGTTGCGCTTGCAGATGCAATTTCAGCCATTAAAACTCCAGTGGTAGAAGTACATATTTCAAACATTTACGCTCGCGAAGAATACCGTCATGTATCTTTAACAGGTAAAAATTGTAAGGGCGTACTTACAGGTTTTGGTTTAGATGGATATCGTTTAGCAATAGAAAGTTTTTTAAAATAGAATATGAAAAAATACCTACTCATTTTAATGTTGATCATTGCTGTAAAGGGCTACAGTCAAACCAGAACTTCTACCACAAAACTAAATGAAAACACCATTGTTAAAGACGATTCGGGAACAGTTTTAACCTATGCCATCTGGCAGAAATTACTACAAACTGGCGAATATCAATTAAAAAAGCCACAGGATTCAACATTTTTCACCATTTATCGAATGAATGCGGCACAAAAAGTAATGGCTGATGAAAGAAAGAGAAAACTAGCCGAAAGTATGCCCAGACCAAGATTAAGCTCTTCTTTTAAAGATGGAGAAAATTTAAAGGAGAAAAATATACCGACATTAATGGCAATAAATACGATTTAAGAGAACTTACCGGAAAGGTATTGGTTTTTAATTTTTGGTTTATCAATTGCCCGCCTTGTAAAATGGAGATACCAGAACTAAATCAGCTGTATGCTAAATACAAAGACAATAAAGATGTTATTTTCTTAGCCATTGCTTTAGATGACAAATATGATCTTAAAAAATTCTTGCAAACAAATCCATTTAATTATAATATTGTTGCCGACGGAAAATATTATTCTGACAAGTATGATGTTCATAGTTTCCCAACACATTTAATAGTTGGCAAAGATGGTTTAGTTAAATTTCATACCACAGGTTTAGCGTCAAATACAGTATATTGGGTAGAAAAAACCATTAGTGAACAACTAAAAGGTATTTAATTACCATTTTAAACCGCTAAATTTCTTTATTCCTTTCACAAAATAAGCCCAAACAATACTCTCAGAATAAACACCTGTATGTTGAAGTAAAGGAATTTGCTGAGTAGTTCTTTTCTTAGCATTCATTTCCAATTGCATTAAAAAATGCCAATGTGCTTTATTAATCGCAAAAGCAAAAGCAAATTTTCCTTTCAATACAAACTGTAACCACGCCAAAAAATCAAGACACATTCTAATAAAAATCCTAGCATAAGCTTCACTCTTTGGCAAATTCTTTTGCATAATGAGTAAGTTATTCCTGAAATTAAGGTAGGTTTTATACGGATTATTTGCATTCAAAGTACCACCACCAACATGGTATACTTCTGCATCCGTACAGCAAACTACTTTATATCCTAAGTTTTTTAAACGCCAACACAAATCAATTTCTTCCATGTGTGCAAACAAATCAGCATCTAAACCGCCAACTTGCTGCCAAGCGCTACTTTTAATAAAAAATGCAGCACCACTTGCCCAAAATAGATCTGTAGCAGTATTATACTGACCATTATCAGTTTCTACGCTATCAAAAATTCTTCCCCTACAAAATGGATAGGCATATAAATCTACAAAGCCACCAGCAGCACCCGCATACTCAAATTCAGTTTTTTGTACTTGCCATTTTAGTTTAGGTTGTGCAACAGCAATAGTAGTATCACTTTGCATTAAATCAATAACAGGCTTTATCCAATTAGATGGAACTTCAACATCAGAATTTAGTAAAACAAAGTAATCTGCCGTTACTCGAGAAAGAATATGATTATATCCACCAGCAAAACCATAATTTTTATCGTTCTCCAGAACAGTTAGCTGAGGATAGTTGTTTTTTAAAAATGCAATGGAATCATCTGTCGATGCGTTATCACCGATTACGATTTGCAAATTTGGATAATTAGTTTGCACAACACTAGGCAAAAAGCGTTCTAGCCAAGTTTTACCATTCCAATTTAAAATTACTACTGCTACACTAGGCTCCATAACTTAGCTATATTTCCATCGCCTATGGCTCCATAACCAAAAAGCAGGCTCTTGTTTAATTGTTTTACTCAAAAACTCAAACAGTAAATCTGTTATTTCATGTCCCTCTGTTTCCTTAGGGTTTAAACATAAAGGCAAAATATCTACTTTATAATACCCACGTTTTACTCGTTTTACGTCAAAGTAAAATACAGGTCTATTTGTTTGTAAAGCTATTTTTTCTAATCCCAGTAAAACAGCAGTTCGCTGATTTAAAAACTCTAAAACATATTGTGTTTCATGCTTTACTGGAGTTTGGTCGCTGGCAAAGCAAAACATAGTAGGTCTATCCTTAGTGGCAACAACCATTCGTAATGTTTGACGCATGGCTACAAATACATTTCCAAAGCGAGTTCTTATTTTATTAAACCAGTTTTCAAAAACCTCATTATTTAAAGGCTTATAAATTACGTATTCTGTTGCACTTGCAGCTTCACCTAAAGCAAGCATGCACAATTCCCAATTCCCATAATGACCTGTGCAGGCCAATACGCTTTCACCTTTTTTAAAGTAAGTTTCAATGCGCTCTAAGTTGTGAAATACAACACGCTTTCTTAATTCCTTTTTAGAGATGGTAGGCATTTTTACAATCTCAAAAATTAAATCAGCCAAGTACTTATAAAAGGTTTTTTCTATGGCAATAATCTCTTTAATATCCTTTTCTGGAAAAGATTTAACCAAATTTTCTCTTACAACTGCTTTACGATAACCAATTATATAATACAATGGATAATAGAGTAATCGAGCAAAAAAGTGCAATACAGGTAGGGGCAACAGCGATAAAATATATAAAAAGAATATACCGATATACGAAAAACCTTTTTTAATCATTAATTTGGGCAGATAGAATGCAAACATAAAATATCAGATGCAAAGTTTAGCAATATTTCCACTTTTTTATCTTCCACCAGTTAGTTATTTCACTGCCTTAAAAGCTCAAGATTTTAACATCCAACTAGAAAAACAGGAACATTTCCCTAAGCAAACAAATAGAAATAGAGCAAGTATTGCATCGCCAAATGGCATTTTAGATTTAACAATACCAGTTATTAAAGGTTCTAAAATGCATACCCCAATAAAAGATGTTAAAATTAGTTACGATTTAAAATGGCAGCGTTTACATTGGTTAAGTCTACAAACCTGTTATAGAAGCTCTGCGTATTTCGAGTTTTACGAAGACGGCTTAGCACCTTTTTATCAAAAGAAATTTGAGTACTTGTTCGATTACAATTTACAATTACTAGAATGGTTATTTAAACAACTCAAAGTTAGCCCCGCACTTTCTTTCAACGAAGAATATGAAAAAGAGCTGCCTTTAGATTTAGATTTTAGAAATCAATTTAGCAGTAAAAAGACAGCTCCTGTACCCCAAACCAAAAGCTATTTTCAGGTGTTTAGCGATAGAAATGAATTTATTCCTAACTTAAGCATGGTAGACTTGTTGTTTAATCAAGGCCCACAATCGAAATTATATCTATAAGTATGGCAAAAAATAGGAGACACAAAAGCAAAAAACACCATTACGCATTACCCATGCCTGGCTCAAGTCCAGGATTAGTTTTTATAGATGAAAATTCGCTTCAACCTAAAATAAACTTACACAGTTATAATGCTGATACCTATACAGTAGAAGAAATAAACGACTTAAAAGGATTAGCAGCGCATATTGCAGATAAAAAATTAAACTATTGGGTAGAAATTAAAGGTTTTGGATCTGCTAGCATGTTCGAAATATTAAATACCGACTGGAACATCAATAAATTAATACTAGAAGATATTACCAGAACCTACCAACGCCCTAAGTACGAAGAATACGGCGACTATGATTTTGCCATCAGCAGAATGTTATACCTCGATACAGAAAACTGCTTAGAAAACGAGCAAGTATCATTTATTCTAACCAAAAATATCTTATTTACGTTTCAAGAAAAATACGAAGACTGTTTAGAAGCTGTTCGTCAGCGGTTAAAAATTGGAAAAGGAAATATCAGAATAGGAGGTAGCAGCTATTTAATGTATGCCCTAATGGATATGATTGTTGATGCCTATTTCTCCGTATTAAGTGCATGGGGCGAACAGTTAGATGCTATTGAAGATCGTTTGTTTGAAAAACCAGACAAATCTATTATGTACGACACGCAGCTAATTAAACGCAATTTAATTACCCTTAGACGTGTGGCTTGGCCAGAACGTGATAAAATGAATGATATTTTGCGAACAGACAGTCCACTAATTGATGACCAAACGAAAATGTACATTCGAGATGCGTACGATCATTGCATACAAATTATAGATATGGTCGAATCACTCAAAGAAATCTCGGCAAGTAATATTGATATGTACCTTTCTATTATCAGCAACCGCATGAATGAGATTATGAAAGTGCTCACCATTATCTCTTCTATATTTATTCCCTTAACTTTTATCGCGGGTATTTATGGCATGAATTTCAGTAGGGAAGACCCTGTTACGGGTAAAGTTATGCCTCAAAATATGCCCGAATTATACCAAGAACATGGTTACGAATACACCATGCTTGTAATGGGACTAATTGCTATAGTGCAGGTAATTTACTTTTGGCGTAAGGGTTGGTTTAAATAAATTGGTTCACTAATTGATTGTTTAGTGAGTAGAATCTGTTGTTCATAGTGCAGTCAAAATTCTAGTGTTAAATATGCGTTAAACCCTCTTCAAATGCCATTTCAAAACTAAATTATTTCTATCTTAGCATCGTATGCAATCATTTGATTTAGATAAAACAGACGTTTCTAAGCTAAAGCAAGCAATAAGTGGTGATAATGAACTGCTTAAAGCTACATTAGCCGAATATCACGCGTCTGAAATAGCTATTTTATTTGAGAGCATTAGCAGCGACGACCAGCATCGGATTATTAATTTATTAGATGTAGAAACCGCTTCGGAAGTAATTGCAGAGATGCACGAAGAGGCGCACCCCGAAGAATTACTGCTACAATTACACCCAGATAAGCGTACCGAAATTGTTGAAGAGCTCGATTACGATGATGCGACAGATATTATTTCTCAACTAGAGGAGCACGAGCAAAAGGAAATTCTAGAAGATTTGAGTGAGGATGATGCATCGAGCATTCGTAATTTATTAAGCTACGACGAAAAGACTGCCGGTGGTTTAATGAATACGGAGGTTATTCGGATTAATTTAAACCTTACCAAAAAAGATGCAATTGATGAAATTATACGTCAGAGCGAAGAAATAGAAGAATTCTATACCGTAAACGTAGTTGATGATGCTAATATTTTTAAAGGGATTGTTTCTTTAAAAGATATCATCAAAGCAAAAGGCAATGCTAAAATAACCGAAATGATTAACGCTGATGTGGTCTATGTGAAAGCAGAAACCGATCAGGAAGAAGTAGCAAAGCTGATTTCTCAATATAACTTAACGAGTATACCTGTTGTAGACGATGAAATGCATTTGTTAGGTCGTGTTACCTTTGATGATGTGATTGATGTGTTGGAAGATGAAAACACAGAAGATTTCCTGAAAATATCTGGGGTATCTGAAGATGAGGAATTGAGTGGTAACTGGATTGAAGCGGTAAAATCTCGCTTGCCTTGGTTAATTATAAACTTAGGTACTGCGTTTTTAGCTTCTGCGGTTGTTCGTCATTACGAAAATACTTTAAGTCATTTAGCCGTACTTTCTGCCTACATGGTTATTATTGCAGGTATGGGTGGTAACGCCGCAACACAAGCCTTAGCGGTAACTGTTAGACGTATTTCATTGAATGATTTAACAGATAACCAAGCGTACAGAACCGTATTAAAAGAGTTTACCGTTGGTTTAATTAATGGAGCTGTAACGGGATTAATTGTATTTATTTTCGCCTACTTTTTTGATGGAAAGCCAATGTTAGGCTTCGTTATATTTTTAGCAATGACAGGAAATTTGGTTATTGCAGGTATTACAGGATCAAGTATTCCTTTAGTGTTAAAACGAATTGGAATAGATCCGGCAATAGCATCATCTATAATTATTACCACATTTACCGATGTTTTTGGCTTTTTACTTTTACTAGGATTAGCCAGCAAATTACTTTTGTAACATGGGCAAACCTTAACTTATAACTTATTACTTAAAACGTATAACTTAATATGCAAACACTAAAACACGATTGGACTAAAGAAGAAATTACAGCTATTTACAATAAACCATTTTTAGATTTGGTATATGAGGCTGCAAGTATTCATCGTGAAAATACAGATTACAACGAAGTTCAAATTAGTTCATTAATCTCTATAAAAACTGGTGGCTGTGCCGAGGATTGCTCATATTGTCCGCAAGCAGCACGTTACCATACCGATGTAGATGTACAAGCTTTGATGAAAGTAGACCAAGTAGTTGATGCAGCAAAGACAGCCAAAGCAGGTGGTGCCTCACGTTTATGCATGGGTGCAGCATGGAGAGAAGTTCGCGATAACCGCGATTTTGATCGTGTGATTGATATGGTGAAAGCGGTTAATGAATTAGATATGGAGGTTTGTTGTACGCTTGGTATGCTGACTGAAAATCAAGCACAACGTTTAGCTGATGCAGGTTTATATGCGTATAACCACAATTTAGATACTTCTGAAGAAGATTATAAACGAATTATTTCTACACGTACCTACGATGATCGTTTAAATACCATAAAAAATGTACGCAAAGCGAAGTTGACGGTGTGTAGTGGAGGTATTGTAGGTTTAGGAGAAACAGTTGCCGATCGTGTTTCAATGTTACAAACATTAGCTAATATGCCTAAGCATCCAGAATCTGTACCAATTAACGCATTAGTCCCTGTAAAAGGGACTCCATTAGAAAATCAACCTCGTATTCCAATTTGGGAAATGGTGCGCATGATTGCTACCGCTAGAATTGTTATGCCTAAATCTGTTGTTCGTTTAAGTGCTGGAAGAAATGAAATGAGCACATTAGAGCAAGCATTTTGCTTTATGGCTGGTGCAAATTCTATTTTTGCAGGTGATAAATTATTAACTACTCCAAATCCTGCTTTTGTAGATGATATGGCAATGTTTGAATTGCTTGGTTTAAAAACTAGAGAGGCTTTTAAAAACGGCAGACCTGAGAATACTAAAAAAGAAGTTTTAGTATAGTTTAAAAGTTGAAAGGTTGGAACGTTCAAACATTTCAACCTTTCAACTTTTCAATAAATTTAAACCGCTGTAACTCTTACCTCAATGTTTCCTCTTGTAGCTTTTGAGTATGGGCAGGCACGATGCGCTTTATCTGCCAAAGCTTGAGCATCCTCATGAGATATGCCTGGTATATGTACATCTAAATCTGCAGAAAGCACAAAAGCATTTCCATCTTTGTTAAAAGAAACATGAACGTTTATGTTTGCTGCACTTACATCCACACCATCACGTTCGGCTACACTACCTAAAGCACCTAAATAACAAGCACCCCAAGCAGCAGCAAATAATTGTTCAGGATTACTTGCACCACCTTGTCCGCCCATTTCTTTTGGTTTCCTAAGTTCAAAATCTAAAATTCCATCACTTGATTTAATATGACCATCTCTTCCGCCAATGGCAGTAACAGAGGCTGTATATAGCTTTTCCATAAGTTTTTAAATTGTTTGAAGAGTAACAAAATGGGAGGGCAGTTGTTTTTTTTATTTCCTAAGGAAGATTTAATGAACCACCTAAGAAACCTGAGATCAGCTAAGTTTTAGAACTATACCTTAAATGTCCTAAGCTATCTTAGGTGGTTAAATTAGATTTAAATTTTAAGCTTTTCGGTTAGCTTAAAAATATCATAGGCTACTTTTTGTATCGAATCAAATTGCTCGCCTATACTCAGGTTTTCACTCTCACTTTCAAGTTCATTTACATTTTTACGACGTATAAGCGGAACGTTAGTCAGCTCTTGTTTAGGAGATGTTAGGTTTTCTGCTGCTTGATTTAGCAAGTAAATTGTATTTTCTGAAATAGGTTTTAATTCCTCTTTGTTTAGGTAAACAAAATCATGCTCTTTTTTATAAAGTAATAACGTTGCAATATAGGAGGATAGCAAATGATTAAATACGGTAAACTGGTGCAATTCTTTTATGTAAAGTTGTTTGCTTTTAGGTTCAGAAAACATCCGCTGAAAAAGCGATGCCAAGTTGGATGAATTCACATACACTTCTTTTCTTGCAAGTTTGTAATTGGTGAGATTCAAATCTTGCTCAAAGTATAAAAGCGTCACTTCTTTAAAGTAATTTTTATTCGCTTTAATGGTATCTAACATGGCTTCCTTTAATTTTTCATGTTCCCAATTTGGGAATAGAGAATAACTAGCTAGTAAAGCAATACCAGAACCAATTAAGGTGTCATAAATTCTTTCTCTAGCAATAGAAAGGCTTCCCATTCCTAAAAAATCAAATAAAATGAGAATATATGGCGTCATGAAAAGTACACTAACTACGTAGTTTTTACGCTGAAAGCTATAACAACCGATCATACAAATTAATAGAATTACAAAAAGTGTATTTTTATCGTGGATGTAAATTAAAACACCCATTCCAATAAAAGCACCCACCACTGTTCCTATTATACGTTGGTAGTTTCTTTCTTTAGTTAAAGAAAAGCCAGGTTTAGAAATCACCAAAATGGTTAATAAAATCCAATAACTATGCGCAAAGTCTAAGCTTTTGGCTACTACAAAACCAATTAACATCACAATAGCAACACGTATAGAGTGCCTAAACGTAGAAGAATTAAAAGTTAAATTATCTACTAATATTTTAAAATCGAATTTCTGTTTGGTTACAAATTTCTCGACATCAATGTCTCTATGCTTTAAATTTTTCTTCTCTTTTTTATTGAAATAACCAGTAATTGTTTTTACTCTGCCAAGAATATTTTCGATGTTAACTTCAATATTTTTAAGAGCAATAAGTCCTAAAGTATTGTATTGTTCATCAGCATTTGCTTCTAAAACATTAATTTCTTCCTTTAGCGTAGCTACATCTTTTACTAGCGATGAAGAAAGAGTAGGTGTACCACCGCTTTTTAAAGCAAAGGCAATTTCATCAAGAGATTCGGCAATTTTATTAATCACTCTTTCATATTGATGCAGTATACCAACAGAATCAAATTGTTCGTGTAATTGCTTATAATTATAATAAGTAGACATTACTTGTTCAAAAAGATCAACCATGTCTACAAAAACAAGTAAAAGAAATCTTCCTTCTGGAGTAGATTCTCTTACAATTTCTCTAGTTCTAAACAACACATCACGTACTTCATCTTGCTTTTCATGTACATGAACTTGTAATTGAAGTAATTCTGCATAATTCTTTTCATAATCGGTATTTTCATGATAGAATTTTGCCTTAGCTTTTAAAAACTCGCTAACTTGATGTATCGAATCACTTAAAGTTTGCTGAACCAAACGATAGGGGCGCAGCCGATAAACAAAATAACTTAATAGCGTATACCAAATACTGCCTGCAAAAATAAGTATCGCATAATAAATTACCTCTTTCCATGGTCTAATGTCATCTATACTTAGCACCATAATTAGCAAAACAGAAGTGCCTATCGAAGCTGCTCGGTTACCATATAAAAAAAACATGGAAAAAATAAAGCTGCATATTACCAACAATGTCCCCGTAACGTATATGTTTTTGTTGGTTAACCCTGTAATTATAGAAATTATAAAAAGTAAAACCGTGGTAATCAGCATTGCATTTCTCCTATGTATTATTGGTCCGGGAGAATCGACAACACTAATACATAATGCACCTAACGATAAGGTCATCCCATATTGAAGCATACCAAATTGAGCCAAAATTAAAGATGGGCAAAGTACACCAATAGTAATACGCAAACCATCTGCAAAATAAGTACTAAGCAAAAAATCTTGTATGTTTCTAATTGGCTGATTGAGCATGTTACAAATTTACATTATTTGAGGTTTAAAATACTTCGAAAAGTTGATATATAAAACTCAATAGTTTTAAGCAAAGCTGATAAATAAGAAGAAATGCGAATCTAAAAAATAACAAATTAGGTAGTGAATGTGCATAAACTAAAAAGTTAAAATTGTTGATAAGCAAAATGAAAACAAAGATTAAGTTTCATTTTTTACTAAATAAACACTGATTTTTACAATAGCGTCTGTGTTAATAACCTATCTTATTAAGTGCATAACTTGTTAAAAAAATAAATCGATTTTTCTTGACAAGTGTTACTTCAGACGCTAATTTAGATGATATCATTAACGAAGTACTTTGACAGTCTGATAGAATAATCCAAAACAAAAATGAAGTTGCAAGACTGAAATTTTTGGGAATTTTCACTAAGTAAAATCAAATCTGACGAGCATTGCAAAATGCAAAGTTGGTTTACATTAAGAAGTCGCGAGACGGTTAGCATGTAAAAAATTGAGACTTAAAACCAGATCATTTGCAAGAACAGATGGGTTTTTAAGAGCTAAGTTGGTTGCAAAACCAATAATTTGTTTGTTTTACTATCATCAGACATTATAGCTAATTGCGGCATTTTACGGAGTAAAGCAATATGGGTTATAATTTTATAAACGAGTTTTAAAGTTCGCAAGAACTATAACACTACGAATAAAGGTTAAGTATATTCAATTGATGCCTTATTTTTAATTACGGTTAAAGATAAGGTTAAAACGGAGAACCAAATCGCAAGAAGAGGGTCTCCGTTTTGCTTTTTAGCCATTTTTTATTCTCAAATAAACTATAATCTTTAAATGCTAAACGCTAATTTTAAAGCATCATGGCAAAGAAAGAACTTCAAGAAAAAAAACTAACCAAAAAAATATTTGTATTAGATACTTCAGTTATTTTATATGACCATGATGCTGTTAACAATTTTCAAGAACATGACGTTGCAGTTCCTGTATTAGTTTTAGAAGAGCTTGATAATTTTAAGAGTGGTAACGATACACGTAATTTCGAAGCTAGAAGTTTTATCAGATTGATAGATCAGGCTTCTAAAAGCCATCTCATTAATAAATGGATTTCGTTAAAAAAGACTAGTCAAGGTAAATTCAAAATCATTTTAGACGAAAATCCAAAAAAGATAAATGCTGAAAAACTATTTGGAGAAGGGAAATTTGATAACAGAATTTTAAATTCAGCATTAGTTTTAAAGGAAGAAAATCCAAAAAGCAAAGTCATACTAGTTTCTAAAGATATTTGCCTGCGCTTAAAAGCTAAATCTCTCGATTTATATGCTGAAGACTACGAAACCGGTAAAATTAAAAACGCTGATGAACTTTATACGGGTAAAACAGAACTATTAGATTTTTCTATCGAAGCAATTGATGAGCTTAAAAACAATGAAACAATAGATGCATCTTCTTTAAATTTACCTCATACCGATTCTAATCACTTCTATAATTTAAAGAATAAAAAGAAAAGTGCGATTACTTTTTATGATGCCACTACAAAACAACTTAGAAATGTAAATCAAGATTCAGTATTTAATATTTTCCCACGCAATGCAGAGCAATCTTTTGCTATTGATGCCTTACTAAATCCAGATATTAAATTAGTTACCATACAAGGAAATGCTGGTACAGGTAAAACTTTATTAGCCTTAGCTAGTGCTTTGGAACAGCGAAAAAACTTCAGACAAATTTATATTACCAGACCAATTGTTCCTTTAAGTAATAAAGATATTGGTTTTTTACCAGGTGATGTAAAGACTAAAATTGATCCTTATATGGCTCCAATTTGGGATAATTTGAAATTCATTAGAGAGCAATTTGCGGGTGATGAAAAGATGTTATTTAAAATTGATGAGCTAATTCGTACAGAAAAGATAGAAATTGCACCTTTAGCGTTTATTCGTGGAAGAACAATTACAAAAATATTTTTCATAGTAGATGAAGCGCAAAATCTTACTCCACACGAAATTAAAACTATAATATCAAGGGCTGGAGAACACACAAAAATTGTTTTCACAGGTGATATTTACCAAATTGATACCCCTTATCTCGATTCGGAAAGTAATGGATTATCCTATTTGATAGAAAATGCTAAAAAACATCCACTTTATGCACATATAACATTGCAAAAAGGGGAGAGGAGCGAGTTAGCAAATTTAGCAATAGAGTTGCTTTAATGATGTTTTCTTAAGGTTATAACTGCAATAATTAAAGCTATTAAAGTTAATACAACACTAAAAATAAAAGGTGCGCCAGGAAAATATATGCCATTATCTTTGCTAATGAAATGTGCAAAAATATAGGCCATAGAAAATGGTCCCAGAATAGCACCACCGCTTTGCATACTAGTTACAATACCCTGAATTTCACCTTGTGCATTTGCAGGAACCTGATTTGAAATAATGGTCTGCATTGCTGGGTTTCCAATTCCTGCTAAACAATAGGGAAGTATAAAAATCATCATCATTAATCCATTTGGTGCAAATGCAAAACATGTAAAACCAATGATATATAAAATCAAACCTAAAATAATTGCATTTTTGTTGCCAATTTTTGGAATAACAATTCGAATTAAACCTCCTTGCACTATAGCTACTGCAACCCCGACAATACTTAAAGAGTAGCCAATCATAGAAGAATTCCAGTTGAACTTTTCGATTACGTAATAACCCCAATTTGATTGTACAGAATGACTAGCAATAAATAATAACAATAAAGCCAATACCAAACCTATTATTGCTGGATATTTTGCTACACTAATCATGGAACCAATTGGGTTTGCTCTTTTCCAAGAAAACTCTCTACGATTTTCTTTCTTTAATGATTCAGGTAGAATAAAATAGCCATATAACCAATTTAAAAGCGCTAATCCGGCAGAAATCATAAAAGGAACTCTTAATCCCATATTACTAAATAAACCACCAATTAGTGGTCCGATAATAAAACCAATACCAAAAGCCACACCAACCATTCCAAAATTTTGAGCTTTCTTTTCTGGTGTGCTAATATCGGCTATATAAGCCATTGCAGTTGTAAAACTTGCACCTGTAATCCCAGCAATTACTCTACCTACAAATAACCAACCTAATGTTGGAGCAAATGATAAAAAAATATAATCAATCCCTAAACCTAAAAGTGATATTAATAAAATTGGACGCCTACCATATTTATCACTTAAACCACCTACAATTGGAGAAAAAATAAATTGTGCTATAGAATAAGCCACTAATAACAAACCTCCGTATTCTGATGCAGCAGCTAAAGGTTTTCCAGAAAGTTCTTTAATTAAGTTTGGTAAAACTGGAATGATAATTCCAAAGCCAATACAATCAATTAAAATGGTAATAAATATGAAGCCTAATGTTGATTTTTTTGTGCTCATTTTTAAGGTTTGCTATAAAAGTATAATTTTAAACTAAAATAATATAGGTGTTGACTTAACTTCTTTATATCCAGCTTGTAATTTACCAATTCTAAAATCATTCACAATTTCATGAGCCAGTCTTGTTGGTTCTGGAATTCTATGATTCCCTATGCATTTATTCATAATTTCTAAACTCTTTACTAAACTTAAACCATAACCTGGGGAAACATAAACAGGCTTAGTATTGTTTTTAGTCCTCAAAGCATAACCTATGTGTTCGTTAGTATGGTGTTCAAATACTTTACTTGATGAATACTTTATTACCGAAGGTTCTTCATAAAAGCCATAAAGGGATGTTTTTGCACAACCAATAGTTGCCTGAGAAGTTAAAACACCAAAATGAGATGCGATACCCATTCTTCTTGGGTGTAGATAACCTTGACCATCTAATACCACTACATCAGGCTTATCTTCTATTTGTTCCCATGCTTTTAACAAAGTGGGGACTTCTCTAAAACCTAAATAGCCAGCTCTGTAAGGAAATTTAGTTTCATTAATAACTAAAGAATATGATTTTAATCGTAGTTCTGGATAACTCAGAATTACAATTGCGCCATACATTGTTGTGCTATTCGGATTATATGAAATATCCGTAGCCGCTATAGAATTGATAACCTTGCTATTTGGGATATCAAATCTTAGCTCCTTTCTAAATTCTTCTTGCAATAGCTTTGCCTCAGCAAAAGTAAGCTCATCGTAATTTAAAACCATCTTAAAATAGATTCAATTGTTTTGAATTGGGTGCTTTTTCTTTACCAAAAACTGTTCTTCCACCATACTTCCAAGAATCATTTCTTTCTTTTTTTATTAATTCATCTAAGTTATCATGCGGAATAAAATTCTTTTCTAAACGCTCTGAAATTTTACTTAACGACTGAATAGCTTGAATTTTATCTGAATTACCTATTTTTGATTTGTCTATTGCGCTTCGTAACGTCTTAATAGTTTCATCATAAACATTAACAGGAACAGGAAAGGGGTGACCGTCTTTTCCGCCATTGGCAAATGAGAACCTGGCTGGATCTTTAAATCTTGATGGATTTCCATAAATTACTTCACTAACCAAGGCCAAAGATTGTAATGTTCTTGGACCAAGTCCTTGTAACAATAATAATTCTTCAAAATTGGAGATATTATTTTCTTGAGCCAACCAAAGTGTAGCACCCAATCGTTTTAAATTAACATCTTTTGCTCTAACATCATGATGATTTGGCATGACTAATTTCTTAATCTCGTTCATCATTTTTTCAGGTGGTTCTGAAGTTAAACTTAACATCGATTTTTTAAGTGGGTCTGCTTCTTTATCTGTTAAATTTAGAATTTCACCACAATTCTGACCATAAATAAATGTATGAGGTTCTTCAGTAAAAGATTTTAAAGTCGATGAATGCCAATGATATCTTCTAGCAGTAGCATTTTTATTGCTCATCCCTTGTTGAATAACAGTCCAATTTCCTTCGTCACTCACAATAAAATTATGCTGATACAATTGAAATCCGTCCTGAACAGCCGTATTGTCTACTTTTGCGCTAAGTTTACTGCATTTTACAAGGTTGCTAGCATTTAATCCATTTGTTTCAGAAAATCTAATAATTTCATTAGGTGTATTGGTAGAAAGTTTTCCTTTACCACCACAAATGTAAATACCAAGTTCTTTAGCATGTGTATTTATGTTTCTTTTTAATGCGCCTAAAACTGATGTTGTAATGCCTGAAGAATGCCAATCCATTCCCATAACAGCACCAAGACTTTGAAACCAGAAAGGATCACTCATTCGGCTTAAAAAATCATTTTTACCTTTATTTGCTATGATTTCTTCAGTTATAGCCAAACCTAATTTACCCATTCGTTCTGCCAGCCAAATAGGAACATGACCATAATGTAAAGGTAAATCTGCCGTGCCAGCTCTTTTCATATTACTAACAAATTTAGTAAAATGAAATTAATTTTTATATAGTTTTGATTAATAATTTTTCATATATCATTTATAATGTATTCAATCCAGAAAGAGTATCTAATATGATCATAAACCTAGCTATTCAATTAAAATGTGTAAATATAATAATATTGTTTTGTCTTATAATTAACATTATGTTAAGTAGTATATTACAATAACCCTTCTACTGCTAGTATCCTTAATTAAAATTCATTTAATTTCCTTTTGAGATCTTGAACTTTATCCAACCTATTCTTCCTTGTATAAATTTCAATTAATAGTTGAATAGTATTCCTATCATTCAAATTTATTTCGTGAGCTCGTAGTAATGTAAACTCTCCATGATTAATATAGGATACAAATTTTTGATTATTCTTTTCTTTCAATGAAGCATTAGCATTATTAATAAAAACTAATCCTAATTGATATAAAGCATCAAAGTAATTTTGATCAATATCTAAAGCTTTTTTATAAGCGAGTTCTGCTGTGCTATTATTATTAAGTTGAGTTTGTTGTAAATAACCATATAAAAACAAAAGTAATTTATTACGTTTCTCGTTAGGTATAGATCCTTCAATAATTTTAATAACAGCATCATATCTTTCATTATCCAATAATAAATTAATATAATCATTAGTTAAAAATGGATGATATGGATTTAGTCTTAAACCTTCTTCAAGAGTTTTAATGGCTAATTCGCTCTCAAACTTAGAAGCATAAATGCTTGCCATCGTTTGAAAAACAATTGGGTTATTAATTTGGTTATCCTTTGCTCTTTTAAAATAATTTAGCGCTTCATCATAAGATTGAATATTTTGAGCGCACAAAGCCACATTTACCGCCAAAGTAGTATCCTTTGGCAAGAAGTCACTTACTTGTTTTAATAAACTAAATGCAGTAACGAAATCATTTTGCTGATAAGCACGGTTTCCTTCAATTTGTTTCTTAATATTTACATTATAAGTAGCTGCTTTAATTAATCCAGAATTATCTTGATACTTGTCAAGTTTAATTGCATTTTCCAAAGCCTCACTTGCTAAATTATAATACTTGTCGGCGTTAGCTTCATTTTCATCAATTAATGCAACATAAGAGCTTAAATATGCTTTTATAGCCCATGTTTCAGCCCAATTCTTTGTCTTTTTATCATTTTGAGCAGATTCAATAGCTTTAATGCCCTCACCTATTATCGTAAGCTGTTTTTTTACATCTTCTTTATTTGCAATACTTGCCTGTAATTTTCCAACACTATTTTGTGCTAATTGAACTTGGGTTTTTTGAGCATGAGCGTTAACGGTGAGTATACAGATAAAAAGTATTAAAGATTTGATTTTCATAATATAAAGGGATATTCGCTTAACAAAAATAATAAAAAAAGAGGGATAACATCAATTATCCCTCTTCATATCTTTGTTCGAATTTGTTTAATTAGCAGGTATAGCGTCTAATCTTTTCTTTATTTCGTTGAAATTTGCACTATCATTTTTAAAGCCATAAATCTGTTTCAGCGATTCTAAAGCTGGTACTAATTTAGGATCTAATTCGATAGCTTTCTTATAAAATGGTAGTGATTGATCAATGAATCCAACCATTTTTGCTGTTATTGCATCAAATTCTTTAATCTTTTTTGGATCCAACTTACTTCTATCTGTTTGTAAAGCCAAAGCTTGTTTATAATAAGTATCCCCCATTAAATATTGGTAAATTGCTTTTGATGGATCTTTAGCAATTAATTTTTTTAATGCTTCTTGTGATTTTGCTATATCGCCTTTAGCAATATAAATATCAGTTTCTGTACCAACAAAATCTGCATCATCAGGATATTTAGCAATTGCTTCTTTTAACAAAGCCAAACCAGCTGTAGTATCTTTCACATTTGCTAAAGTCATTGAAATAGTCTCAGCATAAAAGTTTCTAGTTTCTGGAACATTAAAACTTATTACCTTTTTGAAGTTTTTTATTGCCTCCGGATAGTTTTGAATTAATTTAGCAGTAACACCAGCATTAATATACATTGCTGTATCTGTTGGATTAAGTGCAATTATTTCATTAAAAAGAGTTAATGCATTTGCATAATCCTTTTTATTGTATGCTCTTATTGCTCTGCTATTTATGGCATTGCGAATGTTAATTTCTGCAGACTGAATATTCTCTTTTTGCTCACCTTTAGTATCTAAACTTTTTGCTTGAGCAATCGCATCAGCCGCTATTTTTTGTTTAGCTAGCGCATTGTCTAGATTTACTGAATCTGTGTAAGCTATCGCTGATGCAAATAATGCTCTATAAGACCAAGCCTCTGGCATAATTTTAGATTTTTCATTCGCAATTGCATTGTCTGTATGTTTTAATCCAGTATTTAAAGCCACCATTGATTTATCAAATGTGCTTTTTGCGGATGTTAAGCCATATATATCCCATGCTTTTTTTGCTTCGGCCACTTCACTCTTTTGAGCATTTGCAAGTGTAGCCACACCTACAAATAATATACTAAAAAGTATTTTTTTCATATTTTTTATTTTTTTTCGAAATTATATTAATTCTCTTCTGTTTCTTCTTCAGTATCAGGATTGTTATCTTCTGTAGGTTTTTCTTCAGTTTTTTCAGTTGAATCTGTAGCTACTTCTTCTGTTGAATTTTCTACAATCTCTCCTTCTTCTACTTCCTCAACCTCATCTTCATGTTCAATTTTAGCTACCGATGCAATTTCATCATTACCTTTTAATGTAATTAGACGAACACCTTGCGTTGCTCTTCCCATTACTCTTAATTCGCTAACCACAATTCTAATTACAATACCAGATTTGTTAATGATCATTAAATCATCAGCATCAGTTACATTTTTAATAGCAACTAGTGCGCCAGTTTTTTCGGTAACATTAATTGTTTTAACACCCTTACCACCTCTATTAGTAACGCGATAATCATCAATATCAGTACGTTTACCGTAACCTTTTTCAGAAACCACTAATACTGTTGCAGATGCATCGTCAATTGCAATCATACCTACAACTTCATCTTTATCATGCGCCAAAGTTACGCCCCTTACTCCTGTTGCAGTTCTACCCATCGGTCTAACTGTACTTTCATTAAAGCGAATTGCTCTTCCAGAACGTAAAGCCATTACAATTTCACTACTACCAGTTGTTAAACTTGCTTCTAATAACTGATCGCCTTCGTTAATGTTAATTGCATTAATACCGTTAACACGTGGACGAGAATAAGCCTCTAAAGAAGTTTTCTTAATGGTACCTTTTTTAGTACACATAATGATGAAGTTATTCTCTAGATAATCTTGGTCTTTTAAGTTTTTAACCTTGATATACGCTTTAACCTTTTCTTCCTTAGGAATATTAATTATATTTTGTAATGCTCTTCCTTTACTTAATCTACTTCCTTCTGGAATTTCGTATACTCTTAACCAGAAACAACGTCCTGCTTCGGTAAAGAATAACATATAATTATGGTTGGTTGCAATCAGCAAATGCTCAATAAAATCCTCATTTCTAGAATCGCTTCCTTTTGAACCTTTTCCACCTCTACCTTGTGTACGGTATTCTGTAGCTGGGGTACGTTTAATATAACCTTCGTGTGAGATGGTAATTACAACTTCTTCGTCCTCGATGAAATCTTCCATGCTCATATCTTCTGCCGAATGAACAATTGTTGTTCTACGTTCATCGCCATACTTATCTAACATTTCGGCTAGCTCATCTTTTATAATTTGCATACGTAAAGATTCATCAGCTAAAATAGATTTCAAATATTCGATGGTTTTCATCAATTCTGCATACTCATCTTTGATTTTATCACGCTCTAAACCAGTTAACCTACGTAAGGTCATATCAAGTATAGCTCTTGCTTGAATATCGCTCAAACCAAATTTCTCCATTAAGCCAACTCTTGCTTCTTCTGGAGTATTTGATGCACGAATTAATTTAATTACTTCTTCAATATGATCTAAAGCAATTAATAAACCTTCTAAAATGTGTGCTCTTTTTTCAGCTTCAGATAATTCGAATTTCGTTCTACGAACAATAACATCATGTCTGTGATTTACGAAATGACGAATTAAATCTTTTAGGTTTAACATTTGCGGACGGCCATTCACCAAAGCAATGTTATTTACACTAAATGAAGTTTGTAAGGCAGTTTGTTTAAACAGATTATTTAAAACAATACTAGCATTCGCATCACGTTTAATTTCATAAACAATACGAATACCATCTTTATTCGATTCATCTTTAATGTTAGAAATACCTTCTAGTTTTTTCTCACCTACCAATTCAGCAGTTCGCTCAATCATTTGCGATTTGTTTACCTGGTAAGGTATTTCGGTAACAATAATCGTTTCGCGGTCTTTAATAGTTTCGATTTCTGCTTTAGCACGCATTACTACACGTCCTCTACCAGTTTCAAAAGCATCTTGCACTCCAGAATAACCATAAATAATAGCTCCTGTTGGAAAATCAGGACCTTTTACATATTTCATTAATTCAGGAATAGTAATTTCGTTATTATCAATATAAGCTACTGTGGCATTAATAACTTCCGTAATGTTATGCGGAGCCATGTTTGTAGCCATACCTACAGCAATACCAGAAGAACCGTTAATTAACAGATTTGGCACTTTAGCTGGAAGAACAGTTGGCTCTTGTAATGAATCATCAAAGTTTAATTGAAAATCAACTGTGTCTTTATTGATATCGGCTAACATATCTTCGGCCATTTTCTGGAAACGAGCCTCAGTATAACGCATTGCTGCTGGCGAATCTCCATCAATTGAACCGTAGTTACCTTGTCCATCTACCATTAAATAACGCAAACTCCAAGGTTGAGCCATACGAACCATCGTCATGTAAACAGATGAATCGCCATGTGGGTGATACTTACCGAGCACCTCTCCCACAATACGAGCAGATTTTTTATAAGGTTTTCCTGCACCTAAACCTAAATCTAACATACCGTATAAAACACGGCGGTGTACTGGTTTTAACCCGTCACGAACATCAGGCAAAGCCCTACTTACGATAACAGACATCGAATAATCGATGTAAGCAGATTTCATCTGCTCGTCTATGTTTATTGAAATGATTTTGTCGTTCTCTTGATTTTCTAAATCTTCTGCCATAAATAATTTGTTCGTTAAAAACGAAGTTTAAATTAGGTTTTACTATAACCTTGCGAATTTAATAAATTATGCGCCAATATGCACCCTTATGTGGAAAAGTTTTGCCTATTTGGAGAATGATTTTTTGAGGTAGATTTTCACATAAAAAGCAATCGAAATTTTAGCCGCAGATTAGCAGATTTTTAGTGTTCTTTTATATCTGTTAGTCTGTGGTTTTAATTTTTTGTTTCAATGGCTTACTATTTGTTACCAATACCGGATTATCTAAAATTGGCAATTTAGCAAACTTCATCACTTCTATGCTCGGTACACCAAAATCTAGCACTACTTTGCCTAAAATCAAGTAGCATCCTTTTCCTCTAAAAGGATAAATTGGGTTATTATTTGGAAAATGAGTGGTGTCAAAAAAATCGCCATCGTTATCGATAAAAGTTCCAAACCACATTTTAGTATTTTTAATGGTATAAACTGTTTTATCGCAGACAAAATTCCCTAGCATTTTTACAACTTTACCTTCGTGTTTTTCTAAATCCTTTGCTAAAACATCTCCTCTGTACTCGGTTTTTAATAAATCGAACATGCTTAAACTAATCGGAAATCCTAATAATTCTAATTCCTGATAAGCATCTTCAACCAAATGCGTATCTAAATTTGGCAATACATATTCTTTACTCGGTAAATGAAATAATTCTTTTCCAGGTTTCGGTTTTGTTTTACTCCCTAAATAGTTATAAACCTCCCATAGCAATTCTTTTTTCCCTTTGCCTATAAAACGTAAAGCTCCAATCCTTATTAAAATGAGCGCCTGTTCTAAACTCAAACTGGTACGTTTTATTAAATCTTCCAGGTCTGTATACTTTCCATTTTGTTTCCGTTCCTGCGGGATAAGAGCAATCAACCTATTTTCTAAGCCTTGCACACCAATAAACCCTAAATAAGCTTTATTTCCATTGATATTAACTACATCATCACTATGATTTACACAAGGTAAATGCACCTCTGCACCTGTTTGTTGTAAAGCTTTTACATATACCCAACGCTGGTAAAAACCACCATAATTATTTAAAACCGCAACCATAAATTCCTTCGGATAATAGGTTTTAAGAAATAAACTCTGATAACTTTCTACTGCAAAACTGGCCGAATGTGCTTTGGAAAAGCTAAATCCTGCAAAACTTGAAATTTGTCGCCATACTTCTTTCGTCGTTTCTTCGTCTCGGTCTAAAGCTTTTGCACAAGAGAAAAATCGTTGTTCCAGTTTTTCGAATTCTATTTTTTGTCGGTATTTACCACTCATCCCTCGACGTAAAATGTCGGCATCTGCAAAATCCAAACCAGCATAATGACAACAAACCTTAATTACGTCTTCTTGATACACCATAATCCCAAAAGTTTCACCCAATTGCTCTTCCATTACCTTCGATAAATACTTCACTCCCTTTGGATTATGATAACTTTGGATATACATTTTCATCATACCAGAACTAGCTACTCCAGGTCTAATAATTGAACTTGCAGCCACTAAGGTGAGGTAATCTTGGCATTGCAATTTTTTAAGTAGTTGTCGCATGGCTGGAGATTCGATATAAAAACAACCAATTGGCGTACCCGCTCGCAATTGTGCATTTAGTTTCGGATCATCTTTAAACGACTTAAAATCATGGATATCTATTGCTATTTGTTTGTTTTTTTGAACAAGCTGAACGGCTTCTCTAATGTGCCCAATTCCTCTCTGACTTAATATATCGTATTTGTCTAGCCCAATTGCCTCAGCTTCATACATATCCCATTGTACGGTTGGTAAGCCTTTAGGAGGCAAATCGAATGCTGTATAATACGTTAATGGTTCTTCGCCAATCAAAATTCCGCCAGCATGAATGGAGCGTTGATTTGGCATGTTATTCATATACCTATGTATGGCCAATATTTTATTAAAAGTTGGATTGTCTTTGTTAAACTTTTCTTTTGTAGGATCTGTAAAATCGTCGATTTCATTTTTAGGCAAACCCATTACTTTTCCAATTTCTCTAATAATCGCTCTATCTTTAAAACTACTCATTGTACCTAATAAAGCAGTATTTGGGTATTTTTTAAAGATATATTTTTGTATTTCTGGTCGTTCATCCCAACTAAAGTCAATATCAAAATCTGGCGGAGAACTGCGTTTATGATTTAAAAATCGTTCGAAATAAAGATCTAATGCAATCGGATCAACATCGGTTATTTTCAAACAATAGGCAACAATACTATTGGCTCCAGAACCTCTACCCACATGATAAAAACCTCTTTCTTCCATGGCATACCTTACAATATCCCAAGTGATCAGAAAATAAGCGCAAAAATCTAATTCAGAAATAACCTTAAGTTCGTTTTGAGTACGTTCTAAAGCAACCTTATTATCCAGCCCATAGCGATAAGCTAAACCTTTCATGGCAAGATCAGTTAATAACTTTAAATCATTTTCAGTATTGTCTGTAAACGTTTTTTTGTTTTTTTTGCCAAATATATAGTCATCCATGCAACAACTATCTAACAGTTTTTGCGTATTGGACACTATAAAGTTATAAGCAATGAACCTCTCTTTCAATTCATCTTCAGAAATTAAAACCTCATCCTTCTGACAAACATCTTCTTCTGTTAATTTTCCTAATACTGTATTTAAACCTATAGCTACTAAATACTTGTGTAATCTATGTTCTAGTTTATCTTTAAATGTTACGGGATGAAAAACTACCAGTTTATCTTTAATAGAATCCAAAGGCTTTCCAGCGATTTTATTTAACTCATTGCCACGAACACCTAAATATTCATTCTCACCTAATGTGATGTTATTTTGATAAGGATAAACCACATATGCATTATTAAAATGAAATGGCTTATCTGGCAAAGGAAGTTCATTCAGGTTATGATGAGTTAAAAAATCATTTAGCTCTTTCATTCCCTCTTTATTTTTGGCAATGCCGATATATAATAACTTATGATTTCGTCGAAATTCTATACCTATAATAGGTTTAATAGCATAAGCTGGCCAAAATTTACCGTGTTTATCTTCATAACCAGTACCATGTTTTCTACATAGCCGAATAAACTCCATGCAACCTGTAGAATTATTAATATCCGTAAGCACTAGCTGATGGATATTTTTTGCCCTCGCCTCTTTTATGAGATCCTCTAACTCCATTGTGCCATAACGGAGGCTATATTGCGAATGGACATTTAAAAACATTTCAGTTGTCAGTTTACAATTTTCAGTTTTGAATACCACATAGGCACATAGTTAATAGAAACGCAAAGCTATGTCTCCTATGTTTCTATGTGGTTGTTCAGCATTAACTTACTGTTGTCTATATAATTTTTTCGTTTCTCCTTTACTGGGTAAAACTGTTGCTAATTTGATGGTATCTACACCATAACGAGAACGCATTTTATCCATGCTTTGATAGAGATTATACATTTTTTCTGACGGGCCGTACAATGCAATTTGCTCATAACCACTCACTAAGTGTGATAATTTTACACCTACCAAGCGCAATAACATCCGTTTCTGATACACTTGATCAAACAACTCTTTTGCTTTCATAATTAAGACAGAATCAAGCGATGTATAAGGAATTTTAGCTTGTTGAGTAACGGTTTCAAAATTCGCATAGCGGATAGTTACCGTAATGCATGCTGTTAATTTCTGTTTCTGTCGAAGTTCAAAAGCCAACTTGGTAATCATATCCGTCAGAATGATTTTCATACCCGCAATGTCCATGCTATCACTATCAAAAGTGGTTTGCTTACCGATAGATTTTTGCTCACGATAAGGCACCACAGGCGAATTATCTATTCCATTGGCTTTTTGCCATAAACTAAGTCCGTTTTGGCCTAGAATTTTAAACATTAAATCTTGTGGTATTTGAGTTAAGGTATGGATTTTCCTTACGCCCATTTCACTGAGTTTTATAAAAGTAGAATCGCCCAAGCCAGGTATTTTTTTAATGGAAAGAGGATTTAAAAACGATTGTACTTTTGGCTTTTCTATTTGTTTTTCACCATTTGGTTTACATTCATTCGTAACCATTTTAGAAACCGTTTTATTAATAGATAAGCCAAAAGAAATCGGTAAACCTATCTGTTTCAGTACAGCATGACGCAGTTCTTGAGCAAATTTCATGCACCCAAAAAATCGATCCATTCCGGTCATATCTATATAATGTTCGTCTATACTTGCTTTTTCTAAAAGAGGTACTTTTTCCTGGAGCAATTCAGTAATCTGATGAGAATATTTACTATAATCGTCCATACTGCCCTTTACAAAAATTGCATGTGGGCAAAGTTGACGAGCCATACGACTTGGCATAGCCGAATGAACACCAAATTTACGAGCTTCATAGCTACAAGAAGCAACTACTCCCCTGTCTGACATACCTCCAATAATTACAGGTAGACCAGCTAACTTGCTATTTTTAAGGATTTCTACAGACACAAAAAATGCATCCTGATCCATGTGGATGATATGTTTATCGCTAAATTCCATAAATTACAAACAAATATAATACTAATATTTTTAGTATTAAAAAATAATTATCAACTAAAATTTTTAGTGATATATAATAATTTAAGGAGAAACTAGTTTTAGTTCAAACTAACGTTAAAAGTTACTGAAAGCTATAATTATCGCTTGTAACTTTTTATAACACAAGGTGTCTTACCTATCAACTATGATGAAAAATGAATTTACAAAGTACATACGCTAGCATTAGAAGTAAAAAAAGTTTAAATATTTTTGTAATGCTCACCAGAATTTTGGTTGGATTTGCATTTATACCTTCCGGTTTAAAGAAAGCTTTAGGAGAACGTTTTACCAGTATAAGTGTTGATAATCCTATTGGTTTTTTCTTTGAAGCATTATACCAAACAGGTATATATTGGCAATTTTTAGGTTTAGCTCAATTACTTACAGCATTACTATTAATGTCTCAAAGATTTGCCACATTAGGAGCCATTTTATTTTTCTTTATAAGTAGTAATATTTGGATCATCACCATATCAATGAATTTTACGGGTACCTGGATAATCACATCATTAATGATGTTAGCAGCTGTCTTGTTGCTAATCTGGGACTTAAGAAAAATAAGTCTTTTAGTAATGCCTGATAATTTTACAGCTAATATTTCTACAACAAAATATCCAACCTATAATAAATATTGGATTATTACTGGTTTGTTACTTTTCACTATCTGTATCGGGCTTTTATTAATAGGTGGTGTTGGCAAATAATTAAACCTAGTCTATTCCTTTTTTAAGGAAGTTTTTGAGTATTTCTTCTTGCATTTTTCGGTTTTTCCTAACGGTAAATTGACATTTTTCATTGGTAAGTGTTCGTTGCGTAACGGTAAAGGGCTTTACGTAATGGCAAATGGTCATTTACTAATGAGAATTCTCTGTGCGTAACGATCAAAGGACATTTAACCGTCGAGAAAAACGAAATTTCCGTATCTAAAAACTGTAAATTTTTAGACGGATAAGACCTAATCTTTCATTTAACTATATCACAGCAACACGCTTGCGCTAGATGGAGCCAATATTTAATAAATGAGCGAGCCTTTACCTTAAAAAATGTATATTTAAAAACCATCCCATATTACAACGATTTCCGTTACAAATCCTAATTTTTTCTTAATGCTTACCGCGACATTATGGCGAACTTATAGCGACCTTACCGCGACTTATGTCCTAGCAGAATTCGTATGTAGTTCTGTGATAGTTTAGGTTCCTATTAGTTTTAGGGTATATTATTTTTCAAAATTTTAGGTTTTACAGAACAAGACTCGAACTAAGTACGGCGCAGATAAAAAGAAGATACTATGCAAACGCAAATGAATGTCGATAATGGTTATAAAATATCTCCGCTATTACCCGAGTGTCGTACTTGTGATTAAATATTAATCAAAATACAACCATTAAACCAATTCGCTTAAAACAATAAGTTTAGACAGGATAAGACATTACACCCAGTCTATCCCCTTTTTAAGGTAGTTTTGAGTAATTTCTTCTTCGCTATTGGCTATAATTTGAGGATTGTAATTCCATTTAGCAGTTGGTGGCAAACTCATTAAAATGCTTTCAATGCGACCATTGGTTTCTAATCCGAATTTAGTACCCGCATCATATACTAAATTAAATTCGGCATAGCGACTTCTACGTAAATACTGCCATTCTTTTTGCTGATCTGTATAAGAGGTATCGCGATTGCGATCTATTAATTCGGTATAAACGGGTAAAAATGTATTGCCAACAGCTTCAGAAAAACTCAATATCGAAGCAAAGTCTAAACCTGTATTCTCTGGTTTTAATCTATCGTAAAAAATACCACCCACACCTCTTGTTTCTTCACGATGTTTGATGAAAAAATAGTCATCTGCTGTTGCCTTAAATTTTGGATAAAAAGAAGTGTCAAAATTATCGCAGGTTTGTTTTAAACGATGATGGAAAAAGCGAGCATCTGTAGGGATAACATAATGTGGCGTAAGATCTATTCCACCGCCAAACCAACGGGTTTGCTCATCCATTTCAAAATACCTAATATTCATGTGTATAATAGGTACAAATGGATTTTCTGGATGCATTACAATAGAAACACCTGTTGCGAAAAAATCATCACTATCAACTTTAAAAGCTTTTTTTACAGCTTCAGGAAGTTTGCCGTGTACAGCAGAAAAATTTACGCCACCCTTTTCTATTACGTTCCCGTTTTGCATGATACGGGTTCTACCGCCTCCGCCACCATGACGTTGCCAAAGCTCTTCTTCAAATTTTGCTTTTCCATCTGCCTGAACCAAACCTTCACAAATACTATCTTGTATGTGCTGATATGCTGCAGCTACTTCGTCCCTAAACATCATCTTTTAAATTATATACCAAAGTTAAGGCTATTAATAGCTAATGCTAACTGAAAGTTTAGATAGTACATTTTTTTGACATAACCTCAATTCCGTTAGCTAAACAAACGGCAATGAACTAATGAAGAAATTTGATCTAAATCTGGTCTATCACCTATTGCTTTCCCGCAAAAGCGGGAATCTTAATACGACTTGCTTTTAATAGCATTACGATACCCATCCGATAGCTATCGGATCAAGTTGGGTATGACGCTAAACGACTATGGCTAAAGCAAACGGCAGTGAACTAATGAACGAGTGAACCCCTATACCTCAACGTAATCTAAGTCTTTATGAAAAGTTTCTTTAAGTTGACTTAAAGCCACCAAAGCGATAATTACACAGGTAAAACCAACAATCAGTGCGCTTTGTAGAATACCAACTTCGCCTTTTAGGAATTGAAAAGAAAGCGTAACTGCAATTACAGATCCGCGAATAAAATTCGGAACTGTTGTAGTTACCGTCGATCTCAAGTTCGTACCGAATTGTTCTGAAGCGATAGTTACAAAGGTAGCCCAATAACCAGATGCAAAGCCTAAAAATAAGCTTAACCAAATAAAAGTCTCAGGAGTTAATCCTTTAGCATTTAAATACACAACGATTGAAACAGCCGTTAATAACAAGAATATTAACATTACCTTTTTACGCGATTTTAATAACTGACATAAGAACCCTGCAACAACATCCCCTGTCGCAATACCGATATAGCAATACATTACGCCTTTACCTGCATTTAAAATACCTGTAGTTCCTAAGGCTTTACCAAATTCTGGAGAAAAAGTAATTAGTACACCTACCACAAACCAAAGTGGCAAACCTATTAAAATGCAGCACACATACTTTTTAAAACGACCTGCATTGTTAAAGAGCATCCACATATTGCCACGCTGCACCGTTTTTTCTTTTACATCCTTAAATAAACCAGATTCTACTAAACCTACACGCAAAAATAAGAGCAACAAACCCATTCCTCCACCAATAAAATAACTGGTTTGCCAAGTATAATGTCCGCCAATTAATGCTGCAGCAACAGCACCAAATAAACCAACCCCTGCAACAATCATGGTTCCATAGCCCCTATTTTCTTTACCCATGCTTTCGGTAACTAAGGTAATTCCTGCGCCTAATTCGCCCGCTAAACCAACACCCGCTATAAAACGAATGATTGTATAAGCAGTTACAGAACTTACAAACCCGTTAGCAATATTGGCTATGGAATACAAAATAATAGACCCAAATAATACGCTTAACCGGCCTTTTTTATCGCCTAAAATACCCCATAGGATACCGCCAATAAGCATTCCAAACATTTGGCTATTTATAATAGTTGCGCCAACCCTTAGCATGTCATCATCGGCTACGCCTAAATCTTTTAGGCTCTTAACTCTAACTACCGAAAAAAGGATAAGATCATAAATATCAACAAAATAACCTAGTGCGGCTACGATAACGATGAGTGTGATGTTTCGCTTATTTGAGGCGTTCATATATCATACGGTTTGAAGGCTTTAAACTACAAAAAAATAGATAGAATCAAAAAAGCCAACCCACAATGTGAATTGGCTTTTAAAATTAATCAATTATTTAAACATGTAATTATTTCGGCATTAAAACGCCATCGATAACGTGTGTTACGCCATTGCTAGAAACAACATCTGCAATAGTAACGTTAGCGCCATTAATCATCACTTTACCGTCTTTAATAGATACTTTAAGTTTACCACCTTGTACGGTTGTTAATTCCATACCGTCTTTTAAATCTGATGATTTTAATGCGCCAGAAACCACATGATACGTAAGGATTTTAGTTAAATCAGCTTTCATAGCTGGCTTCATTAAATCAGTTAAAGTAGCTGCAGGTACTTTAGCAAAAGCCTCATTAGTTGGTGCGAATACTGTAAAAGGACCAGCTCCACTTAACGTTTCTACTAATCCAGCTTGTTTAACAGCAGCAACTAAAGTAGTATGATCACTAGAACCCAGTGCATTTTCTACAATGTTTTTAGAAGGAACCATCATTGCTCCACCTACTTCTACACCAGCTTCAGTACTCATAGTTGTATCTGCCATGGTAGTGTCCATTGCAGTACTGTCACCCATTTTCGAATCTGTTTTGGTAGAATTACAAGCAGTTGCCATAGCTAAAAATGCTACACCCATTGCTACGCTTAAGAATTGCTTTTTCATAAAATTTATTTTTTTGTTTTTAAGTTATGCCTCTACTTACGAAACAAATTGTAGAGCGGTTTTTAAAAACAAAAAATAAAATGATTTACTTAATTTCATTCTAATAAATCAAAGCTGATTGTCATCCTGAGCCTGTCGAAGATACGCAAAGGTCTTCGACAAGCTCAGACTGACATGATTTCTGATTAAAATTTAAACAGTTCTAGCTATCGTGATGTACTTTTAATTTATCTAATAATTCTGGCGAGATATTTTCAGCATAAGCACCATACGCATCAATTAAAACTCCTTTTAAATTGCCAACTGGCGATGAAATGGCATAAATAACTGAACTATCTCCTGGATCGGTCATGCCTTCGAAACGATAAAATTCATCAATTTCAAACTCTTCTGGCATCAATTGAAGGTTTAAAGATTTACATTCAATGCAATCTTGAGCTAATATAAAATCATACTCGTAGCCTCTTTTTTCTAAGTCTGCTACTGCAGCGGTAAGTGTATCGTAAATATGCATAGCAGCAATTTACCACTTTTTTCTAACACCACATAAAATGAATAACCCTTAATAACATGGTTGCTATTAAGGGTTAGATTTACTTAAACATAGGCCGATATGTTTTTTTCATGTAAATATGCTCACCATCCAGTGAGTAATTAATTAACTATTAGGCTAACACCTTGTGAATTAAAATGTTTTTTCAAATTCTTCAGTATTCTTAAAAGTTTTACTTTTTATATTCAACGTCAAATTACGGCATTAACTAGAGATAAACTTTTAAAGCTCAATTCTATTTCTGATATTTAAACATCATGATAGTTTCGGAAAAAACCCTTAAATGGGCTATGTGTTTGTATCCCCCTTTATTATTTCAGCGCATTTGGGTTAAAAAATTTCATCCTGATTTTAGAGGTGTCGATGTTAAAATTAGCAACAGCTTTTTAAACAGAAACTACAATGGTTCTATTTTCGGCGGCTCAATTTATGCAGCAACAGATCCATTTTATGCTATTTTGTTTGATCAATTGATGCAACGTAGAGGCTTTAAAGTTAGAGTTTGGCTAAAAAGTGCGTCTATCCAATACCTTAAACCAGGTTTAACGAGCTTATATTTTACCTTAAAAGTAACCGATGAAATGATTGCGGAGGCAGAAGCTTCCTTAACGGAAACTGGAAAATTTGTAAAATCGTACCCAATGGAATTATTTAATAAACAAGGTGAATTGTGTGCTACGGTAATGAATGAGATTTATTTGAGAAATAAATTCCCAGGAGAAAAACAGAGAGTTGCGATATAATTAATGCTGAGCTATGAACATTAAAAGACTAATTCTAGAAGGTGAAAATGTAAGCTTGGACTTTAAAAAAACCATTAGTAACAACGAAAAAATAGCCAAAACACTAGTTGCCTTTGCAAATAACAGAGGTGGTAAATTATTAATTGGCGTAGCCGATGATGGATCCATTAAAGGGGTAAAATCTGAGGATGAAGAAAAGTACATGATTACTAAATCGGCGCATCTATTTTGCAAACCTGCTATAGAACCAAAGTTTGAAGAAGTGTATGTGGATGACAAACTGGTTTTGGTGGTTGATATTCCGAAAAGCGATACTAAACCACATTACGCATTGGATGAAAATAAAAAATGGTGGGTTTATTTTCGAGTGAAAGACAAAAGCGTATTGGCTAGTAAAATTATTGTTGATGTTTTAAAAGAAGGTAATCATGAAAACGGACAGCTCATCTCCTATTCAGAGCATGAAAAAAAACTATTGAATTACCTTGAAGAACATGGTCGAATTACCTTGAAAGAATACAGTAAATTAACCCGAAGCGCTTATAAAAAAGCACAAAAAATTATTGTTAGCTTAATTCTAACAGGCGTAATTTTGCCACATACTTCTGAAAAGGAAGAATATTTTACAGCTGCAGATATAAAATAAAATCCGCTATTTCGAGATAAAAATGCGAATTTGCAAACCTTATGCTTAAAGCACTATACACCAAATATAAACCTTACTATAAAGAAAATCTTATTCTTGCTAGTCCAATTGTAGTTTCTCAAATTGGACACATGGCTGTGCATATTGCCGACAGTGTGATTGTTGGTCAATTTGCAGGAACAGTTCAATTAGCGGCTGTATCTTTAGTCAATAGCCTTTTTACTATAATTATGGTATTGGGCTTGGGTTTATCTTATGGGTTAACACCATTAATAGCCAAACAAAATGGTGGTAAAAATTACAGTGAATGCGGCAGATTGCTTTCTAACAGTTTATTGATAAATATCATATCAGGTATTATTCTTTATTTATTATTACACTTTGGCACTTTATCTATCATTGGCCATTTAGGGCAATCGCCTGAAGTTGTCGCTTATGCAAAACCTTATTTAGGTCTGCTGGCTTTTTCAATTATCCCCTTGATGATATTTCAAACCTTTAAACAATTTGCAGAAGGATTGGGATTTACCATGCAAGCGATGATGATTTCTATTTTCGGAAACATTTTAAACATTATACTCGGAATTATTTTTGTAAAGGGAATGTTTGGCATCGAATCCATGGGTGTAAAGGGTGTTGGACTAAGTACATTAATTGATCGTACGTTAATGGCTGTAGTGATGGGATTTTATGTGATGAGATCAAAAAACTTTAAAGTATATCTTGAGCACTTTAAAGTGTATGCCATTGATAAAATTAGAAGTGTACAAATTATTAAAATTGGAGCACCAGTTGCCATGCAATATATTTTTGAAATAAGTGCGTTTAGTGGCGCTGCTATTATTATTGGCACTATTGGTGCTGCTCCTCAAGCTGCACATCAAATTGCAATTACCTTGGCTGCATTAACCTATATGGTAGCAAGTGGTATTGCATCGGCTGCTACCATAAAAACAGGTAACTATTTAGGACAAAAGAGTTTCACAGATCTTCGTCGCTCTGCAATAGCCAGTTACCATGTGGTTATTGCTTTTATGAGTTGCACAGCACTCTTGTTTATACTGGCCAATTCTCTATTACCATATTTGTATACTAGCGATTTAAAAGTGATTGAAATTGCTGCACAGCTATTAATTATAGCAGGCTTTTTTCAATTATTTGATGGTACACAAGTTGTTGGTTTAGGCGTTTTACGTGGAATTGGAGATGTTAATATGCCAACCTTTATTACATTTTTATCGTATTGGATTATTGGAATCCCTTTAGGTTATTTTTTAGGTTTCCACTTAAATATGGGCGTAAGAGGAATCTGGTACGGCTTAACTTTTGGGCTTTTAACTGCATCAATTTTATTATTCTTCCGATTTCAGCATAGAACAAGATTATTAATTCAAACTTCATCTAAATAACCTATATTTGTACTTTTATTATCTATATGAAAAAACGCATCTTGGTTGTTGAAAGCAATAGAGATATTCTAGAATTGATTTCAATAGTATTGGACGAAGCTGGCTACGATTATAGCCTCTACGCTAATGAAAAAGAAATATTTGAGCATATTGTGGAGTTCAAACCCGATGCTATTTTACTCGATATTGTTAAGCCTACAGTAGAAGGAACTGAACTTTGCCGTCAGATAAAAGAAGCTGAAGGAACGAAACATATTCCTGTAGTTGTGTTATCAACGCATCCTCAAATAGAAAGAGTGAAGGAAGTTTGTGCAGATGAAGTGGTCCCAAAACCATTTGACATTGATACCCTGTTAGAAACTTTAAAGGATCAGTTAGGCTAGCATTACTTGTCACCTATAAAGAACTAAACATGTTCATCACTATGTTTTTCGTGTGTAATTTCTCGCTCATTAAGTTCGTTTTCTAACTCCTTTTGGTCTTTTTTATTCCGTTTAACGATAAAATAAACAAAGGCCAAAATCGCCACAATTACAATAGCTATGATTACGGTATTTATTTTCATAGTAAAATCTAATTAGATTGCTTCTAATTCAAAAGTAAAGATGATTTGTTTCGTTAAAATTAACTAAATGTTAAGTGTTAGTGGTGGGAAAAAGCGTAGGCTGATGGCTATTGTACTTTATTTTGGGTTTGGTTTCTCCGAAATTAGAAAATGAAACACCAAGCAATCTGATCTTCTTATCGCCTAAATCAAGATGGTCCAATAAGGTTTTAGTAGTTTCCAATACTTGAGCTAATTCTATAATTGGATTGGCAAAAGACATACTTCTGGTGATGATCTTAAAATCTCCGAACTTAACTTTTAATGTTAACGTTCGGCCATAAATTTCATAATGCTGCACACGTTTAAAAGCAGATGTAGCAATTTGTACTAACCAATCGTTTAGCTCCTCACCTTTGTCCAAATCGTAAGAAAAAGTATCTTCAGCACTTATAGATTTAGTTTCTTGATGTGGTTGTACTCGTCTATGATCTATACCCCTCACTATGTTATAAAAAAACTTACCAGTTTTGCCAAATAGCTGTATTAGGCGTAGTTCCGTTAATTGTTTTAAGTCTGCACCTGTGTGTAAACCTTGCCTTTTCATTTTCTCGGCAGTAACTTTACCAACTCCAAAAAACTTTTCTACAGGTAATTGTTCCATAAATTTCTCGAGCCGAGAAGGACCTATAAAAGTCAAACCATCAGGCTTATTCATATCAGAAGCAATTTTTGCAGCAAACTTATTAATAGAAACCCCAGCAGATGCGGTTAAATTCAATTCGTCTTTTATCGCTTGTTTAATTTGTTGGGCAATGGTAATGGCAGATCCGATGTTTAGCTTGTCCTCAGTCACATCTAAATAGGCTTCGTCTAAGGAAAGTGGTTCAATTAAATCCGTGTAGCGGCTAAATATTTCTCTTATCCGTTGGGAAACTTCTTTGTAAGCCGCAAATCTTGGTCTTACAAATATGGCATACGGACAAAGTTGTTGAGCTTTCTTAGCTGTCATTGCAGAGCGGATACCGAATTTACGAGCTTCGTAACTGGCAGTTGCCACTACTCCACCTCTACCTTCTGGCGAGCCACCTACAACCAAAGGTTTACCTCGATATTCTGGAAAATCTCGCTGTTCTACCGACGCATAAAAAGCGTCCATATCGATATGGATAATTTTACGAACTAAATTTCCACTTTCATTTTCCATGATTACTGCAAAACAAACTGTTGGTAAGCCCTATCTCCCAAAAACTGATAATCTTTATCTTGATATTTTGTACCGTTAAATAACAAACGGATAAAGCCGTTCTTCTCCACCAGTACAGTATGATAGATTTTACCTTCTGGGTTTTTAATTAACGAGAAATCGATTAAACGGCTTTTATTAAACCAGTTCTTTCGATCTGGTAAATCGTATTTCTTTAGGTTAAATTCTACTTGTAAATCCTTAGCCATTAATTGGCTCCTATACCAAGTTCCGCCAGTTGGCGATACCAACGGTTTGCCATTATAAACCACTACGCTATCGTTGTAAGCTATAACTTGCAATGATTTATTTTTCGTTTTTAACCAATTAGTAAGTTTCGCTTGATGCTTTTCCGTTTCATAGCCATACGTTGCATCTAAAAACCCAATACGCTCAATATATGTAGGCAGTTGAACCTGTGAATTGATGTACCCAAAAATGAAACTTCCACCCCCGCTATGACTACTTAATGTAATTTTAGGCTGATATTCTTGATAACGTTTTGCTAACCCAGCGACCAATTCACCTATTTGCTGATCACTTGTTAAAAATTTCTTACGCCAAGCTGGCCAACTTTTCAGTTCATTTTCTACATAAACCACAATATAGTTTGTATTTTGATCTAAATGACGAATAAAAGCAGTTTGGGCGCCAATATGCTGTATATCAAAATGCCAATCATCGCCATCAGCTAACTTTTTTCCAAAGGTTTGTGCAGTCGTATTACCATTTGGTAAAGCAAATAAGATAAGTTTAGTAGGTTTTTTAGAATTTAACTGTGCAGGCTCATCGAAGGTTAATTTAATGCCGCTATCAATGTTTACCTTTTTTAAGGAGTTGAAATACTCGTTAAAAGTAACTTGTGCTTTTAAATCGACTTTAAAAACAACTACGCAAAAGATTAATAACCACCATCTCATGCTAACAAATTTACAATAACTTCTTATTGTTTCTTAGGAGTTCTGCCTAAATTTATAACAGCACCAACACTAAATACAGAGTTACCCGCATTTAAAAACTTACGGCTTTTTAAGCCAAAATTGCTTCCACTTGTATACTGCAATTGCACTTCATCACTCAAAATCATTCTAATAAAGAAAACAGGTTCAAGAAAAATATTCTCCTCATTAGGTTGCTGTACATTATTTCTAAAGAAATCATTGGTTTTAACAAAACTCATACGCAACGCAGTACCAAAGTTTAACCCAAAGTTTACGCCAAACAAGCGGAGATTATCTCTCTTTTTAGAACTATAGTTTACCTGAATAAACTTCTTATCGTATTTAGCTTCTTGATGATCGGTATTTATTAAGTTTTTGTTATCATCATATTGTCTGAACACTCTGTCGCTTTTACCACTTCCAACACCTCCATAAATTTCTAATATCCGGTTATTATTTGGACCGAAAGTATTAAAATACCCGCCACCAAACTCTATCATTTTATGTTTAATGTCTTTTTTAGTGCCCTCATTATTCATATAAGCACCATTCGCCAGTACAGCAAAATGATTACTTACGGCATAGGCGGAATTAAAATTAGCATTACCTTTTAGCGAAATATGTGCACCAGCAGCAATTTCACCTTGGGTGGTTAGCATTGGCGTATTAGGTACGCTAGGAATATAAATGGAAGAACAGCTGCTTAAAAATAAGATAAACAGCACGGGTGCAAATCGTGAATATGTAATCATAGATGTAGTAATAACAGCTTTTAGAGCGCAATTATTATGCTAACTGGTAAATTTCATCAGATCCATCATCCTATTAAACTCCTCATGAAGTGATGCTTTTAACTGAATTCGTTGTGCGGTTACAGGATGATTAAAACTAAGCTCTGAAGCATGGAGTAGCATAGTCGTCATTTCAAATTGTGTAGCAAAAAAGCCATTTTGCTTATTACAACCATGTTTTCTATCACCAATGATAGGATGAAAAATATGTGCAAAGTGTTTGCGAAGCTGATGCATTCGACCTGTTGTTGGCGTAGCTTCTACTAAAGAATAACGTGAAGTTGAGTGCTTACCAAAAGGAACTTCGATTTCTGCTCGTTGCAAAGTAACAAATGAAGTGAATGCCTCCTGCAAAGTGCCGTTTTCTTTTTTTAAGGGATAATCGATATCCAATTGATCTGGTGCATATCCACGTAAAATAGCTAAGTATTTCTTTTCAACTAAACTTTCTTGAAATTGTTTCTGCATAGCGATTTCTACTTCTTTAGTGAATGCAAAAAGTAAAAGCCCGCTGGTTTTTCTATCTAAACGATGCACCGGATTAACATGCTGACCAATTTGATCACGTAATAACTGTAAAGCAAATTCTGTGGCATCATTCGCTATTTTAGAACGGTGCACAAGTAATCCGTGTGGCTTGTTTATCGCAATTAAATGTTCGTCTTGATAGATAATTTCTAGCATGTGGCGAAGGTAAGAAATTTACGTCATGCTGAATTTATTTCAGCATCTTCCTGCTATAAAGACCCTGAAATAAATTCAGGGTGACGCACACCTTAACAAAATAAATCTCTAGCTACTCTAAAAGTGTTGCAATGCGCATCTACAATAGTTTTAATGTTTGGAGAATAACCTCCTCCCATACTTACTTGAACAGGAACTTGATGTTGCAAGCAGGCTTCGAAAACTAATACATCACGTTGTTTACACCCATTTTTAGTGAGGGCTAGTTTACCTAAATTATCTGTGGCCAATACGTCTACTCCTGCTAAATAGAATACAAAATCTGGCTGATGTTTTTTAAATACATAAACTAAAGCTTCTTTCAGTTTAGTTAAAAAGGTTTCATCAGTTGTGCCATCCTCCAAAGGGATATCTAAATCTGATTGTTCCTTTCTAAAAGGAAAGTTTTTATCACCATGCATCGAAAATGTAAAAACACGCTGTTCATTTTGAAATATCTCTGCTGTTCCATTACCTTGATGAACATCTAAATCTATAATTAAGATGCGTTTACTTAATTTGTTTGTTAACAAATAGTTTGCTGCAATAGCCTGATCGTTTAATAAGCAAAATCCTTCACCCCAATTGCTACCTGCATGGTGTGTACCACCTGCTACATTGAAAGCTATTCCATTTTGTTGTGCATACAAAGCACCATCTATTGTTCCTTGCGCAATTCTGATTTCTCGTTCTACTAATTGTGCATTTAAAGGAAAACCAATTCTACGTTGTTCTTTTACAGACAGAGTGAGATTTTTGAGTTGTAGCCAATAAGCTTTATCGTGTGTGGTTAAAATGTTTTCTTCCGCTGTCGGCTCTGGTGAAAATAAGTTTTCTTGTTGAATAGTGCCCTCGTGTAATAATTGTGCTGGTATTAATTCGTATTTAAGCATCGGAAAACGATGCCCTTCTGGTAAGGGATGTGCGTATATAGAATGATAGGCAATTTTTAACATTCATTAATTGTTATATGGTTAAATTGTTTTATTGTTAATAGTTAGTCCAACAATTTAGCAATCCAACAATGAAGCAATTCTTATTTAACTCAATATTTCTCTAACGTGTTTTTCGATGTTATTGCAAATCTCATCAACTGGTAAATCATTTGCATCCTGATTAAATGGGTTTTCTATTTCTTCAGCTATTAACTCCAAACTCGCTAATACATAGAGAATAAAAGGTACGATTGGTACTACAAAATAACCTAAACTAAAAACCCATCCTATAGGTAATGTTAATACATAAATGAAAATGAATTTCTTAATAAAAGCACTATAAGAATAAGGAATTGGTGTATTTCTGATTCTCTCACAACCACCACAAATATCAGTAAACTGACTTGTATCGGTGTTTAAAGTAATGAGTTGTTCTTGAGAGATTTTATTTGCAACTTGTAAAGCATAAATACGACTAACTATACTTGTTGCCACTTGATTGGGAATGTGTTTATCGCCATCAATTCCTATTAAAAAACTATCTTTTCCAAAGTATTGCTTTTCTCTTAAGTGTTCTTTTAAAGCAAATGCATATTTAGGAATCGCATAGGTAAAGAATTCAACTTCTTCTTTATCTAAGTTCAATGCTTTGATTTTGATGGCTAGATTTCTACTCACATTAGTTAATGCACCTAATAATTTTCTTCCATCCCACCATCTGTCATACGAAGTATTGGTTCTAAATACTAATAACATAGATATTACAAAACCTAAAAGGCTATGCATCATACCTACATTCTTGATGTAGGTAGTATCTGCTAACTTCAAATAATTAAGCTCGAGATAGGCTAAACCAGCAGAAAATACTGCAATACTTAACATCAAAGGCCATAATTTTCTAAATGTATCTGCTTTGTGAATATGGAAGATGAAACTCATCCACTCTTTTGGATTGTAATTTATCATTAGATGGATTGGCTAATGGTTAATAGTAATTCTCCAGTTCTGTAAACATCTTCAAAATTATTATACATAGGTACCGGACTTAAACGTATTACATTTGGTTCACGCCAATCGCCAAGCACATTGTGAGCAACTAATTCGTCAAATATTTTCTTTCCGTTTGCTTTTGCAATGATAGAAACCTGCGCTCCTCTATCGGCTTCCGTTTGAGGTGTAATTATTTTATATTGCTCCTCTACCAATGTTGTATTTACTTGATTGATAATATAAAATAAATAGGCTGTTAAAGTTTTACTTTTAGTTCTTAAAGCATCCATAAACCCTGCTTTTTCAAATAATTGCAACGATGCATGATATAAAGCCATAGGCATTACCTGTGTACAACTTACTTGCCAGCCATCTGCTCCAGCTTCAGGAATAAATCCCTTTTCCATTTTAAAACGTTGCGCTTCATTATAACCCCACCATCCCGCAAAGCGATTTAAAGGTGTATTAAAATGCTTTTCATGAACGAAGATTCCACTTATCCCGCCAGGACCAGCATTTTGATATTTATACGAACACCAACACGCAAAATCTATATTCCAATCGTGTAAGTGTAAAGGTACATTTCCAGCAGCATGAGCTAAATCGAAACCTACTATCGCACCAGCACTATGCCCAGCTTTTGTAATTGCTGGCATATCAAACCATTGACCAGTAAAATAATTAATCCCTCCGAACAGTACTAAGGCTAATTCTTCAGCATTATCAGCTATGGCTTTAACAATATCTTCGGTTCTTAATGTATAGTCTCCTTCTCGTGGTTTCACTTCAATGATAGCATCTATTGGATCGAACCCATGAAAACGTACTTGACTTTCTATTGCATATTGATCTGATGGGAATGCGCCTGCTTCCATTATAATTTTAAAACGTTTCGCTTTTGGCTGATAGAAACTAACCATCAATAAATGAAGATTGACGGTTAAGGTATTCATTGGACAAACCTCCGCTGGATTTGCACCAACAATAGGTGCCATCAGTTTTTTGAGTTCTTTATGATAAAACATCCAAGGTGAATTTCCATCAAACCAACCTTCTACCGCTAGGTTTTGCCAATTATTCAATTGCACTTCCAAAACTTCACGTGCTACTTTAGGTTGTAATCCTAAAGAATTACCACACAAATAGATAAAAGGTTTTCCATTTTGTTGAGGGAATAGGTATTCATTGCGCATTTCTTTGAGCGGATCTTGCTGATCTAAGGCTTGAGCGAAGGCTAAATTATTCTCGAAATTCATGCTTCAATATTAACAAAAAAAAGCCTAACCATATGGTTAGACTTTTCATTATCGTTTTATGACTAGTTAAAACTTCATCTTTTCGTGTTCACCTAAATCAGGCGTTTCGCCAGTTACAATTGCTTTAAGCATACTAAATGCAACTACCATTTTACTTGAACTTGAATCCCAATATTCGGCTACGTTTGGTGTTACTTTTATTAAAATTAAGTTTGGATCATCTGCCCCTTCTGGAAACCATGCTTTAATAGCTGGAGAGAAATAAGCTTCTTTTCTAGCTTGATCATCAACTAATTCAGCCTTGCCATTTACATAAATAAATGTATTGTTCGAGGGATCGCTGTAACCTAAATTCACTTCATTATCTTTTGAAATCTCTTTAGACTTGGGAGAATATTCATTTGTAAAAAACCAAATACTTCCATCTTCTTCAATTTTAGCCGTACCCATTGGACGACTATGAAAGCCATCTTCAGTAATGGTATTAAACATACAAATTCTTACTTTTTCTGCCATTTCTTTTAGGATGGCAATATTTTTTTCATTTTTCATAGTAATGCTTTTATTAATAAACATCAGCTAAAATGAAATAGTTTTTTTTAACTTATGAATTTGGCTTACTCACAAACTTATTCCCTTTCACATAAAAACGCCAAGGCAACAAAGCATGATCTTCTGCATAATCTACACCAACTCTAGGCGATGCCATTATTTGTTCTTCTTTGAAGTGAATACCATTATCTTCGATCCAAATTTCATCGCCTAGCAAATCTTTACCATTTAGGTTTTTATCAATTCCTAATGCTTGGGCTAATGCACCTGGACCTGCAGTCATTCTTGGTTCTAATTTTTGCATGTTTCTACGTTCTAACATAGTAGAAAGTCCTTCTGTAGGCTCAACACCTCGAATTAAAACTGCATTTGGATTATTTTTAGTGTTAGTGACTACGTTAAATAAATGATGAATACCATAACAGAGGTAAACATAAGAAATGCCACCAGCTTCATACATGATTGAAGTTCTTGGTGTAAAACGACCATTGTAAGCATGAGAAGCTTTATCAATAATTCCGTTATACGCCTCAGTTTCTACAATTGTTCCACCAGTTAATTTACCATCAATTAATGTAAACAATTGCTTGCCTAAAAGCTGAACTGCAAGATCAATAACATCTTCCTGTTGGTAAAAAGAGTAAGGTAATTTAGTCATGTATTAAATTAACAATTTTGTTTAAGTATTTAGCGTCAACTTCATCAAAATGAGAAAGATATTCACTATCAACATCTAATACACCTATGATGTTTTTGTTGTTGTAAATTGGCAATACGATTTCTGATTTTGAAGCAGAAGCACAAGCAATGTGTCCAGGAAATTCATCTACGTTTGGAACAATAATAGTTTCTTCTCTTTCCCATGATGCACCGCAAACACCCTTTCCTTTTTTAATTCTAGTACAAGCTACAGGACCTTGAAATGGCCCCAGGACTAACTCATCATTTTTAATTAGATAGAAACCAACCCAAAACCAACCAAATTGTTCCTTTAGGGCCGCACAAACGTTAGCTAAATTCGCCACTAAATCTGTTTCTCCGTAAAGCAATGCTTCTATTTGAGGAATAAGCGATATATATTGCTCTTCTTTTGTACCCGATTTGGTTATTGTTAAATCTTCTGCCATTGGATTTTTTTATTGAATTACAAAGGTACAAAATGATTAAATAATCTTGTTTTATCGCGAAGAATTAACATTTCTATTACTATTCCACATTGTGTTTTTACTTTAAACAAAATACTTAGATTTGACGATTATAAGCATTAACACAACAACATGAACAAGAAAACCTTATCAATTACTTTACTAGTATTAGCTGGATTATTTCAGTTTTCTTATAGTCCACCTGAAGAGGGAATGTTTCCTCTGAGTGAAATTCACAAGTTAGATTTAAAGAAAGCAGGTTTAAAAATAGATCAAAATGAAGTTTATAATCCAAATGGGATAAGTTTAGTTGACGCCCTGGTAAATGTTGGTGGTTGTACAGGTTCTTTCGTTTCTAACGATGGTTTAATTATTACCAACCACCATTGCGCATTTAGCGCTGTACAATTAGCAAGTACGCCAGAGCATGATTATTTAAACAATGGATTTGTAGCCAATGGTCGTGAACAAGAGATTGAAGCAAAAGGATTAACCTGCCGTATTACTGATAGTTATGAAGATGTATCTGATAAAGTATTAGGTGCAGTTGCTCAGATACAGGACCCATCGACACGATTACAATTAATTAATAATGTGATGAAGAATATTGTGCTTGAAGCGGAGAAAAAAGATCCAAGCATTAAAGCAGAAGTTTCTGAAATGTTTATTGGCAAAAGCTATGTGTTGTTTCGCTATAAAACAATTCAGGATGTAAGATTAGTATATGTGCCTAATCGTAAAATTGGAGAATATGGCGGAGAAACTGATAATTGGGTTTGGCCACGTCATACCGGCGATTTTTCTTTTATGAGAGCTTACGTTTCGAAAGATGGCAAACCAGCTAAATATTCTAAAAACAATGTTCCTTATACGCCTAAAAAGTTTTTAAAGGTTAATCCGAGTGGAACTAATGAAGAAGATTTTGTTTTTATTTTAGGATATCCTGGAAAAACATTCCGTCATCGTCCTGCTGAATTTATTGATTATCAGCAGAAATACCTTTTGCCATATATATCAGAGTTATATGATTTCCAGAACACTACGATGGAGAATGTAGGTAAAAGAGATAAAACCACCGAAATAAAATTAGCAACCAGAATTAAAAAGAATGCCAATGTAATGAAGAATTACAGAGGTAAATTAAAAGGGATTAAAGGAATTGATTTAGTCGCACAAAAAAAGCAAGAAGATGCCGCTTTAGCGCAATTTATCAATAGCAATGTGGATGTAAAAGCGCAATACGGCAATTTAATGGCTGATATTGACCAATTATATAAGCAAATAAATGGAGATGCATATCGCGATATGTGGTTAACCCAGATTTATACATCTACTAGTTTACTGAATGTATCAAAACAGATCAATACGTTTAAAACCGAAATAGAAAGTCAACCAGCAGCACAAAAAGAGGTTTATTTTAATGCAAACATAGACAAGTTAAAACAAGCTTTAAATGCTGTATATGATTCTTTTGATATTGATGTAGATCGTAGGATTTTTAAGAAAATGATGACTGATGCAGCAGTTTTTACATCAAACCAAAGAGTAAACGCAGTTGATAAAATAACGAGTAAAGGCGCCAACAGTAACGCCATGATAGATGATTTTATTAATGATGCATTTGGATTGAGTAAGTTAAAAGACAAAAACTATGTGCTGAATAACATTTTAAAATCTAGCAAATCTATTCTTGATTATAACGATGGGTTATTGTTAATTGAAAAAGACATTACAAAGCAAATAGCAGAGCTAAAACCAGAAAAAGATCGTAGAGATGGCGTTTTGAATAAGTTAATGGGCGATTATGTCAATGTAAAAGAGAAATTTTTACAGAAAGACTTTATCCCAGACGCGAATAGTACCTTAAGGCTTACGTATGGTCACGTACGTGGATATTCTCCAGCAGACGCGAGTTATATGGCTCCATATACCAGCATTAAAGGAATTATAGAAAAAGGTGCTACCGGTAGTCCTGAGTTTGAATATCCAGCTCAAATTAAAACACTTTGGGAAGCAAAAGACTTTGGTCCTTTTGCCAAAAAAGAACTTGACGATGTTCCTGTGGCATTTTTGTATAACATGGATACAACTGGCGGAAATTCTGGTTCGCCTATTATGAATGCATACGGAGAATTGATTGGGGTAAATTTCGATCGTGCTTACGAAGCCACCATTAATGATTATGCATGGAATGAAAGCTATAGTCGTTCAATTGGCGTAGATATCCGCTATGTACTTTGGGTTGCTGCTAAAATAGATCATGCAGATTTCTTGTTGAAAGAAATGGGCGTGAATTTATAATATTAATTAATGGTCAAACTTCATCTTATCGATGGATAAAAAATAAGATTACATGAGAATACTTGCTGAATTACCACACCCAGATTGTAAGATTACATTGTTCAATATGAACCAAAAATACATAGTGAAATTTGAACAAGGACAATTGGAGCAAAGCTATAAATTATCCGAGCTTGACCTTAGCGGAGGAGGGGCGAATGAGATTTTTCAAATACTAGACGAAGAATTTATGACCACAGTTGTAGAGCGTTTTAAAAGCATGAGAGCCGACTTTTCAGCAGCATATCAACGTCAACAGTAATGGTTTATATAAGATACGTAAATAACTGTAAAATAGAGTATTTAATTATTGAACAAAATATAATATTGAAAAATAGGTCATATCTAGCCTATAATCTCTCTACTTTTATTAATTATTAGTTTAGTATTAAATATATAACTAATTGATATTTAATAAATTAAATACACTAACAAAATATAATATTGATTGCATAAAACACCAAATAATTGGGAGGTTTGGTATAAATTAGGCTGAAAGTATGATATTTACTTTTTCTTAAAATTTTAGATTTTAGGGCTTTTAGTAGCTATAGAAATTAGTTTTTCTGTACATCATCATTCCCGTGAAAACGGGAATCGTAATGGGTAAAAATCTACAGCATTAGGATTCCCAATCGAGTTGGGAATGACGAACGAGTTAACCTAAAGCATAAAGATTTCTCGGCTACGCTCGAAATGACGGATAATACTCCAAGTATAAAATTATCCCTTAGGAATTAAATCTATATACCAATAACCAGATGGCTTATCATTTTCATTTGGTGAAGGAAAAGTTTTATAGACTAACTCTCCTACTTCAAAATTAATTGGTTGATTAAAGATTGGCCCATCAAAAACAAACGTGTGGAATTCTCCATTTTCGCCACAAGGATCAATATGTTTTGGTAAGTCATTAAGAAAGGAATGATCAATTACTCTTCCGCAGAAATCTTGTAAACCATCTTGTGTACATACTATAATAGTTTTATACCCTAAATCAATAAATTCCTTTACTAAGGCTAGACTATCTCTTTTCCACAACGGAAAAACAGCCTCCATCCCTATTTTAGCTAATTGATTTTCTCGATAAACTTTAAGGTCTTCTAAAAAGATATCTCCAAAAATAGAATGAGTAATTCCCTCCGCTTTTAAGGTAGATAAAGCTTCAAACATGGTTTTTTCATAAATTTCCATATCAGGCATTTCAGGTAATTGCACTTGAAATAATGGAAGTTTTAAACTATTTGCTTGTTCAACTAATAAAGCTTCTCTTACTCCATGCATCGAAATGCGATTAAAAGAACTATTCACTGTGGTTAGTAAACAGCGTACATCAATTAATTTTTGTTGTAAAACATGGTGTAGAGCCAACGTACTGTCTTTACCTCCGCTCCAATTAAATACGGCAGGAATTTGTTTATGCATTTGCGGTTAATAGTTTAGCAGCTTCTTTTACTCCAGCTGTGGCTGATTTCTCTATTTTAATCAAATTAACATATTGATTAACCGAAGGAATTTTAGGATCAATAATATACTTTGGAACGGTTGCTGGCACAAAATCAAGTAATCCAGCTGCAGGATAAACTGCTAACGATGTGCCAACTAACATAAATAAGTCTGCTTCTTCACAAATAACAGCAGCGGTTTCTATCATCGGTACAGCTTCACCAAACCAAACTACATGCGGACGTAATTGTGAGCCTAATTCGCAATATTCGCCCATTTTTAATTCATCTCCATTAATAGGATAAATTAAAGAAGAGTTTTTATCAGATTGAGCGAAGGTGATGATGCCGTGTAAATGTGTAATTTGAGTAGAGCCAGCTCGCTCATGCAAATCATCTATGTTTTGCGTAATAATTTGTACATCAAAATGTTCTTCCAGCTTTGCTAATTCAAAATGTGCCAGATTTGGTTCTGCTTTTAAAACCTGTTTTCTTCTTTCGTTATAAAACTCTTGTACTAAAGTTGGATTTCTTTCCCAAGCATCTGGAGTTGCTACATCGTGTATATTGTATCCCTCCCATAAACCATCAGAATCTCTAAACGTTTTTATTCCGCTTTCGGCGCTAATACCAGCACCTGTTAAAATAACCAATCTCTTCTTCATTGTACTAATTTAATAAAAAAACCCTTTTGTACATTACACAAAAGGGTTTTCTATCCTATTATTATATTTTATGAATGCACAGCATTATTTTTTAAGCTTAACGCTGGATATTTAACTTTTAAACTTTCGAAAGCACCAAACATTACTGCTGAATAAGCTAAGGTTCCATATAAGAAATTAAGTTCATAAGGAATAGCAAATACTAGGCAAGTCAAAAAACCAGCTAATGTTTGAGGATAAAATGTTGAGCCGTACCAAACGCCAAAATCAGAAACTAACCAATGAATTAAAACTCCAGTTAAACTAGCCGCTAAAACACGTTGAATGTTTACTTTTTTAATCATTAAATGACCTACCAACACAATTAATGCAAAGGCGATGTAGGTATAGTACCATCCTTGATAAAAACCATAATCTTTTCCCATAGTTAAGGCAAGACCAATATCGCTTACTAATAAAACTAATAATGGTAGTACAAAAGCATTGAATTTATTTTTAAAATAAGCTCCGCCAAATAAAGCTACAGCGCCTATTGCAGAAAAATTAGCTATTACTTTAAAATCTGGTGAAAGTGGCGCAATAACCCTCAAACCCACAATTAACAACATTAACAATAACAATACAAGTGTTCTAGAACTATTTTTCATTTCTTTATAATTAATACACAAAATTAGCTTTTTAAATCCTGAATAAAAAATATAGAATTCATAAGTCAGCTGTTATTAAAAATAGAAAATCTTATCTTTAACTATCAAATACTAATGTTATGCGAAAATTATCCCTTTGTTTATTATTTCTAATTGGCTACCAAGCGATGGCACAAAAAACAGATACTTTATTTCTAAAAAAATTGATGGAAGGCAAAGCAGAATTGTTTTCTGGAATATTAAATCATCCAACCCATAATGAGGTTCAAGTTATTTACACCCAAGTAAATAGAGATAAAAATAACAATCCTACTTTTAAAACCTTCAGCTATAATTTAAATGCAAAGCGATATTTTTACCCCGCTAGTACGGTAAAACTGGCTGGAGTTATTTTTGCGCTAGAGAAAGTAAATGAATTAAAAAACAAAGGTTTAACTGCAAATTTAACCATGATTACCGACAGTAGTTTTAAAGGTCAAACTAAGGTATTGAAAGATGAAAGTGCAGCAAATGGAAAACCATCCTTAGCACATTATATTAAAAAAGTTTTGCTAACCAGCGATAATGATGCGTTTAATCGCCTATTTGAATTTATTGGAAGAGGTGAAATTAATGTTAAGCTGAAAAAATATGGTTTAACGGAAAGTAGAATTTTAAATCGTTTAGCCATTGGTGATGGTGGTGAATCGGCAAGACACACCAATCCAATTGATTTTTATGATGGCGAAAAGTTAATTTATCATCAACCTGAACAATATGATGCTAAAGATTATCCATTAGAATTGACTAATTTGATTGTGGGCAAAGGCTATATGGATAGCAATGAGAAATTGGTAAATGAGCCTTACAGTTTTGCCGATAAGAATGTTTTTACAGTTTTTGATCAACAATCTTTAATGAAACGATTAATTATGCCTGAAGCTTATCCTGCTAATGAGCGATTTAATTTAACACAAGATGATTACAAACTCATTTATACGTACATGAGTAAATTGCCTACCGAAAGTGATTATCCTAAATATGATGCAAAAGAGTTTTGGCCAACCTATGCTAAAATGCTGTATTACGGAAGAGAGAAAAACGCAATATTAGATCCGAATATTAGAATTTTTAATAAATACGGCGATAGTTATGGCTTTATCATCGACAACTCTTATTTCGTAGATTTTAAAAACAAAGTTGAATATTTTTTAACTGCGGTGGTACAAAGTAATGAAGACGGAATTTATAACGATGGGAAATACGAATACGAAACTGTTTGTTATCCTTTTATGAAAAATTTAGGTAGAAGTATTTATGAATATGAATTGAATAGAAATAAAAAACATTTACCAGATTTGAATAAGTTTAAGATGGATTATACTAATAAATAAAATAGCCACAGATGCACAGATTTTATCGTAATATTCTGATAAAAACAATCTGCGCATCTGCGGCTAAATCAATGAAATCTCTTAAAAATTAAAGTTTACACCAGCATTCATATTAAAGCCCATCGTGTTGTAACCAATAATTTCAGTGTACTTTTCGTTCGTTATATTTTTCAAATCTGCGAAGATTTTAACACGTTTTTTAGCTAAAGCATATTCTGCATAAAAATTAAACAAATTATAAGAATCCAATACTTTATTTACCGAAGGATAAGTACTAAAATCGCTATCCGTGCGCTCACCAGTAAATTTGTAATTCGCACTTACGTATAAATCAGTTGTTGCCTGTACACCTACATTTGCACCATAAGTATGCTTTGGTCTACGTAACAAAATATCAGAAATTTTAGTTCCAGAAGTCTGTTTACCTTCTACATATGCATAATAACCGTTTACTGAGAATATACCTAATTTAACACCGGGCTCAATTTCAAAACCTTTATCGTTCTGTTTATCTTGATTGATATATCCATTTGCACCATAAATAATTGCATCAGTCATATTACGTTTAAAACCAACAACTCGAAGATTTACTTTTTCATTTAAGAAATTAAAATTTGCACCAGCTTCGTAACTTGTCGATTTCTCTGGTTTCAAATTTAAATTAGCACCATATTGACCGAATAGCATTTCTAAAGTAGGCGCTCTAAATGCAGATGAAATTGTTCCAAAAACTTTTACTTCTTTTATAATATTAATACTAGGCGTTACAGCATACGTAAAGTTTTCTCCGTATTTATTATGTTTATTGTAACGACCACCAACTTCTAAGTTAAATATGCTTAAATCATGCAAAAACAAAGATGCATAGGTGCTAAATAAATTTGCAGATGGTTCTGTATTCGTTGTTGCACCAAAGTGAGTAACTGATGTTGCTCTATTATCTAAACCTACCAAGAGATTTAATTTGTTGCCTAAATTTTGATTATAAAATACATCTACCAAATTCATGCTTCCTTCGTATTTACCCGAATAGGTACTAACATAATCCCTAGATGTGTTTTCGTGGCTATAATTCAATGTAATTTTTCCTTTATCTAATTGATAAATCGCATTTACTCCACCATTAAAATGTTTTGAAACAGATGTGTTTTTTGCATCTGTAAAAGCATCATCATCATAGTCAAATTTACCGTAGAAATAACGTAGAAATGGATTTACACTTAAGCGTTTATCCAATTGCAGAGAAAAATTAGCGTTTAATGCGTCTTGTTTCAAACCATCTTTATCAAAAACTTGCGTATTCCCTACTGGATTAGCAGCTTCGGAAATGCCATCAGTTTTAAAGTGAGAATAACTTAGATTGTAGGTAAATGCATCAACTTTGCTACTTAAACCAATCGTTCCTTTGTAAGAATTATAACTTCCGGCACTAACAACACCATATACATTATTCCCTTTTTTGCCAGATTTTTTTGTGATAATGTTCACTACTCCCGCCACAGCATCAGAACCATAAATAGTAGATTGTCCGCCTCTTAAAATTTCAATACGCTCAATTTGATCGATAGCAAACATGCGTAAATCGAAAGCGCCACCATTTCCAGATGGATCAGTAACTAAAATACCATCAATTAAAATTACTGCATACGCACTTCCAGCACCTCTAAAAAACAAACTTTTGTCTTTTCCAGCATTACTTCCTACTCCACCAATTGTAATTCCAGCTTGCTGATTTAATAGCTCAGCTAAATTTCTTCCACTACTGCGAGCTAATTCTTCGCTAGTAATTACAGTTACAACTTTACCTGTTTGTGATTGTTTTTGTTCATTTTTTGTGGCTGTAATAACCACTTCATTTAGATTTTGGGCTTCTTGAGCCACGGCTTTGTTTCCCAATAGGGCTAACTGTACAAGTCCTAGACCTGCAGCAATTAATTTAGTTTTTTTGTTCATTTGTTGTGAGTTTTTCACGCACAGCAACAGAATCAGAATAGAAATGAGGTATAAAAAAAGTCCCACTCCTAGCTTCAATCCCCGAAAGCTATGAAATATTAAACTTTTAGGCAGGTCTTCTGACTTACTCTGGTTTTCCTGTCTTCCCATCCCGATTATGGGGAAAGTGACTTTAGATTTGAAAAACTTTTTTAGAGCTTACAGCTGCGGGACAGTTACAGAATTACACTGTATTCCCTTTTAATTCCGATATAAAATCGAAAACCAAAAAGCGATGCAAAGGTATATTTTAATTTGTTATGAAAAAATCAGATTTACTTTTCACTTAACAATTGTTGTTTAATGGTTTCTAATTGGTCCGCTTCTTCTTTTGGTAAAACTGGATATTTTAAATTAAGCGATTCTAAAGTCTCCTCAATAATCTGGCTAATGGCTAATCTGGCATACCACTTTTTATCTGCCGGAATAACATACCATGGTGCAGTATCTGTCGAAGTTTCTTTAATCGCTTCTTCATAAGCAGCCATATATTCTTTCCACAAAGCTCTTTCTTTTAAATCCCCGGCAGAAAATTTCCAATTTTTACTTTGTTCCTCTATCCTATCTAAAAAACGTTGTTTTTGTTCATCTCTAGAAACATGAAGAAAGAATTTCAGCACAATTGTTCCATTTGCGGTAATGTGTTTTTCAAAATTTCGAATGCTCTCATATCTTTCTTTCCAAAATTTCTTATCAATTTTTTTCACATCTTCATATCCTGGAATATGCTCACTTAAAACATATTCTGGATGTACCTTACAAACCAAAACATTTTCATAATGTGAGCGATTGTGAATACCAATTTTACCTCTCTCTGGTAAGGCTTTAGCATGTCTCCATAAGAAATCATGGCTATACTCTTCACTATTGGGCGTTTTAAAACTATATACTTGGCACCCTTGAGGATTTAAACCAGACATTACATGCTCAATTGCGCTATCTTTTCCTGCTGCATCCATCGCCTGAAAAATAATCAATAAAGAATGAGAATCAGATGCATACAACGCTTCTTGATAATCTTTCAATTCACCTTTAACACGTTCAAGTTCTTCTTTACCAGCTTCTTTATCTAAATGCCCATCGTAAGTAGTACTGTAATCTTTTAATGAAAATTTATCTCCAGCTTTGGCTAAATATTTTTTTGTATTGGTTTTCATGGTAGAATCATTTTATTTTTAAATATAGACTAAAATTTAAGCAAATTAAATACGTTAATTTGTACTATACTTTTAACACAATTTAACACATAATATTTCACGTTTTTTCCATCTTTATCCCATGTTTAAAGAAATAAAAAATAGATACGTTCGCTATATCGCACTTTTTATATTTTTCATAGTTATTTTCTTTTGCGCATTACAATTAAATTTCTTGTGGCTATTTGGCTACTCTCCCTCTTATAAAGACATTAAAAAACCAGCACAACGTGTTGGCTCAGAACTATATACTACTGATGGTAAATTAATTGGCCGTTATTTTAAAGAAAATCGTACCCCAGTTAATTACAATGAAATATCACCAAGTGTAATAAATGCTTTAGTTGCTACTGAAGACGTTCGTTTTTACAAACACTCTGGCATTGACATTCAAGCTGTTGGTAGAGCTGTTGTAGGTATGGGGAAAGATGGTGGAGCAAGTACAATAACTCAACAATTAGCTAAAAACTTATATCGTACTCGATATAGCAAATCTTCTGGTTTGGTTAAATATGTTCCTTTAGTAAGAACCTTAGTTTCTAAACTAAAGGAATGGATGACGGCATTAAAGCTAGAATCTAATTATAGTAAAAATGATATCATTACCATGTATTTAAATACGGTATCATTTGGTAATAATACCTATGGGATAAAAACAGCATCTAGAATATATTTCGATAAAGAAGCTAAAGAATTAGCTACAAATGAAGCTGCATTATTAGTTGGTATGCTAAAAGGAACTTCATACTATAATCCACTTAAATATCCTGAAAGGACATTAGGTCGAAGAAATACAGTTTTAAGCCAAATGAATAAGTATAACTATTTAAGTAAGGATAGTCTAACACTGCTTTCTAAGCAACCAATGCAACTAAAAGAAGGTAAAATGCAAGATAGTAGTGATGGAGATTCTTATTTAAGAGCTGCTGTTGACAAATATTTAGAGAAATGGTGTGAAGATAACAATGTTGATTTATACGAAGATGGCTTAAAAATATACACCACTATTGATTCTAAATTGCAAGGTTACGCTGAAGAAGCTGTAAAAGATCAGATGAGGATTTTACAACGGAGATTTTATAATGTTTGGGGAAATGAAGATCCTTGGGAAGATTCAGAACGCAAAAAAGTAGATTATCCCGATAGAGCAAAAAAGAACTTACCTATTTATGCTTTATTAAAGAAGAAATACAATAACAATACTGATTCTATTGATGCCTATTTCAACAGAAAGAAAAAAATGAGAATTTTCTCTTACAAAGGCGATAGAGACACGTTGTTTTCAACCATGGATTCCATCCGTTATTACGGCAAAATTTTAAATACTGGAATGATGACCATGGAACCAAAGACAGGAAAAATTAAAGTTTGGGTTGGTGGTATCGATCATAAATTCTTTAAATATGATCACGTTAATCAAGCAAAAAGACAAGCTGGATCTACTTTTAAGCCTTTTGCATATTTAGCTGCTTTGGAAAGTGGTATGAGTCCATGTGATAAATTTGTAGATAAACCTGTTAAAATCCCCTATCAGAATAAAGGCAAAACAGAATATTGGGAACCTAAAAATGCCGATTGGAGCAATAGCTATCAAGAAATGTCTTTACGTTGGGCAATGGCAAAATCAGTTAATACCATCACTGCTCAGGTAACAGAAAAAGTTGGTTGGGATAACGTGGTTAAATGGGCGCATGAATGTGGTATTGAAAGTAATTTAGCTTCAGTTCCTTCGGTAAGTTTAGGACCAAATGATGTTTCAGTTTATGAAATGGTAAAAGCATATGGAACTTTTTTAAATGAGGGCGTAAAGACAGATCCTATTTTAGTAGAAAAAATTACCGATCAAAACGATAAAATAATTGAAGAATTTGCACCAAAAACTAAACGTGTATTAACCGAAGAAATAGCTTGGTTAATGTTATATATGTTTAGAGGAGGCATGGAAGAACCAGGAGGAACTTCTCAGGCTTTATGGGAATGGGATTTATTCAAAAAGAACAATCAAATTGGTGGTAAAACAGGTACTTCATCTGATTACGTAGATGCCTGGTACATGGGAATTACCAAAGATTTAGTGACTGGAGTTTGGGTAGGTTGCGATGAACGTACAGCTCATTTTCAAAATGGTGATCAGGGCGAAGGCTCTCACACGGCTTTACCGATTTTCGCTAAGTTTATGGAAAAAGTATATCACGATCCAACTAGCGGATATACTTATGGACCTTTCCCAAAATCAAAAGTTGAAATTACACGAGAAATTAATTGTCCAACACCTCGTCAGCAAATCGATACAACTGAAGTAGATAGCACACAAGTTGATTCACTTGACATGAGTGTTCCTGTTACTGATGAGCAAATTCCTGTAGTTAAACCAGAAGCTGAAGTTCAGAAAACTGAGGAAAAGAAAAACAATAGTGAAACAACGCCTAAGCAAGCTCCTACAACACCGGTTGTTCCACTAACCAAGAAAGAAGAGAGAGAACTACGTAGAAAACAACGTCAGGAAGAAAAAGAAAAAAACAAAAACGGCGGAGGTTAGTTATTGTATTTAAAACCAAATAGCATACTTTTTTCGTAAATTAACACTTTATACTGTTCTTAAAAATTTAAACTATGAATAGAAATTCTACTTTGATAAGGAAACCCTTGTTAATTCTATTATTTATTTTGGTATCTGTTTTTTCGGTGCAAGCCCAATATTTTGGACAAAATAAAGTAAGATATAAAAATGAGGATTTTAAAGTATTACACACACCTCACTTCGAGGTTTATTACTACATAAAGAATGAAAAATTATTAAAGAACTTTGCTCAAGATGCGGAAACGTGGTATAAAATGCATCAAGAAGTTTTTCGTGATACTTTTCTAACTAAGAATCCAATTATCCTATACAATAATCACCCAGATTTTCAGCAAACAACAGCACTAAATGGAGAAGTTGGTATAGGTACTGGTGGTGTAACTGAGGCTTTGAAAAACCGAGTTATAATGCCAGTAATGGATATACGAAGTCAAACAAGACACGTTTTAGGACACGAATTAGTGCATGCTTTTCAATACCACCTCTTATTAGAAAAGGATTCGATTAGTTTAGAGAATGTTGGAAATACTCCTTTATGGATGGTTGAAGGTATGGCAGAGTATTTATCTGTTGGAAAAAAAGATGCTTTCACTTCTATGTGGATGCGTGATGCGCTATTAAATCGTGATATTCCATCTTTAAAAGATTTGACAAACTCTAACAAATACTTCCCTTATCGTTATGGTCAGGCTTTTTGGACATTTGTAGGTTCACTTTACGGCGACACAACGATTGTTCCTTTATTTAAAGCAACAGCTAGATTTGGCTATGAAAATGGCATTAAATATACATTTGGATACGATGATAAAACATTATCTGGTTTATGGAAAAACTCAATTGAGCAACATTACAGACCTTTACTAAAAGCAGATAGTTCGCAAATCAAAATATCTGGAACAAAAATTATAGATAATAAAAATGCCGGCAATATGAATGTGGCGCCAGCTATTAGTCCGGATGGTAAATATTTAGCTTTTCTTTCTGAGAAGGATTTATTTGGTATAGACTTATTTCTGGCCGATGCGAAAACTGGTAAAATTCTTAGAAAATTGAGTAGTCAAGTAGCAAATTCACATATTGATGATTATAATTTTATAGAATCTGCTGGAGCTTGGTCGCCAGATAGTAAACAATTTGCCTTTAGTATTTTTAGCAAGGGTAAAAACCAAATGCTTGTAATTGATGTAGCTAATGGTGCTACCCTATTTCAAACAGACATGGGTAAAGTAGAGCAATTTGGTAATTTAACTTGGTCGCCAGATGGAAAAGAAATAGCATTTTCTGGAATGGTGGAAGGTCAGAGTGATATATTCTCTTATAATTTAAGTACAAAAGAAGTTGCTCAATTGACTAATGATGATTTTTCTGATTATGCGCCAAGTTTTTCTCCTGATGGTAAAAAAATAGTCTTCTCATCCGATAGAGCAGCAATAGCTGGCGGAAACATCAACGCTGTTAATCCAATTAATTTAACAGTTTATGATATTTCAACTAAATCCTTGACTAATATCCCAGTTTTCCCAGGAGCAAATAATTTAAATGCTCAGTTCTCTGGAGATAGCAAACGTATTTTCTTTTTATCAAATCGTGACGGCTTTAGGAATTTATACGAATACACTTTAAGCGACAATACAGTAAAACAATTAACTGATTATTTTACAGGTATAAGCGGTATTACAGAGTTCTCTCCTGCTATCACAGTTTCTAGGAATGATGATATTGTATACAGCTATTATCGTTATCAACGCTATACATTATATAATTCTCCATTAAGTAATTTTAAAGCTAAGCCAGTTGGCGCACAAGATGTTAATTTTGATGCGGCAATTCTACCTCCAATGGAAAATGTTGGAGTAAACATTGTAAATTCTAATTTAGGAAACTTTGATCGCTTTGAAAAAATAACAACTGATTCGATGAAAGTTGTTCCTTATAGAGCAAAATTTCGTTTAGATTATTTAGCAAATAGTGGCGTAGGTGTTTCTGCAAGCAGATTTGGTGCGGGCGTACAAGGTGGCATTATTGGTATGTTTAGTGATATCCTGGGTAGAAATCAAATTATTGCCAATCTTTCTATTAATGGAGAAATTTATGATTTTGGAGGGTTAATTGGTTATATCAATCAGAAAAACAGAATTAATTGGGGAGTTGGTATTTCTCATATTCCATATGTTACTGGTTTTAGAAGTATTGGAGTTTATAATCCATCTTCTGGTGCAGATCCTATTGATACAGTAAGTACCAACGTTTTACGCACATTTGAAGATAAACTTGAGTTATTTGCCTCTTATCCTTTTAACAAAGTCCATCGTTTTGAAGCTGGTGTTGCTGGCTCGTATTACAGTTATCGTTTAGATAGATTTAATAATTATTATGAATCTGGAACTTATCCTTATGGTTATTTGGGTTCAGATCGACAAAAAGTATCGAATGCTCAAGCTACAAACACATTAGGAATTCCATTAAAACCATTTTCAATTTTTCAAACGAATGCATCATTTATTGGAGATAATTCAATATTTGGAGTTACCGCTCCATTGGATGGTTTTAGGTATAGAGTTGGCGTTGAGCAATATTTTGGGGATTTTAATTTTACAGCTGTTACGGCAGACTTAAGAAAATATTTCAGAGCAAAACCTGTTACTTTTGCCGTGAGAGCATATAATTATATGCGTTTAGGTCGTGATGGAGAAAACCTTTATCCTTTATATGCTGGATATAGTTATCTAATAAGAGGATACGAAGCCAATTCATTCTATAATAGTAAAGTAGCGAATACAGGAAATTTTGACATCAATCAGTTATCCGGCAGTAAACTAGCTGTATTAAATTTCGAGGTTAGATTGCCATTTACAGGACCTAAAAAATTAGCTCAAATTCCATCGAAGTTTTTATTTACAGATTTGAACTTGTTTTTTGATGCAGGTTTAGCTTGGAATGAAGATTCGAAAGTTTCATTCAAAGGTGAACCAAATGGAGTTTTACTACCTGACGGCACTCCTGAAGAACGTATACCTGCAATAAGTGCTGGAGTTTCTTTGAGAGTAAATGTATTCGGTTATTTTGTAATTGAGCCTTATTACGCTATTCCTTTTACACGTTCAGATGTTAAAGTTGGTGTATTTGGATTAACCTTTGCTCCTGGTTGGTAAGAAATAATTTAGTAAAATATGAAGCGTCTCGATTAAACCGAGGCGCTTTTTTTATGATAAAATACTTAATGGCAAAGCTACTTGAGTATTCAACTTCTGATGAGAAAGGATATTTTCAAAATCTAAACCAATAGTTAAGTCAATCCAATCTGGATTACAAGAACGAACAATTCTTTCCTTTTGCATTCTTGTAAAACGGCTCACTAATTTAAAACGACTTAACGCTTGAACTTCAGTTTTAAATTCTTCAAAATAAACCAAGCGAGTTAATTGCTGGCCGCTATCGAAAAACAAGTTTGGCATTTGCTTATAAAAATCTAGTGTTTTGATAAGGTCTGCGCTCATTCCTACGTGTAAACTTGTGCGATTTCTGTCGGTTACGATGTAAACAAATTTTTTCATGACTTCTCGGCTTAAAGATTAAAAACTAAATTAATTAGATAAATGTTTGTACTTTTAATAAATATTACTAACTTTATGAGCACAATAATACTAACAATTTTAGTAAAAACAAATTTATTTTAAAATTATTTTTTATGTCAAACATTTCATCAAACCTTAAATACTTAAGAAAGAAAAAAGGTCATACACAACAGCAATTCGCTGATGCTATGGAAATTAAGCGTTCGTTAATTGGAGCCTATGAAGAAGATAGAGCCGAACCAAAATACGACTTACTAAAAAAAATAGCAGAGTATTTTGATTTAACGATTGATGAATTTATCAATGAAAGCATAAATGATAATTGGAAACCAAAACCAAAAAGTCAAGGTTCTAACTTAAGAGTATTAAGTATTTCTGTTGATCAAAACGATAATGAAAATATAGAGCTAGTTCCTGTAAAAGCTAGTGCTGGTTATTTGAATGGTTTTTCTGATCCACAATACATTCAGAATTTACCGAAATTCCAACTTCCCCTACCAGCTTTGCGACAAGGCACATTTAGGGCATTTGAAATTATGGGAGATTCAATGTTACCGATACAACCAGGAAGTGTGATTATTGGAGAATACATGGACAACTGGAATGATGTAAAAACTGGAGAAACTTATGTAATCATTAGTAAAAATGAAGGTGTAGTTTACAAAAGAGCAGGTAATCGTTTTAAAGAAAATAAAGAATTGAAATTAATTTCAGATAATAAAGTATATGACCCATATGCAATAGATGCAGATGATATTTTAGAGATATGGAGAGCAAAAGCATACATATCTACTACTTTACCAGATCCAACACCAGAGCCAACTATTGAAACTTTATCAAGCATGATGGCTCAAATGCAAAAATCAATCTCTCAATTAAATAAAAATTAACACTTTTTAACGTATTGCTTTTAAACCGTTTCCTCTTTTTTATATCTCACCAATAAAAGCAACACATATGAAAAAATTAATTTTAAGCATAGCAATCGTAGTAATTGGATTTACTGCTGCCCATGCGCAAGACAGCACTAGAGTAAGAAAAGCGCATAATGCTGCTAAATTTACTGCTGAGCAAAGAGCTGAAATGGTTAGTAAAACCATGCAACAAAAATTAACGCTAACCGATGACCAAAAACAAAAGGTTTATCAAGTAGAATTAGATCGCATTAAAAAGAATGATGAATGGCGTAAAGAAGATAAAAACGCTATGAATGGTAAAACAGAAGAACGTAAAGCTTTTCTAAAGGCGAGCAAAGAAAAAATGGATGCTATTTTAACAGCTGAACAGAGAAAAACTTTAGCTGCTTCTCGTGATGAAATGAGAGGGAAAATGAAAGATAGAAAAGGAAATAAAGGTCCACGTCGTGGTGATAAAACTCCACCACCTGCAAATAATTAGTAACTAAAAAGCCCCAATAAATGTTGGGGCTTTTTAGTTAAAGAATGACGATCTACTATTTTAGATAACCGCTAGCATTTAAAAAATCTGCCCATACTTTATATCCTTCAGGAATAAGATGTAATCCATCTTTGGTAAGTTCTGCTCTTAAATGATTATTCTTATCCAAAAACTGAGGATATAAATCTATAATGGTTACATTTTTTGCAGCTAATTTCCTGATTTCGCTGTTTAACCACAGAATATGGTCATCCTTACCGTAATGATTTTTGAATTTCTCGAAAGATGCATTCACAGGTAATAACGTATTGAAATAGACTTGAGTTTTCTTAGAACCTTTTCTAATTCGTTCTATAATTTTTTTGTAGTTTCCTAAAATCACACTATCAGGTATGTTTCTGGAAACATCATTTATTCCTATTAGGATAAACACTTTCGCAGGCTTTCCATCAATGACATCTTGTAAACGTTCTAAAACACCAAATGTGATATCACCAGAAATACCTCTATTTTTTGCTTGTGGTAAATTTAAAAGTTTCGCCCAATCTGTACCAGCAGTGATACTATTTCCCAAAAAAACGTAGTCTTTCTTAGATTTTGAATCGGCTTTAAATTTTGCAACTTGTTCTACATATTTTCCTGGACGATAAGTACTATCCCATTTTACAGTTTGAGCATCCGCTTGATTAAAAGCAATTACGAATATTAATGCTAGTGCAACTAATAACTTATTAAAATGTGTTTTCATGTGATGTAAAATAAAAATTAATGAGATAATGGAGTAAGGTTAGCTAGATTTTTCTTTTCTCTATTCCAAGTAAATGCCGTGAAGAAAATGGCAACAAGACAAGAAATTGCAATTACCATAAAACTTGCATCCCATCCTTGTTTATCAACTAAACGACCTAATGCTGCATTTGCTAATAAATCTCCAATAAAATAACCGAATAAGCCTGTTAAACCAGCGGCTGTTCCTGCAGCTTTTTTAGGCACTAAATCAATTGCTTGTACACCAACCAACATTACCGGACCGTAAATGAAAAATCCTATAGCCCAAAGCGAAACATTTTGAACAAAATGATTTGATTCAGGACTTTTCCAATACACTAAAACCCCAATTAAAGTCATTGCCATATAGATAATTGTTACTGGAGCTCTCCTACCATTAAAAACCTTATCACTTATAATTCCACAAAGCAAAGTGCCAGGGATTGCTGCTAATTCGTAACCACTTGATGCCCAAGCAGCTTCAGATTGCGTATAACTTTTAGCTTCTTGTAAAAATGTCGGCGCCCAATTGATGATTCCATTTCTAACCAAATAAATAAAAGCATTTGCGATAGCGATATACCAAAGCAATCTATTATTAAAAACATATTTTAAGAAGATTTCTTTAGCTGAAAACTCTTGCTCTTGAGTTTTTGCATCATAACTTTTTGGGTAATCATTTTTGTATTCTTCAATTGGTGGTAAACCAACAGATTGCGGTGTATCTCTTACCAATAGCAATGCAATTAAAGCAAATAAAATAGCAACCATTCCTGGGAAATACAGTTTTCCATGCCAATCTGCAAAAAGTTCAAAACCTAAAACTGTTAACGGTCCCACCAAAAAACCACCCAAATTATGAGCTAAATTCCAAACCGACATAGCAGTTCCTCTTTCTCTTACCGAATACCAATGCGCTACAACTCTACCACATGGTGGCCAACCCATTCCTTGAAACCATCCATTTATGAATAATAAACCAAACATGATGGCGATTGATGAAGTTGCAAAAGGAACTAATCCCATAAAAATCATAGTAAAGGCCGATAGCACTAAGCCTATAGATAAGAAATATCTTGCATTACTCCTATCAGATATATTACCCATTAAAAACTTGCTAAAACCATACGCAATAGAAAGTGCAGATGCTGCTAAACCTAATTCGCCTTTACTAAATCCTAGTTTTTGAAGTTCTGGTATAGCAAAGGAGAAGTTTTTTCGAACAAAATAATAAGCTGCATAGCCTAAAAATATGCCTATAAAAACTTTAATTCGTTCTTTACTATATATTGATTTTATTTTATCTGGAGGTAATAAAGGTTTATGCGCCGCAGGAGCAGGAAAAAGTCTAAAACTCATACTATTTGGTTAGGTTAGGTTAGTGATAAGGTATAAATGAATTAAGCGTATTCTAAAAAAGATTTGGGTAATCTGATATGATCCCATCCACTTTTAAAGATTTTAAACGATTAATCTCTTCTGGTGTATTTACAGTCCACGGCACAACTTTAACACCGTCAGCGTGTGCTTTTTTCATTAAATCTGCATCCACCATTGTATTAACTGGACTTAAAATAAATGGTTTAAATCCTAAATCAGCCATATTTTCTTCGTAAGTTTTTTTGTTGCTTACTAAAAATGACGTTCTTACTCCAGGATATTCTTTATGAATGATTTGGATTGTTCTTTTATCAAATGATTGAATAACAACATACGGCGTGATTTTCTTTTTTTCAATCACATCCATTAACAACTTTACAAAAACTGCAGGTTCTGGGTTAACCACATTATCTCCTTTAACATCACTTTTTGTTTCGATGTTGTAAAAAAGTTGTTTTTTGTTTTTTAACTTAATTTCTTTTTGAACAGAATCAATTAAATCTGTCAATAAAGAAATGTGAGTTTTAATTCTTTTTTGTTGAGGAAATCCTGTATTTGCCTTAGTTCCGATATCAAAAGTCTTTAATAAATTATAGTCCATTTGATAGATAGGATACTTTTGTGCATCACTTTTAGGAATTTCTTTTCCTTCTGGCGTAAGCATAAAACTTGGACTCAAGTAGTCGTCGTGTGTAACTACAACTTTGCCATCTTTTGTAATGTGCGTATCCATTTCCAATGTGGTTACTGCATCAAAAGTCATTGCATTTTGCATAGCGATGATGGTATTTTCTGGCATTAATCCCCTACCACCACGATGAGCTTCTGCACTAAAAGAAGGAAAGCTTACACTTTGCATATTATTTTGTTGAATCGATTGACTACATCCAACTGTTAAAGCTACACTCAAAAAACTGAAAAATATAGTTGATTTATTCATTTTATGCTTCTGCTATAAATTGTTCTCCAAAACGATCTGTTACTACTACTTTTACTTTTTTAACTGATGGATCAAAATGTGCCAGGAATAAATGCTCTGTCATTCTTGGCTCTGCAAAAGTTCTTCCCATTGGTAATTTATCTCCTTTAAACAAGGTAACAGATAACGGATCGAAACCTTTTTGTTGTTCCATATTTCCCATTGCTTTACCATCTAAAAAGTATTCAACTTTCCACATCGGATCCCAATTCCAAACATTAGCAATTAAACGTTTTTGCCCTGTTAATTCATCTACATAAATATGAACTTGTTCTTTTCTATCTAATCCAGTTCCCTGATAATACCATTTTAATTCTGTTCCATTAACTTCGTAAACGCCATAGCCATTTGGTGTACCATCTTCGCAAATTGGACCAGTCCACCAAGCACCACATACGGTACCATGGTTATGCTCGTAAATATTATTCTTTATAGTGTTTTTATTGTAATGCGTATGGCCCGACATAAAATGAACATTTGTAAAGCCGTTTAATACTTTATATAAATCTTCATTATTTTTCACCGCATTATGGATTGGAATATGTGCACAAATAATCAATAAAGCATCTTTTGGTACATATTTTAAATCTTTTGCCATCCAGTCTAATTGAGCCTGAGTGATAAAACCATCATAAGTACGCTCAATGCCTAAATATCGTACATCATCTAAAACGATGTAATGTGCTTTTCCGCGATTAAATGAATAATAAGTTGGACCGTAATGTTCTTGAAAAGTTTTATCAGATGTTTCATCTCCGCCCATGCGGTAATCCATATCGTGGTTTCCTAAAGCTTGGAAAAATGGAATACCCATTTCAGTTACCGCTTTGTTATAATCAACAAATAACTCATGATTATCCCATACGATATCTCCAACACAAATACCATGAATTGGGGCATTGCCAAGTGATTTAATAATCTTTTTAGTATCAGGAACCGATGTAGCCATCATTTTTTCTACATCTTTTTTATTTTTTACTTGAGGATCTGCCCAAATAATAAAATTGTGCTTATCATCTTTTTGAGCTAATTTTTTTAACTCGAAATTTAACTTTGAAGTAGGTATTGCTTCGTAATGTTTTGCTAAATAGCTTTCTGTTTTAAACTCGTATCCTGAAGGAGTGCTTAGCCAAACAAATTTAGCCAATGGATTAATTTCAATGGTGTAATTTCCTTGAGCATCAGTTTGCACCACATTAAATCCATCTGAAACTACAACATTAGCAACGCCTTTACCTTTACTGGTTATACGTCCTGAAATTTTCTGATCTACATCAAGGAAAGAAAAAGAATGTGCTTTTAAACTAACGAATAATGTAGTGGCTAATAAACTTGATTTCTGTATAAACGATCTTCTATTCATGGTATTTGAATAACCTATTTTTAATAACAAAGGATAGTCCGATTACTATCCTTTGCTAATCTTATTTTAATTAATTTTTTAAAACAGTAACTCCTGCTCCAGTTTGCAGATCAGAAACTGTAGAGGTTGTAGACATTACAATATTAGTAAGTAATCTACCTTTTTCCCATCTTCCTGTGCTTGTTACATATGTACCCCCAAGCTGAATAAAACCACCCCCACTTGTACCTGTCTGCTCTACTTGAAAACCTAAACGATTGGTATTACTGCCGGCTCCAAAAAAGTTCTGCGGTAAACGGGTAGAAGGATTTATCGTAGTGTAATAATCTGTATTTGTAATTCTATATCCAACTTCTGGCGGACCTGCAGCATACACGTTTCCAGAATTTGCATTTGAACCCCCATAAAATATTGCATCTACTGGTACCGTATTAGCGTTAACAGTTGTTCCTTCGAAAAGAGCTATACCTGCGATGTTGCCACTATTTGCTAATAAATTTGTGTTTTTAGTCCCAAAATTAGCGCCATCATTATTTGCGTAATCTACTGCTGCAACCCAATTTGATGATGAAATGTTTGTAGAACCAAATCCCCAAATTAATTTACTATATCCACCTACATAAACAAAATCACCTTTTTTAGCTACACCAGATGTAATGTTAATTTTATAGGTACGTGCTCCACCAGTTGCCCATCCATTTGCTGGAGCCGGATTTGCCGAACCTGCATTATTAGTAGTAACCAAAGAATACGGCGTAACTGAAAAATCAATATCCTTTGTTACCAATAACTGGATATATTCATATGCTCCTTTTTGAGTTCCACTAGTTACAGCTTCACTACCACCTGGATTAGTTAGATAGCCAGAAATAATTATAGGAGAAGGTTTAACCAATGGTAAGGCGAATACATCATTTGCATTACGCATCCATAAATATGGTTGATTTTTATTTTTAAAATAGGCAACTCCTGTAAAATTAGCTGCAGCTGGTAATTCATTGCCAGCAAAATTAGCTGTAGCTTCCGTATGTAATTTCGCTTTACCAAAGCCATCATTAATAGTTTTATCGCCAGAAAAAGTTTCTCCTTGTACTGGTTCAGGCTCTACTACAGTATTACTTATCGTAACCATTGTATTCTCATAAACGGTTGGCATTGCTATTAAATTGGCAATATTTACAATTGGCACCTTAATATTTTTACCAGAAGCAATTTTACTAACTGCCGAACCATTTATACCATCTATTTGAAGGATACCATCTACACGTTTTAAAGTACCACCTTCTATTTTAATGTGTACAGAATCGCCAACTAAATACTTAGCAGCATCTGCTCCAATATTAATGGCAATACCACGAACTGAATCAATACCATTACCAACTATTCTTGAGTTTTGAACTACTAACAAGTTTTTTGGTGTATTCCCAGCTACAAAATCAGATATTACTACTCCTTTTATAGAGTTAGCACCTTTCATAACTGTTGCGTTAAGTACCAAATCTGTTTCTTTATATGATTTTTTTAAATCAAAATTAGAGATAAACGGACTTATTGTACCTAATACAAATTCATCCTTTTGTTTATCACATCCCATGATTAATATACATGCAATAACTGCGAAAGCATTTATATATTTTAACGTATTTTTCATATTAATTTAAATAAAATTAAGGCTTTTGCCACCAAACTTGAGTACTTATTGCGTCTGGACCTTGTGAGGTCACAGCATTTTTATAATTGGTTGGGTTAGCTGACTGTGTAACCACTGGATAAAACAATCTAGCAGGCATAACACGATTGTTAAGCAAACCTAAACCCATTGGCAAAATTGGATATGCAGTACGACGATACTCGAACCATTGTTGAAAATCTACCAAAAACAAAGCATAATACTTTTGTTGATGTATTAACAACATTTTACTCATTGTAGAAGCCGATGGACTTTGTAATGGTAATGCATTATTCCATTCAATATCTGCTGCATCAGCATAAGCTATTACAGCTGGGTCGGTTGCGCCACCAGTCATTACATTAGGTAACCAATAATTAATCGCATCCGCAATTCCTTTGTAATAATAAGTTTGAGGACTTTTCGTAATCCATCCCTTTGCAGCTGCTTCGGCTATAATAAAATCAACTTCAGCACAATTCATAACAATACCTGTGTATGGATCTGTTTGAAGAGATAAAACTGCATTATCACTTGCCGAATAAAAATTAGATTGTTTTGCAGGCTCGTTACCTGGTACATAACCACTTGGCACGCCTGCGTACCCATTAGTACCTGGTCTAATACGGAAACGATTGATATTACTAGTTCCAAAAGCCTGTGAAATACGAGGATCATTCCATGCTACTAGATTATTTATAAAAAACTCACCAATTGCAGGTACATAAAAATCATTCACACGTACACTTGCCATATAAGGCGATGTATATAATGCACTACTGATGTTAGAACCTGTCCATAATAATTTAGCCGTATGCTGGTTATTTTCCATAATCGGATAATTATTTGGATTGGTATCAATGATATCCTTTATTTTAGCAATAACAGTTGATGATACCTCGGCTTTGCCCGATACGCGAAGCAATAATCTTAAATATAAGGAATTACCTAATCTACGCCATTTACTTACATCCCCATAAAAAATAGGATCGCTTGTGGCAACAATAGATGTTCCATCTTTCAATAAGTTATTTGCTTGTTCAAGTTTCTCAAACAATCCTAAATAAATATCTTTTTGCTTATCAAAAACTGGTTGGTAATTACCATCTTTTCCTTTATTAGCTTCTGAGAAAGGTACATCTCCATAAGTATCTGTAAGTAAAGAATATACCCACGATTGTAAAATAAGAGAAATACCTTGATATGATTTATTCAGCTTTTCTGGTTTACTGGCAATGTTCTGAATATCAACGATGTTTGTTAAATTTAAATACCAATTGTTCCATGTATTATCAGCAGCATTTCGTCTAATATCATATCTAAACGTTTTTCCTTCCGAATCTCCTAGATCAACAGTAACCTGCATTAACTCGTTATTAAAGTTACGGTTACGCAACATATTGGTCGACATCAAATTTACCAATGTTGGCGCCAATAACTGATCTGCATTAACTTCACTTTGTCCTAGCGGATCAGTATTAACTTCATTAAAATCTTTTGTGCAAGAAAGTATTGATAAACTCAATCCTGCTATTATGGTATATATGATAATATTTTTATTCTTTTTCATAACTGTAATTTTTATAAACCAACAACTAAACGTACACCATAATTTCTTGTAGAAGGAAGTTGTCCAGTTTCAAATCCTTGTTGAATATCTGAACCAGCTAAAGTTCCAAATTCAGGATCAAATGCTGGCCAAGGTGACCAAATAAATAAGTTACGACCGTAAACACCTACGGTTAACTTATTAAATCCAATTTTAGTTAAGAAGCTTTTATTAAAACTATAGGTAATATTTGCCTCTCTAAACTTTAAATAATCAGTACTGAAAATACTTCCCTCTGCTTGGTTATAGTATATTGAATTATAATATCCTTCGATATCTGTAGCAATAATATCATTTTTACGATAAGTACCACCTCCGTTATCTACAACTCCATTGCCAATTATACCATTGTATCTACCAGGTAAAGTAACTGTTGACTTACCTAATGAAGCCATACGAGCAAAAGTAAATGAGTGCCCAACAGCACCTAACTGTGCATCGAATAAAACACTCATACTTATTTGTTGATAGGTAACGCCAGTACCAAAACTAAATCTAAATTTAGGTAAAGTATTACCTAAATATTTAACATCTGCAGTTGGTTTAGCGTAACCTGTTGTTGCATCAAAAATTATTTGACCATCAGGAGAGCGTAAAAACCCAGTTCCATACAAATCACCCATACTTCCACCAACTGCCGCAACCACTTGTCCAGCATTACCAAAACCACCTGTACGTAAGATTACTGAGCTATCAGCTAATTCTTTAATTTCGTTACGGTTAGCACTAAACGTACCATTCAATGTCCATGAAAATTTCTTAGTTTTTAATGGTATAGCATTAACTGCAAGTTCTAAACCTTTGTTATTTACTCTACCCACATTAAAAATACCAATATCGTAACCAGATGATTTATCTAACACTCGACTAAGTATTTGATTTTTTGTATTACCAGTATAAACGGCTAAATCAAAATTTAATCTGTTTTTAAATAATTTCAAGTCTAAACCCAATTCAACGGTTGTTGTCATTAATGGCTTTAAATCTGGATTAGGCAAAATCCTAGGGTTTGTCATTGCATTACCAGGGTAAACACCATTCGAAGCAATTAAATAATTATAAGCTGTACGATATGGAACTGTACTACCACTTCCTACTTGTGCATAAGATGCTCTTAGTTTTGCAAAGCTTATTGCTTTTGGCATTTTCCAAAAATCTGATGCAACAAAAGCTAAACTAGCCGATGGGTAAGAAAAACCAACATTATCCTTTCTTGTTAAAGTAGCTAATGTACTGTTCCAATCTTGACGGATAGTTAAATCTAAGAACAGATAGTTTTTGTAAGCCAACGATGCCATTGCATAAAGACTGTTAATTCTATATCTAGCAGTATCTGGTACATAAACCAATTTGTTAATGTTATTGGTTAAGTCGTAATAACCAGGTACTTTTAAACCATCAGCACGAGTTTCTAATTTAGAATATTCATTACGCATTTGGCTACCACCAACACTTGCTGATAAATTAAAGTCTTTTGTTATTTTTTTATCGTACTTCAACATAAAATCAGCATTAATTTCATACGATTTAATATTAGATACACGATATGAACCTTGTGCAAACAAACCCCCTGATGAAGTATCCCAAGGGCGCATAGTTTCACGCTTATCTTTATTATAATCTGCAGATGCACGTACCATTAAACTTAATGCATCAGTAAATTTATAGTTCGCCTGTATATTTCCTAACCAACCATTACGTTTTTGTCCATTCAAATACTGTTCTGAAATAGCATATGGGCCTTCTGGAAATGAAGTTGTTAAATTTACAAATTGTTGTAGTTCTTTACCTGGTGCCCAATAATCTCGGTACCAATCTGGATTAATGTTTGGTTGTGCAAACATGAACCAATACATTAACGATTGATTTCCATAACCCGTAGCAGGTAAATTATCACTATGTCTGTTACTATATTGTGCCTTTAAATTTAAGCTTAATCTCTTTGTAATATTGGTATTCGCATTTAGTGAAACATTGGTTCTTTCCATACCAGTATTAGGTACAATCCATTCGTTGTCACCATGACTTGCCGAAAAACGAAGACCAACATTTTTAAGCGTTCCGTCTAAACTAACTGAATTGGTAGATTCGAAACCTGTAATAAAAAAAGCATCAACAGGATCTCCATAACCTACCCATGGCGTTTTTGTTAAACCCTTTGTTTTAGTTGCAGGATCATATTGAAAAAATAAATAGTTATCTGCAAATGCAGGTCCATAAGTAGAACTAGTGTTACCTGTACCAAACTGATAACTTGTAGTACCATCCGTACCAGCTCCAAATTCATTTTGTCTAGCTGGACCACGATTAATATCCTCCCAAGAACTATTAGAAGTAAAAGAAATTCCTAATCTCTTTTTATTTTTATTGGCTGATTTAGTTGTAATCATAACCGCTCCATTTGCACCTCGTTGACCATAAAGAGCAGAAGCTGCCGGGCCTTTTAATACGGTCACACTTTCAATATCATCAGGATTTAAATCATTGATACCACTACCAAAATCTACTGGCATAATATCCCCTGATGTACCGTATACACCACCTCCGGTAGAAGCTGATCGTCTTGAACTACTACTTGCAACAACACCATCAATCACAATTAATGCCTCATTATCTCCAGTTAAATTATTTTCACCACGTAAAATAATTTTATTTGAAGCAGCCGGACCGCTATTTCTTACCAAATTCAAACCCGCTACTTTACCAGAAAGTGCATCCGTCCAGTTACTTGAAACTGCATTGGTAAGTTGTGTACTGTCAACCTTTGTTGTAGCATAACCTAAAGATTTTTCTTCACGTTTGATACCTAAAGCAGTTACAACAACTTCATTAAGTTGACTTGAAGAAGCTTTTACACGAATACTTAAATTACTTTGAGCATCATTAAGCGTTCTTGTAACTGTAGTATAACCAATCATAGTAAAGCTTACGGTTGTACCTTTTGGAACACTAATAGAAAAACCTCCATTTTCATTGGTAACGCCCCAAACTTTTTTAGCATTATCAATAATTGTGATACCAGGTATTCCTTGCCCATCAGCATCATCGATAACAGTTCCTTTTACTGTAATATTTTGTACAGTAGTTTGTGCAAAAGATTTTTCGGAAGAAATTGTTAAAATTAAAGTACTAAGCAAAATAAGTTTACAGCAAAATATACTACTGTAAATCAAATTGAAATTACTTTGTTTCTTGTAATGCTTTTCTGCGTCTTTAGCCTCACTACGCAAGTGATGCCAAAGCAAAGCAACATGTTGAGTAAATGTTTTGTTCATAATTTATTGATATATCCGGTTAGTTTATGCAAACAATTCGTCTTGCTACCGAAGTCGCAAAAGTAAATGGTCTTCATTAATCTAATATTAACTAATGGTTAATACCAGATTATTTTTATTACGATTTGTTTAATTTAATGTTATCAAACATTTCGATATAAAAATATAAAAACAAATTGAAACTAATAATATTTTTGAAATTAGTAACAGAAATTCCTTTTCAAGAAATATATAAATACCAAATATCTATAAGGTAATTAATAGTAATACAATATTAAATATGTACCTATATTCAAAAAAAGCTTCAATTAAGAGAATGGAGAATGTTTTTAACCTAACCTAGAAACATGTTGTAACATTTTGTTTACAAAAACTACACGGAGTAAGATTAACTTTTATGTTTTTACACTTTTCGTTTACATAAATTGCCTAAAATTAAAATAAGCAATAAGTATTTCGAATGAAACATTACCAAAGACGTAAAAAGATTTAAAAGGGATTTACACAATAGTAACCGTAACTCCTAACCCTTCTAAATGATTTACAATTTGTTGAGAGATTCCTTTATCGGTTATAATATGGTCGATATCTTCTAATCCACAAATTTTTCCAAAACCTCTTTTTCCAAATTTTGTCGAATCAGCTAAGACAATTGTTTTCTGAGAAACATTGATCATTTTACGATTTAAATGTGCTTCCATTGCATTTGTTGTAGTTAAGCCATAATCCAAATCTATGCCGTCAACGCCTAAAAACAGCGTATTGAAATAAAAATCTTGTAAAATCTGCTCTGCATAAGCGCCCATAACTGAAGATGAACTTTTACGCATTAAACCGCCTAATTGTATCACTTCTACCCCGGGTTCACTTACCAACTCTAATGCAATATTTAATGCGGATGTTACCACAGTTAAATTCAGACCAGAAGGAATATTCTTAACGAAATATAATAATGTTGTACCTGATGCAATTACAATAGAATCATTTTCTTTCAAAAGCTGTACTGCTGCAAGTCCAATTTTATTCTTTTCAGCAGATTGTATCTTTTCCTTTTCGTTTACTGGACGGTCTACTGTATATGGATTATTAACTGTAGCACCTCCATGCGTTCTGAAAAGCAGGTTTTTATCTTCTAATAATTTTAAATCTTTTCTTATAGTTACAGACGACACCTTCAACTCTTTGCACAACTCTACAACATTAATATACTGATCTTTTTGAATGCGGTTAAGTATAAACTGGTGCCTTTCAGCTAAATTCATCATAATTATAAGATTATCAATTTCTGCAAAATAATAAAAATAAGCAGTCAATTTGTTTACGAAACATAAAAATAATATTTTTTTAATACACATTATATATTATTTCCATAACTATTACTTATAATTGCTTATTGTTTCGTTTTATTTCTTTTTAATGAAAAGGCTACATAATTATAATATTGAAGATAACTCAAATTGGGATGTCATCATCATTGGTGGTGGTGCTACAGGTTTGGGTACTGCCCTTGATGCGGCAAGTAGAGATTTAAAAACATTATTGGTTGAGCAATCAGATTTTGCTAAAGGAACCTCAAGCAGAAGTACAAAATTAGTACATGGTGGAGTAAGATATTTAGCGCAAGGTGATATTGGGTTAGTAAAACATGCTTTGAGAGAAAGAGGATTATTAGCTCAAAATGCAGCTCATTTAGTACATAAAGAAAAATTCATCATTCCTTGCTACGATTGGTTCTCAATTGCTAAATATTTAACTGGACTTATGCTTTACGATTGGCTTGCAGGGAAATTTAGCTTTGGAGCATCGAAATATCTATCAAAAAAAGAAACCTTAAACTTAATGCCTGGCATTAAAGAAAAAGGACTTAAAGGTGCAATTAGTTATTACGATGGAAAGTTTGATGATGCTAGACTAGCCATTAATATTGCGCAAACAGCAGTTGAATTAGGCGCAACATTAATCAATTATATGAAAGTTGTAAACCTAATTAAAAAGGACAATGATGTAGTTGGTGTTGAAACAGAAGATACATTAACAAACGCAAAGTTTAAACTAAATGCTAAAGTTGTAATTAATGCAACAGGTGTTTTTGTAGATGAGATTTTACAAATGAATAATCCGACGGCTAAAAAAATGGTTCGCCCTAGTCAAGGAGTTCATGTTGTTTTAAGAAAAGAATTTTTGAATAGTGAATCGGCATTAATGATTCCAAAAACTGCTGATGGACGTGTTTTATTTGCAGTTCCTTGGCATGAGCATTTATTAGTAGGCACAACGGATACCCCACTAGATGAACATAGCTTGGAACCTAGAGCCTTAAAAGAAGAAACCGATTTTATTTTAAATACTGCCGGCGCTTATTTTAAAAAGAAGCCAGCAGAGAAAGATATTTTAAGTGTTTTTTCTGGCTTAAGACCTCTTGCTGCCCCTACTGATGCAAATAGTAGCAGTACAAAAGAGATTAGCCGCGATCATAAATTAATCGTTTCAGCAAAAGGCCTAATTACTATTACGGGTGGTAAATGGACAACTTATCGAAGAATGGCGGAAGAAACTATTGACTTAGCGATTAAACATAGTGGCTTTGCTCCTAAAGTGTGTGCAACAAAAAACTTGAAAATACATGGCTCGTTATTAGCAAATGATGATCAATATTTGAATATTTATGGCTCGGATAGACAGTATATTGAAGATTTGTGTAAACAACATCCAGAATTGAATAAAAAAATACATCCTAATTTTCCATATACAGAAGCTGAAGTACTTTGGTCGATTAGAAATGAAATGGCCGAAACGGTTGAAGATATATTAAGCAGAAGATTAAGAGTTCTTTTTATTGATGCAACAGCTGCAATTGAAATGAGTGCAAAAGTAGCATCCATTTTAGCAACAGAATTGGGGGCAAATAAAGAATGGGAAGAAAATCAAATAGAAATATTTAATAAATTAGCTTCTGGATATATTTATCACACAGAAAAATCTAGAGAAAAAGAGGCTTTAGCGAGCTAAAAAACCTAACCAATTATAAATTATGAGCAATTATATCTTATCTCTCGATCAGGGAACCACAAGTTCGAGAGCTATTATTTTTAACCATGATGGTGGAATTGTAGCCATTGCGCAAAAAGAATTCACACAAATTTATCCTCAAGCTGGTTGGGTAGAACATGATCCATTAGAAATATGGTCTACACAATTATCTGTTGCAGCAGAAGCAATTGTAAAAGCTGGTTTATCTGCAAAAGATATCAATTCAATAGGAATTACTAATCAAAGAGAAACCACGGTTGTTTGGGATAGAGAAACTGGGCAACCTATTTATAATGCTATTGTTTGGCAAGATAGACGTACATCCGCTTATTGCGATGAAATTAGAAAACAAGGATTAGCAAAGAAGATTCAAGATAAAACAGGATTAATTATTGATTCTTATTTCTCAGCCACTAAAGCAAAATGGATCTTAGAAAATGTACCAGGCGCAAAAGAAAAAGCTGAAGCCGGAGAATTGGCTTTTGGTACAATTGATACGTGGCTTATCTGGAAATTAACAAATGGCGCAACTCACGTTACCGATGTAAGTAATGCTTCACGTACGATGATGTATAATATCCATACGTTAGGTTGGGATGAAGAACTGTTATCACTTTTTGGCATTCCTACCTCAATGTTACCAGAAGTTAAATCATCAAGTGAAGTATATGGAGAAACCGCAGGAAATATTTTAGCTGCAAAATTACCTATTGCAGGTATCGCAGGTGATCAACAGTCTGCCTTATTTGGACAAATGTGTACTAAGCCAGGAATGGTTAAAAACACGTATGGAACTGGATGCTTTATGTTAATGAACATTGGTAAAACGCCAAAAATATCTGCAAATAATCTACTAACAACCATTGCTTGGAAAATTAATAATGAAGTTTTTTATGCATTAGAAGGAAGTATTTTTATTGGAGGAGCCGTTGTCCAATGGTTAAGAGATGAACTAGGAATGATTTCTAAATCTGCAGATGTAGAAACTTTAGCAGCTAAAGTAAAAGATACACAAGGTGTTTACATTGTTCCAGCATTTGCTGGATTAGGTGCTCCACATTGGGATCAACATGCTCGTGGAACGATTACAGGCTTAACAAGAGGAACTAACAAATCGCACATTGCAAGAGCTGCTTTAGAAAGTATTGCGTACCAAACGATGGATGTTTTAAAAGCTATGGAAGCTGATGCTGGAGTTGGCATAGCCGAATTAAGAGTTGATGGTGGTGCGACGGCTAACAATTTGTTAATGCAATTTCAGGCAGATTTATTAAACTGCAAAGTGATTAGACCAGAAGTTACAGAAGTTACCGCTATCGGCGCTGCTTATCTAGCTGGCTTAGCAACAGGTTTTTGGGACAGTGTTGATCAAATTAGATCACAATGGAAAATCAATAGAACATTTGTGGCTGAAGATGGTATTGATAATACAGAACGTGCAAAAGGTTGGAATAGAGCTATAAAAGCTGCTAGAGTAAATGCTGAAAATTAAACCAAATAAACAAATTTTATATGAACGTATATCTTGCAGAATTTATTGGCACAGCGCTAATGATTTTACTAGGCAATGGTGTTGTAGCCAATGTTGTACTAAAAGGAACTAAGGGCAACAATAGCGGTTGGATTGTAATTACCACAGCTTGGGCACTTGCTGTGTTTGTTGGTGTTGTTGTAGCAGGACCACACAGTGGAGCTCATTTAAATCCGATTGTAAGCTTAGGCTTAGCAATAGCACATAAATTTGATTGGGCATTGGTACCAGGATATGTAGCTGCTCAAATTGGTGGAGCAATGACTGGTTCATTATTAGTTTGGTTCATTTACAAAGATCATTTTGATGCAACTGACGATCAAGGCTTAAAAGCAGCGCCTTTTGCTACTGCTCCAGCAATTAGAAATTATACCTCCAATTTACTTTCAGAAATTATAGGAACTTTCGTACTAATTTTCGTCATCTTTTATTTTACAGATGCCAGTATGGGCACTAAAGAACAACCAACACCAGTTGGATTAGGCTCTCTTGGTGCAATTCCTGTTGCCTTTTTGGTGTGGGTAATTGGCTTAGCATTAGGTGGAACTACTGGTTATGCAATTAATCCAGCAAGAGATTTAGGACCAAGAATTATACATTCTATAATTCCTATGAAAGGCAAAGGAAGTAGCGATTGGGCTTATGCTTGGGTGCCAATTCTTGGTCCAATTATAGGATCATCACTAGCTGCTCTTGCTTTTTTAGCAATAAAATAGCTATTAAAATATACTTTAGAAAGCCTCGATTATATGGGGGCTTTCTTTATTTTTGGCTAGATGAATAAAGCAGAGAATTTTCTTCAACAGAAACTAACAGAAAGAATAGAGAAAGGGTTGCTAAGAAAACTAACAACTTTATCTCTACCCGTAGATTTCTGCTCAAACGATTATTTAGGTTTTGCTCGTTCTTCAACATTAAAAGAACTGATTGAGGAAGAAATTTCAAATATAAAACCTTATCAAAATGGATCTGGAGGCTCTCGCTTATTGAGTGGTAATCATCTCTATACAGAGGAAACAGAGCAATTTATCGCAGATTTTCATCATGCAGAAACTGGTCTAATTTTCAATTCTGGTTACGATGCAAATATTGGCGTATTATCTTCCATCCCGCAACGTGGCGATACAATTATAACAGATGAATTAATTCATGCAAGTTTAATTGATGGAGCAAGGTTAAGTCATGCAGAGCGGTATAAATTCAAACACAATGATTTAGTAGATCTTGAACAGAAATTGAAAATTGCCAAAGGATTAATTTATGTGGTAGCGGAAAGTGTATATTCTATGGATGGCGATTTAGCTCCACTCCAAGAAATCAGTGATTTATGTAAATTATATAATGCCCATTTAATTGTAGATGAAGCACATGCAACAGGTGTTATTGGCGAAAAAGGAAAAGGATCAGTTGTGAAATTAGGTTTAGAAAATGATGTCTTTGCTCGTATTGTAACTTTCGGCAAAGCAATTGGCACTCATGGAGCTATAATTCTAGGTAGCCAAAGTTTACGTAATTACTTAATTAATTTCGCTCGTTCCTTTATTTATACCACTGCCGCACCTTTACACAATATTGTGGCTATAAATTGCGCATATCAATTATTAGTCAAGGGCGATGAAACCACTCAAATCACAAAAAAAATAAACCTCTATAACCATTTAATTAACGATTTAGACTTATCGATTATTCCAAGCCAATGCGCAATTCAAACTATTTTATTTAGTGGAAATGAAAGAGCAAGAAATGCTGCTAAAAATCTTCAAGATAATGGCTTTGATGTAAAGGCAATATTAAGTCCGACTGTGCAAGAAGGAAAAGAACGTTTAAGAATTTGCTTGCACACCTATAATAGTGATGAAGAAATCATCAATTTAGTAAATCATTTAAAAGAGTTAAAGTAAGCATGGCTGAAAATTATTTTGTTACTGGAATTGGAACTGGCATTGGAAAAACAATGGTAAGCGCAATTTTAACAGAAAAGTTAAAATCAGATTATTGGAAACCGATTCAATCGGGTGATTTAGCGCAAAGCGACAGTTTAGCCATAGAAAACTTGATTAGTAATTCTAAAACTAAAATTCATTCAGAAACATACCGTTTAAACAATCCGCTTTCTCCTCATTTATCAGCAAAATTAGATGGTATACAAATTGAACTAAATCAATTCCATCTTCCGAAAACTGAAAATTCACTCATAATTGAAGGTGCTGGAGGTTTACTAGTTCCGTTAAATGATAAAGAGTTAATTCTCGATTTAATCAAAAAACTGGATGTTCAAGTTATTATAGTTTCACAAAACTATTTGGGAAGTATAAATCATACTTTACTAACTATCAATGCATTAAAGCAACATAACATTCGAATAAAAGGAATAATTTTTAATGGAGAATCAAACTTCGAAACTGAAGATTATATTTTAAAGTATACCCAAGTTCCTTGTTTGGGTAAAATCCCTTTGTTAAAAGATGTAAATAAACAAGCAATTATCGAGGCTGGAAATCATTTATCGTTTGAAAATAATTAGCCAATAGCAAATTGCCATTTGCTACATTTATCTAGTGACAAGTTTATTATAAGTGATTCTGCGTTAAATGGTGAATTACAGACAAAAAATTAAGCATAAAAAAAGGCGAACATTAAGCTCGCCTTTTCTTTGAAACTGTATTTCTTATTTTACTGCATCAATGATTGCTTTGAAAGCATCTTTATGGTTCATTGCTAAGTCAGCTAATACTTTACGGTTTAAACCGATGTTTTTAGCTGCCAATTTACCAATTAATTGAGAGTAAGATACACCGTGCTCACGTGCTCCAGCGTTAATACGTTGGATCCACAATCCGCGGAATTCTCTTTTCTTAACTTTACGGTCACGGTAAGCATATTGCAAACCTTTTTCTACCGTGTTTTTAGCAATGGTAAATACCTTGCTTCTTGATCCCCAATAGCCTTTGGCCATATTTAGGACTTTTTTTCTTCTGCGTCTAGCAGCTACTGCGTTTACCGAACGTGGCATAGTGTGTTGTTTTTGATAAGCGGTGTTGCGTTAGCAATCTTAGGTACCGAGTATCTGGTTAAAAATTAATTATTTACCGATCGCAAGCATACGTTTAACGTTGCCCATATCAGCGTTACTTACCAGACTTGTCTGGCCTAAATTACGCTTACGTTTAGTACTCATTTTTGTTAAAATGTGACTTTTGTATGCGTTCTTTCTTGAGATTTTCCCTGTTCCAGTAAGCGAAAAACGCTTTTTAGCACTGGAATTGGTTTTCATTTTTGGCATAACCCTGTTTTAATTTATATAATTTATTACTTCTTTGCTACTTTAGGTGCTAATGTTAAAAACATGCGTTTTCCTTCTAATTTAGGTAATAATTCTACTTTACCTATATCTTCTAATGCTTGAGCAAACTTTAACAATAAGATTTCGCCTTGTTCTTTGTAAACGATAGCTCTACCTTTAAAATGTACATAAGCTCTTACTTTTTCGCCGTTTTCTAAAAAGCTAATTGCATGTTTTAATTTAAATTGAAAATCGTGATCGTTCGTGTTAGGACCGAAACGAATTTCCTTTATAACAGTTTGTTTAGCATTTGCCTTTATCTCTTTTTGCTTTTTCTTTTGTTCGTAAACAAATTTGCTATAATCGATAATACGGCAAACAGGCGGTACTGCGTTTGGAGAAATCTCAACTAAATCGAGCTCCAGTTCATCAGCAAGTGCCAAAGCTTTTGCCAAAGGGTAAATTCCTGGCTCAACATTATCTCCAGCTAATCTCACCTCTTGAGCTCTGATATACTGATTAATATTATGTTCTGCTTCTTTTTTCTTAAAAGGAGGACGTGGTCCCCTATTAAATCCTGGTCTTCCTAATGCCAAATGTAAATCCTATTAAACTGTTATTTCTTTACTAATTAATGCGCTAAACTCTGCTAAAGTCATACTTCCTAAATCTCCTTCTCCATGTTTCCGAACAGAAACTTTTCCTTCTTCTGCTTCTTTTTCACCGATTATGAGCATATAAGGCAATTTTTTAACCTCAGCATCTCTGATTTTCCTTCCAATCTTCTCATCTCGAAAGTCTATCAGCCCGCGAATATCGGAATTATTTAGTTCATCTGAAACTTTTTTTGCATATTCTTCATACTTTTCTGAGATAGGAAGAATAATATATTGTTCCGGAGAAAGCCATAATGGGAAGTTACCTGCGCAATGCTCAATCAAAACAGCCACAAAGCGCTCTAATGAACCGAATGGCGCACGGTGAATCATCACTGGACGATGCTTTAAGTTATCACTACCAGTGTATTCTAATTCGAAACGTTCTGGCAAATTGTAATCTACTTGAATTGTACCTAATTGCCATTTTCTACCCAATGCATCCTTCACCATGAAATCTAGTTTTGGACCATAGAAAGCAGCTTCACCAAGCTCTACAACTGTTGGAAGTCCCATTTCTTCGGCAGCCTCAATAATCGCTGTTTCGGCCAATGCCCAATTTTCGTCGCTACCAATATATTTGGCTTTATTTTCTGGATCACGTAAAGAAACTTGAGCAATATAATTATCAAATCCTAACGATTTGAAAACATACAATACCAAATCAATTACTTTTTTAAACTCTTCCTTAACTTGGTCTGGGCGACAGAACAAATGTGCATCATCTTGCGTAAATCCTCTTACTCGAGTTAACCCATGCAATTCTCCACTTTGCTCGTAACGATAAACAGTACCAAATTCAGCAAAACGAACTGGTAAATCTTTATAAGAACGAGGTTTGAATTTGTACATTTCGCAATGGTGCGGACAGTTCATTGGTTTCAAGAAGAACTCCTCGCCTTCTTGCGGAGTTTTTATGGGTTGGAAACTATCCTTACCATATTTATCGTAATGACCAGAAGTTACATATAAATTTTTATGGCCAATATGTGGTGTGATTACTTGCTCATAACCCGATTTAACCTGTGCTTTAGTCAAAAACTGAGCTAAACGTTCACGTAAAGCAGTTCCTTTTGGCAACCACATTGGTAAACCAGCACCAACTTTTTCAGAGAACATAAACAGTTCCAATTCTTTACCCAATTTACGGTGATCGCGTTTTTTAGCCTCTTCGATCATTAACAAGTACTCTGTTAATTCACTAGCTTTTGGAAAAGTTACACCGTAAATACGAGTTAACTGTTTTTTAGTTTCATCGCCACGCCAATATGCACCAGCCACATTCATCAATTTTATGGCTTTAATAAAGCCAGTATTAGGAATATGCGGTCCACGACATAAATCTGTAAACTCACCTTGAGTGTAAAAAGTGATTTTTCCATCGTCTAAACCTTGCAAAAGATCTAGTTTGTACTCATCTCCTTTTTCTGTGAAATATTTAATTGCATAAGCTTTGCTCACGCTTTTTCTGCTAAACTCTTCTTTTTGCTTAGCTAATTCCAACATTTTAGTTTCGATTGCTTTGAAATCATCAGAAGAAAATTCTCTATCTCCAAAATCTACATCGTAATAAAAACCAGTTTCAATGGCGGGGCCGATACCAAATTTAGTACCTGGATAAAGTGATTCTAAAGCTTCAGCCATTAAGTGAGCTGATGAATGCCAAAAGGTAGCTTTACCAGCTGTATCATTCCATGTTAATAATTTAACAGTAGAATCTGATTCAATTGGTCGTGAAGAGTCCCAGATTTCTCCGTTAACTTCTGCTGCTAAAACGTTTCTTGCTAAGCCTTCTGAGATAGATAAGGCAATTTGATGGGCAGTTGTGCCCTTTTCATACTGACGGCTAGAACCATCAGGTAAAGTAATGTTAATCATCTACAACTATGATTTAAAGGTTAATAAAATTGTGTAGTAAAATCACATACCAAGTGATTTTTGAAATGCAAAGATGCCTTTTTTACAGTAGATTTCAAAGTATAAATGCTTCTTTCGAAATTTTTAACCCTCTTTTTTAAATTTATTTTTGAGGTACTCACGAATTGGGATATCAATAAATTTCATGATCAGATAAGCAAGAATAATTAATGATACCACCGAAATAGGAATAACTAGTGCCAATAGCGAAAGTGGTGGTTTGACTACTAAAACATAGGTTAAGAATATCCAAACAAATGGATAATGCGTCATATACAGTGGATATGATATTTCTCCGGACAACTTTGTGATTCTAGTATGAGACGATTTTAAAATCGATCCTGCACCTAAAGAAACCAATAATGGAAAATAAAATATAACGATAAATGGTTCAACAATCCAGTTGTATTCGTCTCTATATGGTGCTAAGAATGCAAATAGTAAAAGAGCACTCAATCCTAAAAAACCTAATTTATTTTTAATAATCCAATTAGAGCGATACACTAACATACCCGCTACAAACGAAAAAAGAACTCTTGCTCCTCCATCCCAAAAGTTTTGACCACCCCAACCACCACTCACATTTGTAGAATGAAACGCAACATAGCATAAAATAATAGCGCCAATGAAAGTTAGTAGTATTAATATTTTTTTGGATGCTTTGAAAAGTACTAGAGCATAAAAAACATTTGCAATATATTCCCAAAAGAGTGACCATGCAGGTGCATTTAGACTAAAAAGATTGGTATATCTTTCTGCCATTGCAGGATATGGAATTAAGAAAACAGAACACAAGAAAATTAATGCAGTTTTGCCAAATCCATATATTGCATATAAGCTACTAAAAGGATCTAAAAGAAAAGTTAATAAGCCTAATACTGAACCGATTATTACTAATGGCTGTAAACGAATAAGCCTTAACTTAATAAACTGCCAAGTGGTCATTTGTGCAATTCTATTATCGTAGGCATAGGCAATTACAAAACCAGATAGACAGAAAAAGAAATCGACTGCTAAATAACCATGACCGATAAAATTTTTACTATAATCTGTGATGGCAATTTCCATGAAATGAAAGATGACCACAACTATTGCTGCTACTCCTCTTAGGCCATCTAGAATTTCGAAATGTTGTTTTGTTTTTAATAGATCGACATTGCTTTTTGTAATATTCATTCAGGTTCATTCTTTGTGTGTCCAATAATAACCATTTGAGAATGATACACAAAGAAAAACAAAGGTATTGTTTGTAAAAATTTAAGATTTAGAATGCTTCATTAACATGTGAAACAAAAAAGCCTCCGATTAAAATCGGAGGCTTAAAACTATATTGAAGGAAAATTAATTAATAATAACATTTCTAACGTTGCCACTTGGCCCACCACCTTGCCTGTTACCACCACTAAATCTTTTCATCATTGCTTCCATTTTGGCTTTATATTCATCAGCTGTAATCGATACCGCTTTTTTTGGAGCCGTTACATCTTTAGCACCTACATTTCTGTATTCAATGCTTTTTGCAACAGTACTACTTCCTCTGTTTTCAATAGCTAAAACTGTTCCTTCAGTCCATAAATTAGGATTTGGAGAAAAATTAAAACCAAGATCATTGGTATACCAAATAGCTGTTTCATCAATAACATCTTTATCCATTCCTAAAACTTTTGCTTTACGGATAGATTTTACAATTACTTTATTGCAATTGAAACCAAGGATTTTTTTAGTTTCATCGCTTTTAACAACTTCTAATGTTGGAGGGCCAGGTAAAAATACCACGGCACTAGTTTCTGATGGAGCTGGAGTTGTAGCAGCAGCTCCTTGTTGTTGACCTTGTCTGCCCATATTCATATTAACGGGAGGAGCTGGTAATGCTACTGTTAATTTACTAGACATAGCATAGGTTGTATCGTTTAAATCGAAAACTTCAACTAATTTTTGATCTGCAAAAGTATAAAAGTATTCTCTTGCACCACCGCCACCACCAAATCGCATCATCATACGAGCCATGCCGCCACCTCCGCCACCGCCATTACTATCTTCCGTTTCTTCAACTGGCATATAACTAGCATTTGTTGGCGTATACAATAATTCGAAATTCAATTTAGATGATTTAGGCATTCTAGCTATCATTTCATCAGATAGTTTAATACCATTTGCAGCAGCCATTGCAGCTGGGTCTATGGTAGTTTCAAACTGGATTGCTCCAGATTTTTTTTGTGCCTGAGCTGTTAAGGTTAATGTAAATAAGCCAACAAAGGCAATAAGAATTTTTTTCATGGATATATTTATTGTTTTATACTACAAATTTATTGTAGTTTTTAGACTTCAAGTGTTAAAAAAGGTTAATTTATAGAAACCTAACCTATCTTTTACAATAACTTAGTATTCTGTGCTTTCTAACCAGCCATTTGCGAGTACATCAGCAATGTGCATCGTTTTTAAAGGGATATTATTTTTTTTGATGTAACCTTCTAAATGCATCAAGCATGATAAATCTGTAGAAATAATGTATTCTGCCTCCATTTCTAAAGCATTATTTACTTTTTGTTCTGCCATTGCAGATGATATTGCATCAAATTTAACTGCAAAAGTACCACCAAATCCACAACACATATCCGTGTCTTTCATTTCTACCAGTTCTAAACCATGAACTTTAGATAGTAAGCGACGAGGTTCTTCTTTTATTTTGCATTCGCGAAGACCACTACATGAATCATGATAAACGGCTTTTCCATCTAGCTCTGCTCCAAAATAATCTTTCTTTAAGACGTTGATTAAAAAATCAGATAACTCGAAGATATTAGCTTGCATACTCCGACACTTATTGTGAACTATAGTATTGGTAAACAAATCATTAAATCCATTTTTAACCATACCAACGCAAGAGGCCGATGGAGCTACAATGTAATCGCTTTCAGAAAAATCAGTTAAAAATTTACCACCAATTTCTTTCGCTTGTTCCCAATAACCTGCATTATAAGCCGGTTGCCCGCAACACGTTTGCTTTGAATTGTAACTTACTTCGCAACCTGCCTTTTCTAAAACTTTAATGGTATTAAACGCAGTTTCTGGATATAATTGATCTACAAAACAAGGAACAAATAATTCTATCTTCATCGGGAAATATTAAAAATTAAAGCTCTTATTTTTCAATAACAGCAACTGATTTAGGTTGTACTTTTTTCAGGAACAGCAAAAATAGTAATCCTAAAACAAAAAAGATGGCTAATGCGATAACAGAATTTCGCATGCTACCACTTAATTCTTCAATATAACCGAAACTAAACATCCCAAATACTAGAGCAACTTTCTCAGTTACATCGTAAAAACTGAAAAAGGAAGTATGATCGGGGCTTTCTTGAGGCAAAAATTTAGAATACGTTGATCGTGATAAAGATTGAATACCACCCATAATTAATCCAATTACGGCAGCTAAAGCATAAAACTGATATTCTGTATGAATAAAATAGGCTGCAATGCAACATCCAATCCAAATTACTACTACTCCTATCAATACATTTACATTTCCATATTTCTTAGTAGATAAATACGACATCAGCATGGCGCCAGGAATAGCTACAATTTGCAATAGTAAAATGGTGGCAATTAATTTTGATGTTGGAAGATGTAATTCTTTCTCCCCAAATATGGTTGCGACTAACATTACGGTTTGTACACCCATCGAGTAAAAAAAGAATGCGTACAAAAAGCGTTTTAAATATGCCATTTGTTTTACCTGACCCCAAACTTTTTTCAGCTCTTTAAAGCCACTAGTCATTACATTTTGTTTCTCACTTTTAAAATTGGGACTTCCTTTAGGTAAATTTTTGAATGGAATTTGTGCAAAAACCATCCACCAAATACCCACCATAAAAAACGATAATCTAGGTGGAATAGAATTATCAGTAATGCCAAATAAATCAGGTCTAAAAACAAAAACAAAACAAATTAATTGAAGAATTATACTTCCAATATATCCGTAAGTAAAACCTTTCGCACTCACTTTATCTTGTTGATCTATACTTGCAATTTCAGGCAAATAAGAATTGTAAAAAACTAAACTTCCCCAAAAACCAATAGCTGCTAAAACAAATAAAACAACACTAATCTCTAAGGTTTCCAGTTTAAAAAAGAATAATCCACAACAGGCCAAAGAGCCAATGTAGGTGAACATTTGCATGAATATCTTTTTATTCCCTCTAGTATCTGCAATCGAAGATAATATTGGTGAGATTGCTGCGATAACCAAAAAGGCAAAAGCCATGGCGTAGCTATACAATGCCGAATTCACAAATTTCCTTCCTAAAAAAGTCACATAATCTATCGTATTATCATTTTTATCAGAAGTAATAATGGTGTAATACGCTGGAAATATTGTTGAGGTTATGACCAAGTTATAAGCAGAGTTTGCCCAATCGAAAAAGGCCCATGAGCGAATAACTTTTTTATCGTTTTTCTGTTGCATATTCTTATAAGAAACTAAATGTAAATAAAATAATATTAAAGAATAGAATTGTGCAAAATTGCTTTTTACAAATAATATTTTTTCCCGTCGGTTTTTATTTTTCCAGCATCTAATAATTCTCTAATTCTTTCGATTTTATCATTTTCCATACCTGTTTTTAGCTTGGTTACTAATTCATCTAAACTACAATGTTCGGTTTGCAATACCGTAATAATTTCAAAATCTATTTTATCTTTTAGTTGAGCTAGTTCTTCTATTTTCCTTTCTGCAAGGCAGATATCACAAAACCCACATTTATCAGCATTCGTTTCTCCAAAGTAATGAAGTAATTGTTTACTTCTACATAATGGTGTAGATGTATACGCTAAAACTGCTTTAAGTTGATTGATCTGTATTTCTTGGCGAAGCTTGATGTATTTCACATCAATATCTAAATGCAATTGATCTGCTCGTGGTACTATAAATTGTAATTGTGGCTTATCTGTTTGAGGTAAATACGATAAAATCTCCAGTTGTTGTAACCGATTTAAATGTCCAACAACTTCATTGAAAGAAATTTTTAATCTATTGGATAAATCGGCTTCTTTAATTTTCACATACCCATCAAAAGCACCGCCATAACTGCGTTGAATAGTTTTGATTAATGGATCATAACCAGAATTCTCTATTTGAAAGCGATACACATCTTCATGGTTAGCTGTAAACATGATTCTAGATTGTAAAAATATGTTCTCTGATAAAGCCAAATAACCGTCATGTTCTAAAAACTTTAACGACGCTAAGGTTTTAATCACGCCAAGATTAAACTTTTTACAGAAATCAGCCAAATCAAATTCAAAACTTAAACCTTCGCCAGCGCCAAATGCGAGTTGAAAATAACTCCCTAAATAATGATATGTTTTTTTAATATCCTCAACTGTTGGAAAACTATCTGCATATTTTGCATTTAAAATCAATTGATCTGATTTATTAGCCAATAACACAGCAAAAGCACGTTTTTCATCTCGCCCTGCCCTACCAGCTTCCTGGTAATACGCTTCTAAACTATCTGGCAAATCTAAATGGATTACAAACCGAACATTTGGTTTATCAATTCCCATCCCAAAAGCATTGGTGGCAACCATAATCCGAATGACATCTTTTTTCCAATCTTCTTGTTTTTTAAAACGAAGATCTTTTTCAATTCCTGCATGATAAAAATCTGCAGCAATTCCATTTCGTTGTAAAAAATGAGCAACCTCAGCGGTTTCTCTCCTATTTCTTACGTAAACCAACCCACATCCTTTTACATTTTTAGCAATTTCTAACAGCTTTTTATGTTTGTCTTCTAAATCGAAAACTACATAACTTAAATTAGTACGAGCAAAGCTTTTCACAAAAATCTGAGGATTTTTCAACTCTAGCTTTTGCAAGATATCTTCCTTCACAAAAGCTGTGGCAGTGGCAGTTAAGGCTAAAATTGGCTTATCAGGATGAATTTCTCGAAGCTCTTTTAATTTTAAATACGGTGGTCGAAAATCATAACCCCATTGAGAAATACAATGTGCTTCGTCTACTGCAATCAGATTTACATTCATGTAAGAAATCCGTTCGCGAACTATTTCAGACAGTAATCTTTCTGGTGATAAATAAAGGAATTTAATTTTGCCGTAAATACAATTATCTAACAGAATATCGATTTCTCTTTTGCCCATTCCGGCATAAATCGCGATAGCTTCAATTCCTTTTGCTTTTAAATTCTCAACTTGATCTTTCATCAAGGCAACTAATGGCGAAACTACAATGCAAATTCCATCCATTACCATTGCAGGTACTTGAAAACACAATGATTTTCCTCCGCCAGTTGGCAATAAAGCTAAAGTATCATTCCCTTTTAAAACCGATTGGATAATTTCATCCTGTAAAGGTCTAAAGTTATCAAAACCCCAATATTTCTTTAAAATCTCCGCTTCTGTCATAAAAAGATGTTTTCAAAACTAATAAAAACGGACTGATATTATTAAATTGCGCACATAAATTATCACAATTAACTAAGATGAAAAAAATTTCCTTACTCGCTAGCTGTTTATTCGTACTAATTTCTGCATCTGCACAAGAAAAGAAAGAAGCCGCAAAATGGGATGTAGAAAAATATAAAGGACAAACCAAAAACTTCACTATTACTACCGATGAAGGCACTTGGATGAACTTAGATGTTAGTCCAGATGGAAAAGAAATTGTTTTTGATTTGTTAGGTGATATTTATAAAATGTCTATCAATGGCGGTCCAGCAAAGTTATTAAGTGGTGGTGTTGCTTGGGATGTACAACCACGTTTTAGTCCAAACGGAAAATACATATCGTACACCAGCGATAAAAGTGGTGGTGATAACATTTGGATTATGGATATGGAAGGCGGTAACAAAAAACAGATTACCAAGGAAACCTTTCGTCTATTAAATAATGCCACATGGATGCCTAATAGTGAATATTTAATAGCTAGAAAGCATTTTACAGGATCTCGTTCTTTAGGCGCTGGTGAAATGTGGATGTACAGTATTTACGGTGGGGATGGCGTACAATTAACAAAAAGAAAAAATGATCAGCAAGATGCTGGAGAGCCAAATGTATCTCCAGATGGCAAGTTCTTATATTTTAGTGAAGATGTTTCTCCAGGTCCAAATTTTGAATATAGCAAAGATCCAAATGGGTTAATTTACGCAATTAGACAATTAGACTTAACCACAGGAAAATTAACCAATTTAATAGCTGAACAAGGCGGTTCTGCTCGTCCGCAAATATCACCTGATGGCAAATTAATGGCATATGTAAAGAGAGTTCGTTTAAAATCGGCTCTATATATTCAGAATTTAAAAACTGGTGAAGAATGGCCTTTATATGAGGATTTATCTCATGATCAGCAAGAAACTTGGGCAATTTTTGGAGTGTATCCAAACTTTGCATGGGCGCCAGATTCGAAACGCATTGTATTTTACGCTAAAGGGAAAATTAAGCAAATTGACTTAAATAATTTATTGGTGAGCGATATACCTTTCGAAGTAAACAGCTCACAAACCATACAACAATCTTTACATTTTGAGCACGACGTTTTTAAACCTGACTTTACTGTCAAAATGATTCGACAATTAACTACATCTCCAGATGGGAAATTAGTGGTTTTTAATGCAGCAGGTTATTTATACAAAAAAGAATTACCAAACGGGATACCTGAACGTGTGACCAATGGAATTGACTTCGAGTTTGAACCAGAATTTAGCAACGATGGTAAGTTTGTAATTTATACTACATGGAGTGATGAGTTTAAAGGAGCGATCAAAAGAACCGATCTTAAAACTGGAAAAACCATCACATTGACTGATGAGAAAGGCTATTACTATTCTCCTTCTTATTCAAATAAAGGCGATAAAATTGTTTTTAGAAAAGGCGTTGGGAACGAAACCTTAGGCTTAACCTATGGAAAGAACACAGGTATTTTTATGATGTCTGCAAATGGTGGAGCAAAAACATTAATTAGCGAAAGTGGTATTAAACCAATTTTTAATGCAGATGATAGCCGAATTTATTTCCAAGGATATGAAGCTGGTAAAAAGGCGTTTAAAAGCATGGATTTGAATGGAGGCAATGAAAGAACGCATTATACTTCTCAATACGCAACACAGTTTACGCCAAGCCCAGATGGAAAATGGATGGCGTTTACAGAATTATTCAACGCTTACATCACTCCAATGGTGACTACAGGAATTGCTTTAGATTTATCTGCGAACAACAAATCTATTCCTTTGGCAAGAGTTACAAAAGATGCTGGAACATTTTTACATTGGAGTTCAGACAGCAAAAAGTTACTTTGGACATTAGGAGAGCAATATTATAATCGAGAAATTAAAAACACCTTTAATTTTATTGAAGGTGCACCACAAGTTTTACCAGAGCCTGATACAGCTGGTATTGCAATTGGTTTGAAACTTAAAACAGATGTTCCGATAGGAATTTTAGCCTTAAAAGGTGCTAGAATTATTACCATGAAAGGTGATGAAGTAATTGAAGAAGGTACTATTTTATTAGAAAATAATAAAATTGTTGCTGTTGGAAAAGATATAAACATTCCAGCTAATGCAAAAGTTGTTGATGTAACTGGTAAAACAATTATGCCAGGAATAGTTGATGTACATGCGCATTTACGTACAAGTCCAGATGGCATTAGTCCACAACAAGATTGGTCTTACTTAGCTAACTTATCTTTTGGTGTAACTACTTCTCACGATCCAAGTAGCAATACAGAAATGGTTTTTAGTCAGAGTGAAATGCTAAAAGCTGGCCGAATGATTGGTCCACGAGTATATTCTACTGGTTCTATTTTATATGGTGCCGATGGCGATTTCAAAGTTGTAATTAATAGTTTAGATGATGCTTTATCTCATTTAAGACGACTAAAAGCAGTGGGTGCATTTTCGGTAAAATCTTATAATCAACCTAGAAGAGACCAGCGTCAGCAAATATTAGAGGCAGCAAGACAACTACACATGGAAGTTGTTCCAGAAGGCGGTTCTACGTTTTTCACTAATATGAATATGGTTGCCGATGGTCATACAGGGATTGAGCATAGTATTCCAGTAACGCCAATTTATAAAGATGTGATTAACTTCTGGAATAATACCACCGTAGCGTATACTCCTACTTTAATTGTTGCTTATGGGGGTCAGTGGGGTGAAAATTATTGGTACGATAGAACTAACGTTTGGGAAAATGAGCGATTATTAAGTTTTACACCAAGAGCAGTTATTGACTCTCGTTCGAGAAGAAGAACTACTTCAGAATATGGAGATTATAATCATATTGAAGTTGCTAAAGCTGTAAAGCAAATTGCAGATGGTGGTACAAAAATTAATTTAGGTGCACATGGACAAATCCAAGGTTTGGGTGCACATTGGGAATTATGGATGTTTGTGCAGGGAGGCGCAACACCATTACAAGCTATTCGAAATGCAACTTTAAATGGCGCTTCTTATTTAGGAATGGATAAAGAAATTGGTTCTTTAGAAGTTGGAAAATTAGGTGATTTAGTCGTAATGGATTCAAATCCTTTAGATGACATTAGAAATTCTGAAAAGATAAAATATGTGATGATAAATGGTCGATTATACGATAGCATGACCATGAATGAAACTGGGACTAGAGAAAAAGTGAGGTCTAAATTATGGTTTGAATTGGATAAAGGCGTAGCCTTTACAATCCCTTATAAACTATCAGATACTTGGACTTTTACAGTACCAAATTGCGATTAATTTTCCCTTTTCTTATTCCCTAGTTTGTCATTCCGAGGAACGAGGAATCTATTATACATTTACTAATAGATTCTTCGCAGGCTCAGAATGACAAATTATCATTTATAAATAATGACTCAAATAATTCTTATAACTACTATCAATGCACCTATGCAAATTGTTTTCGATTGCGCTCGAAGCATAGACATTCATGAGTTATCAACCTCTAAAACCAATGAAAAGGCAATTGCAGGTAGAACAAATGGCTTGTGTGAATTAGGAGATGAAGTAACTTGGAGAGCCAAACATTTTGGAATTTATCAAACCTTAAGCTCTAAAATAACCAAACTAAAAGCACCATATCATTTTCAAGACTGTATGTTGAAGGGAGCTTTTAGCTTCATAAAACATGATCATTTTTTTGAAGATAAAAATGGAGTCACAGAAATGAAAGATGTATTTTCTTATGGTGTTCCTTATGGAATTTTTGGTAAATTATTTAACACATTTATCCTTAAAAGGTATATGGTTGATTTATTAACTAATAGAAATAACGTAATTAAGGAAATTGCTGAGAAAAAATATTGTGAAAGTAATCATGCCGAACTTATTTCAGCATTTGCTATATAATACGGACCCTGAAATAAATTCAGGGTGACGGTAGCCTCTACAAAACCAATAATCCAAACTCTCTTAGTGTGTGTATAGGTTTTGAATACCAGAAAAGCTCAAAATGCTCTATCGTATTTTCAAAGTCGGCCTTGATTTCTTGAAAAGTAAACGTTTTTTCATTTGAAATGGAGATTTCCTCTAATATAGAAACCAACCACTCTCCTTCTTTTTGGTTAGTTTGAATACTAAAACTCTCCTTTTTGCTATGGAAATTCAAAGTCATCATTTCCCACGAATTGCCTTTTTTAGATTTAGTAAAGGTTTCCGTTGAGGGTTTGCCTCCTAACCAAACTACTTTAGCAGTTGGTTTAACAGTAAAACCATCATCGTTATTTAAAGCCCTTTCAATAAAATTGGATGGAATTGTAGTCCTAGGGATTTTAAAATCGAACCAATCTTGCAGTTTGTAATCGAAACAAATGCCGTGCATAAAATTGAAAAGTGATTTTTTTAATCCGAAACTGAATTTATTATGATCTATTCCTGTTTTATCGGTATAATTAATATCGTTATTAGCGAAAGTTCCAATTACTTCAGTTTCTTTCACCACGCCAAATTTTTCTGGATATAAACCAACAGGACTATGTGCTGTCATTGCAAATTGATGCCAAAAACCTGACTGTAAAACTCCAGCTTCAAATAATTGACGAACCATTTCTAAACTATCAACAGTTTCCTGAACGGTTTGCGTTGGATAACCGTACATTAAATAAGCATGAACCATAATTCCAGCTTCAGTAAAATTTCTAGTCACTTTGGCCACTTGTTCTACCGTTACGCCTTTATCAATTAGTTTTAATAAGCGATCAGATGCCACTTCTAATCCGCCAGAAACAGCAATACAGCCAGATGCTTTTAACAACAAACATAAATCTTGAGTAAAGCTTTTCTCGAAGCGAATATTCGTCCACCATGTAACAGAAATCTTTCTGCGTAAAATCTCCAAAGCAACCTCACGCATTAATGCTGGTGGTGCAGCTTCATCGACAAAGTGAAAACCATTCTGACCAGTTTTTTCAGCTAACTCTTCTATCCTATCCACAATTAGCTTTGCAGCAGCAGGTTCATACACTTTAATATAGTCTAATGAAATATCGCAAAATGTACATTTGCCCCAATAGCAACCGTGTGCCATGGTGAGTTTATTCCACCTCCCATCGCTCCACATTCTGTGCATTGGATTTACAATTTCAATCACAGAAATATAGTTGTCTAATTGTAAATCTGAATAATCAGGAGTTCCAACATCTGCTTGCTTATAATCGCTTCTTAATGCATCATTCTTATAAACAACCTCATTATTTTCTAGTAGAAAAGTTCTTTTGTAAAGATTGAATTCACCACCTTTTATAGTAGCAGCATACAATAATTCGATTGGTAATTCTCCATCATCTAAGGTGATATAATCGAAGAATTCGAAAACTCTTTTATCAGATAATGAACGTAATTCTGTATTTGGAAAACCACCACCCATTGATATTTTAATCTCAGGATAATGCTTTTTAACATATTGCGCACAACGGAAAGCTGAATATAGATTACCAGGGAAAGGAACAGAAATAAGAAATAACTTGGGTTGAACTTCTTCTATTCTGTTTTTAAGGATATCAATTAAAATCTTATCAACGTATGTAGGTTCTTGATGTAAAGCTTCATACAACTCATCAAATGAATTAGCGCTTCGCCCTAATCGCTCTGCATACCGACTAAAACCAAAATTTGGATCGACACATTCTACGATAAAATCAGAGATATCTTCTAAATAAAGAGTGGCTAAATGTTTCGCTTTATCTTGCGTCCCCATGGCACCGAAAGCCCAATCTAGTTCCTCTAATTGCGCAAAACGTGAGGCTTCTGGCAAGAAATCCTCTTGGCAAATTTGTAAAGCTAATGTTGGATTTTTCCCTTGCAAAAAAGCAATTACAGCATCAATCATTTTTAAGTATTCTTCTTTTAAAGCAATAATACGTTGCACATTAAAAGATAAATCAACTTCGTTCAATTCAGCTTGAATAAACAAATCTGATAATCCTTTTTTAGAAAACAATTCTAAAATCACTTCAATACCTAAATCAGCTTGAGTTGAAGAAATGCTCTTTGTATTGAGAAAACCTTTTATGTAAGCAGTTGCTGGATACGGAGTATTCAGTTGAGTAAATGGAGGTGTAATTAAAAGTAAATCGGTTTTCAAAGGATTTGTTTTCTGCAAAAATAAATAAATTATTGTCGTCTTTGCGAGGTACGGAGCAATCTTAAAGCATATTTCATTCTCTCATAGTTGTAAGATTGCTCCGTACCTCACAATGACGTAGCGATAGTAATTGTTAAATCTTACAAGTTCTGTGCGATCACAAAACCGCTTGCCCACGCCCATTGAAAGTTATAACCACCCAACCATCCTGTCACATCCATGCATTCGCCACCAAAATATAAACCAGGTATCTTTTTGCATTCTAGTGTTTTTGATGAAATTTCATTGGTATCAATTCCACCACGCATAACTTCCGCTTTATCGTATCCTTTATCACCCGCTGGCTTCACTTTAAATTCGTGAATAGTTTGATAAATTAATTCCATGTCAACTTTGCTTAAATCGGCTACGGTTTTATTCAACGGTAAAAATTTTCCTAGAGCATCTGTAAATTTCTTAGCATAAAAACGGTTCAATAGTGTTGATAGCAACGTTTTCCCATTTGCTTTGCGTTCATCTTCAATCAACTCTAGCATGTTTTGATTGGGCAATAGGTTAATATTAAAAACCTCGCCTCTGCGCCAATACGATGAAATTTGCAAAATTGCTGGCCCGCTTAATCCCCAATGGGTAAATAGAATATTTTCTTCAAAAGAAATTTCATCGTTACTAACTTCACAAAAAACCGAATTACCAGAAAGTTGTGCATACCAATCTTCATCCTTTCCAGTAATAGTTAAAGGAACCAAGGCCGGTGCAGTTTCTATAATGTTCAATCCATTTTTACGGGCAAAACGCAAGGCGAAATCTGTAGCTCCCATTTTCGGTATTGGTAAGCCGCCACTTGCAATTACTACTTTTGGTGCAGAAATAGTTTTGATTTTATCGCCTATGCTGTAATTTACATTAAATCCGTTCGCTGTTTGCTCAATATCTTTAACCTCAATATTGCACCAAATTTCTTGCTCCATTTCTTCGCAAAGCGATGTAAAGACTTCTACAACATCTTTCGCATTTTTATCTTCTGGAAACAACTGACCTAACGTCTTTTCTTTTCCTACAATACCATAAGTTTCGAAAAAGCTAATCGTATCTTCAACTGTCCATTGATTAAAAGAAGATTTTAAGAAATGTGGATTTGCAGAAATAAATTGCTCAGTAGTAGCCCATTGATTGGTAAAATTACATCTGCCACCCCCAGAAATTAAGATTTTAGCTCCTGGTTTACTATTCTTTTCGAGTACAATAACTTTTTTCCCTAAGAAACCAGCTTGTACTGCACACATCAATCCGCAAGCTCCGGCTCCAATAATTATCGCATCTGCATCCATCAATTGGTTTATATTGTTATTTTTGTGCAAAATAAGCATAAATTTATATTCGATAATGGCAAAACAGATAAGCGAGCTAAAATTAGGGATATTAGGCGGTGGACAACTCGGCAGAATGTTGATACAAGAGGCAATCAATTACAATTTAACCACCTTGGTTTTAGATCCTGATCCTGACGCACCTTGTAAATACATTGCTAATAAATTTGAATGTGGATCAATTACAGATTTTGACACGGTTTACAACTTTGGAAAGAAAGCCGACATCATAACTATCGAAATTGAAAAAGTAAATATTGAAGCTCTTGAACAATTAGAAAAAGAAGGGAAATTAGTATTTCCTCAATCTCGTGTTATTCGATTAATCCAGGATAAGGGTGTACAAAAGCAGTTCTTTAAAGAAAATGATATTCCAACCGCTCCTTTTCAATTGGTAAATTCAAAAGATGATTTAACTAGCGGAAACTTTGCTTTTCCATATATATTAAAACAACGAAGAGATGGGTATGATGGTAAAGGTGTAATGAAAATTAGTAATCTAGCGGATGTAGAAAACGCTTTTGAAGCACCATCGTTAATTGAAGAATTAGTAGATTTTGATAAAGAAATCGCAGTAATTGTCGCTAGAAATGCGAATGGCGATATGAAAACTTTCCCAATGGTAGAAATGGAATTTAACGCAGAAGCAAATTTAGTTGAGTTTCTAATTTCACCATCAACTTATCCAGAAGATATTCAAAATAAGGCTGAGAAAATTGCATTAAATATAGCTTCAGCATTAAACATTACAGGAATACTAGCAGTAGAGATGTTTGTCACTAAAGATGGAAATATCTTAGTGAATGAGTTAGCTCCTCGTCCACACAATAGCGGTCACCAAACTATTGAAGGCAATTATGTTTCTCAATTTGAACAACATTTACGTTCAATTTTTAATTTACCATTGGGCGATACGCGTTCGATAAGCAATGCGGTAATGATAAATTTATTAGGTGAAAAAGGGAATGATGGTTTAGCAAAATATGATGGTTTAGAAAAAATAATGGCTATTGATGGTGTTTATGTACATTTATATGGCAAAAAATATACTAAGCCTTTCCGTAAAATGGGTCACATTACCATTGTAGACCAAAACCGTGAAAATGCAATAGAAAAAGCAAGATATATACAACAAACCTTAAAAGTAGTTTCGTAAGAAAGCAGAAAGACTAAAGCAAAAAGATTAAACACATTAAGAATAAAATATAAAATATGAGCGCAAAAGTAGGTATTATCATGGGCAGCAAGTCAGATTTAAACATCATGCAAGATGCCGCTGATATCTGTAAAGAATTTGGTATTGAATTTGAAATGACTGTCGTTTCTGCTCATCGTACACCAGAACGCATGTTTACTTATGCAAAAGAAGCTGCTACTAGAGGTTTAAAAGTAATTATTGCTGGTGCTGGTGGTGCTGCTCACTTGCCAGGAATGGTTGCTTCCATTACTACTTTACCTGTAATTGGAGTTCCTGTAAAATCTTCAAATTCTATAGATGGTTGGGATTCTATTTTATCCATTTTACAAATGCCAAATGGTATTCCTGTGGCTACGGTGGCTTTAAATGCTGCTAAAAATGCTGGTTTATTGGCTGTTCAAATTTTGGCAACTGCCGATGATTCTATTGCTCAAAAAATGCAAGGATATAAAGATGAGTTAAAGAAAAAAGTTGAGGAAAGCGCTGAAGAAATGGAAAAATAGTCCGAAAGTCCGGACGTCCGTAAGATTAAGCGCTCTTATCTTTCCGACTTTTCTGACTTACTGACTTTCCGTCTTTTTAATTCAAACTTGGATCACTTGGGAAATTGCTTACATGAGCATATTTTGGACCAAGATTAACAATTACTTCTCTCCACAATTGTTCTTCGTTATGTGAAAAGATAATATCTTGATGGTATTTATCTGATACTATCCAAGTATTTGTTTGAATTTCTTCTTCTAATTGTTCTTCAGACCAACCTGAATAGCCTAGAAAAAATTTCACTTCATTTTCAGAAATGCTATTACTATTCACCAATATTTTAAGTGTTTCAAAATTTCCTCCCCAATAAATTCCATTTGCAATTTCTTCACCACTGTGTAATTTGTCGTAGCAGCGATGAATAAAATGAACCGTATCAACTTCAATTGGTCCACCAATAAAAATTGGATAATCTGCTTGTCCTAAATCAGGAACTAAGTCTTTTAACAATAGATTACTTGGTTGGTTTAGAATAAAACCAAGCGTTCCTTCTTCTCCATGTTCGGCCATTAATATAACCGATCGTTTAAAATTTGGATCATTTAAAAATGGTTCAGAAATTAATAATTTTCCTGCAGCAGGTGCAATTTTACTTAACATGTGCGAAATTTAAGAAACCATCATCATTTTAACAATCAAAAAATGATATAGAATATGATAGTTATCATTAAATGACAAAAATAAATTAACACGTTAAAAATTGAAAGAACTAAAGCCTATTTTTGTGATATGGAGGTTACTAAAGAAATATTAGAAAATTTAAGACAAGATTATCGTTCTGAACAATTGAACGATAACGACATCAGTAAAAATCCGATTAAGCAATTTGAGAAATGGTTTTCGGAAGCAATGACTGCCGAAATATTTGAACCGAATGCCATGACTTTGGCAACTGCTGATAAATCTGGGAAACCAAATGCTCGTATTGTTCTATTAAAAGGATTTGATGAAAATGGATTTAGCTTTTACACCAATTATTTAAGTACAAAAGGTAAGGAATTAAAGAAAAACCCACAAGCCTGTTTAGTTTTTTTCTGGGCAGAATTAGAACGTCAAGTCCGTATAGAAGGAAAGGTAGAAAAACTAAGTAAGGAAGCTTCAGAAAAATACTTCCATTCTCGTCCAAAGGGCAGTCAGATTGGCGCCATCGTTTCTCCTCAAAGTCAAATCATTACTGATAGAAAATTATTAGAAGCTAAGGTTGAAGAATTAACAGCAACCTATCAAAATAAAACAATTCCAAAGCCAGCACATTGGGGCGGCTATATTGTTAAACCAACATCCATAGAGTTCTGGCAAGGTAGAACAAGCCGTTTACATGATCGCATTAAATACGATTTAATAAATGGAAAATGGCAAACTAATCGTTTAGCTCCTTAAAACAAGAAAAATGAAAAACATAACAATAATTGGTTCTGGAACTATGGGAAATGGAATTGCACATACATTTGCGCAATTTGGTTATCAAGTGAACCTAGTTGACATTAACATCGACGCTCTTGGAAGAGCAATCGCCACAATAACTAAAAATTTAGAGCGTCAGATTGCAAAAGGAACATTGACTGAAGAAGCTAAAAACTTAGCTTTAGCTAACATTACTACTATTACTGACTTACAAGCCGGTGTAGAAAATGCTGATTTAATTGTAGAAGCCGCTACCGAAAACATTGAGTTGAAACTTAAAATATTTAAAGATTTAGATCAATTCGCTAAGCCAGAAGCAATTTTAGCAAGTAATACCTCTTCTATTTCTATTACACAGATTGCTTCGGTTACTAATCGTGGTGATAAAGTAATAGGCATGCATTTTATGAACCCCGTTCCTGTAATGAAATTGGTTGAAGTAATTAGAGGTTATGCTACAAGCAATGAAACTACAAATTTGGTCATGGAGCTTTCTAAAAAGTTAGATAAAACTCCTGTTGAAGTAAATGATTATCCAGGTTTTGTAGCCAATAGAATTTTGATGCCAATGATAAATGAAGCTATTTATACGTTGTATGAAGGTGTAGCTGGCGTAAATGAGATTGATACTGTAATGAAATTAGGTATGGCTCATCCAATGGGACCATTGCAATTAGCAGATTTTATTGGGTTAGATGTTTGTTTAGCTATTTTAAATGTGTTACATCAAGGTTTTGGTAATCCTAAATATGCACCATGCCCATTATTGGTAAACATGGTAATGGCAGGCAAAAAAGGCGTAAAATCTGGCGAAGGTTTTTACGATTATAGCAATGGGATTAAAGAAGCTAAAGTCGCAGCTAAGTTTGCTTAAAGAATTTAGTAGTTAGATTTAGATAGAACACCTTATTTAAGGTAAAATAAACTTTATTATCGTATTTTTGATTTCTTACTTTGTCTAAATACTAATTACCAATTACTAATATCTATTATTAATGAACGAAAATCTTGATCCTTCTTCAGATAACTTATCTCCAATTGAACGTGATATTGAAAAAGTATTACGTCCACAAGAATTTGAAGATTTTACAGGACAAGAAAAGATTTTAGAAAATCTTAAAATTTTCGTTAAAGCGGCCAAATTACGTGGAGAAGCTTTAGATCATGTGTTATTACATGGCCCTCCCGGATTGGGTAAAACAACCCTTTCTTATATCATTGCAAATGAAATGGGTGTTAATATCAAAGTAACATCTGGTCCGGTTTTGGATAAACCTGGCGATTTAGCAGGATTATTAACCAATCTTGAAACTGGCGATATTCTTTTTATTGATGAGATTCATCGTTTATCACCTTTGGTAGAAGAATATTTGTACTCTGCGATGGAAGATTTCAAGATTGATATTATGCTTGAAAGTGGTCCAAATGCTCGTTCTGTGCAAATCAGCTTAAATCCATTTACATTAGTTGGCGCCACTACTCGTTCAGGCCTGTTAACAGCACCGTTAAGAGCTCGATTTGGGATCAACTCTCGCCTAGCCTATTATGATGCTAAAATATTAACTACCATTGTTTTACGTTCATCTGAGATTCTAAAAACTCCAATTACAGACGAAGGTGCTTATGAAATTGCTCGACGTAGCCGTGGTACACCTCGTATTGCAAATGCGCTTTTGCGTCGTACACGAGATTTTGCTCAAATAAAAGGTACAGGAAACATTGATACAGAAATTGCTCGCTATGCTTTAACTGCTCTAAATGTAGATGAACATGGTTTAGATGAAATGGATAATAAAATTCTATTGGCCATTATCGATAAATTTAAAGGTGGCCCAGTGGGATTAAAAACCATTGCAACCGCTGTAGGTGAAGATGATGGAACAATTGAAGAAGTTTATGAACCTTTTTTAATCCAAGAAGGCTATTTAATGCGCACCGCTCGTGGTCGTGAAGTAACTGAAGCAGCTTACAAACATTTAAATAGAATCAAATTAGGACAAACTGGTAAACTTTTTTAGTCTTCTCGCTGTTCTTAATATAATAATATTTTCTAACATAGGTAGAACTTTTCTTTCTGCCTTTTACCCTATTTTATGAATATAGAAATAAGAAAACTCACAATAGAGGATTACAAAGATTTACGCGAATCAATGGTGCAAGCTTACGATACAAGTGGAAATGGGATTTGGAGTAAAGCTAACATTCAAAATTTGTTAAATATTTTTCCAGAAGGACAACAATGTATCGCAGTAGATGATAAAGTAGTTGCTTGCTCTCTCTCTATAATAGTAGATTATGATATTTTTGGAGATAGTCATACATATGAAGATATAACTGGTAAATACACATTTTCTACTCATACAGCCAGTGGTAATGTATTATATGGTATAGAAGTTTTTGTCCATCCAGAATATCGAGGACTGCGTTTGGCCAGAAGGTTATATGAAGCTAGAAAAGAACTGTGTGAAACTTTGAACTTAGAAAGTATTATCGCAGGCGGTAGAATTCCTGGATATCACGAATTTGCAGACAAACTAAGTCCAAGGCAATACATCGATAAGGTTAAGTCTAAAGAAATTTATGATCCAACACTTACTTTCCAAATCTCAAATGATTTTCACGTTCGGAAAGTTTTAAAAAACTACTTACCAGGCGATTTAGAATCAAAAGAGTTTGCAACACTTATAGAATGGAACAATATCTATTATCAGGATAATGTTTCTGCAAGATCTGCTAAAATAATAAGATTGGGTTTGGTTCAATGGCAAATGCGTTTATTCCCTAATATTGATGCATTTTATGAGCAAGTTAAATTCTTTGTCGATGCAGTAAGTGGTTATAAATCAGACTTCATCATGTTTCCAGAGTTTTTTAATACTCCTCTGTTAGAGCCTTATAATCATTTACCAGAAATGGAAGCTATGAGAAAACTGGCCGAAAGCACAGCTGAAATAGTTAAAAAACTTCAAGAATATGCTGTTTCTTATAATGTAAATATCATTTCTGGAAGCATGCCAATTATAGAAAATGGAAAACTGTATAATGCTACCTATTTATGTCATAGAAATGGGCTAACAGAAGATTACCGAAAAATACATATCACTCCTAATGAACAAAAATATTATGGAATGAGTGGAGGTGATAAAATTGGGGTTTTCGATACCGATTGTGGTAAAATTGGAATTTTAATCTGTTATGATGTTGAATTTCCAGAGTTGAGTAGAATTTATGCAGACCAAGGAATGCAGATTTTATTTGTTCCTTTTTTAACGGATACACAAAATGGATACACTAGAGTGAGAAGATGTGCGCAAGCTAGGGCCATAGAAAATGAATGTTATGTGGCAATAGCTGGATGTGTAGGTAATTTACCAAAAGTAAATAATATGGATATTCAGTTTGCACAATCAGCTGTTTTTACACCATCAGATTTTGCTTTTCCTACAAATGCTGTAAAAGCTGAAACAACTCCAAATACAGAAATGATGCTAGTTGTTGATGTAGATTTACATTTATTAGATGAATTACATCATTTTGGTACTGTTAAAATATTAAAAGATAGACGCAAAGATTTATATGAAGTTAGGTTGCTTAAAAGCTAAGCAACCTAATCATAATTATTAAGCTGATACATTATTTCTAAAAAAGAAGAAATAAATGATTAGTAATATTACTACAACAATTGGTATAATCCACTTCATTGCTTGCCCCGCTCCTTTATTATCTGGCTCGTTTACCGTTGGTGCTGGACCCGGATTTTCTTTATGGGCTTCGTAATTAGTTTCTATTGGAGGGTGCTCTTTATTTGGATCTTCAGTATGATTGGGCGTTGTATTTTCCATGACGATAATAATTTAGTTTCGTATAATAACAAATAAGGCATTAAAAGGTTTTTAAGCCAAAAGTCTATCTTTGTAATTCCATGTATAACAATTCTGCAAAATATAGTCAAATGATTAAAGCTGAAGCATTAAGGCTAGGTTTTATGGCATGCGGAATTGCTAAAGCAGAGTTTTTAGAAGAAGAAGCACCTCGTTTAGAAACATGGCTAAAAAATAATCACCACGGCGAAATGGCTTACATGGAAAATCATTTCGATAAACGGCTAAATCCCACATTATTAGTCGATAATGCAAAATCTGTAGTTTCGTTAACTTTAAATTACTTCACTGAAGATAAACAGCTAGATAGTAGTGCTCCAAAAATTTCGAAATATGCTTATGGAACTGATTATCATACAGTAATTAAAGAAAAACTTAAAGAACTTTTAGCATTTATAAATGATAATATTGGGGAAGTTTCTGGACGATGTTTTGTTGATTCTGCACCTGTAATGGATAAGGCTTGGGCACAAAAATCTGGATTAGGTTGGCGAGGTAAAAACTCAAATTTAATTAGTAAAGATGCTGGTTCATTTTTCTTTTTAGCAGAGCTGATTATCGATTTAGAACTGGAATATGATACTCCATTTGCTGCTGATCATTGTGGTTCTTGCACCCGCTGCATTGATGCTTGCCCTACAGATGCAATTATGGCTCCTTATGTAGTTGATGGCAGTAAATGCATTTCGTATTTAACCATTGAGCTAAAGAATGAAATTCCGAATGAGTTTAAGCATAAAATGGAAAACTGGGCATTTGGATGTGATATTTGCCAAGATGTTTGTCCTTGGAATCGCTTTGCGACACCACATAAAGAACCCGCTTTTAAACCTGCTTTTGAACTGCTACAACTGAATAAAACTGAGCTTATTGAAATGACAGATGAAGTTTTTAAACAAGTATTTAAAGGGTCTGCTGTTAAAAGAGCAAAATTCACAGGTTTAAAACGAAATATTGATTTTTTAAGACAAACTTAATATGAAACAGCTATTTATTTTCTTCTTATTCTCAGTTTTCTTTCAAAATGCAACAGCACAAAGTTTAAAATTAAAACCTCGCAAAGCGGATGCATTAACAGGTAGTGAATTTGCAAAATCTATTGCAGATAGCTCATTAGCGCTAAACGATAGAGAAGAAATGATCTATAAAGAAATTAAAAGCGGTAATATTCCTGACTTTTTAAGACAATTGAAAAAAGTAAGTTATACTTCAAAAATAAATAATCAAGATTATTTGATAGCGTTTTATTCCTTACCAGATTATATGGCAATTGGCAGTGATGAAGATTATATATATATACCAATGACACCAATTTTAGCTCAACGTGTTGCGAATTTGGTAAAATGTACATTGCCGACAAGAAAATTGGTCGATTTAATTTATCAAAATGCAAGTGTAAAATTAGAACCACAACCCATTCCTCCTACTAAAGCAATGACAACTGTTCCTATTTTCATCGCCCATAATGAATTAGTTAAAACACAGTTGATTCCTTATTTAGTTCAGCATAAAAAAGGCGAATTAACAGCTGGGAATAAAAAAGATATTGTAATCAGCAATAAAATCTATACTGAGAAAACTCCAAAAGTTGTCATTTATGGTTGGCATAAATTAGATGGGAAAGCCATACAACCACTTTATAATAAGCATACTAATACTTGGGCAGATTATAGCCATGGCATTCGATTAATTCAAAATAAAATATTTGTGAATGGTAAAAAAATCACGATTGCCAAAGTTTTAGCAGATCCAATTTTAAATCAATTATTAAGTGATGAAGGTGCGATTGAAAAAGCATATTACCCAATTACGGCATATGCAGTTAATTAGTATTTGTTTGCAGCGAACATAAAATAAAGCAAAAGCCCAACTAACATTAATCGGGCTTCTGTATTTGATTTTTTAATTCTTTACTATAAATGTATTATCATTCCTATTTTTATCTGGAACATGGTCGCTTTTCATTACCACTTTGCTAACTTGTTTATTAGTTTTTAGCGAAGATATAAATGTCTTATTTTCCTTTTCCCAAACGCCAATAGTGTGATGTACTTTTTCAGTTGAGTTATCACTGTACGTAATTATTAAATCTATAGGTAAGGGTTTATTGCTTTTATTTTCGATCTCAATATCATACCCAGCATCGATTTTAATTACTGATTTAATTGCCATATCGGTTACACCTTCTTCAAAAAACCAACGTTTCCAAAACCAATCCATATTTTTACCAGCACCAGTATTCATGCTGTAAAAGAAATCGTAAGGCATTGGATGCTTACCATTCCATTGAGTGATGTAATTATGTAAAGCCTTGGTAAACAATTCATCACCTAAATAATCCTTAACAAAAAGATAACCAAAACCTGGCTTAGGATAAGAATTTGTAAATGAACCAGAACCTTTTAATTCTGTAGTTAACGTTACAATTGGACTATCATCTTTTGTACCAGAAGAACTTCCAGTAGGTCCAACGCCATAATCATCTACTATAGTACTATCAATCATTGGTGAAATTAACCACTCACCTATTGTTGCCCAACCTTCATCCATCCAACCGTATTTGGTTTCGTTTATCCCCATATAAAATGGAAACATCGTGTGAAAAATCTCATGATCAGTTAGTGTAATTGCATCAAATTTATTTTGAGTTGGATTATCATTTACCATCATCGGGTACTCCATTTGGTCTAAACCGTCAAAAACAGTTTCGTGACTGTACGGAAAAGGCCATTTTGGAAATACATAACTCATGGCATGAACTGTTTTACGAGCAAAATCAATCACTTCGTAATAGTCTTTATGTTTTTGATTAAAAACGGCATTAACTCTAGTTCTTCTGCCTGTTTTTGGATCTACAATCAAACTATTAGATTTCCATAAATAATGGTTACTAATTGCAAAGGCAAAATCGACTACATTTTTAGCTTCAAATTTAAATGTATTGAAAGGTTTCTGAGCAGTTACTTTATTTTGCGCTAATTCACTGCTATCTATTACATCAATTGTTTCATCATTTTTATTAGCCAATTGATATTTTTTGAAAACGCTTTTTGAAAATACTTCAGCGCCATTTGATAAATCGCCTGTTGCCCAAACAGCATAATTTATGGGAACAGTAATAGCAGCTTTAAAATTGCAAAAATCATTGTAAAACTCTTCAGCACCACTATATGGGATTTTATTCCAACCATCTACATCATCATAAACTGCAATGCGAGGAAAGAAATAGGCTAAAAAATGTGCCCCTTCATCTACCTGACCAGTTCTTTGATGCGAACCTTTATTTAGAATGTAACTGTATTCAATTTTAAAATTCATCGTTTTACCAGATGCCAATGCAGGAACTTTGGTATGCATATTCGTTCCATCAATTATTAAAGTGGAAGTATCTTTAGGTAGGTTATTCAACAAAACACTGGTGATTTTAACACCTTCACCTAAATCGCGTTCATTTAATTTAGATTTTCTAATAACTCCTTTTTTATACAGGTTTGGATACAATTTAAACCAAATTTCTTCCAATACATCCGGACTATTGTTAGTATACTGAATTTCTACAATTCCTTTTAATACTCTTGTTTCAGGATTAAAATCGATTTTAAGGTTGTAATTAGCAGTATTTTGCCAATATTTTGCTCCTGGAGCTCCACTGATATCACGAGTTCCTTTTTGATAAGCTTGCTGAAAAACTGGTTCTATCGGAAGTTGAGCCTTTGCATATAAACTCACGAAGAGTAGGATGCTAAATAGTTTTATTTTCATATTAAATTATCGTATTAAAGAGGCTATTTTCCGAATTTCATTTTTAATTGCTCCAACATATCATTATTAATTGGTGCAGCTGGTTTTTCTTTTTGTTGAGGTTTAGCTGGAACGTCTGTTTTCGGCGCTTGACTTTGCGCTCTGGCCGCTTTTTGTTCTTCTTTCTTTTTATTCCATCTCACCCAAATTTCCTCTAATTTCTTCTTTGTATATAAAGGAAAATCACCTTGTTTCATCCATGCGTAATAACTTGGTTCTGCATCAAAAACTTGTTCTACTGTTTTACCTTTATGCTTTCCAAAATTAATCGTCTCCTCTCCTTTTTCATTATACACCATTCTACCAGCAAAATCGACCACTTTATTCATGTTGGTAAAGCTGTGCAATAGATCTACATCATTTTGTACAGGTTTCGATTTATTCCCTTGTTTATCTTCAAATTCAATATTTTGATATTTATCAAGTTGCGCTAATAAAACCTCATAAGTCGCTTTAATATCAGCCTCTGCAGAATGTGCATTAATGATATCTTTTTCACAATAAAACTTATAAGCTGCTTTTAGCGTACGTTGCTCCATTTGATGAAAGATATTTTGCACATCAACAAATTTCCGATCGCTCATGTCGAAATCAACACCAACTCTTAAAAATTCTTCTAACAACATGGGTATATCAAATTTATTAGAGTTGTATCCAGCTAAATCTGCATCCCCAATAAATGTTGCAATCTCTTTTGCAACAGCGCCAAATGTAGGCTCGTTTTTAATATCCTCATCATAAATACCATGTATTAATGAAGTAACTAACGGAATTGGCATTTCCGGATTAATCCGCTTTGTTAAAATCATTTCCGATCCATCAGGCATTGCTTTTAATATGGCAATTTCTACAATTCGATCAACACCAATGTTTATTCCTGTGGCTTCTAAATCGAAAAAGGCTAAAGGACGTTTTAAATTTAATTTCATTTTATTTAGTATATACTTAGCTTTTATTTTGAGCTAAATGTTTCTTTTTCAAAAATGCTAAAAAGGTTTGGTTAGTTCTGTACTATTCAGCTAAAATTTTAGTTGAGAATTATTTCATATTGTTAACTAGTAGAATTAAATTGCTATAAATTAACTGACCTCTTTATGAAGAAAATTTTAGCTTTAACTTGCTTCTATTTACTATTTTTATCTGCTCATGCTCAAGACTTTAACTTTGGAGCGATTACATATGATGATTATGAGTTTAACAAAAAAACTTTAGATAGTAATGCTAATGCGGTGGTTTTAAAGGAATTTGGAACTGCAACCTTACAAATTGACGATGCTACAGGAAGACTTATGTTGATGTTTAATTATCATGTAAAAATTAAAATTTACAATAAAGAAGGATTTAATCAAGCCAATATTGTCATCCCTACTTATAAAGATGATACCAGAGAAGAGTCAGTTAAAAACCTTAAAGCCTCTACTTTTAACTATGTTGATGGAAAATTTGTAGAAACTGTTATGGATAGAAAAGCAGTATTTACGGAAAATAAGTCTAAATATACTTCATTGACCAAATTCACCTTACCAAATATTAAAGATGGTTCTATTATAGAATATAGTTACCTATTACAATCTCCAAACTATTTTAATTTTAAAACATGGGAATTCCAATCAGATATCCCAAAAGTATCTAGCGAATATGTAGCATACATACCTGCTAACTTTAATTATAATGTAACACTGCGTGGATTTAATAAGTTAAGTGATCAAAAAGCTGAAGTGAACAGAGAGTGTTTACGATTAAACGGAGTGGCCATTGATTGTTCTAAAATGACTTATAACATGAAAAATGTACCTGCCTTTCTAGAAGAAGATTACATGACAGCAGCCAGTAATTTTAAGTCGGCAATATATTTTGAGCTTTCAGATATGCAAATGACCAATGGAAGCAAACAAAGTTTTACCAAAGTATGGAAAGATGTTGATTACGAATTAACTTCTGACAAGAACTTTGGTTCGCATATGAAGCGTAAAGATGTTTTTAAGGATTTAATGCCATCGATTTTAAAAAACACTACAGACGATTTAAGCAAAGCCAAAGCAATTTATGATTATATCAAGAAACAAATAAAATGGAATAATTACTATGGAAAATATAGTGAAGAAAATATTAAAACTGTTCTTGAAACTAGATCGGGCAATGCTGCCGGCATAAATTTAAGTTTAATTGCAGCACTCTCGGCGGCAGATTTAGATGCAGAAGCTGTCATTATTTCTACTCGAGATAATGGAAATGTAAATAAGTTGTATCCTATTATAAGCGATTTTAATTATGTAGTTGCTAAAGTTAATATTGGAGAAAAAAGCTATTTATTAGATGCTACAGAACCATTATTACCCTTCGGATTATTGCCTTTGCGTTGTATAAATGATCAAGGCCGAGTAATTAATCTTAAAAAACCATCGTATTGGATAGATTTAAAAGCTGCACAGAAAAGTGTTACAAATTATGCGTTGAATGGAAAACTAAATCCAGATGGAAAAATTACAGGTACAATTACAACTACTACCCTTGGCTATGCGGCCTTCAATAAACGAAAAGACATTAAAAAATATAATTCTACCGATGAATATGTGGAGAAATTAGATGAAGGACTAGCAAAATTAAGCATCTTAAAACAAGAGATCTTAAATATTGATAGTGTAGATAAACCGCTCATAGAAACCTACGAGGTTGAATTCGCAGCCCATGATGGTTCAAGTAAAAATCAACTTTACATTAATCCTTTCTTTATTAATCGTATTTCTAAAAACCCTTTTAATTTAAACGAGAGAACTTATCCTGTTGATTTAGGTTCCGCATCTGATGAACGAATTTCAATAACCATTAGTTTGCCAGGAAATTATGTAGTACAAGAAAAACCACAAGACATGGGTTTAGCTTTACCAGCAACAGGTGGTCGTTATTTATTACAAACTACATTAACTGATAATAATCTGATATTAAACCAAGTTTTGCAGTTTAATAAAGCCATTTATGCCCCAGAAGAATATCTTTACCTTAAAGAGTTTTATAGCAAAATAATCCAAAATCAAAAAGCAGATTTATTAGTAAAAAAGACTGATTAATGAAATTTACATCCCTATTTTTAATATCGTTCCTGAGTTTTTTTATAGGTTATGCTCAAGATAATTATGATGCCGATTTAATACCTGCTACACTTCGAAACAGAGCAAATGCAACTATCAGGAATGAAGAAACTGTTGTAGATATGCGTGTGCCAGATAATGTAGTTTATTCTGTTAAACAAGCCATTACCGTTTTAAATAAAAATGGCGAGAATAGTGCCCGTTTAGTTCTATTTTATGACAAAAATACTTCTATTAAAAGCATCAAAGGTGAAATATATAACGAAGTTGGCAAACTTGCTGGAAAATTTTCACAAAGCGATTTTAAAGATGAAAGCGCTGTACAAGACTTTTCTTTATTTGAGGATAGTCGCGTAAAACATTATTTACCCTCCGTAAACGCTTATCCGTATACCATAGTTTATACTTATGAAATGCGTTATAAGCAAAATTTGATTATCCCGGATTGGACGCCTAAACCTGCAAACGATGTTTCTGTAGAGAAAAGCAGTTATACTTTTATTTGTAAGCCAACTGATCAATTTCGTATTAAAACTCAAAATTTAGCTAACAAGGCAATAGAAACAGTAACAGAGAAACAAAAAAGTTTAATATGGACTGTAAATAATCTAGCAGGCGTTAAACCTGAACCTTATATTCCTGATAGAGAAAACTATCAAACTAGTGTTAAAATTGCGCCTCAAAACTTTAATTATTTCAATTATAAAGGCGATTACACGAATTGGCAGGAATTGGGGAAATGGGAATACGATAACTTATTAAAAAATCGAAAAACGCTATTGCCTGCAACTATTCAAGCCATAACAGATTTAGTTAAAAACGAAACCACAGATAAGGAAAAAGCCAGAAAAATATATCAATACCTACAAAATAAAACACGTTACATCAGTGTTCAAATAGGAATTGGTGGTTTTCAACCTGTTACTGCTGCAGATGTAGACAGATTAGGTTATGGCGATTGTAAAGCATTGGTTAACTATATGCAAAGCCTGTTAGATGTGGCTGGTATCGAATCATATTATTGTATTGTACAAGCTGGTAGTCAGAAAAAGAGTTTAGATCCTACATATGCAAGTATGAATCAAGGAAACCATGTTATTTTGTGTATGCCACTTAAAGGCGATACAACGTGGTTAGAGTGTACCAGTCAAAAAATTCCTTTTGGTTTTTTAAGTGATTTTACAGATGATAGATATGTATTAGCTTGCACAGCAGATGGAGGTAAATTATTACGCACACCAAAATTAACTACACTAAAAAATCTTCAAATTAGCAAAGCAGATTTAAATATAGATAAGGACGGAAATGTAACTGGAACCTTAAAAACAATATTTTCTGGTGCACAATATGATAATCATGAAGAAATTATTGACAAGTCGTTAATAGAACAACAAAAGCTATTAAAAGTAGCTTATGACATTGATAACATTAATTTCGACAAAATTGAATACAGTCAAAAGAAAAATATTGAACCCGAACTTACAGAAAACTTGGCTTTAAATATTAGAAATTATGCATCAATTAATAATGGAAAAATGTTTCTTTTATTGAATGCTTTTAATATCAAATCAACTATATCTGATTCTAAAAACCGAACATTACCCGTTTATATAAACCGTGGATACACTGATGTAGATACAATCACTTACACCCTACCAGAAAATGTAATTCCACTTATCGAACCGAGTGATAAAAACATTTCTAATGAATTTGGTTCGTATGTTTCAAAAACTAATTTAGAGGGAAATAAATTAACGTACTATCGGAAATTTGTAATGAATGATGGTACTTTTCCAGCAGAAAGTTATGCAACATTTTTTAAGTTTATAACCGATGTAAATACTGCTGATCACATAAAATTGGTATTTAACTTAAAAAAATAATCCCCAAACCAATACCAATAACCATAATTAAATACATCAGAATTTCTGTCGTAGCAAAACGCTTGTATTTAGTCCAAAAAGAATAATCGTGCTTAGGATTAGCCATAAAAATTCAGAATTTTATTTCGGGATAAAGGTAGCAATTAACCGTTAATTATAATGTCTAGCTTCATTGTAAACAAAATAATCCGCTTTAATTTAAAGTTTATAATCTCCATGAATTATATCTTTTACTAAATCTTCTAATTCTGTACCGGTAAATTCTTTCTCGAAAAATGTGCGTCTATTATTTATTACCATTAAAGTAGCCGGTAAAGCACCCGACCATTTTTTATCTACATTAGTTATAAATGCTTGCTGATTTGGCTCATTAATTATGTACACCTCTGATTTCAATTTATGCTTTTTAACAAATGGAATAACATTAGAATTTAATTTGGATTTAAAATCCATGCTAACCAAAATCACTTTTATAGGTTTTTTGAAATATTCACTCTTTAAATTCTCAAAATGCGGCAACTCCTTTACGCATGGCACACACCAAGTTGCCCAAAAGTTTAGTACGTAGGTTGTATCTTTTCCTTTAGTAAATCTTTGTTCTAACTCCTTTAATGAAATTAATTTAACTTGAGCGTTTACCGAAAAAGTTAATGTTAATAAAAATAAAATCAATAGGCATTTCTTCATAGCCTATAATTTACTTAGTCAACAATTTATTAACCTCCTGCTCTACAAATTTATTTTTAGGAACTAACTTTTGATTTTGCTCATCATCTATTCTGCCAATGTATTTAATTAAAAATCCATTTGATTTTTTCTGCAGCACGACAGCTGTTGGTGTTTCTTTTATACCTAATAACCAGGTATATTTAAAGTTATCATCCGATAAGTAAGGAAATGTAAATTGTTTATTAATTGCCAATTTCTTCATTTCAGGCATCGCATCTAGCGGATATTTAATCGGGTCATCACCATATGGGCCTATAGCTACCACAGGAAAACCTTTGACTTTATATTTCTTATCTAAAGCCATAATTCTAGGCTCGTAAGCAATACAATGATCACATGTTGGAGTCATAAAAACTAAGATAAAACCTTTAACAGATTTTTGAGCTTTTAAATCATATACATTTCCTTTGGTGCTTAACAAAGCCAAATTAGGCAATACCTCACCAACTTTTAATGTTTTTTGGGCATATACAGCAGATGTTAAACAAATTACTAAACAAAGAGAGCTAATTACTTTACGCATATTATTTTTAATTTAAAGTTCCTGTTTTTACAATTGCATTCTGATAAACAGGCATATTCAGATCATCAACCACAACGCCTCTTGTTGTAGAAGCGTGTACAAAAAAATTGTTATTCAAATAAACGCCAACATGGTCTACTTCATTGCCTCCAAAAGAGAAAAAGATAAGATCACCTTCTTCCAAATTACTCTTGCTCTTCTTTTTTATAGCTTCCGCTTGATCTTTTGATCGTCTTGGTAAATTATGTCCATAAATATTTTTTTCTAGCAACAAGGCAAAACCAGAGCAATCTATTCCACTTTTATCCAATCCACCTAAGCGATATTTAACACCTGTCCAATCGGTAATAAAACGGTATAAATCTTTACTTTTTAATGCCGCCATGGCATCAGCTGCTTTCGCCGCTTTTTCACTTGGCTTAACTGTATATTTTCTAGTACCACACGAGGCTAGAAGTAATCCAAACAATAAAACGATAACGCAAAACAATCTTTTTGCTTTCATACCTAAGTTTTAATTAACCGTTGTATTTCATCCAATTTTAACAAAGCTTCAACTGGCGTTAACAAATTTACGTCTAGGTTATTTAAAGTATCTCGGATTTTTACTAACACTGGGTCATCAATGGCAAACATCTGTAATTGATATGCTTGATTTTGTACCTTCTTAATGCTATCCTTAATACTTTGCCCTTCAGTTCTATCAATCTCTAAACGTTTTAATATTTCGTTAGCACGATTAATTAATTTCGATGGCATTCCGGCCATTTTAGCTACATGAATACCAAAACTATGCTCACTCCCACCTGGCACTAATTTACGCAAGAAGATTACTTTATTGTTCATCTCTTTAATTGTTACATTAAAGTTTTTGATGCGGCTCATAGTATTTTCTAACTCATTCAATTCATGATAATGTGTTGCAAACAACGTTTTTGGTCGTGCCGTTGGATGTTCATGTAAAAACTCTGCAATTGCCCAAGCTATAGAAATACCATCGTAAGTACTTGTACCACGACCAATTTCATCCAACAAAATCAAGCTTCTATCCGATATGTTATTTAAAATACTAGCCGTTTCATTCATTTCTACCATGAATGTACTTTCTCCACTAGATAAGTTATCTGATGCCCCAACCCGAGTAAATATTTTATCAATTATTCCAATATGAGCTGCTTTTGCAGGCACAAACGAACCCATCTGTGCCATTAAAACAATTAAAGCTGTTTGTCTCAAAATAGCAGACTTACCAGACATATTCGGGCCAGTAATAATAATTATTTGTTGACTGTCATTGTCTAAAAAGACATCGTTTGTAATATATTCATTGCCTGTTGGCAACTGTTTTTCTATTACCGGATGGCGACCTCCTTTTATATCTAATTCCTTCTTATTGTTTAAAATAGGTTTAGCGTAGTGATTTTTAATTGCCAGTTGCGCAAAACAAAGCAGCACATCCAATTGCGCAACTAAATAGGCATTTAGCTGAATAGGCTTAATATAATGCGAAACTTGATACATCAATTCGTTGTACAAACGCACTTCAATAGCTTGAATTTTTTCTTCTGCACCTAAAATTTGTTCTTCGTATTCTTTTAGTTCAGGCGTTATGTACCGCTCTGCATTTACCAACGTTTGTTTACGGATCCAACTTTCAGGCACTTTATCTTTGTGTGTATGCGTAACCTCTAAATAATAGCCAAAAACATTATTAAAAGATATTTTTAAAGATGGAATTCCTGTAGCAGCTGCTTCTCTTTTCTGTATTTCGACTAAATATTCTTTTCCACCAAAAGCGATTTTGCGTAAACGATCTAATTCTTCATCTATCCCATCGGCAATTACATTTCCTTTAATTAGCAAAGCTGGAGGATCTTGATTAAGTTCTCTCTCTAATTTTTCTTTAATACTTAAACAAGGATTTAATTGGGATGCTAATACGGTTAAAAATGGATTCTCAGTTTGTTCAGCTAGCTTTTTAACATCATCAATATGAGACAAAGCTCGCTTTAATTGCACTAATTCTCTAGGTCCAGCTTTTTGTAAACCAACTTTAGAAATTAATCTTTCTAAATCTCCGATAGGTTTAATGTGTGTTAAAAATTCTTGCAAAAGTTCGTCATGATGCACTAAATATTCCACCATTCCCAATCGCTCTTGAATAGGTTTTAGTTCTTTAAGTGGCATAATAATCCACTTATGCAACATCCTCGCACCCATTGGTGTACAAGTCTCGTCTAAAACATCAAATAAAGTTACACCATTATCGTTAGCTGTACTTACCAATTCTAAATTGCGAATGGTAAAACGATCTAACCACATGTAACGTTCCTCTTCCAATCGAGAAATAGAGCTAATATGTTGCAAGTTGCGATGCTCAGTTTCGCCCAAATAGTATAAAACTACTCCTGCTGCTACAATACCCGTTTGTAATTTATCAACCCCAAAACCTTTTAACGAATTAACCTCAAAGTGTTTGGTTAATGTTTCGTTCGCATAATCGGAGGTAAAAGCCCAATCGTCGAGATGAAAAGTATAAAATTTATCACCAAATAGGCTTAAAAATTCTTGACGTTTACTTTTCTGGAAAACAACTTCGGTAGGTCGAAAACCTTGTAAAAGTTTATCAATATATTCTGCATTGCCTTGAGCAACTAGAAATTCTCCTGTAGATATATCGCAAAAAGAAACACCAATATTTTGTTTATCGAAGAAAACGGCAGCTAAGTAATTATTTGCTTTCTGACTTAAAATATTGTCATTGTAGGCAATACCAGGAGTAACTAATTCTGTTACGCCGCGTTTCACAATGGTTTTAGTTGTTTTCGGATCTTCGAGCTGATCGCAAATTGCAACTCTTTGTCCTGCCCTAACTAGTTTAGATAAATAATTTTCTAATGAATGGTGCGGAAAACCAGCCAGCTCTAAAGCACCATTTGGTCCGGTACCGCGTTTAGTTAAAACAATGCCTAAAATTTGAGCTGTTTTTACAGCATCTTCGCCAAATGTTTCGTAAAAATCTCCAACTCTAAATAACAATAATGCACCAGGATATTTCGCCTTAATGGTATTGTATTGTTGCATTAATGGTGTTACGGTTTCTTTTACTTTGGCCAAAATCTTTATCAATTACTAAGGTGTAAATATAGCATCTTGAGGCTTAGTGTTGAAGTTTTTGTAGAGAAATTATTGAATTGTTGAGATGTAAAAAATAAATATTGGTTTAATCATCTGGAAAAGAAAATTCCTAGCTTTTATTAAAATTCAGTTCTGCAATCCATTTTATTCCGTTTCACTCCATGTTTGTTACTATCAGGTTTAGCTGTGAAAAGCTTGTGCAACCATTAAAGTTCTTGACGTTTAAAAAAGACTTTGTTGTGCATTTGGTTTTGGCGGAATATTTAAAAATGGAAAGTCTTCAGAATAAATCCCATATTGTTTTCTTACTGGATCAAATTTCCTCAAAACAAGATTTCCACATCCAAAATCCAATTTTACTTCAGCAAACATTTTTAAGGCAATCTGAACATTTTCTGCGCTCAATTTTCTTCCAATAGAAATGTGCGGATCTTTGCTTTTATACGAATTTTTAATGTTCGTATTCTTTTGAATTCTAATCATCAATTCAGTTAAAGGAACTCTAGTTGCTTCATCAGGTTTTAAAAACACGGCTCCATTTGAGTAATTACTAACTCCATCAAAACTTAAATGAAAAGAATTTTCATAACTAGCAACTTCCTTTAAAAGTGTTATAATCTCATCAAGTTCATCGTTATCAGCAGTAAATTCTATAATAGTAATATGTGCTTTAGAATTTCTGCTATTGTACCAACCAATTCTTAAATGTAATTCATCTTTAAGTTTATCAACTAATGCTATTCCATTTTTATCTGGCATTATTACAATTGAATATTTTAATTTTTCAAAAAGAGACATAAATAAAATTAATAAATAGAAAGTTAATCACATAGATTTACATTGTCGCGTTTAATTAATATAGGTTATCTTTGAAGAAATAAAATACGAATGGCAGTTTTACATAGAAAAGAAGAAAAAATACAAGCGGTATTAGGAAGATTACCTAAGAAATATACAGATGAGCAATTTGTAGAAATGTTTATTAAGTTATATTCTAAAGATTGGGGCAAAATTAAATCAGCATACATTAAACAATCTCAAGATAAAGAACCTGGTACGGTAATTAATATGCCAAAACCAGATTTGTATTTAAAACAAGTTTTAACTTCTTTTTTAGCGCAAAATCCAACCATTAAGGCTGACGATGTACAGGAATCTATTATTGAAGAACAACCTGTACCTAAAAAAACTAAAGCACCTGCTAAAAAGAAGGTAGAAGTAACAGAAGACGAAGTTGTAGTTGTTAAAAAACCTAAGTCTGCTGCTAAAAAAAGTTTATAATTTCTCTATATATTCTAGAAACAAGGCTAACGCCTTCCTCTTCTCATCAGTTAAGTCGAAATCTAGTTTATGTAAAAGATAATCCGATAAATCAAAATTTTGAAGCTGAGGCAACTCCTTTAAAACTTCATTTCTATGAGCCAGTCCAAGTTTTAAAGCCTGATCAAAAGCTGTAACAAAAGTTGGAGAAATGACTTTGTTAGCTACCCAAGCAGCGTACACAAAAGGCAATCCTGTAAACTTCATCCACTCCTCGCCCATGTCATAAGCATAAGCAAAATCCGCCTTGCGGCCAAAAGTACGATCTCCAATTAAAACAATCGCATCAGTTTTTGCATCTTGATCTGTTGTAAATTCTACTTCAACTTTAAAGTGAAATTTTAATAAAACTTTAGCTAGATTATTAGAAGTACGCGATTGTAAATCGAGTTTTACTGTTTTTATTTCTGCAGCAGGAACGTTAGAGAAAATAAATACCGAATTTACTGCACCAACAGAACCTATACAATAAGAACCTATAATAGTTGCATTAGGAACATAAGGTATCGCAGCAACAGGTATTAAACCAATATCAACTTTATTAGCAATTAATTTTGCGGCACAATCTGATGGGATATCTAAACTTAAATCTATTTCGTTACGAATATCACTATGTTCAATTCCGTAAATAAATGGTTTGGTATTGGTATAAGAAACTGCAGATATTTTTATTTTACTCACCTTTTAATAATCTTTTTTATTTTCTTTTTTCACCACTAAGACACCTAAGTAATCTTAGAAATATTTAACATTAATACTTAGCTGTTCTTGTATTTCTAAGGTGGTAATTTATTTTAAATGATCGGTATTGTTAAAGTCGATAACTTTAAATTTATTATCATCAAAACTCAATCTGTATAACGTTGTATTTTGATGCGGGAAATCACCCATTTCAGATAGTGGTTTATCAAGCAATAAGCATAGCAATAATCGCATAGCTCTACCATGCATGCACACTAAGATTCGTTTTTCATCAGTTTTGCTTTTAATTAGCGAAATCGTTTCCTGTAAACGTATACTTACATCATTAGGGCTTTCACCACCTTCAAATTTCGCATCATAATTGCCACCTTGCCATTTCTCCACTACTTCTCTAAAAGCTGCCCTAGATTCTTCTGTATTAGGCTGACCTTCCCATAAACCCCAAGCTAATTCATCTAAACCTGATTCTTGCTCCCATGGTAAACCTAAATCTATAAATTGCTGTACAGTTTGATGAGTGCGTTTCAGTTCTGAAGTGTAAATTTTATCGAATGCTACAGTTTTATACCTTTCAAAAAATGCAGCAGCTTGCGCTCGTCCAGTATCGTTTAAATCACTATCTACACCCCTGCCTTGTACTATTCCTAACCTATTCAACTCTGTTTCGCCGTGGCGGATGATGTATAATTCTTTCATTTTTTAGTTGTACGTTATAAGTTTTAAGTTATAGGTTGTTTTACGTACAACTTACTACCTAAAACTTATAACTTAATTTATAACAGGTAATTTGTAATAAGATGGTTTAACATCACTTTCAAAAACTACATCAGTATAATCAGTTACTACGTTATATAATGTATCTCTTTCAATTGGTTTTCTGCCGACTTGTTTAATCAAATTAACCAATTCTTGTGTACTCATTGCTGGGTTTTGTTCTTCGGCACCTGCCATCGAATATATTTTGGTTGTGTCATCCAAAGTTCCATCGATATCATCAACTCCAAAGTTTAAAGAAAGTTGAGCGGTTTCTCTACTAATCATTGCCCAATAGGCTTTAATATGATCAAAATTATCTAAATAAATACGAGCGATAGCATAATTACGTAAATCTTCAATCACGGAAACCTCTGGCACATGGCTCATTTGGTTATGTTGATTTCTAAATTTTAATGGAATAAACGTTTGAAAACCTTTCGTTTGATCTTGCAAATTACGTAAACGTTCCATATGATCTACACGATGCTCGTATTTCTCAATATGACCGTATAACATGGTTGCATTTGATCGCATCCCTAATTTATGCCACTCTTCATGAATAGCCAACCATTGATCTGCTGTACATTTATCTTTCGCAATTTGTTCTCTAATTTCTGGATGAAATATTTCTGCTCCACCACCTGGAATTGATTCTAAACCTGCGTCTTTCATCAATTTCATTCCGGTAGCGTAATCTATTTTGGCTTTTTTAAAGATGTAGTGGTATTCTACTGGCGTTAATGCTTTTACATGTAATGCAGGACGATGTTTTTTAATAGCGCTAAACAAAGTTGAATAAAATTCGACATCGTACTGCGGTAAAACTCCTCCAACAATATGAACTTCGGTAACTGGTTCACTATCATATTTCTTAACTACATCGAGCATCTCATCCATGGTTAATGCCCAACCTTCTTCTTTCTGTTTAATTAAACGAGAATACGAACAGAATTTACAATCGTAAACACAAAGATTAGTAGGTTCTAAATGAAAATTTCGATTGAAATAGGTTTTATCACCATGCTTCTCTTCTCTAATAAAATTAGCCAGTACGCCCAAATATCCTAATTCAGCATGTTCATATAAATATACACCTTCATCAAAAGTAATGCGTTGATGATTTCGAACTTTTTGGGCAATGTCCTTTAAAGGTGCTGCAAGAGTTGGGTTATTAAGAAGTAAAGTTAAAGCCTGCACAGTAATTCATTTAATGTTTAGGCAAAAGTACAATATTGACCTAATTGAAAATCATTTTCTTGTAAAAATGGCTTATTTAGAAACAATAAAAGCCCCGAATAGGTCGGAGCTTTTTAGGATTAGCTAATTAGCTTATTATTTAATTAGCTAATTACTTAGCTGCTTTTGTAAAATTCATTACAATGTAAGCAGTTTTGCTACCGTATTCTATTGGCGATTTAACAACCATATTCGTTCCATCAGATGAAGAAAGCATTAAACGGTAACCATCTGTTACGTTTTTAGCTTTATCGCCTTCGTTTAATTTCTTAAATTGGAAAGTTTCATCAGCTGTGCTTACTGACCAAAAAATAGGTTGTGTTTTTGCGCCACAACTTGCACTAGATGGCAAACTATAACTTCCATTACCACTATTTGTTAAATCCCAGGTACTACCCACGAAACATTTATAAGAATTTTCACCTAAGAATGATTTTACGGCAACCTCAGGAATACCATCAAAAGTAATGTCGTTTAAAACCCAATTACCTGTTACATCGCCACGTTTTACCGCAACTGTACCACTTGTTGTTTTCGGAGAGCAGCTTTGTAACACTATTAATGAACTACAAATTAAGGCTGCTATTAAAAATATTCTTTTCATATACTTGTTTTTTGATTAAGCTTTTACATAAATCTTGCCAAAAACATTTTTTTAGCAAGATAAAATTTAGCTTTGCTATAAATCTTTGTTATTTAATTCGTAAAAAAATGAAACCAGAAACTGCCGCCATCCATGCGTTAAATTTAGTAAAAAGTGCTACGGGCGATGTAACGATGCCTATCAGCTTATCTACCACTTTTTTACGCGATGAAGATGGTGGATATCCAGGCGGATATATGTATAGCCGGATGAACAACCCAAATAGAGCTGCTTTAGAAAGTGTAATTACAACTTTAGAATATGGCGCTGATACGTGTGTTTTTTCATCAGGTAATACAGCTGGAATGTCTATTTTTCAAGCCTTAAAACCGGGCAGTCATATTATTGCACCAGATGATATGTATTGGGGTTTAAAAAAACAGTTATTAAGTATTTTTAATGAAACCTTAACATTCGATTTTATTAATTTAATTGATATTGATAACATAGAAAGTTTCATTAAACCAAATACAGCTATGATTTGGGCTGAAACTCCTTCTAACCCCCTCTTAAAAATTACCGACATTCAAGGGTTGGCAAAGATTTGCAAAGCACATCAACTCATTTTAGCAGTTGATAGTACTTTTGCTTCCCCAACTTTACAAAATCCAATTACATTAGGTGCGGATATTGTGATGCACTCTACTACTAAATATATTGGTGGTCATAGTGATGTTTTAGGTGGTTCTTTAACAACTGCTACAAAGAATGAGTTTTGGGAAAGAGTTAAAAATATCCAACAAAATGGTGGTGCAGTTCCATCGCCATTCGATTGCTTTTTATTACTTAGAAGTATTAAAACCTTATCATATAGAGTAAAAGGTCATTGTGAAAATGCAATGAAATTGGCTCAATATTTAGAAAATCACCCAAAAGTTGACACTGTATATTATCCTGGTTTGACTTCTCATCCACAACATGATATTGCTAAAAAGCAAATGAAAGATTTTGGAGGAATGTTGTCTGTCTTAGTTAAAGGTGATGCAGTAACTGCTAAAAAAGTGGTAAATGCGGTGAAGATATTTGCACAAGCTACCAGTCTTGGTGGTGTAGAAAGTTTAGTTGAGCATCGTGCTTCTGTTGAAGGACCTGATACAAAAACCCCGCAGAATTTAATTCGGGTTTCGGTTGGCTTAGAGCATATTGATGATCTGATTGCAGATTTTGAGCAAGCTTTAGGTTAATAGTTAATAGATTATAGGTTATTTACCATCAACCAATCAAAATATTATATTAATTTACAGCTAGTTAAATATTAATCAGAATTTTATTTTGCATATTTTCCAATACAATCTTATATTTGAAACATTATTTGGTTAAAGCTAAATAAAAATCAAATCTTTAACATCGATTTGATTTATAAAGAAGTGGCGAGAGACAGGCTCTTTGACCCACTGGCAACCCTCCCTAACGGAGAAGGTGCCAATTCCTGACCAGCCAACATGGTGTTGTTTGGAAATATAAATTAAGAAGATGAAAACAATTAATTCAATTTCGCTAAGCGAAAATTTTAAGTCAAGCCCCAAACGATCAATTGCATTTTTAAATGTAAATCTGATTTCCTGTAATATGCCGTTAATGAACTGTATGTGCTGTCGCATATACTAGTTTAAAAATCTTCCACTTTGTTATTTTCAATTCGGAAGGTCTCGAGAAATCGAGATACGCTGTTACCTATTATCAAGTCCATTACATTAAAAAGAAGAATTAGTACATCATGAGCACAGTAGCTATATATAAACACCCTAAAATATTCAAACTAGAAAACGGTAAAAAGTTGCGCAATCTAGAAATTGCTTATCAAACATTTGGTAAATTAAATGCCAACAAGGATAACGTAATTTGGGCTTGTCATGCATTAACTGCAAATGCAGATGTATTAGATTGGTGGAAAGGATTGTTTGGAAATAATGCTTTGTTTAATCCAGAAGAACATTTTATCGTTTGTGCTAACATTTTGGGTTCAAACTACGGAACTACAAACCCACTAAGTAAAAATCCAACAACTGGTCAACCGTACTATTTATCTTTTCCGGAATTTACTATTAAAGATTTAGCCGCAACGCACAATTTATTAGCGAACCATTTAGAAATAAGCAACATTAAAGTTTTAATTGGCGGTTCTTTAGGTGGTCAACAAGCGTTAGAATGGTCGTTGGCTAAAACACAGACGATAGAGAATTTAATTTTAGTAGCTACAAATGCAGTTCATTCTCCATGGGGAATTGCTTTTAACGAAAGTCAGCGATTAGCGATTAGTACAGACAGAACTTTTTACGCTAATCAACCAAATGGTGGTTTAAAAGGTTTAAAAGTTGCACGTAGCATCGCTTTATTATCTTATCGTACGTACGAAGCTTATTCGGCAACACAATTAGAAAGTGTAAACGATAAAACCACAGGTTATAGAGCAGCATCTTACCAGAATTACCAAGGCGAGAAATTGTGTAAACGCTTTAATGCATACAGTTATTGGTATTTAAGCAAAGCGATGGATAGTCACAATATTGGACGTGGAAGAAAAAGCATTACTGCAGCGTTAGCAGATGTTAAAGCAAATACGTTAGTTATTGGTATTGAAAACGATGTACTCTTCCCTATTAGTGAGCAAAAGTTTTTAGCTAACCATATTAACGAGGCACAATTTAGTAGTATTAATTGCGCTTATGGACATGATGGTTTTTTAATAGAGACTGATAAACTAACGAACATCATTGGCAATTTCTTGAAAGAAAGTAGCGATAAGAAAATAATCAAATTACATAAAACAGCATAATAAGCTAAAGGCGAAAAGCTTAAAGCACAATATATACACTAATGAGTAAGAAACTTAAAATAGGATTATTTGGATTTGGAGTAGTTGGACAAGGTTTGCACGATATTATCCGTGGACAAAATTTAAATTTAGAAGTCGTAAAAATTGCAATTAAAAATCCTGAAAAAAAACGCAGTTTAGACGCTCATCTCTTCACCACTTCTCATGATGAAATTTTAAATAATCCTGAAATAAACACAATAGTAGAATTAATTGACGATGCAGACGTTGCTTTTCAAATTGTAAAAAAAGCATTAAGCAATGGTAAACATGTAGTATCTGCCAATAAAAAAATGATTGCTATCCATTTGGAAGAACTCGTACAGTTGCAAGCAAAATATGGTACATCGTTATTATATGAAGGTGCTGTTTGTGGTAGTATCCCAATTATTCGTAATCTGGAAGAATATTACGATAATGAACTTTTGCATGGCATTAGCGGTATTTTTAATGGTTCATCAAATTATATTTTATCTAAAATATTTAACGAAGGTTTAGCTTATGAAACTGCTTTAAAACAAGCGCAAGATTTAGGTTTCGCAGAAACTGATCCTATTTTAGATGTTGGAGGTTATGATCCGAAATACAAATTGGCCATTGCTACAGCACATGCTTATGGTTTATTTATCAATCCAGATCATATATTAAATGTTGGTATTCAGAATATTTCTGATGCGGATATTCAATATGCTAGAGAGAAAAACTTTAAAATTAAATTAGTACCAACAGCTCGTAAAATAAGTACTAAACAGGTTGTTGCATTTGTATTGCCAAAATTTGTGAAGGCTGACGATTTTCTATACAATGTAGAAAATGAATACAATGGGGTAACTGTACAAGCAGCATTTGCTGATAAGCAATTCTTTTTTGGCAAAGGTGCTGGAGGGCATCCTACTGGGGCTGCTGTTCTTTCTGATATCGCTGCTTTGCGTTATGATTATCGTTACGAGTATAAAAAATATCATCAGTTAAATGGTTTAATACATACAGACAAAGTGAGTATTGAGGTATATATAAGATACGTACATGAGTATACCATAGAGAAATTGCAGATTGAAAATATCTCAGAGCGTTTCTCTCGTAACGAATATAAATATGTAATTGGTAGTGTGAGTTTAAAAAATCTAATTGCACACCGCGATTTACTATTAAATAAAGATGTATTTATAGCACAAACTGGAAAGTTAAGCTATAGTCAAAAAGATATTGCAGCAATAGCCGAAGAAGGCATTCTAGCTAATTAATTGTTTTTTGTTTTGTTTTGAGCAAAAAGCCTCGACGTTCTGTTGAGGCTTTTGCTGTTTCTAAGCTACTTTTAATTTAGATTATAGCTGAAAATAATTCAACAAAAAAGGTCTGTAAAAACAGACCTTTTATTTTATTTACTTCGTTGAATGAACTAATTAATCTCTCTATTAATATCCCAATTCTCTAAATAATCTGCTACACGACGTACAAAAGACCCACCTAGTGCGCCATCTACAACTCTATGATCGTAAGAAAGGGAAAGGAACATCATGTGTCTAATTGCAATTACATCGCCAAATTCAGTTTCTAAAACTGCTGGTTTCTTTTTAATAGCACCAACAGCTAAAATTGCAACTTGTGGCTGATTGATAATTGGTGTACCCATTACGTTACCAAAAGAACCGACATTTGTTAAAGTGAATGTTCCGTTTTGAGTTTCGTCTGGTTTTAATTTAGAATTACGAGCACGAGAAGCTAAATCGTTAACTGCTTTAGTTAATCCGACTAAATTTAATTGATCTGCATTCTTAATCACAGGTACAATTAAATTTCCACTTGGCAAAGCTGCTGCCATACCAATATTAATGTCGCGTTTTTTAATAATTTGTGTTCCATTAACGGTTACGTTAATCATTGGAAAATCTTTTATCGCTCTGCTTACCGCTTCAACGAATATTGGTGTAAACGTAATTTTTTCATTTTCGCGTTGCTCGAATGCTTTTTTCACTTTATCACGCCACATTACCATATTTGTTACATCGGCCTCTACAAATGAAGTTACGTGTGGTGAAGTATGTTTACTCATTACCATGTGTTCGGCAATAAGTTTACGCATTCTATCCATTTCTATAATTTCGTCACCACCACTTACAGAAGTTACAGGCTTAGCGGTTGGAGCTACAGGTTTATGGGCTTCGACTGGAGCTGGAGTTTCCGTTGCAACTGAAGTTGCTTTACTAGGTGCACCACCATTTTTGCTTTGAATATAGTTTAACAAATCATCTTTAGTTAAACGTCCTTCTGCTCCGCTTCCTTTTATCTGATCAAGTTCTGCAACTGTTATGTTCTCTTGCGCAGCTATATTTTTCACCAATGGTGAATAAAAACGATCAGAATTTTTAAATTCTTGAGGAGTACTTTCTTCTGTTTTAGTAATAGGTAGTTGAGCTACGCCTGGAATATTTTCTACATTTACTGCTGGCGCAGAAACTTCTTCTTGTTTAGTTTCTGCAACTGGAGCGCTTTCTGTAGCACCTTCAATTTCTATAATTGCAATTACAGCACCAACTTGAACCACGTCATCGGCACTAAAAAGTTGTTTAACTAATTTACCGGCCACAGGCGATGGCACTTCAGAATCTACCTTATCAGTAGCAATTTCTAATATCGTATCATCCAGTTGAATTAAATCTCCTGGTTGTTTAGTCCATTTAATGATGGTTGCTTCTGCAACACTTTCTCCCATTTTTGGTAACAATAATTCGTATTGAGCCATTTGTTATTGCGTTTATAATTGGTATCTGAGGGCAAAAGTACGCCTTTTCTCTCAATAAACTAAGTTTTGGTTTAGCTATTTTGCCACAGATTAGCAGATTTTAGATTGCTATATATAGTTAGTGTAAATTAAACAACATAGAAAATTAGCCTATATTGTTATGTAATTAATTGAAGTAAATCTGTTAATATGTAGCTAGTTATGTTGTTTTAATAGATTTAGCAACATGGTTAAAGCTGCTGTAGCTGAACGTTCTATATTTTGTATTCTTTTGCTGCTAAATGTGAACAATTTTGCTACTACTTTGTCCTTTGTTCCAACGGCAATCCACACGGTACCAACAGGTTTACCTGGCATGCCGCCATCTGGACCAGCTATGCCACTAACCGCAATTGAATAATCAGTTTTAAAATGAGTGATTGCACCTTGCGCCATTTCTTTTACTGTTTGTTCACTTACCGCACCAAATTCTGTTAAGGTTTGATGTTTCACACCTAAAATAGATTCCTTTAAATCGTAAGAATAGGCAACAGCACCACCTGCAAAAACCGCTGATGAACCTGCATGTTGTGTAATTAAATGTGAGATATAACCTCCTGTACAACTTTCTGCAGTAGAAAGCGTCAGATTTTTAGCTTTCATTTTATCGAGAATGGCTTTTTCTAATGGTACATCTTCATCAATTACTACATGCGCATCTATACGCTGAATAATTTGTTGTGCGTAACTGTTTACTTCTGCTCTTAAACTTGCTTCATCATTACCTGAAGCGCTTAATCTAAGTCTTACTTGTCCTAATTTTGGTAGATATGCTAGTTTAATATGACTAGGTAGACTATCTTCTATATCTTCAATTTGTTGTGCAAGAAATGATTCGCCTAAACCTGATGTCAAAATTGTTTTGTGTACAATGAAAGGTAAAACAAATGCTTTTTTAAGACGAGGTAAAATTTCTTCTTCCATTAAATACATCATTTCAAAAGGTACTCCAGGCATGGAAACAATGATTTTACCATTTACTTCAAACCACATGCAGGGTGCTGTACCATTTTTATTTTGAATAACAACGCATCCATCTGGCACATCTGCTTGCCTGATATTTACATCTATCATTGGTCTGTTAAGACCTGCAAAAATTGTTTGTATGTGTTCAAGCGTTGCTTGATCTCGCCTTAAAGGCATATCAAAATATTTCGATAAGGTGAGTTTAGTGATATCATCTTTTGTCGGACCTAATCCGCCAGTAATCAAAATTAAATCTGCTCGTTTTTGTGCTTCATCTAAGGCTTGCACAATATGTTCGGCGTTATCAGAAACTGATGTAATTTGCTTTACGCTAATTCCTATCTTATTTAACTCTCTGCCCATCCAAGCAGAATTCGTATCAACTATTTGACCAATTAGTATTTCGTCACCTATGGTAATGATTTCCGCCAGCATAATAATTAATTTAGTACTTGGTATAATAACCTTTACGTTTGCTTAGTTTAAGGTCTTGAAGGATAGATGCTTTTACTTTTATATCTATCGAGTAACTTTGATAACTACCAAATGGTATCCAATTGGCGCTCAAATCCCAACAATGCAGATCTCTATAAATTGCAAATGAAGTATATGAAACAGTTTTAGCTTTAAAATCGTAACCAGAATTAAATTGAATTTTCCATTTTGGAGTTAAGTTGAAATCTCCATTAAAATTTAGTGTATTACTGATATTCCTGGTTGATGCTAAGCCTAACGAGTTGTTATAGTTGAAACTATAAGAAAAAGCAATATTCCAAGGAATGTTAAAATCTACAAAAGCATTTGGATCTCTACTTATAGCTTGCAATTGCTCAATTTGTTCTGGTGTTCTTCCAGCTTGTTGTTGTTCAGTTTGATTTTTTAGGGCATCCATGTTTTTATTACGTCCTTTTAACGCATCTGGATTTAAACTGTAGTCAAAAGAGAAGTTAAAACTTGTTAATCGTGGTAATTTACCATCTTTCCATACATACCTATCTACTTCTTGATATTGATATGTAGTTGTTTGTGCAGTGCCAGAACCTGAAGTTATTGGCACATTTTGTACTGCATACGGACTAAAAACACCACTAAAGTTAAAGCCAAGCTTATCTGTAAATTGAGATCTACCACCAAAGTTTATAGGCGCTAGTTTTTTAGTTGGGGCCACAAAATTATAGGAACTAGAAAAATTCAAGCCTTGTATAATTGGTATTTTCTTTTCACCAGTTCCTGTTGTATCTTTCGAATCAGATACTTTTAATTCTACGTTGTTATCTACAGAAAAACCGATACTTGCTTGTTTACCAGCAGATGGCCCACCGTATTGTGCACCTTCAAATATGGAGTATTTTTGAGGAAGCCCTTGGTAATCTCTTACTAAGTTATCACCATCCAATGGCACACTTTTACCTGGTCTTATGTCATTTGTATAATAAACTTTGTTTTTATAATACCCGTAATTATTGGTAGAGAAATCTGGTTTATAAGAAAAACTTATGTTAGGCGTCATTACATGTCGTATCGCTTTAATGCTTCCTAAATTTTTAAATTTCTTTCCGCCATATAATTTGGTAGACATACCTAAACTCAACGAATACTCGCCAGCACGTTTAAAGCCATACACAGTATCAATAGCTACACTATCAGATGAATTTGGCCTTTTAAAATATCTATTTTGAACAGTTTGTAAATACCAACGTTCATTATAGTTTACACTACTATTAAAGTTTAAATATTTTAAAACATTAAAGGGTAAACTGATTGGAATAGAGTGTTGCATTCCGTTTCTAAATCTTTTTAACCCGTCTTTATCAAATAATAAATCTTCCCTTGTATTTACGGTATTACTTGCTTGCATGCTGTATCCTACCGTAATTTTCTGATACCATTTTTGCTCACCTACTCTATCTTTAGAATCGAATGGACTAATGGTAGACATGTTTAAACTTACTTGTGGCAAGGTTAATGAAATTGTTTTGGCTCTAGTTTCTTGACTATGAGAAAGTGAAGTAGTTAAGTTAAACAATCCATCACCAAAAACTTTTCCATAAGCAATACTCGAACTCATGGTGTTACTAGCTATCTGATTAATATCATATGTTCCGTTTGCGGCAGAAACACTAAAATAGTTTCCTGTACCTGCATTTACTGAAGCACTAAATGTGGTACCAGGTTTAGCGTTTGCATTTTGACTATGTGTCCAACCAATGTGAAAGTTTTTTTGTGGATCGTATTCAGGCGTTCCTTCTAAACCTTGTCTATCACTAGCATAGGCAAGATTAAAATTACCGCCAAACTTATAGCGTTTAATATAGTTTGTCGCCAAATTTAAGTGGTAAGATCCATTTGTATAAATATCACCAGTTAACCTTGCATCCCAATAATCATTTAGCGCCAAATAATAGCCACCATTAGTTAATGAAAAACCTTTTGTTGCATCTTCACCGGGTGTGGGCAATATAATACCTGATGATTTCTTATTAGGCTTTGGGAAAAATCCAAAAGGGATGGCTATTGGAAGTGGAACTCGTTCAAATTCTAAATAAACTGGACCTGTAATAATCTGATTTTCTGTGGCAATACCTTTGGTAATGTGTATACCATAATGTGGCTCTGGCAAATTACAAGTACTATATGTTGTACCAGATACATTAAATTCATTATCCGGTTGCATTTTAGTTTTACCGCCAGAAAAAAATCCGCCTTCTTGCTCTGTAAATACACCACTTACTGTTCCTTTACCTGTTTTTGTGTTATAAGTCAATGAATCTGCAATAGAAGAACCTTCTCTTCCCATTTTAAAAATTGGTCTGCCAATGTATTTACCTTTTTCGGTTTTAATACCTCTAGCAAAAATGGTATTGTCTTTTGAGTTAAACCTGATATAATCTGCATCTAATTCAAAATCCTGATAAGTTACACGTGCTCTACCGTATAAATACATGATACCGTTTTTTCGATCAACACGTGTAGAATCTTTAGCAAAGTATTCGACTTTCTCATCAAGATCACTTTTCTTCATTTTGACTTTTGAGGTATCCCTTTTAGTAGAATCCGTTTGTTTTGTTACCTGTTGAAAGGAAAAATTAGACGAGGCTAGCGCCTTGTTACCAACAGATGTTAATAAAAGAGCTGCAATAATAAAAATGATATCGCGTAAAAGTTTCAAATTCGTGTGTGAATGTTATTTTTGCAATAATGTTTATCCCAAAACGTTCAAAATTAATGAAAAATATACCATTGGTTAGACCAAATGCAATTTTGATTATATTTATTTCTGCTTTATCTATTTTAGGTATTGATAATCAATTACTTGCACAAGAATACAAAATAAAAACAATTGTTATCGATGCAGGCCATGGCGGCAAAGACGGTAGTACAAGAGGATTATATTCTACAGAGAAAGATGTAGCTTTAAAAACAGCTTTGCGATTAGGCAAATTAATTCAAGATAGCTTAAAGGATGTAAAAGTAATTTTTACCAGACAGGATGATACTTTTATTCCATTGTATGAGCGAATTGCAATTGCTAATAATGCAAAGGCAGATTTATTTATTTCTATCCATTGTAATGATATGCCAGTTTACGGCACACGATATATCAGTGGTTACACTAGAAATAAAAAAGGTAAAAAAGTTCCAATTTATAAAACAAGATATGCTAAAAGCACATCTACCAAAGGTGTAGAAACCTTTGTTTCTGGTAGTGGACGCGTAAATGAACAAGATGCTGCAATTAAAAGGGAAAATGCATCTATCTTTTTGGAGGATAACTACAAAGAGAATTACGATGGTTTTAATCCAGATGATCCAGAAAGTGCTATCATTTTATCCTTAATGAAAAACACCTTTAGAACTCAGAGCTTAAAACTTGCTAAATTAGTGCAAGATGAATATATCCAAGTGGGGAGAATAAATAGAGGTGTACAAGAAAAAAGCCTTGCTGTATTAGCTCGTGCTGGTATGCCGGCGATCTTAACAGAAATTGGTTTCATCAGTAATCCTGGTGAAGAAGATTATATGAACTCAGAAGCTGGTCAAAAAGAAATAACCAATTGTCTGTTAAAAGCAATAGAAGCCTACAAAGTAAGTGTAGAAATATAGTTGACGATATTTATTATAAATTTGTAAAAAATAAGTTTAGATGAGATTAAAAAGTGCCCTGTTAACCTTCGCCATTATATTTCTTTTTTATTCAAGTAACGTTTTCGCACAGGGTTATAAAATCAAAACTATTGTAATTGATGCAGGTCATGGAGGCGTGAAGCCAGGTGCAGCAGGTAAATATTCATTAGAAAAAAATGTTGCTTTAAAAGTTGCTTTAAAACTTGGTAAGAAGCTTGAAGAAGAATTACCCGGAATTAAAATTATTCAAATTCGTAAAACAGATGTTGATGTAGATTGGTATCGCAGAGCTGAAATAGCGAATGATGCAAAAGCAGATTTGTTTATTTCTATTCATTGTAACTCAATGGGTGGAAGTGATAGAACGACAAAAGGAACAGAAACTTTTGTTGGTGCATATAGACGTATCAATGAAATGGATGCTGGCTTAAAAGAAAATGAAGATATTTTAAAGGATAAGGATTATAAAAAGAAAGGAACTTACGATCCTACAAATCCTGAAGAATTAATTATGTTATCTTTGTACAAATCTCTTTACCGAGCTAAAAGCTTAGCTTTAGCAAAGATGATTCAAAAAAACTACACCAATGTGAACAAAAGAGTTAACAGAGGTGTTAAAGAACAAGGATTATTGATATTGCAACGAGCAGCAATGCCATCAGTATTAACAGAAATTGGTTTTATTTCTAATCCAACTGAAGAAGATTACATTAACTCTCCAGAAGGACAAGAAGAAATAGTAACTGCTATTGTGAATGCAATAAAACAATACAAAAAAGAAATTGAGATTTAACAAACACCAAACTAAGTGAAGATAAAAAACGAAACCAAAGTAGGCGTATTAGCAGCATTTGCTATTGCCTTATTAATAATTGGCTATAACTTTTTAAAGGGGAATTCTATATTTTCTAGCGAAACAGTTTTATATGCTATCTATTCTCGTGTTGACGGTTTAGGCGTTTCAAAACCTGTTTTAATTAATGGTTTTCAAATTGGTAGAGTTGATAAATTAACTTTACAACCTAATGGAACCATTATTGCAACCTTAAAAGTGAAGGATGAATATGAAATTCCTAAAAACACTATTGCTAGATTAGAAAGTACTGATCTTTTAGGCGGAAAAGCTATCGTTATGATTTTAGGAAACGATAGAAACTTTGCAAAAGACGGTGATACCTTAAATGCCAATGTAGTTAAAGGTTTAATGGAAACTGTACAACCAGTGCAGAAAAAAGCAGAGCTATTAATAGCTAAAATGGATTCTATTTTAACAAGTGTAAACTCTATACTTAATCCAAATTTCCAGAAAAACGTAGATAGAAGTTTTACCAGTATTGCTTCTACTTTAGGTTCTTTAGAGGCTACTTCTAAAAAAGTAGATGCATTGGTAGGTTCAGAAAGCTCAAAACTCTCTGCTATTTTATCAAATGTTGAAGCAATTACTGCCAACTTTAAAAACAACGGTGCTAAAATTGATGCCGTTTTAACAAACTTAAATACTGTTACAGATAAAGTTGCTGCTTTAAACTTTAAACAAACTATTGATAACGCAAATAAAGCAGTAGCTGATTTACAAGGTATAGTAACTGATGTTAAAAATGGAAAAGGTTCATTAGGTCAGTTAATCAATGATAAACAGATGTATGATAATCTGACTAATGCTGCTAAAAATCTAGATAATTTAATGATAGATTTAAAAGCCAATCCTAAGCGTTATGTACACTTCTCTGTATTTGGAGGGGGTAATAAAACAGATAAGTAGGTAAATTATATATTAGAGCCGCAGATGCGCAGATTTAGCTGTACATCTGCGGTTTTTTTATGCAATTTTAAATAGTAATTATATCTGGTAAGTAATACCCTCGATAGCTAATTCTGTATTTTCAAAAACAGTTTTTGCTTCTTCCAAAAGCTCACTAAGTGTTTTATAACGAGAAGAAAAGTGACCGATTAATAGTTTTTTAGCGTTCACAATTTTAGCTACTTCTGCTGCCTGTAAAGCAGTTGTATGATGTGTTTCATTTGCTCTCTCTAACATTTCATGTAAAAAAGTAGCTTCGTGATATAAGGTATCACAGTCTTTGATGCTTTCAAAATAACGTTCATCCATTAATGTGTCTGAACAATAGGCATAAGATTTTGGCTGAGCTGAATCTGTAGTGTAATCTATATTCTTTAAAACGGTTCCATTAGGTAAATCTAAATCTACTCCTCTTTTTAATAAAGGATATAACTCTAATGGAATGTTATCTTTTTCTAATTTCTCAACTATCAGTTTACGTAAACGTTTTTTCTCTGTAAATTTAAATCCAGTACAAGGAATACGATGATTTAATACGATTGTTTCTACGGTTACATCATTATTTTGAAAAATGACAGCAGGTTGTGTTGGATCAATAACGTAATAGATTAATTCGTATCTTAATGTAGTATCAGAATGTTTAAACTGAAGTTCTAAGATCTCTTGTATTGCTTTTGGAGCAAATATATGCATGGGTTTAATTCGTCCATTTAAATGCATGCTAGAAAGCAAACCAATTAAACCAAAATAATGATCGCCATGCAAATGACTAATGAAAACGTAATCTATTTTTGATGCTTTTAATCCGAATTTTATCAATTGTTGTTGAGTACCCTCACCACAATCAATTAGATAAAATTTTTCATTGCAATTTAATAATTGGGCAGTAGGATTTCTGTTGTAGACCGGGGTTGCAGAACTGCTACCCAAAATGGTTACTTCAAATTTCATTAAAAATTATCCTTTATCTACACTACCACGCAATTCTTTCTCTATTTCTTCCATAAAGATTAAATCGGTAGCCTCATCTAATTTATTTACAAAAGTAACCGAATGATGAAGATTAGAGATCTTCACAATATTGGCAATTGCAGCATTTACTCCTGTAACAATAAAAACGCCACCTGCACTTTTACAAAGTCTATCTCCTACTAATAAACAGCTTAAATCTTGTGAATCATTACATTCTTTTACAGCCGATAAATCGAGTACAATATTACGATAGCCTTCAGTATTTAAGAGGATAAATTCAGATTTTAATGCAGGCGTATTATCATTGGTAAACTTTGGCTCATCCAATTTTAATACAACATATTTTTCGTGTTTATCTGTAGAGAATTTCATAGTCTTATCTATTTATTTAAAACGAAAGTAACGATTATTATCTTGATAATAAATCATCAATCGCATTTTTCACATTTTCTTCTATTCTATTTACAATACTTGATGAAGGATTTTTAACAAATTTTTCACCGGTAATTTGTTCGTATAATTCTATATAACGATCTGATATTGAATTCACAATCTCGGGCGTCATTTCAGGAATTACCTGTCCATCTTTTCCTTGAAAATTATTTTCGATTAACCACTTACGCACAAATTCTTTAGATAATTGTTTTTGCGCTTCACCTGTTTTTTGTCGCTCTGCATAACCATCAGCATAAAAATAACGAGATGAATCTGGTGTATGTATTTCGTCTATTAAGTAAATGGCATCTCCTACTTTACCAAACTCGTACTTTGTATCTACTAAAATTAAACCTCGTTCTGCTGCCATTTCGGTTCCTCGTTTGTACAATGCTTGTGTATATTCTTCAAGCTGTGTATAATCAACTAATGACACGATGCCTTTGGCTAAAATATCTTGCTTAGAAATATCTTCATCATGCCCAACAGCAGCTTTTGTTGTAGGCGTAATAATAGGTTGAGGTAATTTATCGTTTTCTTTTAATCCCTCTGGTAAAGCAACACCGCAAACTTCTCTTTTACCTGCACTATATTCACGCCAAGCATGCCCAGCTAAATAGCCTCTAATAACCATTTCTACTTTAAAAGGTTCACAAATCCTACCGATGGTGACCATTTCATCTGGAGTAGATAAAACCCAATTAGGAACAATGTCTTGTGTAGCAGCTAAAAATTTAGCAGCAATCTGATTTAAAACTTGTCCTTTAAAAGGAATTGCTTCGGGTAAAACCACATCAAATGCAGAGATCCTGTCGGTAACTACCATTGCCATTAATTGATCGTCAATAGTATATACATCTCGTACTTTACCTTTATAAAAATTGGTTTGCTGTGGAAAATTAAAGTGGGTTTCTTTGATTGCTTTCATGAGACTATAAAAATACGATTTTAAAATAAAAACCCTGTAGGTTTAAGGCTACAGGGTTAAAAATTATTATAATTTATTTAAAATCTGTTCAAAATCAATGGCTGAAACTACTGCTATTGGTTTGTCTTTTAGCAAAATCTCAATAATATCTAATTGTTTATGTAATTGTAATCTTCCTTTAAATATTTTCGTTTCATCCTCAGTTAAAATTTTTTCAAATTCTTTATCGTTTCTTTTCGACAAGCTAATTCAACCTCAGCCTCTGAAATGATTAACCTAACTTTTTTACCCAAAGGTTCAAAAGACAAAATTAACTTATCGTTAAGGATTAATTGTAGCATTTTTAAATTCAATTTAGTTACAATCGATTTCGCGTTTACTGAATATCTCCGTAAGCTTTTAGGATTTGTTTTACCAATTTATGTCGCACTACATCATCTCCGTTTAGGTAAATGATATCAATACCTTTTATTTCTTCTAAAATTCGAAGTGCATTGTGCAATCCAGATTGGGCTTTTTTAGGTAAATCTATCTGTGTAACATCGCCGGTCACAATAAACTTTGCTGTTGGCCCCATACGTGTCAAAAACATTTTCAATTGCAGATCCGTAGAGTTTTGTGCCTCATCTAAAATTACAAAACAGTTGTCTAATGTTCTACCACGCATAAATGCCAATGGCGCAATTTCAATTGTTCTATTTTCTAAATATAATTTTAGTTTTTCTGGCGGAATCATATCATCCAACGCATCATAAAGTGGACGTAAATATGGGTCTACTTTTTCTTTTAAATCGCCAGGTAAAAAACCAAGACTTTCTCCTGCCTCTACAGCTGGGCGTGTTAAAATAATACGCTTAATTTCCTTGTTCTTTAAAGCTCTAACCGCCAAAGCTACAGCTGTATACGTTTTTCCAGTTCCTGCAGGGCCAATTGCAAATAATACATCGTTTTTACCAATGCTGTCAACCATTTTACGTTGATTGGCTGTACGAGCCTTAATCATTAAACCATGATTACCGAAAACAATTACTTCACCAGTATTGATTGCAGCAGCTGGGGCATCGTCTGTTTTTTCAGTTGATTTTTTAGAACCTAAAATAGATTCTACATCATTATGAGAAAGTGTTCTGTACTTTTCGAGGTGGGCAACTAATTGTTCGAACTTTTGCTCAAAGGCCTTTAACTCAGCCTCATCGCCCAGCGCTTTAACGTCATTTCCTCTGGCTACTATTTTTAATTTTGGAAAAGCAGTTTTGATTAACTCATAATGCTCATTGTTGGCACCCCAAAATTGTACTTGGTCTGTTGTTTCTAATGTTAGCTTTAGTTCGTTCAAAATATTGTATTTTTATTTAGAAGTGTATATTTTGATTTAAAAATTGAATATTTGTAGGCGATATGCCTCTACACAAGAATAAGAATAAATATTGAATTTTTAATGGCTATAATAACATTAACGACAGATTTAGGTTCAAAGGATTTTTATCAAGCTGCTTTAAAAGGGAGCATCTTGAGTATTCTACCTACTGCCAATATTATAGACATTACCCACGAAGTTCCATCTTTCAATATTTCTTATGCCGCTTTCGTACTGAAAAATGCGTATCCCTACTTCCCAAAAAATACAGTACACTTAATTGGTATTGACTCTGTATTCAGCGAAAACACAAAATACATCGCATTGCGTTATAAAGATCATTATTTTGTAGGAGCCGATAACGGGATTTTTTCCCTCCTATTAGATGAAGCTCCAGACGAATTAGTAGAGTTAAATATTATGCAGGATCTAAAATATTTACACTTTCCGTTGGTAGATATTTTTGTAAAAGCAGCCATTCATTTAGCCAAAGGCGGAAAACTAAAAGACATTGGTTTACCTACAGGAGATATTGAACAAAGAATGCTTTTACACCCTGTAATAGAGAGAGATATAATTAGAGGAAGTGTAATTTATATTGATACTTTTTGTAATGTAATTACCAATATTACGAAAGATCTTTTCACTAAAATACAACGCAACAGAGACTTCACTTTGTACTTTAGAAAGAGCGAGACTATAACTCAATTAAGCTGGCATTATAATGAAGTACCAGAAGGAGAAAAACTTTGTTTATTTGGCATAAGCAATCATTTAGAAATTGCGATTAACAAGGGTAAAGCCAGTGGATTACTAGGTCTACATTTGAGTGATATTGTGCGGGTTGAGTTCCATCCTTAGTATTATTGTCATCCAGAACGTAGTAAAGGATCTATTTTAATTAACATTTAGATTCCTCGGAATTCGGAATGACAAAATTAAAAATACAAATCAATTATGTTAGTTCGAGTTGTAAAAATGCACTTCACTCCTAGTTTTACTGAAGAGTTTAAAACCTTATTCGGTCAAGTAAAACCTCAAATTTCAAGTTTTGCAGGATGCATTAGTGTACAATTATTACAACACGATAGTCAACCAGAACTGTTTTTCACCATTAGCACTTGGCAATCAGCTGAACACTTAGAAGGCTACCGCAGTTCAGAATTATTTACTACTACTTGGGCAAAAGTTAAACCCAATTTTGCGAGCAAAGCTGAGGCATGGAGTTTGCTTGAACAATAAAAACCTAAGTCATGATAAAAAAAATAGCTTTCTTATTTCTGCTGATAAACTCAGTTGCTGCACATATTTCTGCACAAGATACTTCAGCTTATGAAATTCAACGATTAAAAATCAATGCTTTGTTAGCCGAAAGAAGTGCAAAATTTGGACAATACGATGAAAGTTTAAATACTAAAACAGGCATATTTGGATTTCAAACTAAAAGAGATATCCGAAACTCTAATGAAATTTTAAGGCAAATTGCACTGAACGATAATGACATTTTTAAGGAGTTAAAAATATTGTTGGACTATAAAGATTTACAGGTTGAGCAAGTTAAAACCGCTGTTAGCACCAATTCTGAAAGTATACAAAATTATAGAAGAAGCATTAAAAATTTACAAGATCAAAATGAAACTTTAACTGCTACTGTCGATCAATTAGAGAAATCGAGGAATTGGGCTTATCTATTTATTGCCTTATTTATAATAGGCTGTAGCGTATTAGTTTACTCTTTAAACTTAAAAAACAAACGCCTTAAAGTCTATGAGAAAGCAACTGTTTAAAGTATTAGTAAAATTAAATAAGTTAATCCTACCAAGTTATTATCAGAAAGACCCAATGAAATTAACTGCTTTTCAGAAAGGAATTCTAGGTTTTAGGTATTGGGCTTTAACAAATTCTTTAAAATAATTCAAATTATTTGTTGAAGCAATGTGTTAATAAGCCCACCAAAAATTTAGGTTCAACCCAAGTGGATTTCGGAGGCATTGTTTTATTCGCATCAGCTACACTAATTAGTTGATCTATTGCGATTGGAGCTAAAATAAAAGCGACTTCATTTATCCCATTATCAACTTGCCTCTCAAGTAATTTTATTGATGTTTTTTCACCTTCAAACGTAATTCTAGCATCTGTTCTAGGATCTTTAACCTTTAAAATTGGTCCTAAAATTATATTTTGTAAAATACTTACATCCAAAACATGAACTGGATCTTCAGTGTAGGTATGTGGTTTTGCAATTAGTGTATACCAGCCCGATTTTAAATACATTGCAAACTGATGCAATTTTGTCGGTTTCGCAAACTGATCTACTTTTTCTACATCAAAATCGACTGAAACTTTCTTCAAAAACTCCTCTTCTGTTAAACCAACTAAATCTCTTACCAAACGATGATACGCTAACACTTTTACCTCCTGTGTATCCATATAAACTGTGGTAAAATAGTTAAAATCAGCATCTTCATCATTTTTGAATGAAATTCTTTTATGCAAGCCCATTTTAGCCATTGATTCTGCCCTATGATGCCCATCAGCAATATAAACTTCTGGCATTTTGGCAAAAGCGTCTACCACTTTATCTAAATCTTGTTGATCATCAATTTTCCAAATCCGATGCTGTGTACCATCAACATAAATGAAATCTATGTTGGCTTTTAAAGCTGTGTATTTTTCCAGCAATTGCTGAATTATTTTATTGGGATGATAAGTAATTAATACTGGATTAGCATCCAAGCCTGTTTGTTGTAAATATTCTGCAAGTAATCTTTCTCTCGCCTCTACAGTTAATTCGTGTTTTTTAATGTTTCCCTGCAAATAATCATTGATGTGTGTCAAAGTCCAAACTCCAGTTTGTACTAAACCATTATGTACAACTTGATAAATATAAATGCAGGGTTTTTCTTCCGCTATTAAAATCTCTTTTTCTATAAATCCTTCTAAGTTTTCAGATACAGTTTTATAAATCAATTCTTGTCGCGAGCCACGCAAATAAGGATTATCGAGCTCAGGATTAATCAAGTGCAAAAAGCTAGCGGGGTTTTCTGAGGCTATTAACCGAGCTTGCCCAATACCATAATTTTCAAGCGGTCGCGTAACTACCATATTGAGTAAGGCAGGTGCAGGTTTTAAGGCACAAAACGGCTTTATTCTCGGCATAAAGATTTATAAATGGCTAGACGAAGATAGTCGGGATTATTCGCCTTTTCAAAATAATTATAAGTTAATTTTAACAAAAAAAACCTCCAGTTTTAACTGAAGGTTTTAAAATTCTATATAGAAATTAGCTTATTTCTTAAAATGATCAATAATCAAATTGGCTAATTCTGTTCCAATACGTTCTTGAGCTTCATTTGTAGAAGCGCCAATATGCGGTGTTAACGATATTTTAGGATGTGTTAAAATGGCTTCAAGTGGTGTTGGTTCATTATCGAAAACGTCTAAACCTGCAAAAGCTACCTTTCCAGCATTTAAAGCCTCAATTAATGCAAGTTCATCAATAGTTCCTCCACGAGAACAATTCACAATACCTACACCTGGTTTCATTGCAGCAAATTCTTCAGCACCTAAAATTGGTCTATCTGCAAAAGGTGTATGTAAAGAAATAAAATCACTTTGTGAAATTACCTCTGCTAAACTAACCGTTTGTACAGGAATGTCAACTTTGATTCCACCTTGCAAGTTTAAAGTGATGTTACCGCTAAAAGGAAATAAATCATACGCTAAAACATTCATTCCCAAACCTAAAGCTACACTTGCAGTTTCTCTTCCAATTCTACCAAAACCAATAATACCAATGGTTTTGCCTCTTAGCTCAATACCTTTTGCGTAAGCTTTTTTCAAATCGTTAAATTTGGTTGCTCCTTCTACTGGCATCTTACGGTTTGCATCTTGCAAGAAACGTACACCTGTAAATAAATGAGAGAAAACCAATTCAGCTACCGATAAGGATGAAGCCGCTGGTGTATTTACTACATTTACACCTTTGCTGCGAGCATAATCTACATCGATGTTATCCATTCCAACGCCACCTCTACCAATCAATTTAATATTAGGGCAAGCATCAATTAGTGCTGCTCTAACTTTAGTTGCGCTACGAACAGTAATTGCATCGTAATTCAATAATTCTTCCGCTAATTGGTCTTGAGGGATAGTTTGTGTATCAACTTGAAAACCTGCATCTTCTAATAATTGTTTTCCTATTGGGTCTATGCCATCGTTGGCAAGTATCTTAATCATATCTTTTTTATGTATAATTGACATGGCATCGTTTTGCAGTAATACCATCCAAACTTAATTAAACTACTTATTGGTTTTGTTATAATTTTCTTCAAAAGTTTGCATTAAATCTATTAAAGCATGAACGCTTGTAATTGGAAGCGCATTGTACATTGATGCTCTAAAACCACCAACACTTCTATGTCCTTTTAATCCTTCAAAACCATTATCGTCTGCAAATTTTGCAAATGATTTTTCTAATTCAGGATTTTCCATTACAAAACATACATTCATTCTCGAGCGATCTTCAACTGCGCAAGTGCCTTTGAACAATGGATTTCTATCAATTTCTTTGTATAGTGCATCAGCTTTTGCTTTATTTTCTTGTTCTATTTCTGCTACACCACCTTTAGATTTTAACCAATTTAAGTTCAACATAGCAACATAAATTGAAAATACAGGCGGAGTATTGTACATTGAACCACCTTCTATGTGCACTTTATAATCTAACATTGAAGGAATTCCTCTGCCTGTTTTTCCTAAAATTTCGTCTTTAACAATTACAATGGTTAATCCGGCAGGGCCGATATTTTTTTGAGCTCCTGCATAAATTAAATCATACTTAGAAACATCAATTACGCGGCTCATAATATCCGATGACATATCGCATACTACAGGAACTTTAGTTACTGGCAAAGTGAACATTTCTGTTCCGTAAATGGTATTATTTGAGGTGCAGTGGAAATATGCACTATCTTCTGGAATAGTATAATCTTTAGGAATAAAAGTATAATTAGATTCTTTTGAAGAAGCAACAATATTCGCGTTTCCAAAAAACTTAACTTCTTTGATCGCTTTATTTGCCCAAACCCCAGTTTCTAAATAAGCAGCAGTTTTTCCTTCTGGTAACAAATTCATTGGCACCATTGCGAATTGCAAACTTGCTCCTCCTTGTAAAAATAAAACGGAGTATCCTGATGGTACATTTAAAAGTTCCTTTACCAATTTTGTCGCTTCTTCTACTACGCCTTCAAACTCAGGAGTACGATGCGAAATTTCTAAAATTGATAAACCGTCTTTGAAATCTAAAACTGCTCTAGAAGCTTGTTTAAATACTTCTTGAGGTAAAATACAGGGTCCTGCACCAAAATTATGTCTCATTTTTTATCGTTATAAATTTGTTTTCAGTGGAAATAAGCTATCATGATTTAGTCATTAACTTTAGCGTTAAATCATGATGGTTATTTAAATTTTATGAGCGTAAATCTAGTAAATCAGTCGCAATTATTGATGGTTTTTAAACTTTAAAATCAATTTAAAATTGAATTGCCTACCAGTTAAGTAATTTGGAACAGCATACTGCACATTGTCTACATCTTTTAACCACAAATAAGATACTGTATTATTGATATTTAGCAAATTAAACACCTCAAAATAAGCAATAAACGAACTAAAATATTTATCTAATAATTTAGGTTTTCGAAGAGCGACATCATCTAAAAAATCTTTAGAAAAGCCAATATCAACTCGCTTATATGCAGGTATTTGGAAATCATCTGTGTAATGATCACTTTGTGGAGAGCCAATTGGTAAGCGAGAACCATACAACATATTTAAATGTACCTTGTAAGTTGGACTTTTTAACAGTCTATCTTGAAAGAAAACAGAAAAATTTATACGTTGATCTGTTGGTCTTTTTAAATAGCCTGGATATATTACAGTTGATGAACCTGATTTATCCTTCTTTATATATGAATCGCCAATAATATCTTGATCCGCTTTCATAAAAGAAAGTCTGAAATAAGAAACTAAATCCTTTACAAACTCACCACCAACACTAAAATCAACTCCATAGGTATGGCCTTTAGCTATTTCTGATGAAAGATATTTAATCCTTACATTATCAATTACATATGGAATTAATCTATCGGAATATTTAAAATAAGCTTCAGAACTAAATTTTAATCGTGTTCCTAAGCCATCAAAAGCATAATCAAAACCTGCTGAAGTATTATAAGAACGTTGTGCTTTCTGATTTAAATTTAAAATTCCATCGTAAGCTCTTATACTGCGGTAAGTTGGTGCTTGCTGGTAAACTCCGGCAGTAAAACGAATAATTTTATTATTACTAGCTGGGCGATAGGCTAATAATAAACGTGGACTTATTAATAATTGGTTAGACAAATTATTATAACTTCCCCTAACGCCCAATTGCAAATCTGTATTTTCCGTTAAACTGTAACTATCTTGTATAAAGGCAGTTAAATTATTAATATCAACCTTATTGGCTATTTTAATTGACTGCTCTAAGAAAAAATTCTTTGCATCATATGGTAAAATATAACCAGCCGAATCGGTAAGGTGATATTCATTTAATTCATCTTTAAACTTATTTAATTCTAATCGTGCGCCCCACGAAAAAACGTGGTTATCAAAATTTTGATCTGTCTTTATTTCAGAACTGAATGTTTGTGAATTTAAGCTATTACGAGCATAATTTAAGTAGGTTCCAATACCTCTGTTTATACGAACAGAGGTAAAACCAGTAGAGCCAAATCCAGTTTCCAACTCATCAAAAACATATCTACCTTCAATGTCAAACCGTTCTCTTTCCTTAGTATTAAAGTAGCTGTTAATCCATTTAATTACCAAATTTGGTCGTGGACTAAAAATTCCAGTTACAGCACCGCCTACTGTTCTATAACTATCTATTTCTTGTCCATTGTAAGCAATATTTAATCTTAATTGGGTATCAAGCGTACCAAATTGTGTTTCTCTATCTTCAGGTATTAATTTAAATTGTCCAATATTATAATTACCAAGCGCACTTAAACTAAATTTATCTGAAAAATTGTATTGATAAAGCAGTTGAACATCTCCAAAGTTTGGACTATAATTTCCTTTATTATCTTGCTTATTTAATACGCTACTGTTGTTTTTGTAGCGTAAACCCATCAGTAAAAAACTTTTATCAGTTACATATTTAGAACTTAAGGATGTTCCTAAAAACCCTGTTGTTATAACGTGTTGATTACTATCTGGCTTATCGTATTTCACATCTAAAACAGAAGATAATTTATCCCCATAACGAGCTTCGAAACCACCAGCAGAAAACTTTGCTCTTGTCACTAAATCACTATTAATAAAGCTTAATCCTTCTTGTTGTCCATTTCTAATCAACGTGGGTCTACTAATTTCGACATCATTAATATAAATTAAGTTTTCATCAAAATTACCTCCTCTAACACTATATTGCGAACTCAATTCGTTATTAGTAGATACTCCAGGTAAAGTTTTCAGAACAGATTCAAAATTTCCAGAAACTGAGGGTAATGAAGCAAGATCAGCAATATTTATAGTGCTTGTGTTACTTAACTGATTTTGTTTATTCGTGACAGTTACTTGTTCTAGTTCATTTATATTGGCAAGTAAGGTGATATTTCTAACAATTCGACCCGCAGCTTTTTCATTTATTCTAACCAATACTGGCTTATAACCCAGCAAATTGTATTTAACAGTGAAAGACGTTGTTTTAGAATAAATGGTATAACTTCCATCTGGCGCTGTTAATGTAGATTCCTGCTGACCAAGAATTGCAACGGTTACTTGTTGTAAAGGATCAAATTTTAAATCTTGTACTACACCTGTAACTCTTACCAAAGGTTGGGCATTTACCAACGTAAATCCTAATAATAAAGCTAGAATTAACAGATAAACTTTGCGCATTCAAGGAAATTAGATTTGATTTGAGGTAATATCGATGTTTTTCATATTGGCAATCATATCAGTTGGATTTGATGCTGCGAAAATTGCATTACCAGCTACAAAAGCATTTGCACCAGCTTTAATTAAACTTCCGATATTCGAACTACTAACTCCACCATCAACCTCAATTAATAGATTAGGATTGATTTCATTAGCCATTTTTCTTAATTCAACAATCTTATTTAAGGATTGAGGGATAAATTGTTGTCCACCGAAACCAGGATTTACGGACATGATTAAAACCATATCTAAATCAACTAAGATATCCTTTAATAAGCTAACAGAAGTATGTGGATTAAGTGCCACACTTGCTTTACATCCAGCGGCTTTAATCATTTGTACTACTCGATGTAAATGTGTGCAAGCTTCATAATGTACAGTAATAATATCAGCACCTTCATTTGCAAATTCTTGGATATACTTTTCAGGATTTACAATCATTAAATGCACATCTAAAGGTTTCTTAGCGTACTTTTTAACTGCTTTTAAAACCGGGAAACCAAAAGAAATATTGGGCACAAACACACCATCCATCACATCAACATGGAACCAATCAGCTTCGCTAGTATTAATCATTTCTGTATCGCGTTGCAGATTAGCAAAATCAGCAGAAAGTATAGATGGAGCTATAATGTGTTTCATTTTTATTCGGTGTTTTTAATTTTCGTCATTGCGAGGCACGAAGCAATCTTAAAGCGATTGTAATTTAGGAGATTGCTTCGTACCTCGCAACGACGTGTTTGTTATTAATCCATTTTTTTATGGACAACTTTAGCAGATTTCAACATGATGTTCATTTTCATTAGCCTTGCCATGGTATGAAAACGCTCTGTATAAGAGCTAGATAAAGCTTTATGCAAAAAATCTTCTTCAGCTTTTTTGTAATCAGCTAAAGGCTCTTCTACTATCTTTTCTTTTCATACAATACATGCAAGTTACGAAAGAAGTCCGAAAGTTTATAGTCGTAAAGTCCGAAAGTTCTAGTCTTATACGTTTACATCTTTCATACATTTCAGACTTTCGAACTTTTCGGACTTCAAACAAAAAACCCTTCCAGCGAAAACTGAAAGGGTTAGATTATTTGTCGTCACTCTGAATTCATTTCAGAGTCTGCCATACAGATGCTGAAATAAATTCAGCATGACGATATGGCTATGCTTGTGGAGCTGTAGGTTTTTCAGGTCTTGGCAACAAAACTTTACGAGAAAGTTTCATTTTACCTTGTTTATCTACATCTAACAATTTAACTTCTATTTTATCGCCTTCTTTTAAAACGCCATCCATGGTTTCTAAACGCTCCCATGAAATTTCAGAGATGTGTAATAAACCATCTTTACCTGGCATAATTTCTACGAATGCACCAAATGGCATGATAGATTTTACTTTACCTTGGTAAGTAGCACCAATTTCTGGTTTAGCAGCAATTGCATTGATACGTGCAACAGCAGCATCAATTGCAGCTTTGTTATCAGCAAAAATTTCAACGATACCTTTGTTACCAACCTCTTCGATAGAGATAGATGCACCAGTTTCGCGTTGCATTTCTTGAATGATTTTACCGCCTGGGCCTATAACCGCACCAATAAATTCTTTATCAATGCTTAAAGAAACGATACGTGGAGCGTGTGGTTTTAAATCTTCGTTAGGTGCAGCAATAGTTTTAGCCATTTCACCTAAAATATGTAAACGACCTTCCTTAGCTTGTAATAACGCTTTTGTTAATACATCATAAGATAAACCGTTGATTTTTAAATCCATTTGACAAGCAACAATACCATTTTTAGTACCTGTTACTTTAAAGTCCATATCTCCTAAATGATCTTCATCACCTAAAATATCTGAAAGGATAGCATATTTACCAGTTTTCTCATCAGTAATTAAACCCATCGCTATACCAGAAACTGGAGATTTGATTTTAATACCAGCATCCATTAATGCTAATGTACCAGCACAAACAGTTGCCATTGATGATGAACCGTTAGATTCTAAAATATCAGAAACTATACGGATGGTATATGGATTTTCTGCTCCTTCTGGTAATACTTTTTTCAACGAACGTTGAGCTAAAGCACCGTGACCAATTTCTCTACGTCCAGCACCTCTATTAGGTCTAACCTCTCCAGTTGAGAAACCAGGGAAATTATAATGTAATAAGAATTTGTTGTAACCATTAAAGAAAGCGCCATCAATCATTTGCTCATCGTCTTTGCTACCTAAAGTAACTGATGTTAACGATTGAGTTTCACCACGTGTAAACACTGCCGAACCGTGAGCTGCAGGTAAATAACCTACTTCACTCCAAATTGGGCGAATTTCAGTTGTTTTACGACCATCTAAACGAATTCCTTCATCTAACAATAGATTTCTAATTGCATCGTACTGCACATCATGGTAATAATGTTTAGCCATTGCTTTAGTTAAATCTGCAGTATCTTCAGGCATTGCCTCAAAAAACTCATTGATGATTGCAGTGAAACCAACTTTACGTTCGTCTTTATTAGAACCAGATTTTGCTACAGCATAAACTTTATCATATGTATCAGCATAAACCTTAGCTTTTAAATCAGCATCATGGTCTTCGTGGTTATATTCACGTTTTACAGTTTTGCCAGTAGCTTCAGTTAATTCAACTTGAACCGCACATTGAACTTTAATTGCAGCATGTGCAAATTTTAAAGCTTCAACCATTTCATCTTCTTGAATTTCATCACACTCACCTTCAACCATGCCTATATCGTTAGCCGAACCAGCAACCATAAATTCTAAAGTTGCACGTTCTAATTCGCTAGCCAATGGATTGATGATCAATTTGCCATCAATTTTAGCCACACGTACTTCAGAAATTGGACCATTAAAAGGAATATCAGAAACTGATAAAGCTGCAGAAGCTGCTAAACCAGCTAAACAATCTGGCATGATATCTTTATCAGCCGAGATTAATGAAATCATTACTTGTGTATCAGAGTGATAATCTGAAGGGAACATAGGGCGTAAAGCTCTATCAACCAAACGAGAAATTAACACTTCATAGTCAGATAATCTTGCCTCACGACGTAAAAATCCTCCTGGAATACGGCCAGTTGCCGCATATTTTTCTTGATAATCTACCGATAATGGTAAAAAATCTGTGCCTGGTTTGGCACCAACGGTAGATACAACTGTTGCTAACAACATTGTATTACCCATTTTAACTACAACAGAACCATCAGCTTGTTTAGCTAATTTACCTGTCTCAATTTCTACAATTCTTCCATCGCCTAAATCAAACGATTTTTTTATTACATTCATATTTAATTGTTGTGATCTGCTTTTCCTCTTTCGAACAGATCGAGTTTATATATATTTCTTCGAGTATTAAACTAAAAAAAGCCACTCTAAAAGAATGGCTTTTATTAACATTACACCGTTTTGATGATATCTCTTAGCGATAAAGCTTTGATGATAGCACGATAACGATTAATATCTTTTTTAAATAGATAAGCCAAAATACCGCGACGTTTACCTACTAATTTTTGAAGTGATAACTGTGTAGAGAAATCTTTACGATTTTTCTTTAAGTGTTCTGTTAAGTGCGCAATACGGTATGTAAATAACG